>ERZ1673752.146-NODE-146-length-129434-cov-41.217725_pt1 | contig 129434 bp, 120 predicted proteins | sample MGYA00580195_ERZ1673752 | MGnify/ENA primary metagenome ERZ1673752 (study PRJEB41218, sample SAMN15661744) | gut metagenome | host: Homo sapiens | place: Canada: London | collected 2015-08-20/2019-03-30 | study: EMG produced TPA metagenomics assembly of... | reverse complement strand
TTGTCATCGGTTCCGATTTCTGCTTTGTGCAGCCGAACAGGAGGGAGGAAATGGCGATGACTGCAATCGTGAAAGCCAGTAATTTCCAATATCTCGGGTTTTTCATGGGCATTTTCTCCTTCCGTTCCAATTGAACGTTTGACTAGTATTCCCTTCCGATATGTCCAACATATCACACCATAATGTTCCTGTCAATATTTTTACAGAAAATATCCCGTAATTTTCAATAATATGCAGTACGATAAATGGAAAAAGTCCCAGCAAAATCGTGACTGCCTTCCCGAGATTGCCACGGGCGCAAAGCGCCCTCGCAATGACAAATCCGGCAGTCTCGCGGCGCTAAAACTGCCGCGGCCCAAAAGGCCGCGGCATGGGAAACGATATCAGCTAGTTGGCACGGCGCGGAACAACCGCTGCGCTTCGGGGTAGAACAGGAAGAAGCTGCCGTCGCCGCTGGACAGGATGCGGACCTGCACAGAGGTTAGCTCACCGGGCAGCTCCGTTACACCGCGGCAGCTGACCGTGCCGTCCCCGGCAAGCTGCAGGAGCTGGAGCCCCCAGCTGCCGTTCACGGCAAAGCCGCAGCCGTTTGCAAAGCGGAGCTGGTACAGCGCGCCGTCTGCTGCCGGACGTGTGACCTCGTGCGCCTCACCAGAGGCATAGCGCGTGAGCAGCCGCTGCGCCTTGCTGTCCTGTTCGACATATTGGCAGACGAGCGGGCCGCCATCGGTCAGCCAGAACGAGTCCAGCTTCGCAGACTCCGGCAGGGCAAGAGCGTCCTGTGTGCCGTCGGCGGAGACGGTACACAGGGTGACCTGACCGTTCTTGGCATAGGCATAGCAGAAGCGGTCGCCGCAGACGGCAAGATCGCCGCCCATCGGCTCGGTGTTCGCATCGGCCTGCAGCAGCAGAGCATCCGTGCAGCCGTCAGCGGAGAGACGGAACACACCGAAAGCGCCGTCGTCCGTGCGGTAGCTGGCAAGAGCCTCCTTGCCGGAGAAGGGGAGCAGCCACTGCAGTTCACCGGTGAGCTCTACGAGGCTGCGCTGTGAGCCGCCGAAGTACATGGCCGCAAACTGTGCGGGGGAGGCGTTGGTGTAGTCCAGCTGGAGGGCGAGAATGGCAGCATCTCCATCCAGCAGGGCTCCGCCGAAGTAGTTGCCGGGCGTCTCCGGTTCCCAGACGGCAAGTGATTTCTGGGCATCGACATCGTAAATGCCGACTTGTTTTGTCTCGTAGTAGGCGTAACCGCCGTCCTTTGAGAGCAGCTTCTCCTCCTGCACATAGAGGATCCGGCTGCCGCGGGCATCCAGAACGGAGACTTGCCCCTCCGTTACGGCGGGGAGAGTGAGTTCGTGGAAGATGTTGTTGGGAGTTTCAGCGCCGTCAGAGGCACCGGATGGGGAGGCGGAACAGGCGCACAGGGACAGGACAAGCAGAACCGGCAGCAAAGAACAGAGAATCGTTGAACGCTTCATGATATTTGATCCACTCCTTCCAATAGTAAGTCAGCAATTCCAAAGAAATGCAGGATATCTGCAACTTGAGTATACCATATGCAAGTGACTCCCACAAGACGTTTGAAGTAAAAAAATAATACAGATAACATAGAAATTACTGCGGAAGATATGTGTATATTGTGACTGTAATGCGTATAGAAGAACGGGGGTTGGAATAAATGTGATACAAAAGAAACGATACAAATCACTACAATAATCAAAAATTAAATAACATGTATGCTTTTGCATAAGGGAAAGAATGCGGATGGTGTATAAAAAGTGCACAATAGGGAATTGCAGCGGAGATTGGTGTCGGCTGCCATTAAGATGATGGGAACCCAAAGCCAGTTTGCAGCGGCGTTCCCTGAGCGCTGTAGGCAACTGCAGGTTTTGAAGTGTTAATTCAGCGGCGCGAGACATTCAAGCTTGTCATTCCGAGGAGCGAAGCGACGTGGGAATCTCGCAGTACTTGGCCGGATAATTGGGTACTTCCGGCAAAAACGTAACTGCCTTCCCGAGATTGCCACGTCGGCCTACGGCCTCCTCGCAATGACAAACCTGGGGGCTGAAGCCTTTTTAACGCCAGCCTGTACCAGTCGTGAGTACCGCGCCGGGCCCGGCTGTCCGCTCCCCTACAACGGCATGTGCGGTCGGCGATTGTGCCGCCAAACCTTCAGCCTGCATGGCGCTCACCGCCCGTAAAGGGCACGCCGCATCCGTAAGGCGGCAAAGCCACCAACGGCTGCGCAGTGACCGCCGCTGCAGGCTGACTTTTGGTTTCTGCCATTTTAACGGCGGCCGGTACGAAACGGCAGTGCCTTCCAGAGATTGCACGGCCCCTTCGGGGCCTCGCAATGACAATTCGGGGGGCGGTGTCGTTTTTTTAGCCCTTCCGTTAGGCAAAACCGCCTCCGTGTCTGAAAATCCGGCAGGGGAGCGGCATTGTCTATGGCGCGGGGGTGGGCGATGGGGTATACTCTGGACTGTTCCAAGGGGCAGGCCCGGCGGGGCTGCCCAAAAATCGAAGGAGGTGCTTTCATGCGTTCCGTGAAATTCATGCGCGCGGCGAAGACGAGCTACATCGTCCTTTCTGCGCTGTACTGCGTGTTCGGTGTGCTGCTCATTGCGGTGCCCGATTTTTCCATGAAGCTGCTCGGCATTCTGGTGGGCTGCATGATGATCGGATTCGGCGCGGTGAAGCTGATGGGGTATTTTTCCCGCGATCTGTACCGGCTGGCGTTTCAGTTCGATCTGGCCTATGGGATCCTGCTGATCGTGCTCGGGCTGATCGTCCTTTTGCGTCCCGTGCAGCTTGTGAGCTTCTTCTGCCTGGTGCTCGGCATCTGCATTCTGGCCGACGGCCTGTTCAAGATCCAGGCGGCATCGGATTCCAAGCGCTTCGGCCTGCGGCCGTGGTGGCTGATCCTGACGCTTGCGATTGCGGCCTGTCTGGCCGGGCTGCTGCTCGTGTTCCGCCCGATGGACGGCGCGCGGGCGCTGCTGGTCCTGCTCGGCATCGCGATGCTGGCAGAGGGCATCCTGAACCTCTGCGTCGCGTGCAGCATGATCAAAATCATCCGGCACCAGCAGCCTGATGTTCTGGATGCGGAATTCTATGAGAAAAGAGGTTAAACCATGCGATTTTCCAAAGCGGTCGTGCGCGGCCGCGTCGCGATCCTGATCCTCACGGTGCTTCTGATGATCCCGGCTGTGTTCGGCATGCTGGAGACCCGGATCAACTACGACATGCTCAATTATCTGCCGGACGACATGGACACCGTCATCGGGCAGAACGCACTGCTGGAGGACTTCGGCAAGGGCGCATTCTCCTTCATCGTCGTGGAGAATATGCCGGAAAAGGACGTTGCCGCCCTGCAGGAAAAGCTCGAATCCGTCGAGCATGTGGAGACGGTCCTGTGGTACAACTCCCTGATGGACACGTCCATTCCGATGCAGCTTCTGCCCGACAAGCTCTATGACGCCTTCAACACCGGCGACGCGACGATGATGGCCGTGTTCTTCGACACCGCGACCTCCGCGGACGAGACGATGGACGCCATCCGTGAGATTCGCTCCATTGCGGGAAAGCAGTGCTTCGTCTCCGGCATGTCCGCCCTCGTGACGGATCTGAAGGACCTGTGCGAGCAGGAGGAGCCGATCTACGTTGCCATTGCCGTTGTGCTGGCGTGCGTGGCCATGATGGCCTTCCTTGACAGCTGGCTCATCCCGTTTGTGTTCCTTGCCAGCATTGGCGCCGCCATTCTGCTGAACCTCGGCAGCAACTGGTTCATGGGCGAGATTTCCTACATCACCAAGGCACTGTCCGCCGTGCTGCAGCTGGCCGTGACGATGGACTATTCCATCTTCCTGTGGCACAGCTACAATGAGCAGCGCGCGATCTACCCCGACAAATGCGAGGCCATGGCTCACGCCATCAGTGCCACGCTGACGTCCGTCGTCGGCAGCTCCATCACGACGATCGCGGGCTTCCTGGCCCTGTGCTTCATGTCGTTCACGCTGGGACGCGACCTCGGCATCGTGATGGCGAAGGGCGTCCTGCTCGGCGTGCTGTCCTGCGTGACGGTCCTGCCGTCGCTCATCCTGCTGCTCGACAAGCCCCTGCAGAAGACGCGCCATCGCTCCATCCTTCCGAAGATGGATGGCTTGGCCAAGGGCGTGACGAAGGTGTTCCCGGTGTTCCTGGCGCTGTTCGTGGTGCTGGCTCCGGTGTTCTACTTCGCCTATGACAAGACGAACGACGAAGTGTACTACGACATGGGCCAGTGCCTGCCGGAGGACATGGAGTATGTTATCGCAAACAGCAAGCTCTCCGAGGAGTTCGATATTGCCTCAACGCACATGCTGCTCGTGGACGCGTCCCTGCCGTCGAAGCAGGTGCGCAGCATGATCTCCGATATGGAGCAGGTGGACGGCGTGAAATACGTCCTCGGTCTCGAATCCGTCGTCGGCGCCGGCGTGCCGGAGGAGATCCTGCCGGATTCCGTCCGCTCTATTCTCAAAAGCGACAAATGGGAGCTGCTGCTCATCAATTCTGAGTACAAGGTTGCGAGCGACGAAGTGAATGCCCAGATCGATTCGCTCAATGCCATTCTGAAGAAATATGATCCGACCGGTATGCTCATCGGCGAGGCCCCGTGCATGAAGGACATGATCGAAACGACCGACCACGACTTCAAGGTCGTCAACGCGGTGTCGATCCTTGCGATCTTCCTCATCATCCTGCTCGTGGAGCGCAGCATTTCGCTGCCGTTCCTGCTCATCGCCGTCATTGAGCTGGCCATTTTCATCAACCTCGGCCTGCCGCATTTCCTCGGCCAGTCGCTGCCGTTCATCGCCCCGATCTGCATCAGCACGATCCAGCTTGGCGCAACTGTGGACTACGCCATCCTGATGACGACCCGCTATAAGGCCGAGCGCCTTGCGGGCAAGGAGAAGCGGCCTGCCGTTATCACCGCGCTTTCGACGTCGATCCCCTCGATCATCGTCAGCGGCATGGGCTTGTTCGCCGCAACGTTCGGCGTGGCCATCTATTCCGACATCGACATCATCAGCTCGATGTGCATGCTCATGGCGCGCGGCGCCATCGTCAGTATGCTCTGCGTCATCCTCATCCTGCCGGCCCTGCTGCTTCTGTGCGACCGGCTCGTGTGCGCTACGACGCTTGGCATGCGCCATTGCAATCATTCCAGAAAACACGCGGAGAAGCAGGATGCTTCTGCCCGCTGAGAATCGAAGACAGGAGGAACGAAGATCATGACAAAGACCGGATATAAAATTCTCTCCGGCTGCCTGTGCGCTGCGCTGATCTGCACGATCACCGGCGCGTCGGTCCATGCGGAGAATGGGGCGCTGCACGCCCCGCAGGATACGAAGGCGGCCTCCGCTGCGGCGGAGGAGCGCGCCTCGAAGGAAGAGACCGTTTATGTCATCGCCGGAGCCGACGGCAAGCAGCAGAGCGTGATCGTCAGCGACTGGCTCAAAAACCCGAACAAGGAAACGAGCCTGCAGGACGTCTCGGACCTGACGGACATCGAGAACGTCAAGGGCGACGAGACGTGGACTGCGAACGGCACGAGCCTGACGTGGGATGCGCAGGGCAATGACATCTACTATCAGGGCAAGAGCGAAACCGAGCTGCCCGTGACCATGAACATCAGCTACCAGCTCGACGGCAAGGACATCGCCCCGGCCGAGCTGGCGGGCAAGAGCGGCAAGGTGACCATCCGCTTCGACTATGAGAACCACTGCACGACGACCGCGACCGTGGACGGCAAGGAGGAGACGCTCTATGTCCCGTTTGCCGCGCTGACCGGTATGCTGCTGGACAACGAGCGCTTCACGAACATCGAGGTCACGAACGGCCGCGTCGTGAATGACGGCTCGCACACCGTTGTCGTCGGCATCGCCTTCCCGGGCCTGCAGGACGACCTGAACATCGAGCGCGATACGCTGGAGCTGCCGGACTATGTCGAGGTCAGCGCCGACGTGACGGACTTCGCACTCGACACGACCCTGACGCTCGCAACGAACTCCGTCTTCAGCGCGCTGCAGGACAGCGACTTTGAGACGGTCGACGACCTGAAGGCATCCTTCGCCAAGCTGACCGACGCCATGCAGCAGCTCCTCGACGGCTCTTCCGAGCTGTATGAGGGCCTTGAGACCCTGCTTGAAAAGTCCCAGACGCTCGTGGACGGCGTCGGCACGCTGAACAACGGCGCTGCCGCCCTGAAGACCGGCGCGGGCAGCCTGAACGCAGGCGCTGCCGAGCTGGCAACCGGCATGCAGACCCTGAACGGCGGCCTTTCCACCCTGTCCGGCCAGAGCGCAGCCCTGAATGCGGGCGCGCAGCAGGTGTTCCAGTCTCTGCTGGCCGCTGCCACGACGCAGATCAACGCAGCGGGCCTCAGCATCCCGCAGCTGACGATCGGCAACTATGCCGAGGTGCTCAACGGCGCGCTGGCTTCTCTCGATCAGACCGCCGTTTATGAGCAGGCTTATCAGACGGCTCTTGCCAAGGTAACGGCTGCCGTCAATGCACAGGAAGCGACCATCCGCGCGGCTGTTACTGCCGCCGTGCAGCAGAATGTGACCGAGCAGGTCACGGCTGCGGTCCGTGAGCAGGTCACGGCGCAGGTCCTTGCGGCCATGGGCCTGACCCCGGAGACGTATGCGGCCGGTATTGCCGACGGCACGATCTCGGAGGAGCAGCAGGCACAGATCGAGGCTGCGATCAACGCCCAGATGGCCTCCGACGATGTGCAGGCGCTCATCTCCCAGCAGGTCGCCGCGCAGATGGCAAGCGCCGATATCGCGGCCCTCATCGACCAGCAGACTGCGGCGCAGATCCAGACGCTCATCGACCAGAACATGAATTCTCCCGAGGTGCAGGATCAGATCACGGCTGCTCTGGAGCAGGCAAGCTCCGGTGCAGCCAGCATCAGCGCCCTGAAATCCCAGCTTGACGGCTATTATCAGTTCTATGCCGGCCTGCAGGCCTACACCGGCGGCGTGGACAGTGCGGCCGCAGGCGCTGCGAAGCTGCAGAACGGCGCAGCCAGTCTGCAGAACGGCGCTTCCAGCCTCTATGCCGGTGCAAGCCGGCTGGCAGACGGCACGGCGACGCTGAGCAGCGGCGCATCCGCCCTCATCGACGGCGTGACGGCTCTGCGCGACGGCGCGATGCAGCTGTCCGACGGTCTGAAGCAGCTCAATGAGGAGGGCTTCCAGAAGCTCGTCGACGCCATGGACGGCGATGTGGAGCCGCTGCTGGAGCGCGCCCGCGCTCTGGCCGGTATCTCCGGCGACTACCAGACCTATTCCGGCCTGGACGCCGCAATGGACGGCAGCGTGAAGTTCATCTACCGCACCGAGGCCATTGGCTGAGTCAAACAGACGACCCCCTTTCGCACGACCGCCCGGCGGGAGCAATGCTCCCCCCGGGCGGTGTTTTGTGTTGTAGGGTCGGGGCATGCTTGTGCCGTTACATTATTCACTATTCACCAAACCGCCCCCGCCTGCACCAGCGGACTTAGGAATGCCTGCCCTGCGGATAATCCATGCTGGCAGTTTTCCCCAAAAACGACAAATGTTTCCCGTGAGGGCATTTTGCATTGACGAGCTTAGAATAAACAGGTATAATGGAGACATCACAAAAATGAGAGGAGCAGACACGATGAAAAAACGTTTGTTCAGCCTGATTCTTGCCTTTGCCCTTCTGCTGTCCGCCGTCCCGACGGTTTTTGCAGCGACGCATCACGAGGTCGTGATCGACGGCGTTGTCTACTGGGTCTATCCGGAGGAAGGCTATGCAGAAATCCACAGCACGGTGAAGGGAAGCCTGCCGCAAGTGCTGGAGATCCCGCAGTATGTGAACGGATACCCTGTTACGAGGCTCGACACCTTTGGCCTGACCGATCTTGAAGGCGTTGTCGGCGTTATCCTGCCGGACACCATGACCTTTATCGACCATATTTCCATTGCCGGATTCGATCTGGTATTCGTCAGCTTGCCCAACAATGAGGTCAACATCGAGAAAAATTTCGTGGGGGCCCATGCCCTCGACTACTACTATCTGCCCCAAAACTTCTCTCTTTCGCCGGAGTGCAGCGCCTATGGCTCCAAGCTGTTTGCCAGTCACACCTGTGTCGGCTATGAAAAGCACAGAGCCTTTGCCAGCGACCTGATTCCGATGGACGCCCATCCGGATAGCCAGTATGTGCCGGCCAACAGCGGCGTGTTCCGCGTGGACGGCAACGAGCTGACGGCGATCTACCTTGTCAGCCTGCGCGATCCGTCCTTCAATGGCAATCTTTTCGTGATGGACTCTGCGGTCAACGGAATGCCGATCACCAAGGTGGAAGGCACCTGCAAAAATTACAACACCTCACTCGTTCTCGGCGACTATGTCCGCGTGGTGGAGGATGGCGCGTTCACCGAGGAGTGGGGCCAAATCATCAACGACCTTTACACGCCCGCATGCCTTGAGCGGCTTCCTGCAAATCTTCCTGTTCGATCCGGCGTTACCACCGTCTACGGCACGACCGGTACTTATGCCGAGCAGTACGCAAAGGAGAACGGGCTGGAATTCCTCGACATGGCAAAGACGCCCTTCGTCGACGTTCCGGAAAACGAATGGTACTTCCCATATGTCCATGATGTCTACTGGCTCGGCCTGATGAACGGCACGAGCGAAACCACCTTCGAGCCGCTGGCCACCACGAGCCGCGCAATGGTCGTGCAGGTGCTCTACAACATGAGCGACCGCCCGAGAGTCTATGCGCAGAAGGCCTTCGACGATGTCGTAGAGGGCCAGTGGTACTACGACGCCGTCAACTGGGCCAAGGCAGTTGGCGTCTGCAACGGCACGAGCGAGACGGAATTCTCCCCGAATGACCCCGTGACCCGTGAGCAGCTGGCGGCCTTCCTGTACCGCTACGCTGTGCTCTGCGGCTATACCTGCATTGCGAGCGGCGATCTTTCGGGCTTTAGCGACCGCAACCGAATTTCCGATTACGCGCGCGAGCCGATCCAGTGGGCCGTCGGTGCCGGTATCATCAACGGTACCTCCCCGACCACCCTTGAGCCCCGCAGCAACGCCACCCGCGCCGAAATCGCAACCATGCTCTGCCGCCTCGTAGACTTCCTCACAAACAACTGATCAATCAGCCCCTGCAAGGCCAACCGCCCCGCAGGGGCTGATCCTTTACCACGCAGGCACGATCGACAGAATCCGTAGGGCGGACTGCCCCCAGCCCGCCGGTGCAGGCAGTATCGTTAGACGCCGTAGGGGCGCTCTTCGAGCGCCCGTGTGCAGGCAGTATCATTTAATGCGTAGGGGCCGATGCCCCGACCGGCGCAATGCTGCCGGTCTGTACCGATCGTTCGCTCATCGCCGGTATTTCTGTCGGCCGGTCAGGGAAGCTGCTCCATCACGGGCGCGACGAATTCGCGGGCGAGGCTGCCTGCGCCGGTATGCTGCAGGAAAACGACATTCAGCTCGTGCCGTCCGGTGAGCGGGGGACAGGTGAAGCTGCCGATCTCCGGGCTGCCGCGCACCACGGCCTCATAGAGAAAGCTGATGCCGCAGTTCGCCGCCGTCAGCGCGCGGATGACGGGAAAGCTGCTGATGCAGATCGTCCGGGAAAATGCCGCCGTGCTGTAGCTCACCTGCATCAGCTCGCGCTCGAGGATGCTGCGCGTGCCGGAGCCCGGCTCCCGCAGCAGGAGCGTCTCGGTCAGCAGCTCCTCCGGCGAGACGCGCCGCCCGGCAAAGCGGTGCCCGGCCGCGCAGATGCCGATATACGGCTCCTCCCGCAGCAGGAAGCTGTCATAGCGGCGCTTGTCGAAAATGCCCTCCACGACCACAAAATCCAGCTGCCCGGCCTCAAGCTGCCCGAGCAGGCGCGTCGTGTTGTCCACGGTGAACTGCAGCTCGTGCTCCGGCGCGCGGACAAAGCTGCAGATGGCGGGCGGGAGGATATAGTCGCCGATGGTCTTCGTCGCGCCGACGCGGAGAATTTTGCGCGGAGCGGCGTGCAGCGCACGCTCCAGCTCCTGCTCCTGATAGCGCTGCGAGATGGCGAAGACCTCCAGCGCGCTGCCGGGGGCGGTCTTCCTCAGCTTCCGCCCGTCATAGGAAAACAGGCGGACGCCGTAGGACGCCTCCAGCGACTGGATCTGCTTCGTCACGGCGGGCTGCGTCAGGTGCAGCGCCTCAGCCGCGCGGCGGTAATTCATCGTCTGGCAGACAGCCAGAAATGTTTCAAGTCTCCGGTCCATGAATGCCCTCCTTGATAACGACATGGAATCGTTTTATTCTAAAGAATAATTTTATTTTATCACACGGGCGTGCTATAATGCAATCGCTACAGAAAAAACGGAGGGTTCTTATGAAAATGATCTGGAAAATGGTGCCCGGTCTGGCAATGGCGCTCGTCATTGCGGCCGCGGCCAAGGGACTGGAGTATCTGGAGGGGCTGGCTGGCCTGCATTTGATCGGCGCGTCCGTCATTGCGCTGTTCATCGGCATGGTCATCAACCGCTTCTTCAAGCCAAACGCGGTCACGTCGCCCGGTATCCGCTTCACGTCCAAAAAGGTACTGAAGCTCGCCATCATCCTGCTCGGCGCGAGCCTGAACATCATGACGGTGCTGAAGGTCGGCCGCTTTTCACTGACGGTCATGCTTTTCACACTGGCCACCTGCTTCGGTGTCGGCTATTTCATCGGCAAGGCGCTCGGCCTGAACTGGAAGATGAGCAACCTCATCTCTGCCGGAACGGGCATCTGCGGCGGCTCTGCCATTGCGGCCATCGCACCCGTCATTGACGCGACGGATGTCGACGTTGCCTACGGTATGTCCGCGACGTTCCTGTTCGACATGGCGATGATCGTGCTGTTCCCGATCCTCGGCCGCTGGCTCGGCCTGACCGACGCCGCCTACGGCCTCTGGGCCGGAACGGCCGTGAATGACACATCGAGCGTTGTGGCGGCGGGCTATGCCTTCAGCGAGCAGGCGGGTGATTTCGCCACGATGGTGAAGCTGACGCGCACGCTGGCGATCATCCCGACGGTGCTGATCTTTGCTCTCATCGGCATGCATGTGAAAAAGAAGGAAGCAGCGGGCGACCCGTCGGCCGTCAGGGTCAATATGAAGTCTGTCTTCCCGTGGTTCATCCTCGGCTTTCTCGCCCTGTGCGGCGTGAACAGCCTCGGCTTCATCCCGGCCTCCGTCGCCTCCGTGCTCAAGGATATCAGCAAGTTTCTCATGGTCACGGCATTGGCTGCCATCGGCCTGAACACGAGCTTCTCCGACATGCGCAGGGCGGGCCTGAAGCCCATGCTGCACGGCTTTATCATCTCTCTGCTCGTCGTGCTGGTCGCCATCGCAGTCGAATATGCCATCGGCGTTGCGCCGAGCGGTACGCTGCTTTGAAAGTATATAAAAATCCGCGCTGTCCTGCTGCAGGATGGCGCGGATTTTTTTATGCGATCCGTTTTTCCTTCCACTTTCCGGTGCGGTAATGTGCGAAGGAGATGACAAAGTTTGCCAGCCAGCCGACCGGCACGGCGTACCAGACGATCTCAACGCCCCAAAGCGGCGCGCAGAGCCACGACAGCAGCACGCGAATGGCCAGATTGACGAGGTTTGCGATCGTGAACATTTTCACGTCGCCCGCGCCGCGCAGGATGCCGTCTACAGCCATTTTGAAGCCGATGAAGCAGAAGAAAAAGCCGATGAACTGCAGATAGTGCTCGCCGGTCGCCACGGTCTCGGGCGAGGGGGCGGCATCGAGGAACATGGCGATAATCGGCGTGCGGAACAGCTCCAGAAGGACGCACAGCAGCACGGAGATCAGCACGATCATCCGATTGGCCGCGCGGTAGCCCTGCGGCACGCGCTCCGGCTTCTCCGCGCCGATGTTCTGCGCCGTGTAGGAGGACAGGGCATTGCTGATGGCGGCCATGGGCACGATGCACAGCGATTCGATGCGCGCCGCAGCGGAAAAGCCCGCGAGGATCTGCGTGCCAAAGCCGTTGACCACGGACTGCACGAGCATCATGCCGACGGAGACCGTGGACTGCTGCAGGATGGACGGCAGGGCCACGCGCGTCATGGCGCGCAGCTCTCCGAAGCGGAACAGACCGTTCGAGCGCTCCGGGATGCGCCGCAGCTCCAGCAGGAACACGCCGAACGACAGCACGGCGGACAGGCCCTGCGCCAGAAACGTGGCATAGGCTGCGCCGGGCACGCCCCGGTGCAGCACGGCGACGAAATACCAGTCCAGCACGACATTCAGCAGCGAGGAAAAAATCAGGAAATACAGCGGGATGCGCGATTTTCCGAGCGCATTGAACAGGGAGGACAGGATATTATAGAGAAAGAGAAAGGGCAGACCATAGAAATAGATGTTCAGATAGGTGACTGCGATCTCCAGCGCGTCGGGCGGAGTCTTCAGGGCGGTCATGATCTGCTCACTGCACAGCAGCCCGACGCCAGCCAGCAGGACGCTGACGGCCAGAAACGTCAGCAGGGCGGTGTAGACGGCGGACTTCATGCGGGCAAAGCGCTTCGCGCCGAAATGCTGGCTGATGATGACGGAGGCGCCGATGCCGCCGCCGATGGCCACGCAGATGAAGATCGTTGTGAGCGCGGAGGACGCGCCGACGGCGGCCAGCGCCGCTTCGCCGTTATAGTGGCCGACGATAGCGGAGTCCACGATGGTATAGGCCTGCTGGAAAAGGTTGCCGACAATCATCGGCAGGGAGAATTTCAAAAGCGCCCGCGCGGGCCTTTCAGTGATCAGATAGTCGGTTACGGATTTCAGGACAGTCGCTTCCTTCCGCAGGTAATCATTCCTTCATATCATACCGAATGCGGAGAAAACTGTCAAGCCGGAGCCCGATCATGCACGCCGTCTATGATTCTGATGCAAAAAAGATTGATTTTTGCGGGAATATTTGATACTATTGAATCGATAAAATTATACCGAATAGAACGAATCGATGGAAAGGAGTACAGAATATGTTAAACGGAAAAATTGCGATCGTGACCGGCGGAACGCGCGGCATCGGGCTTGCCGTTGTCCGGACGTTCCTGCACAATGGGGCAAAGGTGGCGCTGTTCGGCAGCCGGGAGACCTCCGTGCAGAGAGCGCTGGCGCAGCTGCGGGAGGAGCAGCCGGACTGGCCGGTGATGGGCCTCTGGCCCGATCTGACGGACTATGCCGCCGTGGAGCGGGCCGTGCAGGAGGTCGCACAGACCTTCGGCGGGGTGGATATTCTGGTGAACAATGCCGGCATCTCCGCGCGGGAACCGCTGGCGGACTATTCGCCCGAGGCGTTCCGGAGCATTATGGACCTGAATGTCACGGCGGTGTTCCACGGCTGCAAGGCCGTCGAGCCGATCATGCGCGCGGCAGGGAAGGGCTGCATCATCAACACCAGCTCCATGGTCAGCCTCTATGGTCAGCCGGGCGGCGTCGGCTATCCCACCAGCAAATTTGCCGTCAACGGCCTGACGCGCAGTTTGGCGCGGGAGCTTGGCCGTGCAGGTATCCGCGTCAATGCGGTCGCGCCCGGCGTCACGCGGACGGATATGGTTGCGGCCCTGCCGCAGGAGTTGGTCGACCGCATCAGCGCGCCCATCCCGCTCGGCCGCATCGGCGAGCCGCAGGAGGTCGCCAACGCCTATCTGTTTCTCGCCAGCGATCTGGCAAGCTATGTAACGGGTGAGATCCTGTCCGTCGATGGCGCAGCGCAGACCTGAGCGGAAAGCTGCCGGGGGGATACTTGATCCGGAAGCCAGAATAAAAACAGCCCCTGCGCTGCCGGTGGGAAAGAGACCGGCAGCGCAGGGAAATTTTCATGCCGGCCCGCGCCGGAATGGCTGCGGGAGAACGGCCGGGGCCCGGCTTTTGGCAGGTCCTGCGCCGCGTGCGATGCCTCTTCGCCTGCGGGCAGGGGAGCGGGACCCCTTCATCCTATATATGTCTTCAGAAACGCGTTCCTGACAGGTTTTTTCAAAAAAATTTGAAAAATTTTTCGGAAGAGTTCTGTAACAGGATGTAAAGCGATTTTGGGAACAGGAATGCGGGCTCGTTTTCAGCAGGGAGAGAGAAGAACGTGCAGCGATCTTTGCGCGTCAAGTGCCGATGCCTGCTTTTATAGCCCCCAATAATACAGCAGAAACAGGGCGGGGGCGGCTTCCAGCAGGGAGCGGCCGATGGCCATGATCGGATGGGATACTATTTTATGAAATCGATCGGCGCTCTGTGATTCTCCCTGCAGCTTCCATGGGATGGAGATCGCAAAAAGCGTCGGCAGCGTAAACTGGATGAGCCACCACAGTAAAGCGCAGAGCACGCCCCAAACTGGGGAAACGTGTGCGCGCATCCGGAGAAGCAGAAAGCTCAGCGGAAAAAGGAAAAAACCGAGCATCAGGCAGACATCCTGCAGGATCGTTGCCGGAATAGACGGGATGATCCTGCATCCGCAGCCGGGGCATGGCATGGCAGGACAGTCCTGCCATCTTCTTCGCGTAAAGCTCACGTTCCGCAATCTCTCCCGGAACGTATTGCCGTCAACGGGATAATGGGCATATTGGTGCATGTTGATTCCTCCCTTTTCAATAGAGCGGCGAGCAATGCTTCGCTGGCGTAGGAGCTGCTATCAGGGGAAAAATGCGCGCAGGGCTTCCCGGTCGAACAGGTAAGCGACCAGCGGGATCGCCAATATGAGGCTCACAAAAGAAATGATAAAAAAGGAGACAGATCGTCCACGGTGGCACTCTTCGTTGTCTGCTTGCAGCTTCCACGGCAGAACGCGAAGCGGGAGCCAGTGTGCCAGCGCGAACAGAAGCAGGAGTGCGAACAGCCGGAAGGGCTGCAGACCGAAGAGGCCGATCTTGGAAAGAGTACTTGCAAGCTTCAGAGCGGGAACATAGAGCAGCCCAAACATGGTCCCGAGTACCAGTACCAAAACCAGCTGCACGATGCGCTGCAGTATCGTGGGCACATATCTCGCGCCGCAGTGGCCGCAGGAAAGGGCCAGATGGAACCGGTTTGTCAGAAAAAAGCTGAATGAGAGCGGGATATTCCGCTTGGCGGAGCATTGCGGGCAGCTGCTTAATTCCATAAGAATCCCTCCTTTATCGCATCAGGGCCGTCACGGCAAACACCAGCAGGGACAGCCCCAGCGCCGTGAGCATGGACCAGACGATCGTGGGCAGCAGATATTCCTGCTGTTCCAAGGGCTTATTTCCGGAAATCGGACGCCACGTTCCGAAGCGGCGAAGGAGAACTCCACTGAGTCCATACATCGCAAGCAGCACAACCAATGACATTATGCTGGAAAAGGGATAGGCCGTAATTCCTGCAAGATATTCATTGATCCAAACACCCAGAAAATAGATGATCGTTACGATCACGCCCAACCGGGGCGACGGAACATAGTATGTTCCGCAGTTTACGCATTTCACGGCCACTGAAAACATGTAAAAGAACTTGAAACTCTGCGTGGGAAATGGGTCCTGCGTTTCCTCCGGTTCGCATTTGGGACAATAATCCAGTTCCAGATCAACTTCGCGCATGTGGGGCCTCCTCTCATCCTATGTAGATATCGTGTTTTCACAATTTTGCAGTTTTCTGAGATTCTCCTCCCATACCTCGTCCCCAAGCGCCTGCGCGCACAGAAGGCTTCCTGCGATCGCCCGATGGAGCGCCGCCGAGTTCTGAAAAGCCTGCAGCCTTTCGAGGATGAGAAAAGCGCCCGGCCAATTCATGTCGCGCAGCCATGCCAACAGGTTTTCCAAACAGGCGTCTAATTCCGCATCCGACCGCATTGCCAGAGCTTTTGCGCAATTGTCCCACACGTTTTTGTTGTAGTGCTCCGTGCAGGGCTGCAAAAAGACTTGAAAGTTTTCCACCTGCGCCGCCTGCGCAAGTCCGGCGGCCTGCTCCTCGGCGCTGTTGTTCCAGCCCAGCATCCCCATGATCACATCGATCTCTGTCATTCTTTACATCCTCCGGTGCTCACACGAACCACACCGGGCTGAGCGCAATCGGGGCTTCGGGAGAATCAAGCTTCATCGCAGGGTGCTCCTTTCTTTCTGTCGGAAGTTACGGCTGCGGGGAGGGTGGGACATACGGCGTTGTCAGCGACGGAAAAAGCAGATCAGCGCAAAATAGGCAAAATAGAAAGGTAAAGAAATGCCAAACCAAATGAAAATCCGCTTTTGGCTTTTTCGGTCGCTGCGAAACTGCAGCTGTTTGGCTTTCAGACCCGTGGGAAACTCCTGCCACCGCCCGAAGGTCAGAATGGCACGCTCGATCAGCTCGCTGATCGCGAAGAGTGACAAGCAGGTGAGCAGAAGCAGAACGAAAGCCAGATATGCCGGACCGTCAGTCCTGACAGCCAGGTTGAGGAGCCAGATAAGGATCGGAAAATACGCTGCAGCGGGAAGCAGAAAAAGGCCGTTCCGGTACCAGTACCACAGCTTCGGCGGGCGGATCAGCTCGCCGCAGATCGCGCAGCGGCCGTACCATACGTCCTCCAGAAAAATGTCCTGCCCGCGCCGAAAACGCGTTTTCGCGTCGGGAATGCTGTCGTCCTTTGCGGCAGGGATATGCCGATGCTCCATATGCTGCACGCCCCTCTTGTGGTTAATATAATGTTACGAGTTGCAAAAAAACAAAATACATATTAAAATTAGTATATCATAATCGCATAGAAAAGATATCTTTGAAATTAATCGAAAAATATTTTTTGAGAGTGCCTTTTCACGTTAATGACCCGCGGCGGCAGAATTGCAAAACAAAATGCTTCAAAACTCTATTTGCGATTCTGAATGCAGCGAGATCCCGAAGGACTTTTTTGGCAAGCTGAGAGAAGACCCCCTGCGCAGCCGGGGGAAAGAGACCGGCCGCGCAGGGGAGACCCCGCCGCCTTGCCTGCCCCGGGTGTCAAAAACCACGGGAAGGACAGCGGGGAAAAGGAGGGCGGTTCCGATATCCGCGCGGCCCTGCCTCGTGGCCTGCGCGGGTACCCACACTCGGATGCCCTTCACCCTATATATGTCTTCAGAAACGCATTCCTGACATGTTTTTTCAAAAAATTTCAAAAAATTTTTAGACAGATGCGCGATAAATATCATTACAAAGCATACGTCGCATTCCGAATGCGGGAAAACTGCACGGAATGCAGAAGCGACAATTCTGGGAGTCCTATTCAATATCCGATATGGCCTCGGCCTGTATCCGGACGATCCTATCCTCCGTTGCCGCAAAAGGCAGCTTCAGCATGGACACGCTCTCATCCTCGAACATCACGGTAAGTTATTTCAGCGGCAATTATATATGCGCGTCCTGTTCAAGGACCTGCGGCAGGAAGAAACAGCAGGCCAAAGCCACCGGCACAGCCGGTAATTTTGACCTGCAAAAATTAAAAATCGGTAAGTTTCGACAGAAACTCACCGATTTTTGGCAAAGAACCGTAATTTTGATAGAAGATGCACCCCTCTTAGAGAAAACTGCACCCCCCACGGCTCATTTGCACCCCCGTTTAGAGTATTTTTCTCGTTAAAAAAAGCGCCCAGCCCTCAAGCACAATGCTCGATGGCTGGGTGCCTTGTTTCTTTTACAAGGTAACCTCTACTCCGCATTGAAAGCGGAAGGTCATCCGCCCATCGGTGTGAACGGTCACCTTTTCTATCGTGGTCAACCAGAGTTTCTCATCAAATTCGGTGAGAGCATCTAACTCCTGAACCCGGAAGATAAAATCGCCGATGGCATCCGCCTTGTTTTCTCGGTCTGCCTTTGTTTTTTGCAGGTTTTCCAAATTGACGCTTGCCGTATTGTATCGCTGCAACAGACCGTTGTACCGAGTGTTGTATTCTGTCTGGCTGAGCGATGCCCGGGCATTTTCTGCGATGCAGCGTTTGGTCAGCTCAGTGACCACTTCGATTTCCTGCTCCAACTCAGCAATTTGGCTGTCTATGCCTTCGCATTCCGTGAGAGTATTCTGCATCAGGCGGCAGTCATCAAGGATGCGCTCTTTGTCACCGAGGAGCTGGTTAAATGCCGCCAGAAAGCCATCCTTGATGGTTCGCTCGTCCAGATGCGGCGTTGGGCATTTCTTCTCACCTTGGAACTTTCCGTTGCATTGCCAGATGACCCTGCGGTATTTGCTGTTGGAATTCCACACCTTGGGACCGAAGAAGGAGCCGCAGTCCCCGCAAACGATGCGGGTTGCGAAGATACTTTTCCCGCTGTACTGCCGACCAAGCTGTTTTCGGCGGTTGAATTCAGACTGCACCTTGTCAAACTCCTCCGGTGAGACAATGGGCTCATGGCTGTGCTCCACATAATACTGTGGCACCTCGCCCTCGTTGATTTTTTTCTTTTTTGTGAGAAAATCGACTGTGAAGCATTTTTGTAATAACGCCGCCCCCTTGTACTTCTCATTTTTCAGGATGCTCTCCACTGTGCTGGACTGCCACCGCAGTTTTCCAGATGGGGTTGGAATTCCATCTGCTGTCAATTCTTTTGCAATGGCACCCGATGTCAATCCTTCCATGAAGCGTGAATAGATTCCGCGGACGATGACCGCCTCCTCCGGCACAACTTCTGGAAAACCGTCTGCGCCTTTGCGATAACCAAGGAAGTTCTTATAAGGCAGGTTGACCTTGCCATCGGCGAAACGCTTTCTTTGTCCCCAGGTCACATTCTCGGAAATGGAGCGGCTTTCCTCCTGGGCAAGACTGGACATGATGGTAAGCAGCAGTTCTCCTTTGCCGTCAAAGGTGTAAATGTTCTCTTTTTCAAAGTAGACCTGAACACCTTTTTCCTTGAGTTTTCGAATCGTGACCAGGCTGTCGACCGTATTTCTGGCGAATCGACTAACTGACTTTGTGACGATAAGGTCGATTTTTCCCGCAAGGGCATCCTCTATCATCTCGTTAAAGCCTGCACGGCGTTTGGTATTTGTCCCGGAAATGCCTTCATCGGTATAGACCTTTACAAAAGTCCATTCTGGGTTTCGCTGGATGTACTGTGTGTAGTAGTCGATTTGAGCTTCGTAGCTGGTAAACTGCTCATCGCTGTCCGTGGACACACGGGCGTAGGCGGCAACTCGTAGTTTGTAAAGCTGTGTGTTGGTTAGATGGGTCATAGGGGTGATGGACGGTGGTATCACCGTAACCGTCCGAGCCGCAGTGTTCATGATTTTTGCCTCCTTCTGGCCAGCGACTGTTGCCGAGCCTTTTCTTTCATTTCCGGTGTCCAGCTTTCAGCCCTGGAACGGTCTGCCCAGGTTCGTGTGACCACTGTGCCGCCAAAAAAATGAAAGTGCAATGTGTTGCCGTCATCAGCGATAATTTTTTCAATGCTGCAAGGGTCATCTGTGACCTGCCGCACCAATTCGTCAAGGGTGGCTTCCGGTATCTGCTTGGAAGCGCAGTACTTTTTCCCTTTGGTGTTGAGCGTGGCGCAAATCCAAACGATCCGTGCTGCCGTCGTTTTTCTGCGGAAGTTCTTCCCACATTTTACACACTGAATTCGACCAGTATAAAAGAAGGATGGCTGTGCGGGAGGTTTTGAACAGTGCCTCTCGGCTCTCCGAATAATCTCTTCCTGCGCTGCCTTCCACTCAGCCAAAGGAATTATGGCCTCATGAGTTCCTACGGCATGGTACATTGCCTTTTGGCCAACATTGGGGACCATTTTCTTTGTGATGTGGCTTTCACAGAAGAACCTTTGCAAGAGCAGATTACCTGTGTAAGCGTAATTCCGCAGAATTTTAGCTATCGTCTGTGGATGCCATTCCTCACCATACCTAGTGGGCTGAATCCCCTCCTCGTTCAGTCTTGCTGCAATGCGGTTTCGCCCCATGCCGTCGAGAAATTCCCGGTAAATGCGGCGCACAAGCTCGGCCTCCTCCGGAATGATACAGTATTTTCCCTCCTGCATTCGGTAGCCAAGCATCCGGCCGTTCCAAGGAATACCCGCTTCAAAGTTTCTTTTAACACGCCATTTCTGGTTCTCACTGACAGAGCGGCTTTCTTCCTGGGCATAGGAAGCCAGAATGGTGAGCATCAATTCACCGTCCGCACTCATGGTGCGGATATTCTGCTCTTCGAAGAACACATCGATGCCCAGGTTCTTCAGCTCCCGGACGGTTTCCAAAAGCGTGACGGTGTTGCGGGCAAAGCGTGAAATGCTTTTTGTAATGACCATATCAATTTTTCCTGCACGGCAGTCCGTCAGCATCTGCTGAAAGCCTTCCCGATCGCTCTTTGTACCGGTCAGTGCTTCGTCGCTGTAAACACCGCAATAGACCCAACCAATGTGAGACTGGATCATTTCGCTGTAGTGGCTGACCTGGGCAGAAAGCGAATGGAGCATGGCATCCTTTCCGGAAGAAACACGAGTGTAGGCGCATACTTTCAACGCCTGGGGTTGCATGATTTTCGGGAAATCGACCCGTTTTATAATTCTATCCATGGGTTCACCTCCTTGCGTGTGTCACATATTACCTCTAAACACCCCAGTTATCCAGTGATTTCAGCGGAATATACTACACGAAGATACCCCATATTTCTTGGCGATTGTGGCGTCTATTTTTGCGTACTCTTTCCCGGTGATGATGCCCTGGGACAGCATTTGCCGAGCCATTACCATCGCTGTTTGATAGTTCCAAAGTCTCTCTTCATATTCGCTCATTTGCAAGCCTCCTTTCGACGATACTGTGTATAGCACAAGCGGGAGCAGAAAGTACGACGATTGTTTCCGTAGCTCTCAAACTCCTCGCCGCAGTTCTTGCACACCAGCTTGTAATAAGCCTTGCGGTTCACTTTTTCGGGGTGAGCATTCCACCACGCCATACGGCAGGCATCCGAGCAGAAATACCGTTTTCGGCGATGTGGTGTCTGCTCTAGTTGCTTCAAACAGTTTCGGCAGAGTCCTTGTTGCTCGGCAATATCCTCATATCGGACGGGATGCCTAGTACAAAAGGATTTCACTGTGTTCAGCGGCAGTCCGGTTAGAGTGGATATTTTCTTGTATCCGTAGCCCTGGTGTTGGAGTTCCACGACTCGGTTTCGTTCCATTTCCGTCATAGTAGTGCCTCATTTCTGAGAAATAGCGTTTCTCGCTATACCCAGAGAAAAGGCACTTTTGTCAGGGTAAAATGGGAAAAAAATAACGCCCTCCACGGAATGATCCGCAGAGAGCGTTGATAGGTTCGGTTTACTTATTCGGGATCTTCAGCTTCATACCGCTGTAAATGACATTGCTTTTCAGTCCGTTCAGACTGACAATCTCCTTGTAGCGGCTGCCGTTGCCGAGATACTTCTTGGCAATCGCCCAGAGGGTGTCACCATGCGCCACGGTGTGGATGCGGTAGTCCTCGGCAGGTTTCGTGCCTGCCACGGCAAGTGCAGAGGTCTTGACCGGTGACATGATGGCGTACTTACCGGACTCATCTTTGTTGATGACCGCACGGTCACCGCTGACCTCGACCACATACCAGCGGAGCTTCTTCACCCAGCCAGGGATGGCTTTGCCGTTGTAGTATACTCCTCACAGGCGATAGCCATGCCGATAGCGTTCTTTGCCATAGCGATGGGGCTGTAGCCGACCAGGCCGTCAAAACCGAGTCCCGGAATGTGAAGCACATCCGAGGGATGAAGCGTTACGGCGAACTCCTTGCTTTTGATGGCTTCGTCCGAGCCACGATAATAGGTGTAGTAGAGACGCCCGTTTTCATCTCTGTCCACCGACATCTTGTTCGGCATCAAGGGATACAGAGCAACGATCTCGTTCTTGCCGTTGCGGATGATTTGTGCATAGGCGTTGCCCCAAAGGAGCAGGTGCGTCATGAGGGTTTCTCGGAACACGAAGGAACTCATCTCCGGGTTCGGCTCATCGTGGAGCAAGCGGTAGAGTGGATGGTCGAGCGCCATTGCTTTGCCGCCGCTTTCCGTGTATTTGTAGAGGTGTAGCGGCAGTCCTGCGACAGCTTCCGACAGGATGCGAACGCAGGAATACACGGCGGTCATCTGCATGGCCGAGCGTTCCGTTACCGCTTTGCCGGAGGTCGTGCCGCCGAAGAAGAAAGCATAATTGCTGCCTGCTGTTCTGTCTTGAGGCTTGTCCCTGGATTTGAAAAGCCCTGAAAAGATACCCACTTAAATCACTCTCCTTCAAAATGGGTAAAGGAAAAGCACCCATCACATGACGGGTGCTATCCATGGGGTGTATTATGCCGTTATTTCATATTTGACTTTTAAATTGTTGCACCAACTAAAGTTAAGATGCCCTTCTTTCTGCAAACGACCCACTACTATTCCGGGAGCAATTCCAGCTGAACTTGCAAAGCAAATAATAGCTTCTTGCGAGAAATTATGCTGAGCAACAAAAGGATCAAAAGCACTCCGCGGGATTAGTACATCCCGTGCGAAACTGTCTGCTTCCTTTTCGGCGGCATCATCAATTTCGCCGTTTCGATTTAGATGACCCAAAAGAATATGTCCGATTTCATGAAATAGACTAAACCAAAACTTATCCGCATCTTTTCCTCGTACAGTAAGCCCCATTACGATTTTATTGTTGTCAATAAAAGTAGCACCATGTAGAAAAGACCCACCAATGTGCGGCAAAAAAACAAGGGCTATTCCACAATTCGCCAGGAGCTTACATAGTTCACTGCAAAACACGGCGGGGTCTTTTGTGGTCATGGCTCGTATTGTGGGAAGCTGTTTCGTTAATTCTTTAAGGTCGATGGGCATAGTTTGGACTTTTCTTGCTTCAAGTTTAGCTTCTTGCACCCACGCAATCAATGCAAAATCTGATTTTTCGGTAATAGACAAGCGACGGCAAGCAATACAAGGTAGCAGATTTTCGTTAGAAAGCTTATCGAGCTGAACTACTTCGAAAAACTTTCTTAGGTGTACAACACGCTCTTCAGGGTTCCTCGTGTTAGGTAACCACGAATTCTTGGACATTTCCGAATAAGGAAATTTTTTTGCTATTTCTTTGTCAGCATCCAGAGCATTTTCAGCATCCACTTTTGCTAATTTTTCGCGGTAGATAGCTTCGAGATTGCTCCAGAAACTTGCAGGCATTCCGAGCACCAGCTCCAATCTGTAGGCAACATCTGGTGTTAGTTGCACATTGCCATTGATTAAATGGCTGATGTGTTTTTCGGACATACCCATACGAGAAGCAAATTCCTTCTGGCTCATGCCTCTGTCATCAAGCTGCTCCTTGATTGTGGCCCCTGGTGGTGTGGCAATGTAGCTGCGACTTCTCGTCATAGTGGTTTCCTCCTTCAAATAAGCACCCGCTTCATCAATGATAGTCTACAATCTCAATAATATTCGCAATTTGAATATCTGCGCCGTTTTTTTCAAAAACAAGTCGCATGGGATGGACTAAATCCATCGCAAATTGATTTTTTCGATTATGGTGTAGTGGGTGACAACGACCTATGTGGTATTGTATCAAGTATTCGACGCTTGAGGCGGCAGTAATTTGATCGATTCTCATCTGAATTTTTTCTGCCATCTCTAGCCCATACCTTTTTTCAGCAACTGTTGCATTGGTACACACCTTTTCAATGCTTCTAGTTTGATACTTGATTTCCAACGAACCACCTCGCTCATTTACCTCATAGGTTAATTTTATTATAGCGACTCCAGACGGTTATGTCAAGAGAAAAATTAACCTTGTAGGTAAATTTAATCTGATGATTCATGAGCGAATTACTGGCACGAGCAATTCGTGAGGATTGTATTTATTATACTTCATTGGCTCGGGATTTGTTCTCATTATAATGGATAAAGAAGGACAAGTTTGTCAAAACTTGACGATTATCAAATAAACAGTAAACCTCGACTGTCATAAACAGATTCGGTCTTGTCGTTTCCACAGCGTATAGCTCTGTCAAGTGCCATAATGGTCGCCACGGCACCATCGATTTTCTCTGTGGATTTCTCTTTGTCCGGCTTGATGTTTCCGGCCGGGTCGGTGCGGATGAAAATGTTGTCCATCATCCAGCGGAGGACAGGATGCCCGCCGTGGGCAATGCGCTGTTCCAGCACCAGCTTCATCAGCTCCTTGGTGGGCGGGGACATATCCTTGAAGCCCTGCCCGAACGGAACGACCGTAAAGCCCATACCTTCCAGGTTCTGTACCATCTGCACGGCACCCCAGCGGTCGAAGGCAATCTCTCGAATATTAAAACGCTCACCCAGGCTCTCGATGAACTTCTCGATGTAGCCGTAATGAACAACATTACCCTCGGTGGTTTGGAGATATCCTTGTCGCTCCCATACATCGTATGGCACATGGTCACGCCGGACTCGAAGGTCGAGGTTGTCCTCCGGTATCCAGAAGTACGGCAGGATGATGTATTTGTCATCCTCATCTTCCGGCGGGAACACAAGCACGAATGCCGTAATATCCGTAGTGGACGAGAGGTCCAGACCGCCGTAGCAGACGCGACCCTCCAAATCGTCCTCGCAGACAGCGAACTCGCATTTGTCCCACTTGTCCATCGGCATCCAGCGCACCGCCTGTTTCACCCACTGGTTGAGTCTCAGCTGTCGGAAGGAGTTCTCCTCACCGGGGTTCTGCTTGGCAGATTCGCAGGCATCCTTCACCTTGTCGATGCCCACTGTGATGCCGAGGGACGGATTGGCCTTTTTCCAGACCTTCGGGTCCGTCCAATCGTCCGATTCCTCCGCGCCGTAGATAACAGGATAGAAGGTGTGGTCGATCTTACGTCCCTCAATGATGTCCTTGGCCTTCTGGTGGATCTTATAGCAGATGGACTTCGTATCATTGCCGGCCGTGGTGATGAGGAAATACAGCGGCTGCATACGAGCGTCGCCGGAGCCTTTCGTCATAACATCAAAGAGCTTGCGGTTCGGCTGGGTGTGCAGCTCGTCAAACACCACGCCGTGGGTATTAAAACCGTGCTTATTACCGACATCGGCAGAGAGCACCTGGTAGATACTGCCCGTTGGCTGATAAATGAGCCGCTTCTGGGAATCCAGTATCTTGACCCGTTTGGAGAGTGCCGGACACATCCGCACCATGTCAGCCGCCACATTGAAAACGATGGATGCCTGTTGACGGTCCGCAGCACAGCCGTAGACTTCGGCTCGTTCCTCTCCGTCACCGCAGGTGAGCAGAAGCGCCACCGCAGCGGCAAGCTCGGACTTGCCTTGCTTTTTCGGGATTTCAATGTATGCTGTATTGAATTGCCGGTAGCCGTTGGGCTTGAGGACACCGAAAATGTCCCGGATAATTTGCTCCTGCCAGTCGATAAGCTCGAAAGGCTTTCTCGCCCAGGTGCCTTTGGTATGACAGAGGCTCTCGATGAACATGACGGCATAATCCGCAGCATCCGTATCATAGTGGGAAGTTTTCTCCATGAACCTTGTGGGCTTGTAGTTTTTCAGTTTTCTCGTAGAGACCACCTCCTGGGCATAAAAAATACAGCCCTGCGGCTGCTTCGGAATATACGAGAGAAAGAGCCTTTCGGCTCAGTCCCTTTATGGAATTATTGGCTTATCAGTTCTCGCTGTGGAGCAGAAGCTCCAGCGCAAGCTGCGTGTTCTCATCGGCGGGTTCGATGTCCCAGCCTCTGTCGTAGTTGCAAACGATTTTGCCGTCCCGCTTGAGCATGAGCTTGGAAATGCGTCCGCCGTCGATACCCCACTCGGAGCCTTTGTCGTACTGCTTCATCCAGTAGTGAAAAACCTCACCGTTAACTCTGATGCTGCCTTCTTTCCACATAATCGTGTACCTCCGTTTGTTTTGTTGTGAGTGTATATTACCGTCATGTCTGGGATATATCCAGTCATTTCGGAGGCATATAGTACACGATCATTCGGAGTAAAAACTGTGCATTTTACAGCGTTATTCCGGCTGACGGCAGCGGTGAATGGAGGTGATGATCTGCTCCTGCTCCTCCGGTTTTACGCCGATGGAATCGAGCGCCTCCCGTGTTCCACAATCCGGGCAGATGAGGGTTTGGTTGTCAACTCTGGAAAGAGCAGCGGGTTCACTGTAGGCGCGACCACACCGTGGGCAGATTTGAATCCGTATCACATTATTCTCTTTCATGTCCGCATACCTCCAGGGATTTATCATAGGCCGCAAGCAGAATGCCTGGGTCAAATTTAAAGGTGTCGTAGCCCTCAAGGCAGGTGTCCATGTAGAAATCCGACGGAACGCCGATTGGTCTTTCCTCATGCATGATATAGACGAAAGCTGTGACCGTTCTGTGCTTACCTGTGCGGATACCTTTATATTTCACCTTAAGCTCCCGCTTGTAGTAGAAATTGGGGTAGCCTTCATAGCGGTCGAGGGCTTTCTCGTCCTGCGCGGTCACTTCCCAGATAACGATGGGAACTGTACCGGTTTCACATTTCTCAATCGTGAGGTAAGAGCCGGTCTTGCTGCCCTTGAACAGAAGCTCCCATCCGCTGAGTCTTGCCGTGCCGCAGATGGTCGCATGAGGGCAGCGCATCCGCATCTGACGGACGTTGAGGTTGCTGCCATAAGCGATGTAATAGCGTTTTTCCATAAAAAATACTCCTTTCCGAAGTTGCCTTCTACCACCGAAAGCCCGCCATCAGCGGGTTCGGGGGCCTCTGGGCTGCGTCCTTCAAGCGGCTGCTCTGCCGCTGCGGAAGGCTGCATCCCCATCCAGGCGCTTCGTGAGGAGCTCTCTTGCGGTCTTGAACTCGTCGCCAATAAAGCCGAGGCGAAGGAGCCAAGTGCGCATTGCGTATTTGGGGTTCTCGTTCTGCTGGGGCTTGGGGCTTGCGGTTCTGACCGTCTTTGCCATCTGGCTCAGGGCGAGGCAGAGCTGAATGTAACTCTTGAGCTGGCCAGCGTGGAGTCCGTTCTGCTTGCCGTCTGCCGGAGCATCGAACTGGAAGAGCCGGAACTCGACCGTTCCCTTGGTGAAGGTGGCGTGGAGGTTCAGCATATGGTAGCGGCTGTCGTTGTAGTGCTGGCTTCTGCCGTAGTCGGCGTTCTGGCTGCCGTACCAAATATCAGCCAAGGCTGCCATGGTGGTGGGTTTTCTGTTGTTCAGCCGTTCCAGGAATCTGGGGTCAACCGTGCGGCAGTAGCGGCTGATGCGGCCTCTGTCGAGGTTCAGTGCGCTTGCCAGGAGGTCTTCGTGGCTTGCCATGATGTTTGCGAGGTTTCGGAGCGTTTGGGGCGTGTGCCCCTTGGCACCGATGTGGATGTGAACACCGCAGCCTCTTGTGGCATCACTTTTTGCTCCGGCTTTGCGGAGGCGGCGAACCAGCTCCTGCAAGGTCTCCATGTCAACGTCGGTGAGGATCGGTGTGACCATCTCGCATTTCTCGCTGTCCGGGCCCACGATGCTGACGTCCTTCTGGAATTTCCACTCGCGTCCGCTCTCATCCCAAGCAGACCAAGTGCAGTAGCCGTTGCGGCAAGCGGTGTTCTCGTACCGCCCGGTACCGAAGAAGGTGGCTGCCAGCCTTGCGGCCTTCTCTCTGGTGATGCTGTTCATTTCGACCTCGACCCCGATGGTCTGCTTTTTCATTTCGGCTACCTGGTTTTCTGTTCTCTGGCTCATGTTTGTGACCTCCGTTTTGGTTTGTTTTCCCTTTTGGTAGTCACATATTACCTCTGAAAGCACACTATATCCAGCTATATCTGAGCTATAAACTACACGATCTTGTGGTCCAAAAACTGTGTCTATTACAGCAGTTTACGGCAAATATCCTCCCCGTAAGCCACGCTCAGACCGCAGCCGTTATCCCAGGCAACCATGATGGAGCCGATGTCATCCACGCCTCGCACGGTGCCTTTCGTGCCAACGGGCGGTGCCTGTGTATCGTCCATCCGAACAAGCTCCACTCGGGTGCCGACCGGGTATTCCTTGCGAATACGCTCGACCGTTTCTTTACTCGGAAATCTCATGCTGCGCACCTCCGTTTCTGAATGCAGAGGAGCCGGAGAGGTTCTTCAGCAGGATTTTTCGAGCGGTCTTGTATTCCGCACCGATGAAGCCGAGCCGCAGGAGAAAGCAGCGGAATGCGTACTTCTCATTTTCAATCGGTTTTTCGGAAGAATTGACACGGCTTTGATTTCGTGCCATTTCGCACAGCTTGCAGATAAAGGTGTCATAGGCTTTCATCTCGTCCGGGGCTGGAGTCGCCGGGAACCAAGGGAAGGATACCTTCGTGTCCGTGATTTCCAGTGGCAGGTCAGCGCCTCCGAGGGCTTTCTTGATAAGGGTGCCCTTGGCGGCAATGAGAGCCTTGAGGTTTTCCAGGTTGCTGTCGTTGAACAGGCTCCTCGGCATGGAAATGCAGACGGCGCAAGGCTCGTCCTCGGCATCGGTGTGGCTCTGGTCGATGTCAAAGCCCTCATCGTAGATGTGTTCCAGCAATCTTTCAATGACCTCGCTGTCGGCACGGTCGTCAAAGGAAAGACTGCCGTTTCGGTCAATGGTGAAGTAATCCACCTCATAGTTGAATGTGGGTGCGCCACAGTACTTTGCGGGAACGCCGAGCCAGACGGAGATGGTCTGCACCAGCCGCTTGCGCTCTGCGCCCTGTGCATGGATTGTAATCGTCATGTTCGTGACCTCCTTGTTTTATGGTAGTCACATATTACCGTCAGGTTGGGCACTTATCCAGCTATATCTGCGCATTTCCGGTGTAGATTATATCGGCGCATTATCGCAGCCGGACTGTGCATACCACACAATTCCGCAGAGCACGAACCATACGCACGGAAGCGTCACGCCGTTGCCCCACATCTTATATTCCACACTGTCGGAATACGGGTCTTTCAGCCACTTTGCGACCTGCTTGTCGGACTTCATCTTACAGCCGGTCACTTCGGAGTAGGTCTTGAACACCTTGTGCCAGAAGTACATTTCCTCATCGGTCGGCTTTTCCGTGCCAAGGTCGGCACACCAGTTGTCCGGGAAGCCCTGAAGCCGTGCGCACTCGGTGGGCGTCAGCCGTCTGACGGTGTATCCGCTTTGGATGGCTCCCGGACCTTTTGCTACCAGTGTCGGCTGAAGCTCCTTTTCAAAGGTCGGAGCGAACTTGGCGTTCTGCCCCTGGTTGAAGGTGTCTCTGCCGATGCCGTAGCAAACGGCGGTGGGGTCTTTGTAGTCACGGGCAAGGACAGTCGGTGCTTTTTCCTTGGAAACCTGGGTGAAGCTGCCCGTTGTCATGCTGTACACGGCATGGCGGTCAACGGTATTTAAGGTGAAGCTGACATCTTCGTTGATGCCATCGCCCTGGGGACCGTTCCTGTCCTCGCGGCCGATCATGGAGCCCTGCAGCACATAGGTCTGCTGTTTCGTCCCGGCATTAGCACACACAACAGCGGAGCGGTCTCCGAGGTCACGAACCTCATCCCGCTGATTCTGCGTGAAAGCGACAACGGCAATGCCGCCCTGGTTGCAGGAGGGGTTGCCGCCGTTCCCATCAAGCGTCCGTGCAGTTCCCGCTTTGTAGATGCCGCTGTGGGGATTGTCCGACTTCATGGCATTGGAGTCCTTGGAGCAGATGCCGAATGGCTGAAGGACGCAGGTGAAGTTGTCCTTGTCCGGCATCCGCTGATTTCCTCCGGCATTCTGCTTGGTGAGAGTCGGAGAAACCTGTCCGCCGTCCCAGCCGCAAGGCTCGAACAGCGTCTGGTCGTTGTTGCAGGACAGAGTTGCAGATTTGTTCTCTTGGATGAGAGGTCCCTTGCCGCCACCTTCACAGCCGGAGCGGATCTTCATCACAAGCGGCACATTGTTGCCACCTGTACCCATGTGGGAGGTCAGCGTCTGCACATTGCCGTCCTCGGAAAGTTTGACCCTGCTGTCGGTCGGATGGTTTTCCAGCGCCACCGCCGCAGGAACAACGCCTGCCCGAAGTGTGGGAGAACGCTCTTCCTCATAGCCGATGGTGCGGCTCTTTGCGGAATGCTCGGTGCAAAATCCTGCCGACTCCATCACGCAGGGCGGATGCCCGTGATTTTCTGCTCGGAGCGTTGCCGCAACATCCTCGGAAACTTCCATGCGGTTGCCGCCCTGGTCATTCAAAACAATACCATTCCGACCGGTACTCATTCCGCAGTTCACGCCGAGGGTGGCGGAAGTGTCGTCCGTCAGACTGCCGTTGTATCCATCGAAGCCTGTCGCTCCAGCGCAAGGCGTAAAACTTCCGGCAGCTCTTTGCCACGAGCGGAAGCCCTCCGCAGAATACCCAGACAGGCCTTCTGACTCAAATAATATTTTTCCGGCACTTCCGCCTGCAAGATCTGCGACAAGGTAGATGCGGCGTCTTCGCTGGGGAACTCCCCAGTATTGTGCGTCAAGAGTTCGGTACGCAACGCTCCATCCATCTCCCATGTATAGGTCGGCGTAGGGCCATCGTGCCTTTTCAGGCATAGGCACCTCGGCATTCGGCTCGGCGATGCCGATGACCGCTTCGAGGACGGCTTTGAAGTCCTCGCCCTTGTTCGAGGAGAAGGCACCGGGGACGTTCTCCCATACGATGTATCTTGGATATCTGCCACCTGTGGCACACCTCATTTCTTTGATAATACGGACGGCTTCATAAAAAAGACTTGAACGGGAACCGCCCAGACCGTCTCTTCGGCCTGCCACGCTCATGTCCTGGCATGGGCTGCCGAAAGTGATAATGTCCACGGGTTCGATTCTGCCGCCGTCCATAGCGGAGATATTCCCGTAGTGCTTCATAAAAGGCAGACGCTTGGTGGTCACTCGGATGGGAAACGGCTCGATCTCCGAAGCCCACACGGGAGTGATACCGGCAAGCAGTCCGCCCAACGGAAAACCCCCGGAGCCGTCAAAGAGGCTTCCGAGGGTCAAAGACTTTTCAGTTTTCATCTGGATGCCTCCAATCGTTCTCTCAGCGCAGTGTAGAACGCTCTGCTTCGGATAGACTTTCCGGCAGCCGTCCACTCGCGCTCCAGCAAAAAACGAACCTCCAAATTCTCCACGCTGTAGTCGGCACGGAAGTTTCGCCAGGTTCGTTTATCCCATGTTTTCAGTTGCTCCCAAAGCCCTGGAAAGTGCTGATGCAGCTCCCGCAGCTCCGTCAACGATTGCAGCGGACAGCACCAGCAGGACACGCGCTTGAAATGCTCATACAGGCCATCCCAATCATATCCACGCTCATAGCAATACCGAAGGCAGTCGCGCTCCGTCCAGCCCCAATCTACCAACGGGTGTCGGTGGTTGGGATTCTGATTGTTCGCTCGTTCCAGGCGATATTGCTCATCGGCGGCAATGCCGACATATTCAATGACCTCATACTGTTTCCGCAGTTCCCTCAGAAAACGCTCTCGCGGCATCGCCTTGAGCCGTGTGGTACACCACCGCTGCCGAGGGCCAGGCCATCCGTAGCCATTCAATTGCACTCCGTATTGCCGGACGACAGGCGAATCTGCACTACGCCGTACCGGAACATCAAACATGAGTTCCTCATAGGTATGCTCGGCTCTGACGCTGGTAATTTTTCGACCGATGTCCTTTTCAACCTTTGCGATATGATCATACATAGCAGGAAATTCAAGACCTGTATCACAGAAAAGAATGCAGTCAATTTTCATGTCACGCTCCAGCATCCCAAGAAGCATGGCGGTTGAGTCCTTGCCGCCGGAAAAGGAAACAAGGTGATATTGCTCTTTCACGCTCACACCTCCGGTGCGGTATTAGCCACCTCAGTGAAGGGCAGTACTTTCCCATCCCGCAGAACGCTGACCTTTTCATCCGAGCCGACCTGCTCGATGTACCGTTTTACGATGACGTCGCAGAACTTCTCATCCAGTTCGATGGTATAGCAGATGCGGTCGGTCTGCTCACAGGCAATGAGCGTAGAACCGGAGCCGCCGAAGGGGTCGAGCACCACGGAGTTTGCCATAGAGCTGTTCTGAATGGGATAGGCCAGAAGCGGGATCGGCTTCATGGTAGGATGGTCGCCGTTTTTCTTGGGCTTGTCGAACTCCCAGATGGTAGATTCTTTGCGACCGGTGTACCACTGATGCTTGCCTTTCTTCTTCCAGCCGTAAAGGCACGGCTCATGCTGCCACTGGTACGGGGAGCGTCCCAGCACCAGGGACTGCTTCTTCCAGATACAGCAGCCGGAGAGGTAGAACCCTGCGGCATCAAACGCCTTTCGGAAATTCAGCCCCTCGGTATCAGCGTGGAACACATAAATGGACGCATCGTCCGCCATGACCTTCTCCATATTGGAAAAGGCATCGAAGAGAAAGTCGAAAAACTTCTCCGATGCCATGTTGTCGTTTTTGATTTTCCCGGCGCTGCCCTCGTAGTTCACATTGTAGGGCGGGTCGGTGATGACGAGGTTTGCTTTCCGGCCGTCCATGAGGGCGGCGTAGGTTTCCTCCTTGGTACTGTCACCGCAGATGAGTCGGTGCCGTCCCAGTGTCCAGATATCGCCGGACTTCGTGAAGGTCGGCTTTTGCAGCTCGGCATCCACATCAAAATTATCCTCTTCGGCTTCAATGCCATCGTCAAAGAGCTTCGACAGCTCCTTTTCGTCAAAGCCGGTGAGGAGCGGGTCAAAATCTGCCGCCTGCAAAGACTCGATCTCCACACGCAGGAGTTCTTCGTCCCAGCCTGCGTCCATCGCCATGCGGTTGTCCGCGATGATGTAGGCTTTTTTCTGCGCTTCGGTGAGGTGGTCAGCAAAGACGCACGGCACTTCGGAGATGCCTTCCTCCTTGGCGGCAAGAATACGACCGTGACCGGCAATAACGCCATAGTCACGGTCGATGATGACAGGATTGATAAAACCGAACTCACGGAGCGAGGAGCGGAGTTTGTTGATCTGCTCCGGCGAATGGGTACGGGCGTTATTGACATAGGGAACCAGCTTCGTGATAGGTACGAGCTGCATCTCGGTCGTTGTTTTCATTAGACCAGCCCCCATTCCGCAAATTTCTCGAAGCCGCCGACCGAGTGGATGTAGTTTCGGGCGATCTCCACGATTTCGGCGTAGGGTCTGCCGTCCACGGCATCGTCCCCAATAGCGCAGCAGAGCGTCACGGGCTTGCCGGTTTCCTGGGCTTTGAGGAAAGCGTAGATATTGACGGACACATCCGCCTTGGACAGATCCTTGCCGTGCAGACCGCCGCCTGTCACCGAGTCCGCCATATCCGAGCCGAGCTTGCGGTTGGCAGCGCCGGTGTCTACATCGGTGCCGCCCGTCCAGTCACCGAGCGGGTTGATCTCCGCATCGGGATACTTCTCTCGGAGCACATCCGAGGATGCGTTGCTCTGGCAGAGGATAAGCCGTTCGCCGTCCAGAATGTACTTCCCGTCAAAGGGATACACAGAGAAAATGCCCCGTGCGATTTTGGATAGCGTTTTCTGCTCCTTGGTCACGGGCATTCCTTTGAAGATGCCGTTGTCACCGCAGCGGACGCCGTCTGCCTGGTTGTCGGCAAGGTGACCGTCCTGCGGCACTTCTACATAGTCCACGGCGAGATTTCCGGCAATGCGGTAGACGGCGGCGGTGACATCTGCCTTGTCCAGCATGACGGAAGTTTCCGCAATGATGTGGCAAACGCCATGGCCGATGAGGACTTCCACGGCGATGCGGGGATCGTTTTCTTTTCTGTATGCCAGGTCAACAAGCGCACCGGCAATTCTGTCTGCCACCTTATCCGGGTGGCACGGATTTACTTTTTCATACATGGTGTTACCCCTTTCTCGCACGGAGCAGGCGCTCCATAAGGTCATCCTGCGGCGTAGACTCGCCGTATTCCGTGCTGCAGTTTTCTTTCACGATCTGGAATATCTCATTCCAGAGCCGAACCGCCTGGTTCATGTAGTTGATACCGATATTGATAAACGGGGACGGGATCGGCTTTCCCGTGGTGGGGTGCTTGGAGAGGAAGCCCATACGGTTGGTCATTTCCTCGCACTGCACCCAACGAGCAGAACACATGGCGTAGCGCTCCAAGAGCTGCGGCGATACCTTTGCGGCGCAGCCGATGCCTTTGAGCCATTGCCAGGTTTCCGTGTAGATTTCCTGTGCCTGCAGGACGCTGCCGTCCCGCTGCTCGGCAGAAAGAAAATCGTGGGGCTTTGGCATTTCAACACCCTCGACTTCGGGAATATCCAGCACTTCAAGTTTTCTGCCGCCGGGATTACCGTTTTCGGCCTTGTCCTTGACTGCGGATTTCTTCCTTCCCGCACCGGGTCTTGCACCGCCGCGTCCGCCTGTGTTATTCGATTTTGTTGGCATCCGAGTTCACCTTCCTTAATTACCCTTTTGATTTCGCCTTTTTCGCACACGTGACCCCGGGCCGTTGCCCGACCGAAAAGGTTCCGGAGATTTTCATCCCCCTACCGGTCGCCGAGGTCGTGGTGGATCTTGGTGTGGCAGGACTGACAGAGGCTCATCAGGTTGTCCCTTGCGTGAGTGCCGCCTTTGGAAACGGGCAGAATGTGGTGAACTTCCTGTACCGGGGTCAGCCGACCTTCCTTGAGACACATCTCACAGAGGGGATGCTCCGCCGCATAGCGGTCACGGATGCGTTTCCACGCTCTGCCGTACTTGCGGTTGACATCGGAGCTGCGCTCGTATTTGTCGTACCTGCGGCGTTCCTCCACACGGTGCTGTTCACAAAACTGTCCTTCACAGAGGTTGGGGCAGCCGGGATGAGAGCAGGGTCGCAACGGTTTCTTCGGCATCGTTTCACCTCCTTGGGCATAAGAAAAGCCCCACGGGATTGCTCCCATGAGGCTGTCCTCGATTCTTTTTCGCTGATTATATCATATCATAATGTCGAGGTGGGCATCTACCGACAAAGGCGGGTATTTCCGGCGTCTTTCAGATCCGAATCGGGTCATCGGGTACAACTACCGCCGAAAGCGCCGCCTTGTGCCATCTGCGGATGGTGCTTTCATCTGCGTTCAACTCTCCGCCGATCTGCTCCCAGGTCATGTTGTGGATGTAGCGGTAGCGGAGAACCATGCGCTCGTTGACATTGGCAACGGTGTCCACTGTCGTGCGGATCTGCCGTTTCAAGTCAACGAGGGTGTCAATCTCATTGTTGACCACTTTTTCAAGGTCCATGATCTTTTCCAGGCACCGCACGAAGGGCGCATCCGTGTTGCGAGAGGTCTGCACTTTTTCCTCCCAGGACGGCGAGGAGATACCGCAGGCCATTTCCCGCAGGCGGGTGATCTCCGCAATGTTGGAATCGATACGCTGGTCGAGGCGGTATGCCTGACTGAGATATTCCTTTGCCGTCATACGCCGTACACCTCCCGGTGGAATTTTTCGATCAGCACCTCACCGTCCAGAGAAGTAAGCGTCTGAAACCAGCTGGAGCGGAAAAACCGCTCACAATCCTTTCTGACGGATTCGGCATCCTTGTCCCAGGGGTATTTCTTCAAACGGCGCAGCGCACGGCGATGGTCTTTCGCTGCCGCCAGAATAATAGCGTTTGCGAGGTTCGTATAACAGGTTTCCATTCTCATCCCTCCAAGTTGGCCTTGACCGCATCGATGAGTGCGGTCTGGGTCTTTTCTTTTTTACGGAGCGCAGTCATGATGCGCTCGTCGATGGTGTCTTTGGCAATAATGTGGTGAATGACCACGGTATCGGCGGTCTGTCCCTGTCGCCACAGTCGGGCGTTGGCCTGCTGGTAAAGCTCCAGCGACCAGGTCAGCCCAAACCAGATGAGGGTCGAGCCGCCTGCCTGCAGGTTCAGCCCATGACCGGCAGAAGCCGGGTGGATGAGTGCCACGGGCAGCTCACCGCTGTTCCATCTGCGGATGCTGTCGGAATCGTCCAGCAGACTGAACGGGATGTGTCGTTTGTGGAGCCGCTCGGAGATGCGCTCCAAGTCGTGCTTGAACCAGTACGCCACAAGGACGGGTTTCCCATTTGCGGCTTCGATGAGATCCTCCAGCATATCCAGCTTGCGGTCGTGTATCTGAAACACACGCTTGTCCTCTCCGTAGACTGCTCCGTTTGCCATCTGGGAGAGCTTATTCGCAAGTGCTGCGGCGTTCCCGGCATCGATTTCTTCGCCTTTCAGCGAGATAACCAGGTCTTGTTTCATGGCAACGTAGGCTTTGCGCTCTGTTTCGGATAGCGTCACAATGGCGTCATTATGAACGCATTCCGGCATATCCAAATGGTCGACGGCTTTCATGGAGATGGTGATGTCGGAGATGGCATCGTAGATCTGTTCCTCCGCACCGGGCAGCGGCTTGTAGCTGAACACCACCTGTCCGTTGCGCTTGTCCGGGCGGAAGAAGGTGTTGCGGTAATGGGTGATGAACCGGCCGAGCCGCTTGCCCATATCGAGGATGCGAAACTCCGCCCACAGGTCCATGAGACCGTTGCTGCTTGGCGTGCCGGTCAGGCCCACGATGCGCTTGATGCCGGGACGGACTTTCAGAAGAGTTCTGAACCGCTTTGCCTGATAGCTCTTGAAGGAGGACAGCTCATCGATGACCACCATGTCGTAGTCGAAAGGGATGCCGCTCTCCTCAATGAGCCACTGGACATTCTCCCGGTTGATGATGTACACGCTGACCCGCTGCCGGAGTGCCGCCTTGCGCTCTGCTTCTGTACCGACAGCCACCGAGTAGGTCAGCCCATGCAGATGATCCCACTTGTGGATTTCCGCAGGCCATGTATCTCTTGCGACACGCAGCGGAGCGATGACCAGCACCTTGCGAACCAGAAAACTGTCGAGGCAAAGGTCGAAGATGGCGGAAAGCGTGATGATGCTCTTACCAAGACCCATGTCGAGGAATACAGCGGAGATTGGGTGCTCCAGGATGAAGTTCGTGGCATACGCCTGGTAGTCATGCGCCTTGTATTTCACTGAGTATCCCTCCAATCTGTTCGGGGCTATCGATGCAGTACACCGAAAAGCCGAGTGCTTCTAACTGCCTTTTTCGCCTTACTTGCAGAGGGCGGAGTGTTTTGCCCGGTGCTTTCAACTCAATGAAGGCGATTCTGCCGCCGGGCAGGAGTACCAGACGGTCAGGTACTCCATCAAGGCCGGGGCTTGTAAACTTCGGTGCAAGACCGCCTTTTGTGCGTACAGCCTGCACCAGCTTTGCTTCTATCGTTTTCTCACGCATAATGACCTCCAGTGTTCTCAAAACCCGAAAAGTTCTTTACGTGCGCAAATACGGGTATTGCGTGCTTGTTGCTCTTTATTCCTTCTTCTTTCGATATATAAGAAAGGTTAGGAACACAGGAACAAGACCGCCTGTTTTCTTTGGTACTTATGGGGCCGCCGCCGTTCCCATGGGGTGTTCCCATAAATGTGCCGAGCGGATATGCTTCTCCCCGGAACCTGTTCCGAAGGATGTCGGGTACAGTCATTTTCATTAGGAACACTCCTTGGGAACAAAGACATACTGCGGACCGTAGAGCGGGATACGCACCTTGCTGTCCAGCCGCTTCCAGCCAAGACGGGCAAGGATGGCGGTCAGCTCGTTGCTGTCCGTTCTGCGGATATTGGCACGTTCCTTGCCGAAGCACTCGCACCAGATCTCCATGTTGGACACCTGGGTGCGCTTGACCGTACCATGCTTTTGGGTATCGCCGAAGTCGCTGCCAGTGAGGAAATTGCGGCGCTCGAAGATGTCCATGCTGTCCCAATCCTCCGGGAGCAGCGTGTCGAGATACAGACGGACAAGCCCTTCACGTTCGTCAGACTCCATCGCCTCCCGCTGCTCGGCTTTCGACAATGCTTCCAATTCTGCACTCAGATAGAGTTTCTCGCCCTGCTTCACATACGCCAGCGTTTCCGCCCAGATCTGGCAGATCAGCTCCGGGGTCAGATCCCAGGAGTGCTTGATGCCCGTACCAGGCGTCTTGACCGGCCAGAAGCGGCGGTTTCCGGTGGTGTCCCGCAGATACCCGGACTCGGCGTTGGTGGTGCCGAAGAACACGCACTGGCGCAGATGCGGTGTGGCTCTCTTGCCAAAAGCAGCACGGTAAATATCGTTCTGTCGGGAGAGGAAGGAACGCAGCGTTTCCACCTCGGCCTTCTTCAGACCTGCCAGTTCACCGATCTCCAAGATCCAGTACCCCTGCAATTTCTCAGCGGCGGTCTTGTCTTTGGTGTCGCCCAGGTTCAGACTGTCTGAAAACCACTCTCCGGCCAGCTTGGCAATAAGGGTACTTTTGCCCACACCCTGGGGACCGTTCAGCACCAACATGGAGTCAAATTTGCAGCCGGGATACAGTACACGCTTGATGGCGGCGCAGAGGGTCTTCCGGGTGACGGCACGGACATACTCGTTATCGTCCGCACCGAGGTAGTCGATGAGCAGCGTGTCCACACGGGGAACTTTGTCCCACTCCGGCAGATTTTCAATGAACACCCGAATGGGATGGTAGGAGCGGTCGTCTGTGACCTTCGCCACGGCAATGTCATAGTTTCGAGCGGAGAAGGTGCCGTAGTGGGAATCCACATAGCTGATGAGTTGGGCATCGTCCGCATCACGCCAGAATTTTGAAGGGTGCCGCCAGGGCACATCGCCCTTGATTTCCATGCCGTCCAGAAGCTGATTGAACACCAGCGGTTTCAGAAGCGGATCGTTCATGAGGATTACGGTGAGGTTCTGCAGCGTGTTCTTCACCTTGCCGGCCTTGTCCAGCTCTAAGGCTTTCTGCCAGTCCTCGTCAGAGAACTCCTCATTTGCCTGGGCTTTGCGTTCCTCGGCAAAAACCGCCTTGACCTTCTCATCCTTGAGGGCAAAATCCGACATTGCTTGAAAGGACGGCAGCTTGCCGGGTGCGGTGTCCGGGGCGCATTTATCGTCCAGGTCACGGAAACGGTGCAGCCGCACCAGGTCAAAAGCGTTCAGCAGCCGACCACAGACGGGGTCTGTGGCATGGTGGCTGTATGCGAACTTGCCGTCGTATACGATGACACCGGCAGACGAATCGGCGGGGATATAGTCATAGCGACCGTTCATGGCAGACGGCGCATACACATCCGAGAGAAAGGTGTCGATGGCTTCCTCCACGGTATAGGCACGGCAGAAAGCACCCACCACACCCGGTTTCGTCAGCGGGTCGGCCTGTTGGGCAATGCTGTGCTGCACCACTTCGGACTGGCGGCTGGATACCGGCCAGGTGGAGGCGTCGCGCCAATCGTCGTAACGGGAAAGGTATTCATCCGGGTCAAGCTCTGCACCGTCCTGCACCTGGTAGAAGAACTCACCGTTGGCGGAGGTGGAAGGCCAATACATGAGCCGGGATGCCTCGTAGGTGGTATCGTCAAAGAGGTCAATGCCGATCTCCTTTGCCACCATGCGGGCGACTGCCGGATATTCCTCCTCGCTGATCTCCCGTTTCAGCGGAATGAGCAGACGAAGGCGGGGATACTCCGGCGTGTGTTTATGGGTGGAATAGACGCAGCACTTGAAATCGTGGAACAGCGTAATTTCATCCCAGATATCCGGGGTGCCGTAGTCCATATCCAGCGTCAGCAGAGAGCGGCACAGCACCATGCCGTTTTTGCGGCGACCTTCCCGGAGATGCCCTCCGACGAAGCCGCCCACATCCTTGATGCCGTCCTGCTGACCTTTTTTCAGCTTGCGGTATTCCTCGACCGTTTCGGTGGTGCGGATGGTGCTGCCGCAGCGGGCGCAGAGATCCGCCCAGGGGATGTCCTGGTTCTTCCACTTCTTGTCCATGCGGCTGTTGCCGACTGCGATCTTCATCTGCGTACCTCCTCACAGCTTTCGGTAAAGTAGCGGATAAGCTGACCTTTCCGCTTGGCCTTCTCGATCTCGATGCTCATGCCGCTTGTGATCTTCTCACCGAACACCCACAGCTCGGCGCACTTGGAAAGCAGGACGATGTCCATGAACAGTGCCAGGTCACGCTCTTTGCGGTCATTGTCATTCATGAATTGGGTGAAATAGATGTGCGGTGCGATGGGTACGCACCCGGCTTCCACGGCGAAGCGGCAGTAAGTGCGGGCGTTTTCCTGGTTCTTCACCATATCTCCGGCAAGCGGAGAGCAGATATACACCACAGGACGGAAGGCTCGAAGAGCCTTGGCTTCCTGCTCGATCTTCGTCAGTGCCTCGTAAGCAGTGGGGTCGTAATACCCCTCGCAATTAAATTTATTGACTCCCATTTGGGTCACCTCAGTCTTTCTTATAAAAATCGCAGACATAGCCGTCTGCTCGGAGCAGCAGCCCCGATGCCCAAGTGGGCGTTTGCCCCATGACGGAGCAGATATTCTCCAAAGAAGTATCCGGCGGTGCTTCGATGACCGCTTCATCGTGGACGTGCATGACGATGCGGTACCCGGCAGCATTCAGCCGGAGCATAGCTTCCGCAAGAATGTCCCTTGCCGTTGCCTGGACGATGTTCTCCACGAACTTGGGTCCGTAGCTTTCCAGCCGCAGCCACTTTTTCTGTTCGCCGACACCTTCATAGGTCACGGACTCATTGCCGAAGCGGTTCAGACCCATTTTCGGCTTCACATACACGAGCCGTCTGCCGGAAGGCAGCACCACGAACATCATGCCGCTCTGATAATAGAAGCGAATGCCGTGTGTTTCTGTGGCAGTTCGCTTTCGGACGCAGGTGGAAGCTGCTTTGTCCACATCCCACCAGAACTTTGTAATATGGGGGTTGGACAGACGCCAGGCATCCACCAGCGGTTTCAGTTCTTCTTCCTGCAAACCGTAGTTCAGTGCGCCCATTGCTTTCAGCGCACCCACGGAGCCACCGTAGCCAAGAGCCAGCTCGGCAATTTTGCCTTTCTGCCGCAGATGCCCGTTCACGCCGTGCTTTTCTACGGGGACATGGAACATCTGCGAAGCGGAAGCGCAGTAAATGTCGCCGCCCTTTGCAAAAACCTCCTGCCGCCAATGTTCCCCAGCAATCCATGCGATGACCCTCGCCTCGATGGCGGAGAAGTCTGCCACATAAAAGCGACAGCCGGGTTTCGGCACAAAGGCGGTGCGGATAAGCTCAGACAGTACCAGCGGTACGGAGTCATAGAGCATTTCCACGGCGTCCGTATTGCCACTGCGGACCAGTGCCCGTGCGGTGTCCAAATCCGGCAGATGGTTCTGCGGCAGGTTCTGCACCTGGATGAGTCGACCGGCATAGCGACCGGTGCGGTTGGCACCATAAAACTGGATAAGCCCTCTGGCCCGGTCATCCGAACCCACAACGGTCTGCATGGCCGTGTATTTCTTGACGCTGCTCTTGGCAAGCTCCTGCCGCAGGGAGAGTGCCAGCTCCACTTCACCGTCCGCTTTTTCGAGCATATCCGCCACAGCGGCTTTGGAGAGCGAATCTGCCTCCACGCCTTTTTCGGCAAGCCATGCCTTGAGCTGCACCGGACTGTTCGGATTATCCAAGCCGGTGACGGAGCGGGCCTGCTCCATGTGTGTCCGCTTGAAACGCTCATCGCAGCGGATCGCCTGGGTGACGAGGGTGCGGTCGAGCATGATGCCCCGGTCGTTGATCTGCTGGTCGAGGGTGTAGTTACGCCACTCCGACTCCATGACCGGGAACTTGGAGAGCATCTGCTGAATGGACATTTCCGTTTCCACATCCCGAAGGTTGTAGGCTTTGAAAAGCGACCATTTCTCCGGCGCATCTGTCGGATAATGTCGAATAAGCGAGCCGTCTCTTGCTTTTGCTGGGGTGCAGAAATACCGAATGAGGTCTTTGCCTTCTTTGAGCTTCTGCTTTTCCAGACCCAACACGGCACCGACGCCTTCCAGCGAAAGCGGCAGTCCCAGGGTCGCCGCCCAGACCATCGTGCAGTGCCAGGAGGACGGGGCGAGATATTGTCCGGTTGGGTATCCAAGATAGCGGGACAGACACACACGCTCAAACTGTGCGTTGAACGCCCATTTGGTCACGGCGGGGTTGGTCAGCGCAGAGCGGACATCGGCAGGAAGCGTTTCTCCGGCAGTCAGATCCACGACCTGCACCGGTGCACCGTCCGCCGAATAGCCGAAAAGCAAGACCTCAAAGTCCGGGGCTTCGGCATAACGATACACGCCGCACTTGGTGAGGTTCTCTGAGGAGAAGGTCTCAATATCGATGCTAAGTGTTTTCATACGCATTCCTTCCTACGGAATATGGGTGGCAGAGGTCAATTTCTGCCACCCACAGAGCCGTCTGGGGTTACTTCAATTCCTTCATGCGCTTCTCGTGGTATTCCAGGTCACGGGAAGCCTGTTCCTTCTCACGCTTTTCACGCTTGTGGTCATTGCTGATGCCCTGCACCAACCAAACGAAGAAGCCGATGCTGAGGCAGGCCCAGATGCCAAGGAGGGCGGTTACCAGGATGTTCTGAATCAGTTCCATTGTGTTGCACTCCTTTCTCAGGACAGGAAGTCGTCGTCCAGGTCGGTGGCGAAATCGTCAGCCGCAGAGGACTTGCCACCGAGAGGCTCACCATCACGAACCTTCTGGATGTTGCCAAGACCACAGGCGATGCCGCGGTTACCGTTGGAATTGAAGGCGTAGAAGTTGACGGACACTCTGGCATAGCAGCCGGAATACACCTCGGAGCGATCGAGGATCGGCTGAACGCTGCGGCCCACGATCTGAGGAGCGGTGGTGCTGTTGGCGTTTACGAAGAAGCTGTTTTTGTATGCTTCGTCATCACGCTCGGTATCGCCGTCACGGAGCGGGAGCTTCAGAGCCGCCTTGTTGGGGATCTTCCCGCCGAACTTGGCGACGCCCTCCTTGATGGCAGCGTCCACGGCGGCGTTGATGGCGTCGAGGGTCTGCTTGTCGGATTTCGGGATAATGAGGGATACGGAATACTTGGGGTTGCTGCCGTTGATGGAGGCAGGCTCCCACACATTTGCATAGGACAGGCGGACAACGCCGGTCACAACTTTGGTCGAATTCATCTTGTTAGCCATAATTACAGTTCTCCTTTATAGTCGGTAAAGTCTTGTTTTGCACCCGTGGTCGTAATAGCCGGACGCCGGTCGGATGCGGGAACGAGCGTCGGCTTTCCTTTGGGCTTGACGACCAGACCGCCGAGCACCTCGGCAAAGGTCTTTTTGCCCATGAGCTTCTCCATCTCGGTGATGGGAATGAGGGACTTCTTGAAGATGTCGGTATACCCGGCCGCACGGGCAGCAGCGACAACGGCATCCTCATCGGTGTACTTGCGATTGGTGCGGCTCTCCACCAGCTTGTAGCCGGGCCACTGTTTTCCGTGGTTGACCGCTGCGTCCTGGGCGTAGGCCATGAGCTCATTTGCCCATTTGGTAAGGTCCTCCAGCTTGCTGAGAATGTCGCCGATCTCCGCATCGGAAAGCAGAGGCGGCCGGGCAAATTCGTATTTGGCAAGTTGGAGCTTGGCATCGGCTCTGGCTCGGCACTTGACCGCCGCCTTGCAGAATTGGCACCAGCTTCCGGGGCAGTATTCACCTTCGCCTTTGAAGGCAAGCTCGGCCTTGGGTTTCAGTGTCTTTTCCGCCCAATCACGAAGCTCGGCAACGGAAATGACCCAGGTGCTGACATTCTCTCGGCGCGGCTGGTAGATGGTCATAGAAACTGTCTCAATGTCGTAGAGACAATCGAAGATACGGAGTGCGCCGAGCGCATACAGCATCATCTGCGGATTTTCCTCGGCATTCACCAACACGCCCTGGCCGTACTTCAGATCGATAATGTGGAGGAGCTTGTCTGCCACGATGAGGCAGTCGCCGGTGCCGAAGCCGTCCGGCACATAGCAGGAGAAGTCCAGCCGCTGCTCAATGAGCACATTTGGGTCCGGGCAATCCTGCCGGGCTTCCTCAATGGCTTCCAGAACGAACTCCAGGTAACTGTCCGTGTACATCTCCATTTCATCGGAATCGTACTTGCTGACAGGGCGGGTGGAGCGCATCTTCAGTGCCTTACGGAGCTTGTGTTCTGCCAGCGCATGAGCGGCTGTGCCTTCAGCTGCGGCTTCCGTTTCTCTGTCCTCAAACTCCAATTCCAATCGAGCGGAGGGATTGCAGTGAAGCCAGCGGTGGGAGGAAGATGCCGAGAGGACTGCGTGACGATTAGGGAGCATCCTTCAGCACCTCCACATCTTTGAGCAGCGCCTCATAGTGCTTGGGGTCGATGCCGGAGAGCTTCGGAGCACCGTACTTTTTAAGGAGCGCCTGGATCTCGGTCGTGAATCCGGCTCGGCTCTTTTCACCGAGGACTGCTCGGACTTCCTCCAGCGTCAGTTCCTTTTTGGGAGCAGGTGCAGGTGTCTTCGGCTCTGCATCAACAGTCGGCTCATTCTGCAGCATGGCATCTGCCACAGCCTGAACGCTGTCCGCCAGGGAGCGAAGATCCTCGACCACATCGAGCAGGAGCTTGACCTTACTCATGTGTGCCACCTCCCATCGGAACTTCGGTGATGGCAATGGACTCGACCGAGTTGCCGGGAACCACGACCATGACCTTCTGCTTGGGACCCAGAAGCAAGGTGAAGAGTTTCTCGCGGATGCTGACCGTTCTGCAAGCAACTACGCCGCCGTTTCTGGGCTTGTCTGAAACACGGATATTCAAGTTGTGTCTCATACGGGGTTACCGTCCTTTCCGGAGGGCTTGTATTTTGTTGCCTTCCGGTGTACCCAGAAAAATCGGGGATTTGTCAGGGTGTCTGGCGGAAAATTTTCAAAAACTTTTTTCTGCCTGCCTCGATGGACACGGAAACAGACTGAAAGCTGGCCTCTTCGATGGCAGCGATTTCCCGCAGGGTCTTGCCGTTTGCGTACAGTCGAAGCCGGCGCTGCTGGGTGGCAGTCAAATGCGAGAAGGCTTCTCGGATACGAGCGGTCTGTTCTGCCGAATCATCCTCTACGGCATATTCGTCGCAAGCACCGTACTCCTCGCCCTCGTAGTCGATGGCGTCGTAGGAGTAGCAATGGTAGCGATGACGCTCGTCCTGCGCGTGCTCCGCCTTACGGCTGTCGATGATGACGGCACCGATTTCGTCAGAAACCTCGACCTCCGTCACTGTTCCGTCCAAGAATGCGTATTTGATTTTCATATGTAGCTCCTTTCAGATCCGATGAATCCGTCCAGAGCTGCAAAATCCGCTGGAAACAGAAAAGACGGCAGGGTGAGACCTGCTTCTCCCATAAGAGAGAACTCAGATCCCGCACTGCCGTCTTGCGTTCTGGCGGATCGTTGTTAGTGATTGTTGGATTATGATGCTTTGATGGACTTTTCGTAGGTGACCTTAAGATTGCCGTCCGTGTCGGCGGTAATCTTGGTTATGCAGTCTCCACGGCGGATGTAGGCACTCTTTCCATCATCGCTGATATCGCATACTCGCTTTCGGTTTAGATCCTTGACTTGGGTCATAGACAAATACCTCCTTTCGTGAAAAATAAAATAGCCGACACAAACATCCACGGATATGGTATCCGTAAGATGCTCGTGTCGGCCAAACTCACACTGGTTTCGCTCGTCTTGAGCCTATTAAATTACTAGGTGGAAGCGGCTCCCTCTAAATGAGGAACCTGCTTTGTTTTAGGATGGGAGCCTGCTTCCATTACCACCATCGAAATCAGATGATCAAGGGATAGCTCCTCGTATTCGTTTCCTTTCGGCTTCTTAATCCGAATGCTGTAGTGCCCGTCTGGATTTTTAACGGGCTCCCCGATAGGAATTTTGTGAACGGGGGTTTTGATGAGGTGAGGCTTGGAAACAATGTTTTCTTCCATATATAGGTACCTCCGATTACTTCAGTCCAGACTTCAGATAGCTGGTGATGACTGCTTTGGCCCCCGACGACATTCTTGTATCGTATTCACGATCCTTGAGCAACTTATACAATCTGCCTGCAGGACTGTCCAGATGGGAGAAGGGGTCATCAGCTGTCGTAAACATGCGAGTAAAATAGTAGGACCCATATTTGGGGTCGTTTTCATCATCGATGGAGTGTCGGAAGATGAATTCATACTGCATGGCTTGCTCACCCGAATTTTCAAGGTAAAACGGAACGATTAGTACTTCCGCCTCAAGAGCAATATTCTCGCAGGCGAAGATATCATCCGCAAGCACGAAACGAGCATCTCGGTTCAAATACATAGAGTGATAGTACGGCTTGTCCTTTTCGTAAGTGACAAGACCAGATCCAGAAAAGCTATCATCGAGTGCTGCTATGACTCCGCCATTGCACTGCCATTCAACAAGACCAGACTCAGTATCTCGGTAGACTTTTTCAAGGAATTTGGCTGCAAGGTCAGAATTGGAATCTGGAATCTGCAAATCCTTTTCCAGTAGGTGTCTGATGTCAACTTCAAACAAACGAGCGATTTTCCATACGACATCGATGCTTAGCTTTTTTGCAGAATTCTCCTTGGCTGTCCTGGAAATATAACCTGCACTTAGACCAAGCATATTTTCAATTTCTCCGATGCGCAGGCTATTTTTTTTAGCAAGAAAAGCAATGTTGCTGATAAGGTAGCGGTTGTCAAAATTTCCGATGGAATCAAGGTATTCCTGGATGAAATCGTTCTGCTTGTCCATAAGTGTACAAAGTCTGCTAGAATCTTCGTCATGCATAAGGCTACTTATGGCGGTTTGGATTACCTCCCTAACATGGAGCGCTTGCATTAATTCCTCAAAATTCTCAGGTTCAACAACCTCATATGTTTCACCGAGCACTTCGAATTTTTCTTCCATGTATTCATCAAATTGACGTGACATATCTTTCCTCCTTGAGTTGGTACGATAATTATAATTGTTGAACCGCTGATTGTCAATAGTTCAAATACAAATTGAGCACAATTATTACTCGAACCAATAAACGCAGCATTCCTCTGCTGGGACAATCCCCCCCTGGCGGCCTTCTGTACTTCCACAGACCGCAATGGCTTTGCCCCGGAGGCGTGGATCGAGCATTGTCTCAACGGAAGCGTAAAAGCAATTCAGATCACTGTGGAGAATGGCGTGATTCTGCATAATTCCATCTCCTTCAACAAAACTTCATCAAAACTTATTGACAAGGTGAAGAAAGTGAAGTATATTATATGCGTAACTTCATCAAACTTCACCTACATAATAGTCTGACAATGAAGTTTTGTCAATAGCTCAGATGAAGTTGATGAAGTTGCGAGATGAAATTTATCGAAAGAAGGTATCCTATGACTTTCTCGGACAAGATCAAGGTAGCCAGAGAGCAAGCGGGTCTGACCCAACAACAGCTTGCTGATAGCACTGGCGTTTCCAAGCGGACAATTGCTTCCTATGAGTCCGGCGGCGCAATTGCCAGGGCTTCCACGATGTTGAAGCTCGCAAAAGCGCTGAACGTATCCTCAAAGTATCTTTCCGACGATTCCTGCCTCGACCCAATGGCTGACATTGAGAAAGACGGCTATCTTGAAGAAGCCCGTGAACGGTACGGATCTTCCGGAGCCCGTGATGTTGACCAGCTTCTCCGAGACAATGCTGCGTTGTTCGCAGGTGGTGAACTGTCCCAGGAACAGAAAGACCAGTTCTTTGAGGCGGTCATGCGGGCGTATGTCGCCTGTAAGGATGAAGCAAAGGTAAAATTCGGTCGCAAAAATAAGTGATGTCCGTTTTATGGGACAGTTACCATTGTATAATTACAGCATGGGGGCAGTATACCCATTTTACATAAGGAGGAGGTGAGCCTGTGTCATACGCAGAAGTGTGCGGCGCAGTCGAAGCCCTACAAAAGAAATACCACGAAAGCAATCCGTTCCGGCTTTGCGAGGATATGAGCATCCTTCTGCTCAGTCAGGCTCTCGGAAACGCCCCAGATGCCATAAAAGGGTTTTACTTAGAGAGCAAGCGGATACGAACGATCACGGTCAACTATGATCTGCCAGAAGCGGTTCAGCGAATCGTTGTAGCCCATGAGCTGGGTCATGCGGTGCTACATCGTCATTCGGGTGTTCACGCATTTCACGATATCGGCCTATTCGATGAGAGCTCGCTGTTGGAGAAGGACGCCAATCTGTTTGCTGCCGAGTATTTACTCAGAGACCAGGATGTCCTTGAAACACTCAACCGTGATACCACTTTTTTCTCTGCTGCTGCAATGCTCCGCGTCCCAGCGGAACTGCTTGATTTTAAATTCCGTGTACTAAAGTGGAAGGGCTATAAGCTGATAGAGCCGCCAATCTCGGCGCAGAGCAAGTTCCTTGCCAACATGGAGGTGCCGGATGATGCAGACTGCTACGGTGAATAAGCCGCTGAAAGTATATGTAGCCGTCAAAGCTGATTTTGCCGCTGACGGCACGATGTTCCCATGGATCATCACTTGGGAGGAAGGAGAGAAATATGAGATAGACCGTATGTCCAATATCCGTCAAACTCCCGCACTGAAAGCCGGAGGCCAGGGCGACCGCTATACGATATGAATCGGCGGTCACCAGAGCCATCTGGTTTTTGAACGCAGTGCGAACCTTACCGGAAACAACATCGGACGATGGTTTGTAGAGCGGAGATAAGCCTGCAAATAAAAAGTCAAGTCCAAAAGCGGACTTGACAGAAGAAAAATTTGCAGGCAACAGGTAGAGAAGAATTGCGACACAAAAAGGACGCCGCAAAAGCGCCGACCTGAAAGGTCAGATAGCAGATGGTTACTCTGCGTGATGCAGACCGGTTGAATCCATGTCCACAGGCGGCAGCCCCTCAAGAGTAGAGAAATAAGCCATCACCTTGCCGTAGTAACGGCGCAGAAATTTGTTCCCCGCAGCGGTCATGTAAACATAGTACGGCTTACCCTCGGCGCACTTCTTGTCCAGGAACTGGAACACCGGCTCATCCGCTGGGGCACGTTGGATGTTGAGCAGCGTTTTGCGCAGATAGGGAGAGCCGCGTTTTGTAGTCCTGTTGCTGCGAGAGCAATAGTCGCCAGATTCGCTCGGTGCCGGGTCAATACCTACAAAGGCAACAAGCGACTGCTTCCGCTCAAAGCGGCGGACATCCCCAATCTCCGCCATGAGCTGCGAGCCGAGGGATTCCCCAACGCCGTACATTTCCATGACAACTGGGTATTCCGGGAGCTGAGAAGCCAGCTTGTTCATCTCACTGCGGTAAGTTTCCACGCTGTGGAAGATTGCTGTGAGCTGATTCGCCGCTTCCTGAACAAGCGTTTTTGTGACGGAGGTTTTCTGCGCCAGCACAACAGCAGATTTTGCCAGAGCGTACACCTCGGCGGCTTTCTCCATGCTGAATTGGTAGCGGTTTCGCTTGCACCACTTGCGGTAGCGCTCGGCAAAAGCGTTCTGACTGCCGCTGCGGACGCAATCGACGTGCCAGAAGTCATGAGCCTCTTCTGTGTGCCGTCGCTGCGCACAGGGCTGTCAAACAGCTTGCGGATGCCGGGGAAAGACTGTTCCTGAAGCGCGATGAGGTTGTTTGCGGTTGTGGTTTTCTGCTTGGAGGCCAACTGGAACTGCCGGTTCAGGGTTTTCAGTTCGTATCGAATTGTATCCACAGGAGTATAATCCTGCAATTCGGCCCAGTTGTCAAGAGCGTATTTGGCGATTTTCATCGCATCCGCCTTATCGGTTTTGACCTTACGGAGAGAATTGTTACCGTATTCCTTGATGAGAAAAGGGTTGACCGCTGAAACATAAAGTCCGGCCTCATGGAGCACACCGGACGCTCTCATAGTAGCGTCCGGTGTGTTCCATGACCACCCGTGTTTCACCCTCGATGGATTTGAGCTGCTCTGCCAGTGCCACCAGATTCTCGGCACTGTGGCGCACATCGAAGGGCAGCTTCACAACCTCGCTAAAAGGCCGAGGCACGGCCACGGTGCTCTTTCTGCTGGAAACATCAATACCTGCGCGTTCATATTTGTCACTCCTGAAAAGAATTTGCAATGGACTTAAGCCATCCTTACCCATTGCCGATTCTATCTGTTTGGTGACACGAACACACAGCTCAACCTGCACAAATCGAACGCTGCGAATAGGAGGATGGCTGACTGACTTATCTACGGGCGCGAAGCCTTTGGAGGAACAGGTCAGACCATTACCTTCCTATTCTAACAGATTAGGCAACGAGACGCCTCGGCTCGTAGCTGCTGCCACTCTTCCAAGGCAAATATGATTGTAACAGGAGGACACAGACTGTGAAAATAATCAAAAATGCTATCCACTGCGATCTGTGCGGCAATGTAATCGAATCTACTGACCGACACCAGTATGTGACCTGCAGTTGCTGTGCGTGTACAGTTGACGGCGGACATGATTATCTGCGCAGGTGCTTCAAGAGTAAGGACTGTTACACGGATATCTCTATAGCCGGAAACGGTATAGAATCTGAAAACTAAATTGATGCCGGACTGACACCAAATATTGTGAGTAGTCAGGCATCTTTTGTTTATTTAGTTATCAGCGGGATGCTACAAGACTTGCTGGCGCTGAGTCCAGAAACGCAACTCACAGTAATTCAAATTATTTCTTCACGATTTTTAGAATTATATTGTTTTTAGGATAGTCGTCTGATATAATCAAAATGTACAGTATGGGGCAAAAGTAAATGCGGCCAAATGTACATTTCTTACAAAATCAAAATTGAAAAATATCTGATTAGGGAGCTCTTGAGAAATATAATATTGAGGGGTGTTTCTGCCCTATGACACGATGGAGATGATTCCAATGGGTAGTTGAGATAGGGTCACAAGGTCAGAATAAACATAGCAATTAAATTACAAAGCTAGAGAGGAGAAAAACAATGAAATCTCATTTTTGCGTTCCCTTGCAGTGTTTTTAACGCTTGCTATGCTAATTCAACTCCTTCCAGTGCAGGTTCTTGCCGTGGACGAAGATGAATTCACGCCAGAAGATGTTGTTTTATCAGAGGAGTCGGAGGATATCATTGCACCTTTTGAAGAACTGGCGGCAGAAGAATCGATGCCAGCAGACATTTCCTTTGAAGTAGAGGCACTGCGCGAAGAAAACATCAAGCAATTTCGCATGAATGACGGCAGTTACATTGCAGTACAGTATGCCACTCCTGTCCATTACGAGGATGAAAACGGACAGTGGCAGGATATTGACAATACTCTTTATTTTGATAGTGTGAACACAGCCAAGGTGTATTCAGCCCGTAACGGGCAGGAGTACCTGAGCTTTGCAGCAAATCTGCAGGGTGGTGACTTGTTTTCTACCTCGTTTGGCGATTATTCTGTCCACCTGTCTTTGTTTGGCACATCCGCCGATGCTGAGGAGGACGTTACGCAAACGACTTCTCCGGAAGACAGTACCTTAAATCCAGAGACTTCTGAATCTGCTTCAGTGTCGGAAGCTACGGAACCGATGCCAAAACAGGGAGTATCCGAGATTACGACACCAACTACAACGGAGGATGCATCTTATTCCGTTACACAATCGGATGCCGTATTTGCTGAAAAAGCACTTCAGTTCCACGGAGCTGTGGAAGCACAGATTCAAGACGGCAGCGAAGCTATGTCGGTTTCCACTGAAGCGGAAACCTCATTCCTCCCAGATACGCTTTCGTCATCTTTATTATACGAGAATGTCTATGATAGCGTTGATCTCAAATATGAGGTTTTTGGCTACAACATCAAAGAGAGCATCATTGTCAACCAACCACGGGATTGCTATGAGTTTTCCTTCGTCATGCAACTTGACGGTTTGATGCCGATCATGCAGGAGGACGGTTCCATTCTTTTGGTGGATGATGAACAAACACCCATTTATATCATTCCTGCGCCCTACATGATAGATTCGTCAAATACGTATTCCGATGCAGCAGCATATACGCTTGACAATCTTGCAGATGGGAAATATCTCCTCTGCGTAGAGGCTGATGCGGAATGGATGAACACCGCACAGTTCCCGGTTGCTATTGACCCAACGATTTTTAAGCTGCAAAGCTCGAATCCTCTATCATGGAGTTATATTTTTTCCGGTAATCCAGCTACTACCTATTCCGGCACTTCTCACTATATCGGCTATACCGCGCTAAATAACGGAGGCGAGTATCAGATCATCACGCACATCAACACACTTCCGTCGCTGCCTGCCGGAAGTGTTGTGACCAATGCAGCGATCAACGTTCGCCACAGCACATTCAGCAACGATTCCTCGGCAAATTATATGATGATGGAAGCGCATCGTCTGACCATAGATAAGAGTTCTGGCCAAACTTACGATAACTGGCTGAAAAACATGACATGGAATAATGTACATCCAGGCGGCGCAACAAATTACAACAGCAGGATCGAGGATTTTACTAAACTGACATCTTCAACAACGAGAACTTACATTGCCCTCGACCTTACCAGAGCGGTAAGAGACTGGTATCAAAACGGCACGCAGAATCGTACATTGCTCCTAAAATCTGACTGCTCATCCTCCAAACGGATTGCTTCAACCCTTTACACTTCTGCAAGCAACACCTATTTTGCAGTGACTTATCGGAATGACTTCGGCCTGGAGGATTACTATACCTACCAGACACAAAGTGCCGGCCGTGCAGGTACAGGTTATGTTTCCGACCATATGCAGCGTCTGACGATAGAGAATCCTATCATCACTTCGGACAGCAATGTTATGCCGTTCAGCCTGTCTTTGGTGTATAACTCTGCACTGAACAACAGCTACTTCGGATCTTCTTCAGATAGATATACACGAGATTTCCAAAATATGATCCTTGGCGGCGGCTGGAAGCTCTCTGCCCAGCAGTGCATTCAATCTGTGCGGATTGCAGAAGATGACACCAATACGCTTTACTGGGTCTACACGGACGGCGATGGAACGCAACATTATTTTTATGAAACCTCCAGCGGTGTCTACGAAGACGAAGATGGCCTTGGCCTGAAAATCACGCTTGTTTCCGAAACCGGTCATACCAATTTCAAAATGACCGACGATTACGGGAACGAAACCTACTTCCGCGACGGCATCCTCACCTACACAAAAGACGCCTACGGCAACGGCATCTACTATTGCTATAACTATAGCACCTTTAACGGAGCAGCTTCTACCACATGGCGTCCAACAAACGCGGTTCATAATCAGCTTACCTCGATTTGGCGGCTGAACAACGGCGGAAGCTCGGAACAGTTGGCACGCTTCGTTTATGATTCCAACAACAACATTACCGGTGTCTACGATGAAGCCGGACGGGAAACTCTCTTCTATTACAATACCTCCGGAGGTATTCGCTATCTGGACTATGTCGTTTATCCAGATGGTGCGAAAGCGGATTACACCTATAACACCTACGGGATGACCTGCGCTTATGACCAGGAAGCGAATTATGGAATCTGCTACACCTATGATTCTGACGGCACCGTTAATCAGTTTTACGAATACTATCTGAGCGGCACAACCCATGTGATTGGTAACATCGTAAGCTGCTGGAATGGTCTGAACCGCGCTAGCTACCGTGATTGGGGCGCAGACCATAAAAAAGAAACAAGCGACGATTTGCGGCAGGAAGTGATCTTCGACAACTGGGGCCGTACGGTCTGCACCTACACGACCAATACGGACAGCACCGAGGTCCTTGGCAGCTCGGCGGCTTCCTATGTGCAGAACAGTGGAACAAGTCGCAAGAATAATCGCACGCTCGACATAGGTTCATCCGGTATGACAGCAGTCAATCTGCTCATAGACGGCGGTATTGAAAAGAGCACAGATAGCTGGACTTCCTCTTGCAGCGCAAACGCCAGTGCAGCTGCAAGAACTACTATCACAAACGATGAGAACCGCCGTCATGGTACAGGTGGACTAAATCTCTACCTTTCTTCCAGTGCGACAAGCAGCAACTACGCCGGAATTTACCGCAGCGCATCGCTGACCGGTGGGAAGCCCTACACGCTGTCGGCCTATTTTTCCGCCAGTTCCTATATGAACTGGAACGGCGGTGCGAAATTGGAGCTGCTTGTGCAGAACAGCAGCGGCACGACGCTGGAAACGCATTTGCTCACGGACGCCAAGCCAAACGCCGCTATGGAGGACGGCTGGCAGCGCGTCAGCGCAACCTACACACCGGCAAAGAGCGGCACCTACCGTTTCCTGTTCAAGCTCAGTGGATGCAACGGCACGGCCTATCTGGACGACTTGCAATTAGAGCAGGCGGAAGCCGCCTCGACCTATAATCTGCTGCAAAACGGAAGCTTTGAGAACACGCTGTCCGGCAACTGGTCAATCAACGGCATGAGCAAGTCGTCTCTCACTACCACATTAAAGCCCTTTGGTGCATCCGGCATGAAAGTGACTGGAAGTCAGAATGCCATCCGGCGTGCAAGTCAGACTATTACATTGAATTGTTCTTCCGACACGACCTTCCTGCTCTCCGGCTGGGCATTGGCAGAGTATGCCGCGCCGAACTCCGCGCGGGAATACGCATGGGGGCAGCGCTATTTCGGTCTGATTGCAGAAATTTTCTATACAGATACCAGCACCGCCGAAACACAAAGCGTTCCCTTTGAATGGTCGGGGCAGGATTGGCAATGCGCAGTCGGAACCATCGTACCCAAGCGCAGCGGCAAAACGGTAAGAAAAATCATCATCTATTGCGCCTATGACTACAACTCCGGCACGGCATGGTTTGACAACATCTCTCTGCGGCAGGAGCCGGTGCAGACATATACCTACAACGAAAAGGGCAACCTTTCCGCAGCGACACAGACGGACACCAGAACGGAAAGCTACGGCTATAATACCTCAGGCGTAGATCTCACCTCTTATACGGCGATGAGCGGTATAAAGTACACTTACACCTATAACAGCCAGCACGATGTGAAAACAGAGTCCGGCGGTGGGCTTACCAACGAGTATACCTATGATTCCTCCGGCAATATTACGCAAAGCCATCTGAGCGCGTCTAACACGAAAGCCCTTATAAGCAAAGGAACGCTGACTGCCGACCGCAATCATACCGCTTCTACCACGGATGTCAACGGGACGATGACTTCCTACACATACAATACAACGAAGGAGCTGCTGGCGAGCGTTTCCTCTCCGGACCCGTCGCAAGCCGGCGGCTCGGTTGTGACAAATCACACATATGTTGCCGCGAATGATCGCCCGAACCAGACCTACATCAACGGCGTCGTGGCGGTAGCTTACGGTTACCAGAAAGGCGCGCTTTCGAGCTTGTCCCGCAAGACCTTCCGCAATGGCGTTGCCAAATGGCAGCAATACGGCTTCTCACAGGATAATTGGGGCAATATGACAGGCGTTGCGGTTTCTGCCTCAACCGACGGTACAAGCTACAGCGGCACGCGGACACTTGCCACCTATGCTTATGCGAACAACAATGGCAACCTGACCAAAATGACCTACGGAAACGGGCATTCTGTCAGCTATACCTATGATATATTTGACAGAGTAACCAGCATGCAGTATAATGATACTGGGATTGAGGTTCTCTACACCTATAACGCAGAGGGAAGTCTGGCAACGGAGAGCCTGCGCAAGAAAGGCACGGTCACTTCTGTCTACAGCTACGAGTACGACAGTCTCGGGCGGCTGATCCGCAGCCGCGAGATGAACGGGTCAACCACGGCTCAGCGCACGGAGCTCCTCTATGACACAGCGAACCGTCTGGTTGCGCAGAACTACAATGTAGGCAGCACAGACTATACGACCTCCTACACCTACAGCAGCACGGACGGCACGCTGAGCAGCATGAAGACGGCGGCAGGCGCAACGATCAATTACACCTACGATGGCTTGAAGCGCCTGCAAATGGCAGCTGCCACCTCCGGCTCGGCAACCGTCCTGACAACGAAATATGCCTACCGTGACATCAACGGGACACAGACAACGGCGCAGCCGCAGTACTACAAGGTGATCCAGGGAAACGGCGACGGCTTGTCGAGCGCAACGATCCTCGAGGGCGCAAAGTACACCTACGACGCGGCGGGCAATATTACGAAGATTCAGGAAAGCATCAGCCCGTTCCGCACGCTGGCGGTATATGCGTATGATAAGCAAAGCCAACTGACCGGCGCAACCTATTACACATATTCCGGCAGCTCCACGACGCCTACGACGACAACGGCTTACGCCTACACCTATGACGGTGCGGGCAATATCCTGACGGAAAAGAAGAACGGCGCAACGGTCAGAACCTACACCTACGGCGACAGCGGCTGGAACGACCTGCTGACGAAGGTCAACGGTACGACCATCGGCTACGACGCCATTGGCAATCCGACGAACTACTACAACGGCGTAAAAACCATGACCAATCTGACCTGGGTGCAGGGACGGCAGTTGAAGCAGCTGACGGTAGGCGGCGCAGCGGTCAGCTATACCTACGACGCCAACGGCATCCGCACCGAGAAATCAGCGGGCGGTGTGACCTATGAGTATATCACGCAGAGCGGAAAGCTGGTGCGGGAGAAAGCCACGAAGGGCAGCAAGGTCTATGTCATGGACTTTTTCTATGACAACAACGGTCTGCCTTTCGCTGTCAATTTCTCCAGCGACGGCGGCGCGAGTTTCAAGACCTATTACTATGTCCTGAACCTGCAAGGTGATGTGGTGAAGCTGGTCAATTCCAGCGGGACGACGGCGGCGCAGTACACCTATGACGCGTGGGGCACGGTCACGAGCATCCTCAATGCCAATGGCAACGAGATCGTCAACAACACCAGCGGCAGCGCCATCGCCTTCTGGAACCCCCTGACCTACCGCGGCTACATTCGCGACATAGAAACCGGCTTCTATTATCTCCAAAGCCGCTACTACGACCCAGTGCTGCATCGGTTTATCAATGCAGACCTCCCTGAGTACACGACGCTTTCCTCTGTATCAACGGCATCTGCAAATCTTTTCGCATATTGCGTAAACAATCCAGTTAATTTGCATGATGAAAATGGCGAATGGCCTTCATGGGCAAAGAAACTTGTTGCAGTTGTTGCTGTCGCGGCAGCAGTTGTAACTGCAACAGTAGTAACCGTTGCAACTTTTGGTGCAGGTTCGGTTGCAGGCGTGGCTATGATATCAGCGACCGCGACATTAGCAGCAAGGACAACGGAGGTGGTTGCTCTGCAAGTAAAGAAGGGTAAACAGGAGGGCAAAAGCACCAGCCAAATTGTGAAGGATTCTTTTGAATCGGTTTATGATAATGGAAAGAGAATTGTCGGGTTCACGCCTGCTACGAAGGGAGCAAGTATTACCTTTAATCATCTGCTGAGCAAATCTGTTTCCAAGATATTTGATGAGACTGTAACCATTCGTCAAACATTGAAATCTACTGGAGGCAAAGTGATTCCTTATGCGTTTGCCGCACTAGCTTGGGTTAGAACAGGGGTTTCTATTTTTAGCGACGATCCAGTGAAAAGAGCATCGCAAAGGGGGTATACTTTGAAATGAGGGATTTTCTAAAGACAGCTTTGCTCGTGACAAATATCATATCAGGTGTTTTTACATTTCTTTTTGGTGGCCTCGGAGTTTTAGCTGAAATACTGAATCCGCCAACATTTGAGAAGTTGCTTTCAAAGCTAAATATTCCAATAACATATGATCGCCTTCTTTTAGCAGCCTATATTAACTTGGCAGTTTTAATCATCACATATTTGCTTCGCAGGAAGTTCTTTGCGGCATGATCTTTGTGCCCCCGGAGTAGTCGTGCGATGACTCTGGGGGCGCAGCTTTTCAATATGCTGCCGGAGAAGGATAATCCTGCCCGCACAATGGGTTTCAGGAATTAATATAAGATCGACGACCTTTTCCAGTGGCACAGGCAATTCACCCTCTGAGAGCTTTTGCTTTGTTGCGGGGACGGCGGTTCTCACGCAGAGCGGCTATGTTGCAATCGAGGAAATCCGCAGCCTACGTCTACAACGCTGATGGCATCCGGGAAACCAAGCAGGTCACAGTAGGCGGCAGCACCACGACCCATACCTATGTCACGCAGAACGGCAAGGTCGTGTGAGAAACGATTGGCAGCGGCAGCACGGCGAAGGTCTTGGATTTCATTTACGACGAATCCGGCAGACCCTTTGCGCTGATTTACAAAAACGGCACCGCTACCGCTCAGACTTACTGCTATGTGCTGAATCTGCAAGGCGATGTGGTGAAGCTGATTTGGTACATCCCCGGCTTTGAGTATCAAGAAATGGCCGCCTACATCTACGACGCATGGGGCAACATCCTCACCGCCACAGGCACAATGGCGCAAATCAACCCTCTGCGCTACAGAGGCTACTACTACGACACCGAGACAGGACTATATTATGTATCCAGCCGTTATTACGATCCTGAGGTTGGTCGGTACTTAAATGCAGACGGATATGTTTCAACAGGACAGGGCATACTTGGAAACAATATGTTTGCCTATTGCGGGAATAACCCGGTAAATAACTGTGACCCATCGGGACAATTCTTTATTTCCGCTTTACTCGTTGGTGGACTTGTTTTGGGCAGCGCATTGCTTTTAAGCGGCTGTTCTGCTAAACCTGAGCCAAAGCCTGAACCGTACAAATCGGCTGACGATGCAGCGAGAGCTTTTTCGGAGCAGGTATATAGTTCAAGCGCGTATATACGCCATGAATATTCAACAGAAATATATTCTCGCACAGTTAAAGGAGAAACCACATATAACTACAATCCGCCACGAGCAGGTAAGCCCCATTCGGCATCTGTTGGTAATTCAACACCAAAAGGAACTAAAGCTGTTGCATATGCTCATACTCATCCAAACTCAAATGTTTTTTCAGGAGCAGATATACGAGCTGCTGAAAATTTGAAAATAGATGCATATGTGGTGGGGCCAAACCTCGAATTGCAACGGTATAGTTTATCTTCTGCATCAACAACTAACATTGGCGGCATATCACCGATTGCTTTAACGGATGCGCAGCGTTCTTCTCTTGTAACGGAATTTCAAGTGTCATGGGATGCTCATATTGCTGCTGGATGTGATTTCGATTGTGGTAGTATGACATGGCCTACGCCATAGAAAGTGAGTACAACATGAAAAGAACACTTGTATTGTTTACAATTATCCTAAGCATGGTATTCTGCTCAGCTTGTGGAAATAGCAAAAAGGAGAATGATATGGTTAAATATGAATCGGGAAATTATCATGACAAAAATTGGAGCGAAACTATTGGAACTTATGGAGGAATGGTAATACCTGATGAAGAGACCGCACTCAAAATAGCAAAAGCTATTTTTGATGGAATGGAAAAAAGCAAAGATGCAAAGGAATATGTGCCACAATCCGTCTTTTACGATAACCAAGATGAAATATGGATAGTATCTTTTGGGAAGAATTCTAATCATATTATGCTTGGAGGAGATTGCAACATAGCAATGCAAAAGAAAGACGGAAAAGTATTGCGGATATGGTTTGGAGAATAATTATCTTTTCCAGAGTTGCATATAAACCACCCCAGCAAACACTACTCTATAATACAAGGAGGGCAAATGCTATGACCGCAATAGAGAAAATGCTCACCGGCAAAATGGATATGTGTGCATTCATGGATCTTTTCAAATCAGATCAAAATGTTCAGGAGACAATTCGAAATCTTGTTCCACAGAGTGCAATAGCAAATAAAGAACATCCGTTTTGGAAAAATGTCTCTTACGATGTTCTGCAAAAATATGACTTTGATTATTTAAGATTTATCCTCACGCTGTGCCATTTGGATGGAACGCTAGGAGAGAGTCTGAATATCTTTAGCATGATTAAAAGCGCATATTGTTTTTATTCACCGAGCTTAAACTGTACGACATATTATAATGACGCATATAATACGTATCTTGAAGCTGTTGGAGAGTATTACGAAGGTCCCGAAGTTGCATCGCTCCTTGAACAAATTGTCCGTGAGGCACTTTCGCTGTCCCCCAAAAGTAAACGTATCAAGGAAATACGGGAAAATCTTAAAAAGGCATTTCACATCGAGCATTCGAAACGTCCCTACTGGATTCAAGGAGGCGAATGGCCCATGGGAAAGAACTCACCAATGCAGTACATCAGCAGATCGAAAATTCCGGACGGCGTTAAGTATATTTTTCAGGATGTTGACACTGGCGAAATCCGCGAAATCGAGCAATTCTATTGACCTTGTGCGTTCCGTTCCGAAGATGTACCATATTCCCAGAGGGTGCTTATTGCGCCCTTTGGGAGGCATATCCTTCCTTACTGTGTTGTAGGGTATGAGATGAGAAGACTGAAATAGGTTGTTGATACCCCTTTCAAAAACACGACCAAGTTGACGCACATTTTCGTGGGCAGCGAGGAAATTGTCTATAGTTTGGTATTCAAACTTTTTAATTCCCCAGCCCTTGGGCTTCGCACAATTAGAGTGTCCACTTTATGGGGTACATTTTAGCGAAAAAGGCAATGATTTAACGAATACCCTAAAATTCAACGAATACCCATAAATTTAACGCTTACTTTGGCCAAACTCACCACAAAAAACGTAAAACGCACAAAACCCCGCCGCAGAATTGCTCTGCAGCGGGGTTCACTTATGCGCTGAAACAGCCGAAAAGCCTTATTTCAAGCGGTTTTTGGGCATAGAAAAAGTCCACCGTAATTCTATCAAAATTACGGTGGACTTATGGTCCGAGTGACTGGATTCGAACCAGCGGCCTCTTGAACCCCATTCAAGCGCGATACCAAACTTCGCTACACCCGGATTTCATTTTGCCTAGATATCATAGCACATCCGGATGAAATTTGCAAGCACTATTTTGGCTTTTTTCGGATTTTTCGCGGGGACGGTCAGACGACGGCAGCGGGCTGCGGGTCGGCGGGCCGGGCATTCAGATTCTTGCGCGCGGTGGAGAGCATGAGCTTGATGCGGTTGAGCTGGTTGACCTCGGATGCGCCGGGGTCATAGTCCACGGCGACGATATTGGCCTCGGGATAGGCGCGGCGCAGGGACTTGATGACACCCTTGCCGACGACGTGGTTCGGCAGGCAGGCGAAGGGCTGGATGCAGACGATGTTCGGCACGCCGCTGCGGATGAGCTCGACCATTTCGCCGGTGAGGAACCAGCCCTCGCCGTACTGGTTGCCAAGGGAGAGGAAGGGCTTTGCCAGCTCGGCGACGTCCGCGATCTCCATAGGCGGTTCAAAGCGGCGGCTGGCCTGGAGCGCGTCGAGCACCGGGCGGCGCAGATAACGAATGGCCTTGACGCCGAGCTGGCCGACAAGCGCGCCGCCCAGGCTCCCGCCGAGGAACTCGTGCTTGTAGCCGCCGTTGTAGACGCAGTAATTCATGAAGTCCATGAGGTCCGGCACGACGGCCTCCGCACCCTCGCGCTCGAGCAGGTCGACGAGGTGGTTGTTGGCAAGCGGCATGTATTTGACGAGAATTTCGCCCACGACGCCGATGCGCGGCTTGCGGAGCGTCTCGTCCAGCGGGAGCGCGTCGAAATCCTCGACGATCTCGCGGCAGAGGCGGCGGTAGTCCCGCCCGGCGTGACTGCCGGTGAGCGAGGCGACGCAGCGGTCGCGCCACTTGGCGTGCAGGGCGTTCGCACTGCCGGGGACCTTTTCATACGGCCGTACGCGGTACAGGCAGCGCATGAGCAGGTCGCCGTAGACGAGCGAGCGGAACGCATCCATCAGCAGGCCGGGAGAGGCGCGGAAGCCCGGATTCTTCTCCATGCCGTTGGCATTGATGGAGATGACGGGGATATGGCCGAGCCCGGCCTTTTCCAGCGCGCGGCGGATGAAGCCGACATAGTTGCTGGCGCGGCAGCAGCCGCCGGTCTGCGTCATGGCGACGGCGAGATGATCTGTGTCGTATTTTCCGGACAGAATGGCGCTCATGATCTGGCCGACGACCGTGATGGAGGGGAAGCAGGCGTCGTTATTGACGTATTTCAGGCCCGTGTCGATGGCGCTGCGGTTGTCGTTGCCGAGAATTTCGATGTGATAGCCGTATTTGCGGAACGTCGGGCCGAGCAGATCGAAGTGGATGGGGGACATCTGCGGCGCGAGGATGGTCCAGTGCTCGCGCCGCATCTGCTCCGTGAAGACGGCACGCTCATAGCGGACGGGACCTGCCGTGGGGAGGATACCCTGCCGGGCGCGCAGGTCCATGGCGGCGATGAGGCTGCGGATGCGGATGCGCGCCGCGCCGAGATTCGAGACCTCGTCGATCTTCAGAACGGTGTAGAGACGGTTGCTCTTCTCCAGAATTTCTGCGACCTGGTCGGTCGTGACGGCGTCGAGCCCGCAGCCGAAGGAGTTGAGCTGGACGAGCTCGAGCTCCGGCCGGGTGCGGACGAACTCCGCCGCCGTATAGAGGCGGGAGTGATAGACCCACTGGTCGTTTGCGCGCAGCGGCCGGGCAGGCGTGAAGTCGATGGGAAGAGAATCCTCGGTCAGCACGGCCAGATCATAGGAGGCGATGAGCTCCGGGATGCCGTGGTTGATCTCCGGATCGACGTGGTACGGGCGGCCCGCCAGCACGATGCCGCGGCCGTGATTCTGCTCGATCCACGCGAGCGCCGCCGCGCCCTGCGCGCGGATGTCGGCCTTTGCGTGCTGCTGCTCGAGCCATGCGGCATGGACGGCGGCACGGGTCTCCGAGGCGGAAATGCCCCACGACTCTTTGCAGAAGTCAGCCAGGCGCTTCGCGGCGGTCTTCTCGTCCGTAAAGGCGAGGAAGGGGCGCAGATAGGTCACACCGTCCTCGCCGATGGCGTCGACGTTATTTTTAAGATTTTCGGGGTAGGAGACGACGATGGGACAGTTGAAGTGGTTCTGTGCGCCGGGCGTCTCCTGATGCTCATAGAACACGCACGGGTGGAAGATGGTCCTGACACCGTGGTCGATGAGCCACTGCACATGGCCGTGGGCCAGCTTCGCGGGATAGCACTCCGACTCTGAGGGGATGGACTCCATGCCCAGCTCATAGATCTTGCGCGTGGAGCGCGGCGAGAGCAGGACGGAAAAGCCGAGCTGGCGGAAGAATGTTGCCCAGAACGGGTAATTCTCATAGAGATTCAGCACGCGCGGGATACCGATGCGGCCGCGCGGCGCGTCCTTCTCCGGCAGCGGGGGATAGTCGAACATGCGCTTGAGCTTATAGGCCATGACATTCGGCGCACGGTTCTCCTTCGGCGTGCCGCCGAGGCCCTTTTCGCAGCGGTTGCCGGTGACGTGGCGCTGGCCGTTCGAGAATTCATTGATGGTCAGCATGCAGCGGTTGCCGCAGCCGGAGCAGCGCGTGGCCTGCGTCGTATATTGCAGCTTCAGAATGTCCGCGATGGGGAGCATGGCCGATCGCTGCCCCGTCCAGCGGTCGCGGGCGATCAGGGCCGCGCCGAACGCGCCCATGATGCCTGCGATATCCGGGCAGGTGGCCTCGACGCCCGCGATGCGCTCAAAGGCGCGCAGCACGGCCTGATTGTAGAACGTGCCGCCCTGCACGACGATATGGCGGCCCATGTCGCGGGCATCGGCGAGCTTGATGACCTTATACAGCGCGTTTTTGATGACGGAGTAGGCGAGGCCAGCGGAGATATCCTGCACGGTCGCGCCCTCCTTCTGCGCCTGCTTGACGTTGGAGTTCATGAACACGGTGCAGCGCGTGCCAAGATCGATGGGATGGGCGGCAAACAGCGCCTCCTGCGCGAAAACCGCGGCGGTGTAGCCGAGGGAATTGGCGAAATTTTCGATAAATGAGCCGCAGCCGGACGAGCAGGCCTCGTTGAGCAGAATGGAATCCACGGAGTGATTGCGAATGCGGATGCACTTCATATCCTGCCCGCCGATATCCAGAATGCAGTCGACGTCTGGATCGAAGAAGGCAGCGGCCTCATAGTGCGCGATGGTCTCGACCTCACCGTCATCGAGCAGGAAGGCGGACTTCAGCAGCGTCTCGCCGTAGCCGGTCGAGCAGGAGCGCGCGATCTCCGCGCCCGGCGGGAGCTGCTCGCCGAGCAGGCGCATGGCGTGCATGGCCGTCTGCACCGGTGAGCCCTGATTGTTGGCGTAAAACGACCACAGCAGCGCACCGTCCTCGTCGATGAGGGCGAGCTTCGTTGTGGTGGAGCCTGCGTCGATGCCGAGGAAGCAGCGGCAGGGATGCAGCGCTGCCTTATGGATCTGTGCGCGGTTGTGACGCGCGCGGAAGGCATCGTACTCTGCGCGGTCCGCAAACAGCGGCGGCAGACGCTTGAGCTCGAAGGCCATCTGCACGCCGGAGCGCAGTTTTGCGGCAAGCGCTGCGGCATCTGCCGGCTCGGCATCGTCCGCCTCGAGGGCAGCGCCCATGGCAGCAAACAGATGGGAGTTGTCGGGATCGACGATATTCTCCGGCGTCAGGTGCAGCGTGCGGATGAAGGCTTTTTTCAGCTCCGGCAGGAAGTGAAGCGGGCCGCCGAGAAAGGCGACGCAGCCGCGGATGGGCTTGCCGCAGGCAAGGCCGGAGATGGTCTGATTGACGACGGCCTGAAAAATGGAGGCAGCCAGATCGGGCAGCGTTGCGCCCTCGTTGATGAGCGGCTGGATGTCCGACTTGGCGAACACGCCGCAGCGCGCGGCGATGGGGTAGAGCTCATGATAGTCGGCAGCGGCGCGGTTCAGCCCCTCAGCGTCCGTCTGCAGGAGCGCGGCCATCTGGTCGATGAACGAGCCGGTGCCGCCTGCGCAGACGCCGTTCATGCGCTCCTCCAGCCCACCGCGGAAGTAGATGATCTTCGCATCCTCACCGCCCAGCTCAATGGCGACGTCCGTCTGCGGGGCAATGGCCTGCAGGCTGGAGGCCACGGCGACGACCTCCTGCACAAAGCCGATGTTCAGGGCCTTGCCGAGGTTGATGGCGCCGGAGCCGGTGATCTTCAGGCGCAGGTCGCAGGGGCCGAGCTTTGCGCAGGCGTCCTCCAGCAGCTCGGCAAGTGTTTCCTGCGTGTGCGCACAGTGGCGGCGGTAATCGCCATAGCACAGGACGCCGCGTTCGTCCAGAATAACGAGCTTTGCGGTGGTTGAGCCGATGTCGATGCCCGCCCGATAGCAGTGTTTCATAACGGGTACCCTCACATGTGTTTTTCTAAACAATAAGTATATCATAAAGCGGCGTGAAAATCAAATGTCGGAACTGTGAAGGATTTGAAAACAAATGACCGTCCTGCACGAAAAACGCTTTTCAAAACTGCCGGAATGTGGTATGCTATGCACAGATTCCAGATCATGAGGTGGGCTTCATGCCATCAACTTATGCGCACCGCTGCTTCGGCAGGCAGGTGCTTGCGGCACTGCCGCAGGAAATGCAGCAGCTGCTCCGGCCGGAGCAGGCGCTGTTTTCCATCGGGCTGCACGGCCCCGATATTTTGTTCTTTGACCATCCGCTGCTCGGACACGTCAGCCGCCTCGGCCACCGGATGCACAAACAAAGCGGTGCGGCCTTCTTCCGTCCCGCAGGGGAGAAGCTGGCCGCACTGGAGTTTCCGGCGCCGGAAACGGCGTATCTCTATGGTTTTTTGTGCCACTTTGCGCTGGACCGCGCCTGCCACGGCTATATCGCCGAGCAGATCGCGCGCAGCGGCGTCGCTCATACGGAGATCGAGGTCGAATTTGACCGCAGCCTGCTGGTACAGGCCGGGCTGGACCCGATCCGCACGAGCCTGACGGGCCACCTGCATGCCTCGGCGCGCAGCGCGGCCGTGATGGCGGAGCTGCTGCCGGATGAGCTGACGCCCCGGCAGACGGAGCAGGCAATCCGGACGTTCCTGTGGGGCAACGCGCTGTTTCTTGCGCCGGGGCGCTGCAAGCGCACGGTGCTGTATACCGGCATGCGCCTTGCCGGCGCGTACCACGGCCTGCACGGCATGATCGTGAACTACGAGCCGAACCCGAAGTGCACCGAGAGCAATCTGGTCCTGCAGCGCCTGTTTGACGAGGCCGTGCCGCAGGCGGTCACGCTCATCACGGAGTATCTGCCCTGCATCCGCGGGGAGCTGCCGTGGAGCGGCCTCTACGACTACACGTTCGGCGGAGTGCTCACCTAGTTCCGCGGGAACACAACGGTCAGCAGCATCTTGAAGTCCTCGGCGGCATAGACCGCGTGGGGCTTCCCGGCGGGCATGACGATGCTTTCGCCTCAGAATAGCCATGATGATCCTCCTTCCGGCTGCGCTGCTGCGCGGCTCAGCTGCCAAATAGCTTGCCCCAGATCAAAGAGAAAGTATGTTGGGATACCAACGGAGGAAGAAAGAATGAACGATGCGGCTCTGCTGGCCTCGCCGCTGTTTCGCGGGGCTACATCGGAGGAGATTGCGGCCATGCTGCCCTGCCTCGGTGCGTCGCCCCGGCGCTTTGCACGCGGGGAACGCATCCTGCGGGCGGGGGAGCCCACGCGATATATGGGACTGGTGCTCACCGGGAGCGTTCTGGTCGAGCACACGGACCTGCAGGGAGCGGTCACGCTGCTCGGACGCGCGGAGCCTGGGGAGCTGTTTGCGGAGGCCTATGCATGTGCATCGGATGAGCCGCTGCTTGTCGACGTCGTGGCCAGCGAGGCCTGCGAGGTGCTCTTCCTCGACGCAAGGCGCATCCTGACGCAGTGCACGAGCACCTGCGAGCACCACAGCCGCATCATCCGCAATCTCGTCGGGACGCTGGCGCATAAAAATCTGGCGCTTTCCCGGCGCAGCCTGCACACCGGCCCGCGCACCATTCGTGCGCGGCTGCTGTCCTACCTCGGCGAGCAGGCGCGGCGGGCGGGGAGCCGCAGCTTTACGATCCCGTTCGACCGCCAGCAGCTTGCCGATTATCTGAATGTGGAACGCAGCGCGCTGTCCAATGAGCTGTCCAAAATGCAGCGGGACGGCCTGCTGACCTGCCGCCGGAGCAGCTTCTGCCTGCTTTGCGAATTTTGATATTTTATTATAGGGCAACACCGCACAATTGCAGTTTCGGCCTTCGCCGGCTATTTTTCGCCGATCCATCGGTTCGAAAAGTTTGAAATACACAAAGTATTCCTGCACTTTTCAAACCTAGCCTCGACAAAAAATCCCTCGCCGAATGCTCTCACTGAATTATGCGGTGCTGCCATAGTTCAATAGAAGGAGTGTTTTGTTTATGAGAAAGAATTTTGGCGCACATGCAAGCATTTATCCGCAGCCGGTGTTCATTCTGGCTGCCTATGGCGAGGATGGCACGCCCTGCGCCATGAACGCCGCCTGGGGCGGCATCAGCGACGATAAGGAGCTTTCGTTCTGCGTCAGCCCGTCGCACCGCACGGTGAAGGACCTGCTGGCCCGCGGCGCGTTCACCGTCAGCATGGGCACGGCGGAGCAGGTCGTCGCCTGCGACTATGTCGGGCTGGTGTCCGGCAACCAGGTGCCGGACAAGTTCGCCCGCGCCGGTTTCCATGCCACAAAGTCCGAATTCGTCGACGCGCCCTGCATCGATGAGCTGCCCATCGCCGTTTCCTGCCGCGTTGTGAGCTATGACCCGGAGAGCTGCCGCCTCGTCGGCGAGATCGTGAACGTCAGCGTGGACGAGGCCTATCTCACGCCGGAGGGCAAGGTCGACGTGGACAAGGTCGCGCCCATCACCTATGATTCGTTCAACAAGACCTATGTCCGCCTCGGCGCGGTCGTCGGCCGCGCGTTTCACGACGGCGCTGCCTTAAAATAACCGGTAAAAAGCATCCGGACCTGCTGCCCAAAAAAGCAGCAGGCCCGGAATTTTTTCGGAATCATTCCGGCTCAAAGGCTATGGACGCGCAGGGCGCGGATGGCGTTGAGCACGGCGAGGATCATCACGCCGACGTCGGCGAAGATGGCGGCCCACATGTTCGTGATACCGGCGGCCGTCAGGGCAAGGCAGGCAAATTTCACAATGAGGGAGAACACGATGTTCTGCCGCACGATGCCGATGCACTTGCGCGAGATGCGGATGGCCTTGGCGATCTTCAGGGGATCGTCGTCCATCAGCACAACGTCCGCGGCTTCGATGGCGGCGTCGCTGCCCATGGCACCCATGGCGATGCCGATGTCCGCGCGGGTCAGGACGGGCGCGTCGTTGATGCCGTCGCCGACAAAGGCGAGATTGTCCTTCGGGGCCTTTTCTGCCAGCAGCTTTTCGACCTCGGCGACCTTGTCGCCCGGCAGAAGCTCGCTGCGGACCTCGTCGACGCCCAGCTCGCCCGCAACCTGCTCGGCTACGCGGCGCGCGTCGCCCGTGAGCATGACGGTCTTGGAGACACCGGACTTCTTGAGGCGGGCAATGGCCTCGGCGGAGTGCGGCTTGATGATATCGGAGATGACGATGTGCCCGGCGTAGACGCCGTCGATGGCCATGTGGATGATTGTGCCGACGCAGTGGCAGTCGTGGTATTCGATGCCGAGCTTCTGCATGAGCTTGGCGTTGCCTGCGGCGACGCTGTGACCGTCAACGGTCGCCGTGATGCCGTGGCCGCTGATCTCTTCGATACCTGTAACGCGGCTGCGGCCAATGGCCTTGCCGTAGGCCTTCTGCAGGCTCTTGCTGATAGGATGGGACGAGGCGCACTCGGCCAGCGCGGCGTATTCCAGCACCTTATCGGCGTCCAGCTCGTTGTGGTGGACGGCCGTGACCTCAAACACGCCCTGCGTCAGGGTGCCGGTCTTGTCAAACACGACGACCTTCGTTGCGGCAAGGGCCTCCAGATAGTTTGAGCCCTTGATGAGGATGCCCTCCTTGCTTGCGCCGCCGATGCCGGCGAAGAAGCTCAGGGGAATGCTGATGACAAGGGCGCACGGGCAGCTCACGACGAGGAAGGTCAGCGCGCGGTAGACCCAGTCGACCCACTGGGCGCTTGCGCCGAAGGCCATGCGCAGCAGCGGAACGGCAACGCCCAGCAGCACTGCGCCGATGCACACGGCGGGCGTGTAGATGCGGGCAAAGCGGGAGATGAACGCCTCGGAGCGGGACTTGCGGGAGCTGGCGTTCTCCACAAGGTCAAGAATTTTCGAGACCGTGGATTCGCCGAAGGCCTTCGTGGTACGAATTTTCAGAACGCCGCTCATGTTGATGCAGCCGCTGATGATCTCGTCGCCCTCGGCAACATCGCGGGGGAGGCTCTCGCCCGTCAGGGCGCTGGTGTTCAGGGTGGAATTGCCGCTGACGACGACGCCGTCCAGCGGGACCTTTTCGCCGGGCTGCACGACGATGATGCTGCCGACGGTGACCTCATCCGGGTCGACCTGCTCGAGCTTGCCGTCCTTTTCGATGTTGGCATAATCGGGGCGGATGTCCATCAGCGCGCTGATGTTGCGGCGGCTCTTGCCGACGGCGTAGCTCTGGAACAGCTCGCCGATCTGGTAGAACAGCATAACGGAGATGCCCTCGACGTAGTCGCCGCTCTTCGTCCAGACGGCGAGGAAGAACGCGCCGAGCGTGGCGATAGCCATCAGGAAGCACTCGTCAAATGCGCGGCCGTGGATGATGCCGATGCCTGCCTTGCGGAGAATATCGTAGCCGATGACGAGGTAGGCGGCCACATAGGCCAGGAGCTGCCAGATACCGGTCAGGGGGAGGAATGCAAGCGCGATGAGCATGACTGCCGTGATCGCGATGCGGATAAGCATTTTTTTCTGCTTTTTGTTCATGCTCGGTTTACCTCTCTTTCTGATTTTCTATTTTTCAAAAGGGAAGGGGAACTCGAAATCAATCTGCAAGAGTGGACGGCGAGAGACTTTTTTGTCAAGGCGAGGTTTGGAAGGTGCAGTTGTACTTTGTGTACCACAAACCTTCCAAACCGATGGATTGGCGAAAAAGCTCCGTCATCCACCGCCGCAGATCGATTTAGAGGTCACCCCAAAGGAAAAGGCAGCGTATCTTGCGATGCGCCGCCGGGAGGGTCAAAGCTCGATCTCGCAGTCCGGCTCGACCTTCTTGCAGGCCTTGAGAACGCGCTTCATGACGTCCTTGGGATCGGCGCCCTCGGCGAACTCCACGATCATCTTCTGGGTCATGAAATTCACGGTCGCGTCGGCGACGCCATCGGTCTTCTTTGTGGCCTGCTCCATCAGGTTCGCGCAGTTTGCGCAGTCAACTTCGATCGGATACGTCTTCTTCATGATAAAAACCTCCTGAAAATTTTCCTTGCGCGCCAGCGGCGCTCCGGAAGGAATGAGTATTGGAACGATTCAATGCTTGCTTAATCGTTGTGACTGTAGTATACTGGATGCGGACCCAAAATGCAAGCGGTTTGGCCGGCTTGTTTCGGAACGGGCGAACGGAATTTCCAAAACGGAGAACGGAGAGAGGCTATGGCAGAATTTCAGCTTCCCCACGACCACGGCACGTCGTCTCAGGCGGCAAGCCTGCATCAGGAGGTCATGCAGGTGGCGCATTTTGCGGCTGCTGCCGAGGTATTCAAGCAGCTCAGCGACCCGACGCGCGTGCGCATTTTCTGGCTGCTCAGCCATCAGGAGGCCTGCGTCATCAATCTGGCCGCCATGCTGGAGATGTCCAGCCCGGCCGTGTCGCACCATCTGCGCTCTCTGACGGAGAGCGGCCTGCTCGTCAGCCGCCGCGACGGCAAGGAGGTCTACTACCGCGCGGCAGACACGGAGGAGAGCCGTCTGCTGCACGAGATCGTCGAGCGCGTCATGGAGATCGCCTGCCCGGAGAAGACCGTGGACTTTCAGGCCTCGCAGGAGGAGATCATCCGCCGCGTGCACACCTATCTCACGGAGCATCTTTCCGAGCGCATCACGATCGAGGCGCTGTCGCGCGAGTTTCTGATGAATACAACGACGCTGAAAAGCGCCTTCAAGCGCGTTTACGGCTCGTCCATCGCGCAGCATATGAAGCAGCACCGCATGGAGGCGGCCGCCGCACGCCTGACGCAGACGCAGGACGACATCGCGGCCATTGCCAAGGCCGTCGGCTATGAGAGCCAGAGCCGCTTCACCGAGGCATTCCGCGAGGTCTACGGCGAGGTGCCGACGGAGTATCGCAAGCGCCGCTGCCGCACGGCGGAAAACGGCGCGGCCTGCTGCAGCTGTGGCAAATGCGGGAAATAAAAAAACGGCGGACAGGGTCAAACGACCCTGCCCTTGAGCTTGTCAAAAAAGGATTTTTGACAAGCTCTCAAACGAGACCCGTTTCACTGGGCTCTCGTTTGAATGGGGCAGCGGCTCGCTGCAGCGCACGAAGGGCACGCCGCAGGCGTGCCCTTCGCACGTTTGCGAGCCGAGCGGTATTTTCTCCGACGTACACGCCGCCGGAGAAAATGATTTCCATTTTCTTTGCGCCTGCGGGCGCAAACTCTGCGAGGCTTTTTCGACAGGCTCTCAAACGAGACCCGCTTCCCCGGGCTGCCAGCGGCAGCGGTCGATGGCGACGCGGCCGTCCTGTGTGAACGGGACGCCCTCGGCCTCCAGCATGGCGCGGCGCAGCGGGGCATATGCTCCGCCTGCGATCGTGCCGTCCTCGCGGATGACACGCTGCCACGGCAGTTCGTCCGGGCAGCGGCGCATGGCCCAGCCGACCTGCCGCGCGGCCCGCGGCGCGCCGAGCATACGGGCCAGCTGGCCGTAGGATGCGACAAAGCCGGGCGGGATCTGCGCGACGAGCGCATAGACGGAGGCAAAAAACGACGGTGCTTCCGCCATGGTCAGCGGCCCTTCCGGTGGAAGAGCTTTTCCCAGAGAGAGCGCTTTTCCTGCGGGGCGGCGGCGCTCTGCTGCTGCGCAGCTTCGACGGCACGCTTCATGAGCAGGACCTGTGCGCAGACCGGCTCGTAGGCAGGCGGCTTTTTCGTATACGTTCCGTCTGGCAGCAGGACGCGTGCCTTGACGGTGTCCGCCAGCATGGCGTCCAGAATTTCGTGGAGCCTGCGGCGAATCTCCGGGCTGCGGATGGGGCAGGCGATCTCCACGCGGCGGACGGTGTTGCGCGTCATCATGTCGGCAGACGAGATATAGACGTGCTCCTGCTCGCCGCGGCCGAAGCAGAAGATGCGGGAATGCTCCAGAAAGCGGCCAACGATGCTCGTGACGGTGATGTTGTCCGTATAGCCCGGTACGCCGGGGGCTAGGCAGCAGATGCCGCGGATGATGAGCTCGACGCGGACGCCCGCCTGCGAGGCGCGCGACAGGGCGTGGATGACGTCGATATCCGTCAGAGAATTGAACTTCATCAGAATGTAGCCGTTTGGGCCGAGGGCCGTCTGTTCCTCGATGCGCGCGAGGATCGGCTTCTTCAGCTGGTGCGGCGCAACGAGCAGCGTGCTGTAGCTGCCCTCAAGGTTGCCGAGCGCCATATTGCTGAAGAAGGCCGCGGCGTCCGCTCCGATATTCTGGTCTGCCGTAACGAGCGAGACATCCGTATACTGCTTTGCGGTCTTCTCGTTATAATTGCCTGTGCCGATCTGCGTGACATGGCGCAGTGCGCCGCGCTCCCGCAGAGTGATGAGGCAGATCTTGGAATGGACCTTGTAGTCCTCAAAGCCATAGAGCACCTTGCAGCCCGCTTCCTCCAGCCGCTCGGACCAGTCGATGTTATTCTGCTCGTCAAAGCGGGCGCGCAGCTCGATGAGAACGCTCACGTCCTTGCCGTTTTCGGCAGCGGCGCAGAGATAGTCCACGAGCTTGGCCTTGCGGGCCAGCCGGTAGATCGTGATGCGGATGGACAGAACGTCCGGCGCATTGGCCGCCTCGCGCACCATCTGCAGGAACGGCTCCATGGATTCATAGGGATAGGACAGGAACAGGTCACGCTTCAGCGCGGCGCGCAGCAGGCTCTGGCCCGGCAGCAGCATGGCGGGCTGCTGCGGCGTGAAGGGCGGGTCGGACAGGGCGGCGCGGCGGGCCTCCGGCAGATGCTCGCCGAGAGAGAAGGCGTAGTCCATGCACAGCGGCGCCTCGCAGGAGACGAAGATCTGTTCGCCGGAGATATCGAAGCGCTTGCGGAACAGCTCGGCAAAGTGCCCGCTGATGGGCGCGGAAAGCTCCACGCGCACGACGCACAGCCGCCTGCGCTCCCGCAGCAGCTTTTCCATCTTGGCGCGCAGGTCGATCTCGCGGCCGTCCGGCGCGAACGGCTCGTCGTCCGGGTTGATGTCCGCATTGCGCGTGACGCAGAACACGACCTTTTCGAGCGTGCTGTACATCTCAAACACGCTGTCTGCGTAAAACAGCAGGACCTCCTCGAGCGGAACGTAGCGGCAAATGCCATTCTGCTCCGGCAGGAACAGCAGCTCCGGCACGGAGGGCGGCATGGGGATAAGACCCCAGAATTCCGATTTTTTCCGCGACAGCCGCACACCGACGTGCAGCGTCTTGCTGGCAAGATGGGGGAAGGGATGATGTGCGTCGACGATCTGCGGCGAGAGCAGCGGCTGAATGGCCGTGCGGAAGAGCTGGCGGATATAGTGGTGCTCGTCCTGCGTCAGCTCGCTCATGCGCAGGCGCTGCAGGCCCTCTGCGCCAAGCTCCCGCTCCACGCGGCGGAAGACACGGTCGCGCCGCTCATACAGCGGGGCCGTCGCCGCATAGATCCGCTCGAGCTGTTCCTTTGCCGTCAGGCCGGACTTGTTGTCCACGCCGTGGCCGCCCAGCGCGGCGACGTCGCCGAGGCTGCCGACGCGGATCATATAGAATTCATCGAGATTGCTCGTGAAAATGGAGAGAAATTTCACGCGCTCCAGCAGGGGAACGGTCTCGTCCTCCGCCTCCTCAAGCACGCGGGCGTTGAATTGCAGCCACGAAAGCTCCCGGTTCTGCGTGTAGCCCTTTTCCCAGATCGGTTCCGTCATGGGGCCTGCTCCTTTCCAGATGTTTTGCTCCATTATACCGGAAATGCGCGGCTGCTGCAATCCCGGCGTTGTAAAATCATGAAAATTTGACATCCCCCCCTTTTCAAGTGCGGCAAAAAGTCGTATGATGATAGAGATGATAAGAACTCAGACTGTCAAAAAACTGCCAAGCCAAAAGGTTCGGAGGGAAGGAAAGTGTGAAAGGAAACCGTCAGGGTGTCCTTTCGCGTTCCATCACCCGCCGCAGCGGCAGAATTGCAAAATAATAATACAAAATTCTATTTTGCAATTCTGGAATCAGCTTGGCGAAAAAGCCCAAAGGGACTTTTTTGACAAGCTGAAGAATTACAGGAGGGACGAAACCATGAAAATCGGTATGCTGACATCCGGCGGCGACTGTCAGGGCCTGAATGCAGCCCTGCGAGGCGTGGCAAAGGCGCTGTATCAGGAATTCGGGACCGCCGTGACCATCTATGGCATCCGCGACGGCTACCGCGGCCTCATCGAGGGCGACTATCACCCCATGGAGCCGCAGGATTTTTCCGATATCCTCACGCGCGGCGGCACGATCCTCGGCACGTCGCGCCAGCCGTTCAAGACCATGCAGCAGGCAGAGGAGAACGAGGCGACGAAGCTCGAGAAAATGCTCGATACCTGCCGCCGTGCCCGCTTTGACTGCCTGGTCATCCTTGGCGGCAACGGCACACACAAGACGGCAAACCTGCTTTCGGAGCACGGCATTCCCATTGTGACGCTGCCGAAGACCATCGACAACGACCTCTGGGGCACGCAGGTGACGTTCGGCTTCCAGTCGGCCATGAACATCGCCGTGGAGGTCATCGATTCCATCCATTCCACGGCGTTCTCGCACAGCCGCGTGTTTATCGTGGAGATCATGGGACATAAGGCAGGCTGGCTGACACTGCATGCGGGCATTGCCTCCGGCGCGGACGTCATCGTTATCCCGGAGATCCCCTATGACGCGCGGGCCATTGCGGCTGCCATCCAGCAGCGCGCCCGCGAGGGCAAGCGCTTCTCCATCGTCGCGGTGGCGGAGGGCGCCATCAGCCGCGAGGAGGCTGCCATGAGCAAGAAGGACTTCAAGGCCGCCCGGGCGGCCATGCCGTATCCGTCCATTTCCTACCGCCTGGCAGATGAGCTGCAGAAGATCACAAGTCAGGAAATCCGCGTGACGATCCCCGGCCACTTCCAGCGCGGCGGCGCGCCCTGTGCGGCAGACCGCCTGCTGTGCACGCGCCTCGGCGTGGCGGCGGCGGAGCTCATCCGCGAGGGAAAGTTCGGCAACATGGTTGCCGTGCAGAACGACCGCATCGTGCCGGTGCCGCTCAAGGAAGTTGCCGGACGGCTCAAGACCGTCCCGGTGGACGGCGAGCTCGTCCATGCGGCGCGGGAGCTTGGCCTCTGTATGGGAGATTAAAGAAATGGGTCAGCGGCAAAAAACGCCGCTGACCCATTTATTAATTATCTCGTGCCCGGAGCGTGCGCAGCAGGGCGGCGCAGCCCTCGTTGATCTCGGCCTCGGCCTTGCGGAAGTCGCGCGTGTACCACGGATCGGCGATCTCATGCGGATGATCCGTGTAGTCCAGCAGCAGATGGACCTTATTTTCGGGGTCGCCGCCGAAGATGCGCAGCATATCGCGGCGGTTGCGTGCGTCCATGCCGATGAAATAGTCGTAGTTCGGGTAATCCTCGCGGCGGAGCTGCACGGAGTATTTCCCCTTGCAGGAGATACCGCGGGCCTCAAGCAGGGCGCGGACGGGCGGATAGACGGGATTGCCGACCTCGTCGCCGGTGTTGGCGGCGGACGAGATGACCCAGTCAAGCCCCTCCTTGCGCACGAGCTGCTTCATGACCAGCTCGGCCATGGGGCTGCGGCAGATATTTCCGGTGCAGACGAACATGATTCGAATCATTGGCTTGCGGATCCTTTCTCAGACGGCTCCATCGGCACGACGTCGACCACGGTCAGCCGGCCCTCGGAGACGGTAAAATGAATGTCAAAGCCCGCGAAGCCCATGCCGTAGCGGCGCGCGGGATCGTCCTGATAGGACGGCCGGGGATCGTGCGACAGCACGCCGAGCAGGGCGCTGCGGTGCGCCTCGGGAATGTGTGCGAGCAGCTCCGGCGGGAAATCGACGTCCAGCAGCAGGTCGGGCGCAAGAGCCGTGAAGCCTGCGCGGGCATCCGGAAAGCAGTCAGAATAGGGAAGATAGGGCTTGATATCGAACACGGGCGTGCCGTCCATGAGGTCAGCCCCTGACAGGCACAGAACAGGCCCGAGCTTTGCATCCTGCCGGACGCCGGTCAGGACGACGCAGGACATGCCGAGCGGGTTCGGCCGGAACGGCGAGCGCGTGGCGAACACGCCGAGGCGCGTATTGCCGCCGAGGCGCGGCGGGCGGACCGTCGGTGACCACGAGGCGCGGCGGTTGGCGGAAAACTCCCAGATGAGCCACAGGCGGTCAAAGCCCTCGATGCCGCGCAGGGCGTCCGGATTGCGGAATTCCGGCGTGAAGATCAGCTCCGAGCGCAGCTCCGGCACGACGCCGCTCTGGCGCGGGATGCCGAATTTCCCGGGGAATTCGCTGTGCACATGCGCAATGGGACGGAGAACGCAGGTCTCTTCCATGCTTTCCCTCCTTACAGCTGCGAGAACACGTCGCCGAGCGAGGCGTGCAGCACAAGCCCGGCCATGTCGTCATAGGGCGTCTCGTCGCGGTTGATGAGGGCAAGACGGCCGCCGCGGTAATAGCCGAGCAGGCCTGCGGCAGGATAGACGGTGAGACTCGTTCCGCCGACGAGCAGCATATCGGCATGCCGGATGGCGGAAATGGCCCCGGCCAGCGTTTTCTCGTCGAGCGCCTCCTCATAGAGCACGACGTCGGGCTTCACGATGCCGCCGCAGGTGCAGCGGGGGATGCCCTGCGCATCGCGGATAAACTCGGCGGGATAAAATTTGCCGCACTTCATGCAGTAATTGCGCAGAACGCTGCCGTGCAGCTCATAGACGCGCTTGCTCCCGGCCTTCTGGTGCAGACCGTCGATGTTCTGCGTGACGACGGCGGCCAGATGTCCCTCCTGCTCCAGTCGGGCGAGCACGCGGTGCGTGACGTTCGGCTCAAAGCCGAGCGGGAGCATTTTTTCGCGGTAGAACCGGTAAAAATACTCCGGATTATTCAGAAAGAAGCTGTGGCTGATGATCGTCTCGGGCGGATAGTCGAATTTCTGGTGGTACAGGCCGTCCACACTGCGGAAATCGGGAATGCCGCTTTCCGTGCTGACGCCTGCGCCGCCGAAAAACACCATGCGCTTACTCTCTGCGATCCAGCTGCGCAGCTGCTCGATCTTCGTCTTCATCTGCGATCTCCCTCAGAATTTTTTTGTCCTCCTTGCTGTCGAGCCGCAGGGCGGCATACAGGTCGGGACGGCGCTCCCGCGTGCGGAGGATGGACTGCTTCCTGCGCCAGCGTGCGACCTTGGCGTGGTCGCCGGAGAGCAGGATATCCGGCACGCGCAGGCCGTGCCACTCGGCGGGGCGGCTGTATTGGGGATATTCCAATGTGCCGGCCCAGTGGCTCTCATCCTCAAAGCAGGCCGCATCGGACAGCACGCCCGGCACAAGGCGGCAGACGGCGTCCGTAATGGCCATGGCCGGGATCTCACCGCCGGTGACGACGAAATCGCCGATGGAAAGCTCCTCGTCGACGCACTCGTCGATGAAGCGCTGGTCGATGCCTTCGTAATGGCCGCAGACAAAAACAAGATTGTCCATTTTTGCCAGACGGCGGGCATCGCTCTGGTCAAACACATGCCCGGCGGGGGAGAGGTAGATCGTGTGGACGGGCGCACCTGCCTCATCGCAGACATGACACCAGCAGCGGTAGAGCGGGTCTGCCTGCAGCACGGCACCGTGGCCGCCGCCGTAGGGATAGTCGTCCACCTGATTCTGCCGGTTCGCAGTGTAATCCCGGATCTGGTGCGTTTCGATGCGGAGAATGCCGCGCTCCTGCGCGCGGCCGAGGATAGACTCGCTCAGCACGTCGCCGACGGTGTCCGGGAAGAGCGTCATGATATCAATTCTCATCGATTGCCATTCCTTCGATCAGGTGCAGGCGCACATAGCCCTCGTCAACGCGAATTTCGCGGACGAATTCCCTGACGGCCGGGACCATGTAGCGCTTCTCACCCGCGATGACATAGACGTCGCTCGACGGCATGGTCAGCACGTCCTCAATGCGGCCAAGTTCTGCGCCGTCCTCGTCCAGCGCGCGGCATCCAATGAGATCAGCAATGAAAACGCTGCCCTCCGGCAGCTTCGCCTCGTCCCGGTCGATGCAGACGCGCTTGCCGCGCAGAGCCATGCCCTGCTCCGGCGTGTCGATGCCCTCGAGGCTTGCCAGCACGCACGTCTTGTGCACACGGGCGGAGCGGACGGCATAGGGGCGGCCGTCCAGATAGAACGTATCAAATTGCAGCAGGAATTCGGGGCCGTCCGCCCACGGCAGGATCTTGACCTCTCCCTGCACGCCGTGGGTGCTGACGATCTCGCCCGCCTCCAGATATTTTTTCTGCATGCTGTCCTCCTGCTCAGAGCTTGTCATAGGTCTTTTCCAGAAAACGCTCGGCCTTGACGATCACGCGCTCGTGCTGTGCATGGCCGATCTCGCCCGCCTCGTCGTAGGCTGTGACGGTGAAGGTGATCTTTTTGCCGTCGACCGCCGTGACGACGGATTCTGCGCGGACCTCCATGCCGACGGGCGTGGCGGCCGTGTGGAAAAGTTGCAGGGAAACGCCGACGGACGTCTCGCCCTCGGCCAGATACGGCGCGATGCTCTCGCAGGCGGCGCCCTCCATCAGGGCTGCCATGCAAGGCGTTGCATAGACGAGCAGATCGCCGGAGCCGACGGACTTTGCAGTGTCCTCCTGCTCGACGAGCGTCTCGCTGTGGCCCTGCAGTCCAATTTCAATTGCCATTGTCATAATCCTCCAAATGGACCTGAGGCAGCACCGCATCCTTGCACCTTCGGCCTTCGCCGGATATTTTTTGCCGAATGCTCTTGCGGAATTGTGCGGTGCCAGCCTAATTTCTCACGTATTATAGTACCAAATTTGCAGGGTCAGGTCAATGCAAAACAAAAATAAAGATTGCCATTTTGGCGATTCCGGGCTATAATCTGGGTAATAACATATGCATGAGAGGTGCAGTATGAAAACGAATGAAAAACTCAATCTGACCATGCTCTGCGATTTTTACGAGCTGACCATGGGCAACGGCTACTTTGTGGACGGGAAGGCGGATCAGATCTGCTATTTTGACGTCTTCTTCCGCAATGTTCCGGACGGCGGCGGCTTTGCCATTGCGGCAGGTCTGGAGCAGGTGGTCGAGTATATCCGCGATCTGCATTTTTCTGAGGACGACCTCGCTTATCTCCGCGGCCGCGGCATCTTTGACGAGGGCTTCCTGCACTATCTGGAGAATTTCCACTTCACGGGCGATATCTACGCCGTGCCGGAGGGCACGCCGGTCTTCCCGCGCGAGCCGATCCTGACGGTCCGCGCCCCGGCCATCGAGGCGCAGCTCGTCGAAACGTATATTTTGCTTGCGCTGAACCACCAGAGCCTCATTGCCACAAAGGCCAACCGCGTCGTCCGCGCGGCGGAGGGCCGCCGCGTGCTGGAATTCGGCTCCCGCCGGGCGCAGGGCGCGCAGGCTGCCATCCTCGGCGCGCGCGCTGCCTACATCGGCGGCTGCGACGGAACGGCCTGCACGATCTCCGATCAGCTCTACGGCGTATTCGCGGGCGGCACGATGGCCCATTCGTGGGTGCAGATGTTCGACAGCGAATATGAGGCCTTCAAGCGCTACTGCGAGCTGTACCCGACGAATGCCGTTCTGCTCGTCGACACCTACAACACACTCAAGAGCGGTGTGCCGAACGCCATCCGCGCGTTCAACGAGGTGCTGCGTCCGCTCGGCATCCGCAAGTGCGGTATCCGCCTCGACTCCGGCGATATGACGTACCTGACGAAGAAGGCCCGCAAAATGCTCGACGAGGCCGGCTGGCCGGAATGTGAAATTTCCGTGTCGAATTCGCTGGATGAATACCTCATTCAGGACCTGCTGCGGCAGGGCGCACAGATCGACATGTTCGGCGTCGGCGAGCGCCTCATCACGGCCAAGAGCGAGCCGGTGTTCGGCGGCGTATATAAGCTCGTTGCCGTCGAGCGCCCGGACGGGACAATCGAGCCGAAGATCAAGATCTCCGAGAACGTCGGCAAGATCACGAATCCGCATTTCAAGAAGCTCTACCGCTTCTACGGCGCGGACACGGGCAAGGCCATTGCGGACTATCTCTGCCTGCACGACGAGACCGTGAACGACGGCGAGGATCTGGAAATTTTCGACCCGGAGGCGACTTGGAAGCGCAAGAAGGTCTATAACTTCCATGCCCGCGAACTGCAGGTCCCCGTGTTCCGGAACGGCGAGCTCGTCTACCAGCTCCCGACGCTCGACGAAATTCGCTCCTACTGCCGGGAGCAGGTCGACACGCTCTGGGACGAGGTCAAGCGCTTTGACAACCCGCATACCTACTATGTGGACCTCTCTCAGAAGCTCTGGGAGATCAAATACCGTCTGCTGAAGGACAACGCCTGCGGAGAGCACCATGCGTAAGCGCGGCGCGGCGGCTCGGATGGCCCTGTGCGGTGTGCTTGCCGCACTGGCGGTTGCGCTGATGTTCCTCGGCGGGACCGTGCCGTTTGCCTCCATCGCCTGCCCGGTGCTGGCCTCGCTCGTGCTCATCCCGGTCTACTGCGAGTGCGGCTGGAGATGGGGCCTGCTGTGGTACGCCGCCGTGGCCGCTCTGGCCGCGCTGCTGGCGCCGGAGAAGGAAGCGGCCGTGCTGTTCGTGTTCTTCGGCTACTATCCCATGCTGCGAAAGCTCATCGGCAGGCTGCGCGTGCGCGCGGCTGCGTGGGCGGTCAAGCTTGTGTATGTCAATGCGGCGGTCTTTGCGGCCTATGGCCTGATGCTCTATGTGTTCCATCTGACGGCTGTCATGGAGGACTTCGCGGGCATGGGAAAGGCCATGCTGGCCGTGCTCCTTGTGCTGGCCAACGTAACGTTCGTGATCTATGACGTGCTTATCGCGCGGCTGGAGATCTATTATCACGTCCGCCTGCGCCCGAAGCTGCATCTGTGAATAATGTGTATAAAGTGTATAAATGGGAGACTGTGCGGCTGCACAGTCTCCCTCGGTTTTTTTCAGCCGGCCAGCAGCGTGACGGCGATGCCCGCCAGCACGCTGAAGCCATAGAGGATGGCGACGACGGCGGCGTTTTCCTTCCAGTTCCGGTTCGTGCGCAGCAGCACGAGCAGGCCAATCCCGGCGTTGGACAGCAGGCCCGCGAACAGGCCGCCGAGGCCGAGCACGCCGCTCAGGTAGGACTCCGTCACGACGACGGAAACGGAGCAGTTCGGGATGAGGCCAAACAGGGCGAGGATGAGCTCTCCAAGGACGGGGCGGTTCAGCACCGTGCCGGACAGGCGTTCCACGCCGATATAATGGAACAGCAGATTCAGCGCGAAGTTCACCGCGATGAGCATGACGGCGATCTTCAGCGTGTGGCGCAGGGCGGCGAGGAACACGCTGCCCTCTTCTTCGTCGCAGTCGCAGTGCTCGCGTTCGCAGAAGCTGTGGATGCTTTTCTGCGCGCGGAACCAACGGCCGAACAGCAGATCCGCCAGATAGCCGAGCAGGATGCCAAGCGCGGCCTTCGAGAGCGTGATGAGAACGATGGTCTTCCACGAAATGCCGCTGCTCTCCGTCAGCGAGGAGAGGAAGATGGGCAGCATCTCGTCCGATGTGGCAAAGAACACGGCCAGCATGGTGCCGACGGTGATGGAGCCGGTGGAAAACAGCGTGGCGGCCGCGCCCGAGATGCCGCACTGCGGCACAATGCCGAGCAGGCCGCCCAGCGCGGGACCGGCCCGGCGGGAATAGCGGCGCAGCAGGCCCTCGTTCAGGCGGCTGCTGCGCTCGAGCAGCTCCATGAGGAGATAGGCGAGAAATAAAATGGGGATGCTCAGCAGGCCGTCCTTCAGGCCGTCCAGCAGGGCGGAGAGAACGGCGCTCCAGCCGGTCATATCGGCGGAGGCGGCCCCATGCAGAAACAGTGGCGTCAAGTTCGTGGCTCCTTTGTGTGGAAAATCGGCTACCATTATACCGGAACGGCCGAAAAAAAGCAATCGATTTTGCAAAAATCCCCGGACGCATTTGCGCCCGGGGAAAAAGGTCTTGCTTCGCTTACAGCGCGCAGTAGGCAGCGGCGGTCTTCGCGGCCAGACGGGCGTTGTTGTAGACGAGCTGGATGTTGGAGGCGAGGCTATTGCCGCCGGTCAGGTCCTTGACCTTCGCGAGCAGGAACGGCGTCGTGGCCTTGCCGTGGATACCGGCGGCCTTGGCTTCTTCAATGGCCTCGTCGATGGCCTTGTTGATGACGTCCGGATCCATGGAGTACTCCTCGGGGATCGGGTTCGTCACGAGCATGCCGCCGCGCAGGCCGAGCTCATGCTGCGTCTTGAAGGCCTTGGCCAGCTCTTCCGGGGTGTCGATCTCGTAGTCGACGGAGAAGCCGGACTTGCGGGTGTAGAAGGCGGGCAGCTCCTTCGTGCCATAGCCGATGACGGGCACGCCGTGGGTCTCGAGGTACTCGAGCGTCAGGCCGAGGTCCAGAATGGACTTTGCACCGGCGCAGACGACCATAACGGGCGTGGAGGCCAGCTCTTCGAGGTCGGCGGAGATGTCCATGGTCGTCTCGGCACCGCGATGCACGCCGCCGATGCCGCCGGTGGCGAACACCTTGATGCCGGCCATGTGGGCGATGATCATCGTGGTGGTGACGGTCGTTGCGCCGTCTTCGCCGCGGGCGCACAGGACAGCCAGATCGCGGCGGGAGGCCTTGGCGATGGCGGTGCCCTTCTTGCCGAAGTACTCGATCTCCTCTGCGGTCAGACCGGCCTTCAGGCGGCCGCCGATGATGGCGATGGTAGCGGGGACGGCGCCGTTCTCGCGGATGATGCGCTCGACCTCCAGAGCGGTCTGCACATTCTGCGGATAGGGCATGCCGTGGGAGATGATGGTGGATTCCAGAGCGACGACGGGCTTACCGGCGGCAATGGCCTCGGCGACCTCGGGCTTTACGTCAAGAAACTTGTTGAGCTGCATGATAAAGATCCTCCTGTATCAAGAATTGAAAACTTACAAAATTATATTGCGGCCATGCGGCTGCGGACTGCGTCGGCAGACATGGCAGGGTTGATGGTTTCTTCGCCCTCGATGGCGATAGCGGCGGCTGCCGCGGCGGCGCGCGCCGTTTCGGCCAGCGCCGTGCCCTCGAGATAGGCCCAGGCGAGCGCGGCCATGAAGGCATCGCCGGCACCGGTGGCGTTGCGCATTTGCGCGGGGATGCAGGGCTGCATCAGCATTTCCTTCTGGTCGGCGGCGAACACGCCCTGCGTGCCAAGGGAGATGAACACGCGGTGCAGACCGGTCTCGAGCAGTCTGGAAGCCGCAAGGCGCAGGCTGGCTTCGTCCGTGATCTGCACACCGGAGAGAAGCTCGGCTTCGATGCGGTTCGGCTTAAGCGTGTGGACCCTGCCGAGCACGGGCTGGACCTTGCGCGCCTTCGCCGTGGAGACGGGATCGACGAACACAGGGGGGGTACAGTGCGTGACAAGGTACTGCAGGGACTCTGCCGGAATGTTCGTATCGGCGACGATGACCTGCGCGTTGTTCAGCAGGGACAGATTGGACGCGAGATAGGCGGGGGTGATGCGCTCGCAGATATCCATGTCGGAAAGGCCAAGCGCCATATCGCCGTCGACGTCGTTCAGGAAAAGGTAGGTGGACGTCGTGCCGCCGGGCACCTGCAGCGCGTGGCTGATGTCGATGCCGAGCTCGCCGCAGGAGGCCGCAACGCGCTGTGCATGCAGGTCGTCGCCGAAGGCGGTCAGCAGGCGGACATCCACGCCGAGCAGGCTCATGTTGTGGGCAATATTTCGTCCGACGCCGCCGAGACTGATGCGCACGCGGCCGGGGTTGGAATCCCGCGCGACGAGCGGCGCATAGGACTGGCCGCCGATATCGACGTTCACGCCGCCGACGACGGCGGCATAGGTGCCGGAGCGGAGCACATAGCCCTTCCCGGCGATGTAGCCCTTTTTCATCAGGTTGGAGATATGGACTGCGACAGAGGAGCGGGTGATGCCCGCGCGTTCCGCAAGGGCTTCCTGCGAGATCATCGGGTCGGCCTCGATCCACTGCAGGATCTGGCGTTCACGCTGTGTCATGGGCGCGCCTCCTAAGCGAAGTTTTATTTTCTAATCTGTTGCTTAGTATAGCACGGATTTTCGGAATGTCAAGCCGCCGTGAAAAATATTTTGGGGCTGTCTCACCGGGAGACAGCCCCAAGGCTTTATTTCGGAATGCGGCCCTCGCGGAAGCGGTCGATCATCTCGCCGGTCAGGCTGATGCGGGAGTAGTCCGCAGGGACGTCCTCCGGCGTATGCCACTCGGCCAGCGCAAGCTCGCCGTCGCGCAGGACGGGCGTCGGGTCGCCGTCGACGTCGCAGAAGAAGCCGAGCAGCAGGCTGTCCGTCAGGACCCACGGCTGCGATTTGTAGAACCGCAGATTTTTGACGCGCAGGCCGACCTCCTCCATGACCTCGCGGCGGACGGTGTCCTCGAACGATTCGCCGATCTCGCAGAAGCCTGCGATCAGGGCGTAGCGGCGGATGAGGGGGCGGTTGGCGTATTTTGTCATGAGCAGACGGCCGTGATCCAGCACGGCGACGATGACGGCGGGGTTGATGCGCGGGTAGACGTTCTTATGGCAGACCGGGCAGGTCATGGCGCGTTCGGCCGGGTTTTCCGTCATGAGTGCGCCGCAGCGGCCGCAGAAGCGGTTTGCGGCATACCAGCGCTGCAGACTCTCACCGGTGGCGCAGGCGAAGGCCGTTTCGCGCGGCTCGGCATCGCGGTAGGTGACGGAGGGGACATAGCGCCAGCCCTCCGGCGCTTCGACCGGCTCCCGCGCCAGAAATACGGCACGGTCGTCGAGGCGAAAGGCAAAATGGACGGCGATATCCGGAAAATCAGCGCGCACCGGCAGACGCAGGGCATCCGCGGCGCTCAGCACGCCCTGTGGGCCGTAGATGAGCAGCAGGTCCGCGGGCTGCGGCTCTGCCGGTGTGAATTCAACGTGATATGTATGGGGTGCGATATCCTGCAGCATGGTCACAGGACCTCCTTCCATGAGATCGGAAATTCGGAAGGTTCGCCCGGCGGGCACAGGAACTTTTCCAGCCAGGTCACATCGTACCACCGGCCGAATTTATAGCCGACCTGCCGGAAATGGGCGGCATCGCGGTAGCCGATGGCGCGATGGAAAGCGAGGGACAGCTCGTTTGCGGATGTGACGACGGCGAAGACCTTCCGGCAGCCCTGCCTGCACAGCAGCTCCTCCACGCGGGCATAGAGCTGCCGCCCGATGCCGCGGTGCTGCGCCTCGTGGGCGAGATAGCAGGAAATTTCGGCATTCCACGCATAGGCAGCGCGCTCAAAGGCGCGCCCGGCATAGCAGTAGCCGAGCACGCGGCCGTCCTCCTCCCAGACGAGCCAGGGATAGACGGCGGTGTGCTCCGTCAGGCGGCGGGTAAATTCCGCCTCGGACGGGACTTCATATTCAAAGCTGACGGCCGTCTGCGTAACGTATTCCGCGTAGATGGCGAGCATGGCAGGGACGTCGGCAGGAACGGCTTCTCGAATGGACATGGGATCACCTCGATATCGGGCAATACCGCATCATTCCCCTTCGGCGGACCTTTTTCGCCGAAGGCTCTTGCTGAATTGTACGGTGCTGCCCTTGTTTTCGGTTCCTATGGTAGCACGAATTTTGAAAAAGTACAGAACTTTTTTGCAAAAAACTGCCCGCCTCTTTTCGAAGGCGGGCAAGGCGCGTTATTTCGGCAGACGGCTGACGCGGTAGAGCATGCGCGCCGCTTCGATGCGGCTGACGCTCGTGTCCGCGGCGGCCAGCGGGATCCCAGCTTCCTGCAGGGCCTGCATGGACGAGGCCGCCCAATATGGCGCGTCCGTCTGGGAGACGGCTGCGGAGACGGGGAGCTCCAGCATGTTCTGCAGCATGACGGCGGCCTGCCCGGCCGTGACCGGCTCATTCGGGCGGAAGACGAGGCCGCGCTCGGAGACCATGCCGTTGACGATGCCGCGGCGCATGGCTGAGGCGAGATAGGGCTGGAGCCACGCGGGCGCGTCGTCGGCATCCGCAAAGCCGGAGACCCGGAGCGTGTCGTCCACGGGGACATCGAGCAGCTCCATGGCCATCACGAGAAATTCTGCGCGGGAGACCGTCTCCTGCGGCAGATAGCACAGCGTGCCCCCGATGCTGCGGCCGCCGGTCAGACCGGCAGCGGCCGTCCACATGGCCTCAAACTGGTCCAGACTGCCCGTGAGATCGGCAAAGGCGCGGCATTCCGACGGCTTTTTGACCGTGATACGGACCGTTGCAGGGTGGGAGACGTTTCCGGCGGCATCCGTGACCGTAAAGGTGAAGCTGTCCTCGCCGACCTTATTCTTGGCGGGGGTGTAGACGAAGCTGCCGTTTTCCTGCAGCTCGACCTTGCCGCGCTTCGGCTCCTCGGCGAGCTGAAAGGTCAGGTTTGTGTCCTCCGGGTCGGAGCCGGTGAGCTGGCCGTCGTTCGGAATGTTTTTGTACGTCTCCAATTCCGCGTCGTCGGCCTTCGGCGCGGCATCCTTGGCCGAGCGGATGCGGATCGTGACCTGCGCCGGTTCGCCGAGCGCCGTGCCGCGGATGGGGCAGTAGCACAGAGCGGCCTCCTGCCCGCCGGTGCTGACCGGCAGAAGCTCCAGCTCGCCCAGCACGGACACGGGCAGCACGTCGCCTGCACGGATGACGCGCTCACCGAGGCAGACCGTCGCCACGTCGGCCTCTGGCACGGACGTGACGAAGATGCCGTTCAGGTCCGAGAGCGTGTCCGCGCGAAAATCCGTCTCGCGGAAGCAGTAGGCGATGGGGTAAAGCGTCTCCGGCCCGGCCGCGTGCGCGGCCGGGAGCATGCACAGAAGCGCCAGCAGAAGAAGCAGCGTTCGTTTCATGGTGTTCCCTCCTAAAAAAGTCATCGCGGGTAGGATACACCGATTTCTCCAGATTATGCAAAAAGCGGCAGCTTGTTGAAAAGGCCAAAGGGGCTTTTTCGACAAGCTGCTTTCAGAACTGCAAATTAAATTTTGCAGTATCATTTTACAATGTTTCTGCTGCGGATGGTTATTGAACGCGAAAGGACACCCTAATGGTTCCTTTCACACTTTCCTTCCCTCCGAAACCTTCAGGGCGGCAGTTTTCCGAAAGTCAAACAGTGGAACTGAGAACACGGTGCTGCCTGAAAATACGCGTCAATAGGGCCGGATATAGTGTGCGCTCATATCGGGGGCGGGGCGCATTTTGATGCCGGAGACGATGCCCATGGCGAGGAACGACGTCAGGATGGAGCTGCCGCCGTAGCTCAAAAACGGCAGGGCTAGGCCGACGACCGGAAACAGGCCAAGGCAGACGCCGACGTTGATGAGGATCTGGAACAGCAGCATCGAGGCGATGCCGATGCAGATGAGGCGGTTCATGTAATCCGGAGACTTCATGCCGACCTGGATGCAGCGCAGGACGATGGCCAGCAGCAGGAACAGGGCGGCAAGGCAGCCGAGCATGCCGAGCTGCTCGCCAATGGACGAGAAGATGGAGTCCGTGTGCTGGGCGGGCAGGTAGCCGATGCTCGTCAGGTCGCCGTGGAACAGACCCTGCCCCGTCAGCCCGCCGTTGCGCAGGGCCTCAAGGCTTTTGTTCGTCTGCCACAGCACGCCGAGGCCGTCCGGGTCGATGGACGGGTCGATCAGGGCAAGAATGCGCTGCTTCTGATCGTCGCGGATAAAGTATTTCCAGAGATAAGGGGAGACGGCCGCGACGGCGCCCGCGCCGCCGAGGAACCACCAGCCGCTCACGCCGCCGACATAGGCCATGACAACGAACAGGAACATGAAGATCAGCGCAACGCCGGTATCGTGCGAAATGACGACGATCAGGGCGACGATCCAGAGCATGTGGAACGTGAGCGTGCCGACGGAGCGCAGCGAGGAGATGCGGTTGCGGTTCAGGCTCATGGTCTTGGCCAGAATGATGATATAGGTGATCTTGCAGACCTCGGCGGGCTGAATATTGAACGGCAGGAAGGGAAAGTGCAGCCAGCTTTTGTTGCCGGACGTACCCTCGACGCCCCAGACGAGCAGCATGGCCAGAAAGGCAGTATTGAACAGGAACAGCAGCGTCCGCTGCCCGGCGAGAATATCGATGTCGAACGCGGTGAGCGCCAGATACAGCAGAATGCCCGTGATCAGCGCGCCCGTCTGGATGATAACGTAGCGGCTGCTGCCGTCATAGGCCGTGGAGGCCGCGACCATCACGATGCCGAACACGGAGGTCAGCACGCACAGCGCCAGCAGGACCATATCCCCCTTGCGCAGGTCCTCCAGCAGTTTTGCCCCGAATTTTCGCATGCCGTCACCTCCCGATTTCGTTCTTCTTATTCTATCATCGATCCGGCATTCTGTAAACCCAAAAGTATGTTTTGCAAAAAACGCGCGGATATGGTAAAATAAACAAAAGCAGCTGCGGAATGCAGCCGGAGAGAAAGGAATGTGAGAACGATGCGGTTTGTGACCCACAGCGCCGACGAGACCGAGGCGCTGGGCGAAAGACTGGCCAAAACGCTGCACGGCGGCGAGATCATCGCCTTTACGGGCGACCTCGGCGCGGGAAAAACGGCGTTCACCCGCGGGCTTGCGCGCGGACTCGGGATCCCGATGCGTGTGACCAGCCCGACCTATACCATCGTCAACGAATATACGGGCGGCCGTCTGCCGTTGTTCCATTTTGACATGTACCGGCTCGGCTCGAGTGACGAGCTGTTTGACATCGGCTGGGAGGATTACCTGCAGCGCGGCGGCGTGTGTGCGGTGGAGTGGAGCGAAAACGTCGCGGACGCCATGCAGGGCGCGATCTCGGTGCGCATCGGCCGCGATTCGGACGAGCAGCGCACGATCATCATCGAAGGAGGCGGGCTGGATGCGAATTCTGGCATTTGAGACCTCGGCGAAGGCGGCGTCCGTCGCCCTGCTGGAGGACGACACGCTGCTGGGCGAGCTCTATCTGAACTGCGGCCTGACGCACAGCCGGACGCTGCTGGAATCGGCGCAGCGTCTTCTGGAGATCACGGAGCTGACGGCAAAGGACATCGACGCCGTCGCCTGCGCGGCGGGGCCGGGCAGCTTTACCGGCGTGCGCATCGGCGTGGCGGCCGCCAAGGGCTTTGCATGGGGGCGGGATATCCCGTGCTGCGGCGTTTCGACGCTGGAGGCCATGGCATGGCAGGCATCGGAATTTTCCGGCATCGTGTGCTGCGCCATGGACGCGCGGCGCTCCCAGGTGTATCACGCGCGCTTCCTCGCAGAGAACGGCACACTGACACGCCTGTGCCCCGACTGCGCCGTTTCACTCGACGAGGTGCGGCTCGCACTGGAAAATTGCGAAAAACCGAAAATAATGGTTGGCGATGGCGCACAGTTGTGCTATAATACGTTCGGTACGGAAATCTCCGGCTGCATGCTTGCGCCGGAGCATAGGAGAATGCAGCGCGCTTCAGGTGTGGCGCTCGCTGCGCGGCGGCTCCTCAGTGAAGGGGCGGATTGCAGCGGCGCGGCGCTCGCGCCGAATTATCTGCGTCTGTCTCAGGCAGAGCGGGAACGTGCGGAGCGCCTGCGCACATCGAAGGAGAGTGTCAATGGGTAAAGTACAGGTTTTGGATCATCCGCTGCTGCAGCACAAGCTCTCGATCCTCCGTGACAAGAACACGGGCGTGAAGGAATTCCGCGAGATCGTCGGCGAGATCGCAGCCCTGATGTGCTATGAAGCGACCAGAAATCTTCCGACGGAAGAAGTCGAGATCGAGACGCCGGTCGCCATGGCAAAGACGAAGGTCCTTTCCGGCAAAAAGCTGGCGATCGTTCCCATCCTGCGCGCAGGTCTGGGCATGGTCGACTCCATGATCGAGCTGATCCCCTCTGCGAAGGTCGGTCATATCGGTCTGTTCCGTGATCCGGAGACCCATGAGCCGGTCAAGTATTACTGCAAGATGCCGCCCGATATCTCGGAGCGTCAGGTCTTCGTGGTCGATCCGATGCTGGCCACCGGCGGCAGCGCCGTTGCTGCGCTGGACATCCTGAAGAAGGAATACGGCTGCAGGTATCTCACCCTGATGGATATCATCGCTGCGCCAGAGGGCGTGAAGGCTGTGACGGAGGCGCATCCCGATGTCGACCTCTATGTCGCTGCTGTCGATGACCATCTGAACGAGCACGCTTATATCGTGCCCGGCCTCGGCGATGCGGGCGACCGTATCTTCGGCACGAAGTAAAACAGAATAAAACGGCAGCCGCTGCGCAGTGCAGCGGCTGTTTTTTTCGTAAAAAAACGATGCTCTCTCTAAAGGGATTGCAGCAGCTTGCGAATTCGCCGGGGCTGCCCGATCATCCAACAGGGTACTGCGAGATTGCCACGTCGGCCTGCGGCCTCCTCGCAATGACAATTCGGGAGCGTTTGCCATTTTGACGGCGGTTTGTACGGACTGCAAGTGCGTCGCCGGGCCCGGCTGTCCGCTCCCCTACAACGGCAGATGCGGTCGGCGGAGTGCCACCAAACCTGCAGCCTGCAAGGCGCTCAGGGAACGCCGCTACAGACGCAAGCTGCCTAAATGCTCCAGAGCAGGATACCGAGGACGGCGGACAGGCCGATCATGGCAATGGGGGAGGGCACTTTGCCGCGCAGCTTTTTCCACAGGAAATGGACGGCGGCAAGGACCGCCAGCACAAGAAGCGAGCGGATATCCGGCGCAGGGACATCACCGAGGTGCGTAAAGCCGAGCAGGCGCGTCAGGCCCATGGTCACGGCCGTGGCAAGAATGAGCGCCACGACGCACGGCCGCACGCCGGAGAGAAAGGCCTCAACGCCGCGGTATTTCATGAGGTTCCGCAGCACGGCGGCGATGAGCAGCAGGAGCAGGAACGACGGCAGCACGACGCCGAGCGTCGCGACCAGCGCGCCCCAGAAGCCCCCCTGCGAAGAACCGACGAATGTGGCCATATTCACGGCCAGCGGGCCGGGCGTCGACTCCGAGACGGCGATAAAGCTCAGAAACTCCGATTCCGTCAGCCAGCCGTTGGACAGAACGGTCTCCCGCACAAGGGAGATCATGCCGTAGCCGCCGCCGAAGGACAGCGCGCCGATCATAAGAAAATTCCAGAACAGCCGGATCACGGCTTCCCACCGCCTCTCCGCAGCTGCCGCACGCCGTAGACGCAGAGCCCGGCCGTGCCGCTGAGCAGAATGAAATAGATGGAGGAGAACGAGACGGCAAGCATGGAGCAGGCCAGCATGGCCAGCAGAACGATGGCGAGGATCACGTTATCCAGCGGACGGTGCGGCAGCTTCCGGACCATTTTCCATCCGGCGGATGCGATGAGATAGACAACGCAGACCTGAATGCCGCGGAAGGCATAGCCGACGGTGGTCAGCGCAAGAAAGCGGTCAAAGAATTGGGAAATCGCAAAAATGATCAGGAAAGACGGCAGACACACGGCCAGTGTGGCAAGCGCCGCACCGGACACCCCGGCAACATGGAAGCCGACATACGTCGCCGCATTCACGGCGACGGGGCCGGGCGTCGATTCCGCAATGGCTGCCATGTCGAGAAATTCGTCGTGCCCGATCCAGCCCTTTTTCTCGATGAGCTCGTGCTCCAGCAGCGCGATCATGGCATAGCCACCGCCGAACGTGAACGCGCCGATTTTCAGAAACGTCAGAAACAGGGAAAGCCGCCTGCTTTTCATGTGGAACCACCTCCTGCATCAGTATAGGGCATTGCAGCAGAAAAAGCAAGAGGCCGCCCGATTGGACGGCCTCCGTGATTTTTCGGTTATGCTTCCGTGAGCTTGAGATAGCGGGACATGAGCGTGGCGACCTGGGCGCGCGTGGCGGAGCCCTGCGGGTCCAGATAGGCCGTGCCGTGCTCCAGCGTGCCGTTGACGATGCCGTTGGCTACGCACCAGCTCAGGGCGTCCGTGGCATAGGCGCTGACGCTGCCGGCATCCGGGAAGAGCTTGAGATCGGCACGCGCGGTGACGTCCATACCGACCTTCCCGGCATAGCGGTACAGGACGGCGGCCAGCTGCTCGCGGGTGATCTTGGCGTCCGGGTCAAACTTGTTGTTGCCAACACCGTTGACGATGCCGTTCTGCGCAGCCCATGCGACGGCCTGCGTGTACCACTGATCGGCGGGAACGTCCGTGAAGCCGTTCGTGCCCTCGTTCGGAGAACCGGCGCTGCGCCACAGCACCGTGACGAGCATGGCGCGGGTCATGGTGGAGTCCGGCTCGAACGTCACGGGGCCGGTGCCGTTCATCAGGCCGCGGTCGACGATGTCGTCCACGCCGTCGGCATACCACTGCGTGCCGTCAAGGTCGAGGAAGAGGCGGGAGAGAATGTGCGTCGCCTCATGACCGCAGACGGTGCAGTTGATCTGCTGCCAGCCGTCGCGGCTGGCCGTGGGGGCCTGCTCGGAGAGGACGTCGCCGGTGTGCGGCGTGACGGTCACGGCGCAGGACGCAAGCCCGGTGCGGCCGTCCGGGAAGGTGAGGGAAGCGTTTATAATGGTAGAGCCTTCGCGCAGTGCGGTGATGATGCCGTCCTGCGCAACGCTGACGATCTGCGGATCGTTTGAGCTCCAGACAGCCTTCGTCTGGCCGTCATCCGGCGAGACCGTAAAGGAAAGCTTTGCAGAGGAGCCCTCGTGCAGAGTCTGATCCTTCTGGGCCATGGAGGCGGTGTAGCCGCGGACGATCAGGCGGAAGCCGCCCATGTAGCCGCCAAGCAGGACATAGAACGTCGTGCTGCCCGGCTGCTCGGCGCGGATGGTGATGTCGTTGCCGAAATCCAGAGCGCTGAAGACGGATTCGTTGCTGATGCTCAGCTCGTAGTTGCGGCGGGCCGTCGTGTTGGCGGGGCTGAAGGCCACGCGCGTCGTGATCTCCTGACCGGGATCGAGGTACATGACGTCCTTGACGCTCTCCATGTACACGCCCTGCAGCGGGATGGGATTGTTGACGACCTGGATCTGCGTTTTGGTCTCCGTGCCGCTCACGGGGCGGGCCTCGCCGTTGACGGCGACAAGGACCGTGCTCACAACGGTGTAAGTACCGGCAGAGAGCGTGGACGTGAGCGCGCTGTCCAGCGAGAGCTCAAGCAGCTGCGGCTCTGCGGAGGTATAGCCATCGGCATAGCCGCCGACGTAATTGGCTTCCGTGATGCTGGTGCCGCGGTAGACTTCAATGGAATAACCGTAGGTACCGGAGTAGGTGCCGCGGTAGAGGCTGTAATAGAGATAACCCTCATAGCCCCTGGCGATGGACAGGCTGCGCATGCTGGCGTGCGGCACGCACATGGGCTCGATCTCGGCGCGGACAGCCGGGACCTCAACGGCCGGGGTGTTCAGAAGAACGGACGGATGCTCCGAGGCGGGCTGCAGTGTCGGCTGCTTTTCCGCTTCCTGCGCGAAGGCAGGAACGGCCAGCGCGGCCAGCAGGCACAGGGTGAGCAGCAGGCTGAGACAACGTTTAACGTTTTTTCATGGTGATCTTCCTTTCTTTCCTGTGATGCTGAAAATGCGGGAAGCGATGATCTTCCACATTTTTATGGTATTTTAGCACAAAATATGTGTCCTGTCAATGTTTGCATATAGAAATAAAGCCTAAATTTGGAGAAGGAACATTTTCGCTCCGCCGCGCATAGATATCTGGGAGAAAGGCAGGTGCTGTTGATGCAGGCAACATTTTTTCTGGGTTCGTGCACACCGCGGGGGTTTTCCACCTTCGCCTCGGAGCTGGCGGAGGAGTGCGGCGCGGTGGATTACATCAAGGGCGGCTCCGGCTGCGGCAAGTCGACGTTCCTCCGGCGCATTGCCGATGAGGCGGCCGCACGGGGGCTGGAGGTATGGCGGTTTCTGTGCTCGTCCGATCCGCAGTCCCTCGATGCCGTCGTGCTGCCATCGCTCGGGCGCGGCTGGGTCGACGCCACGGCGCCCCATGTGCTCGAGCCGACGCTGTGCGCCGGGCGGGAGGGCTATGTGGACTTCGGCGCGTTTTATGACCGGGCGGGCATCGCACGTGTTGAGCCGGAGCTGCGCCGCCGGAAGCGGGAGAACGCCGCGCAGTATCCGCTCGTGACGGCGTGCCTCGCCGCTGCGGACCGCCTGCTGGACCCGGCGCGGGCCATGTGGGAGGAGCCGCGCTGCCGCCGTGATCTCGAGGAGCTGGCGGGCTGCCTGGCGCTGACGGCCCTTCGGCCGTCCGGGCGGCAGGGGAAGGTCCGGCGGCGGTTCCTCAGTGCCGTAACGCCGGAGGGGCTGTCGTTCTGCACGGAGACGGCTGCGGCTGTGTGCGGGCGGGTCTATGTGCTGGAGGACAGCTACGGCCTTGCCCCGGCTCTGCTGCAGCGCGTGCTGGAACAGGCCCTGCAGCTCGGGCAGACGTGCCTTGTCTGCTACACGCCGCTGCAGCCGGACGGCGCGCCCGCGCACCTGCTTGTGCCGGGGGCAGGGGCGGCCTTTGTGGCGAGCAGTCCGGACTTCCCCTATGCGGGTGAGCGCTGCTGTACGCTGGAGCTGGACGGCACGCTGCCGCCCGCGGCGCGCGACACGCTGCACTTTGCGCGGGACACGGCGGGAACGCTCCTGCGGAAGGCAGCGGAGCATGTGCGCGAGGCAAAGCGCATCCATGATGAGCTGGAGGCCCTGTGCCGCCCCTATGTGGACTTCGCAGCGGCAGATGCGCTGACGGAGCGGACGCTGCACGAGCTGTTTCCGGCGTAAAAAAACGAAAAAATCCGTGATTTCCTGTTGTTTTTTCGGAGAGACAGTGCTAAGATAGTGTCCGGAAAAATTTCAGGAGGCGAACATGATGCAGCTATTGGTGATCGTTCTGAACAAGCTGGAATGTCTGGATAAGCTTCTCACGGCGCTGGAGGAGGAACATATCCCCGGCGCGACCATTCTGGACAGCCGCGGCATGGCGCAGCAGCTCGAGGGGCACGACGAGCTTCGGTTCCTCGGCTCCCTGCGGATGCTGATGAACCCGGCGCACAAGGAAAACAAGATGATCTTTATGGTGCTGGACGGTGAGAAGGTGCGCACGGTCAGCCGCGTCGTCAATGAGGTAACGGGAGGACTGGATCAGCCGGACAGCGGCATCCTCTTCACGGTGCCGATCTCGTATGTGGAAGGACTGGGCAAATACCAATGAATCTCAATACCCTGCTGGACCTGGCCATCATGATCTTTGCGGGCATGTTCTGCGGGCGCATGGCAAAGCATGTGCATCTGCCGAACGTGACAGGCTATCTTGTGGCGGGTCTTCTCATCGGGCCGAGCGTTTTTGGCCTGCTGTCGGAGGATTTTCTCACGACGATCAATATCATTTCCGATGTGGCGCTGGGCTTCATTGCTTTCTCCATCGGCAATGAGTTCAAAATGTCCTATTTCAAGCGTGTCGGTGTTGCGCCGATCGTCATCGCGTGCCTCGAATCGCTGTTTGCGGTTGTATTTGTGGTGCTCGGCCTGCTGATCGCGGGACAGCCGCTGCCGTTCTCGCTCGTGCTGGGCGCGATCGCGGCAGCCACGGCTCCTGCTGCGACCATCATGGTCATCAAGCAGTACCGCGCGAAGGGCCCCGTGACGGAGACGCTGCTGTCCGTCGTCGCCATCGACGATGCGACGGCCCTTATCCTGTTCTCGCTCGCCGTCGCTGTGGCGCAGGGCCTGACAGACGCGGGCGCGTCGTTCGGCGCGTCCCTGCTGTCACCGCTGCGCGAGATCGGTGGCGCAATCGTGGTGGGCGCGGCGCTCGGCTTTATTTTCCTGCTGCCGCTGCGCTTCTTCAAGAAGGCTGGCAACCGCCTGTCACTTATCGTGGCGTTTGTGTTTGCGGGCATCGGCATCGCTACCCTGTTTGATTTGTCATCCCTGCTGTTGTGCATGGCCATGGGCGCGGTCGTGGCGAACTTCTCTCCGGATGTCACGCAGATCATGGACATCTGCGACGGTGTGACGCCGCCGATCTTTCTGCTGTTCTTCGTCGCGTCCGGCGCGGACCTCAAGCTGTCTGTGCTGCCGACGGTCGGCCTCATCGGCGTGATCTACATCGTGCTGCGAGTGGCCGGCAAGGCCTTCGGCGCTTCGCTTGGCGGCATCGTGTGCAAGTGTGACAAGAACGTGAAAAAGTACCTTGGCCCGTGCCTGCTGCCGCAGGCCGGTGTGGCCATCGGTCTGTCGCTGGCAGCCGGTAAGATCGTGCCGCATTTTGCACCGCAGATCCGCGCGGTCATCCTTTGCGGTACGCTCATCTATGAGCTTATCGGCCCGGCCGTGACGAAGCTCTCGCTCAAAAAGGCCGGAGAGATCACGACAAACTGAAAACAATACAGGTAATACAGGTACAGCAAAAGCCCGGGGCGGAAGCCCCGGGCTTTAGTCTGTCAAAGAACTTGCCAAGCCGAAAGTTTCGGAGGGAAGAAAAGTGTGAAAGGAAACCGTCAGGGTTTCCTTTCACGTTAAATAACCCGCAGCAGCGGCAGAATAGCAAAATAATGATACAAATATTTTTTTTGCAATTCTGAAAGCAGCTTGGCGAAAAAGTCCAACGGGACTTTTTTGACAAGCAGAAGCCCGGGGCAGAAGCCCCGGACTTCTGCTTTCACCTTTCGCCTAAGAGCCATTCGGCGTTTCGTTAAAAGCCTCGCAGAGTTCGCCGCCCGCAGGCGGCGAAGAAAGTGAGATCATTTTCTCCGGCGGCGTGTACGTCGGAGAAAATACCGCTCAGTCCGCCAGTGTGCGGATCGTCTGCCAACGGCGGATGATCCGTGCGCGCAGCGGACTGTGATCCAATCGTCGGGAAAGCCCGAAGGGGTTCCCCGATGGGCAAAAAGCCCGGGGCAGAAGCCCCGGGCTTTTTGCTGTATTTTCAGGCCTTCTGCAGCTCGGCCGTGCGGGCGAGCAGAGCCTGCAGGCGCTCGGGAAAGTCCAGCTCGCTCAGCTGCAGGAGCTGGCGGACGGCGTTTGGGATCGTGGCGGCATTTGCGCTGCCGTGCGCCTTCAGGAAGGGCTTTGGCAGGCCGAGCAGCATGGACGCGCCGTTTGAGGCAAAGTCCAGCTCGGCGGCAATGGTGTCGCCCGCGGCGCGGACGGCGGGATCGGTGCTGGCGCGCAGCCGGGCGGCCGTGAACAGGCCCGTGCCCTCAACGGTCTTCAGCAGCACATTGCCGGAGAAGCCTTCGGCTACGATGACGTCGTACTCGCCGGACAGGGCGTCGCGCGCCTCCATCATGCCGGTGAAGCAGATCGGCAGGCGCTCGAGCAGGTCATAGACCTCGCGGATAAAGTGGCTGCCCTTGCTCTCCTCCACGCCGACGGACAGAAGACCGACGCGCGGCTCCTCCACGCCGCAGCTCTGCATGAGAGCCGTGGCCATCAGAGCGAACTGCTCCATGCGCTCGGGCTTGCAGTCCACGTTTGCACCGCAGTCGGCAAGGCACAGCCTGCGGCCGGGGACGGACGGCAGGAATGTGGCAAGCGCGGGCGTACGCACGCCGCGGATGCGCCCGGCATAGGCCACGCCGCCCGCGAGTGCTGCGCCGGTGCTCCCGGCGGTGAGCATGCCGACAAGCTCCGGGTCGCGCTTCAGGCGCTGCATGCCCTTGACGAGCGTGGAGTCGCGCTTGTGCATGACGGCGTCGATGGGATCGTCGTGATTTGTGATGATCTCGGATGCGGGCATGAATTCCAGCGCATCCCAATTGCAGGGATATTTTTCCAGCTCCGCACGGAGCATAGCCTCCTCGCCGGGCAGGACGAGCATGACGTCCGGGACCTCCAGCGTGCAGCGGGCGCAGCCCTCGAGCAGCTGCTCGGGATGGTCGCTGCCAAATACGTCAATCAGAATCTTCTTCATGATCCTCCAGTCCAAACTTTTCGGAAAGATTTTTTTTGCGGGCGCGGACGCGCACTGTGTGCATGGTGATCCAGGCATTCTGTAGCCCGTCGAGCCCCAGCGCGATGCCGATGGCGACGGACGGCGTGAGGAAGCTGGAATACAGCGCCGAAAGGGCGAACAGGCCGCCGAAGCCGAGCAGCAGGGAGGAGCAGAGAATGGCGATCCAGCTCTCCATGCCGAAGCGGCGGGCATCCATCGCGATCTGCAGCTTCAGCAGGGCATCCAGAATAACATAGACGCTCAGCAGCACCGGAAGTGTCGGCAGAACGCGCTGCGGCAGGAAGGCCAGAAGCCCTGCCAGCAGGGCGCACAGGATGCCGATGGCAAAGTCAAACTGAAAGGCGAGGCGGTAGAGATCGTTGGAGTAGTAGCCGATCATTTTGGCGGCGCCGGTCAGCAGAAATAAAACGGCAAGCACTGTCCGCTGCAGGGATGTGACCTCCGTGCTGGGCAGGAAGATCAGCATCAGGCCCGCCAGAAAGATCAGAAACGAGGCGGCCGTATTGGTGATTTTGGCCAGCTTGACCAGATTGTCGTTTTGCTTCATGGCTGTTTGTTCCTTTCCGCACCGCCGCGCCACTGCGCGCGGGCGAGAATTTCATAGACACGGGGATCGACCATCGGCCGCTGTACCCCGGCAAGCGTCTGCTCCGAGAGCGTTCCCGTTTCGGCATATTCCCGGCCTGCCGCCTCGAAGGCCTGCAGACGGCGGGCCCGCGGCCCGTCCAGCTTTTCCACCGGGAGCAGCTCGCCCTGCGGGAAAAACAGGGGCGTATAATTCCGGCCGCTGCACAGCCGGTCGAGCTGGGCCAGCAGCGCTTCATACATGGGCGCGGCCTCCGTATAGCCGCATGAGGAGATGACGACGAGCTTCTTGCGCCGCAGCGCCGGGTCCCGCAGCGTCTGGAACGAGCAGTGCCCGCCCTCCGGCGTCTGGCCGTGGTATGGCTCCATCAGGCTGATCGTCCGATCCAGCAGGGCTTTGAGCTGAGCGGGAAGACCAAAATAATACAGGGGAAAGCTCGCAATCAGCACGTCTGCCCGGCGGAACTGTCCGACAAAAGCAGAGAAATCGTCCGCGATCGTGCAGGGGGCGCCGCTGCGCCAGCAGGCCATGCAGCCCCGGCAGGGCTCAATGCGGTTTTCTGTCAGAGAAAACGTCTCAAACGGCCAGCCTGTGCCCTGCAGAAAGGCGCGGGAAAGTCGCAGCGTATTGCTGGCAGCGCCGCGCGGGCTGCCATTGAGCAGCAGAGCCTGCATGTTGATCTCCTCCTGTGTTCTGCGAGACTCAAAAAACCACCCCTATAGCATAGCGGGTCAGCCTCTGCTAGTCATCATTCATTCCCGGAGCGATGTGCAAAATCCATACACTCCGGGATATTTGTATGGCATTCAGGTGCGCGGATGAGCGGCGCTGAATTCCAGCGCATGGCGCACCGTGCCCTCGAACAGCTGGGCGACGCGGCGAAGCTCTGCCTCGAGCGCGACGTCGGAGCGGCCCGTCAGCCATTCCTCCAGCAGGCCGTAGAGGGCGTGGCAGCAGATGTCGCAGATGAGCTTGCGGTCCTGCTGGCTGTAGTCCAGATCGCGGACGTTCTGCTCGATATAGCGGTCCGTCAGCTCGGAGATGACCTTGCTGAGGTAGACGCGCATGGCGTCCTGACATTTCGACTGGAAAATATGACGGCCGATCTGCGGCGAATCGGTGAGAAAGCTGAGCATATCGAGCAGCATGGTCTCCCAGGAGGCCCCGCCTGCGGGGACGGACAGCGCCCGCTCGATCTCGGACTCCAGCACGTCGCTCAGCAGATCGTAGACGTCTTCGTAATGGTAATAAAAGGTATTGCGCGTCAGCCCGCAGTCCTCGACGATATCGCGGACGGTGATCTTGTCCAGCGGCTTGACGGCCAGAAGTGCCCGGAACGACTCGGTGATGGCGCGCTTGGTGATCTGCTGCTTCATCCGGACTCTCCTTTCCGTGCCGCGCGGCTTCGGGCTGCGACGGCAAGTTTCTGCATTCGACAGCATTCAGTGTAGCACATGAATTAAAATTTTTCAACTTCGGCAGGAAAAAACAACATTTTCCGTTAAGAATTCACCGGCTGCGCGGTATGGGTGAAAGGAGGTATACGGCAACATGGAACAAGACGTTCTCATCGCGCTGCTGTCGCTGGCCGGAACGCTGACAGGCACCCTCGGCGGGATCCTGACCTCGGCCCGGCTGACAAACTATCGGATCGAGCAGCTCGAGAAAAAAGTGGACCGTCACAACGGCTTCGGAGAGCGCATCCCGGTCCTGGAGGATCGGGTCACGGCGATCTCGCACAGAATGGACTGCCTGGAAGGGGGGAAGACATGAAGGATCGGTTATCCGCTTTGCTGACGGTCAAGTCGCTCGTCACGGTGACGCTGACGGGGGTCTTTGCCGCGCTTGCGCTGCAGCGGTGTGTCTCGGCGCAGGAGTTTCTGACCGTGTTTACGGTCGTCATCAGCTTTTATTTCGGAACACAGCATGAAAGGAGCAATGCAGCATGAAAATTTGTCTCGATGCCGGCCATGGGACCGGCCAGAATCAAAGCCCCGCACGGTGCGGCTACTTTGAGGGCGACCGGATGTTTACGCTGCAGCGCCTGCTGCAGCAGGAGCTGGAGGCCTACGGTGTGACCGTGGTCTGCACGCGCGCCGCGCGGCAGGACGACCCGCCACTCTATACCCGCGCGCTGGCGGCGAAGGACTGCGATCTGTTCCTCAGCCTGCACAGCAACGCAGCGGGAAACGGGGTATGCGAAAGCGTGGACTATCCCGTCGTCTTTTATCCGGTCAGCGGGAAGGGAGTCGGCCTGGCTGCCGAGCTGGCGGAGTGCATCCATAAGACGATGGGAACGCTGCAGCCCGCGCAAACGCGCGTCCGCTGGAACAGCGCGCACAACGCCGATTATTACGGGGTCATCCGCTTCACGGCAGCCTTCGGCGTGACCGGGATGATCCTGGAGCACAGCTTCCACACGAACACGCGCATGACGACCTGGCTGCTGGACGACGAAAATCTCAAACGGCTGGCAGCTGCGGAGGCAGCTGTTCTTGCGGAGCACTACGGCCTGAAAAAGACCGCAGACGAGCCGCAGCGGGCGGAGACGGTGTGCTATCATCTGCTCTCCGACGTGCCGCAGGGCGATTACCGCACCGTGCTGGACAAGCTGATCGCGGCGGACATCCTGCGCGGCCGCAGCGGAACGGGAGAGGAGCGGGTGCTGGACCTGACGGAGGACAGCGTCCGGCTTCTCGTTCTTCTGGACCGCGCAGGCGCGTTCGGGAGTTGACAGCGGGCCAAAGCCGCTGTAAAATCAGAAACAGAAAGCAGAAAGAAAGCGGAGGAAACGGCATGGAACGGATCGAGGAACAGCTGCGGGCCTATCGCCCGTGGAACGAGCAGGAGGAGGCGGACTGCGCGGAGCTGCTGCGGCGGCTCGGGCAGGGAGAGGACCTGTGGACGCGGGAGAACCGCTCGGCCCATCTGACGGCCTCCGGCTGGATCGTCAGCCCGGAGCGCGACCGTGTGCTCATGGCCTATCACAATCTCTATGACTCCTGGTCCTGGCTCGGCGGCCATGCCGACGGCGACCATGATCTTCTGGCTGTCGCTCTGCGGGAGGCACAGGAGGAGAGCGGGCTTTCCGCTGTGCGCGCCGTCAGCCCGGAGCTGTTCTCCGTGGAGATCCTGCCTGTGGACGGGCACGAAAAGCGCGGGCACTATGTGCCGTCACACCTGCACCTGAACGTGACGTATCTGCTGGAGGCGGACCCGGCACAGCCCATCCGCTGCAAGCCGGATGAGAACAGCCGCGTGGGCTGGTTCGGCCTGGATGAGGCCGTGGCGGCCTCGTCGGAGCCGTGGTTCCGCGAGCGCATCTATTCCAAGCTCAATGCCAAGCTCTGCGCGGGCTGGCCCAAATAAATACGGAAAACAATGCGGCAGAGGCGAAAAGGCCCCTGCCGGTTTTTTTATGCTTCTGCGCCTTACAGCCTGCCGAGCGGCACGGCGAGCCCCGTTCGGGTGCGGTTTAGCCCCACATTGCGGAGAGCGTGGGAATGATCTGCTTTTTACGGGACATGACGCCCGGCAGAAACACGACGTTGTTCTTGGCCTCGCTGGAGAAGGCCTGCTGGATCGTCTCCTCGTCGCCAAGGTAGATGAGCTGCGTGCCTTCAAGCAGCACGTCCGTCAGCATGAGCAGCATCAGGCTGTAGTGCCGCTCCTGCATGGTCTGCTGCATGATATCGAGGAACTCCTGCTTGCGCTCGAGGATGTGCGCGGAATTCACGCAGGTGATCTGGCCGACGCCGAGATCGTGGCCCGCGATGTGGAAATCCTTGAAGTCCGTGAACAGCAGCTCCTCCGGCGTCTTGTCATCCGACCACGAGGCGGAGAAGATCTGCTGGCCCAGCTCCTCGAGCGAGACGTTGGCGATGCGCGCCATGCGCTCGGCCATACTGCGGTCGCGCTGGGTGCAGGTGGGGGACTTGAACATGACGGTATCCGAGACGATGGCGGCTGCCATCATGCCTGCGAGCTTTTCCGAGGGCATGAGGCCCTTTTCCTGATACATCGTGGCGATGATGGTCGTGGTGCTGCCGACCGGCTCGTTGCGGAAATAGATGGGATTGCCCGTCTGGATGTCCGCAAGGCGGTGATGATCGATGATCTCCAGAATTTCCGCCTGATCGAGGCCGGGCACGGACTGGGCCGCCTCGTTGTGATCGACGAGCACGACACGCTTGCGCTTCGGGCGGATCAGATGGTAACGGGAGAGCGTGCCGACGACGCGGTCGTTTTCATCCAGAATGGGATAGCAGCGGTAGCGGCTTTTCAGCATACCCTCGCGGACGTCGTCGACAAAGTCGTCGAGATGGAAGCACTCGAGGTCCTTCGTGCGGCAGATGCGGCTGATGGGCAGTGACTGATACAGCAGGCGGACGGCGCGGTAGGCATCGAACGGCGTGGAGATGATGACGGTGTCCGTCGGCGCATTGCGGAGCTGCTCGTCCAGCTCGGCCTGACAGACGATGACGCAGCGGGCGTGCTGCTCGATGGCGCGACGCACCATGTCCGGCTGGTGGCCGCAGACGATGATGCTGCCGCTGCCGGAGAACAGCAGATTGTCACAGCTCTGCGGCAGGGCGATGCACACGTCGCCGCTGATGGAATCCACAAGATCGCCCGCTTCGTTCAGGATACGGCCCTCAAGCACGCTGAGAACATTGAACAGCGGAACGGCGTCGATGTGCGGATGCTCGATGGACTGCATGTCGCTGGCGGCGATGTCGCCGGAGGAGAGCATGCCGAACAGTGTGCCGTCCTCCTTTGTGATGGGCAGGGCGGCGATGGACGTGTCCGTCGACAGAGCAGCCCACGCGCGGCTGATTGTCACGCCGGAGGAAAGCGCGGGCGGCGTGTCATAGTCGAGGTCGCGCACCTGCGTGCGCATGGTCTTGATCCAGACCGGGGCAGGGAAGCCGAAGCGGTCGAGCACGAGCTGCGTCTCGTCGCTGACGTGGCCGAGACGGGCGGCGCGGTACTCCCGGTCGCCGAGTGCATTGCGCAGCGCGGCGTAGGCCATGGCGGAGACGATGGAGTCGGTATCCGGATTCCGATGGCCGGTGACGTAAATGGGATCCATGGGCAGCCTCCTTCGGCAGCGCAGCTGCGCCGCCGTTCATTTTTCGATTATGGTATTATCCTACCCCGATTTCGGCGTTCTGTCAATGTCGGAATGCAGCTTTTTCCGGCTTCGATGGTCTGAATATGATGAAAACGTTTGCAAAATGTAGGTAAGCAGTACACATGGCAGACTTGCATGAAATCATGCAGGTTATGCTGATATTACGGCATATGAAAGGATAAACATGCGGGAAACTGTGAAAGAATTCCTGCAAGTATGCACGACGAGCAAAAAACATAAGGAAATGTATTCAAATTTTAGCGCATTTTTATCTTGACTGCACTTTGCGGCACTGCTACAATAAAGTATGGCCTAACGTCCGGTTTATCGAAAAGGGCCTGCGGGATCTTTTCGGCAAGCCGGGCGTATTGTCATAACAAAGAAAGGAAGGTTGATTCGATGAGAAAACAGAAGCTTCGGCAGCTATTGGCTGTCCTCCTGACGCTCTGCCTGCTGCTCGGCTGCGTTCCCGCAGTGTTTGCAGCAGACCAGACGAAGGAGCTGGAGCTGCAGCAGACGCCTGTTTCCATCTCTCCTGAAAATGAGAATGTGGAAACGGACGCAGCGGACGAGCCCGCGCCGGAGGAAACGGTGCGTGTGATCATCCGCTTCCGCAGCGATCCCCTGACCGGGCACGGCTATTCGACCCGCGGTCTCGGCAGCAACGCTGCGGCACTGGCCTACAGTGACCGCCTGCAGAAGGAGCAGCGCACGCAGATCAAGGCCATTTCGGCGGAGCTCGGCGTGACGCTTCCCGTGCGCTACCAGTTCACCATCGGCGTGAACGGCGTTGCCACGAGTGTGCCCTACGGCGAGGTGGAGGCGATCCGCGCCATGGACGGCGTTGAGAGCGTCTATGTGGAAAATCAGTACGAGCCGGATGTCGACGAGCCCAACACGGCTACGGCGGGCACGATGATTGGCTCCTATAACGCCTGGGCCGACGGCTACACCGGCGCAGGCAGCCGGGTCGCCATCATCGATACCGGCCTGGATATCGACCACCCGAGCTTCGACGAGAGCGCGTTCCTCTATGGCCTCGAGCGCTCCGCGGCCCGCTTCGGCAAGCAGGTCTCCGATTATGATCTGATGACGGAAGAGGACATCGCGAAGGTCCTGCCCCGTCTGCATGCATCGGAGCGCATGAGCGGCCTGACGGCCGACGAGCTCTACCGCACGGCCAAGATCCCCTATGCGTTCAACTATATCGATGAGGATCTGGACGTCACCCATGACAACGACGCGCAGGGCGACCACGGCACGCACGTTGCCGGTATCGCCACTGCGAATACCTATGTCTGGACGAAGGACGCCGACGGCGATCTGCACGCGGCCCGCCAGAAAAACGGCGTGGTCGGCGTGGCGCCGGATGCGCAGGTCCTGCCGATGAAGGTCTTTGGCAAGGGCGGCGGCGCGTATGATTCGGACTATATGGCGGCCCTCGAGGACGCCCTGCTGCTCGACTGCGACACGGTCAACCTGTCGCTCGGCTCGTCCGTCTCCGGCCATACCTTCAGCGATAACGACGAGCTGTTTGCCAGTCTCCAGAACACGGACACCGTCGTGACCATCTCCGCCGGCAACAAGTTCAGCTATGCGCAGTACAACAATACCGGCACGAAGATGCAGCTCACGCAGGATACCGTGATCGACACGGTCGGCTCTCCCGGCTCGTTCGGCAATGCGTTCACCATTGCCTCGACCGACAACTCCGGCCTGACGGGCGTGATGCCGGTGTTCAACGGCGTCGGCACGTCCTACAACGATACCTCCGAGAACTACGGCGCCTATGCGTTCACGACGCTCGATACCTCGGCGGACAAGTCCGGCACGACGTATGACTACGTCTTCCTTGGCGACCCGACGACGGGCGAGGACATCTTCGGCGCGGACGAGAGCTTTGAGGGCCTCGACCTCACCGGCAAGATCGTCCTCATCTCCCGCGGCGGCGGTGTTTCGTTCTCCGTCAAGGCAAACAATGCCGTGAAGGCCGGTGCGGCCGCTACCGTTATCTATAATAACGAGAGCGCCAACAACCTTATGATGAACCTGGCGGACTATGAGTATAAGAACCCCGCTGTCCTCATCCCGATGATCAGCGCGGGCAGCATTCTCGCCGCCTCCGAAAAAGACGAGACGACCGGCCTGTACGGCGGCAAGATGGTCGTTGCCAACCAGGTCCGCACCGTGACGGACGTCCCCGGCGGCTTTGTGCCGAGCGACTTCTCCTCCTGGGGCGTTCCCGGCAACCTCGACCTGAAGCCTGAGATCACCGCCCCCGGCGGCAACATTTGGTCCACCCTGACGGATGGCACCTACGGCTCCATGTCCGGTACGTCCATGTCCGCGCCGAGCGTGACCGGCATGGCGGCAGTCGTTGCGCAGTATCTGCGTGAGACCGGCCTTGCCGAGCAGGAGGGCATGACGGTCCGCGCCCTGTCGCAGGCACTGCTCATGTCCACGTCCAGCCCGCTGAAGCAGGATAACGGCGTGGAGTATTCGCCCAGAAAGCAGGGCTCTGGCTTTGCAAACGTCTATCATGCCGTGACGACCCCGGCCTATCTGCTGACGGACAGCAAGGATGTGACCGACGGCAAGGTCAAGGTCAACCTCGGCGACGATCCCGACCGCACGGGCGAGTATACCTTTGACTTCACCATCAACAATCTCTCAGACAAGGCTCTTGCCTATGTGCTCCATGCCGGCATCAACACCATGGCGGTCGAGGAGATCGAGGGTGAGAACTACATGTCCGATACGGCCCGCGTCCTGAGCCCGAAGGTCACCTTCGACGTCGAGGGCGGCATGAGCTACCTCTATGACCTGAACGGCGACGGCACCATCGACGAAAGCGATGCGCTCGTGCTCCTGCAGGTCGCAAACGGCACGCATGACGCGCTGCCCGAGGCCGATACCGCCAAGTACGACTTCGACGGCGACGGCGCTCTCACTACGGCGGATGCCCAACTCTATCTGGCCGGTCTGCACAATGAGCCGGAGAGCCCGAACGTCTACGCCGCTGCCGTGACGGTCCCCGCCAGCGGCTCCGTCTCCGTCAAGACAACGGTGAAGCTCAGCGAGGCCGACCGTGCTTACTTCGCAGAATACTATCCGAATGGCTGCTATGTCGAGGGCTATGTCTACGCCTCCGATCCGACGGAAGCCGAGGCCGAGCTGTCTCTGCCGATCCTGGCCTACTACGGCAGCTGGACGGATGCCTCCATGTTCGATAAGTACATCACCCTGCGCGACAGCGTCGATCCGGATGCCGTCGGCTACACCACGACGCAGTACGCCAACGCGCTCGTCCTGCGCGGCTCCGGCTCCTCCTCGGCCTACTACCTTACGGCAAACCCCTACGGTCAGGCTGCGGAATTCCTCGCCGACCGCACGGCCATCAGCTCCACGTCCGGCATGCAGCTCTATGGCGCATACGCCAGCCTGATCCGCAACGCGGGCGGTGATCTGAATGCCGTCATCTCCAATGCAGAGACCGGCGAGGTCTATGCAAGCGTTGATCAGGGCGTGCAGTTCGGCGCTTACTACAACACGAGCGCAGCGGCCTGGGGCAACAACATGATCGCCATCCCGCTGAGCTGGAACGTGACGGACAAGAACGGTGGTCCGCTGCCCGAGGGCACGAAGATCAAGGTCACTGTGAATGCCATTCCGGAATACAACTGGGACCGCGCCACGAAGACCGTGAAGGGCACGCTCGGCGCGGGCGCTTCCTGGACGACGGAGCTCACGGTCGATAACACCGCTCCGGAGCTGACCGGCGCGAGCTACACCCGCGATTTCGTAACCGGCGAATCCAGTCTGCGGGTCACCGCAAAGGACAACCGCTATGTGGCGGCCATCCTCGTGACGAATGCCCGCCAGACGCAGGTCCTTGCCCGTCAGGCCGTTGATCAGACCGAGCTCGGCGTGGAATCCACGGTCACGGTCGACACCTCCGGCGTCACCGGCTCCGAGGTTTGTGTCATTGCCGTCGACTATGCCGGCAATATGGCAGGCTATAAGATCAAGCTCAACGGCAGCGAGGAAGAGGAGATCGATGCGGACAGCTTCTATGCCAACAACGCCTACGATTCCTCCTGGATCGCCTTCAAGGCCGGTTCGATGGACACTGCCAAGACCGTGGCGCAGGGTGCGATCTACGCCGCAGACTGCGTCGAGGATCATGTCTTTACGATCGACAGCAGCGCCCGCTTCTGCGTCGCTCCGCTGAACGATCTGGAGAACCAGACATACATCGAAACGCTCAGCCTGCCGAGCAATGCGCTCGATATGGCCTACAACTACGCGGACGGCAAACTGTACGTCCTGTGCACGCAGAACCGCCTGTACTCCATCGACCCGCTTATGGGCACACTGGAGATGGTCGGCACCATCCCGATGTCCGCCGGCCTGAGCTTCATGACGCTGGCCTGCGCGACAGACGGCACGTTCTATGCCGCGACCTACAGCGACTATAACTCCCGCCTGTACAAGTTCGTCCTGACGGACGAGGGCTTCACGGTCACGCCGTTCCCGAAGACGACGGGCATGAAGGTCGCATTCCTGCAGTCCATGACCTACGACCATAACACCGGCAAGCTCTATCACGCCAACTACGGCGCGAAGACCTATTACACCACCCTCATTTCCTATGACCTGACGACCGGCGAAGCCACCGTGCTCGATGAGCTCTATCAGGCAGAGCTGTGCGGCCTGTTCATCCCGCGCAAGAGCGGCTCCATGTTCGGTCCGTCCGAAAAAGTCCAGGAGATCTCACTGAGCCAGGAGAGCCTCGACCTCATCAAGGGCAGCAGCGCCACGCTGGAGGTCTCCGCGAAGCCGTGGACGGTCGTGAACCGTGACTGCACCTGGACAAGCTCCGATGAGACCGTCGCCAAGGTGGAAAACGGCGTCGTCAAGGCCGTCGGCGCAGGCACCTGCACCATCAAGGCAGCCTCCGTTCTGGACCCGAGTGTCACGGATACCTGCACTGTGACGGTCAAGGAGGTCGACCATGACCTCAGCGCCGTCATCTGGGATGCGGACAGTCAGTCCTGGTTCAGCACGTTCAACACGAAGACGATCCCGAATTACAAGAAGCTGACCGAGCAGGCCAGCCGCCAGCAGATCATGGCCGTGGCGACCGATACCGCCGGTATTACTTACGCCGCCTCCTATGAAGAAAAGGACGGTAATCTTTACTCGACTCTCTATCAGGTCGGAAAGGATTACAGCCTGACGAAGATCGGCGATTCCGAAGTTGGCTATACCGATATGACGTTCGCCGAGAAGCTCAATGGCGGCACGATGCTTGCAACCTGTGGCAAAAGCATCGTCACGGTCGACACCGCAACCGGTGCTTACACTGCGGGCTGGAATCTCTCCACACTCTTCTCCGCGAACCTCGTCGGCATCACCTATCTCAACACCGTCAACGACACGACGAATGGCGTGACTGACAACTGTCTGGTGCTTGACGCAGACGGCAAGGTCTGGGCCATGGGCTTCTACGGCGACGGCGACAACCTGCACTGCACGCTGCCGCAGCTCGTTGCCGACCTCGGCATCGAGGCAAGCAGAGCCTTCTTCTGCTCCATCGCGACGGACGGCGCTTACCTCTATGCCACGATCCTGAACGGCTCGCAGTCCGAGCTGGCCGTCCTCGACCTCAAGACCGGCGCGGCTGCCGACCTCGGCAGCTTCAACGCGGACGTCTGGCCCGTTGTCGGCCTGAGAACGGACCGCGTGACGATCGTCACCTCCGCATCCACCTCCTCCGCCATGGAAAGCACTGACTCCCTGCCTGCACTGCAGGAGGCACAGATCGAGGCGCTTTCCGTGACGGCACGCTGAAGAAAGGATGAGGCAAGTCATGATGAAACGAATCATTTCCTGCCTGCTCGTCTGCTTCCTGCTGCTCGGGCTCTGCCCGGCAGCGCTGGCAGCTGCAGGCTCTCCCACCGCGACTGCAGCCGTAACGGCCAATGCGCAGGGCTCTGCGACGGTCGTCCTCACGGTCAAGGCGGGCAGCGGCTCGTCCCACGGCCGCGTGACTGCGACGATGCCTGCCGGCCTGACGCTGGCAAGCGCCCGCTCCCTGCTGGGCAGCGAAGGCATTGCCGACCTGTCGAGCACGAAAACGTCCCTGCGCTTTGCCTGGGCCTGCTATGCGGACCTGAAGAAGGATACCGCTGCGCTTGAGCTGAAGCTCACGGGAAAGCCCGGCGTCTATGCGCTGCAGCTTTCCCTCCCGGAGACAAAGGAGACGGTCTCCGTCTCGGTCGAGATCCCCGGCGTGTTCCGTGACGTTTCCGCTGACGACTGGTTCTTCAACGCGGTCTATGACGCATACGGCCGCGGCCTCATGGTCGGCGAGTCCTCCGATCTCTTTGCCCCGAACGACAGCATGACCCGCGCCATGCTCATCACGACGCTGTACCGCATGTCCGGCTCTCCGGCCGTGACGGGCGAGAACCCGTATTCCGACGTTCCCGCAGGCAGCTACTATGAGAAGGCTGTCATCTGGGCCATGCAGAAGGGCGTTGCCAACGGCATGGGCGGCGGCAAGTTCGAGCCGGACACCCGCGTGACGCGCCAGCAGGCCGTGACAATGCTCTATCGCTACGCCGTGAAGATCGCAGGCATCCGGACGGATGAGCGTGCCGAGCTCGGCCGCTTCACCGACAGCGCGAAGATCAATGCCTACGCGATCACCGCGATGCGCTGGGCCGTCGGCTCCGGCCTGATGAAGGGTTACCCCGACAATACGCTGCAGCCGAACGGCACACTGACGCGCGCCGAGGCCGCAACGCTTCTTGTCTGGCTGGCTGCCAAGGTTTGATGATCCCCATGCGGGGGCTGCGGCCCCCGCTCCGGATCCCGTGTTGTAACTCACAACAGAAAGGACAGAATCTATGAGTATTCGCAAACGCGCCCTGTCCCTGCTTCTGGTTCTGGTCATGCTGCTTGGCGTTCTGCCTGCCGGCGCTGCCGCGGCGGAGGTCTATCAGGATGTGCCGTCCGGGCATTGGGCCAGCGATTATATTGCGCGCGTCGCGGAGCAGGGCCTCATGGTCGGCACCTCTGACACGACGTTCGCTCCGGAAGAGACGATCACCCGCGCCATGTTCGTAACGATCCTGGCGCGCTATGCCAAGGCAGAAACGGACAACAATGCTGAAACGGCGTTCGCGGATGTCCCCGCCGGGCAGTATTACACCGGCGCCGTTGCCTGGGCTGCGGCTAACGGCATCGTCAACGGCACGAGCGCTGTGACGTTCGCTCCGAACGATCCCGTGACCCGCGAGCAGATGGCAGCCCTGCTGTATCGCGCCATGCGCTTCCTTGGGAACAAGTGCCCGCAGGACGGCAAGCTCGACGCCTTCTCCGATGCCTCCGCGCTTTCGGACTGGGCCGTTGAGGGCATGATCTGGGCTGCCGGTGCAGGCCTGTTCGGCGGCTTTGAGGACGGAACGCTCCGCCCGCAGGAGACCGCCACCCGCGCGCAGGCCGCAAAGGTCTTCTGCGTGCTGCTGGACTATTCGGAGCAGCCCGAGCCGACGGAGCCTTCTGCCGAGCCGACGGAGCCCTCCGAGGAGCCGACGCAGGAACCGACTGCGGAGCCGACCGATCCCACCGAGCCGACGGAGCCGGAGACCGGCTTCACCGTTACGTTCAAGGGCGAGGGCGGCTATGCCAAGGTCAACGGTGAGAAGGTCACGTCCGTGACGCTCGAGCCGGGCGTGACCTGGCTGAACTTCAACCTCTACGGCGATCACAGCGAGGGCTTTGATCTCGATCAGGTCGCCGCCTCCTCCGGTACGCTGCAGCGCGTGCGCTCCGAGTTCATCCTCCGCGACATCACCGAGGATGTGACCGTCACGTTTACGACGACCGGCATGATCGTCACCGTGACGTTCGTCTCCAAGCAGGTCGCCACGGTCACACCCGAAAAGGTGCAGGTGCCCTGGGGCCAGACCGTTGAGCCCGCCACGGCGGAGCGCAGCGGCTATACGTTCGTCAGCTGGACGACGGAGGACGGCACACCGTTTGACTTCACCCAGCCCGTTCGTGAGGACGTGACACTCTATGCGACCTGGAAGGTTCGCATGTATGTTGTGACATACTATGACGGCGAAAACGTGCTCTACACGCAGGAATACAGCTACGGCTCCGTCATCGACCGCCCGACTTCTCCGAGCAAGGAAGGCTACCTGTTCACCGGCTGGTTCAAGGATCCCGAGCTGACGCAGATGTTCGACTTCATCGACCGCTGCCGCGGCGATATGAGCCTGTACGCCAAGTGGCGTGAGGACGACCGCTCCGACTATATCTACCTCGACGGCACGGACGGCGATGATGCGAACGACGGCACGACCGAGGAGAGCGCCGTCAAGACCTTCGAGCGTGCAAAGTCGCTGCTCGCAGAGAGCAAGAACCCCGTCATCCTGATCTGCGGCACCGTGACCATTACGCAGGACACGACGTGGACCATGGCCGATCTTGAGGGCGGCAAGGTCATGCGTGCAGGCTCCTTCACGAAGCGCATGATCGTCATCGAGCCGGAGGCCGAGGACGCTTCCGCAACGCTGACGCTCGAGAACATCACGCTCGACGGCGGCGCGACCATGTGGCCGGAGCTGCTGACGCAGAATATGGTCTGGTACATCCTCGATATCGAGGCCGGCGGCCGCCTTGTCCTGAACAGCGGCGCAACGGTGCAGAACTCCGCGGCATCGTCCCGTATGGTCGGCGGTGCAATCTATGTCACCGGCAGCGGCTTTAACTGCGGCACGGTAGAGATGAACGAGGGCGCTAAGATCATCAATAACTACGGCGGCTATATGTCCGCAATCGCCGGTTCCGCCGGTGCGCATATCACGATCAACGGCGGCCTCATCTCCGGCAACAAGGCAACGAACACCGGCACGACCCTCCCGCACCGCGGCTCCGCCGTTGGCGTGAGCAGCGGCAATGCCAACGCTCCCGGCATCCTGACTATCAACGGCGGCATCATCGAGAACAACGAATCCCTGAAGGGCTGTGCCGTCAGTCTTGCCCAGCATGCGGTCGGCTATCTCAACGGCGGTATCATCCGCAACAACGTCTCCGGCACCTATGCGGCTCTTGTTGCCTACGGTAACTCCGGCAGCTCGACGTGGTACCTCAACGGCGGTACGATCGAGAACAACACGCCGGGTGCAGGCTACCCCGACGATCAGGTCGCCATGCTTGAAAAGTCTCAGGTCGTCTTTGGCGCCGAAAAGGATGCCCTGACGTTCTCCGGCCTGTATCTGAACACCGAGAGAGGAGCGCTCCCGGTCGCCATCGCCAAGCCCCTGAGCAATGTGACGGGCGGCGGCGTCCGCGTGACCCTCGACTACATGGGCACGGATATCGTTCTGGCCATCGGCTACGGCACCTATAAGCTCACAGCCGAGGATACGAAGGCCTATCAGCTGGTCAACTCTCTCGACCCGTATTACAAGGCGGAGATCGACGCGGCGAACAACCGTTACTGCGTTGTTTCCGCGCAGGTTATCGGCGCCGAGGTCTACATGAACGACAGCGCGATGTCCACGAACCCCGGCAACGATGCCAACGACGGCCTGACGCCGCAGACGCCGGTCGCCACCTTCGCGCGCGCCAAGGAGATTCTGAAGGCCAACGCCAAGGAGAAGGGCGACAACATCATCTACATTATGAACGGCGGCACGCTGGAAGCGGGCACGAGTGAGGTCTGGTCCCTCGAGGGCATTCCGAACGCCATGCTTTCCCGCTATCTCAACGGCAGCACCGGCTCGGCCGTCTGGGTCGAGGGTGAACTGACGCTCGAGAATATCACGCTCGACGGCCTGTGCATGTATACCCCGCAGACACGCTCAACGAGCGCCTTTGTCCGTGTGGATGAGGGCGGCACGCTGAACGTTAAGGCCGGTACGGTCGTGCGCAACATGCGTGGTTCCTCGCAGGTCTTTGTGTGGTCGTTCAGCCGTGCAGGCAAGACAAATACGGTAAACGTTGAGGACGTGACGGTCACGAACTGCCAGACCTACAGCTCCAGCAACAGCGAGACCGGCGGCGCTGCCGTTTTCGCCATGTACGGTCAGAGCGGCAGCAGCGTTCTGAACCTGAAGAACGGCACGTTCACGAATAATCAGGCCCGGCTGGTCCATGTGAGCGGCGGCGGTACGCACACGATCAACATCGAGAATGCGACGTTTACGAACAACTCCGTCAAGGGCTGCGGTGCGATCTTCCTGATGGATCAGTCGAATGCGGGCAACGCCTCTGCGATCAACGTCTACGGCGGCACGTTCACGGACAATGCCTGCCTGCTGAGCAGCACGTCCTACGGCTCCGGCTCCATCGCCCGCCTGAAGTCTCCGGGTGCGCTGCACTTCTACGGCGGCACGTTTGCCAACAACACGACCGTAGCCGGCAAGAACTATGAGGGCATCTATCTGCGCGACGTTTCCCAGAAGCTCGGCTCCAACGTCTATGTGCACAAGCTCTCTGCGGACCTGAACGTGTACCTGACGCCCTCCAGCGCCAAGGTCTTCATGAGCCGCATCGTCGTCGACAGCGCCCTGACACATATGATCTCCGTGTATATCGCGGACAACCGCGTCCCGGCTAAGGGCATGCCGCTCGTCGTTGGCACGGACGAATACAAGCTCAGCGAGGCTGATCTGGCCATGGTCAAATCGGCCAATCCGAAGGCGACGTTCTATCTCGATACCGAGAACAACGCCATCTGCATTGCCAAGGCAGAGTGATTACTCTCCATTACATCCCCGCGCGCCCCGGCTTCGGCCGGGGCGCTTTTGCGTGCAGATTTACCAGATCCTTCCGCGCATGCAAGCCAACGTGCAAAATATTTGCCGAAATATGCACCGTTTTTTGCAAAAACCATTGAGCTTTTGGAAAAGAGCTGTTATAATAGTGCGCACTGAGCGGGCTGCTCTGCGGCCTGCCCTGCGGCGGATGCCGCGCAGAAAACCGAAATAACGCAGTAGAAGGGAAGTATTTCCATGAAAAAGCCGACGCTGGTCGTGATGGCGGCGGGCATGGGCAGCCGGTTCGGCGGCCTGAAGCAGATGACGCCCATTGATCCGCAGGGCAACAGCATCATCCAGTATTCTCTGTATGACGCGCGCCTTGCCGGGTTCGACAAGGTCGTTTTTATCATCAAGCACGAGATCGAGCACGACTTCCGCGAGAAGGTCGGCCGCGGCGTTGAGCCGTATTTTGACGTTTCCTATGTCTTTCAGGAGCTGACGTCCTGCCTGCCGCAGGGCTTTACCGTGCCGGAGGGCCGCACGAAGCCCTGGGGCACGGGCCACGCCGTGCTGTGCGCGCGCGGCGTGATCGACGGGCCATTCGCCGTCATCAACTCCGACGATTTTTACGGCCGCGGCGCGTTCACGGCCATCGGCGGCTTCCTGACCGGGCAGCATGCCGATAATGCCTATGCCATGGTCGGCTACCGCCTGCATAACGCCATGACGGAGCACGGCTCCGTGGCCCGCGGCGTCTGCGAGCTGCGCGACGGCTACCTTACCGGAATCACGGAGCGCACGCACATCGAAAAGCGCGGCGACGACGCAGCCTTTACGGAGGATGGCGAGCATTTCACCCCGCTGTCCGGCGATACGACCGTCTCCATGAACTTCTGGGGCTTCACGCCGCGCATCCTTGACGAGCTGGCGGCCGAGTTCCCACGCTTCCTGCAGGAGTCCGTGTCCGTTAACCCGCTGAAGGCGGAGTTCTATCTGCCGACGGTCGCCAACAACCAGCTTGCCGCCAACCGCGCTACGGTGCGCGTTCTCCACACGGACGAGAGCTGGCACGGCGTGACCTATCGCGAGGACCTTGCCTCCGTGCAGGAGTCCGTGGCCGCCATGCATGCGGCCGGTATCTATCCGCCCGTGCTGTTCGAATAACAGCCGGCGGAACGGGAGGGGGGACCCGCCTTGGTTGAAAATCTGAACAAGCTGACCTTTTCCGGCTACGGCCGCGTGCTGCGCGACAGCCTGCCGAACCGCGGCTTTCCGTCCGGGGCGCAGTGGCAGGAGTCCGTGCAGTATTTCTCGGCGGAGGGCCTATGCTTTTACCGCCAGAGTGCCGGACCGGTCTATCTGGATTTCGAGCTGGGCATGACGGTGCTTGCCGTGCGCAGGGAAGGGGAGACGGCGTATTTTTATCTCGATAAGCCGGTCTGCCTGCCTGCGGGGCGGGAGTTTGCCATCCTGCCGTATCAGACGGAGTGCTCCGTCCGGCTGACACAGCCTGCGGGTGCGCAGCTTGAGGTGCTCGAGCCTGTGACGGCGGCCGAGAATCTCAAGCTCGGCGACCGCCTGCGCGTCGGCGAGATCTATACGCTGTTTTATCGCGAGGTGGAGAGCGGCTTCCTGTTCAAGGGAGAGCAGCACTCCATGTTCGAGCTGACGTACGTCGACCGCGGCGCGCTGCACTGCGTTGTGGACGGCAACGGCGTCGAGCTGCATCAGGGCCAGCTCATGGTGTTCGGCCCGCAGCAATGGCATATGCAGTATACGGACCTGGACATGACGGCCCGCTTCCTCACGGTCAGCTTTGATCTGGAGAGCGAGTTTGCCGCGCGGCTGCCGGACCGGGTGTTCGACCTGTCGTCCGCCGAGGCGGCCCAGCTGCGCCAGATCGTCCGCGAGTCCGAAAATATGGATGCCTACAGCGGCGATTTTATCCGCAGCTATCTCAAGCTGCTGCTTCTGTCTGTTCTGCGCGACACGGGCAGCGAGAAAAAGCGCCTGAAAACGCCGGTGGCCCTGAACCACGAAAACGAGATCGTCAGCCGCACGCTGCAGTATGTGGCCGATCATGTGTGCGATAAGCTCTCCGTGGAGATCGTCTCGCGCGAGGTCGGTGTGAGCGCGTCGCATCTGACGGCGCTGTTCCACCGGCAGATGAATATTTCGCCCGGCGAGTATATCCGCCGGGTCAAGCTGGAGGAGAGCAAGCGCCTCATCCGGGAGGGGACGATGAATTTCTCCCAGATCGCTGCGCAGCTCAATTATTCCACAATCCACCATTTTTCCCGCCAATTCAAGGATAAATTCGGCATGTCTCCCTCGGAATACGCAAAGTCGATCCAGTCGGAGTAACGTGCGCAGCGCGTCAGACTGTCAAAAACTGATTTTGCAATTCTGAAAGCAGCTTGGCGAAGAAGCCCGAAAGGCCTTTTTTGACAAGCTGAAGCGCGCAGCGCCTGCCGGGAGGAAGGACCCCCATGATGACTCTGCTGTATCTGCTGCTGCTCCCCATGCTGTCCGGCATCGGCATGCTCGGCCTCGGCCCCGCGCTGATGGCCGGACGCGCCGGAGCGGCGCATGTCGTACTGCTGCTGTCGGGTCTGCTCCTGCCGCTGCGCGGCCTTATGTACCTGCTGCTCGCGCGGCGGCGCGGCAACCGCCCCGGCCGGATGTCCGTGCTGCTGGCGGCTGTCGAGCTGCTGCTGGGCGCGGGCCTGCTGCTCCTGCCGCAGCTGTCGGTGCGGCTGTTTGCCGTGGTCGTTGCGGTGTATCTGACGCTGCTGGTCACGGTCGAGGCAGTCAATGCGATCCTCTATGGCAGAATGCGCCGCTGGGGCGCGTTTTTTCCGGCGATGGCAGCCGCTGTGGGCGGCACGGGCCTGTTTGTGCTCATCGTGTTCGTTCCGGCGCTGCGGGACGCTGCGCTTCGCTATACGGCCGCGCTGCTGCTGACGGTGTTCGGCACGGGGCTTGTCTGCGATGTCCTTGCGCTGACGATCCGCAGCCATCGCGTCCGGCGGGTGCTCGGCTCGATCCGCGTGGCACTGCCGGATCTGATGAGCCTGTTTTTGCCGCAGCGGACGGCGGACGTGCTGCCGCGCGCTCCGCTGGGCCCGGTCCCGCAGCAGGGGACGGAGGAGTTTGAGCTCCTGTTCCAGACGTCCGCGCACGGCATCGGCCTGGTCGGCCACTGCGAGCTCTGCTTTGACGGCTGGACGCTGACCTACGGCGCCTATGACCCGGCCCATCAGCGCCTGCTCCGCACGATGGGCGCCGGGATCGTCTTTTCCGCCCCACGCGAGCCGTATCTCCGGTGGTGCATCGGCACGCATCACCGCCGCGTCATCAGCTACAGCCTCCGCCTGCCGCCTGCACAGGCCGCGCAGCTGCGCGCGGAGCTGGAGAGCTTCCGGCAGACGCTGTCACCCTGGCAGCCGGAAGCTCTGCCGGAGGACTGCTTTGCCGGGCGGCTCCACAGGCTCGGCGGCGTGCGGTTCTGGCGCGTGCAGCGCGGGCCGTATGCAACGTACTTTATTCCGACGATCAACTGCGTCTCCCTGACGAACAAGCTGCTGGAGAAAACGGACATCGGCCGCACGGTCATGCTCGGGCTCAAGACGCCGGGCGCCTATCTCGACCTGCTCGAGCGCGAATATCTGGCCGGAAATCCGGCCGTGACGGCCCGCCGGGTTTATGACAAAATTTAATTGGCCCACTGCTATTACAAAAACTTGATGCATGTTCCGGCATAAAGCCTCGCGGGTTCGCTGCCCGCGAACTGGGAAAAATCTACAAATCAAAGGTTAGGCGGGACAAACTTTTGGGCATGTATACAAAACACACAAAATCGGTGGGTAAATGAAATTCCGGGCTTGACAAAAGGCCGCCCTCCCGTTATAATGACTCTTGGTTAGGGAAACCTAACCAATTTCAAAAGACTTCGGTTAGCAAAAGCTAATCATAATACCGGAGAAAGAAGGCGAACGTATGATGCCGTTGACCCTGATGTCGCCCGGTGAGGACGCCATCATCCAGAGAATCGGCGGAAAGCCGGAGGTGCGGCAGCATCTGGAAAACCTTGGCTTTGTAGTAGGCGGCAATGTTAGCGTGATCAACACGATCGGCGGAAATCTGATCGTGAACGTCAAGGAAGCGCGCGTTGCGATCAGCCGCGAAATGGCACAGAAGATCATGGTTTGATCCCGGGAGCCATTTGCAGCGGCTCTCTCACTTCAATCATATGCAATGCATTACAGAAAAGGAGGAGATTTCGATGAAAACACTCAGGCAGGTCAAGGTCGGCGAAACCGTTACCGTTGTGAAGCTGCATGGCGAGGGCGCCGTCAAGCGCCGCATCATGGACATGGGCATCACGAAGGGCGTGCAGGTTTACGTCCGCAAGGTCGCGCCGCTGGGCGACCCGGTCGAGGTCAATGTCCGTGGCTATGAGCTGTCCATCCGCAAGAACGACGCGGAAATGATCGAGGTGCAGTAACCCCGTTTCTTTTTGCAGGAGGGTTAGCCCAAACTACCCTCACTGAAATCCGGAAAGAGAGGAAGCAAAATGAACATTCGAATTGCCCTTGCGGGCAACCCGAACAGCGGCAAGACGACGCTGTTCAACGCGCTGACCGGTTCTAACCAGTTCGTTGGCAACTGGCCCGGCGTCACCGTGGAAAAGAAGGAAGGCAAGCTCAAGAAGCACAACGGTGTGACGATCACCGACCTTCCCGGTATCTACTCCCTGTCCCCGTACACGCTGGAGGAGGTCGTCGCCCGTAACTACCTGATCGGCGAGCGTCCCGATGCGATCCTGAACATCGTCGACGGCACGAACCTCGAGCGCAACCTGTACCTCACCACGCAGCTCACCGAGCTGGGCATCCCGGTCGTCATCGCCATCAACATGATGGACGTCGTCCGCAAAAACGGCGATAAGATCAACACTGCAGAGCTGTCCCGCGAGCTTGGCTGTAAGGTCGTTGAGATCTCCGCCCTGAAGGGCACCGGCGTCATGGAGGCTGCCGAGGCCGCCATCAAGGCCGCCGAGGGCACGAAGACCGTTCCGATGCACACGTTCTCCGGTCCGGTCGAGCATGCGCTGGCCCACATCGAAGAGGTCGCTGTGCATCAGATGCCGGAGGAGCAGCAGCGCTGGTACGCCATCAAGATCTTCGAGCGCGACGAGAAGGCCATGGCACAGCTCAAGCTCTCTGCCGATGTGCAGGCGCACATTGAGGAGGACATCAAGGCTGCCGAGAAGGAGCTGGACGACGATGCCGAGAGCATCATCACGAACGAGCGCTATGTCTATATCGCCTCCCTGATGAAGGGCTGCTACAAGAAGAAGAACGCCGGCAAGCTCACCGCCTCCGATAAGATCGACCGCGTGGTCACGAACCGCTGGCTGGCTCTGCCGATCTTTGCCCTGGTCATGTGCCTTGTTTACTATGTCTCCGTTACGACGGTCGGCTCCTGGGCGACCGACTGGACGAACGACGGCCTGTTCGGCGACGGCTGGCATCTGTTCGGTATCGGCTCGAGCGCCTATGACGATGCCATCAACGAGTACGCCGAAGAGAACATCTGGACACCGGAGGTCGTCGCAGAGGTCTCCAAGGCCGCTGACGAAGGCGTTATCGGCGCGCAGGACGTTCTGGACGCCATCAACGACCAGGACTTCGGCGCATTTGACGAAGCCTACGGCAGCTACGGCGACTCCCTCGCCGCTGCGGGCTATGACATCTCCGAGGTCTATGACACCGCCATGGAGTCCGCTCCGGATACGAGCGACTACGGCGTGTGGGTCCCCGGCATCCCGGTCCTTGTGGAAGACGGCCTGAACGCCATCCACAGCCCGGATTGGCTCAACGGCCTGATCCTTGACGGCATCGTCGGCGGCGTCGGCGCAGTCCTTGGCTTCGTCCCGCAGATGCTCGTCCTGTTCATCTTCCTGGCCTTCCTCGAATCCTGCGGCTACATGGCCCGTATCGCATTCGTGATGGACCGTATCTTCCGCAAGTTCGGCCTGTCCGGCAAGTCCTTCATCCCGATGCTCATCGGCACCGGCTGCGGCGTTCCGGGCATCATGGCCTCCCGTACCATTGAAAATGACCGAGACCGCAAGATGACCGTCATGACGACGACGTTCATCCCCTGCGGCGCAAAGCTCCCGATCATCGCCATGATCGCCACGGCTCTGTTCCACGGTGCATGGTGGGTCGCTCCGAGCGCTTACTTCCTCGGCGCTGCCGCCATCGTTGTCTCCGGCATCATGCTGAAGAAAACGAAGATGTTCGCAGGCGACCCGGCTCCGTTCGTTATGGAGCTGCCTGCCTATCACTGGCCGACCGTCGGCAACATCCTGCGCAGCATGTGGGAGCGCGGCTGGTCCTTCATCAAGAAGGCCGGTACGATCATTCTGCTGTCCTCCATCGTGATGTGGCTCGGCTCCGTCTTTGGCGTCGTGGACGGCAAGTTCGTGTTCGACCTTGAGATGGAACTGGACTACAGCCTTGTCGGCCGTCTTGGCAATGCCATCAAGTTCATCTTTGCTCCGCTTGGTTTTGACAATGCCCGTGCCGCAATCGCGACCGTCATGGGCCTTGTGGCAAAGGAAGAAGTCGTCGGCGTCTTCGGCGTCCTGGACTTCGTCTCCATGACCAAGCTGGCCGGTTACTGCTTCCTGATCTTCAACCTGCTGTGCGCCCCGTGCTTCGCCGCCATCGGCGCGATGAAGCGCGAGATGAACAACGCAAAGTGGACGTGGTTTGCCATCGGCTATCAGTGCTGCTTCGCCTATGCGATCTCCCTGATCGTCTATCAGCTCGGCTGCCTGTTCACCGGCCATGGCAATGTCCTCGGCATCATCGTCGCTGTCCTGCTCATCGGCTTCATCTGCTACATGCTCTTCCGCCCGTATAAGGAAGCGGAGCACCTGAGCACAAAGGCGAAGGCTCTCGCACAGAAATAATCATCGTACCTTCCTGAAAGGAGGAACTTCTCATGCCGGAATGGTTAGCATATTATTGGCCCACGATCCTCGTGTGCCTTGCACTTGGCGGTATCGTGTTCGCGATCATCTTCTCGATGGTGCGCAGCCGCAAAAAGGGAAAGACCTCCTGCGGCTGTGACTGCGGGCACTGTGCGCTGCACGGCTCGTGCCACTCGAAATAATACCTCTGAACCGTCTGCGGGGCGGGTCCGCCCGCCCCGCAGGAACAAAACACTCAGCGGAGGAAACCGGAATGCAGCAAGCGCTTTCTGCAAGCAACATCAAATATCTTCTCGCGCTGCGCAGTCTGTGCGGTCCGAGCAATGAGATCCGCTGTGTCAGCGTGGCAGACGCACTCGGCATCTCCAAGGCCAGCGTCCATGCCATGATGAATGCCCTGAAGGAAAAGAATCTCATTGAAAAGAATCACTACGGCATGGTGCACTTCACCCCGGAGGGCCGCAGCCTGGCGGATCAGTACGCCGCCTGCTACGACGTTCTGGCGGGCTATCTGCACCGTGTCTCCTCTGAGGAGGCCGCCCTGCGTGCTGCACTGTGCGCTTTCCTTGCGGAGCTGCCGCCGGACCATCTTGGCCGTCTGTGCCAGTCGTCCGCCTGCGCAGCACACTGCTGAGGCTCGGGAGCGCCCACAGAAGCAAGCCCCCGATGAAATATGCTTCCCCTTACCGGGCTGCTGCCCGATGCACCGGAAGCATTTTCTTCAGCACGTTGGTTAGAGGTGACTAACTGCGAAATACCGGGCTGTCCGCAGGAAAACGGGGCATCCTGAAAGAGAAGGAGGAGACGATATGTCCGAATATCAGATCATTCGCTTCTGTGCGCCGACGCTCGCCGGGCTGAAAACCGCCAGCCTGTTCTGCTGCGATGCGCCGGATGAGGCAGAGCTGCTCGGGCAGCTGCGCCACTGGAACACTTCTCTTGCCCCGAAGGGCCTGCGGATGCTTCCGCTGCGCATCTGGAACGGGCGGGCACTCATATACCTCTACCGGCCGAAGGCGCTGGCGCGCGACCTGGCCTGTGAGGATGCGGCCTGCCTGCTCAACGGCAGCGGTTACGATGGCACGGAGCCTTCCGGCTGCCTGCGCTGCCTGATGGACCGTCTGCAGTGCCAGAAGGACGGCTTCCCGCACGAGATCGGCCTGTTCCTCGGCTATCCGCCGGAGGACGTGCGCGGCTTTATTGAAAACGAGACCCGAAATTACAAATTCACCGGTTACTGGAAGGTCTACGGAGACGAGGAGCGCTCGCGCGCCCTGTTCGACAAGTTCGAACGCTGCACGCGCTGCTATCTGGCCTCGTGGGCCCGTGGGACCGGGGTGGAGCGGCTCGCTCTGGCCGTCTAAGCCGGAGCTGCCGTGATAAAAATTCAAAACAGAAAGGATCATGGATCATGAGTAAGATCGCAGTTGTTTATTGGAGCGGTACCGGCAACACCGAGCAGATGGCCAACGCCGTCGCCGAGGGAGCCAAAGAGGCCGGTGCGGAGGTCAGCACGCTGACCGCCGATCAGTTCTCCGCCGCGAAGGTCGCGGAATTTGACGCCATTGCCTTCGGCTGCCCTGCCATGGGTGCGGAGACGCTGGAGGAGGACGAGTTCGAGCCGATGTTCACGGGCTGTGAGTCCGCCCTGTCCGGCAAGAAGCTCGCGCTGTTCGGCTCCTATGGCTGGGGCGACGGCGAATGGATGCGCACCTGGGAGGACACCTGCCGTTCCGACGGCGCGGTGCTCGCCTGTGAGAGCGTCATCTGCTGCGAAGCGCCGGAAGACGACGCGCTTGCGCAGTGCAAGAAGCTGGGTGCTACGCTGGCCGGCTGATCCCGGGTGTAACGGGCTGGTCCGCACCAGAACGGCGATCCCTGCCGGAGCCCTGTGCGGCACTGCCTGATAGATCGACCACGCCAGAGCACAAATAGATCGTAATCAGCAAAAATCACCTCCTGAAAATGGGACACGTCCCGAAAAAAAGCTGTGGGCCGCCTGACGAACGGTCCACAGTTTTTGTTTCGGGGCTTCCTCGTTTTTTTGATGATTCAATTTGACAGGGTACTGTTCTCAGCTCATTCCGCTTCCATGGCTGCGCTGACCTCGCGGCGGTAGCGCAGCGTGACGACGGAGAACAGAATGCCGGAAACGGCGCTGAGGAGCAGGGAGAACATATGCAGCAGAACATTGCCGTTCAGATAGCCGAACATGCCGTAGAGCTGGAGGGCGATGTCGTAGTCCAGATACGGCGCGCCCCAGTACATAGCAAGACCGATGATCTGCATGGCGGCCTCTGCCATGACGATGACGGCGAGGAGCATCGGCGGGAGCGTTGTGGCGCGGGCTTTGACAGCTGCCTCATTTGCGGAGTTCAGTGCGGCGATGATGCAGCCCTGCAGGACAATGGTCAGCGCACAGCCGCCGGCCATGACAAAGACGACGTATTCTTCGCCGACAAAGTGGAAGCTGAAGAAATCCTCGGCGCTGTAAAACAGCAGATAGATCAGCAGGAACGTCAGCTCAAGTGCCTCGAAGATGATGCGGAAGACGGCCGCCGTGCGCAGGCAATTCAGCCCGCCGGTCGAGATCTGCGCGCCGCGGCTTCTGCAGGCCCCTGCAGCAGACCACATGCCGATGACAGTCAGCAGCTCCGGCAGCCAGAAGGCAGCCTGCAGGAACTGCATCAGGCCGCTCGGGCTTGCGTCGATGGCCGTCCGGACGCTCTCGATGCCGCCGGAAATGCCCAGCAGCAGGTCCAGCAGGTGCAGCACCGCGACGGCGGTCAGGGCAATGGCGGCAAACAGGTAGGACAGCGACCGGCCGCAGCCCGTCAGGGCATGGGTATAGGCCGTCGGATGGGCAGGCACAAGCTGCACGGGCGCCGGGCGGACCTGCTGCACGATAACCGGGACCGGCTGTGTGCTCTGCATGGGCTGCTGCACGGGCAGCGCTGCACCGCAGGTAGAGCAGAAACGGGCGGAGGTGTCGTTCGGCGCTCCGCATTTCGGACAAAACATGGAAAATCCCCCTCGGTTCGATTCTGCCTTCAGTATAACGAAACGGGTGCACCTTGTCAATGCGTGCTGTACGAGAATGCTTTTCTGCTTGCATAAATGGAGCAAATCCGGTATAATAGTCCCAGTCAATGCAAATGGGGGATAGCCAATGGCAAAGCTCTACTTTAAATATGGCTCGATGGGCTCGTCCAAGACAGCACAGGCGCTCATTACCAAGTATAACTACGAGGAAAACGGCATGCACGTCTGGCTGATCAAGCCTGCGGCCGATGAGCGCGACGGCGCGATCATCCTGCGCAGCCGCGTTGGTCTGGAGGCCCCTGCCGAGGTTGTTCCGCCGCACAGCGACATCTACGAGCTCTATCGCAGCCGCGAAAAGACGGACGTCATCATCGTCGACGAGTGCCAGTTCCTGACACCTGCGCAGATCGATCAGCTCCGCGACATCGTGGATGTGGAGAACATCCCGGTGCTGTGCTTCGGCCTGCGCACGGATTTCCAGTGCAAGCTGTTTGACGGCAGCCGCAGGCTGTTCGAGGTGGCGGACACCATCACGGAGATCAAGGCCATCTGCGACTGCGGGGCCAAGGCCACGGTCAATGCCCGGCTGGACAGCGAGGGCTGCATCGTCACGGAGGGCGCCCAGCTTCTGCTCGGCGGCAACGACCGTTATCTTGCCATGTGCCACAAGTGCTGGATCCGCAACATCCGCGAGCACCGCAAAGTAAAGAACCGCTGAATTTTGAAAGGAGATCCTGTTATGAATTATCCGACTCCCCATATCAACGCCACGCCCGACGATTTTGGTCAGACCGTCCTGATGCCGGGCGATCCGCTCCGCTCGAAGTACATCGCCGAGCATTTCCTGGAGAACGCCCGCCTCGTGAACAACGTCCGCGGCGTACAGGGCTACACGGGCACCTATCACGGCGTGAAGGTTTCCGTCATGGCCTCCGGCATGGGCATCCCGTCCATCGGCATCTATTCCTATGAGCTCTACAACGCCTTCGGCGTGCAGAACATCATGCGCATCGGCTCGGCCGGTTCCATCAACCCCGATATCCACGTCCGCGACATCGTCATCGCGCAGGGCGCCTGCACCGATTCGAACTTCCTGCACCAGTATCACATCGACGGCACGTTCGCACCCATTGCCTCCTATGAGATGCTGCGCCGCGCCGTTGCGTCCTGCGAACAGGTCGGCGCGACGTATCACGTCGGCAACGTCCTGTCAACAGATAACTTCTATAACGACGACGAGGGCATGCCCGAGGTCCTGCAGACCGTTCCCGCCTGGATCAAGATGGGCGTCATGGCCTGCGAGATGGAGGCTGCCGGCCTGTATATGACTGCCGCCCGCTGGAAGAAGAACGCCCTGTGCATCTGCACGATCTCCGATCACATGCTCACGGGCGAGGCCCTGCCCGCCGAGGAACGCCAGACGTCCTTCACGCAGATGATGGAGGTCGCGCTCGAAACGGCCGTCAAACTGGAAAAGTAATCAAAAAATTCGGAAGCGTAAAACAACGCTTCCGAATTTCAGCTTGGCAAAAAAGTCCCTTTGGACTTTTTCGCCAAGCTGCTTTCCGAATTGCAAAATCAAATTTTGCAGCATGGTTTTGCAATTCTGCCGCTGCGGCGGGTGATCAAACGCGAAAGGACACCCTGACGGTTTCCTTTCACACTTTTCTTCCCTCCGAAACCTTCGGCTGGGCAGGTTTTTAAATTTAAAGCCTGTTTGTTATTTTTTATTTTCTTTCTCTTCTCAAATTTCTATCACAACAAAAAAGGAGCAAATACCAAAATGAAGCGCATTTTTCTGATCGTTCTGGATTCCTGCGGCGCAGGTGAAATGCCCGATGCCGCAAAGTTCGGTGATTTCGGCGTGAACACGCTCAAGAGCTGTTCCACGTCCAGCAAGCTGCACATCCCCACGATGGTGCACTGCGGCCTCGGCAACATCGAGGGCCTGTCCTTCCTCGGCACGGATCCCGCGCAGACGGGCGCCTGCGCCCGCATGGCAGAGGCCTCCATGGGCAAGGACACCACGATCGGCCACTGGGAGATCGCGGGCGTCGTTTCCCCGAATCCGCTGCCCACCTATCCCAACGGCTTCCCCGAGGAAGTGCTCAAGCCCTTCCGCGAGGCGACGGGCCGCGGCGTCCTGGCGAACGCACCCTGGTCCGGCACCGAGGTCATCGCAAAGTACGGCGCGGAGCATATGCGCACGGGAGACCTCATCGTTTATACGTCCGCAGACTCCGTGTTCCAGATCGCCGCGCACGAGGACATCGTCCCTCTGGAGCAGCTGTATGAATACTGCCGCATCGCCCGTAAGATCCTCGTCGGAAAGCATGGCGTCGGCCGCGTCATCGCCCGTCCGTTCATCGGCAACGAGAAGGACGGCTTCACCCGCACGTCCAACCGCCACGACTTCTCGCTCGAGCCGCCCGCGGAGACCATGCTTGACGCCATCAAGGCCGCCGGCCAGGACGTCCTTGCCGTCGGCAAGATCCACGATATCTTCGCAGGCCGCGGCCTGACGGACTATGTCTACACGAAGGGCAACACCGACGGCCTCGCCAAGACCATGGACTACTTCAAGCGCGATTTCCAGGGCCTGTGCTTTGTGAATCTCGTTGATTTCGATATGCTCTACGGCCATCGCCGCAACATCGACGGCTATGCTGCCGCCCTGACGGAATTCGACGGCTGGCTGGCGGAGCTGCTGCCGCAGCTCGGCGACGAGGACCTCGTTATGATCACGGCCGACCATGGCTGCGACCCTGCCTACACCCGCACGACGGACCATACCCGCGAGTATGTGCCGCTGCTGATGGCGGGCAAGCACCTGCGCCCTGTGAATCTCGGCACGCGCAAGTCGTTTGCGGACATTGCCGCGACCGTGACGGAGCTGCTCGGTGTCCCGTATCAGACGCCCGGCACGAGCTTTGCCACCGAGATTCTGTAATTTCTGAAAGGGGAGATTGCCATGACACCGGAAAAACTGCTGGAGCTTGCGCATGAGGCCCGCGAGCGCGCCTATGCGCCGTATTCCCATTATGCTGTCGGCGCTGCACTGCTGACGAAGGACGGCCGTGTCTATCAGGGCTGCAACATTGAAAATGCCAGCTTCTCCGCCACAAACTGCGCGGAGCGCACGGCCTTTTTCAAGGCGGTGTACGACGGCTGCTATGACTTTGCCGCCATTGCCGTGGTCGGCGGTCCTGCCGGGAAGCCTGCGCAGGCTCAAGACGAGCCGAGCGGCCCGTGCGGTGTGTGCCGTCAGGTCATGCAGGAATTCTGCGGCCCGGACTTCGAGATCCATATGCAGAAGGCCGGCGGCGGTGTGTTCACCGTAAAACTGCCCGAATTGCTGCCGTTCAGCTTTACAAAAGACAGTATGGAGGCCTGATTTTTGGCGCTTTTCACAAAAATTTTACAGCGCCTTGATTTTCACGCCAAATTGTGTAATAATTGCTTACGGCCTTGAGCCAAAATAAATGGAGGTTAAGAAAATGAAGAAACTCTTAGCAATGCTCCTTGTTCTTGCTATGATCTCCTGCCTGTTCGTGGCCTGTGCCAACAACGACAGCGAGACCGATGCACCCACCACTGCTCCTACGGATGAGTCCAAGACCAACGAGAGCACGGACAACAGCGATGCGACTGAGCCCGATGATAACAACGGCGACGTCAAGATCGCGATGATCACCGACTACGGCGACATCACCGACCAGTCCTTCAACCAGACCACCTATGAGGCTTGCCAGAAGTTTGCCGGCGACAACGGCTATGACTTCAAGTACTACAAGCCCACCGACAACTCCACTGCCGGCCGTGTTGCTTCCACCGAGCTGGCCATCGCTGACGGCTACAACGTCATCGTGATGCCGGGCTATGCCTTCGGCGGCACCATCGTTGAGGTCGCTCCGCAGTACCCCGATGTGAAGTTCATCGCGCTGGACGTCGCCAAGGGCGATCTGCTCGAGGCTGCTGTTGCCAACGCCGGTGAGACCTACGACTACAACCCCGACAACTGGAACCTCGCTGACTACGCTGACCTGAGCAACGTTTACTGCGCTGTTTATCAGGAAGAGCTCAGCGGCTACATGGCCGGTTACGCTGCTGTCTGCCTCGGCTACACCAAGCTTGGCTTCCTCGGCGGCATGGCTGTTCCTGCTGTTATCCGCTTCGGCTACGGCTTCGTGCAGGGCGTTGACGCCGCTGCTGCTGCCAAGGGCGTTAAGGGCGTTGAGGTCAACTACATCTACGGCGGCCAGTTCTACGGCGACGGCGACATCACCGCTGTTATGGACACCTGGTATTCCAACGGCACTGAGCTGGTCTTCGCTTGCGGCGGCGACATCTTCACCTCTGCTGCTGAGGCTGCTCAGAAGGTCAACGGCAAGGTCATCGGCGTCGACACCGACCAGTCCGCTATCATCGACGGCGGCTACGGCGAAGGCATGACCGTTACCTCCGCTATGAAGGGCCTTGCTTCCACCACCATCGACACCCTGACCGATGTCATTGTCAATGGCAACTGGGCCAACTACGCCGGCAAGATCGAGACCCTCGGCCTCGTCTCTGCCACCGATCCTTCCGCGAACTATGTCCAGCTCCCGCTCGAGACCACGCAGTGGGAAGACGGCAAGTTCACTGTTGAGGATTACACCGCTCTCGTCGCTGATATGTTCAACGGCAAGGTGAAGGTCTCCAACGACACCACTGTCGAGCCGACCGTCTCCAACATCTCCGTGAACTACCTCGGCAACATCAAGGGCTAATTCCCCATAAGGAACCGCAAAAGGACGGGCTTCCGCTACTCCTGATAGGGGTACCTTGAAGCGTGTCCTCGGATTAGGCAGGCAGTGCAATTGTACTGTCTGCCTTTT
>ERZ1673752.144-NODE-144-length-129856-cov-20.316392_pt1 | contig 129856 bp, 86 predicted proteins | sample MGYA00580195_ERZ1673752 | MGnify/ENA primary metagenome ERZ1673752 (study PRJEB41218, sample SAMN15661744) | gut metagenome | host: Homo sapiens | place: Canada: London | collected 2015-08-20/2019-03-30 | study: EMG produced TPA metagenomics assembly of... | reverse complement strand
GACCTCAAAAATAAGCTCAAAATCTAACAAAGCTAATTTATAGAACCAGCCTCAATATAAAACGACGACAAGATACACGACCATAAAATCGATGATGGGTGGAACGATATGCTCGCTTCCACCCATCTCTTTTATATGCTATCTACAAAAAACAATGTGGACGAAATAAACATGGTTATTTGTATATTTCGCCCACATACAGCACCGAAGCACAACTGTTAGCTACGTTGAAGATGGCTCCTACTTTAATCCAAGAAAATAATTGAGCTTATTGATGCGGTCATCTACTTGACAAGATTACCCAAAATGCTACGGGTTATTTCACGTGTCATCGTGCGCGTGGCTGCAGAAGTGGCATTCTTAACGGCACGTTCGGTAGTTGATGTTCGGGAACGTGATTTTTTACCTGTTACTTTATTAGATACAGCAGTGCCTAAGATAGAGGCGAATGTAGCAGTGAGGGCAGTAATGACAGATTTCAAAATCTTACTGAATAACGTGTTACCGCTGTGTTCAGCACTCGTGGGAGTTGTTTTATCGCTATCTTCTGCCACTTCTTGTTCGGCTTGCTGTTTCATCTGCATTAATTGTTCATAGGCACTCACGCGGTCAATTGGCTGATCGTATTTGATACCCAATTTTGATTGGGCGATGATTGCTTTACGTTGTTCGTCGGTGATGGCTCCAATCTGACTCAACGGGAATAACATTTTGGCACGTTCAACCACCTGAGGTGCTCCCTTTGCATCTAAGAACGATACCAGAGCCTCGCCTGTCTCAAGATTAGTAATCGCCTCTTCTGTCTTAAAAGCGGGATTAGCGCGAAAGGTTTCAGCTGCAGCTCTTACGGCTTTTTGATCTTTGGGCGTATAGGCACGCAGTGCATGTTGCACCCGATTGCCTAATTGACCAAGAATGTTGAGGGGAATATCTGTAGGACTTTGGGTAATCAAAAAGATGCCCACCCCCTTACTTCTGATAAGACGTATCACCTGCTCTATCTTATCGATGAGCGCTTTAGATGTTCCGTCAAAGAGCATGTGCGCTTCATCAAAAAAGAACACTAACTTAGGTAATGGCTGATCGCCCACTTCTGGCAATGCAGTGTAGAGTTCTGAAATGAGCCAAAGCAAAAAAGTAGAATAGAGTTTTGGTTGCAACATCAATTTGTCTGCTGCTAAAACATTCATAATTCCCTTGCCCCCTTCGGTCTGTAACAAGTCGTTAATATCAAAAGATGGCTCACCAAAAAACTTATCGGCACCCTGACTTTCCAATTGAAGCAGTGAACGCTGAATGGCACCTATGGAGGCTGAAGAGATATTCCCATATTTTGTGGTGTACTCTTTTGCATGCTGTCCAACATAGTCGAGCATGGAACGCAAATCTTTCATATCAATTATTAACAATCCCCTCTCGTCCGCGACACGAAACACAATATTCAGAATACCGGCTTGCGTGTCGTTGAGTTCAAGAAGTCGTGTCAACAATTCTGGTCCCATCTCTGAAATAGTAGCGCGCATGGGATGACCTTGTTCACCATAAACATCAAAAAAGCGTACAGGACAAGATTGAAACGTGGGATTGTGTATACCAAATTCTGCCATACGTTTCTCAATAAAGCCTGTGAGATGACCTGCCTGACTAATACCAGACAAATCACCTTTCATATCAGCCATAAAGCAGGGCACGCCTGCCTGACAGAAAGATTCCGCCATTACCTGCAAACTAACTGTTTTGCCAGTACCTGTTGCGCCAGCCACCAAGCCATGTCGATTGACCATTGCCCCGTTCAACACAATCGGGCCATTCTGCCCATGTGCGATGTATAATCCTTGTTCTTGTGTGTACATGATATGTTATGAATAAATATTTTTGGTAAAGATACTGTATTTATTTGATAATTAGAAGGAAACAACAAAAAAAAGAATGATATTTTTAAAACGAAAGACACCGCAGAGTCAACCAGCAAGTGCAAAATTACAAAACGTGTTTGAAGAATTTGCGTTTGGGTGTAGAAAAGTTTAACTTTTCTCTCGGCGAGGGCTACTCTTTTATTGCACTTCGTTTTGGAACTTACGAAGCAAAAACATAACCTTTAAATGCGTTAAAGGTTATGTTTTACTCTTTAAAAGATTTTATATTAGCTCTTTAAAGGTTATCTATTATTATGCCATTCAAGAGTTGAGCCGTTACATAATGCCTGTATCTGTGTCTTTATGCGTTTGTCTTTGGATAGTTTCCTTACCTTTTCGTCCAAAATCCATATTCCACGAAAAACTAAAGTTGATGAGATTACCAAACTCCTTGCCACTAATGCTATGATCTTTCTTCACATATTGGTTGAGCAAATGGTATTGTGAAAGCGTGGGGTTGTGCATAAATGGATTTTGGATATAGAGTGAAAACATACAATTTCCTACTTGATAGCTAGCTCCTATATATGCAGCCAAGAGATTGTCAGCCTTTCTTTCGCCCTCTATAAACGACCAACCATTGTCTACATAGGCAGAAATTGTCCATTTCCCGAGGTAAGCATCTATACCAATTTGTCCGTTAAAAGCCGTGAGATTGTGGGTATAGTCATCGCCTTTGTTTATAAAACGATATACACCTACAGCAATACTCGCTTCCAGCACATCAGGAATGAAGCGCAAGGTAGTATTGTTGTTTGCATAAAACAGATGGATATAACGCTGGTTATCTTGTATATATAAGAATTGATTATCGGCTGTGCGTACATATTTACCCATGTTAGGACGATGATTGAGGCGGGCATTTAGTACAAGGTTGTTCATCATGCGAGGGCTGTTATACGACAAAGTAAGAAACTGTTCTATACGGCGTGATGGGCGAATATTAGGATTTCCTACGTTCCATTCCATTTTGCTTGTTCTCACTTTGGTATCGCTGATCATCGCTATTTGGGAAACGTGATCGGACATTTCAAAACTATAGCGCACCGACCATTGCTTATTGAAGTGATAATTCAGCGAAAGCTTAGGGCGGGGCAACCAATAATTATAAGTCGATGCACCCTGCGTGTAATACACATTGGCTAACCCCATACCCAAAGAATATCCCCACTTATCCCATTGTTTTTTTATTTCAGTAAAGAAATAGGTGCGTGTATGGTGCATTTTGTTTATGGAAAGTACATCGTGCGTATATTCGTTGTTGAAATACTTGAGACTATTATTCAGCCCAACAGATAGTGTAAAGGGCTTTAGTTGGTTTTCGTATATGAGTTCAGAGAAAAGCGAATAGGTGTTACCTTTCACATTATATAGGTAGGGTTCACCCTCGTTTAGTTCGTTCCTACTATTAGTTTGTATCTTTGTTCCCACCACATTAGCAGTGATACTCTGCTGCTTGCTGAGTTTATGGAAGAAATATAGATCTAAGCTCGGCGATAAACTCTTGGTTGTAATGTTGCTAAAACCATTGATAAAACTCCCATCTTCCACGATGTCATACTGCTGATAATTGTTTGGACGATGCTGGAAATCGGCAGAAAGTGTGGCTTGAAAAACGTAAGAAGCCGAGTCGGCAAGGTTGTATTTTAGCTCGATACTATTGTTAGCAAACTTCGTCCTGTCCTCCGTTGTATGGTGTTCGATAGTGTGGATAGTATTATCATCGAAAAGGAAAGAAGCTATTTCGTTCTCTTTGATATGCTTAAAGTGGCGGTAGCCGAAAGTATAGTTAAGGCTAAATTCAGAGTTTTTATAGTTTGTCTTAGCATATACAGCGTTCTTACCATTAATTGCTGTGAGAGAATTGGACAGATGAATACCCACACTTCCACCCATAGCAGTCTTCATGGTCTTAATGTCTATCACATAGCCTACATCTTCTCCATAGCGTACACCGGGATTGTCTATAAAATGGACACTCTTTACAAGTTGAGGATTCATACTTAGTAGTTCTGCTTCCGATGAGATAATACCATTGATACGTATCTGAATATAGCCCTTATGGTTGAGTGCGGTGATGGTATGTAAGGCTTCGTCGATGCGTATCTGTGGTAGATGAAGTTTTGCAAGCAAGCCATATCCATTTTTGGAAGCCTCCGTTTGTGCTATAGAAGGAATGTAAAGTGTGCCGTCTGGTTTATCAATGGTTTTAGTTGCGGCTACAGTTACTTCGTTAAGAACGACGGTTTTTGTGCTATCAGCCACCTGCTTTTTTGTCTCTTGGGCAGTGGCATGAATAGTCATTACGAGATAAGTGATTAGGAATAAAATATTTTTCATCTTTGCAATGTTTATGGTTTTGTGTAGCAAAGATAGATCGTCAGAAATGAAAGGGCAAAAAAAGAGGCTGACAATGGTCTGACATTCCATTATCAGCCTATGTATGTTAGAGCTGTTTTAGTTCGTAATACCCTTTATTGTCCGATGAAATGGTACATTTTGCATGCTCTTGAAGGATAAGACGGAGTCGGCGAACAAGTGTGTAAAGCGTGTCGCTAGCATCGGGCTTTTTATGCCACAAATGGTCGCATATAGTTTGTTTAGATAGCTTGAGGTCGGGTGTAGAAAGGAAAAGTTGCATCAATTCGGTTTGCATTGGTGTGAAACGGATTGTTTCATGGTGTATTCCTATGAAGCATTGTTTGTCTTTAGCATAGACAAGTGTGCCGATAATGGGTTGGGTGTTTTTTTGCTTTCTGTGCCAAAAGGCATAGGCTGTTGTCCACAGCATAAGGAGCAAACAGAAAAAAGCCGATGATCGTTGATCAGAAATTTTCCAAATGGTGGCGAAAGAGCAGGTGGCATACGATTGGAAAGCTATCGGTTTGGCGGTTTGATCTTTCCATATCATCGGTTTACTGCATAGTGTTTGTGGTGTAGCTGTTTGCGCATAAGTGATAAACGACTCGTTTTTCAGTGCCTCTATCTTTAAGTTTTGCTTATAGTTTTGGATGGTATCGGGCGTAATCCATGCCACTGTTTTGTGGGCGAGGGTCTGCTCTAACGCTTGGTTCATATCCGTAATGATGATGTTTTTAGCCACTTTGTAACTATGAACACTTGTTATGGATGCTGATAACGCTAGTAGTAGAAAGACAATGAGTGCGTGATAAGATTTCATAAGCTATTGCTTTAAATAGTTATCTGTTGGGCAAAGATACTCATTTATTGTGATTTTGTTGCGTGGTTAGCGTAGAAAAAGCCCACATCCCTCTGGTAATTGTGATACAAGATGCCCAACTTATGGTAAAGAACATTTGACATCGGACGGAGTTGGGCATAGGCCACTTCAATCTGCCCGCTTTTTTTAGTTTTTTCCGTGTAAGCTTTTTGAGGAGCAGCAAGTTTATCTTTCCTTTAGCCCTTGCGCAGAGTTAATTTTTATATTATTCCAAACATTTTCACCTGTAATATTTTTGTAATTGAGTAGAAGTAACAATGTATAATGGTTGAAACAACTTCTTAACCCTTGCTGTGTAATTTTGCAACAAATAATTAAAATAGGTAAAAAGATGAAGAAGTTTAGTTTAGTAACGTTTATTTTAATGTTTCAAATGCAGTTGCCATGGGCAGGAAATATGATTGGCGCGGAAAACATAAATAGCAACCATGGTGTGAGTACATGGCAGTTTATGTACAGCGTAGCCAAACCCACTGAGCTTCAGTTACAAGCAGTTGAAAGCCATTCGGTGTTTGACAAGAAGACCGAGTTTTTGTACAATCAGCTGCAAGAACTTTGCTTTAAGCGCATACCAGTTGTGCCCGGCGACCCTACCACTCGTATTGTCACCCGGAAAAGCGAGCTTTTCAATGCCGTGAAAAGAGTTTCTAAAGGCCTTGAGGAAGAAATGAAGACACATAAGATTTCGACAGAAGACGCAACAACCCAACTCAACCAAGTGCTTAATGTTGCTATCTCGGCTTTTTATTCAGAGGATAGCAAGTCTTTTGAGAAGGCACTGCACGAGAATAAGAAAGATTACCAGAAGCTCATGAGTCTTTTCTCACAAGTAACATTGAAATAACATATTCTGATGAAAAAGATATTCTTATTATCTTGTATGTTGCTGCTAAGCATCAACTTGTTAGCGCAATCGTTGAAAGTTACAGGCCAGGTAACAGACAAAATGGGGCCTATTGCGGGAGCAACCGTGCGGGTGAAAGGTACCAAGCGTGCAGTTGTTACCGATTTAGAGGGTCATTATACTATACAAGCCAATAAAAACGACAAATTGGAGTTCTCGTATTTAGGTGATATCACTAAAACCGTTCAGGTTACGAGTTCTCCCCTTGATGTGTTTTTAAAAACTGAGACTCAGGATATTGATGAGGTTGTAGTTACAGCCATCGGTATCAGACAGGAGAAAAAGAAGCTGGGGTATACTACCCAACAAGTTACAAGCAAAGAATTAACAGCCCAAGGCAATGTCAACGTGGGTTCCTCGCTACAAGGGCAAGTTGCCGGCCTTACGGTTTCGGTGCCTTCCAGCCTGTTTGAGACACCCTCTTTCTCACTTCGTGGCCACACGCCGCTCATTGTTTTAGATGGTGTGCCTATCGAGTCGGACATGTTTGATGTATCGAGCGAGAACATTGCCAGCATCAACGTACTGAAAGGTACGGCAGCCTCGGCGCTATATGGGGCTCGTGGAAAAAACGGCGCTATCATGATTACCACCAAGCAAGCCATCACCGAGGGTATAGAAATTAATTTCTCTACCAAGAATATGGTCAGTGCCGGTTTTGTGGCTTATCCCGAAACACAACACTTATATGGTAGTGGCTCGAATGGCCAATATGCCTTCTGGGATGGTGAGGGCGGCGGCAAGTCGGATGATGACATGCAATGGGGCCCCAAGCTGGGCGTGGGCAACATGGCACCCCAGTGGAATAGTCCTATTCGTGATAAGGTAACTGGTGAGGAAACTCCCTGGTGGGGTAGCGTTAAGGGCACTCAATACGATGATCAAGGCCGTTACGAGCGAGTGCCAATGCCGCTGAATTCGTATGACAACCTTCGTGAGTTCTTGGAAACTGGCTTTATTACCAACAACACCCTGTCACTTTCGTACATGGGCAAGAAAGCGAAGGTGTACCTGCTTGGGCAGTATGCCTACCAAAAAGGGCAAGCTCCGGCAACCTCGCTGCATACAGCAGGGTTTAACCTCAATACGAGCTATCAGATTTCGAATAAACTTATGGTGGATGCCATGCTCAACTATAATGCAGTTATTTCGCCCAATTATCCGGATTACGGTTATCACCCTTCCAATTTTATGTACTCCATTGTCGAGTGGATGGGCGATGACATCGATATTCGAGAGCTTAAAAAACATCAATGGGTGCCGGGAATGGAAGGTTACAAGCAAGCCAATTACAACTATGCTTGGTACAACAACCCCTACTTTGCCTTGATGCAGGCCCGACACGCACAACGCAGGAATGTTACGACGGCACAACTAAGACTAAATTATCAGGTGCTGCCACAGCTTAACGTTATGGGGCGCATGTCGCTACGTTCCAATCGTAACCTTGAGGAGAACAAGATTCCCAAGTCGTATCTTAACTATGGCGACTCGCGAGAGGGAGCCTATAAGGTATGGAATATTAGTCAGGATAACATCGATGCTGATGTGCTGGTAACTTATACCAAATCGTTCCTCAACGATATTAACCTTACTTTAAATGCGGGTAGCTCTATCTTTTATCGCACTTATCGCAATGATTATGCGTCGACCGACGGTCTGAACGTACCCAATATCTATTCGCTGAAAAACTCCACCGGCTCAATCTTAACCTACGACCCAGAGATGCCGTATTGGGGTACACGTAACGAAAAGCAAATTAGAAGTGTGTATGGTGCTGTAAACCTTGACCTTTCCAAATATGCTTATCTTACCTTGACGGGGCGTAACGACTGGTCTTCTACCATTGCAAAAGGCAACAATTCGTATTTCTATCCGTCGGTAGCCCTTAGTACGGTAGTATCTGACTATGTAAAGATGCCTAAATATGTAGACTACCTCAAGTTCCTTACCTCGTGGGCTACTGTCTCGAGCGACCTTGATCCCTACCAAATACAACAAGTATACAGAAAAGAGTCATCATGGGGGAGCAACACGGTGGTGAACTACCCGTCAAATCTGGTCAATGCCGATATTAAGCCACAAAAGACGGCACAATTTGAAGTGGGGCTTTCTACCTCGTTCTTAAAGCGGGTGTCACTCGACCTGAGCTACTATCGATCGGTTGATACCAATCAGATACTGGACATGCTTATCTCTCAAGCCTCTGGTTTCAATTCGCGTAAGATTAATGGAAACACATATACTACCAATGGCTTGGAAATGATATTAGGCGTGAAAGCTGTTCAAAATAAGAATATAAAATGGAACTTTAATTTCAACGCCAGCCATAGAGTGCGGCGCCTTACAGAGATATATGGAGGTGAGCAATACTTTGGCAATCTTCGTAATAATGACCGGGCTGACGATTACTATGCCAGAGTATGGCAGCGAAATTCTGACGGCCGTGTCATCGTGGATGCAAACGGGCAGCCTTTGCGTGACCCCTATCAGCGCAAGATAGGACATGCTGAGCCCGATTGGCGACTGGGTATGCAAAACACGATACACATCAACGATTTTACCATCGGCATAGATCTCAATGCCGCCATAGGAGGCTTAATGTTCTCTAACCTGAGTCCTAAGATATGGTGGGGCGGCAAACATCCTAAGTCTGTACAATATCGTGACGAGGAATATGCTACGGGCAAGCCTGTGTATGTGCCCAATGCAGTAAGAGTGGTCTCGGGTGAGGTTTCGTATGATGTTCATGGCAATGTAGTGTCTGATACCCGCAAGTATGAAACCTTTGACAAAGCTGTAGACTGGCAATCGTGGTGCCAAAACTATCCTTACAGAGCCATCGTTACTGATGGCATGGATAAGCTATTTGCCAATACCTTTAGCCGTACTTATCTCAAGATAAGGCATATTAGCTTGTCGTATGACTTTCATCGCTTCCTGGCATCAACAAGTGCTATAAAAGGGTTAACAGCTACGTTTTTCTGTAATAATCCTGTGCTTTGGGCAAAGGCACCCTATGTAGATCCCGACGTGAGCGGGGATGGCAGCCATGACAACGGAGCAACAGACCCCACGGCACGATATGTAGGATTAGGTTTCAACATAAAATTTTAAATGACAGAATAGTACATCAATATGAAGACAAAAATTTTAATCTCCCTTGCATTGGTAGGAACGTTAGCCTGTTCGTGCAGTGACTTCGGCGACCTTAACGACAATCCTAACGACCCGGCAGCAGTTTCGCCCAAGCTTATTTTGCCAAATATTTGTGAAAAAGCTTTCTGGCGGGGAACAGGTGGTATGTATGCATATAAAATGGTGGTACAAACCGATGGACATAACACCGAGCAGTTTTATGAATGGAACCGGGGCGACTTCTCATTTTATAACAACGAATTGCTTCAGGTTGTCAAACTGAAAGAAGAGGCCGATCGGGTTGGCAGCACAGCATACAACGGGTTGTACCACTTCTTTAGAGCATATTATTTTTATAACTTAACGCTGCAGTTTGGTGATATACCTTATTCGGAAGCTTTACAGGGCGAGCAAAAAGCCCTGTTTACCCCTAAATATGACACGCAGGAAATGGTGTTCGCTGGCGTGTTGGATGAACTGGCATTGGCAAACGAGGAGTTGGCTAAGGCTGCGGCAAAAGGGGAGCAGATACAAGGCGACATTATTTACGGAGGAGCTGCCAGCATGTGGCAGAAATTGGCAAACTCATTCCGGCTGAAGGTATTGCTCACCCTGTCGAATAAGCAAACGGTGGGCAAGCATCAGGTGCAAAGCGAGTTTAGACAAGTGGCTTCCTTACCTCTGATTTCTGACAATTCGGAAAATGGGCAGCTACAATATATCGACCAGGAGGGCAATCGCTATCCGCAATTTAACGCGCAGTGGTCAGGATTTTATATGGATAAGACGTTTGTTGACCGAATGACCGCATGTAAGGATCCACGGTTGTTTCTCTTTGCGTTGCCCACCAACGAAGCTTCGAATGCTGGTAAAGCAGTCTCTGATTTTACAGCTTATGCGGGTGGCAACCCCACCGTGCCGTATGGTGAAAACAAGAACTTGGTAGGAGCTGGGCAGATTTCACAAATCAATGCTCGCTATCGTATACATCCCACAGGCGAGCCGACTATGCTGTTAGGCTATGCCGAATTGCAGCAGATTTTGGCAGAAGCTGTTGTCAGAGGTTGGATTGCCGGTGATGCGAAGCGGCATTATGAAGAAGGCATTAAGGCATCTTTTGCATGGTATCATACTTACGCACGTGAGTATGCTCAGTATGTTACTCCCCAAGATGCCGAGAAGTATTTGCAACACGATGCGGTAAAATGGGACGAGGCGTTATCGGCAGAGCAAAAAATAGAGCGCATTATCTTCCAAAAATATTGCGTTAGTTTCTTTCAAGGCAATTGGGATCCGTTTTTTGAGCATCTGCGTACAGGGTACCCCAAGTTTGCACATCTCAACAATACCCCAATACCTTACCGATGGATGTATCCAGATACAGAGAGCAAGTATAATACCGAGAATGTAAAAGAGGCTGTTACAAGGCAGTTTGGAGAGAATAATGATAAGATTACCTCAAAGCCTTGGTGGATTAAGTAAATAATTAAAAAAAATAAATAGAGTGGTAATTTCATAATTATCACGAGGAAAAATATCGATATGAAAAGGATTTTATTGACTCTGCTCATCACGCTGATAACATCACCAATGATGCTGAAAGCCGAACAGAAAGTGATTTTGGTAACTGTTGATGGCTACCGTTGGCAAGAATTATTTGGCGGAGCCGACTCTTTACTCATCAACCAAAAAGAATTTGGTGATGTAAATAGGATGAAAGAGATGTATTGGCGTTCAACACCAGAAGAGCGCCGGCAGGCACTGATGCCCTTTACATGGAGTTTTATATATAACCATGGTGTGATGATAGGCAACAGACGGGAGGGAAGTAAGATGAACGTAACCAACCAGATGTGGTTTTCTTATCCTGGTTATCACGAATTGCTGTGTGGATTCGCCGACGACGAAAACATCAACAGCAATGCTCCTTTACCTAATCCACATCCTACCGTATTCGAGGTGGCACAGCAGTCACCTCAATACAAGGACGCTGTATTATGCTTTGGAAGTTGGGGACGTTTTATCGAAATATTTAATGAGGAGCGCAGTGGGTTGAAGATAAATGCCAACTACCGGCATGCCATGACGGAAAAACCTACATTGCGAGAAAAGTATTTAGACAAACTTACCGAACTTTGTCCACGCTATTGGGGTGAAGAGCGCTTTGACTTCCTTACCCACGAATATGCTATGGAAGCCTTGCGCACACAACATCCCAAGTTTGTTTTTATTGGATATGGTGATACTGATGAGTGGGCACATGCCGGCAGATACCAGTTGTACCTTGATGCAGCTCGCAGTACAGATGCATATTTGCAGGAACTTTGGAACCTTTTGCAAAGCGACCCGTTTTATAAAGATCAGACAACTGTAATTGTGACATGCGATCACGGCCGTGGAGACAAGGACAAGAAAGGGTGGCTTCATCATGGCAAGAGTGTCGAGAATTCCGACCAAACATGGCTCATGGCCTTTGGAAAGGGAATTCCCGCACAAGGAATTTATATAGGCAACTATTATAATAATCAGATAGCTCCAACAATTGCCTACTTGTTAGGCATTAAGTTTCAACCTAATTATCCTGGAATTGGGGAAAAATTTGACTTACGCTTCTCCCATCAAAACAAACGATAAAAAATGATTGCTGTCCACTGAAACTCACAAGGGCATAATCGAGTAGGAGGCAAGCACTAATCATAGGTGTCAACCTCTTACTCGATTGGTTTCCGGTCTTGTCTATCCTTTGATCTTTGACGTGAATTTCTCAGGAAGTCGAGGCATGGCACCCTTTTGTGTGCATACGTAAGCACTCACTTTCACTGCCAGTTCGTGGGGCTCCCTGATGGGCTTGCCCGACAGGATGGCGGCCGTGAAAGCGCCGCTAAACGAGTCGCTGGCTCCTACGGTGTCGGCAACCTCCACCTTGGGCGTTTCCTGAAAGTTCTTCAAGCTCTTTGCAAACACGTAGCTGCCATTCGTTCCGCAGGCCAGCACGATCATGTCGAGGTTGTATTTGCCGAGAATCAGCCAGCACTTGTTCTCAATGTCGAGACCCGGATAGTCAAAAAGAAGATCGATGACAACAAGTTCTTCATCGTTAATTTTCAAGATGTTGCATCGCTTAAGCGACTCTTGGACAACCTCTCTGGTGTAGAAGTTGCCATGCAGGTAGATGTCAAAAATCTTCAGTCAGTCGTCCGGAGTGGCATCGAGAAATTTTCCAATGGTCGCTCTCGACTGCTCACACTGCGCTGGGCCAATGAGCCGAAACAAACGGTACTGCAGCTGTGGGCAGTCGCTTCCACATCAGGCGTGAAAGAAATATAGTCCCATGCCGCACCGGTCCGGATTTCATAGGTGGGCACACCATCAGCATCGGGTTCCACCCCTACCGTTCACGTAGGATAGTCCATGTACAATTGGTTACCGTTCTGGGATGCAACATGAAAAAAAAGCTCCTGCCCTTGTATGACAAAATCCTGCTGAGGAAGAGGTCGGTCATAGAAACCATCAATGACGAACTCAAGAACGTCGCTCAACTGGTACATTCCAGACACCGTAGCGTACTCAACTTCGCAATGAACGCACTCGCAGCAATTGCAGCCTATAGTTTCTTCAACAAGAAGCCATCTATAAATATAGACTTCTGCATTGAAGACAAAGGCGGCCAGCTGAACATATTTTGAGATAACCGAAACGGAATTGTATGGGCAAGAAAGCCATCCCTGCCAATTGACAGGGATAAAGGACTTATACCCTTACTTCAAAAACAGAACACAAGGTGAGTTTATCCCGAACTCAGTTTTTAAGTTTTAATTTAGCCTCGATGGAGCCATAGGCGTAGTAAAAGGCTAATAGCCCCCATGTCGCGACGTAGCACCACACGAACACGCCAATGATGTTGGCCAAGACAACTATCGCGCTGAAATAGGTGGGTAGCCCACTCTCATCGCCCATCGCCTGTCCTTGCAAGCTAATGGCGTCTGCCATCGCCGTGATGACTATTGGCATTTTTATGACCGCGGCGATGATGCCCATAATGATAGACACTAATAGCGATAGCGTGAACAAAAACGCCCAATATCGCCATCCTTGGCGATAAGGCTTGCCAAAAATAGCTCCTAATTTTGTTCCCGTCTCTATGCAATACTTCATCATGGTGTAAGCGATGGGAAGCAAGACGACGCATGCCACCATCGCCACGAGCGTAGGTAGTGCCATCGCTAACCAGACTTTTTGTGGTGTCACGATGGTGTCGGGTGCAATGAGTGGCATGGAGCCAATGGCCAATAGCGTTATGGCGAGGGCTGTAACTATTACTGTTATCAGGCCCACGAGTTTTGCCATGCGAGCAAGGTTGGTCTTGAATGTCGCGTCGTTTAGTAGCGTTGCCATTCTCGCCCCCAGCCATGTGACGCCAGTTAAGATGGCTATGGCCAAGATTATGCCGATAGGCGCGATTGTCAATAATTTTTGGGTATGTCCTCCAACCATATTCGCAAACAGTTCGCTTGACGCGAGTAGTTGGCCGGCTGCTGCGCAGATGCCCAACAGCAGAGCCGGCATCCACGTGAGGCGAATGATGGTTTTCAGGTTGCCACAGAAAAGTTCGTACGCAGCTTTGACACATTTGGCCAAACCACGCGTTTTATATAGCTCTGTTTCCATGTCTTATAATGTTTTTCTTCTTCTGAACTCGGCGCAAACAATGGCCGTGGCAATGGCCACGTTGAGGCTTTCCGCCGTTTGTCTGCCTATTGGATAGTTTGGTATGAGGAGATGCCTGCTCACCATTTTTCGTATCTCGGGGGATATCCCTTTGCCCTCGTTGCCCATGACGATGAGCCCTCGTGGTTGCAAGTCTTCGTCGTAAATGTCATGGCCGTCGAGAGTGGTGCCATAGACCGGCGTGTTTGGTGGCAGGGCGCCAATGAACTGCTTGAGGTCTGTGTATCGCAGTCTCACGCGGGCTATGCTGCCCATGGTGGCTTGTACCACCTTAGGGTTGTACATGTCAGCCGTGTCCTTTGAGCAGAAAATATGCCCAATGCCAAACCAATCAGCCACCCGGATGATGGTGCCGAGGTTTCCGGGGTCTTGTATGTCGTCGAGCGCCAAGCACAATTCTGAGTTTGGAAGCCTGCCACATGGCTCGCTGTCTTCTTGGTCAAACATGCCAAACACGCCGACGATTTGCTGTGGGTGTCGCATGAGCGACACTTTGCTCAGCTCCGTCTCGCTCGCCTCAAGCAGTTCGGCACGAGGCCATTTCTCGCGTGCGTCAGGATGTTTGGTTAACCATTCGGCCGTGGCGATGATCATTGTGGGGGCGGTCACCATGCCGATGTCGCCCACCACCTTGGGACCCTCGGCCACGAAGAGCCCCTCGCGCAGCCTGTTTTTTTTCAGCTCTAACGAGCGCACGTATTTGATGACAGCCTTGCTTATCATATTGCAAAGATACCTAATACTTTTGTAAGACGTGGAAAAATCTATGTTAATAGATGCTATCTGTGGACAAAAACTATTACCTTTGTGACTTTAAAAGTCGTGTCATTGAAGACAAAATATATCTTATACTTGTCCGTTTTGGTATGCCTGTTATCGGCGTGCGGCTCCTCAAGGCTCATACCTGACAATAGCTATTTGTTGGAAAGCGTGGAGATCAAAAGCGATGACAAGCGTGTTGACGTATCGTCGCTGACTCCATATATACGGCAACACGCCAATTCTAAATGGTTCTCGCTCTTCAAGATTCCGCTTGGCACATACGCGTTGGCTGGCAATGACAGCGCCAAATGGATAAACCGAGCGCTTAGGCGCGCCGGGGAGGCTCCCGTGTTGTATGACGCGGAGCAAGCGGCGCGGTCTGTCGACGACTTGCGGACGGCCTTGCGAAATATGGGTTTCATGCACGCTGGCGTCGATTTGAGAACAAAGGTCAGGGGCAAGAAACTTAAAGCCATCTACATATTGCATCTTGGCGATCCTTATTTTATCAGTAGGGTGGATTATGATATCAAGGACGAGCGTATCAAAGCCATCCTTCGAAATTATGCGCGCGCCACGCCAAATAACAGCAAAGGTAGCATGCTTCGCGCCGGCGACCGCTTCACGGTGGATAAGCTCGACGAGGAACGGGAGCGCATCACCAAGATATTGAAAGATTCGGGCTATTACCGTTTTCACAAAGATTTCATACAATACCAAGCAGACTCCGCGGCAAACAGTCGTGACATAGGCTTGACGCTCCACCTGATGGGCTTTAAGGCCGATGGGTCCTCGGTGGAGACGCTCCACCCGAGATACACCATCAGGAACATAAACTTCCAGAATAGCGACGGCGGTGTCATACCCTTGCGTCGGCGGGTGCTTGAGAACAACACGTACATTCAGCGAGGCGCGCTATTCTGTGCCACCGATTTGCAGAAAACATATAACCGTTTTGGCCGTATGAAAGCGGTGAGATATACCGATATTCGTTTCCAAGAGGTGCCAGACACGTCGCTCCTTGACGTTGACATTAATATTGGCATGGGTAAGTCTCGGTCTGTGTCTTTTCGGCCTGAGGGAACCAATACGGCCGGCAACCTGGGTGCCGCAGCCTCGTTGAGCTATGAGAACAGGAATATTTTTCGTGGCGCCGAGACTTTCAGCGTGGAGTTGCGCGGCGCTTTCGAGGCTATCACGGGGTTGGAGGGCTATCGTGACAAGAACTACGAGGAGTACAGCGTCGAGACTAAATTGCAGTTCCCCCGGTTCATCGCGCCGTTCATTTCCACCGTTGCCCGCCGTCGAAGCAATGCCACCTCTGAGCTGTCGTTGACTTGGGACTTGCAGAACCGGCCGGAGTTTCACCGCCGGGTGTTTTCGTCAGCTTGGCGCTACAGATGGGCCATGCCTCACCGAAACATATCCTACCGGGTGGATTTTCCGGATCTCAACTATGTGTACATGCCTTGGATAAGCGATACTTTCAAGCGCGATTATCTTGACAACGCGTCCAATCGCAATGCCATACTTCGTTATAACTATGAGGATCTGTTTATCATGAGGGCTGGTTTTGGCCTCTCGTATAGCGATGGCGTGGATGCCTTGAGGGCCAATGTGGAGACGGCGGGCGGCGCGCTGAGCGTTTTGTCGCGCCTCATGGGCAGTGGCAAAAATCGCCGTGGGCAATACACTTTTCTCAATATAGCTTACGCGCAATATCTCAAATTCGACTTTGACTACACGCACTTGATACGGTTTGACAGCCGAAACGAGTTGGCGCTTCATGGCGATTTTGGCCTCGCGTGGCCTTATGGCAACAGCTCCATACTGCCATTTGAGAAGCGTTACTTTGCCGGTGGGGCCAACGGCGTGCGGGCTTGGAGCGTGAGATCGCTTGGACCGGGTAAATATCGTGGCACAGACGGACGCATAGACTTTATCAACCAGACTGGCGACATGAAACTATACTTGAGCGCCGAGTATCGCACGTATCTCTTTTGGAAGTTGAATGGCGCGTTTTTTGTCGACGCGGGCAACGTTTGGACACTGCGCGACTATGCTGAGCAGGTGGGCGGACAGTTCAAGATAGACGAGTTTTACAAGCAGATAGCTGTGGGGTATGGTCTTGGTCTGCGCCTCAACTTCAATTTCTTCATCCTCCGTTTCGACATGGGCATGAAAGCCGTCAACCCAGCCTACGACACCCACAGGGAGCATTGGCCGTTGCTATATCCCAAGTTCAGTCGCGATTTCTGTTTTCATTTCGCTGTCGGCATGCCGTTCTGACGGATGGGTGTCGTGTTTGGAGACCATGAAATGTTTGTTTGTTGGAAGCTGTTGGCAACAAGGTTGAAAAAACACTTCGACGTTTCTGTTTTCATTACTTGATAGAAAGGAGTTGGCTAAGCTCACGACTCGTTCCGTCAGTAGTTCGTAATCAACAGATGCATGGCTTTTCTTGTCCTCGCCGGCCAGCGTACTGAGGGAAAAAACAAGTTTAGGGCTGCAAGTTGAAAATGGGGGATGGTGTCTTGCGGCGCAGCACGTCCAATTTGAAATCGGCAGCCGGGTCGTCTCCGGCAACGATGCCGTGCGCGCGGAGTGTTTGCCTCACGGTGGTCTCCGCAAGGTCGGGATGGTTGTTTTCGTTGCTCAGATGGCATAGCCACACATGCCTGAGGCAAGGCGTGGCGTTGTCTATGATGGTTTTCGCGCACTCGTCGTTGCTCATGTGCCCGTATGGGCCGCGTATGCGTCGTTTCAGATGTTCGGGATAATGGCCACGGTCAAGCATCTCCGTTTCGTAGTCGGCCTCGATCACCAAGTAGTTGGCTTTTGAAATATAGTGCTTTATATCTTCCGTGACATGGCCTATGTCGGTCATCAGCACGAATGTTACGTCTTCGTGCTCCACGCAGTAGCCCACATTGTCGGTGCTGTCGTGGGGCACACCAAAAGCCGTGATGGTGAGGTCTCCTATGTGAAATGGAACACCTTTTTCTATGTTATGGGCTTGCTCGGATGCTATTTTCCGACGCAGGCACCAGTTTCTCTCCATGCCGGCGTGCACCTGTGCGGTGGTGTATACGGGTATGTCGAAATCGTGGCTTAGGGTTCCCGCCGACTTGGCGTGGTCCGTATGGTCGTGCGTTACGAGTATGCCGTCGATGGCAGAAGGGTGGATGTTATAGTTGCAAAACCATTTTTTCAAAGTGCGTGTCCCCAGTCCCGCATCTATGAGAAGCCTTGTGCGCTCGGTGTACAGACAGCTGCAATTACCGCTGCTACCGCTGCCGAATGATATATAGTGAAGCATTGTTATCCAAATTTTGTTGCAAAGATAGCCATTATTGTGTGAAAAAGGGAAAAAAGCGTGTCCCATTCACGAAAATATCCCTATTTTTGCAGGGAATTATCCATGGCTCTCGAGTGATGGGAAGATGCGTGGCTGACGCTCGTCGAGCGTCAGGGCGTGTGGCCTAATGACGAAAAATTACAAAACGATGAAAACAAAATGCCATGTTTTGACGGTGACGGTCTTGACGCTTTTGGTAGGCATGGCCGCTCTGTCGTCGTGCGAACATTATCAAGAAAAACAATTGAGGGATACGGTGAGCGATTTTTCCACCGCCTATTTCAATTGGCAATATCACAAGGCCGCGCGTTTTTGCGCGCCTGGCTCCGAACGCTGGTTGGCCTATATGGCGTCGCAAGTGACCCAGCGCGACGTGGACACGCTGAGAGCTTTGCCCTCGGGCGCGTCTGTAAGGATAAACTCCATGCGCTTTTACAAGGGCGACAGCGTGGCCGTCGCGGATATGGAGGTGTGCGATTTTCTCGAGATGGACACGATAGGCAAAACTGGAAGGTGGGTGGAGAAGGCTCGGTACCTCATCTCGGCAAGGTTGGTTCGCGGCGTGTGGAAGGTTTGGCTGTCGGCTCCCCTGCGCGCTGAGAAAGACTGAGATAATAGCCCAATTTATAGCATTTGAACAACCATAAGGATGGCGACGGACCTATAAGGTTTTTTCTCCATTTGCCTTTCAGCAATCGAAACACAAGTAAATATAACGTCACGAAAGCCTTGTTGAGTTTGCCAACGACTTGGAGCAGGTGCGAATACTCTATCAATTCATGGCGAAAATGGTACAGTGTGCGCACTCCCTCCTCTGTCTTGGCCACGAAATGCACGTTGTCCTCATAGTTGTAAAAACCGATGGGCGCATCTATATGTAGTACGTCTATGCCAGCCTCGCGCAAGTCGCGCCCGAGCATGACATCCTCGTAGCCATAGTTCACGAACCTGTTGTCCAAGGGGTGTGCCAGTATCAGTTCCCTGCTGATGAGCAGGTTGGAAATATTGAAGCACCGGTATGGGTGCGCTTGTCGGCGCATGGCCGTCAGCGCCGGAGCCGCCGCGCGCTCGTAACGCCATCGTAAATTGCCTTCGGGCCCTGGCATCATGCGGTATCCTCCGTAGCATACGGTGGCATGACGAGAGGCTTTTATAAATCTCAACAAATAGTCGTCAAGGATGATTTGTCCGTCGCCGTCAATATAAAGCAGCCATTCGCCGTTGGCGTGTTCGGCCAAAAGGTTGCGAATGACGGCTCGCCCTACGTTAGTTTCTTGGCGGAATACATGGCAATTAGGTAGCTTTGCGATGCGTGAATTGCGCTCGACGACCGTGCCGTCCGTCGACGCGTCGTCTGCCACTATCAGCTCCCAGCTTAGCCCTTTTATGGCTGAGGCCTGCTGGGCGATACTTGTGGCCAAATTCAGGCAGTCGTCGTTGTGGGTGGGAATGAGTATGGAAATCATGCCAGTTTGTCTTTGAGAAAACGCCCCGTGAGGCTGCTTTCGCAAGCGGCTATATCTTCAGGGGTGCCAGCGCACACGATGTTGCCACCTGCGTTGCCACCACCCGGTCCAAGGTCTATGACCCAGTCGGCCGACTTGACAACCTCGAGGTTGTGCTCAATGATGACGATACTGTGTCCCCTGTCTATGAGGGCGTCGAAGGCTTGGAGCAGGCGCGTGATGTCATGGTAGTGCAGTCCGGTGGTAGGCTCATCGAAGATGAACATGGTGGGCTCTTGTTTCTCCTGGCCAATGAAGTAGGCTAATTTGACGCGTTGGTTCTCACCGCCCGATAGTGTAGACGAGTTTTGCCCCAATTTGATGTAGCCCAATCCCACGTCTTGTAGTGGCTTGAGGCGGTTGATAATGTTATTCTGTCCATGCGAGCCGAAAAAGTCTATTGCCTCGGCTACTGTCATGTTGAGCACGTCGTTTATATTCTTGTCCTCGAAACGCACGTCGAGCACCTCTTGTTTGAATCGTTGCCCATGGCATTCCTCGCATTGGAGCACGAGATCTGCCATGAATTGCATTTCCACTGTGATGACGCCTGCCCCCTTGCACTCTTCGCAGCGACCTCCGTCGGTGTTGAATGAGAAATGCTGCGCTGTGAGGTTGAGTTGTTTGGCCAGGGGTTGCTCGGCGAAGAGTTGGCGTATAGCATCGTATGCTTTGATATAAGTGGCGGGGTTGGAACGTGTGCTTTTGCCAATGGGATTTTGGTCAACGTACTCTATATGGCGTATGTGGCTCCAGTCTCCATCGAGCGAGAGGAACTCGCCCGGGGCGTCGCACACCTCGTTGAGCCGACGCTTGATGGCCGGGTAGAGTATGCCCTTGACGAGGGTGGATTTGCCCGAGCCGGACATGCCCGTGATAACCGTCATGACATTGAGGGGTATTCGTGCGTCTATGCCTCGCAGGTTGTTCATGCGACAGCCGTTGAGCTTGATGGATAGGTTCCACGCTCGGCGGCTTTGGGGAACGGGTATACGCTCGGCCCCTGTGAGGTAGCGCACGGTATGGCTGCGTGGGTATTTCTTCAAGAGGTCGCGGCTGGCTGGGGGGTTGGCGCTCGCGGTGTTGTCGGGCACTTTTCCCTCGTATACTATCTCTCCGCCGTGGCTGCCTGCGTCTGGGCCTATGTCGATGAGCCAGTCGGCCGCTCGCATGATCTCCTCGTCGTGTTCCACCACGATGACGGTGTTGCCAATGACCTGAAGCTCGCGCAGCACTTGGATGAGACGGTGGGTGTCGGCACTGTGTAGGCCTATGCTCGGCTCGTCGAGAATGTATAGGCTGCCCACGAGCGAGGACCCAAGCGAAGTGGTAAGGTTGATGCGCTGGCTTTCTCCGCCTGACAGGGAATTGCTCAATCGGCCGAGGGTGAGGTAGCCCAAGCCTACCTCGCACAAAAATTTGAGTCGTGACCTGATCTCGGTCGTCAGCCGCTCGCTCACCGCTCGCTCGTGCTCGGTAAGCTCAAGCCGCTCGAACCATTTGGCAAGGTCGGACACTGGCATTTGGGTAAGATCCGTGATGGCGCGTCCATCTATCTTTACCCATTGGGCCTCTTTTTTCAGGCGGGTTCCCTTGCAGTCTGGGCAGATGGTTTTGCCACGGTAGCGACTCATCATCACACGATACTGTATCTTGTATTGGTTTTCTTTTACCATTTGGAAAAAAGAGTCTATGCACACGCTGTCCGCTCGCCGTTCGCCATTCTTTTTCAAGTCGCTGGGCAGACCATGCCACAGCATGTCTCTCTCCTTGGTGGATAGGTCCATGTATGGTTTGAAAATGGGAAACTCGTCCTTTTGGGCGCGTCGGCAGAATTCCTCTTGCCATTTGCCCATTTTATCGCCATGCCAACACTGCACGCATCCGTCATAGACGGAGAGCGTTGAGTTTGGAATGACGAGTTTCTCGTCTATGCCAATGACACTTCCAAAGCCTTCGCAGGTGGGGCAAGCCCCAAGGGGAGAGTTGAAAGAGAACATATTATCACTGGGCTCTTCAAATTTGATGCCGTCGGCCTCAAAGCGCGAGGAGAAATCGTAATGAATGTTGGAGGGAGGGAACACCAGCCTGCAGGCGCCATGACCCTCATACATGGCTGTCTCGATTGAGTCGGCAAGACGGGTCAAGGCGTCATGTTCTCGTGACACGCTCAAACGGTCAACTACAAGGAATAAGGAACTGTCGTTTTTGTTATTCTTGGCGAATTGACTGTTTGTGATTGCGTCTTCGATAAGCATTACCTCGTCATCGATCATTATTCGCGTGTACCCTCCCTGCAAGCTCATTTCCAATTGCTTTTTTATGGTGCGGCCTTCCATGATGCGCAAAGGTGCCAAAACCATGTACTTGGTGCCATCTGAATATTGCAATACCTGTTGTATCACGCTATCTGTGGAGTGTTTTTTCACTTCTTGTCCGGATATGGGAGAGAATGTTCGACCTATGCGTGCGTACAGAAAACGCAGGTATTCGTAAATCTCCGTGGAGGTTCCTACGGTAGATCGGGGGTTGCGCGCGATTACTTTCTGCTCTATGGCAATGGCGGGGGGCAGGCCTTTGATGTAGTCGCACTCTGGTTTGCTCATACGTCCAAGGAATTGGCGCGCATAGCTTGAGAGGCTCTCGACATAGCGGCGTTGGCCCTCGGCGTAGAGAGTGTCAAAGGCAAGTGAAGACTTGCCAGACCCTGACAGGCCTGTGATGGCTATGAATTTGTCGCGTGGAATGCGCAGACTAATGTTTTTCAGGTTGTTTACCCTCGCTCCTTTTATCTCGATATATTTGTCTTCCATGTTAAAAATACTGCTCATGTACGTCGTACAAATATACGAAGAATAATCTGAACGTTGTATTTAATACAGTTCAATTTTGAATAAAAAACGCTCATGGCAAGAATACAGGTACGAATTACGAAATAAATAGTGGTTGTGTATGTTTTGACCTTATGGCTAAATATTAGCCATAAGGGTAAGGTGAAATTGTGAGCAAGGGTTAAAATATGTGCGTGCGAAAATAAACGGATCAGTGCTTGTTATTTTTTTTGATAAAACGTTCGATGCCTTTCTCTAAGCTCTCAGTGGGTGCGATAATATTATATTGTTCCCAAAACTCTGGATCACCAAAGTATTCCGGGTGATCATAGAGCGCTTCATGCTTTCGAAAAGCATCACGCCCTTTAATGGTCATAAAAGCATCTGGTGCTTCGTGTGTTACCACCATCTCGGATGTCACACGGTAAGGTGAGGCGAAGAGCTTGCGTTTCCATTCGCATTTAAAGTCTGTGTCAGTGCGAATATAGTTTAGTGAAAGTTGCCCAAAGGCATTTTCTTGATAGTTTATGTGTATGGTGAGACTGCGTGGGGTGAACCTAACTCCTATGGGTTTACTTTTGAGCATGAATTTGGTTGCCTTGTTGCGGTCTCTCATGTCAAGTTGTAGGTCGACGTGCTTGATGGCGTAAGTCTCGGTGTTGATGTAAAAATCACCCCATAGCAATGCGTATTCTGTGACATACTTTGGCTCAATGCGTACCACAATTTGTGCATTGTTGTTGTCGGAGGGCGATGGCTTCATGGAGAATTGATACAAAGTGAGCTGCTTGTCGTTAAGCAAATAATCGAGATTTTTGACGATATCAAGGTAGATGGGGATGGTTGGGCCGCCCGCTATTTTGGCTCCGAGGGTGTCTGAACTTTGCGTAGAGATAAGTCTACGGGCTTTGCTGATAGCTACCTTGTCGTTTGTCACTCCATGTGCATAGGATCGTTTGTACATGTCAGTAATAGCTTCTGCCACATAAATGTAGCGCTTACCTTTACGAGTGGTTTCTCGGTAGAAGCATTGTTGAGAAAGTGGACGTGACGAGTAGTTGACAGGGATATTCCGAATGGCGGTTTTTAATACTGTTTCTGGGTCGGCCACAAGTACTTCTTTTAGTATGACAGTAGTGGGTTTGAGTTTTATTTTCAAAAAAACTGGTTTTTGTGGCAGGGTGATGCTGCGTGTCTTGTAGCCTAAATGTGAAAAATTGATAGTCTGGGTAGATGTTGGCACTTTTAGAATGAACAGTCCGTCCTCGTTGGTTACGGTGCCAGTGTGCCCATCGTCTGCCATAATTGAGACGGCGCACATGGCACGACCGTTATCTGCGTCAGTCACTTTCCCGGTGATAGTGATAGGCTCTTGAGCACTGCAGAGTTGTTCCACTATCAGCATAAATATTAGGAAAAAAAAGCGATGGGTCTTCATGGGCATAAAAAAATAAAAAACAGACGTCTCTTGCAAATATAGCAAAAAACATCTGATTTTTGTGCTTTGGGACTATTTTTTTACCCCATAGCCCTATTTTCAAGGACTTATACAAAAGTATTTTTAATTTTGTATCACAGAAAAAAGCTTTTACCGTGGTTACAAACCTGCGTTTTTCTTGTTGACATAATCAGCAAATTCTTTGTCGTATGCGGCAAATTGTTCGTCGGCCTTGTTGCCCAAAGCCTTTCGTAAGCCTTTGTAGTAGCGAGATACTTTCGCATGAATGGCTGCGTTGTCACTGTCTGAGGCATATATCTTGTCAAGGTCAACGTGCATCTGTGGGACTAATTCGTTGAGAAATTCAAGTTCGCCCGAATATTTAGCCGATTGGTTGATATCAGGTGTTTGAGTAGGTTCTGCCATCTGTGTTGACTCCCTTTTGATAGTGTCTACCACTTCTTTGGATGGTTGCTGTGCTTCTGTTGAGGGCTGGTTACGATTGAAAATAAATATGACCGCAATGCCAACGATGGCCGCAATGGCTGCAATGAGCACGGCTATACGCTTATTGTGATGCGAGCCGCTATTTTGCCGGCTTTTTTTTCGAAGTGTGACACGCCGATGTTCAAATGCTTCGAGAAAAGTTTCTATGTCTGGAAATCGGTCGTTTCGTACGAAATTGGTGCTACCTTCAATCACGTCACTATATTCGTCGTTGATATTTAGTTCTTTTAATATGGTTCCAAGAGAGAAAACATCAGTACGAGCGTCAAGAACAACGGTGCCGTCTTTGGCTTCAGGAGCACGGTATTTTGTTAGTTCGGCTGGCTCGCTGAGCATATCGGCGAAATGTAGGCGTATATTGAGTAGTTTCACTTGGTCGTCTTTGTTGGTGATAAACACGCATGATGGGTTTATAGCGCCATGCACCAATGAGTTGGCATGAAGAAAGCTAAGTGCGTCTGCCAATTGGTGAATGATGTTTTTCTTTTCCTCCATGTCATGATTTTCACGCATGTAATCGGTAAGCGTGCGCGCTGGTTCCCACTCCAAGACAATGCAATGTCCATAATTCTCGAAGTCTCTTTCACCAATACATTTGATGATATTGGGATGTTCTATTTTGTGACAACGAGCATATTCTCGCTTCAAACTACGTAGATATTGCGGTTTGTTGCGATAGGCTGACTTGATTCCAACGAGCAAGACATCCTGTCCATTCATTTTGTCAGTAACTAATATGTTGACACCATAGGTCTTGATTTCGTTTGATTCTGTCATGGTTTTTGGTTTTAAGGAATTTTCATAATGAACTTTTGTTATCAATATCGAGCCTTATGACAAAGTGGATTTTTGTAAACATTGACAACGATATATCTTTGCTGATGCGCTGTTGCTTGCTCTACTTTCCACCCATGGGGAAGAGACCGTAAAGGTTGGCGTCTATCATGTCTGTCACTTTGCGGAAGTCTTCCGCGTTGTCCTCAAAATTGATATTATCGCCATCAATGATGATGAGGTCTCCTTTGTAGCTGTTGATCCAGTTCTCATAGCGTTTTTGCAAACCTGTGAGATAGTCTATGCGGATGCTTTGCTCAAACGATCGCCCGCGCTTTTCTATATGGTTTACTAACGTGGGTATGGAAGAGCGTATGTAAATCATGAGTTGTGGCAGTTTTACAAGTGATATCATGAGGTCGAAAAGATCGGAGTAGTTTTCAAAATCCCGATCTGTCATAAATCCCTGATCGTGCAAGTTGGGCGCGAAAATGCGCGCGTCCTCGAAGATGGTACGGTCTTGTACGATAGTGTCGTTGCTTTGGGCAATCTCTACAATCTCCTTGAAGCGTTTGTTGAGAAAGTAAACCTGCAAGTTGAAAGACCATCGGTTCATGTCTTTGTAGAAGTCGTCGAGATACGGATTGTTGTCCACTGGCTCAAATTTGGGTATCCAGCCATAACGTTTGGCCAAAAGTTTGGTGAGCGTGGTCTTGCCGCTTCCTATATTTCCTGCTATTGCGATGTGCATGATGTAGTGAGAGTTGGGTGTGTATTGAAAGTTTTGTTATTATCTGAGAGTGTCGCCAAACAGCGTGTTGTTGATGTTTTGTAGAGCTGCTAACTCTTCGTCTATGCGCTTGATGATACTTGCGAAATCTTCTCGTGAGTACAAGAAGTTGAGGTTGTCCACGTCAATGACGAGCGTGCGTCCAGTGTATTTGTTCATGATGAAGTCCTCGTATCGGTTGTTGAGGTTCTTCAAGTAGTCCAATTGTATGTTTTGCTCGTAGTCTCTTCCGCGACTATGTATATTTTCCACGAGGTGTGGAACCGTAGACCTTAGATAGACCATGAGGTCGGGTAGGCGCGCTACCATCATCATGGAGTCGAAAAGTCCCATGTAGGTTTCGTAGTCTCGATCGCTCATGTTGCCCATTTCGTGGTTGTTTGCAGCAAAGATATGCACGCCCTCGAATATGGAACGGTCTTGTACGATGGTATTGGTGGATTTCTCGATTTCCAACAAATCACGAAACCTTTCCTTAAGGAAGAATACCTCAAGGTTAAGCGACCATCGGGACATGTTTTCGTAATAATCTTGCAAATATGGGTTTTGCAGAACGCTCTCCATGCGGGGTTCCCAACCGTAGTGTTTGGCGAGCATCTTGGTGAGCGTAGTTTTGCCGCTTCCTATGTTTCCTGCTATTGCGATGTACATGTTATGCTTTTCTCAGTGCCAAGTTGTAATTGTAGAAATCCCGGTTGCCCGTGATATCTCTCACAGGTTTTATAAAAGGTGGAAAATTCACGTCCTCGGCGTTTGTTATGCCTTTGGTCTCCAAGATGGTCATGCCCTCAAGTTGTTCCAAATAAGTGTCAAGCTCAAAGTATTGCCCTTTCCAGATAAAGCTACGGCGTTTTTTGTGTATGGCGCGCCGGTAGGGGTCTGCTTGCGACAGCAATGATTGGTATAGTGCGTTGCTCACTTGTCGTTCAGTCTCCACTTGCTCCATGTCGTTGACAGTCTTTTTCATGGTATGTACGTTAACACGTTTGCCGTTGGACCAAAAACGCCTGCGCAGTCTTACTTCGCTGTCAGGATCTGAGACCAAATAGGTTTGCAGAATATCGCTATCAATGGTGTTGGGTATTTCGCCGGTCACTTCCACAATGTATTTTCGTTCCTCGGTGATGGGCTGTGCCAATCCTAAAACACTTGAAATTTCTTTGAGCACGCGGTTCAATTTTGTGTCAAAGTCATCATGGTTGTTGATTACCCTCAGGTGTGGATGCCCACTCCAAGCATTGATAACTTTCTTGTCCAACTCACGAGCCATACGCAATCCCTCTTCGTTTTTTTGCTCTGCACGCTGCGAGTTGGTCGTAGTGGTATAGAATTTTTCCGCTCCATCAGCGGCCGATACCAAGTGGAGCACCGCGTCGTATCGGTCTATAAGTTGCTGTGCCGAAGTACCAATGTTATCGATGATATCTTCCCATACGTTAGGTTTGAGATATGCCGAGATATCCATGGTGCCACGGTCGCACACCACCACGGCAGGCTCTTCCACTTGTTCTGCCATTTTCATAAATTTGTCTTCAAGCAGAAGCTGGGCCTCGAGCGTGGCTTTTTCTCCTTCATAGAAAAAACGTTGGTTATCGGTGAGATAGTCCATGCCCGCTTGTGAGAACAGCGTGGGTACCTCGGGGATGGTGAATATTTTGAAGCCAAGGCTCGAAAAGTGCTCAATTATTTTTACCAAGGCGGTGGTCTTGCCGGCGCATGGGCCACCGGTGAGGACTATTTTCTTTATTTCTTTCATTGTCAACGTGGCTTGGGTGGTATTGTCACTCAAAGGCAAAGTTACAGATTTTATTGCATAAAGCCAAGCATTCCTTATTTATATTCTTGTGCGTTCATTTCTCCATGTAGCACGGCGAGTGCGTCCTCGGCGAGCGCCCCCATCTCGTTCTCGCCCGGAAAACAGTGGAACGGAGCCATAAACTCCACACGCTGGCGCAGCATAGACACAATCTCGGCGCAATGAGCCACGCCGCCTGTCACGAGAATGGCGTCTACATTGCCACAGAAGTAGGCTCCGAGCGAGCATATCCATTTGGCGATATTGTATACCATGCCCTCCACCACAAGTTTGGCTTGTTGGTCGCCCGCATGCACACGGTCCATCACCTCGCGCATGTCGTTTGTGCCAAGATGGGCGGTTATGCCACCTTTGCCCGTAATCATGCGCAGCAATTGCTCTTTGGTGTATTTTCCACTGAAGCTCAGGTGCACCATGTCCGAGCTGGGCAAAGACCCCGACCGCTCAGTGCTGAAAGGTCCTTCGCCGCTGATGGCGTTGTTCACGTCGACCGCTTTGCCGTGGTCATGGGCGGCTACAGACACGCCACCACCCATATGGCACACTATGAGGTTTAAGTCTTCGTACCGCATGCCCTGCTCTTGTGCGAAGTGTTTAGCCACGGCACGCTGGTTGAGAGCATGCCATACGCACGACCTTGGCATTTCTGGGCGACCGGATATGCGCGCCACTGGTGCCATCTCGTCTACTACGCCCGGTTCTGCCACGAGAGCCCTGCTGCCCGGTATGAGTTTTGCAATATCTGAGGCTATCTTGCATCCCAAGTTGCAAGCGTGGTGATATTTGGCGTTCAGATTGTCGTGTATCATCAAGTCGTTGATTTCGTAGGCGCCTCCCGGTACGGGTTTAGCAATGCCGCCACGGCCTATCACAGCGTCAAAGTTCAGTGGAATGTTATGTGCGCTTAGCTCGTTGAGCACGAGTTCTTTGCGGAAATCGTACTGCTCGTGAACGTCACCGAACGCCGCCAACTCACTGTTCGAGTGGTGAATGTTGGTTGAAAAAGTTGGGGTGTTATCATCAAATGTGGCTATCTTGGTGGATGTGGAGCCGGGGTTGATAACTAATATCTTCATGTTGTTTAATATTTCAAGGTATGGTGTTGCTACAATGGGCTCATTCGTTCACCGTGCCCAATGCAGCGGCTATGGCCAAACTGTAGTATTTGGTCTCAGGAGCGTCGGCGCGTGATGTCATTACCACTGGCACGCGTGCGCCTTGTAGCAAGCTGGCTAATTTGGCTCCGTTAAACAAGGTAATAGTTTTATGAAACACGTTACCGCTCTCTATATTGGGGAATATTAGTGCATCGGCCTCGCCGTTGATGGGCGATACGATACCTTTCACTTTAAGGCTTTCAGCCGAGCATGATGTTTTCAGGTCCAAAGGCCCATCCACGACGCATTTGCCAAACTGGCCTTGCTTGGCCATTTGCACTATCTCGCGGTATCCTGAGGTATAGGGGAAGTGGCGTTCGTCCACTTCTTCGCTGCAATGTATGAGCGAGATACGTGGCTCTTCGATGCCCATGGCGTGGCATAAGGCTGCCATGTAGCCCACTTGTCGTACCCGTTGTTCATGGGTGGGAAATGGAATGACGGCCGCATCAGTATAGAAAAGCAATTTGTGGTATTCGGAAAAGCTGGCGCATGCAGTGTGTGTCAACATGTTGCCATCGGGCAACAGACCGCCTTTGTAACGTATAATGGCTTTGAGCAAAATCTCAGACGGTACCAATCCTTTCATTATCATGTCCACTTCACCGTTTTGCGCCAAGCTCACAGCTTTCTCAGCTGCAAGCTTGGGATTGTCATCATCGAGCGTCACTGGATCTATAAAACCCTCTTGGGCAGCTTGTCTTACGGCCTTGATCGTCGCCTTGTCTCGAGGGCTAACCACGGCCACTCTCCGACAAATGCCCGCTGCTTTCAGTCGATCTACCACCTCGTTGAAATCTTTGATCGTATTCATAGCGTGTTGTGATTAATTTTTTCTATTGGTTGAAACTGTCTTCCTAATGCATGCAAAGATAAATAATAATTTTTAAAATGAAAATGCGTGATGGGGTTTTTATATGTCAACAAAATACGATTTGGCATTTGCGCCTCGTCAATCCCATGCACTTTGATATGAGAGGCAATGCTTGTACAATAAAAAAACCGGCGCACTCTCACGAGTTAGCCGGTTTTTCAAAATTAACTTTAATAATCTAATACCATGAAAAACACGATGCAAAGATACGATAATGTTTGAAAATTTTACAAATGTTCTCTTTAAAAAATCTTAATAAATAGTCGAGTAGAGCTGTTTTTTATTTTGTTATTCTTTTTTTCGCTTTTACATTTTATTGTTTTGATACGTTATGGTGGTTGTCATGTACTTTATCACATTCGCTTTTTCAGCTTTGCACATGTCCTTTGTGGAGTGCATGTGTTTTTTTTTGAACAGTTCCTAAAATGTTCGTAAGGTAATCCATTCATGTTTGTAAAAGAAATATCCGCATAGTGAATGCCTCCTTGATGGCAGCGGCGTGCGTTTCCACGGTTTCTCATTTTATGGAGAAACGGTAGGCGCAATGGCTTGTGTAGCATTTGCCAGGAGCAAGCATCGTGGATGGCCACTGTGGCTTGTTGGGGCTGTCAGGGTAGTGTTGTGTTTCCATACATACAGAGGCATGGCGAGGATACCTGTAGCCCAATTTGCCGGGGAAGCTGCCGTTGAGGAAATTGCCCGTATAGACTTGTAATCCTGGCTCGTCAGTCATCACCTCCATATAAATGCCTGTCAAGTTGCTGTATAGGCTTGCGGCTACCTTGTGGTCGTTGCCTTTGTTGTTGCGATAGGTGTTCAAACACCAGTTATGGTCGAAACCTCCTGCCGCTTTTGTCATGGCGTATGCCTTGTTGTCAATGTTGGCAGACAGTGGTGTAGGCTTTCTGAAGTCCATGGGCGTACCTTTCACGGGGAGCGTCTCGCCCGTTGTCATGTAGGTAGTGTCCGTTGGCGTGAATTTGTCAGCGTTGATATACAGCGTCAGGTTTTCCGCGTTTTGGTCTGGTTGCCCGTTCAAATTAAAGTATGAGTGGTTCGTCATGTTTATGAATGTCTTGCGGTCGGTGGTGGCTTTGTACCTTATGTCCAACGTGTTGTCGTCGGTGAGAGTGTATGTCACGGTTGCTTCTACGTTGCCGGGGAAACCGTTGTCTCCATCGGGTGAACATATCTTGAACGTGGCGTGCCGCTTGTCCGCTGCAACGGTTTGGTAAACTTGGTATTGCCATCCCGTGAATCCGCCATGCAAGCAGTGCCCAAAATTGTTGCGCGGCAATTGGTACGCCTTGTCGTCTATCGTTATTTTCCCTTGGTTTATGCGGTTGGCATAACGGCCTATGGTCGCGCCGAAATCGCTTCCGAAATTTTCCCTGTCAGCGTATTGGGCTATGTCATCGTAGCCCAATACCACGTCGCGCCGTATTCCGTTTCGGTCGGGTACCACGATTGACACCACGCGTGCTCCAAAGTTTGTGATGCAAACCTCCATTCCCTTGTCGTTGGAGAGCCTGTATAGGTGCGTTGGCTTGCCGTCTATGTTACCTTCGAAGCGCGATGGGTCCAGTTGGCTGTCGGTAAGTCTCCACCTCGGGTCTATGAATGGAGCCTCGGCCACGTTGGATGGCTGGCTACCCATGACGTGTGGCCATCCGTCCACCCAGTCCACCCGGTCCATGTACAGCAGCCGTCCGGCGTCTGGGTCGTCTGATTTGAAGCCGTGGTACAGCAGATAATCTCGCCCGCGGTCGTCTGTTATGATTTCAGCATTGTGCCCTGGCCCCACCACGTTGTCGCTGCGATGCAGTACTACCTCGTAATTGTTGGTGAGCAGGGGGCGTCCCTTGCGGTCCACGTATGGCCCAAAGAGGTCGCGTGAGCGACCCACCGTCACTCGATAGGTGCTTCGCTCGCCCTCGCAGCAAGTGCCAGCCGACCCAAACAGGTAGTAGTAACCTCCGTGACGGTATATGTACGTACCCTCCATGAATGTGCCTGCCACCTGCCTTGGTTTTTCGTTAGCTTTTAAACTCAGGCCATCTGCGTTCAACTCCGCGCCGTAAATGCCTCTGAACGATCCCCAGAACAAGTATTTGCGCCCCCCGTTCTCAATGTAAAAAGGGTCTATGCAGTTTTGTATGCCGATGTCTCGACTTTGGAATAGGCAGCCGTGATCCGTGAAAGGTCCTCCCGGGTTTGTCGCGGTAGCTACTCCTATGCCTGCGTCCCACTCGCCGCCCCATGTCGATTTGGAGTAATAGAGCACGTATTGGTTTCCTATTTTGTTGATGTCGGGTGCCCAAATGCTTCCGTTCGGCAACCATTTAGGACGGCTGTCTTCATTGAAAGCCGTGCCGATGAATTTCCAATGTACGAGATCTGTCGAGTGGTACACCGGCACATTTCGCACGTTCTCGGTGGCGTACAAGTAGAAAGATCCGTCCGCGGCGCGCGTTATCGTGGGGTCGGGGGTGCTCGTGTTGATGATTGGGTTGTGGTATACGGCAGGTTGAGCTGCCATGTGAGTGGCCATGAGAATCGTTAATAGGGCCGAACTTAATCTTTTCATTAAATGTCTCATTTTAACTTATGTATTTTCGGTTTGCCTTATCCTGCTTTTATGGATAGTGGAGCAATTGGGATAAGGTAAGCCGTTTTTCCTTGCTTGTGTTGCTATTTTAAGAAATTCACTGTTCGTTCAGGGCTGTACATTTCCCAAAGAGACGCGACGGTCCATCCTGGCGCGAATATGGTGTTGTAAAATCCCTTGCCGTTGTGCCCATAGTCCCATGTGGTGTGCTGCACCACTTCCGGGTAATATCCTGGAACGGCCACCCCGCAAAGCCTCTTTGGAGTGGGCATGAGTTGGCTCATGGAAGAGCGCATCACGTCCACCATGCGTTCGAATCTCGGCTCTCCGGTTTGCTTGGCTATCCATTGGGCGATGTGTGGCAGCTCGAAAACAAACACGTCTATATGGTTGTTCTCCACCGACACGTTGCCCCATCCACGGCTCTTGAAGCCAAGGTCTCCGAGCATTTGCCCTTGCGCGAAGGGTACGTCCCATGTGTAATACCATGTCATGGCGAAATATGTGGCCCGTTTGCACAAGTCTGTGTATTTGGCTCGTTCTTTCCCTTTGGATACCATGGCCAAGTAGTAGGTGGCCGTCACCGAGGCTATGGCAGCCTCCTTGTCCTCGCAATTGGCGTCAAGGGTTGACGAGAAGTAGTCGCTCTTGGAGATGATTTCTCGTGCCACGTAGTCCACGGTACGCTTGGCGGCCGACAGGTAACGCTTGTCACCAAAATATTTGTACCCCATTACCAATGTCGAGGTTGCCGATGGTGTGCTTCCTCCGGACGCGTCAATGTCATGGCCGTTGTCATCGTATTTGCGAGCGAAATGGCCATCGGGCTTTTGTAGTCTCACAAGGTTGTCGAGGATAGATTTTGTGCGTCGTTCCCACTCTTTGTGTTTGCGCCCTTTTTGCTTCTCGTAGTTCAGGTAATGAAGCACGGCGTATATGCCTTCGCTCTGTTGGCGTATGGAATGTACGTATCTCTCGGGCGTTTTTTGGGCGTAGTCTCGCCAGTCTATGAGCCAACCACGTGTCGTGAAGCCGTTGGCCAGCCAACTGTCAAAGATATCTTTGCCCATTTTGGCCAAACTCTTGTCTCCATTTTGCTCGCCGTATTCCAGCTCGTTGAAAGCGTTGAGCAGAACCCGTCCACAGAAGCCTAACTGTATCTCGGAACAAGGTTTGCAGGTGGCTGTCTCCAAGGTGATGCCCGAATTGTATTTTAGTGGGTACTTGTCCACGAACGACTGGCGGAAGTAGTTGGTCAGTTGGCGCTTTATCTCATAGGGGCTCATCGAGTTTTCCAACGGCTTGGGGTTCATCGTGTCGAAAGCGTACTGCCATGTGCGCGCGACGAAGTCCCCGTAATAGCTGGCTTCCACTTGGTGTACTCGCCAAGTCACGGTTCGCTCTTGGCCAGCGTCAAGTCTCAAGAAAGTTCGTATGGGCTGTGCCAATGTCAGTTTCCGGATGTATCGCTTGGGCGTTTCCATATAAGGGAATCCGAATGTCAGGCGCGCGTCGCCCCTCTCGTTGTCAAACCCCAAGAAGCCAATACTTGTGCCGCCAGACAATATAACGTCACCCTCTGTGTGTGCCGTGAGGCATTCGGCCGAGCCATCCACAACGCGCAATACAGACACGCCTTTGCCCTGTTGGGCGTCGAATGCCGACGTCAGTGGCGTGGACAGGCGGTCCTCCCGAAAGTTCCAGCTCTTTGAGGTGTGGAAAGAGGGAGCCGATTGTGGCGAGCGCAGGTTGCGGTGATACCAAAAGCCTGGCAAGAAGAACTCGCTGTCGTCCGTCTTGAACCCCGTTGCGAGGCTGGCCTCGAAGCTGAAGTATACCCGTCTCTCCGCCTTGAAACTCACGCTAATCATCCTGTCGGAGCCTTCTTGGCGCTCGTCAATGTGGATGTCGATGGGTAGTGTGGCATCGGATTGCAGCTTGTTGCCATTTTGTCTCAAAACATACCGGCATGGATTGTTGCCGGGCTGCTTGAGCGTTATGGCACTCTCGATGTTGGCGGCGTGGGCTTGTGGCACAATGGCTAAAAACGCGATGGCGCGGTAAATGAGTCTTGCTATTCTTTTCATAGAGTTTGAATGTGGAGCCGTGGCTGATGCCATGGGCGTTGGTTATTTGTTTAGTTTTGTTTCGATGATTTTTCCCTCGATATATTGTATTTCGTTTTTTACGCATGTTTCGCCTTTGTAGCGAGAGTGGGTTATGGCCAGCCAAATGGTAGAGTCGTCTTTGAGGAATAGCGAGCCATAGTAAGCCCCCTCCCCGGCGGGCAACGTGGCGAATGGCTGGGTACGATACTTAAACTCCCGTCCTGTGTTGTCGCCTATCGACACCGCCGTGCGGCATGTTTGCCACACTTGGCCGCTTTGGTCCTTGTATCCGATGAGCGCGGTTTCGCCCGTGGGCAGTTGGAGCAGGTATGGCGCGCATGCGCCGCGTATGTTTTCGTTTACCCATCTGTGTGGCGTGTTCGTTCCGGTCCAGCTTGCCGAGTCCCAGTCGTTGTTCAGCTCTCGATACACCAAGGTAGGGTTGTCATCGCTGTAAATGCTCTCAATGGAGAAGAGCACCCCCTTGTTTCCTTGTAGTGATATGGGCACGGGCATGCCATCGCGACAGTTGGGGTTGAAAGCAGCGCGTTTGAGGGCGGTCCACGTTTGTCCGTTGTCGGTGGAGCGTGCGTATAGTATCTCTTGGAGGAGATGGTCTCGTTGGCGCTCCCACCAGTAGGCCTCGGACGAGACCAGCAACTCCAGCTCGCCTCCTGGCAGTTGGACGATTTGCGGCTCCCATGTGCGTCCTCTGCCCACAGTGATGGGGTCGCCCCATGTGTCACCGCCATCCTTTGATATGCAGACCATCACTTGGCAGTTCTCATTGGTTTCTGGACGGGCGTTGCCTATCAGTTGCAAAAGTATCCATCCATTGCTCAGTCGTGTGAGCGTGGGGTCGGCGAATCGTCGCCACCCATGGCTGTCGGTTGAGAGGACGCTGTCGCGGTTCAGCAGCTTGGTGGGCGCCGCCCATGTCTTGCCATTGTCGGTGGATCGTTGCAGGTATATGTCGTGCCAATGGTCTGTGTCGGGCGCTGTTCCGTCCCCGCCGTGATAGGTCAGCAGGATGGTGTCAGCCGACACGCGAAGCAGGCGTGGATACTCGGCTTGGACGCTGTCGGGCGATAGCGTTATGCGTGTGGTGTCCCATCTAATGGCGTGGCTCACGGGCCTCACGGTGTGGTCCACTGCGTACGAGCTGTAATCGGTGAGCGTGCGAACGGTTTTGCTGATGGTTTGGCGGTGTCCGTTTATGTTGGCTGTCACGGTGGCCACGTAGTCTGTCGCTGGCTTCAATCCGGTGATAAGCTCGGTCGTGAACACGCCTTTGTTGTCTTGGTTGGATCTGTATGGTCGTTGATGTCCCTTGGGGCCAAAACAAAAATTCACTTGTCCAACGGTGGCTTTGTCTCCTTTGACGTAGAACGTTGGCCGTACGGCATGCTTTGTGATGACCCAATTCTCAGTGCCCCAGCGTAGGCCGGGCAATGTCTCGATGATTTTTTCGGGACTGTAAATGGTTGCCCCGCTGCGTGTCTTGACATAAAGTGTCACGCGATACCGCTCGCCAGGTAGCAAGCCGTGACAACTGACAGTGGCTCTTTTCGTGGTGGGTATCGCTCCCGCGTTGGCCACCTTTGCCATGTCGCGCGCGCTCATGGGCATTCCTTGATAGTTCCGGGCGAAGCCCCATTCCACTATTTCGTCTTTGTGAACAGTCAGCCCGGAAAGCTCGAAGGTGGCGCAGTTCGCGCCGACGCTCGCGGTTCGCAATTTGAGACTCGTTGACAGCTCCCCTGCGTCTTGCTTGGCCAACCTGTGCGTTTTGTCATGGCCGCGCGCCGATTGAGCGCGCGTGTCAGTGGCGCGCTTTGGCGAAAGAATGTTTGTGGACACGCAAGAATAAGGTGCGCGCGCTTGCGTCGGAGCGTTTGGCAACAAGAACGCCAGCGATACCATGATCTTGCGGCGCGCGTGTTTAATTATCGAGGCTGTCATTGCTTGTTTGGTTTTTTGCGTTCAAGGTAGGCGTTCGCGATGGAACGCGGGCATGAATGTGTTGGCAAGTTGTTTAGATGTCTATTCTGTTTTTAATTTCACGTGCAAATTTAGTTTTATGTTATTGATATGACTGCAACAAACCGTTCAAAAAATAGCATAAATGGGCCAAATGGGCTAAATGTGGCATGTTTTGAGCCGCGGACGGTGTTTTTCAGAATGGCGTGCTTGGCCTTGGCGGGATGCGGCCCGGCCGTGTCGGAGGGTGACATGCGTGCGAGGCAAATGTAACAAACAATGATGAAAAACATTGACAAGAAGGCTCTTGAAATTCGTGTATTTGTAAATGGTGGTGTCGCTGTCCGCAAATACGCGAAAAATGGCGATCGTTTGTAAGCTGTTGCCAGTCAGCGTTTTGTGAGGAAAAAGCTGGCAACGTGTCCGAAAGATTTTTTTTGTTGTCCCATTAGGGCTTAATGGTGAGGCGAGGAAACACTGAAGACGGCAAGAATAGGGCTTGAACATGTCTCGTTTAAGCCTTGGACGCACTGTGAAAAAGGTGCGATCGTCATGTGACGCGCGCGCGCAAGCTGTCGCGAAGAGCGATCTTGCGCCTAAAATGTCATTTTGTCGTCGTAGAACAAGTGCGCCGTATGGCCCTGTTTTCGTGATTTTTTATTTACGTTGGCAATCTCGATTAATCACGGCCATGTTCGTGCCCACGATGTCAACATGTCTTGATGTCTTGAAGAACGGGGCGCGTGGGCCGCGCGCCGTGGTTTTTTACTTGGCCATGAAGTCCTTGGGCAACATCCCAAACTGTTTGACAAAGCACTTGGCAAAATAGGATGGGGTGCTGAAACCCACCATGTAGCACACCTCGTTGATTTTATACTCGCCAGACCGCAATAGCTCGGCGGCCTTTTTCAGGCGTTCGAGCCTAATGTAATCGTTGGGTGAGATGTCGAGCGTGCTTCTGATTTTTCGGTTCAGGTTGGTGCGGCTCATGTTCATGTTATTGGCAAGCGTATCCACGTTGAAATCGCTGTTGGTGAGGTTGGCGGCAACAGCTTCGGTGAGTTGGTCTATGAAATTCTCGTCCACTTTGTTGGTGGCTACCGACCCTGTGCTCACAAAGGGCGATTTGGCGTACGCCCTTAGCGCGTTCTCCCGGTTGCGCAACAGATTTTTAGTCGTGCTGACAAGATAGTCAAGCGAGAAAGGCTTTTCTATGTAGGCGTTGGCCCCGCTGTCCATGCCTTGCACTTTCGCGCTGTCAGATGTAATGGCGGTTAGCAGAATGAAAGGCAAGTGGCTGTGCCTGATATCGTTCTTGACGTTTTGGCAGAGGGTTATCCCATCCATTGGCTCCATCATCACATCGGATATGACGAGGTCTATGTTGTCCTGCTCCAATCGCTCGATGGCATCTTTTCCGTTTGTGGCGGTTACGATGTTGAATTGTCTGCCAAGCTGTGTTTCCAAATAGGCAAGCATGTGGGCGTTGTCATCGACAACAAGCAAGGTGTGCCTGTGCTTGGTCAATGGCGTCACGGCCTCGGGTTCTTGCGATGTATATTCTTGCTCCTCCACGATTTCGATGGCGCCGTTTTGGTGCGTAGGCAATGTCAAAATAAAAGTGTTAAGCTTCTCATTGTTGTCCATGAGCAGTTGGCCGTGGTGCAACTCGGCGAGCGATTTGGACATGGGTAGGCCAATGCCTGTGCCTGAGGCTTGCTCGTTGTTGCCGATACGTACGAAAGGCTCGAAGATACGCTGGCGCATGTTCTGAGGAATCACAGGGCCGTCATTGCTGATAAGGATCGTGAACGAGTCGGGGTGGGTGTCCAGTGTGAGACAGACGTGTGTACTGCCGTAGCGTAGGGCGTTGTTGAGCAGGTTCGAGAGTATCTTGGTAAATCCCTCCTTGTCCACATGTGCCGTCAAGCCCTCGCTTGGCAGGTGGGTGCTGAGTGTGAGCGAGCGTTGGCGCATGGCGGGCCGAAAGCGCTTGAGCGTGTCGTTGATGATTTGGCAGATGTCGCACCGCACGAAATTCATGCGCATGGTGTCTTGCTCCGCGCGGCGAAAGTCGAGCAGTTGGTTGGTGAGGTTCAGGAGCCTTTGGGTGTTAAGCTCCATGACGTTCAGATCATCCAATACACGCTGGTCTTTCACCGATCGCCCGTTTAGGATGTTTTCCAAAGGGGCTTTGATGAGGGAAAGTGGCGTTCTGATCTCGTGCGCCACGTTGGTGAAAAATTTGATCTTGAACTGGTACAACTCTTTCTCTTTCTCACGCTCAAAGCTTTCGATGCTAAGCTGTCGTTTGGCCTCGTGGTGCGCATGGTAAGCCCGTATGATTAGCCACATGACGGTGCTGGCGAATATGATATAGAAAATGATGGCTGGTGTGGAGAGGTAGAAAGGAGGCTCGATTTCTATGTTCATGGAGAATGGGCGATCGTTGGTCGCCCCGCTTTGTCCGCCCGCTTTTCTCACTTCGAGAGTGTAGTGCCCGAAAGGCAGCTTGCCAAAGGCTATTATGGCATTGTCGCTGATGCTTTGCCATTTGTCTTCATACCCTTTCAACCTGTATTCCAGATCTTTCACTTGTGGCACGGCATAGTTGAGCGTGGCCATGCGGAAGGCAATGGAGTTTTGGTCGTGCTCCAGTCGCAGTGAGCTCGCGGTGATGATGCTTTTCTGTTGTCCATCGGTGGTGGTGACTACGTTCATTGGCTGGTTGTTGACCATCAATTCCGAAATTACGATATTTGCCCTTTCCTTGGAGCTGTCCGTGAATTTTAAGGGGTGGAAAGCTATGAAGCCATTAAGGCTTCCGAAGAAGATGCGCCCGTCAGCGGCCAAGAGCGACGAGCTGTAGTTGAACTGGTCGTCGAGCAAGCCGTTGTTGGTTGTGAAGGTGCGCGAGTTTTTTGTCGAGGTGTTGTAGCGCACAAGCCCTTTGTTGGTGGTGAGCCATAGGGCGCCGTCCGCGCTCTCCACTATGCGGAAAACCACGGAACGAGGCTCGCGTTGGGGTATGGGTACTGTCGTGAAACTATTCGTGGCCGCATGGTATAGGCATACGCCACCGCCCTGTGTGGTGAGATAGATGTGCCCTTTGGAGTCTTCAAAAACGCTCAGAACCTTGTCGGAGGTCAAGCCTCTGGCATTGTGATGCCGTTTGTATTGTGTCCATAGTCTGGTTTTTGGCTCTCGCCGAAACACGCCATCAGAATAAGTGGCGACCCAAAGCGCGCCTCGTCTGTCCTCGTGGATATCGTAGATGAGTACTGGTGGCAGCCGCTTGTCGAGAGAGAACTTGCCAGAGGCTTGGTCGTATAGGTAAAGGCCGCGCACTGTGCCAACGTATAATTGGCCGCTTCGTGTTTTGTAAAGGGCAAAAATGCTGTTGTCGTGCAGGTCTCCGGGTCTCTCCGTGGCGTCAAACGAACGCAATACACGGTGCGTGTTGATATTTATCTGTTTCAAGCCGTTGGTGAAGGTGCCCACCCAAAGAGTGTTCCCGTCGGCTAACAAAGCATGCACGTTGTTGAAAGCCTCGCTCTCTTTCACAAATTCTATTTGACCCGTTTGCGGGTCCATGCAGTTAAGTCCACCGTCTTCGGTGCCTATCCAGATACGCCCATTTTGGTCTTGCTCAAACTCTCTCACCCTTCGCCCATGCAGTCCGCCCGGGCCGGTGCTGTTGGGAATGAATTTCTCAAAATGGCTTTCCAAGTTGGGGTAATAGTTTACTCCGCCAAAATAAGAGCCTATCCATACGCTCCCCTCGCGGTCCATGCACAATGCGTAGAGCGGGTTGTCGGATAGCGAGAATGGGTTGGATGGCTCGTAACGGTAGTGTTCTAAGTGTTTTGTGTCAAGGTTGTAGACAAACAATCCTCGCTCGGATGCCGCCCATATCTCTCGCCCCCGTACCAACAAGTCGCGCACAAAGATGTCGCCGTATGGCTTGAGCAGTGGTATGACGGCGTATGTCGCGGTGTTGACGATGGATAGGCCGTTAACGGAAGAGCCCACGTAAAGCGTGCCGTTTGGGGTGGGGACTATGCTCGACACTACTTCGTCTTTGAACATTTGTATTCCATGCCTGTTATTGAGAGGGTGTAGCGTGGCAAGATTGTCCATGGAATACATCAGTCCGCCACCATATAGCCCTATGTATAGACACCCTCTCGTGTCGCGCGCTACACTTGCCACGTTGGGTAAATGTCGCAAGGGATAATGCCGCATGGCTCGCGTGTACGGGTTATAGCGGAAGAGCCCCTGCTCGTTGGCGGCGATAAACAGCTCATTGTCAATGAGTGTTAGGTCTGTGACGTTGTTTTGCACGCTAACTCCATCGTCTGCCTTTGTTGTGAGTGGCCGGAAGTTGTCGGTGATTGATGAGTATACGAAGACACCTTCGTCTGTACCGATGTAAATATCGCCGTCGGGCGTTTCGCATAGTGTATTGATATAGTCGCTACCCAAGGCGCCGTGGGATGGTTTGCGATAATAGATTCTGAAGTGCGTTCCATCGTAGCGGTTGAGTCCGTTTTTTGTGGCGAACCAGATGAAACCATTCCGGTCTTGCAGTATGCTGCTCACAGTGTTTTGAGACAATCCATTGTTGATGTCTATATGCTTGAAAAGATAAGCGGCTGATATGTTTTCGGAAATGAGAAACATCGCAATAAACACTGTCTTGAGAAAACGACTCATGTGATTTTTAATTGATTGTTATGCAAACGTACATTTTTTTTTGAACAAGACCAAGTAAAAATGGTTTTTATTAGAACAAGTATGGGTTACAATGATGCTGCCGGCAACAAGAAGAGCCGCTCCCACATCATTTGCTGATGGGGAGCGGCTCTTTTCTCATGCCAATGCGATATGTTTAGACTGTCATAGCCAAGCAAATTTATTGTTTAGCATTTGTTGACCTTGTTAGTCTTCGCTTATTTTGATGGCTTTGTAGTCTGTCTTGCCAGAAGGCCACATTCCTGTGATGAAGAGCACGGGCGACTTGCTTGTGGACGCGTCCTTTACGGCTTCTTGCAGATCGGAAATCTTTTTCATTGGTCTGTCGTTGGCGTTTATGATGATAAAGCCATTGCTAATGCCACCCTTCTTAAAGGCTCCGTTCTTCACGTCTTTCACCTGCAAACCGTAGCTTATGCCAAGCTCTTTCTTCGTGTTGTCATCAATGGGCATAACCTTGGCTCCAAGCACGTCGAGGTCAGCGGTGCGCATCACTTTGGTGTTGCCCTGCTGGTTCTTCACGGTGACGGTCTTGCTCATCTTCTTCTTGTTGTGAATCCAACTGATTGTAGCCTTGTCACCAGGGTGTTTGTTATTGATGATCTCTTGCAGTTCTGACATCTTGGTCACTTTTTTGCCGTCAATGCCATTGAGCACGTCGCCTGCTTTGACGCCAGCTTCCGCTGCCGCACCATTATCCTCAACCTCTGCAACATACACTCCCTCGTTGGTTCCGAGGTCGGGCACATCTTTGTCTTGTCTCTTCAGATTGTCAAGGTACATGTTGACATCCTGTCCTTTGATGCCAATGAAAGCTCGTTGCACGGTGCCATATTTCTTCAGGTCGTCCACCACCTTGTTCATGATGGCCGTTGGGATGGCAAAGCCATAGCCTGCGTATGACCCTGTCTCGGAATAGAGCATGGCGTTGATACCAATAAGCTCACCCTTGGTGTTGACCAGTGCGCCACCTGAGTTGCCACGGTTGATGGCCGCGTCGGTCTGAATGAAACTTTCCACGCCATTCTGATAGAGCGATCGCCCTTTGGCACTAACGATGCCCGCGGTAACGGTGTTGTTGAGGCCGAAGGGGTTTCCTACTGCTATGACCCACTCTCCAACTTTGATTTTGTCGGAGTCGCCGATGGGAAGGGAAGGCAAATTTTTGCCATTAATTTTGATTAGCGCAAGGTCTGTGTTTGGATCCGTGCCGATAATGCGAGCGTTGAACTCGCGGTTGTCCTCAAGTGTGACGGTTAGCTCGTCGGCACCGTTCACCACGTGATTATTTGTTACGATATATCCGTCACTGCTAATGATGACGCCAGAGCCGGTGCCTTCTTTTTTTTGAGGCATTGATGGGCGGCGTTGGCCGAAGAACCCAAATGGGTCTGAGAAAAAGTCAGAGAATGGGTCCATTTGCATGCGCGATGGTTCGTTCTTCGCGTTTTGTACAAATCTGATATGAACCACGGCTGGCAATGCCTTGTCGGCTGCGTAAGTTAAATCGACAGGTTGTCCCGCCATTGCCACCTCGTTGGTCGAAGCGTTTACTTTGATAAAAGAACTTGCGGAAAATGCCAATGCAACAACGCATAGGCCGGCAAGCAAATAATTTGAGATTTTTTTCATTCTTTATTATTTTTATTTGTTGTTTAATTTGATGTCGAATTGTTATCAATGGACTATCCCATGTTATACAATGGCTTTATTAGTCATCCTACAATGATTGTCTTTGCAAATATAGGAGCAAAATGCATGAATGTGCCAATTTGTCTTATCATTTTATCCGTATTTAACAATTATATTTTAGGGGTTAACGGCTCTTAAGCAGAAAGCGAATGGTTTTTACATTCGTTTATACATGAATAAAAAAATGACTGATTAGTGTGCCCTTCTCGGATAAAATCGTTACATTTGCACATTGTAATACAGTGCCCCGGCTCTATCGCTGGCATCGTTTTAAAATGCGAGAGGAAAGTCCGGGCAGCAAAGGGCGCTCCACTTCTGAAAGTAGAAGCTATTGGTGACAGTAGGTGTAGGCAGAAGAAAATAACCACCACTCCTTGTGAGTGGAAAGGGTGAGAAGGTGGTGTAAGAGACCACCGGGTGGCGGGTGATCGCCATGCCGTGCCGTCTGGAGGCTGCAAGTTCATGTATACCGTCGTCAATAGAGCTGCCCGCTCGATGCTCTGCAACGACGGAGGGTAGAACGCTGGAGTTGCGAGGTGACTCGTAATGTAGATAAATGATGGAGCTCCTCTCTTGTGGAGGATACAGAACCCGGCTTATCAGGGCACTGTTTTACTTTTTTAGACCATTTATTCGCAATAAATCTTATTTTTACAAGTTATCTTTTCATGTATGAAAGAGTTGCAGCCCAATATATTGAACGACTATGAACATGTGGTGAACTCACTTGTGGAGCGTTATGGAGACACTGCTGGTTTTCCGCAATTGGAGACTTATCATGTAACCAAAGAATTAGTGGAGGATTATCTCTTCGACTATCAAGCCATATTGGATAGTGAAGGATCGCAACGTTCACAGCAAACCATGTATGGCATCATAGCATTGCTACCTGTTATATTGCTTAGTGCTTTTCCCATAGAGATGTTGCCGTGGAGGTCGGAAACAACTTCGTTGATGGTAGGAATTGGCGTGGGTTTAGTATTGGCGTTGATAATGAAGGTTTTCAGAATGGGTGTAAAAAAATCGAGACTCAAAAATCTACAGAATGCCAATGCTGATGTGGCTAATTATGTAGAGGCGATAATGAAATGGAAAAATGATAATATAACTGATAATATTTGAGTAAGTATGAAAAACGTAGATTTGCCCGATTTTATGAAGTACAAGGATAAATTCACAAATAATGGTTTTGTGGAGAAAATCTCGCATGTGGCCAAACGCGCGGGAGCCAAGTTTGTATATGGCGCTTTGGTACTTTACTATACATTGGAGAGTGATAAAGTGTCAGTAAAAGACAAGGCTATTATTGTGGGCGCGCTGGGCTATCTCATCAGTCCGTTGGATGTTATTCCGGATGCTATACCAATAGCGGGGCTAAGCGATGACCTGGCCGTGCTCATCTATGTTTTAGACAAGGTTTGGGGAAGTGTTTCTGACGAGATAAAGGAAAAGGCTTACGCCAAGCTAAGCAAGTGGTTTGATGAGGACGAAGTGGCGGAAGCTGATCACCTCTTTGACAAATCGGATGATAAATAGTTTGTTGGAAAGGACGTCTACTAATATTATACGAAAAGAAACCGATAGCGCACCTTGGCATGTAATGATGGTATGGTAGCCCGATGTTTTTGAATGGAAAGCGCGGGCCCGCGTTGTCCGATCCAATTTAATAAACTAAAAAGAGATGTTGCTACAGAGTGGGCAACATCTCTTTTGATGATGGCGCAGGGGATGTTTATCTCAGTCCCTTGCCATGACAATTCTTAAACTTCTTGCCACTGCCACATGGACATGGGTCGTTGGGACGTGGCATCTTGTCGTGTACGATGGGTTGGTGGCGCTGTTGGGCTTGCTCGCGAGTGTCTTGGTTGGCAGCTTGTTGTTGTGCTCGTCGCACCTCGTCATAATCGTCTTTTTGCTCATTGTAACGCTGTGCCGGTCTCTCTTCCTCACCAACTTCTTGCACTTGCTGTTGTACCTGAATGGGAATTTGTCCGCGCATTAAGAAACTTGATATGCGATTGTTCATGTCATCTATCATGCTGTCCCAAAGCTTGGCGCTTTCCAACTTGAATATGAGCAATGGGTCTTTTTGCTCGTATGAAGCATTTTGCACGCTGTGACGAAGCTCATCGAGCTGGCGCAAATTCTCTTTCCAGCAGTCATCAATGATGCTTAGCATGACAAACTTCTCGAATTCCCTGACGATGTTCTTACCCTCGGTGTCGTAAGCCTCTTTCAGGTTGATACGAAGCTGTATCACTTTTCGGCCGTCTGTGATGGGGACAAGGATAAACTGGTAAGTATCGCCTTGATTTTCGTACACATCTTTGATCACGGGATAAGCGTCGGCCTGTATGCGATCGGTTTTGCGCTTGAAAGAAGCCATTGCGCTTTGGAAAGCGCGCTCCTCCAAAGCGGGCCTGTCGCCATTCTCAAACTCGTCCTCGTTGAACGGAATTTCCATGGACAGCACTTCGAAGAAGCCTTCCTTGGCACCTTGGTAATCGTTGTTCTCGATAATGTTGACCACACGATCCCAAATGACATTGGAAATGTCCATGCCGATGCGTTCGCCCATCAAGGCGTGACGCCGCTTTTCGTAGATAACGGTACGTTGCTTGTTCATCACGTCATCGTACTCAAGAAGGTGCTTACGGATGCCAAAGTTGTTTTCCTCTACTTTTTTCTGTGCGCGCTCGATACTCTTTGAAATCATGGAGCTCTCTATGCGCTCGCCGTCTTCAAAGCCTAAGCGATCCATCACTTTGGCGATGCGCTCACTGCCGAACTTGCGCATCAAGTCGTCTTCAAGCGATACGTAGAACACTGACGAGCCGGGGTCGCCTTGACGTCCGGCACGTCCGCGGAGCTGACGATCCACACGCCTGCTCTCATGGCGAGTGGTGCCAATGATGGCCAAACCTCCAGCCTCTTTTACCTCGGGGGATAGCTTGATATCGGTACCGCGACCAGCCATGTTGGTGGCAATGGTCACAGCGCCAAGGCCATTGGTAGACTGTCCAGCGTCAGCCACGATTTGTGCCTCCTTTTGATGGAGCTTGGCATTGAGCACTTGGTGGTTGATTTTGCGCATGGATAGCATCTTGGAGAGTAGCTCTGAGATTTCCACGGAGGTGGTACCTACGAGACAGGGACGTCCTTGTTTTCTCATTTCTTCCACTTCCTCGATGACGGCGCGATATTTTTCGCGATTTGTCTTGTACACACGGTCTTCAAGATCATGACGAACCACTGGCTTGTTGGTAGGTATCTCTACTACGTCAAGCTTGTAAATGTCCCAAAACTCGCCTGCCTCCGTGCTCGCCGTACCAGTCATGCCGGCCAACTTGTGATACATGCGGAAGTAGTTTTGCAGCGTGATAGTGGCGTAGGTTTGTGTGGCGGCCTCAACATGTACGTGCTCTTTGGCCTCGATGGCTTGGTGCAGTCCGTCGCTCCAGCGCCTTCCTTCCATGATGCGTCCTGTTTGCTCGTCCACAATTTTCACCTCTCCGTTCATCACGACGTACTCGTCATCTTTGTTGAACATGGTGTAAGCCTTGAGCAATTGCTGCAATGTATGGACGCGGTCGCTCTGTACGGCGTAATGATTTAGCATGTCATCTTTCTTGTCCAAACGTTCTTGGTCAGAAAGATTGGTTTCGTTTTCAAGTGCGGATAGTTGTGCCGCAATGTCTGGTAGTACAAACAAATCCCTGTCTTTAACCTGTTTTGCCAACCAATCAGTGCCTTTGTCGGTAAGATCTGCGCTATTGAGTTTTTCGTCTACGACAAAATACAGTGGCTCAACAGCCTCGGGCATGCGGCGGTTATTGTTTTCCATGTATACCTCTTCTGTTTTCTGAAGACCCAACTTGATGCCTTCTTCTGAGAGATATTTAATGAGTGCTTTGTTTTTGGGTAGAGCTTTGAAAGACCTAAAAAGGCTCAAGAAACCCTCGTCAATCTTATCTTGGTTCTTGCTCTCTCTGCCCTCGGAGATTTTCTGTCGGGCATCGGCGAGCAATTCTGTGGCTTGTTTGCGTTGAACCTCGTATAGACGTTCTACCAAAGGTTGGTATTCCTCGTACATTTGGTCGTCGCCTTTGGGAATTGGGCCAGAGATGATAAGGGGAGTTCGGGCATCGTCGATCAGCACGGAGTCGACCTCGTCGACAATGGCAAAATTGTGTCTGCGCTGTACCAAATCTTTGGGAGACAGTGCCATGTTGTCGCGCAAATAATCAAAGCCAAACTCGTTGTTGGTACCAAAAGTGATGTCGGCTCTATATGCCTTTCGACGCTCTTCGGAGTTGGGTTGATGCTTGTCGATACAGTCTACGGACAGGCCATGGAACTGATAGAGCGGCCCCATCCACTCAGAGTCGCGCTTGGCCAAATAATCATTGACAGTCACCATGTGTACGCCATTGCCTGTGAGGGCATTGAGAAATACTGGTAGGGTCGCTACAAGTGTTTTTCCCTCACCTGTGGCCATTTCTGCAATTTTACCTTGGTGAAGAGCGATACCACCGAAAATTTGCACGTCATAGTGCACCATGTCCCACTTTGTCTTGTTACCACCAGCGGTCCATTCATTGTGGTAGATGGCCTTGTCACCATCAATCGAAATAAAATCATTGGCTGGATTTGCGGCCAGCTCACGGTCGAAGTCTGTCGCCGTGACAACTATTTCCTCGTTCTCCGCAAAACGTCGGGCGGTGTCTTTTACAATGCTGAATGCCACGGGCGTGACCTCGTCGAGTACTTTTTCAAGTGCTTCAAGCATGTCTTTGTCTTGCTTGTCTATTTCTGCGAAGATGGGTTCACGCTCATCAATAGGCGTTTCTTCTATTTTGGCTTTCAGTTCTTCTATTTTTTCAAGAAATGGTTTAGCAGCGGCCTGCACGTGTTCGCGTATTTCCTTGCTCTTGGCGCGCAAGTTGTCATTGCTGAGTTTCTCAATGTCGGGATAGGCTTCTTTAACCTTTTCAACTTGGGGTTGAATAAGTTTCATGTCTCTGTTGGACTTGTTACCAAAGAGAGATGTTAGAATTTTGTTGAAGTTCATATACTATTTATTATTTTTTTTTGCAATGATGATATATCTAATTATGATGCAAAATTACGAAAAGTTTTATTTATTTAGGGATAAACAAATGATAATTTGACTGTTACTTTGGTAGAAAGGCTTGTGAGATAAGTTTTGGTAACAAGGCGATATGTCGTGCAATGAGATTTTCACATACGCATAACTTGCTATTCTTGTCCTCCAAATTCTTATATACTATCCTTCATTTATTCACCATCAAAATAATGGGGCAGCATTGCATGCGTTAGGAGCGCGGATACGGATGGCCTTGGCGATAGTTGGCGCAATGCGGTCTACGGTTATTTGAGTAGATATGCGTTGAGACTTGATACCTATTCCCATGAATACAATGGGGAATGGCATGAAGCCCGCACGATTGGTGAATGTTTGTTGTGTGTCTTCGTTAAGCAATTTCCATCCGGGTGCCACCTCAATGATGATATCACCGCTAATGGTGGGATTAAATCCGTTTCGGATTTTCAAGATGTCTGTATTGCCATCAAGTAGACGGTCGCTTGTGTATATGTCTGCCACTCCGGCGTTTTGCACAAGAAATTCTCTGCTGCGGCTGAGCACTTCTGAGATAGATACTCTTTTCTGCTCAATCAACTTATGATTGAAATACAGTTGATTGCCGTAAATCTGCTCGACATAACGCCCTTGACCGTAAATGGCACCAAGATAAATATTGAGAAGGTTGGCTGTACGGTTTATGTAGAATGTTCCAGTGGGTATGTGATACTTAGTCAAGTCGGCTATGCTTTCATCTGTGTAGCCCGTCGAGGTTACGACAATGAGCACCTTGTCAAGCCCTATCTGTTTTTCTATACCTGTGACAAGTCGTTCCAAACTGTTGTCGAGCTGCATATATACGCTTTCCATCTCAGTTTGCCAATGAGCCACCGGCATATTATCTGGTTTGGTTGCCGACAATGACACGTAGAGCATGTCGGACACATCGTCCTTGCCCATAGCTGCCGCCGTGATGGCATGGAGAGACGCGTCTACCACTTGGTCGTTGTGATTGATAAGTGTGGAGCTGGTACCTTTCAGTTTGTTGTATGCTTTCATCCATTTGGGCATGCCAGGATAATAGGTCGAGGTTTGCCATGTGCCACTCTTGTTTAGCCAAAATGCTCCGTCGGCCGCATGCCCTGCGGCCAAGATAGCCATGTCTTTTTCAGCCGCAAAAGAATATATGATGGCTGCGCCATTGGTACTTACCTTTAGCTCGTCGCCGATAGTGGATGTCTGTAAACGTTTTGGAGAATTAATGTGTTTGGTGTCATCAACGCAGAAAACGGGTTGAAGGGTTTCTCGATCGAGCCATCTTGAGCTAACGATACCATTATAATAAGGTGTTGTTCCTGTTGACAACGTGGCTGTAGCCGACGACCTGTCCACAGGCGAGAATGGATAGCCCGCCCCATCGTAGACCAATCCTTCGTGCATAACTCGTCGTAGACCACCAGCGGAATAGAGGGGGGCGAAAGCATCTATATAATCGGTACGCAGTTGGTCAATAGTGATATTGACAACAAGCCGAGGGGCAAGCTGGAATGCTTGCATCTCTGCCGATGTAATAGCCGCTAATATAAATGCCAAATATCTCATGTCTTCAGTGTGGGATATTTATAGATAAACCTGTTAGCCACTACTCTTACAAGCAAAGTCAGTGCCAAAAAGTTCATTCCTTCTGCGTAATTTTGAAAAACAGATCCTATGAAAAACAATATGACGCATACTCCTAACACATTCCAAAACCAATGGTATTTGTGTTTTGCAGCTTTTTTCGCGACGGAATATACAAATATTATTGACAAAGGATTAAGTAATAAAATTTGCAGGTTCAGGCTTACCGTCGGATGCTTGGAGAAAATCATGGCAAAAAGAATGAGCCCCGGTATGCCGTCGAGAGTTAACAATATCACGTCTATTAGCCAAAATGTCTTGCGCCGATAACATTCGTATGCGGTTGTCAAAAAAATGAAAACAGCAAGAATGGCAAAGAGCATACGAGGCGAAATATTGTCCCAAACGCTCTGTTCTGTTGTGGAATTTTGCGTGTTTCCCTTCAATACCTCGAAGGTGGAGTCCACCAAGGCGTGCTTTTGATGGGTTGGCTCCAAAACGATGGCATGCTCAAAGTCAGCCCGCAAGCTATCTGGTAAAAATTGTCTTGCGGCAAAATCATTTCTCATGTCTGCCTTCACGCCTAAAAGTAAGTCTTTGCCAAAACGTGCCCAACGATGATTTTCTGTCCATTGATGAACCATCTCGCGATATGAGCAGCGCAAGTTCGTTCTACCAACGTAGACAACTTTTCCACTCAAATGATTGACAAGCATGTCGCGTGCCCTTGTGGTGCAATTGTCATAAAAGTAGTTATATCGGTAAATTCGATTTGCTGGCGAGCAGTTTTCGGCGATAGCTTGGATGATGTAAGTTTTTTCTTCTGGCGAAAGATTTAGCCTTTGCTGCACCACGGTGCGTCCTTGACGGGCATATTCCGTTAAAAACATAGGGAATGGAGCTATTCCAACACTGTAGTCGGTGAGCCCGAAAATGAAGCGAATGATAAAGTTCTTTTGGTTGTAATCAAACAATCCGTAGTTCACGGCGACATCCTCACCATTGCTCTTGTCTTGGATGCGAATGGCCGAGTGCCCGTAAAGGCTCCACACCTCATTTCCCGGAGAGCAGGTAAGCAAGCTTATTTCCACGCTGTCCATATGTGCTCCTTGCGAAGGGAAATTTTGCGCATGGACGCTCGCGGTCATAATTATAAAAGCCGCGAGGCAAAGTGCTCTTGAAAAAGAATTGAAATGTTTCACGATGCAAAAATACCTTATTATTTTTAGTTAACGTGCTTTTGTTTCGTTTTTTTTCAATACTTTTGCAGTTGCTTTTATAAAAACAAAGTTATTTGATGTTTGGCAGAAATTAAGTGTCTTGGATTATGCTCACGGCAAGCGTCTTTTATGATGTGCCATGTGCGATAATTGTCTGTGCACTGAGGGTTGACGGCCGAACATTTATAGGTATTACATAGATTTGATAAGAAAATAAAACGAAATATTCTTGCAATGAATAGATACGTGATGGCCATTTTTCTGATGGCAGTAATTGCTCAAGGAGCATCTGCGCAGAGCGGCACCAAGTCGCCATATAGCCAGTTTGGTTTGGGGTTGCAGACAGATCAGTCTTCTAGTTTCAATCGAGGCATGGACGGATTGGGTATAGGTTTTCACGAGCGCAATCAGGTAAATAGTCTTAACCCGGCTGCATTTTCGGCTATAGACAGCCTCTCTTTTATTTTTGACGCTGGTATATCTGGCCAACTTTCAAATTATACCGAGAGAAACAAAAAACTCAATGCAAAAACTGCTAACGTGGAATATATAGTGGCGGGCTTTCGATTGGCTCGGCATTTGGGGTTGAGTTTTGGGTTGCTACCATACACTAATGTTGGCTATTCCTATACTGTAAGTCAGCAACTTGACGACGCAAATAAGACGACAGCTACCAATACGTATGAAGGTCATGGTGGCTTGAGGCAGGTTTATCTGGGCTTGGCATGGGAAATTTTCCGTGGAATGTCCATAGGAGTCAATGGTAGTTATTTGTTTGGCGACTACACCAAAACCATGTTAAGCGCTTATAGCGATGGCTACGCCAATGTCCTTACTCAAAAATACACAGCGGATGTGCGAAATTATAAGTTGGATTTTGGCGTGCAATATACTGCCAACCTGAGCAAGAAAGATGCTTTGACGCTCGGCATGGTATATGGTTTGGGGCACAGAATAGGCGGCAATCCCAAAATGGAGCTAATTGCCACCAACAGCCAAACGGGAGTTGCTGATACGGCCACGTACCAAGGTTCGGATGGGAATAAATTGTATTTGGAAATCCCTCACAGCTTTGGCGTCGGATTAATGTATAATCATAACAGTGTTTTCAAATTGGGATTTGACTATAGATTGCAGCAGTGGGGCAGAGTTTCAAGCCCGATTACTCAGGTAGGCAAAGACAATCTCACCACCTATACCATGCAAACCGGTGCATATAAAGACCGCCATAAAATGACCGTTGGTATTGAGCTTTGTCCTGAAACATCCAGTCGCAATTTAGCTAAGAGCATGCGCTACAGAATTGGAGCATCATATGCCACTCCTTATTATTATATAAACGGACAGGATGGTCCGAAAGAAATCAGCGCAAGTATAGGCGTAGGCATTCCTGTTGTCAATGGATATAATAATCGGTCTATTTTGAATGTTAGTTTCCAATGGGCGCAACAAGCTGCCAATAACTATATCAAGGACAATACATACCGCATTAATATCGGGTTTACTTTTAATGAGCGATGGTTTGCTAAATGGAAGGTGGATTAATCCATGATGCGTCGTTTAATAATTTTACATTATATAATAGTCTTTGCCGCAATCTTGTTTTTTGTCTCGTGTGAGAAACAAGTGGAGCACACTGCTCCTGCCATTAATGACCGTGATTCGGCATCGGTCATGACAACATGGGGTGTTAACACTCTTATTTCTGATTCTGGCGTTATTAAATATCGTATCGTAACCGAGCGTTGGGAGGTAAATCAGGTACGCACGCCATCTCGGTGGATATTTGACAAAGGTCTTTTCCTCACGCAGTTTGATGAGAAATTCCATGTGCATGCTTATGTACAGTGTGATACGGCCTATTATTACGACTCTCAACATTTGTGGGAGTTGAGGTCGCGTGTACGCATATTGACAAAAGATGGGTTGAGATTCAGGAGCGAACGTCTTTTTTGGGATGAAACCAACCATGAGCTTTATTCCAACGTTTATTCACGTCTCATCACACCAGAACGTACTTTGGAGGGAACTTACTTTCGCTCAGATGAGCGGATGACACGTTATTACGTATCAAATTCCAAGGGTTCTTTTGAGCGAGGTGACGTTGACAGATCCACAAGCGATTCAGATTCTGCTCGTATTATGCAAGACAGTATTTTGAAAAATCTGCGCCAACAAGCCACCCCAATTCGAATTTCAAGCAATTAAAATATTCATTTTGGAACAAATTTCTTTACCTCTCGTTTTGGGAATAATAGTTAGCATGTTGTTCAGCGCTTTCTTTTCTGGCATGGAGATAGCTTTTGTCTCCAGTAATAGAATGTTGGCCGAAATGGACAAAGAGAAGAATCGGATATCTCAAAAACTAATATCATTCTTTTATCGCCATGCCAATGGTTTTGTCTCGACAATGCTTGTAGGTAATAACGTGGTGCTGGTTATATATGGCATTCTGTTCGCCCGATTTTTCGACAACACCCTTTTCAGGGGGCTTGACGCAGGCATGCAAGTCACGCTCAATACCATATGTTCCACTCTCGTGGTTCTTTTTACGGGAGAATTTGTTCCTAAAACGCTTTTCAAGAGTAACCCAAATAGGTTACTTACCTTTTTTGCGCCCATAGCGTTTTTGTTTTATATTATTCTTTGGCCAATCAGCAAGTTTGCCACATTCCTTTCAAAAGTTCTCATGAGATTGGTGGGTATACGTCTTGCAAAAGACGACGACGACGAGGGATTTACCAAGGTGGACCTTGATTATCTTGTCCAATCGTCCATTGACAGCGCACCAGACGAGAGATTAGTGGAAGACGAGGTGAAGATCTTTCAAAACGCTCTTGATTTTCCTGACACACGCGTGCGAGATTGCATGATGCCGAGAACGGAAATAGAGGCTGTCGATATGAACGACTGTACGCTCGAGGAGCTTAGACAAAAATTTGTCGAGAGTGGAAAGTCTAAAATTATTGTCTACAAAGACGATATTGATCATATAGTAGGATACATTCATGCACAGGAGATGTTCAGACAGCCAGAACATTGGCAAGACCATGTACGCACGCTGCCTTTCGTGCCAGAGACCATGACCGCCCAAAAACTAATGCGAATTTTTTTACAACAAAAAAAGAGCCTCGGAATTGTTGTAGACGAGTTTGGTGGTACCAGTGGCCTCATCTCGCTTGAAGATATTGTAGAGGAAATTTTTGGTGATATCCAAGACGAGCATGATGTTGAAAACTATGTAGCCAAGCAGATAGACGACGGTGATTATATCCTTTCGGCACGTCTTGAAATAGACCGTATCAATGAGATGTTTAACCTTGATTTGCCCAAGAGCGACGAATACATGACGCTTGGAGGCTTGATTTTGCATCAATATCGTAGTTTCCCTAAACTTAACGAAGTTGTAAAAATAGATAAATATAATTTCAAGATTATAAAAAACACCATGACGAAGATAGAGCTTGTAAGGCTACATATTGATACGCAATAAATAGTCTAATTGTAATTTCTTTGTAAAAAGTTCCCTCGTTTGGTATTTAATTAGTAAATTTGTACACATTTTACCAAGTATATGTGTACTGGTCAATAAATAGAAAATACAAATAAAATAAACAATAAATTCAAATGGCAGCATTAGGAAAAATAAGAAGCAGAGGTGTTACCCTGATTATTATCATTGGTTTTGGCCTTTTTGCTTTCATCGCCGAAGAAGCTTTTCGCTCTTGTGAGTCGTCTCGCAACAATCAACGACAGCAAGTCGGCGAAGTGTTAGGAAACAAAATCAGTTACGAGGATTTCGCCAAGCTTGTGGACGAGGCACAAGAAGCCATGAAGCTCATGGGGCAAGAAAATCTCAACGACGCCCAGCTGAACCAGCTTCGCGATCAAGTTTGGCAAGGATATGTTCAGTTTGAGCTTATCAAGAACGAGTGCGACAAGCTTGGTCTCACCGTTACAGATGCAGAGCTCCAGAATGTTATTAGCGACGGCACTAACCAATTGCTACTTTCTACACCCTTTGTCAATCAGCAAACAGGGCGTTTCGATGCTAACCAGTTGAAACAATTCTTGGCTCAGTATGAGGTTCAAAAAAAATCCAATCCTCAGGTTGCGCAGCAAATGCAAGCCATTTACAAATATTGGACATACGTTGAGAAGACCCTGCGCCAGCAGCTTCTTATGCAGAAATACAACGGATTGTTTGCCCATTGCTTCCTCTCTAACCCAGTGGAGGCTAAGATGAGCTATGACGAAGAGAGTATAGAAAGCCATATCCAGTTGGCCTCTTATCCATATTCCAGCGTTCAAGATGCCAAGGTGAAAATATCAGACGCAGACCTCAAAAAGCGCTATGACGAGGTCAAGGATCGCTACCGTCAGTATGTGGAGAGTCGCGACATTAAATATGTAAGCGTGCCAATTTATGCCTCTGCTGCCGATCGCGCTGCTCTTCGTAAGCAGTTTGACGGCTATTTCAACGAGCTTGCCACAGCCGCAGACCCATCAGATGTGGTTCGCAAAAGTACATCCGCGATACCTTATCTCGGCATACCTGTTGCCAAGGACGCTTTCCCCTCAGACATTGCAGAAAAACTTGATTCTATATCAGTAGGCCAGACCGTAGGTCCTATGGAGAATAAGCAAGACAATACGATGAACTTGGTGAAATTGGTTGCCAAGACACAGTTGCCCGACTCTGTGAAGTTCCGCGCTATTCAGGTTGGTGGCAACACGGTCGAGGAGGCTCATAAGCGTGCCGACTCCATTTATACGGCTCTCAATGCGGGCGCTGATTTTGCGGCTCTTGCCAAGAAATATGGACAGGAGGGTGGCGAGCAGTGGCTCACTACGCGCCAATATCAAAACGCTCCATCCATGGATAAGGATACCAAGGGTTATCTCACAGACTTGATGAACATGGGCGTTAACAGCACAAAGAATGTGCAGCTTACCCAAGGTAACATCATCGTGCAGGTGCTTGATCGTCGCAACATGATTAGTAAATATACTGTTGCGGTTATCAAAAAGCCTATAGACTACTCTAAGGAGACTCGTGGCGAGATATTTAATAAGTTCAGCTCTTTCGCCAGTGCCAACCAAACCTCTGACGCTATTATCAAAAACGCTGCAAAGAGTGGCTACAATGTACAAGAAGCTCAGGACGTTACCACGGCCCAGCACTATTTGGCTGGCATCAGCTCTACGCGCGATGCTATGAAATGGCTCTTCGATGCGCACGAGGGCGATGTGTCTCAGATGTATGAATGTGGTGAGAATGGAAATAACCTTCTCATAGTAATCTGTGATAAAATCCATCCAATAGGCTATCGTGATCTCAACGATCCACAAGTTAAAGAGGATGTAAAGCAAGATGTGATGCGCCAAAAGAAAGCGGATATATTGTTAGCCAAGATAAAAAATGTGAAGAGCATTGCAGCCGCAAAAGCGCAGGGAGCACTTATTTCAGAAGTGAGCCAAGTTACATTTGCTGCCCCAGTCTTTGTTCAGACCACAGGTTCCAGCGAGTCGGCATTAAGTGGTGCCGTTTACGCTACTAAGCCCGGAGCGTTCTGTGCACATCCAGTGCAAGGACAGGCAGGTGTATACCAATTCCAAGTATTACAACGTAACCGCAACGCTTCAAAATATGATGCAAAGGTACAAGAGGCTAAACTTCGTCAGAAAGCGTTGCAATATGCTGGAAATTACATGAATGAGCTTTATATCAACGGTAAGATTGTAGACAACCGTTACTTGTTCTTCTAAAGCATTTTTAAAAAAATATCGCAATAATATTTTTATGAAGCCACGACATTCTAATAAATGTGTCGTGGCTTTGTAATTTTTATGCTCATTCAACTCGGAGTTGTTATAGTGCCTTTTGTCTTTCCGTTCAATCAGACAAATGCGTTAGTTTAAAAGAGAGTTTGTTTGGTTAACCTTGTGGTAGATTATAAAGGTCAATGTGGTTAGAATGATTAAGTAAAAAAGTCTCAGGCCCTCTTCTAATATGGTATATGTAACATTTACCATTTTATTTGTAACACTTTACTTGCGTAAGTCTCTAATGACCAATTTTGTTTTAAAATAATCCAAATGAATGAATACTATATTTGCTCCTTTGGAATATTGTTTTCTATCTGCCTACTACTCTTTCTGATTTGTCATTTATAGAAAAGCTGAATGCTAAAAAACAGAAGTACTTATATATTATTTTTAAAATATATTATTAATTTTGCCATGACATTGTTAATAAACAATTATCTTTAGATTTTTTTTAAAGTCGTACTTACAAAATCTTTGTTTAAAAAAGAATTAAATGTTTTCTTTAAAATTTATTTTTACACACCTTTTTAAGATGATAATGATTTTTTTGTTATTACTATCCTCTTGTAATCATAAAAAAGTCTTTACTCCTCAAATTGCTATGGATTCGCTTGCGACGAAAAAACCCGTTGATGGAGCTATTTTTTATGCAAAAATGCGAAGCTCTTACAACTTTATGGATCAATTATATACAGATTCTATTGTGCCAGTCTTGGCAAGCTGCAACTATTATGATCTAAAGCAAATCACAAATATATTGAAAGGAACTCCAAATGAAGATTTTGTGACTTTACTATTTCAAACTTCTAAAGAACAGTTATCCCAGAATGTATATAAGGAAATAAAAAAGAATAGTCAGCATGAGATACTAATTTTGAAAAATGTAATTCTTCCTTCAATTAAAATGGATGTAGATTCCTCTTTGGAAGCTGATGTTAAAGATGTATTTAGCAAATATGCTGGTGGATTTCTTAATTATAGAAAAATAAACTTCCTGTTAGGACGGAATCAAAAGGATTTTAAAAATATGTTTTGGAAAAGAATAGATACTGCAGAATATAGAATGCGCATAAATCGACATCTTCAAGCATATTTAGACACAATTGCTCTATACCAATCCTCGTATTGCAAGTATTTGACAGGAAAAACAATAGACACACGTTCGCACATCTCTCAACCTCAATTGACTATAGGACTATCCAAAAGTACAATGTGCCATATTAAGAAGTATACAACTGGTCAAACAGATGAAATTTTAGCAGAGGGTTTTAAGGATTATGTTGCACCATTAGCTATTGGAGCTTTTACAGGTGGTGGTAGTTTGATATTAAAATTATATGATACAAGCAATGATATCTATGACGTTGTTGTCACAATTAACGATATCAAAGAAGCGAAAGTTGATCCAGACGATATGGTGATTTACGTTTGTACTCACGATTTGTCTTATCAAATTGAAAATTATTATCTAAATAAATGCACCGATTTAGCAATTCGAGCAATTACTAATTCAAACGTTAAACTTTATAATTATATCATTAAAAATCTATAGCCGTGAGATCATTATTAAAATATTTTTTTGTATTATCCGTTTTTCTTTTATTTAGTTGCTCTAAGATCACACATAAACTAATGAAAGGAGCGGCAGAAGAAGCTGTTGAGAATTCAAGTGATAAGACATTAAGAAAACTATCGAAAAAGGCCCTATTAGAAGAAAATAGTACTTATGTTGGAAAATCATTAGAGGATCAGGTGCTTAAAAAGGTTATCAGAAAGAAGATAACCAAAGAAATGGAAGAAGAAGGTGTGAAATCTTTCTTCCAATATGGAACAAATAAGGCGGCTAAAAAAATAGCTTTCATTAGTTATTCTCCAGCAAAGAAAAGGATGATAAGTGAGACTTCAAGCAATCTTTATCTTAAAAATATTTATAGATTAAGGAAGGGAGAGGTTATAAATGGTATAGCGAGCAGAGAGACTAAAAGTACAACTAAAAGAATTGTCAAAAAAATATCTGGGCAAGATGCCTATGATTATTTGTGCAAACATGAACCAAAGGCAGCAGAAATGATAAGACGTATTGAGAAAAGCCTTGGGAATGACCATCACTTAAAAAGAAATATGTATGCTGTAGATTTGTTAGAAGATGGTAGTACGAAAATTACTGCACGTAATGGCATGGAGCATTGTTCGGTAATTGTAAAAGGGTCTATAGTAAAGGGTAGTTCTGGTGGATTTGTAGATAATGGTAATTTAAATGAATTCTTTAATATACATATGCCTAATATGACATATATTGTCAACGACTGTGCCATTTATAAAACTGATAAGATGGGTAGGGTAATTTCAGCTAAGGCTGATAGAACGAAGATGGCAAAAGCCTCTCGTGTGATAAGTAAAAAAAGAGATAGAATGACGGAAAGTCGTGTTGTAGATGAACATGGTGGGCAGAGGGGAATAGATGACGGCGGTCACCTTTTTTCCAATAATTCTAATGGCTCTAACAACACTATCAATCAAGTACCAATGAATAAAGCCGTAAATCGAAATAAAGAATGGAGAAAGTTTGAGGAGACGGAAGAAAAATATATAAAATCAAACCATTTGGTACTATCTTCAAGAACGCTATTATATAAAGGTAATAACTTACGTCCTTATGCAATAAAAGTGGAATTTTGGGTTGACGGAAAGAAAATGAAATATAAACCTAATCCTATTTATATATAGGGATCTCCTGATAGAGTTAGGGGTAGATTACTGATAAATCTTTACTGTAATTTTTATATCCAGGAAATCCCACATAAACTCAGACTTCTTATGCTCTTTCAAGCCTGCTCCAAGTTTCATCCTTCTAAAATAGATGAGAATAAATTTAGGAACAGATCACATCACTGGGCTTCAGTCGTCCACAATAGTGCAGTTGCGGCTCAAAATGTCATAACGCCAGCACGTGCTCTCATGGTCATTGATGATGCCGATGGCCTGCAAAAAGCTGTATATGATAACTGAACCGACAAATTTGAAGCCCTTTTTTTTCATGTCTTTCGCCACTTTGTCTGACAGATCGTTGCTTTTGGGGACCTCTCGCTGGTGTGATGGATAGATGAGCGACCGCCCTTGTGTAAACGACCAAACATACTGGTCGAAGCTGCCAAACCTTTTTGCCACCTTCATAAAAGCCTTGGCATTGTCAATCATGGCTTCTATCTTGCTCCGCGAACGTATCATGCCCTCGGTCTGCATGATGCGGTCCACGTCGTCTGTTGTAAACTCAGCCACCTTGGATGCGTCAAAGTTGGCGAAGCATTGGCCGAACACTTCCCTGCGTTGCAACATCATTTGCCAAGAGAGACCGCATGACATGGTCTCCATAATCAGGTACATGAAATGCTTTCGCTCATCGTGCACGGGTACTCCCCATTCCTCGTCGTGGTACTTTTCGGATAGTTCATCATGCTTGGCCCAAGCACATTTCATGGGGTATTGCAGGTGTCTCATAGCGTGACCGCCCCACTCGGAGTCGTCCACGTGCACAAACCCCACTCGGTTGTAGAGTCGCTCCGCTTTTGGATTTCCTTTGTCCACAAGTAGCCCTACCGGTTTTTGTCCCCCATGCCGCTTGATGACGGCTTGTAACAACAGGGTGGCGATGCCGCGTTTCTGAAACTCTGGTTTGACGGCCAACGAGTCAATGTAATATTCTTCGGGGCCGGTCTCGTCAAGCATGCCCTCGAAATCTTGGTCCAAATGCGTGCGCGCGGCTTGGAAAAAAGCTTTGCGCAAACGCTTAAGGTCCTTGCCATCGTATACCACACAGGCTCCAGCGATTTTCCCCTCGTTGTCCATGGCTACCAATGTGTTGCGATAACTGTGCTGGCTTTCGTCCATATTCACCAGTCCTGTCATCATGCGGTGAAATTCGTCAAGTGTGTGTTGGTTTCCGCAGAAGTTTTGGCAGCAATCGTGGTTCATGGCTAACATGACTAACGTGGCTATTTCTGACGCCTGTTCGGGTTTGGCAGGCACAATAGTGAAATTCGATTTCATAGATGATGTTGTATTTCTTAAACGATCTTCGCGTCGTTGGTACGTGTTTTATCTGTTGATAATCTGTTTAGCGATATTTTTTTGTTTTTGGTAAAAAAGCACTTGCTCGGCCTCTGTCACAGGTGTGTAGGCTGACAAAATACGCGCCATGCGATCCACGTCGGCGGGTATAGGCTGTTTGGCTTTTTTGCGAGCCTCCACGCTTTTGCTTATCTCGTAGGCCGCTCGGGTGGGCGATGGCATTTGCAACAGTTCGGCCAGATGGTAGCGGTTAGCCATGTTATAGCTTTCTTTGGGCTGTTGTGCCACGGCTTGGCATAGTAGGGCCACGCGGTCGGCGGGGTTGGGCATCAGCTCTGCCAATTCCGCGTAAAGATAGCTGTCGTCATATTTTCGGAGCAATTGCTTGTAGATGGCGATGGCCTGCGATTTGAGTCGTACCCTAACATAGAGTTGTGCCAAGTGCCGTAGGTTATCTTTGTTACTCGGGTTGTGTTGCAGCGATTTTCTAAAAAAAGGCATTACGGCTTTTATGTAATTGTCTGATCTCTCGGTGATACCATTCATCAATCTGTTGGTGATGCGCTGACCGATTGATGGCACCACATATCCGCCTCGACGTGTGCCTTGCCAGTCAGAGTCTGCCAATCGTATGGCGTATGGCACGAAGTAAGCCAAGTTGAAATTTGCGATGACTTTGTCCAGACCCAATGCGTTGTGCAAGATAGCCTTGTTGCCAGCCATATCGTTATCCTCGATGTTAGGATACAATTGGGTCATGGCGTAGAGCAAACGGCGCGCCTCGACGATGTTGCCATCTTTGAGTTGTCGTTTGAACATGCTGTTGCATTCCCAAAACCTTGTCGTGTCCATATTCTTTATGCCCTTTTTGCAAATATAAATATTTAATTTGGCTTTGTGGCTCATTCTTCCGATTTTTTCCAAAATAGAACCACCTTCCAACCATTTGCCATCCTATGCGTGGGTGAAAGTTTGCCATGTTCTCGCCACTGTCTTGTGACGAATGGTAAGGCGCGTGTGTCTTGATTGCTTTTAGAGTGCTACCACTTGATCGTATGTGTCCGAGCGTATTGATAGCCTTTGTAAGAACGTTTTGAAAAAAGCGGACAAAATATGTCTTGTCTTTCGCGTATTTGCAAACGGCGTACACTTCGCTCGCAAATACGCGAAAAATGAGCGTTTCTGCTAACTGGCTGTAACTCTGATGCTTGCGCTCATTTTTGTGATTTTGTTATAAAAAGTCCTTTTTTAAAGCTCCCCTTTAATACCCATTCGCATCGTATTTGAGCCTTATTCGCGAGCCGACTAACATCTAATCATGTTGCGATTAAGGCGTAATCACACATTAAATGGACACTCATCGCGTCATGCCGTATGCGAAAATGGCGACAGAAGTCTCCTTAAAGAAATTTTCTTGGCTTTTTCCTCTGTAGAACGTTAGATTTTCATGGGCTTGTTTTCGTGATTTAAATTTAACAAAATCACGATAGCTCTTAGCTCCCTTAACTTTTCCACTGTCATCCACTTTATTAACCCATTCTCATAAGGTACAATTTTTTAGTAGGCCGCCGAGCATGAAATACCTATTGCTTCTACCATGCTTTTGATACGGTCAAGTTCGGCTGGCGTGGCTTTGCGGAGTTCTTGGTCAGGGGTTTCGCGGTCTATAGTGTAGATCATCACGCTCTCTGGTTTTATCGCTTGCAGTGTGTCAAGCCACGGTAGCACATATTTGTCGCTCGTGTTGTCAGTGCCGTCGCCTTTGAGAAACATGGTTTGGATAATGACATGCCCATTGAATAGTTTAAGGTGCTCTACCACTTTGTTTACGTCGTAAGACGGTTGGGTGGGGCGGTCGAGTTTTTTGATGTAGTCGTTATCCACGGTGTCGAGTTTCTGGATGTTGTTGTCCACCATCATCAGAGCTTTTCTTATGGCTGGTCGGCCTGTCAAAGTGGCATTGCTGAGCACGCTAATTTTGGCTTTGGGGCACCATTTGTCGCGTAGCTTGACGGTATCTGCGATAATCTCGGCGAAGTGGGGGTGGGTGGTTGGCTCTCCATTGCCAGCAAATGTGAGCACGTCTGGATGTTCTCCGGCATCGTGCATTTTGATGAGTTGTTGCTCCAGCTTCTCGGCTACAAGTTCGCGCGATGGGTGCTTAGTGCGTGTAAAACCATCTTTGTTGAAACCAATCTCGCAGTACAGACAGTCAAAATTGCATATCTTGCCATCGCCGGGCAGCAGGTTTATGCCTAAACTCAGGCCAAGCCGCCGGCTGCGAACTGGGCCGTAGATGGGGCTGGGAAAAATGATTGTGCTCATAATGCTTGTGCTAATGGGATAAAGTGTAATTATGAACAAAGTTAGTAAAAAATCATGATAATAGCCATTTGTGTTAGCAATATTTGGTTAATGCACGTTAAAGACTTGTTTTGTTATCATTATTTTCTTACTTTTGTGCAAAAGTTGGTAAGTTAACGCCGATCCGTACATGGTAAAAAATCGTAGAAAACCCCGCAGGCATTCAGGCTTGCAGGCCGTTACTCTTTGTATCAGCACCGCCTTGGTGCTCATCCTGCTTGGACTTGTTGTATTCTCAACGCTCACGGGGCGTAATTTGTCGTCTTATGTAAAAGAGAATTTGGTGGTAACCATGATGCTTGAGCAAGACATGATGGACAATGAGGCACAGGCTGTGTGCAAACGGCTTGAGATGCGCCCGTATATCAAAAATGTGGTTTTTATAAACAAGCAGCAGTCGCTCAAGGAGGCTACCAAGGAGATGGGCATAAACCCGGCCGAGTTTACTGATGGGGTCAACCCGTTCTCTTCGTTGATCGAACTGACATTGAAGAGCGATTATGCCAATAGTGACTCGTTGACATGGATAGCTGCAGAGCTGAAGAAATACCCTAAAGTGTCGGAGATAAACTATCAGCGAGACCTTATCGATTCGGTGAACAGAAATCTTGCCAAAATAGGCTTGGGCATGCTTGTGCTGGCCATCTTGCTCACTTTTGTGTCTTTTACGCTCATCAATAACACCGTTAAACTTGATATTTATGCGCGCCGCTTCTCCATTCATACCATGAAATTGGTGGGTGCCTCATGGAGCTTCATACGGGGGCCTTTCATACGCAGAGCGGTTTTTACAGGCTTGTTGGCCGCCTTGTTAGCCATTGTCGTTTTGGGCGGAGGCATTTATGCCTTGTACCGTTACGAGCCCGAGATACTCAATGTGGTCACTTGGCGTGAGATGGCCATTACCGCGGGGGCGGTAGTGCTCTTTGGCATTATCATCACGGCATTGTGCGCTAATATCTCAGTGAACAAGTTCTTGAAGATGAAGGCCGGCGAACTGTACAATATTTAGCGGTATCATCAATAAAGAAATAATACAAATTATAATGGATAAAAGAAATTTAGCCTTGGGCCGTACCAATTTTGTCTTGTTGGGTATCGGCTTTGCCATTGTCGTTATCGGCTTTGTTCTTATGAGTGGAGGTTCCTCTACGGAGACGGCTTTCAATCCTGATATCTTCAGCGTGAGACGTATCAAGGTGGCTCCAGTGGTGTGCTTCATAGGTTTTATCTTTATGATCTATGCTGTCATCCGCAAGCCCGGGCACACCGTTGACGCCGAGGTTGAGGTTGGCTTGGATGGCGATGTCGAAGAGAAGAAGAAAAATAAAGCCATACAAAACTAACAAGCCAAGGGCATGGATCTGTTTCAAACCATTGTTATCGCTATCGTGGAGGGACTCACGGAATTCCTCCCTGTGTCGTCTACGGGGCACATGATCATCACCCAAAATCTGTTGGGAGTGGAACCCGGCGACCCCTTCGTGCATGCTTTCACCTTTATTATACAGTTTGGCGCCATCTTGTCGGTGGTGTGTCTATACTGGAAACGTTTTTTCCAGATGCGCAATGCTGATGAGGTATCTGCAAAATTGCGGTTTTATGGCTTGCTCATCGTGGGTGTTTTGCCTGCTGTGTTTATTGGTTTGGCGGCCAAAAAGAGTGGCTTGTTGGACTGGCTTTTAGACTCTGTGCAGGTAGTGGCTGTCATGTTAGTGTTGGGAGGCGTGTTCATGTTGTTCTGCGACAAGATCTTTAATCAAGGCAGAGACGAACACGAGGTTACCGCGCGTCGCGCTTTTTTAATCGGCCTTTTTCAATGTATATCGGTCATACCGGGCGTGAGTCGTAGCATGGCGACCATCGTGGGCGGCATGCAACAAAAGCTAACCAGAAAAAATGCGGCCGAGTTCTCTTTTTTCTTGGCCGTGCCTACTATGGCCGGCGCCACACTGCTTGACCTTTTGGAGATGTTCGGCGAGGATACCACGTGGGCCACGTCGCACAATATCACCATGCTGGTGGTGGGTTGTGTGGTGGCGTTCTTGGTAGCTATGGTAGCTATGAAATGGTTTGTTAATTTCCTTGCGAAATATGGTTTCAAAGCTTTCGGCTGGTATCGTATAGTCGTGGGAGGAGTCATTTTGGTGCTGCTTTTTTGTGGACAGTCGTTAGCGATGGTGGATTGATGGGCATGAACTTTATAGAGGGTGAGATTTTTGCTATTGACAAGCCCTACCGCATGACAAGTTTTGGTGCGCTCGCACATGTGAGATACCTCATTTCGCATAGGTTGGAGCGTAGACTCAAAATAGGACACGCTGGCACGCTCGACCCTTTGGCGACAGGCATATTGGTGCTTTGCACTGGAAAATGCACTAAGCGAATAGAAGAATTGCAAAATCACACCAAAGAGTATACTGCCACCTTGCAACTCGGGGCCACTACCGAGAGTTACGATATGGAGCATCCCGTGAATCAAACTTTTTCCACCTCGCACATCACTCGGGATATGGTAGAGGACGTGTTGGGGCGTTTCGTGGGCGACATTGAGCAGACACCTCCCACGTATAGCGCGGTAAAGGTGGGCGGCAAGCGTGCCTATGACTTCAGACGGCAAGGCGAAAAAGTGGTGCTCTCGCCTAAAAAGGTGCATATAGACAGCATAGAACTGACTGATTTTGACGCTTCGACTGCGTGTTTGTCTATCAAGGTGGTATGTGGTAAAGGTACCTATATCAGAGCTTTGGCGCGTGACGTGGGGCGCGCATTGGATAGCGGCGCATATCTCACGGCGCTTAGAAGGACGCGCGTGGGTCAGTTCGACGAGCAAAATTGTATAGATTTTGATTGTCTTGACGAATGGCTTGATAGCGTGATGAAACCCTGACGACTCCTCGTGAGGCTGATAGGCTTGTAGAAACAAAAAGAAAAAATAGATATGAAACTGTCACAATTCAAATTTAAATTGCCCCAAGAGTTGGTGGCTCTCTACCCTCATAGCTTTGAGCGTGAGTATACGAACGACGATGGAACGAAAGGTTCCTTTCGTGTTACACGGCGCGACGAGTCGAGGTTGATGGTGTTGCATCGCTCCACTGGGGAAATAGAAATGTATCGTAAGGACGCCAAGGGCAAACCCATTGAGGGTGACTATCTTGATTTTCGCAATATACTCGACTACTTTGATGAGCATGATACTTTCATATTAAATGACACCAAGGTGTTCCCCGCGCGTCTATATGGCACCAAAGAAAAGACCGACGCCAAGATAGAAGTGTTCGTCTTGCGCGAGCTGAATGAGGAGACGCACCTTTGGGACGTGCTTGTGGAGCCTGCTCGCAAGATACGTATTGGCAACAAACTCTTCTTCGACGAGGTGGGAACTATGGTGGCGGAGGTGTATGACAACACCACCAGCCGTGGCCGTTCGCTTCGTTTTCTTTATGATTGCTCGCATGAGCAGTTCAAAAAAGATCTCTTTGCGTTGGGCGAGCCGCCCCTGCCGGCGTATATATTGAATGGGCGTCCAGCTGATCCTGCTATGAAAGACATGCACGTTCGCTCGCATGCCCTGCCTGAAGACGCGGAGAATTTCCAATGTGTCTTTGCTAAAAACGTGGGTGCCGTCACGGCGCCGGCCACAGGATTGCACTTCAGCAGAGAGCTGATGAAGCGCATGGAGATAAAGGGTATCAATGTCGCATACATCACTTTGCATTGCGGATTGGGCAATTTTACTCCCATAGAGGTGGAAGATTTGACCAAGCACAAGATGGATTCTGAGCAAATGATTATTGACAAGAAGGCTTGCGATATTGTCAATAAGACTAAGATGGCAGGACATCGCGTGTGCGCGGTTGGTACCAGTGTGGTAAAAGCGACCGAGACTGCGGTTGGGACGGATGGCTTGTTGAAGGAATATGATGGTTGGACAAGCAAGTTCATTTTCCCGTCATACGACTTTGGTTTGGCCGATTCTATGGTTGCCAACTTCTACCATCCAGAGTCAATCTTGCTGATGTCAACCGCTGCTTTTGGTGGCTATGAGCAGGTGATGGAATGCTACAGGTTGGCCGTGGAGCATGGTTACAAGTTCGGATGTTTTGGCGATAGCTTGCTTATCGTGTAATAATGTTTGTTAAGGCTGTACGTTATGAGTGAGAAATCATCGCACACTCTGTATTTAGGGTTAGGCTCTAACCTTGGCGACAAGCGGCGTCTCATAGAAGAAGCTGTCTGCTTGCTAAACGATCGGGTGGGGCGCGTGACAAGAAAATCTTCTTTGATAGAAACCGAGCCGTGGGGATTTAGCTCGCCAAACAAGTTCCTCAATGGGTGTGTGGCCTGCCAAACCCAACTTTCGCCACGCGAGGCTCTGCGTGAGACGCAAGAGATAGAGCGTGAGATGGGGCGTTCCACCAAAAGTCATGATGGCGTGTACCATGATCGGCCAATAGACATAGATATATTGCTCTATGACGATTGGCACATAAACGACACTGACCTTGTTGTCCCTCACCCTAAAATGAAAGACCGGAATTTCGTGATGATACCTTTAAGAGAAATCTGCCCTGATTTGTCTTGGTATTGATACAAGGATTAATATATTAGAGCTTGGAATATTATCCTTTTGTTTTGGATATGAAAAATGCCACGCGCTGAAACTTAGCACGTGGCATTAATATTTCTTGCCATATAGTGGCTTGCCGCTTAACGCAGGCTTGGCTCTTAGCCCTTTTACTTGCGAAGACCCAACGCCTTGATGATAGCGCGATAGCGCTCAATGTCACGATCCTTAAGATAGTCGAGCAAAGCGCGACGTTTTCCTACCAATTTGGTGATGGAACGAGTGGTGACAAAATCCTTGTGGTTCTTCTTGACATGCTCAGTGAGGTGAGCGATGCGATAGGTGAAAAGCGCAATTTGGCTTTCGGCAGATCCTGTGTCGGTTGCCGACTTGCCGAATTGGGTGAAGAGCTCTGTCTTCTTCTCTTTGTTTAAATACATGTTATAAATTGATTAATTGTTGTCGCATCATTACATTCTTCTGTCGAGCAATCGCCTTAATCACAACGATTAACGACGTTGAATGCATCGGATTGTCCGAAAATGCGTTGCAAAGTTACTAAAAATAATCTGTATTCAATACCTTTCTCCTTTATTTTTTGTAATTTTGCAAGCAGTAAATTTAGCATACTTTTAAGGTTAATCAATGCAGGACATTCGTAATATTGCAGTTATCGCACACGTGGACCATGGTAAAACAACCTTGGTGGATAAAATGATGCTTGCTGGAAAACTGTTCCGTGAGGGTCAGGATAACAGTAGCACGGTATTGGATTCCAATGACTTGGAACGTGAGAGAGGGATAACCATTCTGTCGAAGAATGTGTCAATCAGTTGGAAAGGGACAAAAATAAACATACTCGACACGCCGGGCCACTCTGATTTTGGTGGTGAGGTGGAGCGCGTGCTCAACATGGCTGATGGTTGTCTGCTTCTTGTGGACGCTTTCGAAGGGCCTATGCCGCAGACGCGTTTCGTACTTCAAAAAGCTCTTCAGATAGGTCTTAAGCCCATCGTGGTGGTCAACAAGGTGGATAAACCCAATTGCAGGCCGGAACAAGTATATGAGATGGTCTTCGATTTAATGTGCGATTTGAACGCTACCGAAGATCAACTTGATTTCCCAGTGGTTTATGGATCTGCCAAGAATGGCTGGATGAGTGACGATTGGAAGAAACCAACTGATAACATAGAATATCTCTTGGACAAAATCGTGGAGTCTATTCCAGCTCCTAAACACATTGATGGCACGCCACAAATGCTTATCACTTCTCTTGACTATAGCAACTATACGGGCCGTATCGCGGTAGGCCGCGTACATCGTGGCGTGCTTAAAGATGGAATGAACATTACTATTTGCCATCGTGATGGGACAACCGAAAAGACCAAGATAAAGGAGCTTCATACTTTTGAGGGTATAGGACACAAACGCACAAAAGAGGTTGAAAGTGGAGACATTTGCGCCGTGGTAGGGTTGGAACGTTTTGAGATTGGTGACACTATCGCTGATTATGAAAATCCCGAGGCGTTGCCTCCGATAGCCGTGGACGAGCCAACGATGAGTATGTTGTTTACGATTAACGACTCTCCTTTCTTTGGGAAGGAAGGCAAATACTGCACCTCACGTCAAATCGGAGACCGTTTAAAAAACGAGTTGGAGAAAAACTTGGCCTTGCGAGTGAGCCAGATGGAGGACTCTACAGACAAGTGGATAGTGAGTGGTCGAGGCGTGTTGCACCTCTCTGTATTGGTCGAAACCATGCGCCGCGAGGGCTTTGAGTTGCAAGTTGGGCAACCGCAAGTGATTTACAAGGAGATAGATGGTGTGAGATGTGAGCCTGTAGAGGAGCTTGATATCAATGTGCCGCAAGACTATTCCAGTAAAATGGTCGACATGGTGACACGTCGCAAGGGAGAGCTTACGAGCATGGATCCAGAGGGTGATCGCGTCAATATCACGTTTGACATACCCTCGCGTGGCATCATTGGCTTGCGCACCAATGTGCTTACAGCCAGTCAGGGCGAGGCCATTATGGCCCATCGGTTTAAGGAGTATCAGCCGTACAAGGGCGACATCGTGCGTCGTATTAATGGTTCTATGGTAGCCATGGAGACAGGAACAGCGTTTGCTTATTCCATAGATAAATTGCAAGATCGTGGCAAATTCTTCATAGACCCGGGCGAGGAGGTTTACGGAGGCCAGGTGGTTGGAGAGCATGTGCACGACAATGACCTTGTGGTAAATGTCACGAAAGCCAAGCAGCTCACCAATGTTCGCGCTTCAGGTTCGGATGACAAGGCGCGTATCATTCCAAAAGTGGTGATGAGTTTGGAGGAATGTTTGGAATATATCAAGGAAGATGAGTATGTGGAGGTGACGCCTAAGAGCATGCGTATGCGAAAAATCATACTCGATCACTTGGAGCGTAAACGCTCAAACAAGGAATGATGGAATATTTAAATCCATGATTTTACACTTACGTCTCGTAAGTATAAACACAGACTTTTTTTATTATTTATTTTGAATTTAGTTAATTCGGGCTTGTCTGGCGCATGCTGGACAAGCCCGTTTGGCTATTCGTAATGGCGCATCAATTCTTGCTCCCGCCGCTTGGCATCTTTTAAAAAGGCTTGGTACTCTTCGCTGTCTGGATTGAAAGGCTTGTGCGCCAACGCGTCTTTGATGGGTCTCCATGCTTTTATGAAATTGATAGTGGCTTCTGAAAAAAAAGTTTCCGCCATGCACTCATAAATGTAGTCGACCGCTTGCTCGGTGGGATGGAGCATGTCAGGGGCGTAGAAACGGTAGTCGCGCAATTCGTCGTCTACTATTTCGTAGGCGGGAAAGTAGGTCGCGCACCATGTTTCCGCATCATGGTTTGGGGTGGCATGACTATCCAAGAGCTTGTCTATGGCGAGCAAAAGCGTGGCTTTTGACACTCTACTGCCGTGGTAGCCATATTTCTTGTAGCGTATGGGACTTACTGTCAACACAAATCTCACAAGCGGAAACCGTTGGTGGATGCATCGAATGGCTTTCCGCAGATAGTCTACGCACTCCCCAACACCAAGCGTTCGCTCCTCGAAAAGACATTGAGGCCTCTTGCGACAATTGTCCACAATTTCTCCCGTCTCTTTGAGTATGTACACGTGGTTGGTGCCGAGGGTAAACACGGCCGTGCCTGTTTTGTTCGGGTCAAAGGGCATAAGGCGCTCGTCGCAAAGTCTCTCCACGGTATGTAGAACGCTCGCTGGATTATACATCACGCCGTATGGGTTCACCGTGGCGCGAAATTTGTTCTCCTGAAAACGCTTGCCCATGTTGTCGGCAAAACACGAACCTACGAACAACATTCGCTCTCGTGGCTCTATTTTCCATTCGTTTGGTGTTATTTCTACTTTTGTCCTAAACTCCATTTCTTTTGTGTTTCCACGCGCGTTATGGTTTCTTGTGTCGTATGAGCCACCTTGTCGGTCCTATGCTTTTGCCCCTTTTTTGCGTTTTTTCCATTCCACGAGCAACCCAATGGCGATGAGAAGCAACAATATGCCGTAAGAAGTGTAGGCCACGGCCTCTGTCTTTCGTATGGAGGCTGGGTGGAAACTCATTGTCACTTCGTGCTTGCCGGGCTTAACGCTCATGGCTCTCAGCACGTAGTTCACCCGTCCCAATTCCGCGGGTTGGTTGTCCACGGTGACGGTCCAGCCGGGATAATATATCTCTGAGAATACTATCACGCCTCCTTTTTCGGAGTTCACCTCGTATGTAAGGGCGTTGGGCTCGTAGGCCTTTAGCGTGACAATGGAGGTGCCTTGCTGTGGCTTGGCTCGCCCGAGTTGGCTCTCAAATGCCTTGTCGGCCACGGCCTCGTGTTTCAGGTTGATTTTGCCCACGGTCTCGATTTCCTCGTTTGCGTTGTCCACGTAGGTCAGTTTGTCCACGAACCATGCGTTTCCTGCCGCGTATGGGTTCTGTATTGGCACCGTCTGTCCGTTCTGAAGGCCGAGTATAAAGTATTTGGCGTTGAGCATGTTGATTACAGGATAGATGGAGTCTCCGTCCACTTTGGTCATGTCTCCATCCGCGTTGGTGATGGCGGGCGCTATCTTTTGCATTTCCGGTGCGATGTAGGCCTCTATCATTTCTTGGTATCTGCGCAGTTTAGCCGGGTGGTAACCGCCGATGCTTTTGTGATAATAAGACGTCTCGTTCTCGTTGAAAGTATTCGACGCAAGGTTCAGCACGCGATAGTCCAACGCCTTGTCACGTAAAATTTGCCTGTCGGTGGCCGTCATGGGTTGTGGCGTGTCGCGTACGCTCTTTTCCACGAACATGTCGTCGTATAGATAGCGTTTGTTTACCTGCCACATGTCCACAAGGCACAGCAGGGCGATGCAGCTCACCAATAACTTGCCGTTCAGTTTTTTCGCCTTGAAGAGTAGCAGCAGCAGGGTGCCCACCGCCACGATGGCAAACGACCGCAGTGCGTCTGCCTTGAAAATGGCCTCGCGCATGGTAGCCAAGTTTGTTTTCAGCGGTACGAGGTATTCTTGTGGTATCTGCGACAGGGCTTGAGACTCCGCGCTCGATATATAGTTAGGGAAAAAGAGTGTTGGCGCCAAATAGAACAGTAACGCCACGCCACCGGTAAGGGCAAAACTCGTGTATACCCACTTCATGTTTTTGGCGAGTGTTTCGGGTTTGTCGATGATTTTTTTCAGTGCCATCATTGCCAGTAGTGGTATCGTAAACTCGGCTATGACAAGTATAGAGGCTACGGTCCTGAATTTGGCGTACATGGGCATGTAGTCTATAAAGAGATTGGTGAGCCACATGAAGTTACGCCCCCAAGACAGCGTGATGGATATGATAGTGGCCGCGAGCAGCGCCCATTTCATGGGACCCTTGACGATAAACAGCGCCAAGAAGAACAGCATGAGCACGAAGGCGCCCACGTATACGGGCCCACTGGTGCCGGGTTGCTCGCCCCAGTATTGCCCCATCTGTTGATAAATCTGTATAAAATTGGGATCGGCTTTTTCCATGGCCTTGGCGTTTTGCGCCAGTGGCACGCTTGCCCCGCCTTTCACGTTGGGCACCAATAGGGTCCATGTCTCTCCTATGCCATAGCTCCATTGGGTGATATAGTCTCTGTCAAGCCCACTGCTTGTTTGGTTGGCCCCGTCTTTCTTCACCAATTCACTCTTGCCGCGCATGGTTTCTTTGGAGTATTGCCACGTGTGGTAAAGGTTTGACAGATTTAGGCATATACCTATCAATCCGCCTGCCAGGGCCACCAAGGACGCTTTCCAAAAACGCGCCATCTGTCCTTGTCGGATAGCCATGACGAGCCAGGCAATGACCATTAAGAAAATGACGAACAGGTAATAGTATGTCATCTGCACGTGGTTGGCGTTCACCTCAAAAGCGGCGAAGATTGCCGTGACGACAAATCCCCACAAGTATTTGCCTCGATAGGCCAGCGCCATGCCGCCTATCATGGGCGGCAAGAAGGCCAACGCCCATACTTTCCAAATGTGTCCGGCTGCGATGATAATGAAGAAATAGCTTGAGAACGCCCATACGATTGCGCCAAGCGCCGCCAGATGCTGCCTGAAATCAAAAGCCCTCAACATGATATAGAAGCCCAAAAGATACGCGAACACGTACCACACATAGTCGGGCAACCACAAGTGGTACAGGTTGGAGGCCTTGTTCAGTATGTCGGTGCTCTTGTATGACGGCGATGTTTGGTATGTGGGCATGCCACAGAAGGTGGCGTTTGTCCATCGGGTGCGCTCTCCCGTTCGTTCCATGTATTCCTTGGCCTCTTGCCCCGCGCCCCTGCCAGCCGATGAGTCGTGCTGGTACAGTATGCGCCCCTCAAACGTGGCGGGTGTGAAATAGGCGAACGAGATGATGGCAAACAATAGCACTGCCATCAAGTCTGGCAGACATTTTTTCAAGGTTTCCATAAGTATGGTGTGTGCATTAATTATTGATGTCACAAAGGTATATATTTTTTAATGAATAGTTAAAAGTTAATCGTTAAAAGTAAGGAACGCTTCATTTTTTGTAAATTTGCGGTATGAATAGAATTGGAATTATCGTTGCGATGGACAAAGAGTTCGCGCAACTTAGGACATTGCTTGATGACGCGCGTGTGGAGCGACGTCGTTTCAAGGATTTTGTTGTTGGCAAACTGGATGGCGCGGACGTTGTCTTGCAGCAATGTGGCATCGGAAAAGTCAACTCGGCCATTGGGGCCGTTGAGATGATAGATGGCTACCGTCCTGACCTCGTCATCTCCACGGGTGTCGCTGGTGGAGCCAGCGTGGAGCTAAAGCCGCTCGACGTTGTGGTGGGCGAGACCTGTGCCTATCATGACGCCTATTGTGGCAGCGAGGTGGAGTATGGCCAAATTATGGGCATGCCCGCCCGGTACAAGTCGCCCAAGGAGTTGGTGGAAAAGGCGTTGTCGCTTAACACCGGCAAATCGGCTGTACGGGTGAGGGCTGGCCTGACCGTGAGCGGTGAATGGTTTGTGGACGACAAGGAGAAGATGCGCGCCATACTGGGGCGATTTCCGGAAGCCCTGGCCGTAGACATGGAGAGCTGTTCCATCGCGCAGGCATGCCATATCTACCAAACGCCATTCATATCATTTCGCGTTATCAGCGACGTACCACTAAAAGACGACAAGGCGGCGCAATATTTTGACTTCTGGAACCGCATGGCAGAGGGGAGCTTCGAGGTTACCAAAGCCTTTCTTCGCGCCATCCTGTAAATCTTAGGGATATAATAACAACTAAACCATACTATCATGAAAAAAATTCCATCGTTTACGATAAATCACGAGAAACTCTTGCGGGGCATCTATGTTTCGCGCAAGGATGAGGTCGGTGGCGAGGTGGTCACCACTTTTGACATTCGCATGAAAGAACCTAACCGCGAGCCCGTGTTGCACAATGGCGCCATCCATGCCATGGAACATTTGGCCGCAACCTACCTCAGAAACGATCCTGAATGGAAAGAGAGGATCATCTATTGGGGCCCTATGGGATGCCTGACGGGCAACTATCTGTTGCTTCGCGGCGACTTGGAGTCGCGCGATATTGTAGACCTGATGAGGCGCACGTTTCGTTTCGTGGCCGATTACGAGGGGGATATACCTGGCGCCGGGCCTCGCGATTGCGGTAACTACCTGCTCCATGACCTGCCTATGGCCAAGTGGGAGTCGCGTAAATTCCTCACCGAAGTGCTCGAGAACATCAAGCCCGAGAACCTCGTTTATCCAGAGTGACAGGGCCGGCAGGTATCGCCCCGTTGGTCTGGGTGGCGCCGAATGTGTTAGCTTGTGAGGGCGATGGCGTGCCTTTGCCCTTGCCGCTTGTTGCCGCGCGGTGGTCGCGCGCGCTCTTTCGCAAGCGTTGGCGGGTAATTTCAACGTTTTGAAAAAAAAGTACAAACGCCCCTTTATTTTAGCCATATTTGAAAATTATAAGTAGATTGCTCCAAATATCGCCAAAATAGGCCGTGTTTCTTAATCGGCTATAAAACAGATTGTTGTGGAGATACGGCAGAAAACGCGCGCGGAGAATACAGCTTCGCCTTCGCGTTTAAGGCCTATTCGCGTTCCGATTAGGCTCTAATCACGCTCCGTTTAAGCCTTGTTCATGTCGCGTTTCGAGCCTATACGCCACGCCATTAGATACCTAACGCATGGTGACGCATGGGCAAATCGTCCGCGTTTGGCGCTTGAGGGCTATGGTTCTCTGCTAAAAACATTCTAAAACAAGCGTTTTGCAAGTAACTTTTTTTGGTATTTTTTCTTGAATACGCGGCGTCTTTCGTGGCGTGTCCATGTGTTTGCGTTTGGGGCGGCATGGATCAAGCGTTAAGCGTTGGCGTGGTCTTGTCCGCTTTGATAGATGGTGGGTTACAAATTCGTCAAGTCGAATTTGTAGCCAACGGATACTGTCACGCCCCTGTTTTTGCATTTTTTGTCAAGCGCCCCTTTGTACAGATTGGTTAGCCCGAACGAGTATCGCGCGTCCAACACCACGTTTTGACGCTCGTAAGAGACACCTATCGGAACGCTTATGTCTGTTTTTTCTACAAATTTGTTCTCCGCGTTCAACACGTCCACATTCCTTGCGTAGGTGTAGCTTCCATCCTCGCCAATGGTTACCGAGGTCTCCTCAGAGTGCATGGTGTTGCTCAACAAGAAAGCCACTCGCGCGCCAACGTTGATGGCCAAGCCCTTGGCCACGTAGAGATGAGCCATGACAGGCATGCCGAGATAGTTCAAGTGGAAGTAGTTGTTCTTAAAAGCGATGTGCTTACCGGCCGTGGCTCGTGTCAGGTCGGTGTCGTCGTATCGGCAGCCCATGCGCTCATAGTATGCGCCGACGGAGAAAGCTAAGGTTGCGGTGGCTTGGTAGCGCGCGTCAGCTCCGGCCCAAAGGCCCACCTTGGTTTTGCCTTTGCTTAAGTTGCCAGGAAGTCCCAAGCCCATCGATTCGTTTGAGATGTTGGAAAAAATGGTGCCCACTCTTGGCGTGATGGACAGGGTCCTTACTTCGCTTTGGGCGCGCGATGCCACGACTGCGCTGGTGATGGCAAGGGTAAAAAAGAGTTTTTTCATTGTCATTGGATGGGCAAGAAATGCCTTTGTTGTTTTCTAAAAAACGCTGTTCGCCAATTATTATTATCCGATTAGATGTATTTTGTTTGTTGGTGTTTATCTTTTTATTAACTTTGCAGTAGGTTTTCATATAGAGACAATGACATATACCATTGAAAAGACAGCCACCTTGATAGGCGCTCGCCGCTATGGCTGCCATGAGTCAAAAATAGGTTTTCTGCTCACCGACAGTCGGTCGCTCTGCTTTCCGGAGGAGACACTGTTCTTCGCCTTGAAGTCGAGGCGCAACGACGGCCATCGTTACATACCCGAGTTGTATCGCCGGGGAGTGAGAAATTTTGTGGTGACAGACGTTCCAGCCAACTACGCCGCCGATTATCCCGCCGCCAATTTCTTGAGGGTGGTGAGCGCGCTCGAAGCGTTGCAGCGCTTGGCGGAGCGCCATCGTGACGCATTTGACATACCCATCGTGGGCATCACGGGGTCCAATGGCAAAACGATGGTGAAAGAATGGCTCCATCAGCTCATGTCGCCCGACATGTATGTCACCCGCAGCCCGCGCAGCTACAACTCGCAGATAGGCGTGCCACTGTCGGTGTGGCTGATGAATGAGCGCACGCGCTTGGGCATCTTTGAGGCAGGCATCAGCCAAAAAGGCGAGATGGCGGCCTTGCGAGACATTATCCAGCCCACGATAGCCGTGCTTACGAACATTGGCGCGGCCCATCAGGAAAACTTCGAGTCGATGGAGGCCAAGTGCCGCGAGAAGGTGTTGCTGTTCCACGATGCCGATACCATCGTTTACAACGCTGACGACCGGATGATAAGCGAGGTGGTGGGCGAACTTGCCTATACTGGCGAGAAACTTTGCTGGTCAACGCGCGACAATAGCGTTTCCATGTACGTCAAAAGCATTGCGAAAGAGGGCAACGCCACCACCGTGACCTATATATATAAAGGTGGCGAGGAAAACAAGTACAGCATACCTTTTATCGACGAAGCCTCTGTGACCAACTCCATCGTGTGCGCGGCTGTGGCTTTGCGGCTCGGCCTTGGCGTCGACGCGCTCAAAGAGCGCATGTCGCGGCTCGAGCCCGTGGCCATGCGATTGGAAGTGAAAGAGGGAAGGCACGGTTGCACGCTCATCAACGACTCGTACAACTCGGACATCAACGCCCTTGGCATAGCCCTCGACTTCATGAATCGCCGCCCCGATCACAAGGGCAGGTCGCGCACGCTGATATTGAGCGATATTTTTCAAAGTGGCGAGGAGCCTGAGAAACTGTACGAGAATGTGGGCGACTTGGCCGTGAAGCGCGGCGTGCACAAGCTCATAGGCATAGGCCCAACGATATCGAGATACGCCGCGCGCGCTCGCACGCCAGAGAAATATGGTTTTGCCACGGTGGAGGATTTTATCCATAGTAAGGAGTTTAAAAATCTGCGCGACGAGGTGATATTGCTCAAGGGCGCTCGCCAATTTGGCTTCGACAAGATAACAGAACTGCTTGTACAGAAAGTGCATGAGACGGTGTTGGAGGTGAACCTGAACGCCATGGTGGACAACCTGAACCACTATCGGTCGTTCTTGAGACCCGAGACCAAGATGGTATGCATGATTAAGGCCAACGCTTACGGCGCCGGCAGCGTGGAGATAGCCAAGACGTTGCAAGACCACAGGGTGGACTATTTGGCCGTGGCCGTGGCCGATGAGGGCGCCATGTTGCGCGGCAAGGGCATCACGAACAGCATCATCATCATGAACCCGGAGTTCTCCGCTTTCAAAACCATGTTTGACAACGACTTGGAACCAGAGGTGTACTCGTTCCGATTGCTCTCTGCCCTGGTCAAGGCCGCGGAGAAAGAAGGCATCACGGGTTATCCCGTGCACATCAAGATAGACACCGGTATGAACCGATTGGGCTTCAACCCAGAGCGCGACATGGATGAGTTAATAGACCGCCTGAAACACCAAGACGCCGTGATACCGCGGTCGGTGTTCTCGCATTTTGTCGGTTCGGACAGCAATGACTTTGACAATTTCTCGGCAGAGCAATTTGCTCGTTTCGACAAGGCGAGCCAACGGCTGCAAGAAGCGTTTGAGCACAAGATACTGCGGCATATGGACAATTCGGCTGGCATAGAGCATTTTCCTGACAGACAGTTGGACATGTGCCGTTTGGGCATAGGCCTTTATGGCGTGGATAGCCGCACCAACACCATCATCAACAACGTGTCCACGCTTAAGACCACCATCTTACAGCTACGGCACGTGCCCGCGAGCCAGACCGTTGGGTACAGCCGTAAGGGAACGCTGGAACGCGACAGCGTTATCGCTGCCATACCTATAGGTTATGCCGACGGGCTGAATAGGCGGTTGGGCAATCGTCGAGGCTACTGCTTGGTGAACGGCCAAAAGGCTGAGTACGTGGGCAATATCTGCATGGACGTGGCTATGGTGGACGTGACCGGCATCGCGTGCGCCGAGGGAGACAGCGTGGAGATATTCGGAGACCACCTGCCCGTGACGGTGCTAAGCGACATTTTGGGCACCATTCCCTACGAGGTGCTCACGGGAATAAGCAATAGGGTGAAGCGCGTTTACTTCCAAGATTGAGGTTTCGAGAAAATATTTCCTCTGCCCTAAAATTATATGGCAACGTGCATGTTTGTTATAGCGGAACAGAGATAACCTCTTGCGTGGAACGCTGTTTTTGTTTATTTTTAGGGTTCGAAACATGTATACATGCAAATAGTTACTTTAAAGGCGCAGATTTACGATTTTATTTTGTAAATTTGCGTTTAGCTTTTAAAATACAATCTATTAAAATAATTTATGGAAAATGTTTTTAGTTATATCATCAGCTTGGGAGCAAGTGTGATGATGCCTATAATCTTCACGATTATCGGATTATGCATTGGCATGAAGTTTGGCAAGGCGTTAAAGTCGGGCCTATATGTAGGTGTCGGCTTTGTCGGCTTGGGTATAGTGACGGCTCTTCTAACGTCAAATTTTGGAGATCCGCTCACGCTTATATCGCAAATATACCATCTTGAGCTGAACGTGTTTGACATGGGATGGCCCGCGGCCGCGTCGGTGGCCTACAACACGGCTGTTGGCGCGCTGATTATCCCTATATGCTTGGGCGTGAACTTCCTGATGCTCATTACCAAAACTACGCGTACGGTCAACATAGACCTGTGGAACTATTGGCACTTTGCTTTTATTGGCGCCGTGGTGTACTTTGTGTTTGACCAAAGTTTGGCTTGGGGGTATTTTGCGGCTATAGTTTGCTACATCATCACACTGGTGATGGCCGACTTGACAGCTTCCAAATTCCAAGGCTACTATGAGGGTTTGGATGGCATATCAGTGCCACAGCCATTCTGCCAAAGTTTTGTTCCTTTCACGCTCTGCATGGACTGGGTGTTGGAAAAAATACCCGGTTTTAACAAATTGGATATTGACGCGGAGGGCCTTAAAAGGAAATTTGGAGTGCTCGGGGAACCGTTGGTGCTTGGAGTTATCGTTGGTGCGCTCATCGGTTTGGTGGCCCAGATGGAGGTAAAAAAGATACTTTTCTTGGGCGTTACGATGGGAGCGGTGATGGAATTGATACCACGCATCACAAAACTGTTTATCGATGGCTTGATGCCAATATCCGAGAAAACCAAGGAAATCGTTAACAAGCGCTTCCATGGCAAGCAAGTGTTTATCGGCATGAGCCCTGCGTTGGTGATTGGCCATCCCACCTCCTTGGTGTGTACGCTGTTGCTCATCCCTACCTATCTCGCTATTTCGGTGGTTCTGCCGGGTAATCAGTTCTTGCCTTTGGCCTCATTGGCAGGTTTGTTCTATATCTTCCCAATCATGCTGCCTTACACCAAGGGCAATGTTGTGCGCACATATATCATAGGTTTGGTGGCTCTGCTTGTGGGGCTGTGGTTTGTGACCGACATGGCGCCCGACTTTACCAAGGCTGCCGCCGCGGTATACGCCGCCACTGGTGACCAAGCCGCCCATGTGCCTGAGGGCTTTATGGCCGGAAGCATGGATTTTGCCAGCTCGCTCTTTGGGTATGTTATTTATGCCGCTACAAAATATGCTAAATTTATAGGAGCGGCAATCTTGGTAATCATAATGGTATGTATGATGCTTTGGAACCGTCGTCTTATCATCAAGGATGAAAAGACTGCGGCAGAGGCGTTGGCTTCCATGAATAAATAATTAATCACTAATCTGTAAAATAATGAAGAAGACACTATTTACAATCGCTTTTTGTTTGGTTGCCAGCTACGGCATGGCGCAGTGCTGTTCTAAGGGTTATGAAGTGAAGGCCGAGAACGCGTACACGAATTATAATGTGCGTTGGGCCACTGGTCCAGAGGATGCAAAACACTACACTACGGCTCGCTTGCGCAAGGAATACCTCGTTGAGAAAGTCTTTGCGCCGGGAGAGGTGAACTGGACTTATACATTCTATGACCGTTTCCTCATTGGTGGAGCGCAGCCTATGGCAACGCCACTTAAGTTGGTGTCAATAGAACCGCTCTACGTGGACATTAGCAAAGGAACAAGCGGACGCACGCTTTTGGATAACCGAGAGCTCGGTATCATTAATATCGGGGGTGATGGTACGGTTACCGTGGACGGAAAACGGTATGACCTTGGTTTCCAAGAGGCCCTGTACATTGGCCGTGGTGCCAAGGACATTGTTGTGGCAAGCAAGAACGTGGCTGAGCCTGCCAAGTTTTATATGAACTCGGCAACCGCACACACCACTTACCCCACGAAAAAGGTGACGCTGAGAGATGCCAATAATATCAAAGCCGGTAGCTTGAAAGAAAGCAACGATCGCGTGATACACCAACTCATCATTGATGGCGTTGCGGGTGTTCGTACATGCCAGTTGCAAATGGGTGTTACAGAACTTAAAGAAGGCTCAGTGTGGAACACCATGCCCGCGCACACGCACACTCGTCGTATGGAAGCTTACCTGTATTACAAGGTGCCCAAGGGACAAAAAATTCTTCATGTGATGGGCGAGCCGCAAGAGACGCGTCCGATGTGGATCAATAACGAGCAGGCGGTTATCTCTCCGCAATGGAGCATACATTGCGCAGCCGGAACTTCCAATTATACTTTTATTTGGGGCATGTGCGGTGAGAATCTTGTTTACACGGATATGCAAGTAGTTGCCATTCCTGATTTGCAATAAAACAAGAAGAATAATGCTTAAAAATCTCTGCTAAACAAATAAAGAAATGCCCAACTTCTGATGGTTCATCTGTGGTTTGCCATGCTTGGCGACCACGATGAACTATTTAGACCATGCGCGCTGGATGTGGATGGGGAAGGCTAAGATGCCTCGTAGGATGGGTATGAATGAAGCTGTTGGCTCCATAATACAAACCAATCGTAGTTGAATAACTGGCTGGTATTGTTTAAAAAATTTGTTTATAACGTAGCTTTGGCTTGCAAGTAAATTTCCTTGCCGTACGAAATGAATACGGGTGAGGTGATTTTTTTATAAGCAATGTAAAATTGGAGATAATTTTTTTAGAGACGTTTTTTCTATTAAGGTAAGAAACCTTGGCTTTTAAGGGTGCTTATAAAGGTCTCTGACATGGCTTCATTATCTTTTTTAGTATATCGCATGTCGGTGTAAACCTGCGCCAATGTCTCTTTATGATTGATTGCGACGAAATTTTTATTCTCCTCGAGCGACTCTTTTTCGGCGTAGTAATCGTTGATTTTTTCAAGAGAATAATCTTTGTATTTTTCATGGTGAATGATGCTTTCCAAAGGCAATCGATCTGTTAATGATGGCATTTCGTCAGGCCAACCTAATGTGATTGTGGCCACGGGAAATACTAATTTGGGTAGTTGTAAAGTGTCAATGATCATTTGTGGCATGTAGACGGTAGTGCCAAGAAAACATGTGCCAAGTCCTTTCTCTTCGGCTATATTGCAAAATGTTTGGCAATATAACAAGGCGTCGGTGGCCGCGTTCATAAAGCTCAGAAAATTATTGTAACCCGGTTGCGCTTTTCTTTCATTGGCCCAGCGAGTGGTTCGGTTGAAATCGGCACAGAAAGTGAGTATTACGGGTGCAGCTTTTACCATGGGCTGGTTGAAGTGAGCAGGTGATAATTTCTCTTTCATCTTGCTGTCTCGGGTTATCACTACGCTGTAAAGTTGGAGATTGCCCATAGTGGGAGTGCGCTCAGAAAGTGTTAACATTTCGTGGAGCAACGTGTCAGGAATTTCCCTTTTAGAATATTTGCGAATGGTTCTACGCTCTTTTAAGTTTTTCATTTTGGAAAGTTTTAGTTGATGCAAAGATATAAAAATTATATATAAAGGTAATACTTCTGCGATTTTAATCTTTAAAAGTTATTCTTTTTTCATTTTTCTTTTGTAGCTTTGCAATATATATGATCTTGATATAATATTTACTATATATCTGATGGAAAATCAAAATATTTATTCATACGACGAGGCTTTCGAGGCCTCTCTTATGTATTTTGGCGGTGATGAACTCGCTGCTCGTGTATGGGTGAACAAATATGCCATGAAGGATAGCTTTGGCAATATTTTTGAGAAAACGCCCGAGCAAATGCATTGGCGTATTGCCAACGAGATAGCTCGTATCGAAAAGAAGTATAAAAATCCGTTAAGCGCACAAGAAGTGTTCGACTTGCTGGACCATTTCCGCTATGTTATCCCAGCAGGAAGCCCGATGACAGGTATTGGTAATAATCATCAAGTGGCCTCGCTGAGCAATTGCTTCGTAATTGGACTCGACGGAGATGCCGACAGCTATGGTGCTATTATGAAAATAGACGAAGAGCAAGTGCAACTCATGAAACGTCGTGGCGGAGTGGGGCATGACCTCAGTCACATTCGCCCAAAAGGCAGTCCTGTGAACAACTCTGCGCTTACTTCCACGGGACTTGTGCCTTTCATGGAACGCTATAGCAATTCCACTCGAGAGGTGGCGCAAGATGGACGCCGTGGCGCTTTGATGTTGTCGGTGAGCATTAAGCATCCAGATTCGGAAGCGTTCATAGACGCCAAGATGACCGAGGGCAAAGTGACAGGTGCTAATGTAAGCGTTAAAATAGACGATGAGTTTATGGAAGCTGCCGTCAGTGACAAACCATACGAGCAGCAATTTCCTATCAAAGGCAATGAACCTGAGGTACGAAAAGAAATCTCAGCACGTAAGTTGTGGGAGAAAATAGTGCACAACGCATGGAAAAGCGCAGAGCCGGGAGTGCTGTTTTGGGATACCATCGAGCGTGAGAGTATACCTGATTGTTACGCTGATTTGGGTTTCCGCACAGTGAGTACAAACCCTTGTGGTGAGATACCACTGTGCCCTTACGACAGCTGTAGGTTGTTAAGTCTAAATCTATACAGCTATGTTGACAAGCCCTTTACCAAGAAGGCGCGGTTTGATTATGACAAATTCGCCAAACATGTACAGTTGGCTCAGCGTATCATGGATGATATTGTCGACCTTGAAATGGAAAAAATCGACATGATCATGGCTAAGATAAAAAAGGACCCACAAAGTCAGGAGGTGAAAGCTACCGAGTACCATCTTTGGGAAAAGATACAGCATAAGAGTGGGCTTGGACGCCGTACGGGCGTGGGTATCACGGCCGAAGGAGATATGGTGGCAGCCATGGGGCTGCGCTATGGCACTCAAGAAGCCACGGATTTCTCTGTGAATGTACACAAAACTTTAGCTCTGAACGCTTACCGTTCGTCTGTGGACATGGCACGTGAGCGTGGTAAATTTGAGATTTACGATGCCGAAAGAGAGAAAAACAATCCTTTTGTGAACCGCTTGAAAGCTGCGGACCCAAAGCTTTACGAGGACATGACAAAATATGGTAGGCGCAATATCGCATGCCTAACCATTGCTCCAACGGGCACCACTTCGCTCATGACACAGACCACGAGCGGCATTGAGCCAGTGTTTATGCCAGTCTACAAGCGTCGCCGCAAGGTCAACCCGGGCGATACTGACGTACATGTGGACTTCGTGGACGAGGTGGGCGACTCTTTCGAGGAGTACATAGTTTACCATCAAAAGTTTCTCACGTGGATGGAAGTGAATGGAATTGACACTTCCAAGAAGTATTCACAAGAAGAGATAGATGCCCTCGTGGCACGCTCACCGTATCATAAAGCCACTGCCAATGATGTGGATTGGCTCATGAAAGTGCGTATGCAGGGAGCCGTTCAAAAGTGGGTAGACCATAGCATATCGGTTACGGTGAACCTTCCTAACGACGTAGACGAAACATTGGTAAACAATCTTTATGTTGAGGCTTGGCGCTCGGGCTGCAAGGGATGTACCATTTACAGGGATGGAAGTAGGTCTGGAGTGATGATCGCTGCATCAAAAAAAGACAAGAAAAAAGATGAACATCGAGAGGCGCCAGCGCCTATTACAGTTCCAATTCCAAGTCTCCCACTTGTTCAGGAGGTTCGTCCCAAGGTTTTAGATTGCGACGTTGTGCGCTTCCAGAACAACAAAGACAAATGGGTTGCGTTTGTCGGCCTGCTTGATGGGTATCCTTATGAGATCTTCACTGGCTTGCAAGACGATGACGAGGGCATTGTATTGCCCAAGTCTGTTGTCAAGGGAAAAATTATCAAGCAAACTTGCGAGGATGGCACTCATCGTTACGATTTCCAGTTTGAGAATAAGCGTGGCTACAAGACTACGGTAGAAGGGCTCAGCTCTAAGTTTAATCCAGAGTATTGGAATTACGCCAAATTAATATCTGGCGTGTTACGGTACCGCATGCCAATAGGCCATGTTATCAAACTCGTTGGCTCTTTGCAACTCAAGGACGAGAGCATTAATACATGGAAGAATGGCGTTGAGCGTGCCCTAAAAAAATATGTCGTGGATGGCACCAACGCACCGGGACAAACGTGCCCGGTATGTGGACAGGAAACACTTGTGTACCAAGAAGGATGCCTCATCTGTACCAATTGTGGCGCAAGCCGTTGCGGATAGAACGTGTACATGCTAAAAGACAGTTATATTTATATTCAAAACCTGCGTTTCCACGCTTATCATGGCGTGGATGCGCAGGAACAATTAACGGGCAATGACTATGTCTTGAACTTGCGTTTGCAAGTTGATTTAGAGCGCCCGATGGTCTCCGATGATGTCGCTGACACCGTGAACTATGCGCAAGTTTATGACATAGTGCGGCGCGAAATGGGTATTCCCTCAAAGCTTTTAGAACATGTTGCGCGGCGAATTGGTGAGCGTATTTTCTGTCGTTGGCCAGAAGTGGTCTCGCTTTTGTTGCGTTTAACCAAGCTTAATCCGCCCATGGGAGCCGATTGTGACGGTGCTGGAGTGGAATTATATTTAATAAATGATAAAACCCAAAGATAGAATTGGGTTTTGAAATAGTTTTTCATTACATTTGCAAAATACTTTTTTTCACTATGCTCAAGAGGCTATTTGTTTGTTTGATAACACTGATGACGTTTACGCCAATGTGTTTGGGGGCTAATGGCAAGTTCAAACTTGTCATAGACGCTGGGCATGGCGGCAAGGACTGGGGAGCCCCGGGAGCTGTGTCTCATGAAAAAAACCTTACCTTAAAGTATGCTCTGGCTCTTGGCAGCATGATTGAACGCAACTGTCCAGACGTGCGCGTTTCGTACACACGCAAGACGGATGAGTTCGTGCCTCTAAAGAAAAGGGCGGAGTTTGCCAATAAAAAGGGAGCGGATCTTTTTATATCTGTGCATATCAATGCGGTCACGGGCAATCGTGCGGTTAGCGGTTTTCAGAGTTATACATTAGGTAGAGGACAGAGAACTGGAGACGGAGGCATACTCGAAAACATTGACGTGGCCAAGCGAGAAAATGCAGTTATTTATTTGGAGGATAACTATAAAACGGTCTATAAGGGCTTTGATCCCAATTCTGTGGAAAGTGATATCATGTTTGAGTTTATCGCAGACAAGAATCGTGAGCGCAGCATTGAGTTGTCTCGGCTCATGCAGCGTGAAGTGTGCAGAGCCACGGGCCGTCGCGATGGCGGATCGCATCAAAACAATTTGGCGGTTTTACGGCTAACCTCTATGCCTGCTGTACTGCTCGAGTTGGGCTTTATCTCCACCCCGGAAGAAGAAAACTTCTTGAATTCTGATGCTGGGCTTGATAGCTATGTTAAGGGTATGTACAATGCGTTCGTTCATTATAAGAATAAGTATGACGACAATATCAATGTGCCTTACCGTGCAGGCAAGGCTGCCGGCAGGGCTAAAACCGTGCCAGTAGATCCACCAGCTCCTGCCAAACAATCCATAGAGCCACGCCCTTCACAACCCACGCAGCCTGTTGACGCCCCTACACTTTCATCCCCCCAAACGTCAGGCACACGTCCAAAGACTGCCGGGAGTGGGCAAAAGGCATCTAAAGCATCCATTTCGCCAACATCCACAACCCAATCCAAGCCTGTTTTCAAGATCCAAATTTTTGCCAGTAAATTTACGTTGAAAGCTGATGACACCAACTTTAAAGGGCTTAAGGATTGCGAGTTTTATGAAGACGGCGGGTTCAATAAATACACCTATGGTGCAAGTAACAATTATAATGAGATATACCGATTACGCAAGGAAATCCTCGACAAGTTTCCAGAATGTTTTATCATCGCTTTCAAAGATGGCAAGAGAATGAATGTCAATCAGGCCATAGAAGAGTTCAAAGCCAACCGTTAACATATCATTGAAAAATATTACGTATGAAATTTTTTACAAACGAGGTTAAGATTGCCACCGTAGCCATAGTTGGTGTGGTACTGTTATTTTTCGGAATCAACTTCATGAAAGGCCATTCCGTCTTTTCAGACAATAACACGTACTATATCCGCTTTGCAGATATTAGTGGGCTTTCAAACTCCAACCCAATCTATGCCAATGGCTTTAAGGTAGGATTGGTTGATGGTATTAGTTACGATTACGATGGAGGGCAAGGGGTAATTGTCGCTTTGGATGTAAACAAAAATCTCAAAATACCCCACGGTTCCAAAGCGGTGATATCGAGTGATCTAATGGGAAATGTGAAGATGAACCTGCTTCTGGCTGATCCCGCCAATGGAATTTGTCAGCCCGGCGATACACTTTCAGGCTCTTTAGAAGTTGGGTTGCAAGAGGCTGTGGCCCAATTGATGCCAGCCATCAAGCAGCTTATCCCAAAAGCCGATAGCATTTTGACGAGTGTTAACACGCTTATGGCCGACCCTGCTATCGCAAAATCGTTGCACAATGTGCAGCGTGTTTCGGCCGAACTAACTACCACTACAGCAAGCCTAAACAGGTTGATAACCAATCTCAACACACGCATGCCAGGGATTATGAACAAAACAGAGATGGCCATCGGCAAGGCCAACACTACCCTTGACAACACATCTCAAATAACAGCCAACTTGGCAGCAATAGACATTGAGGGCACCATGAGCAAGGTGAACAACACACTTGACAATGTACAAAACATCACTGCCAAGATGAATAGCAAACATAGCACGTTAGGACTTCTGCTTAGCGACCCAACGCTATACAATAATCTCAATTCCACATTGATGAGCGCAGACTCCTTGGTCACCAACTTCAAGGCCCATCCTAAACGCTATATACACTTTTCGATATTTGGAAGAAGGGATAAATAAAAAAGATTTATCCAGCGCTAATATAAAATCAGTCTAAATAGACGTTCCTTATGTTTCACGCTCTTTGATACAATCTGAAGTTGTGTGTACTGACAAGGAACGTCTTTTATATTCGTATGTTTCACGTAATGGAATTGTAATATGTGCGATTTGGGATATATTCTTCAATATCAAAATGTTATATTCCTTTATGTTGTTTATTTTTAACACTTATGGTTAATCTTGGCTAATCTTCGTAATCTTAGTTAGTTACATCCCATTAGATACTAAACGGCTCTTTTATCGATTTGCCAATACGCAAAATCTTTGCTAAATTTGCAATTGCAATAAAGACTAAGAACTGTCTAAACAGACTACATGTCTCAATCCAAAGTTGCTAATGAAAGTAAGTCCTGACGCTCGCTGGGACAAAACACTTGCGCTTATCCGCAAGAATGTCACCGAGCAAGTATATAACTCTTGGTTCAAACGAATCGTTTTCGAGCACTTCGACGAAGCTCGAAAAATGATCCTTGTGCAGGTACCCAGCCACTATGTGTATGAGTATTTGGAAGAAAACTTTGTGGATTTACTTGGCAAGTCTCTCACCCATTGTTTTGGAAAGGGGGTGGGATTGTCCTATCGAGTCGTTACCGATAAGGAGCATAACCTTTCCCAAGAGCTTGAGGCGGAACCCTCGACAGGGATGGAAAAACCACGCAATCGCGTGGGAGCGAACCAGTCTCCGACCATTCTTGATGCTGCCCGCCCTCAAGAAATAGACTCCCAGCTCAATCCTCATCTCACTTTTTCCAATTATATTGAGGGCGACAGCAACAAGTTGCCACGATCCGTCGGACTGTCCATCGCAGAGCATCCCAATACGATGCAGTTCAACCCTATGTTCATCTACGGACCGTCGGGATGTGGCAAGACGCATCTTATTAACGCAATCGGTCTGCATACCAAGCAGCTTTATCCACAAAAACGAGTGCTCTATATCAGCGCACGATTGTTTCAAGTGCAGTTCTCCAATGCGATGTTGAAAAATAGTATAAACGATTTCATCGCATTTTACCAAACGATAGACATGCTCATCGTGGACGACATACAAGAGTGGATGACAGCGGTGAAGACGCAAGAAACGTTCTTCCACATATTCAACCACCTCTTTCGTAACGGCAAGCGCATTATCTTGGCCTCGGATCGTCCACCCATTGAGCTCAAGACCATGCCCGACAGGTTGCTCACGCGTTTCTCATGCGGCCTGATTGCGGAACTTGAAAAGCCTAACAAACAGCTTTGTATAGACATCCTCAAGAGCAAGATACGCCGTGATGGACTTAATATTCCGAGCGACGTAATACATTTTATAGCAGAAACCGCCAGTGGAAGTGTGCGAGATTTACAAGGTGTTATCAACTCGTTGATGGCATATTCCATTGTTTATAACAGTGATATCAACATGCGTTTGGCCGAGAGAGTCATCAAGCGCGCGGTCAAATTGGATGACGAGCCGCTTACTGTCGACGATATTTTGGACAAGGTTTGCGTGCACTTCAATGTCACCACGGCGCAGGTAAACTCTCGTAGCCGTAAGCAAGACTATGTCAGGGCGCGACAAGTCTCCATGTATTTAGCCCAAAAATACACAAAAATGCCAGCTGGACGAATCGGTAAATTGGTCGGAAACAGAGATCATTCCACCGTCATTCACAGTTGTGCGCAAGTACAGAGGCGCATGCAGGTGGACAAGGCCTTCGGTGCGGATGTAAGCGCTATAGAAAACTCTTTTAAGCTCAAGAGATAATAAGCAGGGAAACGCTGGTGGTGTTTCCCTGTTCCTTTTCGGCTTGGCTTATGCACAATCAGCTTTTCTTCATTCCATAAAAATGGCCTTGACCGTAATGGTTCAAGGCCTCTGCTTTTTTTTATTTGTTTTAAAAATGTTGCAATCTCTTTAGAAATTTAGCTTGACATTGCCACCTGCCATGATCCAAATGCCCGGTTGTGGTACCGCGCCAATATCGTAGTATCGATGGTTGGTGATATTGTCAGCCTTGACAAAAAGTTGCCACGTGGGCTCGCTCCATGTTAGCCTGCCGTCCAATTTTGCGTATGGATGGTAGCCGTTCATGCGTTGTTGCCAACGCAACGCCCACGATGCCGACAACTTTTTCACGATGGGGTGTGACAGTTCGGCCACAAATTTGTGCCGCAGGTACTCCAAGGCGTAGAGAGATTTGTATATCTTCTGCGTGGTTTCGTGGTTTTGGTGTATGAAGGCATAGCCAAGTTTCAGAAGTGTCGGCTCACCGTCCACATTGTGGATGAGCAGTTGCGACAGGTTGAGGTTGGTCTCCACGTTGAACCCCATGTTGTCCAATTTGCCGATATTCAATGCGTGATATTTCTTGGATTCTTTCGTCTCGTACACCCAGTCTATCATGTTCTCGCCTTTGCTGTAAAAAGCTGACGCCACGACGTTCAGACCATTGGCACGAAATCTTGAGCCAATTTTAAGCGTGGAGTTGCGTTCGGGCTTGAGGTTGAGGTCACCTTTTTGCGCCGGATTGTTGGTGTACAGATCGGTGTAGGTGGGCACTCGCAACGACTTGTTCCAACTGGCGTAGAACTTCCAATGGTCGTTGGGCCTGTAGCTCAAGTCCACTCCGGGATAAAACCTGAAGTCATTGTCCAATCCCGTGTTCTTGTTAGCCATGATTCCGGCCGATAGGGTCAATCCGCCCAATACGATGTTGTGCTCGACAAAAAGGCTCGTGTTGGTTCGAACGCCCTTGCGTGCGTATGACCGCTCGGTGTCTTTGATGCGTTGCCACTCGCTCTCGGGCAGGTTTTCGCCGTATGCGGTTGAGAGTATCAGCTCTTTGCTGATATCCGCACCGATGGCCGACCGCCCAGCTGCCCAGTCAAAATTCATGTTGAGCGCCGCGCCGTATACGTCCACACGGTGATAGTTCTCGCCTGCCTTGGCACCCACCTTGCCTTTTATGAGCTGGAAGTGATCGTAATCACGGTGACCATAAAGGCGAGGTACGATCTCGAGGCGTGACAGATATTTGCTGTCATTTCCGGCAAAAGGCTTTATGTTCATGCCCAGCGAACCCATCAAACGAGTCGTCTCCTCGTATTGGTTCGGAAATTTGGGCGAGTAGAAAGTGTTGGCGCCGTAGTCTTTGGTGACAAATCCTGCCTGCCAATTCAGGTTTATGTTTTTGGCAGACATGAGACCTTGGTAGAAAGCGCGCCCTTTCTTGAAATCAGCGTTGTCAGTACCTCCATCACTGCGCGTGTATCCTCCGGAGAGCTGGTGGCTCGTGGAGAGAGTACCTCGCTTGTTGCCCAGTCCTGCCACGGTCAAGCCAGCGTCTACCCCGAGGCTTCCGAAGGAGCCCCCCTCGATCTTGGCTCGAACGTTGCTTCGCGCGTCAGGGGTGGTTACGATGTTGATGGCGCCGCTGAAAGCGGATACGCCAAACACCTTGGCCGAGGCGCCCTCAAGCACTTCTATACGCTCTATGTCTGACAAAGAGATTGGGAAATCGGCCGCATTGTGTCCAGTTTGTGGACTTGTTAACGGAACTCCGTTAAGCAAAATGGCGATCTGGTCGAACGTTCCGCCGTTGATTGAGATGTCCGTCTGTACGCCAAATCCACCGCGTTGACGGACATCTACGCCTGTGGATAGTTTGAGAATGTCGTTGAGGGTCTGTGCCTGCGCACGATGAATGTCGTCGCGCGTGATGACCTTCACAATCTGGGCCGACTGTATGGCAGTCAGCGGCGCTCGTGAGCCTGTAATCAGTACTTCGTCTATGCGCTGCTCTCCAACATTGGCAGTGTCTGCCTCAACCATCGAGGGTACCTCCAAGCCATTGGCTTTGGCGTGCGAAAGCGTGGCAACGCTCAGCACGCTTATGAGCACCTCTTTGCCCAATGCGGCAAAAAGGCTGTAGCCCTTGCGGTTGAACTGTTTGAAGACGAGCGCGGAGCGCTTGTTAAACATTTGTTTTTTCATAAATCGATGCAAAATTACTATTTTTTGAGTTAAACCGTGGTTTTTTATGAATTTTCTTCAAAGGTAATCACTGTTTGTTCTTTTTTTTCAAATATAAGTAATGGCAGGATTGTCAACAAAAGGTCATAAAATAGGAGTTATATTTTTGACCAAACAGCAAAAAAATATTTGTTGTTTGGTCTTTTCCTGCTGTCAAAGGCTGCTTTAAAAGATTAAATAAATCTGGAATTTATATTTTGCGGCGATGATTAATGCTTAATGGCATCTTGTTTAGACACTATACGCATGGCGAATGATGGCTAAACGCACGCCGTTTAGGGCTTAATCGCAAGACGAATAAGGTCTAATCGCAGGCTCGAAAAGTCACGCCAACAACATGGATAAGGATTTTTTGCAGTAAGATGTTGATTTGTTGGCAATTGCGCAAAAGGTTTTTTTTTATAGAATTTCAAATAAAAAGCCCTTGCTTTTCTATTTGGAGTTGTCTGAAATGCTTTTTGTTTGATTTTTTCAGAAAGGTAGATATGCCTGATAGACGATTTTTTTCAATTTGCGTGAGTGCCATGCCCAAAAGTTTGGTATGGCACTCACGCATGTCTTAAACATCCACTTGGAATGTTGCTTGCTAATATTATAATATGGTATACATATATGTCGCCACTTCTTCCCAAACCTCGTCCATTTTTTTTTCTTGTGGAGCGGTATGTCGCATCTCTCACAGAAGTGTTTCAACAGGTTGTATGTCTTGTCTCCGGCGGTTTCTATTTCCTCAGGTCTCTTGCCGATGTCGCATATTGTCTCACCCTGCTTGTTGAGCATCTCTTTAGCGTCGATATTGATGTCTTTGCCCATGATGGGGATGGCATAGCCATCTTCTTTGCCTACAACCAGTAGCAAGTGGGGATATATTGGTGTAGAATGCTGGTCTGTTAATGCTGGTTGGTGCATGTGCAACATGCGGCAGCACAATGGTTGGCCCTTGGGCAGTTTCTTGATGCGGTGCGCCATGATGTCATTGTCAAATTGAACTACAGGATATTCCTCATCCTCGAAAGCTGGAAGTTGGGTGGTACTCCATTCATATTGCTCCTCGCCTGTGGAAATAAGCATTGGCACTGTTTTGCCGCCACGGTAGTCGGGATAGTCGCCTTCGGGGCCAAAGCCCACGTTTTCAGACGGATGTTCAATCGTGTACGATGTTAGAAAGACGGTGGCTCGCATGGCCTCGGTTAAGTTTTGGGCGTCTTGCTTGTCGGTTATGCGCCAAGGAGCATGGTTTGGTTTATACTTTATGAAATTGGGCCAGCCGTTTTTTCGTGGTATGGTTTGGTTGGTTCGTTGCGAGAATTCCCTGATGCGTTTCTTGTCGTTAGCCTCTATGTCTTTGGCCGCATCGAACGAACATACTATATAGTTCAACAACGTGATGTTCTCGAGAAATTCGTAGTGTGGTTCTTTTTTAATCGTTAGGCTTCGCAGGAAACTCGAGAATTGCTTTCGCCCAACGTACAGGCCAAGTCCATGCATGATGCCAGCCTCACCCATGACAGAGCAATAGCCTGTCTCCCCACATGATAGTTTCACGGCAAAGACGTTGTAATCGCCCAGTACATTCCAAGGTTCTTGCTTCCTGAGCGCAAACGCGGCTTGAAGCATGTCGTCCGTGAGGATGTTTTTTCCATTTTTGTTTTATTTTTTTTATTATGTTGGTATGGCGCATTTTGACTTACGGGGAACTGTGTGCGCAGATATGCTCATTTGTAAAAATACGCATTGTTTGGTGAAAACAATGCGTATTGGGCAATAAACTTTCGTTTAATTTTGTTTATTTCATTTTGCGCCACTGCTCTCTAACGGTTGAGTGCATGCGCGTTATGCTTCGCGGTGAGCTTGCATGTCGCGCCGCCATTTAAGATAACCGAAGATGGCTATTGCTACGTACAGGCCGTAGAGTGAAGCTTTGAATGGTATGTCCTTGTAGAAATAGAGTGCGCAAGTCACCACGTCCACCACTATCCATATGAGCCATTGCTCAAGATATTTGCGCGCCAACGCCCATATTCCGACGAAACTTAAGGCTGTGGTGAAGGCGTCGGCCACTGGTACGGTGGACCCTATCTGCGTGAGCCAATACCACAATATGAGCCAAATGGCGAGGGTGCCGAGTGTCCACGGCAAGATAAGGTTGCGCTTGAAGTGGGTGATGGGCAACTGTTCACCTTGCCGCTGATGTTTCTTTTTGCCGAATTTCCAAGTCCAAAAACCGTAGATGGTCATCGCGATGTAATAAAACTCCATGGCGCAGTCGGCATAAAGCCCTTTCTCGTAATAGAGCGCGATGTCTAATGCTTGCATCACGAAACCCACGATCCAAAGCCAAATGGAAGCCTTGTATTCCAGCAGGATGTAGGCTAAGCCGAGAATGGTGGTGGTGATGTCGAGCCAATGTGCCATGAAAAAGGTGAACCAAGGGTCGGAGTGGGTGTAAATGTCGAGCGTGTATAAGACAAATTGCATGTTTGTATTATTGGGAAATCACAATTTCACAATTCACGATTTATGTTTTAAAAGCAATAAATCATGAATTGAAATTGTGAAATCCGAATTTTAAAACTTCGTTAGAAACGCAGCGCCACGCTGCCCAGCGCCGTGAAGCCTGCCATGGGCGTATAGCCCATTTGGTAGTAACGGTTGCTCTCTGGGTGATCTTGGCCTACGATAGCGGAGTAGACCCACGCTGATGAGGCATAGTGAGCGTTGAAGATGTTGTTAAGGTTCATGCCAAATACCACTTCTTTGAGCGCTGATCGGTTTTGGGGCAGTTGCCATGTGTAGCTGAGCCTGATGTCTGTTTGGCTGTAGGCTGGCAACGACCGGTCGTTGTTCTCGGTGTTGTCCACATACTGCCGGCTCACGAAGTTGGTATGCCAAACGGCTTGCATGTTGGCGTAGTGGAAATCGACGAATCCGTTGAGGATGGCTGATGGCGAGAAGGCCAACGTGGAGTTGTCATAGTGTTTGACAGTAGGAGCTATTTTTATCCAATTTTTGTCACGCGTCTCGATGACCTCGTCGAAGTCTTTTATTTTGTTCATGGACAGGGCTGCGTTGCCTGCGATGGAGAGCCATGCGAGTGGGGCGCAGTCGGCTGTCAGTTCAACGCCGGTGCGATAGCTCTTGGCTATGTTTGTGGTGAGGTTTTCGCCAATGTCGCTCTGTGCGCCGGTTTGCACGAATTGGTCTTTGTAGCCCATGTAGTAGAAGTTGGCCCCGGCATGCCAGCTCGTGCCGCTGTAATTGTAGCCAGCCTCGAAATCGAGTAGGCGCTCGGCTTTGGGCGCGGGGTAAGAACCGTTATCGGTAAAGTTGTTGCGCTCGGGTTCTCGGTTGGCATAGGCCGCGGAGAAGTAAGCGTGGTGACCGTTTTGGTGAAAACTAACGCCTGCTTTGGGGTTGACGAAGTTGTAGTGTTTGTTGATATTGAGTTGCTGGTTTTTGAAAGTGCCGTCCGTTTGCTTGTAGAACCTGTCGTTGATACCGTCTGTGGTGTAGTCCACGTGGCGGTATTGCACGTCGGCAAAGATGTCGAAGACGGGTGTAATCTTGTAAGTCTCTTTGATGTAAACAGCGTAATCGTTCTTTTTTGCGTCAGAATCGTAATATTTTTTAAGTTTTGTATCGTAGGGGGCCGTGAGCTGTATATTTGGGCTCTCCTTGGCGTGAATGTAATCTATAAAACCATAGTGGTTGCAACGGAACTGCTGGATATTGGCTCCGAAGATAATGTCGTTGTGCTCGTCGGTGTAGTTGCTGTTGTAAACCAAGCCGTAAGCGTGCTGTGTCAATCCTTTCCTACGTACGAAGTCGGCTTTCTTTATCTGTTTGCTTGCACCGTTGTCATTGTAGGTGGCGACTATGCCAAAGTCCTTGAACTTCTTTCTTGGGCGAAACTCCTCGTAGTAACCATGCCCATATGTGTAGTGCAGGGCTGCGTTGTGGGTCCATCGCGCGGAAGGCTGCCACGTGGCAGAGAGTATGTTGTGGTCTTGCGTGAAGTTGTCGGTGGTTTTCTCCCACAATTTGCCGTCGCTCATTTTATAGCGCGAAATGCTCCAGTCTCCTTTTCCATCGGTTGTGAAAGCCTCGTATAGGCTGTTGTAACGTCCCAGCCCTCGGTCGTACATGTCTTTGTAAGTTTTCACGCCATCGTAGCTGTTCATGCTGTAATCGCCATTTCCCGCGGTTACGCCGCTCCATGCCTGGCCGGTGTGTTCGTAGTTTCCCACGTTTTTATAACGCACGGTCAGGTTGTTGCCCAGCCATGTAAGTCCGCCATAAAAAGAGCCGGAATTGCCGGATGTGCCATGAACAAAACCGTCTGTTGTGGTGTGATGGTAGGCTCCATCGACGATGAGATGTCCTAAAAGCAAGCCAGAGGAGAAGTTCAGACCCATGTTGGCGGTGTTGTAGCTGCCGTAAGAGCCATTCACCTCAAGGCTTGGTTTCTCGCTGGGCGCGGCCATGTTGAGCGATATGGTGCCACCAAAGGCGCCGTCACCATTGGTTGACGTGCCGATGCCGCGTTGGATTTGGGCGGACCCTAAGAGCGCGGCGTATGAGTTCATATTAGCCCAAAACACGGTCTGGTCTTCGGGAGAGTTGAGCGCTACGCCATCGAGCGTGACGTTGATACGGCTGCCTGCCGCTCCACGAATGCGCATATAGGTGGATCCAGTGCCCACGCCGTTCTCGCTCCAAGCGAGTATTCCGGGCGTGCGAGCAAAGAGTAGCGGAAGTTCTTGGCCGGTCTTGGCAAAGTTTCTCAATGTTTTTTTGTTGATGTTTGCAACGGCAAACGGTGCGTTTTTTGATGCGCGAACGGCTTTGACAGTCACTTCTTGCAGAACGGCCAGCTTCATAGAGTCTTTGCTTTGTGCCTGACTGTTAAGAGGCAAAGCAATGCATGCTGCCATAGCCAAGGATGAAGTCCAAATCAATTTTTTCATTGATGTAATGACATTAAATATTAATAAAACAGGGGATTTATCCTTCCTACGCCGGCATTATCCGGATCAGGTTACAGGGTATGTTCTCAGCCGTCTAATCAGACAAGCACCCCTTGAATAGCATTTTGTTATCCATGCGCAAAGTTACCTAATTAATATGTAATTGTGCAATAATTTGTACAAAAAGAACAAAATTGCGTCGCTCGTCTGCCTATTTAGCCCATCTCCGGCCATGTGTCTCGCAAGACTGACTGCATTAAAAAAAAGAGCCCATCCCGACAGTTGTTAGGCTGTTGAGATGGACTATCGTAAAAATCTAATTAACGAGATCTTATTTTTTCACTCCACAGTTGTTGCAGGTGGGTAATTGTTTGAAGAAGTCGTTACCCTTGTCGTCCACGAGGATGAAAGCGGGGAAGTGCTCTACCCTTATTTTCCAAATGGCCTCCATTCCAAGCTCTGGGTATTCCACGCACTCAATGCTCTTGATGCTGCTCTGCGATAGCACCGCGGCCACTCCGCCAATGGTTCCCAGATAGAAACCGCCATGCTTTTGGCATGCGTCGGTAACCACCTGCGTGCGGTTTCCTTTGGCTATCATCACGAGAGAGGCCCCATGGTCTTGAAATTCGTCTACGTAAGGGTCCATGCGGTTGGCCGTCGTTGGTCCCATGGAGCCACAAGGCAATCCCTCCGGAGTCTTTGCCGGTCCGGCGTAGAGAATGGGATGGTCCTTGAAATATTGTGGCATTTCCTCGCCGGCGTCAAGGCGAGCCTTGAGCTTTGCGTGTGCGATGTCGCGCGCTACGATGATGGTGCCGTTGAGGCTGACGCGTGTGGACACGGGGTATTTGGTAAGTTCGGCTCGCACGGCGTCAATACCTTTGTCGAGGTCAATATCTATGCCCTCGGCGCCTTCTCCCTGTTTGCGATATGCCTCGGGTATGAGCTCTGATGGGTTGCTGTCCATTTTCTCTATCCAAATGCCGTCCTTGTTAATCTTGGCCTTGATATTGCGGTCGGCCGAGCAGCTTACGCCCATGCCGATGGGGCAGCTGGCTCCGTGGCGCGGCAACCTGATGACACGGATGTCGTGCGCCAAGTATTTGCCGCCAAATTGTGCGCCAAGACCTATTTTTTGCGCTTCGACCAGCAGTTTCTTTTCCAGATCTATGTCTCGAAACGCCCGTCCGGTCTCGTCTCCGGTGGTGGGCAGCTCGTCATAATACTTGATAGAGCCGAGCTTCACGGTGAGAAGGTTTTTCTCCGCGGACGTGCCGCCGATGACAAAACATATATGATAGGGTGGGCAGGCCGCCGTGCCGAGGCTTCTCATCTTCTCAACGAGGAATGGCATGAGCGTTCCCTCGTTTTGGATGGTGGCCTTTGTCATGGGGTAGAAATACGTCTTGTTCGCGGAACCACCGCCCTTTGCCACCATCACGAAGCGATACTCGTCTCCCCCTGTGGCCTCGATGTCTATCTGGGCGGGCAGGTTGCAACGGGTGTTCACCTCATCGTACATGTTCAACGGGGCGTTTTGCGAATAGCGTAAGTTGTCTTGCGTGAACGTGTTGAAGACGCCTCGGCTCAACGCTTCCTCGTCCTCGAAGTCGGTCCAGACGCGTTGTCCTTTTTCTCCGTGTATGATAGCGGTGCCCGTGTCTTGGCAAAAGGGCAGCACTCCCTTGCACGCTGTCTCCGCGTTTCGCAAGAACTGAAGGGCCACATATTTGTCGTTTTCAGACGCCTCGGGGTCTTCGAGGATCTTGGCCACCTGCTTATTGTGTTCCCGACGAAGCATGAATTCCACGTCGTGAAAAGCTTGTTGGGCCAACAATGTGAGCGCCTCGGGGGTTACTTTCAAAATTTGTTTGCCATCAAATTCGGCCGTGCTGACCCCCTCTTTGGTCAGGAGCCGATACTCTGTTTTGTCCTCGCCCAATTGAAACATGGGCGCATACTTGAATTCTAATGGTTTTGCCATAAGTATAAAGTTTTTGTATATAGTTTAAATGTGTACGCTTTATGATGCCCTTGTTAAGGTCGTGGCTCGAAAAGGAGGAGGTGAATGTACCGAGACATATTTCGCGTGTCCCGGTAACTTATCTTAAAATCCGAATATTTCCTTCTCGCTTACGCGACGGATAGGAGCTATTTTTTCCAAAGATTTGGTATCCAAGTTTTTCTCATCGCCTACGATCAAGTATTTGTATGGTTTGTTGGCGATGCGTTCTTTGGCAAAATTGACGATATCGTCGAGAGTGATACTTGGAATTTTGTCGTATATTTTCTGGTCGATATCATAGTTCAAGCCAAGCTCTCTCATGGTCATGTAGTAGTTAAGCGTGTTGAAACGCGTATGGCGATTTGTGGCAAGGCTTTTGAGAAGGCTTTGCTTTGCGAGCTCGAAACCGGCTTGGTTTTGTGGGATGTGGTTGAGCAAGTTGTTAAATTCACCGATGCAATCCATCATCTTGTCACTTTGGGTGATGATGAATGTGTTGAAATACTCCTTGTCTCCCAGTCTGTAAGGTGCGTTGTATCTGGCCGAGGCGGAATAGGCCAGGCCCCTTGCCTCGCGCAGTTCTTGGAACACTATGGCGTTCATGCCGCCGCTGAAGTATTCGTTAAACATGGAGACCAACGGAGCGTTGTCCATGTTCCACACACGGTTGGCGTTGTTGTATTGCACCATGTAGATGTTCTTGGCATCATAATGGGCTAACAATATCTCGTTTTTCGGCGTAGGTTGAGCTGTGTATCTCACCGTGTTCAGTGGTTGTGTAGCCTTTACATTGCGGCGCGGATAGTCTTTTTTCACGAGCGACAGCAATGTTTTTTCGTCTGTCGGGCCATAGTACATGATGGTCATAGGGTTGAGATGGCGCGCGTTTCGCAATACCAAAAGCAACTCGTTGCCGTCAGAAGCCTTCAGTTGTTCTTCTGTCATGCTGTTCAGATAGGGGCTTGTTTTGCCATAAACGCCATAGCTTATCAAGGCCGTGTAGGTGCCTCCTTGGCTCTGCTTGCTGTCTTGTCTCGATTTCAAGACCAATCCCACCACCTTGTCATAGTCTGCCTTGCTGATGGTGGCATGCTCCAAAAGGTTGGTGAAGAGCTTGAGCGCGGCAGGCATATTCTCGTTTAGGCCACTCAAAGAGAGCCGTGTGTGGTTGGGCCTCACGCTCACGTTGAAGTCGCAGGCCAAGTCGTAGAACGCTTTTTTAATGTCGTTTGCCGACATTTTGGCTGTTCCTGCATAGTCGAAAAGGGATGAGGCCATCTGTAGGCGACTGTCGTTTTCACGTCCAACAGGTATGTCAAATTCCAAGTTGAACAGGCCGTCGCTGTCATTTTTCTTATATAACAACACGGTTTTTGCGTCCACGTCGCGTTTGCTCAGGTCTTTGCTGAAATCCACAAAGCGAGGCTCTATTGGCGCCACTTTGGCGTTGACAATATCTTTGAGAAAGTCGCTTTGCATGTCGTTATTGGTCGGGATGGGCGTGATGGCAGGCTTGTCAATCTTCTTCACGCTGTTGTCCACGCCCTTTTTCTTGTACGCCACGACATAGTTGTCGCGTAAATGACGGTTGGCATAGTCCACGATTTGCCGCTTGGTCATGTTTGATATTCGGTCGAGCGCACGCACCTCGTCTTCCCATTTGCACTCATTGATAAACGCATTGACAAACTTGTCAGCCCTGTCGCTGTTGCTTTGCAGCGATTTGTAATAGTCCAATTTCAGATTGTTCACTACCGCGCGCAGCAGTTTTTCGTCAAATTGCCCCTTTTTCAGTTTTTCCATCTCGGCGAGTACAAGTCCTTTCGCCTCTTCCAGGCTTTGTCCTTGGGTGGGCACCACGTACAAAATGAACATGCCATAATCGTGTAGTCTCTCGCTGAACGCGCTTGCCGACTGCACTCGCATGGGCTGGTTGAGGTCTACGTCAAACAGTCCGGCTTTTCCGTTGCTCAGTATATCGGCTATCACTCTAAGTGTGTCTGTGTCATAAGAAGCCGCGTTTGGAGTCTTCCATCCGATCATCAAATGCTCCGCTTCTTGGCCTATGACCGTCGTGTCCGTGGGCGCCACCAAGTCGGCTACGGGCGCATACTCAGGGCGAGAGAGTGTGGAGCTTCTTTGCCAATCGCCGAAATATTTGTCAATAATGGCCATGACCTTGTCAGGATCAAAGTCTCCAGCCATGCAGATGGCTATGTTGTTGGGTACGTAGTAGCGGTTGAAATAGTTTTTAATGTTCGTGATAGATGGGTTTTTCAAGTGCTCTTGGGTGCCGATGGTGCTCTGCGTGCCGTATGGATGTGTGGGGAATAGTTTTTTGAACATGGCCTCCCACATCTTTCTTGAGTCGTTGGCCAAACCAATGTTAAACTCTTCATAGACGGCCTCCAACTCTGTGTGGAAGCCCCTGATGACCATGTTTCTGAATCGGTCGCTCTCTACTTTGGCCCATGATTCTATCTCATTGGCCGGAATGTCGTTCACATAGCATGTCACATCATTGGAAGTATAGGCGTTGGTTCCCTCGGCTCCTATCGACCTCATGATTTTGTCATACTCGTTCGGGATGTTGTATTTGGCGGCTATCTGCGATACGGAGTCTATCTCATGATAGGCTTTCTTGCGCGCTGTGGGGTCTTTGAGTCGGCGATAATCCTCGTATCTTTGCTCAATCTCATCAAGTAGCGGCGCCTCGGCCAGCGCGTCGCTTGTGCCGTATAGCTTTGTGCCCTTGAACATGAGATGCTCCAGATAGTGGGCCAAGCCTGTGGTCTCGGCAGGATCGTTGCGCGAGCCTGTGCGCACGGCGATGTAAGTTTGCAAGCGTGGTTTCTCTTTGTTGACGGATAGGTACACTTTCAGGCCGTTGTCAAGCGTGTAGATGCGTGTTTGCATGGGGTCTCCTGCCACGCTTTTGTAGTGATAGTCCTTAGCGCTTATGGTCAAAGCTAAGAACGTGGCCAATGAGGCCGTGATGAGTTTTAAATTCATTGTATTAATATTTAGGTATTAAATCGTTATAATGCCAGCGCTGTTTTTAGTTTTCATAGTCTTTTTCGTGGTCAAGGCTATTGATAAAATTGTCGAGCACTTCTTGTTCCACGTCGCCCATTTTAAATTCTTTCTCGGCGTCTTTACGTATCTCGGCCACCCACGCTCTACGCGCGTCCACGTAGTCTTGTTTAATCTTTTCGGCAGCTTCCTCGGTTAGTTCTGTCAGGCCATAGTAGTCGAGAATGAGTCGATAGGTCCATGTCCACTGGTATTCGCGGTAGTGTTCGTTGATCTCAATAAACCTGTTGATGATTTTTTCCACCGTGTCGAGCGTGCCATTTTTGATGTCTTTAATGATGCGCCGCTCTTCAGAGTCGGGCAATAGCAGTCCGGACAAATCATTCCAGTCTCCTGTCCCTATTGGCGTGGTAGGCGGGTTGAGGTCCGGGTCGCGCCTGCGCACGCGCTTAAGCACGGCTCCCATATAGATACGTAAGGCTATATCGTAGTATTTGATGCCTTTTTTGAGCGACGAGCCATTGATGACATACTCGTGGAAATTATATTTAGAGACATCCTCTCCCGATGCGTCGCGGAGGGCTTCAAGTATTTTTTTGCCTTTCTCGATTTCGCCCACGGAGAATGGCGACAGCCAGTCGAAGTTGACAATGCTCTTTTGCGAGCCTTTGGGTCGCAGGTCACGCTTGGGCCATTTTTGTATGTCGCGGTATAAACCGACGGTCGTGATGTTCCTGCCGGGCGACAAACACATCGTGTCTCCGTATGCCGTGAGGTAAGAGAATGGCAGGTTGCGCGTGTCGGGGTGGTGCATCAGCTTGCCAAAGCACACGCTGAACGTGCCGATAGTGGCTGGCATCAGCACGTAGGCTCCGCTTGCGGTCTTGGTTCCTCGCTCTAAAATGCCCCAGTGCATCGGTCCCATTTTGTAGGCGTGGTTTGAGAAATTGGTGGCCGACCCAGCGTTGTAGAAGCTAAACATGCTACCGATAAGCAGTGAACTTTTGTGGTGGCTGGCTGTGAATGGGCCGCAAAACGCAGCGCACGTTTCGCCGTTGCTCATATAGCTATTGGCAAAAAACACGCTGGCAGACGCCGTGAAACCGTTGCTGATATGGCAAGCCTCTCCCACAAAACAGTCTTGCATCTTGACCGAGTTGATAATGGAAGAACCGTCACTTATGATAGAGTTTTCGCATATCACGCCCGTGCCGATGTACACAGTGGCGTTTGGCGAGCTCATAATGGTTGTGTCGCTTAGGCGGGCGGCACCGTTTATCTCGCAGTCATCGCCCACCACGGTGTTGGTTATCTCCTTGGTGTTCACTATCTTTACACGGTTGCCGATGGTTCCCCTGTCGGGCGTTGTCATCTCTATTTCCTCGCGGATGATGCGCCGAATGGCGTCTTTGAGCTCGCGGTCGCCGAAATGTTTCACCATGAAGGCGGCAAACTGGCTGTTCAATTCTCTGAAGAGTATCACGTTTCCATCACCCACTTCGTTGAGCACCGATACCAAATTGCCTTCTCCATAGGTCGCTCCCTCGGTGGTTTCGATGGTGGAAATGTTTGAGATATGGCAGTCGTCTCCGATGTCGTAGTTGTTGATGTAGTTGCCAATGTTTTCTATCAGGCAGTCATCGCCGATAGTCACATTGCGCAAGGTGGCGTTGTTAATGCCCGAATGTTTCCAGAACCCCTTGGACACCTCCACGTTTTTTTCGAATGCGCCAATGTTCACTTCGCCGTAGAGCATCACCCGGTGCATGTATTTCGGCTTGAAGTCGTCAGACACGTTGATGTTGTTCCAATCTTCGGCCCAGCAGCTGCGGTCCTCGAGCGTAATGATTTCCTCGTCGGTAAGTTTTCTGTATTCCATAATAATATAATGTGTAACCTTTCCAACCGGCCTCTTGGTGTGGGGTGTAGCGATCTGCTGGGTTTGGAGAAACGGTCTTGGGTTGGGTTAAACGGCTAAATGCCGGCTTTCGTTTGTCATGTCGCGCCGCGTTTTGTGAGGTATCAGTCGTCCACGGGATACAGAAAATCGTTGTAGGGATATTTCTGTACATGCAGCTCGCGCACTTTGCAATACAGAGTGCCTCGCAGCTCATCGAGGTTCTCTTTGAGCTTCGCTGACACGAAGATGCAATCCTCGTCGTGCCTTGCCATCCACGTTTTTTTCAGTTCGTCGAGCGTCACGTTCTCTTTGGTTTCGGGCGTGAGGTCGTCGGGCTCTTTGTCCACCCAGTGATAATTGTCTATCTTGTTGAAGACCATTATCATGGGTTTTTCAGCGCAGTCAAGGTCTTTCAGCGTGTTTTTCACCACCTTGACCTGTTCCTCAAAGTCTGGATGTGAGATGTCTATCACGTGCACCAACAAGTCGGCCTCGCGTACCTCGTCCAACGTCGACTTGAAAGAGTCCACCAAGTCGGTGGGTAGTTTGCGTATAAATCCCACGGTATCGGCCAACAAGAAAGGTAGGTTCTCGATGACGACCTTGCGCACTGTGGTATCGAGCGTGGCAAAAAGCTTGTTCTCCGCGAACACGTCGCTCTTGGCCAAGATGTTCATGATGGTCGATTTGCCTACGTTGGTGTATCCCACCAAGGCCACGCGGATGAGTCGTCCACGGTTTTTGCGCTGCGTGTTTTTTTGCTTTTCTATGTCTGCCAAGCGTTGTTTCAGCAGCGTGATGCGTTGCAATATGATGCGGCGGTCCATCTCAAGCTGTGTCTCTCCCGGTCCTCTCAGGCCCACGGAGCCTTTTCCTCCGCCCGCGCCCGCGCCACCGCGCTGCCGCTCAAGGTGTGTCCACAAGCGTTGTAGTCGAGGCAACATGTATCGGTATTGCGCCAGTTCTACCTGAGTTTTGGCGTTGGCGGTCTGCGCTCGCATGGCAAAAATGTCGAGAATGAGCGATGTGCGGTCCAGTATCTTCACTTTGAGCGCGTTCTCAATGTTGCGTAGCTGCTTGGCCGACAATTCGTCATCAAAGATCACCATGCCCACTTCCCTGTCCTCATCGGCTTCGTTTTCGATATATGTTTTTATTTCCTCTAATTTTCCCTTGCCTACATAGGTCACTTGGTTGGGCCCATTCACGCGCTGTGTGTATCGCTTCACGGTGACTGCGCCTGCTGTGTCGGCCAAGAAATCAAGCTCGTCGAGATATTCGTTTGTCTTGACCTCGTCTTGCTGGGGTGTGATAAGGCCCACTAATATTGCGGTTTCGGCTTTGGCCTCTGAAATCACAAATTCTTTCATTCTCTGTTTTTTATGTTATTGCAAAGATAATGAAAAGATTGGAAAATGTTAGGATTATGTGTATTTTTTTGATGCCGCTATAATTTCATGGCCTGTACATCGTAAACCATTGCGTTGATTTCCAACTAATTGTCAATATATTATTTGATGATATTTAATGTTCTTCCTTGCTTTGTAAATATAAGAACGTAAGAATCGTCTCGAGCGATTGCTGAACTAAAAACCACGTTAAAACAAATTGCCCAATCATTTTTGAGAGGTAAAAAATGGCTTGGACGTGATGTCACGGCTATTTTCTCATTCTTGCATCATTGAGCGTAGCGCGATGAACGCATGTGTTGCCGCATGTTGGTGGACTATGTGAGAGCGTGCGCCTGAAACGTTGTGTCGGGCTGGACAAACTGACCAAAAAACTTGACAACACCCCTCTTGTATTCTGCGTATATAAAAAAACAAATCCTTTTGTCCAAAATATGGCAAAAAATTAATGTTTTCGTAACCGGCTACTTGTCAGTGACATACGTGCCATTTTGACTTCGCGGAGGTATGAGAGCTGTTATTAGGCTTTGCGATTAGCGCTTAATGGTACGGTGATTGACTATCAATCACGTGACCAATAAATGCTCATCGTGTTGCGAATAGGCCTTTAACACAGGCTGAATAAGTATTAATTGGGCTTTGGTTCTTTTATTTTAGTCTAAAAATGATGACTTAAGGAGAAAAAAGAGACATTTTTTTCTCTAAATGGATGTTTTTTGGAGACACAAAAATAGACATATTTTCTTTACATCATCATTTTGATGTCATACGCGCCATTGTTTGAAGCCATATTCTCAATCTGTCAAGACGATAAGGAGGGTAGAAGCCAAAATGTACAATAGAAATCGATGTTTTGTCGAAAAAAAATAGTATTTTTGCAAATAATAAAATACTTTTTGGCAATATAAGCGTGGCTCTATAGCCTAAAAATTACGTACATTTAGCAAACACTTAAATCATTAAAATCTTATGAGAGTAATCATTCAACCGCATTATGACGGCATCTCGCAGTGGGCTGCCGAGCATGTAATTGAGCGTATAAACAGTTTTAACGCGTCTGCCAGCCACCCGTTTGTGCTGGGTTTGCCCACAGGTAGTTCGCCCGAGGGCATGTATGCCGCGCTTGTCAAGGCCAACAAGGAGGGACGAGTGAGTTTTAAACACGTGTTGACTTTTAATATGGACGAGTATGTTGGCTTGGCAGAGGATCATCCGCAGAGCTATCACAGCTTTATGGCCCGCAACCTTTTCGACCACATAGACATTCCCCGCGAGAATATACACATACTCAATGGCAACGCCAAAGACTTGAAAGCCGAGTGTGAGCGCTATGAGCGGATGATCGAAGAGGCTGGTGGCATAGACCTCTTTATCGGTGGCATAGGTCCTGATGGGCATATCGCCTTCAATGAGCCGGGCTCGAGTCTTGTCAGCCGAACACGTGAAAAGACGCTCACATCGGATACCATCTTGGCCAACAGCCGCTTTTTTGACAATGACGTGAACAAGGTTCCCAAGTATGCCTTGACCGTTGGTGTGGGTACGGTGATGGACGCTCGCGAGGTGATGATATTATGCAATGGGCATCACAAGGCTCGCGCGCTGCAAGCGGCGGTAGAGGGTGCTGTGTCGCAATGGTGGACTATCTCTGCCCTGCAAATGCACCGGCACGGTATCATCGTGGCCGACGAGGCGGCATGCGATGAGCTAAAAGTGGGCACATACAAATATTTTAAAGATATAGAGCAGAACAATTTGTGATGGGAATGGCGCCAACCATGATGTGATTTTATCTTGATATCAATATGAAGAAGGCATGCCAATTGTGGCATGCCTTTGTCGTGATTGGGCTAAAGGCGATGTCGTGGTTCGCTTTTACGATAAGGCCGAAGCTCAACGACCCAGTTTGTAATATTTCATCCACGCGAAGTGTTTGCGCCTTTTCAGGTAGTCCGGCTCGTCCATGTGGTCGTAAGCCTCTCGCTCAAAACTGATATGGTGGTAAGCGTTGCCCCTCATGAATAGCCTGACAAGCCATTCTATAAAATACCATAGGTAGAAAAAGACGAACAGCAGTTCTGCCATTTGCCGTGTGTGGATTTGTTCATGCCGGACAATTTCGGGCGTTATGATGGTCGATTTGTGACAAAACAATAACCCCATAATATTGATGGCGTCAAAATTTTTGGGCGGAAGAAGCCTGTTCCTGATAATTTTCATTTGCGCAAAGATAAATATTTTTGATGAATAACGCTTTCCCCGGTTTCTTAATTTTGAAAAATATAGTAAGTTTGCAGAAACTTTCAACCATGAAACAAAACCAACGGGAGTCATGGACACCTGATTCTACGCAACGAAAAATTATATCCATTGAGGAAGGTTGCCATTTAGTTTTGGCCCCTCCGGGTTGTGGCAAGACCCAAATTTTGGCCGAGCGCATTTGCCATGCCCATGTCATGGGGGTGGCTTATGATGACATGCTTTGTCTAACGTTTACCAACAGGGCCGCTCGCGGTATGCGTGAGCGCATCGCGGAAAACGTTGACGACGAGTCCGCGACAGATGTTTTTGTAGGCAACGTGCACCGATACTGCTCGCGTTTCCTGTTTGAAAACTCGCTCGTGCCAGCCGAAAGTTCTGTCATTGATGACGACACGGTGGTAGGAATACTGTCCATGTACCTTCAGGAGGACGAAGAAAGGGTGCTCGACGACAGCGGTCGCAGGCGGGAATACAGTCAGATAATGTTCATGGCTCACCTCATGTTCGAGTTGCGTAATGGCATACCGAAACCACTAAGACTGCATCCAGAGTGCTTGTCTAAAGACGACATTGCCGTTCTCGAAACGATTTGCAGGGTCAGGGAGCAACCGTTTACGAGCGAGTCTGTGCTCGATATATACGACCATACGGATTTTTTTCTTGATTTTGTCAGGTCTGAGGGTTTCGATATCGCGCTTCGCCAGCAGGCCGTGCGTTTGCTCGAGCGTATGCGATACGCGCATGGATACGATGCTTATAGGCGGCAAAACAATCTTTTGGACTTTGAGGACCTGCTTCAGTTCACCTATGTAGCCATGAGAGATGAGCGTTCGTACAAACGCTATTCTTGGATTCAGGTGGATGAAGTGCAGGACCTTAACGCTTTGCAATTGGCCATAATAGACGAGCTCTCAACATTGGAATTCGCGCCGTCAGGTGGCAAGATAGTCAGTGGGACTGGTGCTTTAATGTATCTCGGAGACGAAATGCAAGCCATTTTTTCATTCATGGGCGCCAAACTTCACATTTTAGGAGAGTTGAAAAAACGCTGCGAGGGGCATATTTATCACCTTGGAATAAACCATCGCTCACCCAAATACTTGGTTGATTTGCTCAATCTATACGCCGTAAAAGTTCTTAAAGCGGATGCCGATTTGCTGCCGGCACCTACGGATGGAAGTCCTATGCGGGGCGGAGAGCTACAGATAGTTTCGAGTGACAATATCGAGTCTGAGTACGTTGATGTGGCGAATATGGCGACAAGGCTGTTTCGTGATCATCCCGACGAGACAATAGCCATTATTGTCAACGCCAACAAAGACGCTGATACCATCAGTAAATTGCTTTTGGAAAAACGGCAATCGCATTTCAAGGTCTCTGGAACGGACCTATTCTCCACGCCTGAGGTTAAATTGCTAATGGCGCATTTAAGCGTGCTTTCCAATGACAACAACTTCATTGCGTGGTCCAGACTACTGAGAGGGACAAAGGTCTTCGGCACAAATTCGGGTGCAAGACAGTTTGTCCATCGTCTTAAAGCGAGGGCCATAACACCCGCCGACTTCTTTGATTATAAAGATACCACCTATATTCAGGCATTTGTGCAAACTTATGATGAGCGGGCGTTGGTTGTATTTGACACCGAGACCACGGGCCTAAACGTGTTTGAGGACGACGTGATACAGATTGCCGCCCAGCGTATTCGTGATGGAATGGTTGTTGAGAAATTCTGTGTGCACATTGCCACCGAACGTGAGATTCCGAGGATGTTGGGCGATGTGGTCAATCCAATCATCGAGGAACGCAAGCGCAATGTCATTGTGACACACGAACAGGGATTGCGAATATTTCTTGATTTTGTGGGCGATGATGTTCTCGTGGCGCACAATGCTGATTATGATTACCATATAATGGATTGGAACGTGCGTCGTTACCTGCATGCCGTGAAGTGGCAAGCACGATGTCCAAAGTGTTTCGACTCTCTTAAAATTATCCGTTTGTTACGACCTGATTTGCGCGCTTTTAAATTGAAATTGCTATTGAGTGATTTGAAATTGGAGGGTCAGAACTCACACCTTGCGGACGATGACGTTCATGCGACGGTGCAACTTTTGGCGTATTGTAGACGTCAGGGAGCTAAGGTTGTGGAGTCGCAGAGAGAGTTTCTCGGTCGTAAAAGTACACAAGAGCATATCAGAATGATACGTCAAAACTATGGTGACATGTTCGTTGGGGCTCGCGAACGTCTTTATGACAGGCCCGCGAAGTCTGCCGAGTCGGCCATTGTCTCGGAGATGAAACATTTTTACCAGATGGCGAGAGCAAATGGTTGGATGCCCGAGACGGCAAAGATGAAATATGTTTTTAGCTTTATAGATAATGATATTTTAACCACCCAGCGCAACCTTTCGTTAAAAGAGCAGCTGGACAATCATATCACGGAGTTGACCACTCTCAAAGAATCCGACCTATGTGGGTCCTCAGCCATAGATGAGCGCATGTTTGTCTCCACGATCCATAAGGCCAAGGGGTTGGAATTTGACAATGTCGTCGTTTTTGATATGGTGGACAGTCGCATGCCAAGCTATTTTAACAGGAACGACTATAAGGGTATGGCCGAAGATGCCCGAAAACTTTATGTCGCAATGTCAAGGGCGCGAAAACGCCTTGTAATCACTTGTTGTAAAACGAGAAAGGTAAGCGGAAACGTGATACCTCAACACATAACACGTTTTCTTGAGCCGGTTTTGCATTTGTTTGAAAAGGATTGACATGGCATACCCGGTCGATTATTGTCCAACAATTGAACGCAAATTCTACCAATTTTTATAATAAAAGGTCTCAATGTTCATAAAGAATATTGAGACCTTCACTTTTTATTGTTGGAAACCCTACATGTGGGTTATGCTTTTACTTTTACTTTCGTGGCATGAATGAAATAAGCGATGAGGCATATATAAGCTGCCAAAGAGCATATCTCGGACAGCGGATTGGCCCACCATGTCTTGGCAATGGAGAAGTCGATGCCGCCAAATTTGAGCAGTGCGCTTACCACGCCCATCAATGCGCCGCCCGCAATGAAACCGCTGGCGATGAGCGTTCCCTTTTCACCTCGAGCCTTGTTAGTGGCCTCGTCCTTGCTGCGTGAGGTGACGAACCAATTGACTGTGCCACCGACCAACAGCGGAATGTTAAGCTCCAATGGAATAAACATACCCAGCGCGAATGGTAGTGCAGGGATGTGCAAGCGGTCGAGCACCACCGCGATGACCGCGCCAATAGCATAAAGTACCCACGGAGCACCCACTCCGTTCATCAAAGGATCTATCACAGCGGCCATAGCGTTGGCTTGTGGGGCGGCCAATTTACCACTGGCAAAACCGTAGGTCTTGTTCAAAACAATCATCACGCCCACTACAGTGGCCGCACTAACAAGCGTGCCAAGAAACTTCCACGTCTCCTGTTTCTTGGGAGTGGTGCCAATCCAGTAGCCTATTTTCAAGTCGGTGATAAAGCTGCCAGCCATAGAGAGGGCCGTGCACACCACACCGCCCATGACCAAGGCGGCGACCATGCCACCCGTGCCTTTCAGTCCGACGGCCACCATCACCACGCTGGCCAATATCAATGTCATGAGCGTCATGCCCGAAACAGGATTGCTACCCACGATGGCGATTGCGTTGGCTGCCACTGTTGTGAAGAGAAAAGCGATGACGGTGACAAGCAAGATGCCCACCACGGCAAACAGCAAGTTGCCTTTCATCACGCCAATCCAAAAGAAGAGGAACGTCAGTAGTATCACTAACACGCTGCCGATGGCAATAATCTTGAACGAGATGTCACGCTGCGTGCGTTTCACTTCATCCATGCCAGAACCTTTACCTTTAAGTTCTTTTGATGCCAACCCTACAGCGCTCTTGATAATTTTCCAACTCTTTATGATACCGATGATGCCTGCCATGGCGATACCTCCAATGCCAATGTTGCGAGCATAGGCCTTGAATATTTGCTCGGGGGTCATGACCCCTACTGTCGTCGTTATGTTTGGGTCCCACATGTTGAGCACTTGGTCATGAAAAAAGAGTGACATGCCCGGTACGATGAGCCACCATACTACAACGGAACCAAAACAAATGAATAGCGCATATCGCAAGCCAATGATGTAGCCCAAACCCAGAACGGCCGCGCCAGTGTTCACCTTGAACACCAATTTGGCTTTGTCGGCGATGTCTTGTCCGATGCTTATGAACCTACTGGTGAACATTTCATTCCACCAACCAAAGCTCGAAACGATGAAGTCGTAGATACCGCCCACGATGCCTGCGAGTAGCAGTGGTTTGGCCTGGTCGCCCCCCTTGGCACCTGATACCAGCACTTGCGTGGTGGCGGTAGCCTCCGGGAAAGGATATTTGCCGTGCATATCGCTTACAAAATATTTGCGGAAAGGGATGAGGAACAATATGCCCAACACACCGCCGAGAGCCGAAGCCAAGAACATGTTGAGAAATGATGCGGTCATATCAGGGTATTTGCTTTGCAAGATATAGATGGCTGGCAAGGTGAAAATGCACCCGGCTACCACTGCGCCCGAGCATGCGCCAATGCTCTGAATGATGACGTTTTCGCCCAAAGCCTTGTGGCGTTTGGTAGCCGTGGATACGCCAACGGCAATGATGGCGATAGGTATGGCGGCCTCGAACACCTGCCCTACCTTTAACCCCAAGTAGGCTGCGGCAGCCGAAAACAATACGGCCATGACCAAGCCCCACGTCACAGACCAAGCGTTAACCTCAGGATAGGCATGCGCGGGGCTCATAATCGGCTCATATTCTTCGCCGTCTTTCAATTCTCTAAATGCGTTGTCGGGCAGCTGCACCGCCTCTTTCTCTTTTTCGTCCATGGTTCAAGATTTGATATTTAATATTTGCAAAGATAATGAAAATATTGAAATTATCATAAAACGCACGTTAGAAATTGTCAAGATATAATTATGTTGGCTGCATAACAGTCTGTTTTTACTTGACAACGCAGGTCTTTGAAAATATCTGACAAACACTTGTTTGTGCTTGGCTTATTTGCAAGCTGAGTGGCACTTGCTTGCAAATACGAGAAAAAAAAGAGTTTTTTGTAAGTTTTTGGAAACCAGATTGGTATAGACATATATCTGCTATGATCTCCAAAAAGTTTTCTAAATGCTTTGCCATTCGATACTAAACATCGGCCGAATAAGGCCCATTCGCGCTACGTTTAGGTCTTAAAGCAAGTGTGATTAGGCCTTACACGTAGTGTGATTGGGCATTAATCATGAGCGGGCTACATTTTTACGATGTCATTTTTAAAATTTTATTCTCATAAAGTTATATTTTTTTCTCTAAAACACCCACTTGCCAAGGGGCTGATTTTAGGCAGTATTTTTTTACAAAATAAGAGGAGGTGCGTCATTGCGACGCACCTCCTCAAATATAGCCTGCCTGTTTGTCAGGCTTGGTACAAGGCTTTAATTGCGAAACACCAAGCCGTTGCCGTTGGCGTCTATCACTATGGGCTTCTCACGATTGACCTCCTCTGCGAGGATTTTCTTAGACAACTCGTTGAGCATGTGCTCTTGGATGGCACGCTTCACTGGGCGTGCGCCAAACTCGGGGTCATAGCCCACGTTGGCCAACCAATCTACCGCTTGGTCTGTCCATTCTATGTTAAAGCCCTGCGGCTCGAGCATCTTGCGAACGCGTTGCAGTTGCAAGGTCACCACTTTGGCTATCTCTTGTTTGGTGAGAGGCAAGAACATGATGATGTCGTCAATACGGTTCAAGAATTCTGGCCGAATGGTCTTTCTGAGCATCTCCATCACCTTGTCGCGCGTGTCGCTGATTACCTCGTGGCGGTTGTGGTCGTTGAGGGCAGAGAAACGCTCTTGTATGTACTGGCTTCCGAGATTGGAGGTCATGATGATGATGGTGTTCTTGAAGTTGACCGTGCGCCCCTTGTTGTCGGTAAGACGACCGTCGTCAAGCACCTGCAACAATGTGTTGAACACGTCGGGGTGCGCCTTCTCGATCTCGTCAAACAGTACTACGCTGTATGGCTTACGTCTCACGGCCTCCGTGAGCTGGCCACCCTCGTCGTAGCCGACATACCCCGGAGGAGCGCCGATGAGTCGGGACACGCTGAATTTCTCTTGGTACTCGCTCATGTCAATACGCGTCATCATGTTCTCGTCGTTGAAGAGGTATTCCGCCAATGCCTTGGCCAATTCGGTCTTACCGGTACCCGTTGTTCCGAGAAAGATGAAAGAGGCGATGGGTTTCTTGGGATCTTGCAGGCCGGCGCGACTTCGACGCACAGCATCCGACACAGCTTTGATAGCCTCGTCTTGGCCTATGACACGCTTGTGCAATTCCTCTTCCAAATGCAACAATTTATCTCGCTCGCTTTGCAACATCCTTGTCACCGGAATTCCGGTCCATCGGCTCACCACCTCGGCTATGTCATCGGTGGTCACTTCCTCTCGCACCATGCCATCGCCGCCTTGCGTGTTCTTGAGCTGTTGCTGTATATTGTTGATGTCATCTTGTAGCTGTTGCAGCTTGCCATAGCGTATCTCGGCCACCCGTTCATAGTTGCCTTCGCGTTCGGCGCGTTCCGCCTCAAACTTGAGTTGTTCCATCTCTTGTTTGTCTTGCTGTATCTTGTTGACAAGACTACGCTCGGCTTCCCATTTGGCGCGGTATTGGTGCTCTTGCTCTTTGAGCTCGGCTATGTCCTTGTCCAATAGCTTAATCTTGTCCTCATCGTTCTCTCGTTTGATGGCCTCGCGCTCAATCTCCAATTGTTTCAATCGGCGGGATATCTCGTCAAGTTCCTCAGGCACGGAGTCTCGTTCCATGCGCAGCTTAGCGGCAGCCTCGTCCATGAGGTCGATGGCCTTGTCGGGGAGGAACCTGTCGGAGATATAGCGCTCCGAAAGCTGTACGGCAGCGATGCAGGCATCGTCCTGAATACGCACCTTATGGTGGTTCTCGTAGCGCTCCTTGAGCCCTCGCAGGATGGAAATGGCGTCCAACTCGTCTGGTTCTTCGACCATCACGGTTTGGAAACGGCGCTCAAGCGCCGCGTCTTTCTCAAAGTATTTCTGGTACTCGTTGAGCGTGGTTGCTCCGATGGCGCGTAGCTCGCCGCGAGCCAACGCGGGTTTCAAGATGTTGGCAGCGTCCATGGCTCCCTCGCCGCCACCTGCCCCAACGAGCGTGTGAATCTCGTCTATGAACAATATGATATTGCCGTTAGCACTCGTAACCTCCTTGATAACGCTTTTCAGACGTTCCTCAAACTCGCCCTTGTATTTAGCCCCTGCTACCAAAGCTCCCATGTCCAACGAATATAGTTGCTTGTTTTTCAGGTTCTCGGGCACGTCGCCACGCACGATGCGTTGCGCCAATCCTTCCACGATGGCGGTTTTGCCTGTACCCGGCTCGCCTATTAATATAGGGTTGTTCTTGGTTCGTCTCGACAATATTTGTAGCACGCGGCGTATCTCTTCGTCGCGCCCTATCACGGGGTCAAGCTTGCCTTTGCGGGCCTCGTCCACCAAGTTTTTGGCGTATTTGGACAAGGCTTGAAAGTTCTCGTCGCCACTTTGGCCTTGCACATTTTGGCCTTGGCGCAACTCTTCGATAGCCTTTCTCATGTTGCCCTCTGTGCATCCGGCGTCTTTCAGAATGTGGGCGACGGTAGAGTTGACTTGAAGCAGAGCTAAAAGTATAGGTTCTACAGACACAAATTCGTCTCCCATTTTCTGCGAAATGCCTATGGCACGCTGCAATACCGAATTGGTGTCGTTAGAGAAATAGGGCTGCCCACCTTCTACACGGGGCAGTCGGCGTAATTCTTGTTGAACCAATTTTTCAATTTGTGATGTGTTAACGCCTAATTTTTGGAATACGAAATTTGTGACATCCCTACTTTTTTGTATGATGCCTTGCAATAGGTGTGTTGGTTCGATCACCTGCTGTTGAGCCTCTTGCGCTATGTTGACAGCCTCTTGTACTGCCTCTTGCGCCTTGATAGTGAATTTGTCAAATGTCATGTTTGTCTCCTTTCTATATTTTCTTTTTTATGTTTTCTAATGGTGTGATATATTTTTATTTCAACTGTATAAAGTCAAATGGCGTGCCCATTCAATAAAAATGACAAAATGACAGAATAATATTTGCCCTATGTTTAGATGCGTGAAATGTGTGTTTCACCACTCAAACATAGGGCAATGCGGTGTTATGAAGAACGTAAAAAAGTTGCTCGTTTTGATTTAATCATGTCTCAGGATAGCCTCTTTGCACTCTTCCATCAGCCATTTTGGCGTACTGGTGGCGCCGCAAATGCCAATGGTGCTTACCCCTTTAAACCAGTCAAAGTCTATCTCCTCAGCGCTTTCTATCTGATAACTGTTGGGGTTGACGCTCCGACATTCGTGGAAAAGCACTTTGCCATTGGAGCTTTTGCGGCCACTTACGAATAGGATGAGATCGTGTTTGGACGCAAACTCGGCTATGTTGGGCATGCGGTTAGCCACTTGACGGCATATCGTGTCGAAGCGCTCAAAGGTGGCATGGGGTGATATGTGTTGTTCTATGTATGCAATAATATGGTGGAATTCGTCAAGGCTTTTGGTGGTTTGGGAATATAGATAGACGCTACGATTGAAGTCGAGTCGCTTTACGTCCTCAATGTTTTCCACCACGATGGCGTTGGAATGAGTTTGCCCGACAAGACCAAGTACCTCTGCATGCCCGTTTTTTCCGAAGATAACAATCTGTGAATCTGGGTTGTCATCAAACTTTCTCTTTATTCTTCGCTGTAAGGCTAACACCACGGGACATGTTGCGTCGATAATCTCTATATTGTTTTTGCGTGCCAGTTCGTAGGTCTCGGGTGGCTCTCCGTGCGCCCTGAGCAGCACTTTCGCATTGCGCAACTGCCTTAATTGCTCATGGTTGATTGTGATTAGGCCTTGTCGATGCAACCTGTTCACTTCCATGCTGTTGTGCACAATGTCGCCCAAACAATATAGGGTTTTGCCGCCTGCAAGCTCTTCTTCAGCCTTCTTGATGGCCGTTGTTACGCCAAAACAGAACCCGCTGCCACTGTCAATTTCTATTTTTACATTCATATTAGGGTATGGATGTTGCCAATTTATGATGTTAAAGATGTGTATATGGCATGCTGTTATCGCATGGTTGAATTATGAATCGGTTTTTGGCGAAGTAAGTTCACCACTTCTTTGGTAGTCTTTAATCCGTCCGGTTTCTTGTTTTTTACATTTCAACATTGATGTTGATGACTATCTTAGTGTTCTCCGGGTCGTTGGTAATCATTAGTATACGTGGTTTGGAACGTGCCATTTTCAACCCGTTGGCCATCGCGGTTATTTTGAGTTTGGCTTTTTCACCGGGTTCGATTTCTGTTTTGTTGAGCGATACTTCCAATCCCATGGTGAACATTTGAAGGCTGTTTATCTTGAGCGTGGTTCGTCCTTGGTTGGTGATTTCGATTTCGCCTTTCTTCTTAGCCTTGCCTTTAAAACTGCCCAACTCAAGGCTTCCTGCGGACAATCTCAACTTGGGCGCATAGATTCGAGTGGAGTCTGTCATTCCTTTGAAGCCCGGAAGAAGTACGGTCGAGATTGATATTTCTTTTTCGGGAGATACGGTGTCGCCGAGAAATGAGCCTAAATATACAGAAGTTTGAGTTAAGCCCAAGTCTCGAATACGGTGTGAGTCGAGTGTCAAGATGGCTGTGGCACTGTGCCCAGGGGCTATTTTCGAGGGTGAAATGTTAGCTTTTAGATAGTCGGGAAGATGCATCACGACTGGCTCGGCGACAGTGGAGCCAATGTTTTTGATGTGTATCACTTGGGTAGGTTGGTCACCGCGATTTACATTATCAAATTCTATGTTATTCACGTCGACCTTTAATTTGCCCATTTGAAACGTGTATTGGCCTTCAAATTTGGTAATCTTTGAGACGACAACGCCACGTACAGACAGTGTCAAAGGATTTTGGGTGGCGTTGCTGTATATGCCAATTTGTTTGTCGAACCGGCCCATTTGTTTGGCGTCGTAGGTGGCTGCGACCACGAATTTCGCGCCGGGGGCGATGGGGGTTTTCGGATATTGGGCTTGCGTGCAGCCGCAACTGGTCTGTACATTGGTTATAACCAATGGCTGACCGCCACTGTTTCTCATTTCAAACTCGGCTCTCACAGGCGATTTGAAAACTACTTGCCCACAGTCTATTGTCTTGTTTGCTATTGTAATCTCTTGTGCTTTAGCTTCGCAGCAAATTAATGCGATAAGAGATATTCCTATTATTTTTTTATTCATCATTTGTTAATAATCGTTTGTAGCGACCCAATTATTGATGCTTTATCGGGTCACATGCAATTCTTTTGCTCCCTCCCTGCCAGAATATTCAGGGCTATAGGCGCATTGCGCGGTGCATATTCCAGTGGTGTAGTCACCCTCGCGGTCCACGTAATAATCGGTCTCGACAATATGTTTCCCTTTGGCGAGACGGTCAAAATAATAGTTGGTCACGTTATCTTGCGGCGCGAGGTAGTAGCCCCAGTGATAGCCACTGAGCTGCTCCGCTGGTTCCAAGCAAGCCGCGCGCTTGTCTTGTACCTGAACGAAGTCATAGTCTCGGTCGGCCGTGATGGTGATGCGCACCCTCACTTTGTCGCCCACTTTCAGTCGGTTGGTTATTTTCTTGCCGTCTGTCGAGCATATCTCACGCTTGACTATAAGTCCAGATGATGCAGCCTTTACATCCGAAGCCTTCTGCCAATACTGTGCGTAGAGTGCCCCCCAAGACGTGCCTTGGCTTGTTTTTTCGGCCGTAAACGTGCTTGCCTTGTTGCCTTTTACCGTTGTTTTTACATATCCAAGCCCTGCCGTTGCCTGAGGTGTTTTGAGAGCTTGTCCATTTATTTTCAGTGTTGTTGTTATGCCAGAGGCAAGCTTGCTCATGTCGATCCCACCTTCATTGTTACCCATAAAAGCGTAAACGGCGTTCACCGCGTTGATGGGAGTGTCCCATCCGGTGGTGCGTTTCTCTTGCAATAGCCACCGCTGCATCTCTTCAATGGTCTTGGTGTCAGTCGGATTGAGGCGTTTTATAGCTTCGATAGCAAACGTCTGTGTGGGTATTTTGTAATCAAACCAACTGTAAAAGGCTTTGTGAGTGTCAAAATATCTGCCCATCTCCGCTTTGTAAACGGAGTACTCGTTGATGCTTTGCAGATATTCCTTGGCTCGCCGCTCCTTGCCATATTGAGACAGGATGACGGCGCAACCAGCCTTTCCATAGATGGTGAGTTCGGTGGGCATCTTTTCCAACAAAGCCACCAAATAGTTCATGTCTTGACTTTCCGGGCGTTTGGCCAATGCGCATGTGTACAGATAATTGCATGCCAGCTCGCTTGGAGAAAGATGCTTCTGCCCTTTCTTCTCAGCCTTCTTCAGCTCTCTCGTTTCCTCGGCGATACGCCTGTCAAGGTATCCAAACGCTTGGTTGAGCATGTTCGTGCGCACGTATTTTGTGCCAATCATGACATCCAAACGTGTCAATATTTGTGCTACGCTCATTGTTATATAAGAGCTTCCGGCCATGCCCGGCCACCAACTGAACGAGCCATCGCTGTTCTGGAGGGCTTGCAGCTTGGTGGTGAAATCGTTGACGCGATAACCAATGGTCGTCTCGTCCAAGAAGTTGATAAGCTGTTGTTTCTGTTCAGCTTCCCTCTCGGCGTTGGCAACCCACGGTGTTTCGGAGAGTACCATTGTCTTTAGCTCTTGATTTTTCTGCAAACTGCTCATCAGCGAAGTTTCTTCTCGCGTTTCCTTTTTCCACATTTCGACAGTCCGCTTAATTTTGGGCGATGACTTAAGAAGGCTCTGTCCTATGCTGTTGGCATAGATGGCGGTGACCAACGATATAGCGTCCTTATCGTAGGGACTGGCTATTGATGGCAACGCTTGCACCATGAGCCATGCCGGATGGTTGGTATATTCGATGGTAAGCTTGTTTTGGGCGTCGGCGTTGGGAAACAGTTTGCTCAAATCTATGGTTTTCGTGCCTGTGCCATTCTGTGTGAATGGAACCGTGGTAGTGACATATTCGCGATTGGGTAAGAGCGGCAAATAGTGCTGCTCGCCATCGCTAAAGCCGTTGCCCTCCACCATGACACGAGCAATGAACAGATTGCAGCCTTTGGCGTTTGCGGCCAAGCGGTCTGCGTCAACGTCAAAATAGACGGTCGTGGTCATGCCTCGGGCCACGTCGAATGCTTTTTCCCATTCTGCCACCACTGCCTCTGTCTCGGGGTCGAGAAGCTCAAAGCGTGCCATACCGTTGATGTTTTTCTCTGCGGTGTTATAGATGCGGCCACTGATTTGAGCTTTGTCGCCCATGCGGATAAAACGTGGTAAGTTGGGCTGCACCATCACGTCTTTCTTTGCTACGGCTTCGGCTGATAATTGCTCATGGTTCATCTGCTTGTCGTGGGCTATACCCATGAAACGCCAAGTGGTGACGCTCTCTGGCAGTGTAAACTTGATGTTGACATTGCCTTGACTGTCGGCCATGAGCGTTGGGAAGAAGAACGCTGTCTCATTGAGGTTTTCGCGCGGTTGCTGGGTGGTGTTGCCCTGCTTGTTTCCGCCATCCATCCCGGTGGCTTGATTGTTTGGGGCGTTGTCGAGGGCTGACAATTCGGTCACTTCTTGGTACACGCTGTCAGCCGCATAGCCACCGCCAGTTTCCGCGACGGTCGCTGATTTGGCCAATTCGTTTTTTGCGACCGAAACCCCTGCTCCCATGGCGCGTGTCCGCAAACCGTTGGAAGCCTGCGTAGCCATCGACTCGCAGAGCACGTAAGGAGGTGCGATGTAGAACATGCTCTTATAGTAATGGCTGAACGCAAGCATGCGCTCTGGCAGTCTCTTGTAATTGGCGAAGCCGTACAATCCTATGGCGTCGTTGCTGCCGCCGTGCCATTCTGTTTGTGGCAAAGAGAATTGATAGTGGGGCGAGAAATGCCATTGGTGCTTGACTATGCCGTCCAAACTCTTGTCGTACATGGTGGCGAGCAGCTGCGCTTGTGCAGGCTTGCCATCGGGCGTGAGTATTCGCAGTGTCCACTCCTCCTTTTGTCCGGGAGCCAATCGGTCGCGGAAAGTCTGCCACGAGAGTTTGAGTTTGTTGTCGGGCTCAGGTCTAAGCAGCTGCACGGTATGCTTGAAGAGATGACCTCGTTTCACCCATGCCATATTTATCGTGATGCCATCGCCGTACGCTTCTTTGTAAACCATCTTCTTGGTGAGCACTTCGTTGTTGAGCACCGTGCGCCCTTCGTCGATGACGCGTCCTCCGCTCAGCACGGTATAGTATAGGTACACATCGCTATCAGAGCTGCCCACCTGTATGTACACGGGTTTACCGTCGGCGTGGAATCGATTGTCAGAGACGTAGAACCAGTGTGGGGTCTCTATCGCAGGCTTCTTGTCCTCATAAGAAAATATGATAAATTGTTTTTTCACGGTGTCATTGTCACATATCCCCGTGATCGTATGCTGTCCTGATGTCAATTTGCGAGCGATGGCGACGGGCTTGTTGGCGTCTGTCGTCTGCCATGGCTCGTTGTCAATTTTATAGCGCACTTTGCCCTCGATAACTTCGCCGGCGACGTTTCTGAGCGTGAAAGAGAAGTTGCGCAGGCTGTCTCTTAGCGTCTTGGAAGGTATGTCGCAATTTAAAATTTGCGTGCGATTGCTCAGTGGCAGCGATGTCGTGCCTTCGTGTGTCTCGCCCGAGAGGTCGGTCACTTTGGCGTTCGCCACCACATTATAATATAGTGGAAGCTCCATATTGACATTTGGGGGCAATGTCATTGGCATGTTCAAGTAGAAAGAACCATCATCGGCTGTCACGGTGGATTCTGTCAGCAGGTTGTCCGACCAGTTGCCGTCGCTCCAGCGAGACCACATGCTCTTGTTGCGTTTCACGGTGTATTCCACCTTGGCTCCTTGCACTGGCACGCCGGCAAAGCTCTTTGCCACGCCGCGCACTTTTACTACGTCGCCTATTTGGTATGCTTTTTTATAAGGCTCAAATTCTATTTGATATGTTGGGCGTTTGTATTGTTCCACTTGCAACGATGTCCCGGCGTACAGATCGCGGCCCTCCATCCTGATATAAAAAGTGCCGGTAAGCCCATTTGTCGGCAGCGTGAACATAGTGGAAGCTGTGCCAAAAGCGTCGGTCGTAACCTCTTTTTTGCCCACTTCTTTTCCATTGGCATCGCGCAAGGTTATAGTTAGCAGCTCATTGTCAAGGGCTTTGCTTGATACGCTTTTGCTGTCTATCTCCGTGGCGATAGCTACCGCGTGAACCTGCTGGCCAGGGCGGTATACACTACGGTCTGTATAAGCGTAAAGGTCTTTTCTTACCGATTTTTCGTCCCAATAAGAATAGTACGCGTCTATGTCAAAGTTGCCGCAGGCGCGGTCTTTGTCCGTAAAGACATATATTTTGTTGGGCATTCGTCCTTTGTAGGCATAGTTCACCTCGCCATTTTGGCCGCTCAATATGCTTACTTTGCTGTCTTTCCCATTGCCGTATGTGGCGTTTGTGGTCAGTTCTATATGCGCTCCTTCTATGGGCTTGCCCGTTGTCGCGTTCACCACGACAAACCGAATGTGGTCGTCTGGGCGGCCCTCACTCATCACGTAGAGGTCGCTCACGCGCAGCAAGGCACGTTGAGGCTTGATGCCCTTGTTGTCAGTGGAGGCCTCCATGAGATACACGCCTACGGGCATTCCCTCCAACAAGATGGAGTCACAGTTCTCTTTCCACGCCGGCTGGCCAATGTATCGCCGCGTAATCGACCGCTCAAAGGCTGGGACGATATGTTTTTGCAGCACCTTGTAGTCTTGGGCTTTATTAGGATTGAGCGTGGTTTTTCCGCTCACGTCCACTCGATATATTTTGACGTATAGCTCGTTGATGTTGCGTATGGAATTGACCAGCACCTTGCGTTTGACGTTTGGCAGCAGCATGCAGTCGCCTATGTTGATATTGAAAGATGGCCGCTCCAACTCGGCAAGAGCGTTGCGCAGAATGTTCATCCGTGGCCATGCGCCCCACTGATTGAGCGCGTAATTGATGTATTTGACGCGTTCTTCGGCCGAGGCGTCAGGGCATTGGGCAAGGTAATCGTCATGCTCGATGGCCAATTCGCCAGCCATAGGCAGGTCGGCATAAACCTTGATGAGCGAGTCTACTCGCTGAAGATATACAGATTTGTTGGCCACGGCAGTATAGTTGCCACGTTCCTGTCTCAGTTTGTAGCATGCCGTGATACATGCGGCGGGCCGGTTTCCTGTTTTGCTATAATAATCGTGCAGGGTGGTATAGTCTTCGGCTTCCAAACCGATGACGTGCAGCAAGTCTTCGTTAAAGATGCGGCTGTCCACGCCTTTTACGATGGCCGGTTCGTATTCCTCGCTCTTATGCTGGGCCAAAAGGGCCGGATTTTGCATGGAAAGCGCAAACCAATGCTTGCTTTTGGCCACCGCACCATCTTCAAGGTGTCCTTGGTATATTTTGCCCAACGCCGACGCGTATACCGCTTGCAGTGTTTTGTCTTTGGTAGTGAGGGCTTTTCGCTCAAGTCTGGCTATCTCCACATCTAATGAGTCGGGTGCTATCTGTGTTTGAAGCGAGGAACGAAGAAGTTGGGCTTTCATCAGCTGGCCGTACGCTTTCTCACCCTCCGCTTTGGCGATAATTTTGTTCAGCCATAGAATTTGGGTTTTAGGCAAATCCTTTTTGGATGCATCGTCCACTTTTTTCCATAATGATGAGTAACTGTCCGCAAGGATATTCATGGGTATTGCTAATAAAATGATAAGATAGAATATCTTTTTCATAAGTTTTTTCTTTAAACAAACATTGCAAAGATAAGTATTTATATCGAAAGTTTGGAAATATACGCCAATGATTTATTATTTTTTACAACGCAATTTTTCCACATCTATGTGTTGATAATCATGTTTTTGAAGCTCTTGTGGCGTAATCTTGCCGCTCGTTATGGGCATTTCCTTATTAAATGGTTCTGGTTGACGGCGGTCTGCCGCACATGTGCAAAGGGTGGTATGCTGGTTGTTCTTCGTATATTGCCCTCATCGTTTTGTAACATTAATCTAATCTCAAACCTGCACAAAAAACAATGCTGAAAACTTCTGACAAATACCTCTCTGTATTTTGTTTATTTGTAAATCCTAATATGTTTTTTGAATATACGCTCTTATTTTGAGTTTTTTGCAACTGTCATTGCACCAGTAATTTATAGATATGGAGTGTGTCTTCGTGGTAAAAAAGTTTTCATTCGCCCATGTCATTAGGGCTTAATGCACTTGCCATTAGTGCCCATTCGTGCACCGATAAAGGTGTAATGACGTTGCTAAATAGTTCTCAAAATATATTTAATTGAAAATAAAGAAGTTACCTTGTTATGTAGACTAAATAGGTAACGATTTGGAAACGAGCGAATTGCTTTTAGTCGCAAGTTTCTGCATTGACAAAGAACACTTGTTATTCTATTTGCAAAGATAATCATTTGCTTTGAATAACAAGCGTTTTTGATAAAGATTTCTCTCTTTCGCTTCGTCTTCTCTTGTTTTCAGGTTTGGAAATCTATAGTCTCTGCAATCTCAGAAAGGAAAACATTGTTTTGGAAGAAGGAGAACTTTGCATCAAGGGCAGACAGTATGAAGGCTAAGACTCCATACTGTCTCCTGGGTGGGCGATATATATATTAGGAAAGCAAGCTGGTTTTGTCTTTGACGTGACGACTAACTAACATTATCCACAACGGCATGTATCACACACAGTGAAACATTTGCTTGCCCCCTGCAGATCTTTCATTGCTTTAACCATAGTCTAATTATAAATGGCTATATTTTGATAAACTTAAATAAGAAGATAGAAGAATCGGCAACGACAGGAAAACCTGCAGAGTTTTTATTTTCTTTCTTGTTATATTCTTTCAAAGAATCGATTTTTGCAACTCAAAGGCACATTATCCACAAAGAAAGACAAAACTTTCTCCATTTTTTCTTTTATATCAACTGCCATTTCGAAATAATTTTCATTCCTATTTTTACCTAAGAATAGCAATATAGTCTTGCTTGTAAAAAATATTGTTTTTGATTTATCCTATTTTATATCTCCCGTCAAGTTTGTGTTTTCAGAACAAAATTAATCTTTATTCATTTCGGTAAAAGCTATATCAGTACTCCGTAGTTAATAACATAAGCTAAGAAAAATAATAGTCCTTTCTTATGAAGACACTGATCAATACTGCCATTTTGACACAACGATGAATTGTATGTCTATCTGGAATGAGTTTTGCAAGAAAAATGTATTCCTATTATTCCAAGGTATAGGATATAAGAAGTGTTATTAACGTTTTCGCAAGAAGACATAGTATTAATTGGCCATTATGGCTTAAAACTGATTAGGTATGAAAAAATTCAAAAAACCTATGCTAATGGCTCAAGGCTCTGTTAAGATGGCAGATTGTCGTCCTAATAGCAGACCTTGCGGTAGACCTTGTAATCCTCCTGGACCTGGAGGACATCGCTAAATTTACAAATCTGATGGTGTCTTTAAGACACCATCGGATATTTTCAAGTATTTTTATGGCATACTATAAAATTAATCCTCTTGTACTTTTCCGTAATTACGGAGACTTTGGTTATATAACAGATAATCGAAATTTTGGATATAATTTCACAGGTACTGATTTCATTCTTGGTGATCAAATTGTTTCAGAAACAGGTGCGGATATTCTATCTTGCCTCGAAAAACAGCCCCTTTCTATTAATGAAATTACAGATAGGGTTACCTTGCTTTTTGAAATTGAAGAAGGATATAATCTACAGAAAGACATCGTTGAATTTCTTGACTTGCTAAACATGAAGGGATTTGTGATTAAAGGCGAATCTCCACAAGAATGTAACAAGAATAATATTCTCTATGGCTTGGGAACAAATAGAATCAATGATCAAAATCCATACAAGAAAGAATGTGAACTAATCGAAACACAAGAGTTTTTGGGTAAACGGTTTGGGGAATCTCCTTTTCCTACTAGCATTCATGTGGAGATTGTAAGTGAGTGTAATGAAAGATGTATTCATTGTTATATACCTCATGAGTTAAAAACAGAATTGATGGATGATAAATTCTTTTATCGTATTCTGGATCAAGCCCAAGAAATGAAATTGCTTCACATTACAATAAGTGGTGGAGAACCAATGCTACATCCACACTTTGTTGATTTTATAAAGAGATGTAGAGAGTACGACATGTCTGTCAATGTTCTTTCTAATCTCACATTACTTGACGAGAACATGATCAGGGAAATGAAAAATAATCCCTTGCTTAGTGTTCAGACTTCCGTTTACTCAATGCGACCAGAGGTCCATGATGGGATTACTCGGCATAAAAATAGTCTGAAGAAAACCTGTACTTCTGTTCGTAAGTTAATAGAGAATGGTATCCCTGTTCAATTAAGTTGCCCTATTATGAATGCCAATTATGATAGTTATAAAAGCGTCCAACAGTGGGCGTTTAAGCAAAAAGTTCCATTGGGGTTCGACTATTCCATCATTGCCAAATACAATCACGATAAGGAAAATTTGAACTGTCGAGTATCAAACGAGGAACTATACGAATTTATTGCAGATAAGATGACTAATGACTCTTCTTATATTGAAGATCTTGAAAAAGAAATCGCAGATAATAAAAAGAAATCTGCAGACGATTATATTTGCAGTGTTTGTAATTCTTCTATTTGCATTAGTCCTCAAGGAAATGTCTACCCTTGTGTAGGCTGGTCTGACAGAATTGTGGGAAATCTAAACCACGATACACTTAAGAATATTTGGCTTAAATCGGAGGAAATAAAAAAATTGCGCTCTATACGACGTAAAGATATTCAAGAATGCAAATCATGTCTTCAGAAAGATTTCTGTTCTGTTTGTATGGTTAGAAACTCAAATGAAAGTTCTACAGGAAACCCTTTTGAGGTGAGTAAATACTTTTGCAACATCGCTAAAATCAAGAAGAGATTGTATGAGAGTAAAAAATAGAGATCTAACAATCATTTGCCTATTATTCCTAAAGTAGGTAACATAAATGCAAGTTCAGAATAGCATTGCAAAAAAGATAAGTTTGCTATAGTCCTCTTCCTCTTTTCTTCTTTTTCTTGGCTTGGTTTCTGAGCCTGTGCTGCCATGCTCTCTCGGCATAATCATCACCGTGTGTCTGTGGGTTGATTAACCCGCCTACTCCGGAAATGATTTCTTCTGCTGCATTTATGGCAGTACTTGCCACATTGCTTACGGCTTGTGCAATAGATGAACTTTCATTTGTGTTGGCAGGTGATATATGGGAGCGGCTGGGAGGAACAAGTTGATAACCTGTATCGGATTGAGCGTTGTTCTTTGTCGGCTCATCTGCCATTGTCATGGTTTTCTTTGGTTCAGTCTTTTTGCTTATCTCGAAGTTCTTCTGTAAGGAACGGTAACTAAACTCCCTGCCGATTTCGGAAGCCTTGAAGGTTTGTTCTGCATATGAGAACCTCAATCCATAGACATTACCTTGCTTGTTCTTCATGCGCTCTATGGCGATGCCGTTCTTATTCAGCTCATAGAGGAACATGGAATGTCCCGTGATACCTGTACCTTTGTATTTTTCAAGTAGGGCATAGCAAATCTTCTGTATTTGTTGCTTGGTCTGTTCTCTCGTAGGATTGGCTTTTGCTTTCTGATGATTCTTCTCCACCTTGACCTCCTTTGCGATGGTCAAGCCTTTCTCTCTGCTTATTTCCTCCGCCACTCTTGCTGCCCTGTTGCTCACAAAAGTAGTATCATAGACCTCTCCGTACAGGCTGATACGATTGGCAATGATGTGAATGTGTCTATTATCAGTGTCCTTGTGCGTTACCGCTACCCATTGGTGGTTGTCAAGTCCCATCTGTTTGGCAAACAGATGGGCTATTCCCATAAGCTCGGATACAGGCAGTCTTTTCTCGTCTTGTGGTGCGATGCCTATTTCAATACGGAGGAACTTGTTCCTGCAACGGCTGTTATAGTCGCTGACCACTTTCATTTCCTCATAGATAGTCTTCGGCTCTCTGCTGCAAAGATTGTGGAAAGCAAGCCGACTGCCGAGCTTGCCCTCTCTGAAAATATAGTCTAAAGCCGTGCTGCCGTGGGTTATCGCCTTACATTTACCTATCATCTCTCTTCATATTTAAGACCTTATATATCTCATCATCCACACGAAAATGAGGGTCGTAGAATCTCTTAAATGCCTCTTTGGCACATAGCGAAAGGTTCTTTGTGATATGTACCCACCTTTCATCCTTAACCTTGATGAGGTTAGAAATCTGCCCATAGAACCGTCCTGTGTGCTGAAGTATGGCAATGGCTTCCCTTTCATTGTCGGTCATCTTAGGAACGGCTGCCACCTCTCCATTTAGGAGTATCTCACGGCAGTAATCGGAAAACTTACGTCCCGCACTTTCAGCCTTTGACTTAATACGCTGCTTTTCTTCTAAGGTGCATCTTACCTTGATGAACTCTGTCTTGTTCATCCGCTGTTCTTTCTTATCCCTCGGCTGCCATCGGACAGCTTTTCCTTTGTATCTATTCATATAAGTTTCCTTTGAAAGTTAATCATTATAGATGATTTGTTGTTGCTTAATTTCTGAATGCTGACCGATGAGAACGTAGTGATTACGGTCTTATCTCCCCGATAGTCTGACGAGGGGAGCAAGAGCAGTTTGTGGGTACAAACTGACGTCTTGCAATATCAGCTAACGAAACGTTTACGCACAAGGCGTTTTGTAGCCTAAAAGTGAATGCCGTGCATTCCATGTATAACTGCGTTCGTGATATTCTCTGCGTTCTGTACGTTCGACAAGTGTTCATTGTCATGTTCTCTGAAAATGGATTGAGGGTTTTGGATGGAAAGCTTGTTCCTTTTCAAGAAAACCCTCACCCTTTTCCTGCAGCTCACAACCTTCTCCATTTCTCTATGTCCTCACCATACTCTTCCAGATGGAGGCGCACGATGTTCTCCACGAAACTTGAAAGGTTGCTGCCCCTGTCGCCCAACCTGCGCACGATGAAGTCGGCACGCTCCTGCGTTTCTCGGCTCAGATAGACTGCCTTTCGGTTGCTCAGTTTGGTTGGCACAAGATAGGCTTGCTTGTAGGCTTCGAGTGTTTTCTTCCTCATTTTGGAGCTGATGCGCCTTTGAACGGTTGCATTCTCTGTATGCTGTGCAGGCTCAGAGTGCGCAGTATTCTCTGTGTCCTGTTCATTAGGCTCTTGAATAAGTCTTGCTTTCCTTGCCCGAAGTTCGGCAATGATATGTTCAGACGAATTTTCTATCTGATTTAGTCCAAAATACTGCTTGTCGGAATGGATTGTATTCTTCATTCCCTCGTTACTGACTTTTTGCTTTTCCATGTTTTTATCTCATTTTATGTTTGACTTGTTTTGATTTCATGTTTTGATTTTGTTCTGTAACCGACATTCGTGTCTGTATCTGCCCTTTATGCTTCTGTCGCTCACGAACACGGTAAACATGAAACTCGTTGAGGTCTTTGAAGCCTTTGTAATGTACGGACATATCCTCCACCTTGAAACCTACCTTTACAAATTCTTGCACGGTTTTCCGCCCTGCATCGTCATTGTCAAGGAAGGTACGGATATGCGTTAGGTTGTGGTCATTCAGATATCGAATAGCCCTTGCCACATTGCTTACGGAGTTTAGCACAAGACTGTGGTTGGCTACTTCTTCTTTCATTGAAAGAAAAGAGAGGAAATCCATAAATCCCTCAAACACGCATACGGACAATGTATTGTCTATTGCGTGTTCTGTTTGTTTATCCGTGAATACGGGAGTTATGTCCTTCGGGGCTATCGTTCCCTTGAACGAGTGATTGTCTCGAAGCTCATATCCTCCCGACAGGTTGGCAAAGCCGATGGCTTGATAGCGCCTGCCTCTTACCTCATAGCTGATACATTTAAGGAAAGGCTTTGCCTTTTCCAAATCAATGCAGCGT
>ERZ1673752.143-NODE-143-length-130439-cov-18.157228_pt1 | contig 130439 bp, 128 predicted proteins | sample MGYA00580195_ERZ1673752 | MGnify/ENA primary metagenome ERZ1673752 (study PRJEB41218, sample SAMN15661744) | gut metagenome | host: Homo sapiens | place: Canada: London | collected 2015-08-20/2019-03-30 | study: EMG produced TPA metagenomics assembly of... | reverse complement strand
TAGAACACCAGCCTTCCAAGCTGGATACGTGGGTTCGATTCCCATCACCCGCTTCTCTGAGAAGAGAGCATGTGTCTGTAGCTCAGCTGGATAGAGCAACGGCCTTCTAAGCCGTGGGTCGGGGGTTCGAATCCCTTCAGGCACGCTGTGGTGGGTATAGCGCAGTTGGTTAGCGCGCCAGATTGTGGCTCTGGAGGCCCAGGGTTCGAATCCCTGTATCCACCCTTCGCCCATTGGGCTATCGCCAAGCGGTAAGGCACAGCACTTTGACTGCTGCATTCGCTGGTTCGAATCCAGCTAGCCCAGTCCTTTTTATGGGGTATTAGCTCAGTCGGTAGAGCACTTGACTTTTAATCAAGTTGTCCGGGGTTCGAATCCCCGATGCCTCATTAGCGGAAAGCATTTGCTTTCCGTTATTTTTTTATCATCAGACAGGATGAAAATATAATTGAATATGCGGATATGGCGGAATTGGCAGACGCGCTGGTTTTAGGTACCAGTGGGCAACCGTGCAGGTTCAAGTCCTGTTATCCGCAGTGCTTAAGAGGCTTTCTATAAATCTGATTTATGGAAAGTCTTTTAATTTTTAGAATTATATTCACAGAAAAATGCCACATATGCATAATGATATGTGGCATTTTGACTCTATCGAATTTCTTAAATGACGTTACAGTTTCTCCCCTTCATTCACTTCCTCAATAAACACCTTCCCTTCCGCCTGCTGTTCCGCAAAATGAAATCGCAGTACAGCCTGAGGCCAGTTGAGTGTGATGATGGCTTTTTTGTCCCGTGTCTTTCCTGCGGCCTGGATCTGATCTACAAGGTCTGCGAGTACTTCGCGGGTGAGATATCCGCCTCGCCAGTGGAAGGTGAATTCACGGCCCTTTTTTGCAGCCTGGAGGGCACGTTTGTATACGTCTTCCAATTTGGTGAAGGACAGCTTTTTCTCGCGGTAATAAAAGTGGTTTCCATCTGGGCAGGGAGGTGCCGGAGCAATCAGTGGTTCATGGTCACGGAAGATGTTTTTGTCATCCAGATTAAAATAATCGTAACGGATACTGGTTGAGCCGTCTTCGTTTTTGCCCAGAGTATTATCGAAGGTGGCATCCAGATGATAGTACTGTCCGTTGATCCGGACGATGTTCCAGGTATGACGGTATTTAATCCCTTTTTCCGGATTGTTCCCGCAGATGGCGATAATACACCATACACCAAGGGCATCACAGAGGACCTTTACGGATTTGGCGATTCCCTCGCAGACACCGACACCATGGCCCAGAGGCCCGATGATCTCGTGGGAATATGGCTTTTTTAGCTTGTCGTAGCGGATATTTTCACAGATGAAGTCATGGACATATTTTTCCTTATCCCACTCGGAAAACTTCATGGCGGTGCGCACAAGCTTGTCTACGCGGGCTCCCAGGGCTTTCTGATGCTCCCGGATTTTATTTTTGTCGAAGATATATTCAGGAATCAGTATCAGATTTGGCGAGTCCTTGTAATAACGGTATTTAAACCCCACAGCCCAGAAAATCTCCGGGTGATCCAGACGAAGCTGGAAAAATACATCATAGAGCCAGTTTCCATCGGTGGTTGGTACCTGCGGGATCAGGAACTCGTCGGAAAGCTCCATAAGCCCGTGAAGCATTGCACGGTACACGTTTTGTTTATCTTTCGACATTTTGCCGTAGTAATATTCTTCAGTTTGTTTCATATATAAAAATACGGAGACTCCTTTCCGGAAAAATAGATTTCAATCAAAGATTATAGCATAAAAAAACATGCAGGACTATCAGAAAAGATACACCCTGCATGTTTTTGGTATTGAATATTTTAGATCGAAAATAACTGTGAGCCTAGATCAGCCGTTATACAGCTGATAATACCGGCCCTTCTGTGCAAGCAGCTCCTCGTGGGAACCACGCTCGATGATGTGTCCCTGCTCCAGGACCATGATGCAGTCACTGTTGCGTACTGTGGAAAGTCTGTGGGCGATCACAAAGGTCGTCCTGCCTTCCATCAGCTTATCCATACCATCCTGTACAAGCTTTTCGGTACGGGTATCAATGGAGCTGGTGGCCTCGTCCAGGATCAGGACGGGCGGGTCTGCAACGGCTGCACGGGCAATGGAGAGAAGCTGTCGCTGGCCCTGACTTAAGTTTGCACCGTTTCCGCGGAGAAGGGTATTATAACCCTGCGGAAGCCTGCGGATGAAACCGTCGGCGTTGGCAAGCTTTGCTGCTGCGATAACCTCCTCATCTGTGGCATCCAGCTTTCCGTAGCGGATATTTTCCATAACGGTTGCTGTGAACAGGTTGGTATCCTGAAGAACGATGCCCATGGAGCGTCTGAGATCATCTTTTTTGATCTTGGTGATGTTGATGCCGTCATAACGGATCTTACCCTTCTGAATGTCGTAAAAACGGTTCAGAAGATTGGTGATGGTGGTTTTTCCGGCGCCGGTAGAGCCTACAAAAGCGATCTTCTGGCCTGGCTGTGCATACATGTTGATGTCATGGAGAACGATCTTGTTGGAATTATAACCAAAGTCTACATCCTCCAGGACCATATCACCCTTCAGCTCGATATAATCAGTGGTACCCTCAGCTTTGTGGAAATGCTTCCATGCCCAGCGGCCGGTACGTTTGTCGGATTCGGTAAGAACACCGTTTTCCTCTTTTGCATTGACGAGAGTAACGTAGCCTTCATCTACTTCCGGTTTTTCATCCAGAAGATCAAAGATACGTTTTGCACCTGCAAGAGCCATAACAATACTGTTGAACTGCTGGCTGACCTGGTTGATAGGCATGTTGAAGCTCTTATTGAAGGTCAGGAAGCTGGCAAGCCCGCCAAGTGTGAAGCTGCCGATGCCGTTGATAGCAAGGATACCGCCCACCATGGCGCAGATCACATAGCTGACATTTCCAAGCTGTGCGACCACAGGCATCAGGATGTTGGCAAAACGATTTGCATTGTCTGCGCTGGTGAAAAGCTGGTCGTTCAGTTCATCGAATTTCCGGATGCTTTCGTCCTCATGGCAGAAGACCTTGACAACCTTCTGACCCTCCATCATCTCTTCGATATAACCATTGACAATACCAAGGTTGGTCTGCTGCTCCAGGAAATATTTTCCGCTTAAGCCTGCAAGCTTCCGGCTGGCAGTCATCATAATGGCAACCATAAGCAGGGTAACTACAGTAAGCGGAACATTCAGGATCAGCATACTTACAAGAACACTGACGATGGTGATCACACTGGAAAGCAGCTGCGGAAAGCTCTGGCTGATCATCTGGCGCAGGGTATCAATGTCGTTGGTGTAGATGGACATGATATCGCCGTGTGCGTGAGTGTCAAAATATTTGATGGGAAGCGTTTCCATCGTTGCAAACATATCGTTTCGGAGGTTACGTAAGGTTCCCTGGGAAACATTGATCATGATACGGTTATAAGTATAGGTGGCAATAACACCAATGGCGTAAAAGCATGCCACACGTGCGATGGCTGCAGCCAGAGGCCCGAAATCCGGTGTATCTGCTGAGAGAAGCGGTGTGATATACTGGTCGATCAGGGTTTTCATGAACATGGTTCCCTGTACATTGGCAAGAACACTGACAAAAATGCAGATCACCACGATCACGATATGGATACTGTAGTTTTTAAAGATATAACGGGCAAGGCGTCCCAGAAGCTTTCCCGGCTGCTCCGGTGTTCCCATACCCCTTGGGCCAGGACCGCCCGGGCCTTTCATGTTCTGTTTTTTCAAGCCGGCTCACCTCCCTCGTCAAAATCACCGGCGCCGCCGGTTTGTGAATGAAATACTTCCTGATAAATGGCGTTGGTCTTAAGAAGCTCCTCGTGGGTACCAAAACCGTTGATCTCACCGTTATCCATAACGATGATCCGGTCCGCGTTCTGGATGCTGGAAACACGCTGTGCGATGATCAGCTTGGTGGTATCCGGGATCTCCTCGGCAAAGGCACGGCGGATCCTTGCATCTGTGGCAGTATCTACCGCACTGGTGGAGTCATCCAGGATCAGTATCTTCGGCTTCTTCAGAAGAGCACGGGCAATACAGAGACGCTGCTTCTGGCCTCCGGAAACATTGGAGCCGCCCTGTTCAATGAAGGTATTGTATTTGTCCGGCATTTTTTCGATGAAATCATCGGCACAGGCAAGCTGGCATGCGCGGCGGCATTCCTCCTCAGTGGCATTTTTGTTACCCCATCGGAGGTTTTCCAGAATGGTTCCTGAGAAGAGTACATTCTTCTGAAGAACAACGGAAACCTGATTTCTGAGAGATTCCAGATGATATTTACGGACATCGATGCCTCCTACGGAAACAGAACCATCCGTTACGTCATAAAGACGGCTGATCAGGTTGACAAGGCTGGATTTTGCACTTCCGGTACCGCCGATGATCCCTATGGTCTCGCCGGAGCGGATCGAGAGATTGATATCCTTCAGAACGGGTTCCTGACTGTCTTTCTTATAGCTGAAATTTACATGATCGAAGACGATACTTCCGTCCGGGACATCTGTTACTGGATCTTCCGGATCTGTGATGTCAGCAGTATCATTGATGACTTCCGTAACACGCTCTGCGCTGGCAATACTCATTGTTACCATAACAAAAACCATGGAAAGCATCATAAGGCTCATGAGAATGTTCATGCAGTAGGTGAGAAGGCTCATAAGCTCACCGGTAGTAAGGGAGCTGCCTACGATCATTTTGGCGCCGAGCCAGCTGATCCCCAGGATACAGGCATAAACGGTAAACTGCATCAGGGGCATGTTCATGACAACGATCTTCTCAGCACTTAAGAACATTTCGTATACTTTGTTGCAAGCTTTCTGGAATTTGCTGATCTCGTAGTCTTCGCGGACATAGGCCTTTACAACGCGTACAGCGCCGATGTTTTCCTGGACACTTGCGTTCAGGTCGTCATATTTACGGAATACGGCCTGAAAATATACCGTTGCTTTTCTCATGATAAAGATCAGACAGCCTCCCAGGAAGATAACAGCGACAAGGTAGATGCTTGCAAGCTTTGCATTGATAAGAAATGCCATGACCATGGCACAGATCAGACTGGCCGGTGCACGGGTACACATACGAAGGATCATCTGATAGGCGTTCTGCAGGTTGGTCACATCAGTGGTAAGACGGGTGATCAGGCCGGCAGTGCTGTATTTGTCGATGTTGGAAAAAGAAAAGGTCTGGATGTTGGTGTACATGGCTTTTCGGAGGTTTCTGGCAAAGCCTGTGGAGGCCAGTGCTCCGTATTTTCCTCCCATGACGCCGGACCAGAGTCCGCACAGGGCAAGAGCTACCATAACTGCACCCATCCGATAGATATGGCCGATATTTCCGGCTTCCACACCCTTATCAATGATGGAAGCCATGGACAGGGGGATCAGAGTCTCAAAGAGAACTTCCAGGATCATGAAAAAAGGCGTGAGAAACGATGCCTTTTTAAACTCCCTGACCTGGGCCAGAAGGGTTTTGAGCATAAAAAATCTCCTTTCTTTACTGTTCAAAAGACAGCACTACTGGAAAGGATTCCGGGCTGCTATAGAACAGATATATTGTTCAGCTACTATTATCGGGGAAATTATTTTTAATGTCAAGATAAACATGTGCGAAATGCTTGACACAACATCCTTTAAGCGGTATATTAAAAGTTAATATTCGCCTGTGGAACAGGGAAGGAATGGGATTCAGATCCCTTTAGAGGGTCTATATAGAGTTAAATTTTTGCAGGGAGGATTTTATATGGAAATCAGACAGTCAGCGGAGGATTATCTTGAGTCAATTCTGGTTTTATCCAAAAAAGGCGGAGGAGTCCGTTCTATTGATATTGCGACCAGACTTGGTGTTTCCAAGCCAAGCGTCAGTCACGCAATGAAGCTTCTTCGTGAGGATGGTTATATTGCTATGGACCGTTACGGTACCGTGACACTTCTGGAGAAGGGGGCAGAGATCGCCAATCAGATTTATGAGCGTCACATTGTTCTTGCCAGGATGCTGGAGGGACTTGGGGTTCCGGCAGAAATCGCAATGGAGGATGCCTGCAAGATGGAGCACGACATCAGCCAGGAGAGCTTTGAGAAGATCAAGGCACATTATAATAATTTCATTAAGAAGGAAGAAACAGCAGACTAAGAAACATGCAGACAGGCAGCCGGAAGGTAAAATATCAAACCGGCTGCCTGTTTTTTATTTATTATCTTTTTCTTTTTCCGGCAGCTGTGCCAGGATGATGGCTGCAAACATGATGACACATCCAAGGAGCTCTTTTATGGAAAGCTTCTGATCCAGGAGCATCCAGCCTGCAAGCACGGAGATGCAGGATTCAAGAGAAAGGATCAGAGAAGCAACGGTGGGATTCACATTTTTCTGGCCTACGACCTGCAGGGTGTAGGCAACACCGCAGGACATCACACCGGCATACAGGATCGGCAGCCAGGCAGTGAGAATGGAAGAAATCTGCGGATGTTCCAGAATAAGTGCCGGGATCATGGACAGGATCCCGCAGACCAGAAACTGGATACAGGAAAGCTTTACACCGTCTGCCTTCGGGGAAAAATAGTCAATCACCAGAATGTGCAGGGAAAAGAGAAAAGCACATACCAGCACCAGAATATCTCCGAGGCCAATGGAAAATCCGTCTGTGATGCAGAGAAGATAAAGTCCGACCAGTGCCATGACAACGGCTGCCCATATAAAGGGACTGCATTTCTTTTTCAGGAAAATTCCAATGATCGGGACGATGACAATGTAGCAGGCGGTGATGAAGCCGGCTTTTCCTACTGTTGTGTACTGGATGCCAAACTGCTGGAAGCTGCTGGCAGCAAAAAGAGCAAATCCGCAGGCAATGCCGCCCAGCCACAGGTCACGGCTGTTATATGGCGTGGGGGATACAGCTTTTTCTGAAGGTGTTGATGAGGATTCCGGTATTGCGGAGTCTGTGGCAGCAGAGGATTTATTTCCGGAACGGTTCAGGATAAAGAGCACCGGAACCAGGACAGCGGCGCCGATCAGGGAACGGACGCCGTTGAAGGTGAAGGGGCCAACATATTCCATGCCCACACTCTGGGCAACAAAGGCGATTCCCCAGATCGTTGCGGCCAGAAGCAGGCAGAGAGAATTTTTCAGAGGCATTTTCTGTGAGTTCATGATAAAAAATCCTTTCGTTTATTAGGTATTATGTGATCAAAGAAGTATATAACAAAAGACCCCGGGGAACTTATATAGCTTCCCGGGGCATTCTTATGATCTGTCGGAACAATGTCCAACAAAATTAGTTCTGATTCTGGTTATTCTTAACTTCTGCAAGCTTCATGGCACGAACCTTCAGCGGCAGACCGAACAGAGTGATGAATCCGTCTGCATCATGATGATCATACATATCACCGGTTGTGAAGGAAGCAAGAGACTCATTGTAAAGGCTGTACGGAGAGGTTGTACCATTTTTGATGATGTTTCCTTTGTAAAGCTTGAATTTAACTTCACCGGTAACATATTTCTGAGTGGACTCAACAAATGCCTGGATAGCCTCACGGAGAGGTGTGTACCATTTTCCTTCGTAAACAACCTGTGCAAACTGGCTGCCAAGCTTTTTCTTGGCTTCCATTGTCTCACGGTCAAGGATCAGCTCCTCAAGCTGGTCATGTGCTGCCATCAGGATCGTTCCGCCAGGAGTTTCATAAACGCCACGGGATTTCATACCAACAACACGGTTCTCAACAATATCAACGATACCGATGCCGTTCTCACCGCCAAGCTTGTTCAGCTCTGTGATGATCTCGGAAACCTTCATTGCTTTTCCGTTGAGTGTTTTCGGAACACCCTGCTCGAATGTCATGGTGATCTCAGTTTCTTTATCCGGAGCCTTCTCAGGTGTTACACTTAATACAAGCATGTCATCATAGTTCGGAGCCTGGGATGGATCCTCAAGCTCAAGTCCCTCATGGCTGATGTGCCAGAGGTTTCTGTCACGGCTGTAGCTGTGGCTTGCATCAAATGGAAGAGTGATGCCATGAGCCTTACAGAACTCGATCTCATCTTCACGGGACTGCATGATCCACAGATCTGTCATACGCCATGGAGCAATGATCTTGATGTCCGGAGCGAGAGCCTTGATGCCAAGCTCGAAACGGATCTGGTCATTTCCTTTACCGGTAGCACCATGGCAGATAGCAACGGCACCCTCTTTACGTGCGATCTCAACCAGCTTCTTGGCAATGACCGGACGAGCCATGGAAGTTCCGAGAAGATAGGAATGCTCGTATACAGCACCAGCCTCTACACACGGCATGATGAAGTCATCGCAGAACTCATCGACGATATCCTCGATATATAATTTGGAAGCACCGGACATTTTGGCTCTCTCTTCAAGACCGTCCAGCTCGTTTCCCTGTCCGCAGTTTACACAGCAGCAGACAACGTCATAATCAAAGGTTTCTTTCAGCCACGGGATAAGGGCTGTGGTATCAAGACCACCGGAATACGCTAAAACAACTTTTTCTTTCATAATATATGTCCTCCTGGGATTTTTTTGATTTTGTATCGCTCCGGACATTTCCGGGACGGTGAATTTTTTTACGTTATCTGGAAAAAATTATGCTGTTTTATAACTTTACCAGAGTGAATAAATATTCATGTACAACAAAACAAAATTTTCGGCTGTCCTGTCGACATGGCTTAATATACACCAGATTTTATAAATATGCAAGAGATAATTTGAAAAATATGAAAAAAATTTTGCATAAAAATGCATCTGAAAGTAGGTGATATTATAAGAAAATACAGGAAAAACAGAAAAGACCATGAAAAATCAAAGAAAATGACTATTGCATAATATGCAGAGAAGATGTATAATCTATCCATTGATAAGATGGACATATGAGCTGGCAGTACAGACAGGTTTAAGATGTCCGTCTGACCTGTGCAGAAGATTCAGATATCAGAAGACATAAAAAAGAGGCATAAATAAGAATAGCAAGCGCTTCTGCAGGGTGTATTAAGCCGTAGGAAAACGGCAGAGGAGGAATGTGAAAGATGATTAAAGCAGGAATTATCGGTGCGACAGGATACGCAGGAAATGAGATCGTAAGACTTCTTCTTGGACACAAGGACGTTGAGATCAAATGGTTCGGCTCCCGAAGCTACATAGATCAGCAGTATGCAGATATTTATCAGAATTTTTTCAGGCTGGTGGATGCCAAATGTATGGATGACAACATGGCTGCACTTGCAGATGAGGTGGATGTAATCTTTACCGCAACACCACAGGGCCTTTGTGCATCCCTTATTAATGAAGAAATCCTTTCCAAATGTAAGGTGATCGACTTAAGCGCAGATTTCCGTATTAAAGATGTGAAAAAATATGAGAAGTGGTACGGAATCGAGCATAAGGCTCCGCAGTTTATCGAGGAAGCTGTTTATGGCCTCTGCGAGATCAACCGTGAGGATATTAAGAATGCAAGGCTGATCGCCAACCCGGGATGCTATCCGACATGCTCCACACTGTCTATTTATCCGCTGTTAAAGGAAGGCCTCATTGATCCGAATACCATTATCATTGATGCCAAGTCCGGAACCTCCGGAGCAGGAAGAGGAGCCAAGGTTCCGAATCTCTACTGTGAGGTAAACGAGAGCATCAAAGCTTACGGTGTTGCCACACACAGACATACACCGGAGATCGAGGATCAGCTTGGATATGCATGCGGACAGGAAGTGATGATCAATTTTACCCCGCATCTTGTTCCGATGAACCGTGGAATCCTGGTAACAGCATATGCCTCCCTGACCAAGGATGTTACCTATGAGGAAGTAAAAGCAGCCTATGACAAATATTATAAAGACGAGTTCTTTGTACGTGTCCTGAACAAGGATGTATGCCCGCAGACAAGAAATGTAGAAGGCAGCAATTTTGTGGACGTGAACTTCAAGATCGATCCGAGAACAAAGAGAGTCATCATGATGGGCGCTATCGACAACCTGGTAAAGGGTGCAGCAGGACAGGCTGTTCAGAACATGAACCTGATGTTTGGATTTGACGAGAACGAAGGACTGAAACAGATTCCGATGTGCCCGTAAAACAGGCAGATCACAAATAAAATATGGGGGATGCAGAAGGACTTTAAACGAATGAACTGCGATATTCGATCTGGCATCACCATTGAGAGGAGATATATAATATGAAGATCATCGACGGCGGCGTTACAGCCGCAAAAGGTTTTAAGGCAGCGTCAACTGCAGCAGAGATCAAATATAAAGGCCGTACCGATATGGCCATGGTATTCAGTGAGGTTCCCTGTGTGGCTGCAGGAACCTTCACGACCAATGTGGTAAAAGCAGCTCCTGTAAGATGGGATCAGGACATTGTATACAACCACCCGGGTGCAAGAGCTGTGATCTGCAACAGCGGAATCGCCAACGCATGTACCGGTGAGGAAGGATTCGGCTATTGCAGGGAAACCGCCAAGGCAGCATCCGAAAGCCTTGGGATCCCGGAAGACAGCGTACTGGTAGCATCCACAGGTGTCATCGGAATGCAGCTTCCCATCGACCGTATCGCAAACGGAGTAAAAGCCATGGCACCGAAGCTTGCGGGAAGCCGCGAGGCAGGCCTTGAGGCAGCAAAAGCCATCATGACAACAGATACCGAGAAGAAAGAGGCAGCGGTAGAGATCGAGATCGGTGGAAAAACCGTAACGGTAGGCGGTATGTGCAAGGGCTCCGGAATGATCCACCCCAACATGTGCACGATGCTTGGATTTATCACCAGTGATGTGGATATCTCAAAGGAACTTCTTCAGGAAGCACTCAGCGAGGATATCAAGGACACCTACAACATGGTATCCGTTGACGGCGATACCTCCACAAACGATACTGTCCTTCTCCTTGCAAACGGACAGGCCGGCAATCCGAAGATCACAGAGAAAAACGCAGATTATGAAGAGTTCAAAAAAGCTCTTAACTACGTAAACACAACCCTTGCCAAAAAGATCGCAGGTGACGGAGAAGGCGCAACTGCACTCTTCGAGGTCAAGGTCATCGGCGCAGCCACCAAGGCAGAAGCCGTAACCTTAAGTAAATCCGTAGTAACCTCTTCCTTAACAAAGGCAGCCATTTACGGCCACGATGCAAACTGGGGAAGAATCCTCTGCGCCCTCGGCTACTCCGGCGTCCAGTTCGATCCGGAAAAGGTAGATCTCTACTTTGAGAGCAAAGCAGGAAAGATCAAGATCATTGAAAATGGAGTTTCTACAGGCTACAGCGAAGAGGAAGCAACTAAGATCCTCTCAGAAGAGGCAGTGACAGCCATCGCGGATATGAAGATGGGAGATGCATCCGCAACTGCGTGGGGATGCGACCTCACCTATGATTACATAAAGATCAATGCGGATTATCGTTCTTGATGTAAGAGCTTTGTAGAATGTTTTTTATGGTGGATTTTAGTTGTAGTTTTGTTTCAGTTTGTAAGCTGAGAAAACCCTTAGGGGGAGCGAGCTCAAAGTTGCGAAGCCCGCACGCTCCCCCTAAGAACCCCCTCCGTTGGGCACGCTTGGCTGTGGCATGTAGAACTTCAGTCGCCGAAGGCAGACTGACGAGCTGTTCGCCTTCGGCGAAAGCGCGTTGGAGGCGGCTGTCTGCGACAGCCTGTCCGCAGCAGGCGCTTTGCCCGCAACGCGGGCAACAGCCCGTTCCCCGTGGCCGGAGGGGAGGAGCGCGAGGAGGGGAAACGGCCTTCGGAACTCCGAGTGCCTCCCCTCCTCGCAAATCCACAGCTGTCAGCTGAGACAAAATTATAATAAAAAAGAAATCCCTCCAACATACAACAACAAAACCTTTTTCAATCCATATCATTTTTCAAAAAAAGGAGACACCCACATGGTAAATCAGAAATATCTTGACAAAGCAGAGGTTCTCATAGAAGCCCTGCCATACATCCAGCGGTTCAACCGCAAGATCGTAGTCATCAAATACGGCGGAAGCGCCATGCTTGATGAAGAATTAAAGCGTAACGTCATCAAGGACGCAGTCCTTCTGAAATTAGTCGGTTTCAAACCGATCATTGTTCACGGCGGCGGCAAGGAAATCAGCCGCTGGGTCGGTAAAGTCGGCATGGAGCCGCATTTTGTAAACGGTCTCCGTGTAACGGACAAAGACACTATGGAGATCGCAGAGATGGTTCTTGCAAAAGTAAACAAGGAGCTTGTTACTCTGGTAGAATCTCTCGGCGTACAGGCTGTAGGTGTCAGCGGTAAGGACGGCGGTCTTCTCCAGTGCAAAAAGAAGCTTTCCAAAGGCGAAGACATCGGCTACGTAGGTGAGGTTACAAAGGTTAATCCGAAGATCCTTCATGACCTTCTGGAAAGAGATTTCCTTCCGATCGTATTCCCGATCGGCTTTGACGAAAATTTTGATTCCTACAATATCAATGCGGACGATGCAGCCTGCGCCATTGCAGAGGCAGTTGAGGCAGAGAAGCTTGCCTTCCTGTCCGATATTGAGGGCGTTTACAGGGATGCAGATGATCCCTCCACTCTGATCTCCGAGCTTCGTGTAGATGAGGCTGAGAATCTGATCTCAGATGGTACTGTGGGCGGCGGTATGATCCCGAAGCTGAAAAACTGTATCGACGCTATCGAGCATGGTGTAAACAGAGTTCATATCCTGGATGGAAGGATCCCGCACAGCTTACTGCTTGAGATCTTTACAAACAAAGGTATTGGTACTGCAATTTTAAAAGATGATGGGGAGAAATATTACAATGAGCATGAATGAACAGATGGAAGAATCTGAAGCCAGTATTCTTCATACATATAACCGTTTTCCGGTAGTTTTTGAAAAAGGCGATGGTTGTTACCTCTATGATTCCGAAGGAAAGGAATATCTGGATTTTGCGGCAGGTATCGCAGTAAATGCCCTGGGCTATCATTATCCGGGCTATGACGAAGCACTGAAATCCCAGATCGACAAGCTGATGCATATTTCCAACCTGTACTACAATGAGCCGATCATTGAGGCGGGTGCCAAACTTGTACAGGCAAGCCATATGGAAAAGGCCTTCTTCACAAACAGTGGTACAGAGGCCATTGAGGGTGCTCTGAAGGCTGCCAAGAAATATGCCTACGAAAGAGATGGCCATGCAGACCATGAGATCATTGCCATGAACCATTCCTTCCACGGCCGCAGCATCGGCGCTCTTTCCGTGACAGGCAATGCACATTACAGAGAACCCTTTGAGCCTCTGATGGGTGGGGTGAAATTTGCAGATTTCAATGATCTTGAGAGTGTAAAGGCTCAGATCACAGATAAGACCTGTGCCATCATCACCGAGACCGTACAGGGAGAAGGAGGTATTTATCCGGCTACAAAAGAGTTCCTGGAAGGCTTACGTAAGCTTTGTGATGAGAAGGATATCATCCTGATCCTGGACGAGATCCAGTGCGGTATGGGACGTACCGGACATTATTTTGCATGGCAGGCATATGGAGTACAGCCGGATATCATGACCTGTGCCAAAGCACTTGGCTGTGGAGTTCCGGTAGGTGCTTTTGTGCTGAACAAAAAAGCAGCTGCAGCCTCCCTGAAGCCAGGCGACCACGGAACCACTTACGGTGGAAATCCCTTCGTATGTGCAGCCGTCAGCAAGGTATTTGACATTTTTGAAAAAGATCAGATCCTTTCCCATGTGCAGGGACTTACTCCGTATTTTGAGGAGAAGCTGGACGAACTGGTTGCAAAGCATGACTGTGCAGAAACAAGAAGAGGCAAAGGCTTCATGCAGGGTATCGTGATCAAGGGACGTCCGGTAGGAGACGTGGTGAAAAAAGCTCTTGCAAAGGGTCTTCTGGTGATCTCAGCAGGAAGTGATGTTCTCCGCCTTGTTCCACCTCTTGTGATCACAAAAGAGGATATCGACAAGATGGCAGAGATCCTTGACGAGTGTATGGAATAATAAAAAAATAACAGATACAAAAGCAGCAGTATTTTCCGGAAAGGTTAGTGTGCCGATGGAGAATACGGCTGCTTTTTTGTCAGAGAGACAATGTATATAAATTATATAACAGATATAGAAAACAGTATCCGAAAATCTGGTCGTGTGTTTGAAAACAAACAAAAACTACTATGATACACCAGCAAAATGCACAAAAAAGAGAACGCGTTTGAGTATAAATTGCACATCTACACAGTTGATTTTAGAACGCCATATGTTATAATTTCACTGGTAAAAAAATTTATGTGAGGGGTGAGAATTTTGAAAAAATTATTAACCGTCATGTGTACTTTTCTGACAGTATTTCTGGCATGTCCTGTGGGTGTATGGGCAGCCGGAAACGGTGGGACAGGATCTGGTGTGCCGGTGTGGCTTTGTATCCCTTTTGCGGGCCTTCTTCTGTGTGTTGCAGTGATGCCGCTGGTAAAGGGTGAGTGGTGGGAGTCACATCAGCCCGTTGTGGTTGCATTCTGGATCGTTCTTATGATCATTCCGTTTGCAGTTGTTTACGGTGCCGGAAAAACTGCGGAAACAGTACTGGAGTGCGTGATCAATGACTATCTTACATTTATCATCCTGTTATTCGGACTGTTCTGTGTATCCGGTAACATTACAGTTGAGGGTGATTTTGCGGGCTCACCAAGAGTAAATGTAGGACTTCTTGCACTGGGAACCCTGCTTTCCAGCTGCATCGGAACTACCGGAGCCAGCATGCTGATGGTCCGTCCGGTGATCAAAATGAATTCCTGGAGAAAAAGAAAGGGTCATATCATGATCTTTTTCATCTTTATGGTATCCAACATGGGTGGCTGCCTGACACCGATCGGTGATCCGCCGCTTCTGATGGGCTTCATGCGAGGAGTTCCGTTTTTCTGGAGCCTTCATCTTTTTCCGGTACTGATCCTTAATATGGCGATTCTTCTGTTTGTGTTCTATCATCTGGATATGCGCTCTTACAAGAAGGATATCGCAGAGGGACGTAAACCGGATATCAGCAAACCGGGTACCGAGTTTAAGATCGAGGGTCTTCATAATATCATCTTCCTTGTGATGATCGTTGTGGGTGTTATCTTAAGCGGAATGCTTCCAGGTATGCCTGTATTCCAGGATGCAGCCGGAAATGTAAAGGGGATTCATATTTTCGGTGAGGTTACTTTAAGTTTCCCGTCGATCATTGAGATCGTCCTGATCCTGGCAGCTGCATTTTTGTCCTTTAAGACAACGGATAAGAGGATCCGTGTGCGGAACCATTTTACCTGGGGTGCGATCAAGGAGGTTGCAGTACTTTTCATCGGTATTTTTATCACCATGCAGCCGGCCCTGATGCTTCTGAAAGCAGTAGGACCGAATCTTGGTATCACCGAGCCGTACCAGATGTTCTGGGCGACCGGAGCTTTGTCCAGCTTCCTGGATAATACGCCGACCTATCTGGTATTTCTGACAACAGCAGGAACTCTTGGATTTACAAACGGAATCGCAACAACGCTGGGAACGGTTCCTGTAAAGCTGCTTTCTGCGATTTCCTGCGGTGCTGTATTTATGGGCGCCAATACATATATCGGCAATGCTCCGAACTTTATGGTCAAGACACTTTCTGACGAAAATGGTATCAACATGCCGTCCTTCTTCGGATATATGGCATGGTCCATTTGTTTCCTGGTACCGGTGTTCATCATCGATATGCTGGTATTCTTTTTATAAGGGAGGAGGATCAATATGCAGGATAATAACATTCGAGAGAAATGCAGAGAGCTTGCCACCAGGCTTTATGAACTGGATGGCGAGGTTTATGAAAGCGTAGGATCTTCCCTTGGACGTACCTTCACCGGTGACAGAGAAGGCACTATCCGGAACTTAAGTGCTCTGATGTATACCAAACCGGACGGACATCTTCTTCGAAGCGAGATGGCACTGATCAGCAACATGGCCAGGACCATCAAGGATAAAGAAGAAAAAAGCCGTCTCATGAAGAAATATGATGAGATCTTTCAGGAGATCCTGACGCTGCCGGAGACTTTTGTTGCTACGGATATCATGGATAAGGAACGTGTGGCGCTGAATCATATGATCAAGCACAGGGAAAAAATCTCTGAGAATGACCATCTGGTCATCTGCATCAGCCGTACACAGGGAAGTGCCGGCAATGATATCGGTTTCGGACTGGCAGACAAGCTTCGGATCAACTATTATGATGTGGAGATCTTTGATCAGGTATTAAGGCGTCTTGAGGCGGAAAAGGGCGCGGTCAACGATGCGGAATATTTTGCGGATTTCAATAAATATGAGAAGAAGCATAAATTTGATCCCAAGGGCTGGTTCCGGGAATTCAACCGTTACCATGGTCTTCCGAAACAGGATGCGGTATTCTTTAACATGAGTGACCTGATCTGCGATCTGGCCTCAAAAGAGGACTGCATCATTATGGGAAGGTGTGCGGATGCGATCCTCAAGAACAATCACATTCCGCATATCAGTCTGTTTATCACAGCTCCTTTTGCTATCCGTGTGCAGCATGTTATGGATGTACGGAAGATGAATATGAAGCAGGCAGTCCGTTTCCTGAAGAAGATGGACAGCCAGCACAGACGGTATTACAATTTTTACGGCGGAGCTCAGTGGGGCAAGCCGGATAATTATGATCTTTGTATCAACAGTGCAAGCTACGGAATCAATGAAACGGAGAATTTGATCCTGAAGCTTTTGAATGATCAGATCCACTAAGAGATAAAAATATGAGCAGCACGGAAGAAAGAAAAAGTTCCGGAAGGGGTTTTTAGCTTAACAGGCTGCAAACAGAAAAAGAATCAGAACAGAGTTCCTGCATTCTGAGGTAACCTTCTGCCAGACAGAAATACCTCAGAATGCAGGAACTTTTTTTATATTTTGTTTATAAAAACTTAATCTTGATTAACTTTTTTCATTTAGGGGATTGACATTCGAAAAAACTTAGTATAAACTAACCTATGAATTAGGACTGACTAATTAGACTGAGTTAATTAATAGAAAGAAACGGAGGGATTCCATGCAGCCGATTTTATTTTTACAGTCAGGTGATACTGGCACGATCAAGCGTATTTCCGGAGCGGAGGATACAAGAAGATTTCTTGCAGGCCTTGGTTTTGTTGAGAATGCGGAAGTGACAGTTATTTCTCAGTTTGACGGCAATCTGATCGTAAATGTCAAGGATTCCAGAGTAGCAGTCAATAAAGAAATGGCCAGACACATTATGGTGTGACCGGACTGCGAGGCAGTGACCGGTAGTGGATTTGCCCCAAACTGCGGAAGGCGCAGTTGAGGATAGATTAGGAATTGGAATATGAACAGGGAGGAAAAGAGAAATGACTTTACGTGATGCAGCAGTAGGTTCTACAGTAGTTGTTTCCAAGATCACCGGCGACCCGGCTTACAAGCGCCGTATCATGGATATGGGAATCACAAAAGGCAGCGAGGTTTATATCCGAAAGGTAGCTCCTCTTGGAGATCCGGTTGAGATCACCATCAGAGGTTATGAGCTTTCCCTGCGTAAGCATGACGCAGCATGTGTGGAAGTAAAGTAAATAAGCTTCGAAAAATGACAGAGCGTCAGGCTCTGACCTGAAAAAAGGAGGATGCAAAATGTCTGTAACAATAGCTCTTGCCGGAAACCCGAACTGTGGTAAGACTACAATGTTCAATGCTCTTACAGGCGCAAACCAGTACGTTGGTAACTGGCCAGGTGTTACTGTAGAGAAAAAAGAGGGCAAGCTGAAAAACCAGAAGGATGTAACGGTAACAGACCTTCCGGGTATCTATTCACTTTCCCCGTATACACTTGAGGAGGTTGTCAGCCGTGATTACCTTCTGAAAGAGAAACCGGATGTGATCATCGATCTTGTGGATGCAACAAACATCGAGAGAAACCTGTATCTTGCAACCCAGCTTCTTGAAATCGGTATCCCGGTTGTTATCGCTCTTAATATGGTGGATCTTCTGAAAAAGAACAACATCCATATCAATGTAAAAGGCTTAAGCTCCGCGCTTGGATGCCCGATCGTTGAGACCTCTGCTCTTAAAGGAACAGGCCTTAAAGAGGTTGTTGATGAGGCAATCAAATGTGCGAACCAGCACAGAGTACCATCGAAGCAGATGGAATTTCCGAAAGCAGTAGAAAAAGCTGTAAATGAGATCGAGGGATTTGTTCCTGCAAACATCGCTGAGGAGAACAAGAGATGGTATGCAGTAAAGCTTCTTGAGAGAGACAGCAAGGTAAAAGAAGGTCTGAACCTTCCGGCTTCTGCACAGTCCAGGATCGAGGAGATTGCTTCTGGCCTTGAGAAGGCAGAGGATGATGATACAGAGAGTATCGTAACGGATGGAAGATATCAGTACATCCAGAAGGTTGTTTCTGCAAACGTTAAGAGAAGCGGAAATAAGATGACAGTTTCCGATAAGATCGACCGTATCGTAACAAACCGTGTTCTCGGTCTTCCGATCTTTATCCTTACCATGTTCATCGTTTATTATGTATCGGTAACAACAGTTGGTACCATGGTAACAGACTGGACAAACGACAGCTTTGTGGGAACCATCCAGAGTGTTGTGTCGGATGGACTCGGCAATGCCGGTGTTGCTGACTGGCTGGTGAGCCTTGTATCAGATGGTATCATCGGTGGTCTTGGGGCAGTGCTTGGATTTGTTCCGCAGATGGCGATCCTGTTCCTGTTCCTTTCCATCCTTGAGGACTGCGGTTACATGGTTCGTATCGCATTCGTCATGGACCGTGTATTCCGTCATTTCGGACTTTCCGGAAAGAGCTTTATCCCGCTTCTTATCTCCTCCGGCTGTGGAATCCCTGGAATCATGGCTTCCAAAACGATCGAGGCAGATAATGACCGTCGTCTGACGATCATGACAGCGACATTTATCCCATGTGGTGCCAAGCTTCCTGTTATCGCTCTTATGGGTGGTATCATGACCGCTTATGCAACCGGTGACTATGTAGCTGCTGGTTTCATTACACCACTGATGTACTTTATCGGTGTTGTAGCAGTTCTTGTATCTGCGATCATCCTGAAGAAAACAAAACCTTTCTCCGGTAAACCTGCTCCGTTCGTAATGGAGCTTCCACAGTATCACATTCCGTCTGTAAAGACAGTTCTGCTTCATGTTTGGGAGAGACTGAAAGGCTTCATCATCAAAGCCGGTACCATTCTTTTCCTTGCAACCGTTATCATGTGGATCCTTTCCAGCATCGGAAATACAGGAAGCGGAATCGGATTTGTTGAGGACAGCAACGACAGTATCATGGCTATCCTTGGCGGTATCCTTGCTCCGATCTTTGCTCCTCTTGGATTTGGCAAATGGCAGCCGGTTGCAGCCTCCATCTCTGGATTCTCCGCAAAAGAGTCCATCGTAAGTACAATGGGTGTTCTTGCAAACGTAGCTGGTGATGATGCAGAGGATACCATGATCGTTGGTGCAGCGATCAAAGCATGGTTCCCGACAGCAGTAGCAGCATTTTCTTTCCTGCTGTTCAACCTGCTTGACTCTCCGTGCCTTGCAGCTATTTCTACAATGGCACATGAGATGCAGTCCAGAAAATGGTTCTGGTTTGCAATTCTCTTCCAGAACATTTTTGCTTATGTTGTAACACTTTGTGTATACCAGATCGGTCTTGTTGTCACAGGTGCCGGTTCCTTCGGAATTGGAACGATCGTAGCGCTGATCCTTGCAGCGATCCTGCTCTTCCTTCTGTTCAGACCAGATCCGTACAAGAACCAGAACGATGTTACAAAGAGATCTGTACAGGCAGCAGAGTAATTGAAAACCGGTCATACAGTAACGATCCGGTACATATGATAGCTTTGAAATGATGCTGTAAGAACAGCTGAAATGATAAGAAATGCAGGAGACCGGGGATGTAAATACCTGGTCTTCTGTGCTATAATAAGTCTGAAGAAATATGGAAGTTTTTTTACAAAAGTATTCATCAGAGGCTGGCAGCAGTTCACAGGCTGTACAGCGAAAGAAAGGGTGACAGATATGAGTATGATAGCGGATATTATTGTACTGGCACTGGTGATCGCATATGGCGTATTTGTGATCAGTTATCTCTATTCAAGAAAGAAACAGGGGCTCAGCTGTGTCGGCTGTGCCGGTAACACACATACAGGTGGCTGTGGCGGCAGCTGCTCCGGTCATTGTTCCGGCTGCTCCGGCTGTAGTGGAATGCATAAGTAACCAGGAGGGAAAGAAATCATGGCAAATGCAATTGTTGTCATCGTTGTTATCATCATTATGCTGTTTGCCGGAAAAGGCGCATATAAACATCTGAAGGGCGAAGGCGCCTGCTGCGGAGGCGGCAGCAAGCCGGAGATCCCGAAGAAGAAGCTGGATGGAACCAAGCTGGGTGAGAAAACCATGAAGATCACAGGCATGCACTGTGAGAACTGTGTGGCCAGCGTCACAAGAGCGATCAACCGCATTGACGGTGCGGCAGCAAAAGTAAGCCTGAAAAAAGGTGAGGCAGTGGTTTCCTACGACAGAGAGATTTCCAACGAAGAGCTTAAGAAGGTAGTGGAAGACAGAGGATATCACGTAGTTTCTATCCAGTAAAGCTTTATCATAAGAATAACTTTGCCGCGGCTTCTGAGCCGGCAGATCAGAGAAGAGACTTCTCGGCGAAATGCTTAAAAATATTTCGCCTTGGGGTCTTTTTTTGTATAAAAAGTCAGAGTTGCAATTGACTCACTAATGTACACCATTGTATAATAAAAATAGAAAAATTCAGACGGAACGAAATATTTTCTTTCTATCCGGATGAGGCATTAAAACAAAATACAGCAGGAAACAGACTTTGACGGCAAGGAATATCCGAGCAGGAATCGTTGTTCATCCGGCACAGCTTAACCGAATCAGCTGCGAAGCAGTTATTCGGTTATGAACAAGCAGCAAATGCGGATCGCGAATATCCGCTTGACTTTGTTTTGTGAGCGGAATACGGGACTCTTTCACCTTGTACGTGAAAGAGCTTTTTTTATGAAAAATATCTGCGGGAGCGGACAGAATGAATTAGGGAGGATTTTATGCTGAAGGTAGCAGTATACGGAAAGGGCGGTATCGGAAAGTCTACAGTGACGTCCAACCTGGCGGCGGCTTTTGCAGCCATGGGGAAGAGAGTGATCCAGATCGGTTGTGATCCCAAGGCGGATTCCACCATCAATCTTCTTGGGGGAGAACCTCTGCGGCCGGTAATGAATTATATGCGGGAAGAGGATGAGGAGCCGGAAAAGCTGGAGGATATTTCAAAGGAGGGCTTTGGTGGAGTCCTCTGCATTGAGACCGGCGGCCCCACGCCGGGACTTGGCTGTGCAGGCAGAGGTATCATCGCAACCTTTCAGCTTCTGGAGGATCTGAAGCTTTTTGAGACCTGGAAGCCGGATGTAGTGCTTTACGATGTTCTTGGAGATGTAGTATGCGGCGGTTTTGCGGCACCGATCCGGGAGGGCTATGCGGAAAAAGTACTCATTGTCACATCCGGAGAGAAAATGGCACTCTATGCAGCCAATAATATTTCCAGTGCTGTGCGGAATTTTGAGGATCGAAGCTATGCGAGAATCTTCGGAATCGTGCTGAATCACAGGAATGTGGAGAATGAAACGGAAAAAGTAAATGCTTTTGCAAAAAAAAATAATATCCCGATCGTGGGTGAGATCCCGAGAAGTGACGAGATCATCCGATGGGAGGATCAGGGCAAAACGGTAATCGAGGGAGACGAGAATTCTGAGATCAGTGAGAAATTTTTTGCACTGGCGAGGAAGCTATTGGAAAGTGAAGAAGCGGAGAAGGAGGATATATGAAAAAGGAAGCATATTTTGCAACTGCAGAAGAACTGGCCCGGGGCGGGCTGGAAGCGATCCCTCCGCAGATGATCTCCGGGAAGCATCTGATCTATAGCTCTCCGGCAACTCTGGCATTTAACTCTCCGGGAGCGGAGGGCTTTGGCGTAAAGCGGGCCGGGCTTGCAGTGCCGGATTCCATTATGCTGATCGTGGCACCGGGATGTTGCGGAAGAAATACTTCTCTTATCAGCTCCATGCCGGAGTACAATGATCGATTTTTTTATCTGATGATGGACGAGACGGATATTGTTACAGGCCGTCACCTGAAAAAGATCCCGAAAGCGGTAAAAGAGATCTGCGACTGCTGTGAGAAGAAGCCGTCTGTGGTGATGATCTGTATCACCTGTGTGGATGCACTTCTGGGAACGGATATGGAACGTGTCTGCCGGAAGGCAGAGGAAAAGGTGGATATTCCGGTGCGTCCCTGTTACATGTACGCACTGACACGTGAGGGCAGAAAGCCGCCTATGGTCCATGTACGCCAGTCCTTATACTCCCTCCTTGAGCCACAGAAGAAAAAGGGAAATGTGGTCAATCTTCTGGGATTTTTTTCGCCGCTGGTTGATGACTGCGAGATGTATGAGCTGCTGCAGCAGGCAGGCGTAAAGACCATCCATGAGATCTCAAGATGTAAGGATTATGAAGAATATCAGACCATGTCACAGGCCAATTTTAATCTGGTGCTTCATCCGGAAGCAAGGTTTGCAGCGGAGGATTTTCATGACCGGCTGAAGATTCCTTTTATTGAGCTTCGGAGGCTCTACCAGACAGATAAGATCGAAAATCAGTATCGTGCCTTGGGACAGGTTCTTGGAGTCTCTTTTGACCAGGAAGTGTATAAAAAAGCAGCAGAAGAGGCAGTGGAGAGATTCCGGGAGGTCTGTCCGGATGCGTCCTTTGCAGTAGGGGAGTGCATGAACGGAGATCCCTTTGAGCTGGCCCTGGCCCTGGTGCGGTATGGTTTCCAGGTGCCGGAGATCTACGGAACTATCACAGCCGAGAATTTTGTATACATACGGCATCTTGCGGAATTGAGTCCGGATACAAAGGTTTTTTCCAATATGGAACCCACCATGCTGTATTACGATCCGTCCGGGAGTGGAGTGAACCTTACTATAGGAAAGGATGCAGGATATTATCACCGGGATCAGCCAAATGCCGTGTGGAATCAGGACCGGCAGCCCTATGGCTATGCGGGGGTACGCAGGCTGTTTGAAACACTGACAGAGAAAGTTTTGCAGAAGGGAGAAAAGGTATGAGAGGACTTCGGAAATATCTGACACCCTTTGCGCCGGATCAGTCTGGAGCCGTGTCAGTGCTGTATGAGCTTGGCGGGATCATCGTGATCTGTGATGCAGGAGGATGTGCGGGAAATGTCTGCGGCTTTGATGAACCGAGATGGTTTGAACAGAAAAGTGCGGTATTCAGCGCAGGACTTCGGGATATGGATGCCATCCTGGGACGGGATGACCGCCTGGTTGCCAAGCTTGTGGATGCAGCAGTAAAGGTGGAGGCAGGCTTTGCAGCCATTATCGGAACACCGGTACCTGCTGTGATCGGAACGGATCATCAGGCACTGCGGCGGATGTGCGAGAAGAAAACAGATCTTCCGGTGCTTGCAGTAAATACCAACGGAATGGAGCTTTATGATGCGGGAGAGCGGAAGGCTTATCTGGAGCTTTTTAAAGCCTTTGCCCGGGAAAAGCTGCCTGTGGAGGCTGGTAAGACAGGAGTTCTCGGAATGACACCTCAGGATGTCAGTGACCTGAAAGCAGCAGACAAGATCCGTGAAAAATTCCGTGCCAGAGGACAGAGAGCAGTCTGCTACGGAATGGGAGACGGGCTTGATGAGGTAAAAAAAGCCTCCTCTGTGGAAAAAAATATCGTGGTTTCTCCTGCGGCACTGGAATGTGCCAGATATCTGGAGAAAACCTTCGGAACACCTTATGAGGTGGGATATCCTCTGGCGGAAGAGCTGGTTCCTGATATGGATTATACAGGAAAAAAGATTCTCATCGTGCAGCAGCAGGTGATGGCCGGTTCCATAAGAGAGGAGCTACGGAAACGTGGTGCGGACGGAGAGCTCACCGTGGCAAGCTGGTTTTCCATGGAAAAAGATCTCCTGGAGGAGGGCGATGTGTCATTAAGGGATGAGGAAGATTACATGGAACTGGCAGAGAAGGGCGGATATGACGTGATCTTTGCAGACCCATGTATGAAGCGGATGACAAAGGCTTTTTCAGGAGTGTTTGTGGATACAGTGCATTTTGCGGTATCCGGAAAATGCAGGTAGACCATAAGGGCAGGACATAAAGTTACATGCATGCTGCAGCCGGATCAGTGGAAATAGCTGCAGGGAATGGAGAAACATATGGAGCGGGAAATTACGAAAATGATCCGTGTTTACGGGATCGTACAGGGAGTGGGATTTCGCCCTACGGTGAGCCGTCATGCTATGGCAAGAGGAATCCGTGGCAGTGTGTCCAATAAAGGACCCTATGTGGAGATTTTTGCTCAGGGTAAGCAGCAGGATGTGGATGCCTTTATCGCAGATATCGGGAATAAGCCACCGAAGCGTGCCGCTATCCTGAAGCTTCTTGAAGAACCGGTGGAGGATCCGGAGAAATTTACACAGTTTGATATCATCGAAAGTGAGAAGACAAAGGGGGAAATCTTTGTTTCCCCGGATATCGCGATCTGCGATGAATGTAAGGCGGAGATGTTTGATCCGGAAAACAGGCGGTATCTGCATCCCTTTATCAACTGTACCTGCTGCGGTCCGAGACTGACGATCCTGGATTCGCTTCCTTATGACCGTGAACGGACCAGTATGAAGGAATTTCCCATGTGTCCCTCCTGTGCGGATGAGTACCATAACCCGGATACCAGACGCTATGATGCCCAGCCGGTGTGCTGTAATGACTGTGGCCCTGAGGTATACCTGGCGGGAAGAAAGGAACGGGGACGGGAGGCTATCACTTATACAAGGAAGATCATTGCTTCCGGCGGAATCGTGGCCATCAAAGGGATCGGTGGTTTTCACCTTTGCTGTGATGCTACCAGTGAGGAGGCTGTACAGCGGCTGCGGCAGCGGAAACGGCGTCCGGTGAAGCCTTTTGCAGTGATGGCACAGGATATGGAAGCTGTGAAGAAGATTTGTAAGGTCAGCGGGGAACAGGAGAAGATCCTTACCGGTCATCAAAAGCCGATCCTGCTGTTGGATAAGCTGCCGGGAGAAACGAGGCTTTGTGAGAGCATTGCACCCGGGAATCCCAAGGTGGGTGTCATGCTTCCCTATGCACCGGTTCAGCTGCTTCTTTTTCATTACGATGATGGGATCCGGATGCCCGGGCTTCTGGTAATGACCAGCGGAAATACTTCCGGGGCGCCGATCTGCAGAGATGATGAGGAGGCGGCAGAGGAGCTTTCCCATCTCTGTGACTGCATTCTTTCCCACAACAGGAAGATACGTATCCGGGCCGACGATTCGGTGATGGATTTCTATAAGGGTGAACCCTATATGATCCGCCGTTCCCGCGGGTATGCGCCTCTTCCGTTTATGGTCTCCACACCCTGGAAGGGCCAGGTGATCGCAGCAGGTGGAGAACTTAAGAACACCTTCTGCATTGGTGTGGATAACCGTTTTTATCCTTCCCCTTATGTGGGAGATCTTGAGGATCTTCGAACGGTAAAAGCCCTGAAGGAAACGATCGGGCGGTTGGAAACACTTCTGGAGGTGCAGCCGGAGGTAGTGGTCTGTGATCTTCACCCTAAATATAATTCCACAGTGGTGGCAGAGGAGCTAGGGCTTCCGGTTCTGAGGGTGCAGCATCATTATGCACACATTTTATCCTGCATGGCAGAAAATGACTGCGAAGAAAAGGTGATAGGGGTTTCCTTTGACGGAACAGGCTATGGAACCGATGGAACCATCTGGGGTGGAGAGCTCCTGGTTGCAGACTGTCAAGGATTTACAAGGCTTGGAAGTATAGAACCCTTTGTCCAGGTTGGCGGAGATATTTCCGCAAAAGAAGGCTGGCGGATCGCCGTTTCCCTGATCTGGCAGAATATGGGAAATCTGGAAAAAACCCTGGATACTGTCCGTAAACTGGGACTTTGCACAGATCAGGAAGCAAAGGTACTGGTGACTATGGCACAGCGGAAGATCAATGCCGTGACTTCCACCAGTGCAGGAAGACTTTTTGACGGAGTCAGTGCGATCCTGGGGATCCGGAGAGCGTCCACCTTTGAGGGAGAAGCGTCCACAGCACTGGAATTTGCGGCGGAGGCCTGGAGAAAGCAGCGGGAGATGCAGAAGAAAAATCCGGAAGAAAATCTGAAGATACGGATGTCAGAAAAGGAAGACATTCCGGAAAGTACAGGCATCTCAGAAGCGTCTGAAGATGAACGAAAATTTATTTTAAATACAGGTGAGATCGTTGCATATCTGGTCCGGGCAAGGCTTGCAGGAGAGGATCCCGGGAAGCTGGCTTATGGATTTCACCGGGCACTGGCAGATGAGATCCTTGCAGCCTGTGAGGAAGCAGAGCGGCAGACCGGAATCCGGAAAGTGGCATTAAGTGGCGGTGTCTTTCAGAACCGGCTGCTTCTGGAGCTGGTAGATGACGGCCTTACGGAAATGGGGTTTAAAGTTCTGAAGCACAGCCTGATCCCACCGAATGACGGAGGGATCGCACTGGGACAGGCGGTGTATGGGATGGCTTATGTGCAGCGATACAGATAAATATAGATGAGATCATGCAGATACGGATCAAAAATGTTTTATGATAATGCATGGAGCATACAGCAGAAATGCAGGATGGGAGGCACAGATATGTGTGTAGGATTATCAGCAAAAGTAGTAAAGATCAGTGACGGAACAGCAGTGGTGGATGCAGGCGGCGCAAAGAGAGAGGTTTCTGCCCAGCTCCTGGGAGACCTGGAGCCGGGGGATTATGTGATGGTGCATGCAGGTGTTGCCATTGCAAAGATCACCGATGATGACGAGGAAGAGACAGACCAGCTGATGGAGGAACTGCTGTGATGGAAGAGAGGAAAAAAACAGCAAGAGAAATCATAGAAGGATATCAGGGGCCGCCGGTGCGGATCATGGAGGTCTGCGGAACACATACCCACGAGATCTTCCGTCTGGGGATCCGCAAGCTTCTGCCGCCGCAGGTGGAGCTGATCTCAGGACCGGGATGTCCGGTCTGTGTAACACCGGTAGGGTTTATTGACGAGGCCGTTTATCTTGCTCTGGAAAAACAGGTGACGATCTGCACATTCGGTGATCTTGTCCGCGTACCGGGAACAAAGAAAAGCCTTGCAGATGCCAGGGCAGAAGGAGCCAGGATACGGATCGTCTATTCACCGGCAGATGCAGAAAAATATGCGAAAGAGCATCCAAAAGAGCAGGTGGTATTTCTTTCCGTTGGCTTTGAGACCACCACGCCTGCCGGCTGTCTTTCCGTGAAAAAGGCCGGAGAGGACGGACTTTCCAATTATTCGCTCCTTGTGGCAAACAAGACCATGCCCCAGGCTTATCAGGCATTAAAGGGCAGTGCGGATGTGTTCCTTTATCCGGGACATGTCAATGCGATCACAGGAACTGCGCTCTGTGAGCAGCTGGCAGAGGAAGGTATCAGTGGTGTGGTGGCAGGCTTTACAGCGAAGGAGCTGCTTACGGCACTGGCTGTTGCACTGGTACGTTTTCAGGAAGGAAAACCGTTCTTTGTGAACTGCTATCCCCGTGTGGTAAAAAGTGAGGGAAGCCCGGAGGCACAGAAGCTGATCGATGAACTGATGGAGCCCTGCGATTCTGAATGGCGCGGTCTGGGTGTGATCCCGGGGTCCGGGCTGGTGCTCCGGAAGGAGTGGGAAGCCTTTGATGCCAGAAAAAAATATGCAGTGCCGCCGATCCAGGGCAGGCCAAATCCGGCCTGTCGCTGTGGGGATGTGCTTCAGGGAAAATGCAGGCCATCAGATTGTAAGGTATTCGGAAAGGTCTGTACCCCGCAGCATCCGGTAGGTGCCTGTATGGTATCCAATGAAGGAGCATGTTCCGCATATTTTATGTACGGAAACTGATGTCCGCTTTAATGGACTGCAAAATATGATACATTACATATAGTACAAACGAAGGATCGTATCCGGAAGATCTGACAGGATGAAACCGATATGAAATTCCTTTGACCCAGCATAGAAAGAAGATAATATTATGGAAAATAAAACAGTGACCATGGCACACGGTGCCGGAGGCCGTCAGACCTCAGAACTGATCGATGAAGTATTCAAAGCGCATTTTGCAAACCCGGATCTCACAGCCGATGATGCGGCCGTGCTGGTTCCGCCTGCAGGAAAAATGGCAGTATCCACCGATGGATTTATTGTTTCTCCGGCATTTTTTCCGGGGGGAAATATCGGCAAGCTTTCCATCTGCGGAACCGTTAATGACCTTGCCTGTATGGGAGCAAAACCGATGTATCTTACCTGCGCTTTTGTCATTGAGGAGGGTTTTCCAATGGAGAAGCTGGAGGAGATCGCCGCAGCCATGGAAAAAACAGCAAAAGAAGCCGGAGTGCGTATTGTTTCCGGAGATACTAAGGTGGCAGGAAAAGGTCAGGTTGACGGTGTTTTTATCACAACAACCGGAATGGGTGAGATCCAGGAGGGCGTTCAGGTAGGCGGTGAGCTGGCAAAACCGGGAGATGCCATTATTGTAACCGGTGATGTGGGAAGACATGGATGCACCATTCTTCTGGCAAGAGAGGATTTCGGCATTGACGCAGATGTGACAAGTGATTGCGCACCGCTGTGGGGAGCTGTAAAAGAGGTGCTGGATGCTACCCATAACATTCATGTGATCCGTGATGCCACAAGAGGTGGTGTCGGAACGGTTCTTTACGAGATCGCAGGACAGAGTAACGTAGGGATCCGCCTGGATGCAGCAGCTGTTCCGGTAGCTCCGGAGGTAAAGGGTGTCTGCGGCATGCTTGGCCTGGAGTCGCTTTATCTGGCATGTGAGGGACGCATGGTGATCATGGCACCAAAGGAAGAGGCAGGAAGGATCGTGGAAGCACTGCGTAAATGTCCTTATTCCAGGGACGCAGCCATTATCGGTGAAGTTACGGAAGACCAGCCGGGAAAGGTTGTCATGACTACGGAGATCGGAACGCAGGCACTTCTTCCGCAGCCGGGAGGAGAGCTTCTGCCGAGGATCTGCTGATAATATCGGAAAGGAGAGTCAGATCTTATGGAGACAAGAGTGGCATTGATCTCGATCATTGTGGAAAACAATGACGTGATCGATGATATCAACCGTTTTCTTCATGAAGCGGGAAAATATATTATCGGGAGAATGGGGATCCCTTACCGGGAAAAAGGCATCAATATCATCAGTATTGCCATTGACGCACCACAGGATGTGATCAGCTCCTTATCCGGAAAGATCGGCCACCTCAGTGGAGTTTCCGCCAAAACGGCATATTCCAATGTGATCACAAAAGCGGAGGACAGAAAATGATAAAAGTTGCGGTATACGGAAAGGGCGGCATCGGAAAATCTACTACGGTTTCCAATGTGGCAGTAGCCCTTGCGGAAAAAGGAATGAAGGTGATGCAGATCGGCTGTGATCCCAAGGCAGATTCCACGATCCTTCTCAGGCATGGAAAAAAGGTTCCCACAGTGCTGGAACTGTATAACGAAAAACGCCAGGAGCTGAAGCTTACAGATATGGTGCAGATCGGATATGGGGGTGTAGTCTGTGTGGAAGCCGGCGGTCCTGCACCGGGGCTTGGATGTGCGGGAAGAGGTATCATTACTGCTCTTGAGAAGCTTAAGGAAAATGGAGCCTATGAGACCTATAAACCGGACATTGTTTTTTATGACGTACTGGGAGATGTTGTCTGCGGTGGATTTTCCATGCCCATGCGAAAGGGGTATGCAGATAAGGTATTTATCATCACTTCCGGAGAAAACATGGCCATCCATGCAGGGGCAAATATTGCCATGGCAGTGGATAATTTCAGAAACAGAGGATATGCATCTCTTGGCGGCGTGATCCTGAACCGGCGGAACGTGCCGGGAGAGGAAGAAAAAGTCCGGGAGCTGGCAGAGGATTTTCATACGCGGGTAGTGGGAACGCTTTCCAGAAGTGAACTGGTCCTGGAAGCAGAGAATCGAGGAAAAACTCTTCTGGAAGCTTATCCGGATTGTGAGATGGCAGAGGAGTACCGGACACTGGCCGAGCAGATCCTGAGTGCATGCAGGGAGGAAGGCTCATGTTAAAAAGAGTTGGTAACAGAGAGCTTTCGGGAAAAACAGAAATATTTATAAAGGAAGCCTCTTTTCCGGTTCCCTTTCAGTCGGGGCTGGAATTTAATTCACCAGTCCATGGAAACTGGAATATCGTACATACGGGAATGCTGGTTCCGGAAGCAAGGCAGATCTACGTCTGTGCGGATAACTGCATGCGTGGCGTTGTGCTGACTGCCGCAGAGATGAATGCGGCAGACCGTTTTTCCTTTGTGATCGTGGAGGAAAAGGATCTTCTGGGCGGAAATCTGGAGGATGTGACCATTGAAGGAGTGACGGACATTCTGAACCGGCTGGATGAGAAGCCAAAGGCAGTATTGCTTTTTACTGTGTGTCTTCATCATTTTCTGGGAAGTGATCTGGAACGCATCTACGGAGAACTGGAAAAAAGATTTCCGGAGATCTTTTTTATGCGGTGTTTTATGGATCCTATCATGCAGAAAACAGGCCCGACTCCGGATCAGAAGCTGCGCCGTGCCATGTATGATGCAGTACCGGAGAGGAAAGCTGATCCGGAATGTGTCACAGTCCTGGGCAGTGATTTTGTGTTGGATGAGAGTGCAGATATCTGCCGGATCCTGAAAAAGAACGGAATCCGTCTCCGTGAAGCACCGGCCTGTAAGACCTGGGAGGATTATCAGAGCCTGGGAGAGGGAAGCCTGATCCTTAACTGTTATCCGGCAGGAAAATTCGGAGTACAGCAGCAGGCGGAGAGACTTGGAAGGCCGTTTTTATACCTGCCCGGAAGCTTTGACTATGAGGAGATAGAGACACAGGAAAAGCATTTGCTGGAGCTGCTGGATCAGCACAGCTGCGGTAAAAATGGCCTGGATATCAAAACGGAGATCCGAAAATGCGAGGAGGCTCTTTCCCATGCACACCAGATCATCGGTGACACTCCCATAGCTGTGGATTATCTTTTTCATCCAAGACCTCTGGGACTTGCAAAGCTTCTCCTTACCCATGGATTTCAGGTACAGTCCGTTTTTATGGACAGTATCAGCCCGGAAGAAAAAGAAGTATTTTTCTGGCTGAAGGAGAATTATCCGGAACTCAGGCTGATTTCGACTGTTCGCCCGGAGATGAGAGTGCGGCCACGGCAGCATTTCGGAAAAATCCTTGCCGTCGGACAAAAAGCAGCCTGGTTTACCGGAAGCCGGAATTTTGTCAATATGGTACAGGGCGGCGGGCTCTGGGGCTTTGACGGGATTAGACGTACTGCACAGCTGATGCTGGAGGCATTTAATGAGGAAAAAGCTCCGGAGGATCTGATCGTTCGAAAGGGATGGGGGTGCGAAAGCTGCATATGAGACAGGCATATCGGATCATACCAATCTACACGGCAGACGTGTCGGGTGTCTGCTCCGCGTTGTATGAGCTTGGAGGAATGACAGTGATGCATGATCCCTCCGGCTGTAATTCTACCTATAATACCCATGATGAGATCCGGTGGTACGACCAGGACAGTCTGATCTTTATCTCAGGTCTTACGGATATCGATGCCATTATGGGAAATGATGAGAAATTTCTTCAGGATATCGAAGAGGCGGAAAAGGAGCTGAAACCGAAATTTATTGCACTTGCAAGTTCACCGATCCCCTTTATGAACGGAACAGATTTTCAGGGACTGGCCCGTGCACTTACAGCAAGGACCGAAATTCCGGTATTTTCGGTTCCGACCAGCGGCATGCACGACTATGTATACGGAGCAGGGCTGGCACTGGCGGAAATCGCAGGACATTTCACAGGAGCAGCAGAGAAAACCGGAAGGTGTTTAGAAGTACCGACGGGATCTGCGGAAAGATCTACAGAGAAGAGAAGCAGGAAATTAAATCTTCTTGGAGCAACACCCCTCGATCTTGGCCCGCAGTCTGCAGTAGATGCAATGAAAAAACGTCTGAAAAACTATGGCTGGGAGATACTTTCCACCTGGGCTATGGGGGATACGCTGGAAGCTTTGTCCCGTGCCGGTGAAGCAGCGGTAAACCTTGTGGTATCCTCTGTGGGGATCCCGGCGGCCAATGTGCTGAAAGAAAAATTCGGTACGCCATTTCTCGTGGGGACTCCTGTGGAAGGCTATGAGGGACAGATTTCAGATGCACTTGAGCGGATCGCGGATAGATCCTGTGGAGAGTGGGTAAATAAGAAGGATGACTCCGCAGAGGAAAGCGGAGGGCAGATCTTAGGAAAACAGGAGGAACTGTGGAAAGTAACTCCGGAGCAGGTAATCTATTTTCAGGGAAGGAACAGTCTGTCAGCAGTATCTGACCCTTCAGGAGAAAGCAGGGAAATGCCCGACAAAGATGAGATATTTTTTTCCGTACCGGACATTACCATCATCGGAGAACCGGTTACCATGGGCTCCCTGGCAGCAGTCATAGAGCAGAAATACGGAAAAAAGGTTCAGCTGCTCTGTCCGCTGGAGATCACAGAGGGACTTTTGCGCAAGGGAGATGCAGCCATCTGTGGCGAGGAAGCCATGGAAGAAAAGCTGAAAACAGCCAGGATCATTGTGGCAGACCCACTCTATCGTCCGATCTGTCCGAAAACAGCCATTTTTTATGAGATGCCGCATATTGCGTTTTCCGGAAGGATATATCTCAGAAAATATTTTCCGGAATAAAGAGCGTTTCGTGATCATGTATATAAATATTATGCGGATGAGAAAACAGGGCAGCAGTGTGTATAATTGCAGGAAAATCACATAAACTAAATTATAAGAAACCGTAAAGGCGTTGCAGAAATATGCAGCGCCTTTTTCCGGCAGTAATATCGGAAATGGAGTATATATGGAGGGATTTTTATGTGGGGATTTTTGTCAGCACTGATCTCAGGTGCACTGATGAGTATTCAAGGGGTATTTAACACAAATGTAACAAAACAGACCAGTCTGTGGGTTTCAACCGGCTGGGTACAGTTTTCTGCATTTCTGGTCTGTGTGGCAGCATGGTTTTTTACAGGCAGAGAAAGTATCGGCATGCTGTGGCAGGTAGAGGCTAAATATAATTTACTCGGAGGAGTGATCGGTGCATTTATCACTATCACAGTGATCCGGAGTATGGGAAGTCTGGGGCCTGCGCGGGCGGTTATGCTTATTGTCATTTCTCAGCTTGCGGTGGCTTATCTTATAGAATTGTTGGGGATTTTCGGTGTGGAAAGAGCAGATTTTCAGTGGAGAAAGCTGTTGGGAATGCTGATCTGTATTGCAGGTGTGGTTATTTTCAAATGGAAATAGAAATAAAAGTATTGTAATATTTGTAATACTTCGTTAAAATAAGGTATGGTTTTGCATGAGTAACGGGGCACCTGCCGCCACATCGGCGGAAAGGAGTGAACCGCCTACCTATGAAAATAAGATCACATATCAGAAGTGTTCGGTTTGTTTTTTCCATATTTTTGTTACAGATCCTGGCAGGGCTGACAGGCTGTAAGGATGACGGAACAGAATTTCTGGAGAAAGAACTGGTGCAGGAAGAAAGTACGGAAGCATCCGGAATGGATGCAGAGCAGGAAGAACCGAAGGATACGGAAAGTGAAGTATCCGGGAAGGCATCCGCAGGGGCTGCGGCAGATATATCACAGAAGAAACAGAATGAGTCTGCGGAGGAACCGGCTCCGGAGGTTGAAAAACAGCTGCCGGAGATCTCAGACACCCCTCAGACCATTTATGTAGATATATGTGGAGCAGTGACCAGCCCGGGAGTCTATGAGCTTCCATATGGCAGCCGTGTTTTTCAGGCTATCGAGCAGGCCGGAGGATATCTTCCGGAAGCTGCGGCAAGCTATCTCAACCGTGCTAAGGGACTTTCCGATGGACAGCAGGTTTATGTGCCTACCCAGGCGGAGGTGGACAGCCAGCGGATCGCAGCTACCCAAGATGGATCGGAAGTCACAGCAGAAAATAGTACCGAAACGGCGAGCGGACAGAAATCCGCCGGAGAGGATTCCGGTGAAGCCGAGACTGCATCTTCCACAGAGCAGAAGATCGATCTGAACACCGCTGATGTATCCCAGCTTACTACTCTCACAGGTGTAGGGGAGTCCAAGGCCCTGGCGATCATCGCTTACAGGGAAGAGAACGGTCCCTTTACTTCAGCAGAGGATATCATGAATGTACCAGGCATCAAAGAAGGAACCTATGAGAAGATAAAGGATAAAATAGCAATAAAGTAAGGAGCGCTAAATGAGCAGGAAAGTATTGGTAGTAGATGATGAGAAACTGATTGTCAAGGGACTTCGCTTCAGTCTGGAGCAGGACGGAATGGAAGTGGACTGTGCCTATGACGGAGAGGAAGCACTGGAAAAAGCAAAAGCAGGAGAGTACGATATCATCCTTCTTGACCTGATGCTTCCCAAAATGGACGGTCTTGAGGTATGCCAGCAGATCCGTGAATTTTCCAATGTTCCGATCATCATGCTTACAGCAAAAGGAGAAGATATGGATAAGATCCTGGGTCTGGAATACGGAGCTGATGATTATGTCACCAAGCCTTTCAACATCCTGGAAGTCAAAGCCCGCATCAAGGCGATCATCCGCCGTGCAGGCAGCAAACAGGACAAGCAGGAGAAGGCCAAGACTGTGGAAGTCGGAGAACTGAAGCTGGACTGCGAAGGACGCCGCGTATTTATCTCCGGAAAAGAGATCAACCTCACAGCCAAGGAATTTGATGTGCTGGAACTGCTGGTATTCAATCCGAACAAGGTATACAGCAGAGAAAATCTTCTGAATATCGTATGGGGCTATGAATATCCGGGAGATGTCCGTACCGTAGATGTACATATCCGCCGCCTGAGAGAAAAGATCGAGGCCAATCCCAGTGAGCCGAAATATGTACACACCAAATGGGGTGTGGGCTACTATTTCCAGGCATAACCTGTGAAGTTCAAAAAGAACGGCAAATTTTTCAAAAGTCTCCGCTTTCGTATTCTGATCATCCTGATCATACTGGGAATCGTACCGAGTGTCATCGTAACGGAAATGGTCATTGCCAACTATGAAGATCGTGCCATTGCCAACCGTGTGCAGAGCATGGAGAACATCTGTGACATCATGTGCGACCTGCTGATCAAGGAGAATTATCTGAATGACACCAGCTCTCAGACGGTGAACAGCAAGCTGGAATTACTGTCCAACAGCTATGGTGGCAGGATTCTCATTGTAGACAGGGATTTCAGGATCATCAAGGATACCTATGGCGTGGATGAGGGCAGGACTCTGGTTTCCCAGAAAGTATTGAACTGTTTTAAAGGAGAAGATGCCTACCAATATGATTCTGACAGCCAGAAGCTGATCTTGGCAGTTCCGGTAAAAAGTCCGGATGTAAAACAGGTGCAGGGTGCCATGATGATCATGGCATCTTCCAGTGAGGTGACAGCAACCATCCATGAACTGGAGCAGAAAGGGATTCTGATCATCGGTATCATTGTAGTGCTGGCCATTTTTCTGGGTTATATTCTTTCCACGATCCTGGTGAAGCCATTTGCCAGGGTAACGAAAGCAATCGAGGACCTTACAGACGGATATCAGAATGAGGAGATCTCGGTACCGGATTATACAGAGACAGCTTTGATCACAGATGCATTTAACAAGATGCTTTCCAGAATGAAGACGTTGGATGAATCCAGACAGGAGTTTGTATCCAATGTGTCTCATGAGCTGAAGACACCTATGACTTCAATGAAGGTTCTGGCGGATTCGCTGGTAGGACAGCAGGGGGTTCCGGAGGAACTGTATCAGGAATTTCTTTCTGATATCACAGAAGAGATTGACAGAGAGAACAAGATCATCACCGATCTGCTCTCCCTGGTAAAAATGGACAAAAAAGCAGCAGATATGAATATCAGCAATATGAATATCAATGAGCTGCTGGAGAATATTCTGAAGCGTCTCCGTCCTATTGCAGATCAGAGAAGGATTGACCTGATCCTGGATTCGTTCCGACCGGTAACCGCAGATGTGGATGAGGTGAAATTTACCCTTGCCATCAGTAACCTGGTCGAAAATGGTATCAAATACAATGTAGATGAGGGATGGGTCCGCGTAACACTGGATGCGGATCATAAGGATTTCTATGTGACGGTTGCAGATTCCGGCCTGGGAATACCGGAAGATTCCATTGAACGGATCTTTGAGCGTTTTTATCGTGTGGATAAATCCCATTCCAGAGAGATCGGCGGAACCGGTCTTGGACTTGCTATTACAAGAAGTTCTATAGCCATGCATCATGGGATCATCAAGGTATCCAGCAAAGAGGGCGAGGGAACCACATTTACCGTGAAGATCCCGCTGTCCTATATCCCGTCCTAGGAGGTACAGCATGAAAAAAACGATTTTGATCATCTGTGTGGCCGCTGCCTGCATCCTTTTTGGTCTGGTTGCTTTCATAGGTTTGTCGGGAAGAAATAAAAACGAAGAACGGCAGTATAGATTTTATTATATCAACAGCGATGAAACGAGACTGAAAGAAGAAAAATATACTCCGGAGAAGGAAACAACAGAAGTGATGCTGCGCAATTTTTCCGAGAGTCTGAATAACCGTGAGAGCCGGGAAGACGGAATCTCACTTTTTCCGGATGGGGTAAAGATTTCTTCTTATTCCATACAGGATGGAGTCCTGAACGTAGAATTCAATGAGGCCTATGATAAAATGTCACGTACCAGAGAACTTCTGGTGCGGGCAGGTATAGTGAAGATCTTTTTACAGGTTCCAGGAGTGGATTCTGTGGAGATCTATGTGGGTAAAAAGCCGCTGACAGATACCAGGGGTGAAGAAGTGGGAGCCATGAACAACGACACCTTTGTGGAGTTTTCCGGGTCCGATGGGGATGTGTACAGCTATGACACCTTTACTCTGTATTTCACAAATAAAAACGGAGATAAACTGGTAGCGGAACAGAGAAGTGTCCGCTACAGACGAAATCTTCCGAAGGCTACGGTGGTTTTGGAGCAGCTTGCAAGAGGTCCGCTGGAAAAAGGACATTATCCTACAATACCGGAGAATTCAGAGGTACTTTCCCTGACGAGAGCAAACGGAATCTGCTATGTGGATTATAATTCCGTATTTCAGGATTATGCGCTGGATGTTTCGGAACAGATTGCCGTGTATTCGGTGGTAAATACGCTGATCGCGGCAACGGATGTGGACAAAGTTGAGATTTCCATCGAAGGAAACAAGGAAGTGACTTTTGGCCAGAATATGCAGCTTTATAAGTTCTATGAATGGAACGACAGCCTGCTGGCAGATACAAAGACCAAAAAAGAGCAGAAAAAATAAATACATTTCAAAATATCAGAAAAACGGGAGAACATTTATGGCGAAACGGCCGATGTGTCTTTTGTGTTTTCTTATGGTGCTGAGTCTTGGTGCACTGGAGCTTATGGGGATTCCTCTGATCAGGGGGAATCCCCTTCCGTTAAATGTGCAGGAACAGATCGAAGCGTACCCTGGTTCCATGATCTGCGGGGAGGTGGAACAGTATGAAAACACAGAATTTTCCCAGTCTGTTTATCTGAAAAAAACATATCTTATCCATCAGTCAAAAAAATTTCCAATTGAAAATGTAAGAATATTTCTCAAAAAAGAAGAAGATCTGAAACCGGGAATGCGGATCCTGGTCAAGGGAACGCTGAAAAGAGTGGAAGGTCCTGCGAATCCGGGGGGCTTTGACAGCCAACACTTTTATGCCTGTCGTCATATTTATTATTTTATGAAGAACGCTGTGCTCCAAAAGAAAACAGCAGTGTATTCCGGCTACAGGCAGCTCCTTTTGGAGATAAAAGAAAGCTGCAGACAGATTCTGAAGGAAGCTGCAGGAAAAGATGCACCTGTTTTTTGTGCCATGACGCTTGGAGACAAACAGGAACTGGATCCGGAAACACAGATGCGCTATCAGCTGGCCGGAATCATACATATCCTTGCCATCAGCGGTGTTCAAACTTTATTCTTGGCATATATGTGGCTTTGAAAAAGCCCGCAAATTCGGCGTTTCCAGCGAGATTGATGCCCTTTATTTACATATTTTTTCTGTAATTTTTAACTTCATTTTTTTCAATTGTCCTTTTGAGGATTTCAAGAGGGGTGGTCATTTTCTTATAAAAAATGGCGAAAGTAATAACCTTATAGCAAAAATATAATTTAGCGGAAGGGAGAGAGCAATGATGGGGATAGTGGCAATTCGTTATTATAATGTATGGTTTTATTTGCATTTGCAATCGGAATCAGATGTGGTGAAGTTCTCATATTTATCGAAACGTATAGATGCGGGGGAAAATTTTAGAATGAGAGATATACATAGATGGTGTACTGTGCAAAAAATAAAATATAAAACAAAGTTTGTGTATAGAAAGGACTTTCCAGTAACGGCAAATTTGTGGAATTTTTATTCTTATATACGCTCGAAAATTGAGAATATATGAAATTTGAGTTTTGTGCGGAGCAGACAATATCTACTCCGCATATTAAGCCAAATAGATATCTAGGAAACGGTCTTCAATAATATATTAGACTTCTTCATTTTCGAGTGATTTTAATGTTCTTCCATCTTGTGTTTTCCAACTAGTTAATCCATTTGCGCTTTTTCCTATTACAAACATAGCAGCATAAGAAGGACTGGTGAATAGGAGATCTTCTTTCAGAATACCATTTATATCAATAGGTGCGGATTTTCTGCGTTCTTTTATTACTACCGGAATGGTATTATCGTCTTGTGGTGAGATACGGCTTCCACTAAAAACTACAAATCCCTCTGAAGTTTGGATACCATTTGCGTTTACTTTTCCAACATTTTTGATAACCCGCTCAAGATATAATGGAATTTGATCTGTTTCAGCGATTTCCTGGTGGCCTTGTTTTTCGATGCAAGATTTGTTAATTACTGGTTCAAATAACTTATATCCAAGAGTACCCATAATAACTTTTGAGTAATCTATAAATTCTTCCATTTCACTTTCTTTTTCCTCAGTTATATTTCCAGGAGTAGGGTCGTTGCCGTTTTTGACTTCATAGCGTCTAGCTTCAATGGCCAATTTGCAAAAACGATTTTCAAGATAACTTATTTCTGTTGGCCCAAAAGAGTTATTGGAAGTAGTAAATACAATAGCTTCAGTCCAATAATCTTTTTCTGGATTGCGTTTATGTTCCATGAGACGATATAAAATTCCCTCACCGTTTTTTCTTGTGCCTGCTTGACCTATATAAACAACACCTTTACCTGTTTCATCAGAATTCCCAAAGAGAAAATAGACTCCGCTTTGTTTTAAGTCATTTCGTTCCTTACATTGATCTAATTCCGTCCTTGGAATTTTATAAGCTACGCCAGTCCAATTCGTGAGTGTGCATTTTATACGTCCGTTTGCGTCTCCATCCATAAGAAAGAGATTTATACTTTTACCTCGTGCCATTTAGATGACCTCCGAATTTTTCATTATATATAGAAATATATCGTAAATACGACAAAAAAACAAGGAGAGTTCAGACACTGCCGATAATTTGCCTTATGAGAAAGTCGGGAAAAATGAACCTGTGTGCATTGCAGACGAGGTGCCATTTGATATTCCGGATTCTTGGGAGTGGGTACGTCTCTCAAGTGTTGTTTATAATCATGGCCAGACGAAACCGGAGGAAGATTTTTGTTATATAGATATCGGATCTATTGATAATCAGCATCAAAAACTAAGTACAGTAGAAACCATTATTCCCCCGGAAAAAGCTCCCTCACGAGCGAGGAAAATTATTTGTAAGGGTGATATTATATATTCTACTGTGCGGCCCTACCTACATAATATGTGCATAATCGACCGTAATTTTAGTAAAATGCCCATTGCCAGTACAGGTTTTGCTGTTTTTACATGTCATGCTGATTTTTATAACGAATTTCTATTTTACTATTTGATGTCTCCGGATTTTGATTCATATGCCAATAATGTAGAAAATTCTAAAGGGGTTGCATATCCAGCAATTAATGATACCCGTTTGTATAAGGCTTTGATACCGTTGCCTCCAGTGGATGAGCAGCACAGAATAATAGATAAAATAAAATCCGTTCTCCCGGAAATAGAAAAATATGATTTAGTCGAGACAGAACTAAGTAACATGAATCGTGATTTTCCTGAGAACCTCAAACGCTCCATTCTTCAATGGGCAGTACAAGGCCGGCTGGTGCCACAAGATCCGTCAGACGAGCCTGCTGAAGTTCTTTTAGAGCGTATCAGGGCGGAAAAGCAACGACTAGTTAAAGAGGGAAAAATAAAGAAGGATAAACATGAATCTGTCATTTTCAGAAGGGATAATTCTCATTATGAGAAGTTAGACGGTATAGAGCGTTGTATTGAAGATGAATTGCCGTTTGAAATACCGGAAAATTGGTGCTGGTGTAAGATCAGAAACATATTCACGCTTCAAGCGGGAAAAAATATTCAAGCTGCAGAAATCCATGAAAATCCATTTCCCGGTTCCTATCCCTGTTATGGTGGAAACGGAATTAGAGGTTATGTTGCCATAGCAAATCGCTCTGGAGATTATCCAATAATTGGAAGACAAGGCGCTCTGTGCGGTAATATCAACCGAGGTACAGGTGAATTCTACGCTACAGAACACGCTGTATGCGTTGAGATATATTCGAATATTAGTGTTACTTGGGCTTGCCTTTTTCTTACCGCACTTAACCTAAATCAATACGCCACTGCAACAGCACAGCCGGGATTGGCAGTGGCTAACATAAATGAGGTTTTTATTCCTTTACCGCCTTTAAAGGAGCAACACCGCATCGTACAGAAGATCGAAGAGTTGCTCCCGCTTATTAAAGTTCTGTAGGTATAATACCATAGTGAAAGGAGGTCTTTCACTATGATAGAAGAATTCGAAAGACATTTGAGAGGTACAAATCTCTCAGAGAACACGATATCCTCGTATCTTTTTGCCTTACGGCAATACAGTTCGCAGTACGATGGTATCACGAAAAAGAACCTGCGAGCGTATAAGGTTTGGCTGATAGAAAGTTATAAGCCTAAAACGGTCAATCTGCGTCTGCGAGCAATTAACTGCTACTTGGAAAGTATCGGTAAAGAGAACTTAAAAATGCCGTTTGTACGTGTGCAACAAAAGGCATTTCTGGAAAATGTCATTAGCGAGGCAGATTATGAGTATTTCAAAACTTGTCTCAAACGGGACGGTGAACTGTTTTGGTATTTTGTTGTACGTTTTCTGGCAGCTACCGGCGCACGAGTCAGCGAACTCATACAGATCAAGGTGGAACACATCAAGCTAGGGCATTTGGATTTGTATTCGAAGGGTGGTAAACTTCGGCGAATATATATACCAAAGGCCTTGCAAAATGAAGCCCTTTCTTGGCTGAACGATAAGCATCAAGAAAGTGGCTTCATTTTTTTAAACAAATATGGAGACAGAATCACAACGAGAGGCATCTCCGGACAATTAAAGAAACTGGCTATACGGTATGGTATTGATCCAGCAGTGGTATATCCACATTCCTTCCGTCACCGGTTTGCAAAGAGTTTTTTGGATCGCTGCAACGACATCGCATTCCTTGCTGATCTTATGGGGCATGAGAGTATTGAGACCACACGAATTTATCTTAGAAAAACAGCTACAGAACAGCGAGAAATTGTGGACAATGTTATAGATTGGTAAATAAGAGGCATACACTTCGGGATATTGAAGTGTATGCCTACGTTTTACATGATTTTGCAGAGAGGTAGAATCTCCTTTAGCTTTATAGCTATTCGTTTTTGCTCTTCAAGAGGTGGTAAAGGGAACAACTTAGGATATATCTTTTTTCCAGACACTACAGGTTGTGCTGTAGCGTTGTTATTTTGACCTAAATTCATACTACGCAATGTAAACACCAAATAATCCCGATCGATACATCCCGTGGGATATGTAGTTATGAATGCATTATCAGTTACCCACGCTTTAGGCTCTGTTATATAAACACTTCCACAATAATAACCGACACGGCCAATTACAACGGTTTCTTTATCAACAAGATACTTGTTGTGATATCCAGTTATTCCATTTCCCCCATAGACAGGTATTTTTCCGGGCTTCATTTCTTTTGATGTAAGGGACTTCCCAGATTCTACCTTCACCAAATAACCAAGACGAACCCATGTCCAAGATTCTGGCAAATCAAATGGTATTTCATCATCGATGCAGCGCTCCACACCGTCTAACTTCTCATAATGAGAACTTTACAAAGCAGAATTGATTATCTTATTAATCTTTCCTACAGATGTAAGAATTCTTTTCTGTTCATTTACTGGTGGGACTGGAATAAAGAAGTCCATTAGTTTACTTGCACTTAGTCCTTCTCGTGACACTCCTACTTGTACATCCATGATTAAATTCTGTATATAAGGTGATGTTAAGACAGCGTGAATCCAATAGCGCATATCTGGCTTGATTAGACGAATGATCATAACATGCTGGTTAACATTCCCGATATCAAAGTCTTCAGGAACCACCGCACATCGTCCGATAGAACCTCCGGTAATATTTAGTAGAATGTCTTGTGGACATACAACGCTTCCTAACTTTTTAGAGTTTATTTCCTCTGTAATATAGACGATGTCACCTAATCGCAGACCATCATCATATACATTTTGTGATCTTATAAACTTGACCCCTTTTTCTACATAAACGCTACGGCCACCTTGAGGAGTGCTACCTGCTCCAATTTTACTTGTAAGATTTCTTAAACGGCTCCAAGCCCATCCGCTTGGCAAATCAAACGGAAGATCATCATCAATTTGGATATCTTTGGTATCGCACTTTTCATAATGAGAATTATCCCTTCTGAAAATGACAGATTCATGTTTATCCTTCTTTATTTTTCCCTCTTTAACCAGTCGTTGCTTCTCCATCCGGATACGCTCCAGAAGGATTTCAGCAGGCTCGTCTGACGGATCTTGTGGTACTAGTTTCCCTTGTACCGCCCATTGAAGAATAGACTTCTTCAGGGTTTCTGGGAAGGTTTCGTTCAATTTTGTGATTTTCGTTACAGCATCATTGTATTCAGCAAGATAAGGTTGAAGGTTATCTATTTGTTGAATAATCCGATGTTGCTCGTTTAGTGGTGGCAGTGGTACAAAAAATTGCTCTAGACTTTTAGCTGCAAGGTTTGGCTGAGCAGTTCCATTATCATATTTTTTGATTTCAGAGGAAAAAAGCGGAGAATCCAGCCATAGCATAATATACTCAGCTAAAATCTCTTCACATGAATGGCAACGTAATATAACGAGAGAAGATGCAATAGCGCCCTTATCAAATGGGTATCTCCCATGCTTCCCCAATGAGCCACGAATGCAAACAACGACATCCCCCTTTTTTAATTTGCCATTTCCAAGTTTGTCGTATTGTGCTTCTGTCATACAAAGCAAACGATCATCAGCAACTACAGTCCTGCCGTCCAGATTTATAGCACTAATAAATGGGATTCCCGTAGAAGATAACGTTGACTTTGCAGGGTAATTTTTTCCACGATCTCCGTTGAGGATAGAAAAAATATGTGAAAGTCGTACCCATTCCCAGCTATCTGGTATATCAAACGGAACTTCATCCGCAATACATACAGGCTCATTTTTCCCGACTTTCTCATAAGGCAAATTATCGGCACCACGGAAGATGACAGAAGGGTTCTTTTCCTTTTTGATTTTCTTTTCTTTTATCAGCTGTTCTTTCTCCGCACGGATGCGCTCCAGCAGGACACTGGCAGGTTCATCATTAGGATCTTGCGGTACCAGCTTGCCCTGTACGGCCATCTGCAGAATGGAATTTTTTAATTGTTGTGCTGTCATTCGGCTGTATCCTCCGTTAAATCAATTCCCAGAATATCTGTGATCTGAGCCAAGATGCGATCTATGTCAGCATTCAGGCTGGCACGTTTTTCTTGGTATTGCTGGATCAGTTCTTTTGGTGGCAAGATTTCTTCTTCCTCATGTGGGTAGCCACAGAGGTCAATATTATAATTACGGGCAGCAATTTCTTCCACAGTGTATTTCTTAGCTTTGTCGAATCCATCGACTGATATTTCTTTACGGTCATTCCACCACTCGATAGCAGGAGCGAAGTGTTCCAGCTTCATAGGTTTCGTTTTTGAGAAATTCTTGTAACCTTCTGGCATATCCAGGCGATAGAACCAAGTTTCCTTAGTCGGGCCGGTATGATCGAAGAACAAGATATTAGTGGTGATCGAAGTGTATGGCGCAAATACGCTGTGCGGCATTCGGATTATAGTATGCAAATTGAATTCGCTCATAAGTTTTTCTTTGATTGCCATCTTAGCATTATCTGTCCCGAATAAGAATCCGTCTGGCAGGATAATGGCGCACCGCCCATTCTTTTTCAACCTGTACATGATTACGGTCATAAAAAGATCTGCAGTTTCACTGCTTCGGAGTTCAGCAGGGAAATTCTGCTTTACAGCATCCTTTTCGTTACCGCCGTAAGGAGGATTCATAAGAACTATATCGAAACGGTCGGATTCTTTGTAATCACGAACATTCTTCTCCAGAGAATTGCCATGTATAATCTTTGGATTATCAATATCGTGTAATAGCATATTAGTGGCACAAAGCAAAAACGGGAGAGCCTTTTTTTCAATGCCGTATACAGAATTGCTGTATATGGTTCGATCCTCAACGGTTTCGACCTGTTTATCCAGAACTTTAAGTGCAGAGGTCAGGAAGCCACCTGTTCCACAAGCAAAATCTGCGATGGATTCTCCAAGTTTAGGCTGGATCATCTGAACCATAAAGTCTGTTACGGCACGTGGTGTGTAAAACTCACCGGAGTTACCAGCGCTCTGGAGACTCCGCAGGATAGTTTCATAGATTTCTCCAAAGGCATGGCGATCTTCATATTCTTCAAAATTGATCTCATCGATGACATTGATCACCTGTCTTAAGAGGATACCGTCCTTCATATAGTTGTTGTTGTCTTCAAAGGCAGTACGGACGATAATTTGGCTCATAGGCGTGTTTTCATCAATCTCAATAGCCTTAAGCTGCGGAAAGAGTTTGTTATTGACGAAGTCCAAAAGCGCATCACCGGTGAGGGCCTTACCGTCTTTATTATCTACGGCCCAGTTTCGCCAACGCAGTTCTTCTGGGATGATCGATACATAATCGTCATTGTAAAATTCCCAGATTTCCTCTTTGGCATCATAGACTTTAAGAAACAGAATCCACACCATCTGCTCAATTCGCTGTGCATCACCATTAATGCCAGCATCGTTTCTCATAATATCTTGAAGTCTTTTTACAAGATTATTCAAACTCATTTTGCTTTCTCCTTATGCTGCGTATATTTCCCCTTGTAATTCATGAATAGCCTTTAAATATCCGGCTTTTCCACCGAACAGTTTCGCAATTTTCATAGGGGTGCCAAACTGCCGGAATGGATCATTGGAGAGGATCTCCAAGTTGTCAATATCCCGGATACCGTCATTCATGTATTTATCCAACAGTGCTGATAACACATCCTGTGCTAAGCCGGAATATTTATAGAGATAACCACGTTTTTTTACATTGTTTACACGCTCGGCTTTGGTGAGAGGGGCCTTATCATATGCGATGTGGCAGATCAGGTCAAAATCGTCAATATCTTTTTGACCGGAAGCCTCCCGCAGCGCTTCAAGTAATACACCACGTTCCTGCAGTTCATCAATAATGGCTTGCTTTCGCTGCTCACCGTTCCATGCACGTAAGAAAGAATCCAAAGTGGCATATTCTCCGAGAATGTTTTTCTTGGAGTAATCCGTTACACTTTCCGTGATTAATTTCCCGTCTTTATCGTAGTATTGAACTCGTTCGTTCAATACTCTGACTTCCACACCTCTGACACGGAATTTATGTCTCTTCTCTGGTGGATCATTTCCTTCATCACCAGATGGAATCGTAGGAGGTGTAAGGGGAATGTCTGGTTCCACGGGTGGTTTGTCAGGATCATCTATAGGATCGTCTATGACAGAAATAGGATCGCCGTCAAAATCAGGATCTGCAAAAAGGCGGCAAGCGTTACGGAAATCCATAATTGTAAAATATTCTTTGCCATAATCTGGTTTCAATCGTGTTCCACGGCCTATGATCTGTTTGAATTCGGTCATGGAATTGATATTATTGTCCAACACAATAAGGCGGCAAGTTTTACAGTCCACACCCGTTGTCATCAGTTTTGAAGTGGTAACGATAACCGGATAAGTGCTGTCTTCTGCGATAAAATTGTCCAGCTGGGCCTTGCCTTCAGCATTATCTCCTGTAATACGCATTACGTATTTAGGATTCTGTGCTACCAGATCGTTATTTTCGTTTACCAACGCTTGTCGCATTCTTTCTGCATGGTCAATATCTACACAGAAAACAATGGTTTTCGCAAAGCGGTCATTTTCCTTTAAGAAGCGAGTAATACGCTTGGCAACCGCAATGGTACGATCATCAATGACCAGCGTTTTATCATAATCTTTGGTGTTGTATTCACGATCCTCGATTTCGTAACCATAGATATCTTTCTGACCTGCAAGCGGACGCCAACCTTCCAGATCTTTGTCCAGACCTACACGGAGAACCTTGTATGGTGCCAGAAAGCCATCATCAATACCTTGCTTCAGGCTGTATGTATAAATAGGTTCGCCAAAATAGTTGATGTTGGATACTTCCTTCGTTTCTTTAGGCGTGGCCGTAAGACCAATTTGTGTAGCATTAGAGAAGTATTCTAATATTTTACGCCAGCGAGAATCTTCCTTTGCCGATCCTCTATGACACTCATCGATCACAATCAGGTCGAAAAAGTCCGGTTTGAACGCACGGAACGGTTCTTCATTCTCATCTCCGGCAAGTTGCTGATAAAGAGAGAGGTATATTTCATAAGAACTATCCAGTTTTTTCCCTTCGATTTTGGTCATGACTCTTGCAAAGGGTTTAAAATCCTGTTGCATGGTTTGATCCACCAGTACATTTCTATCAGCCAGAAACAGAATCTTACGCTTTGTACCAGATTTCCAAAGACGATGGATAATCTGGAAAGCTGTATATGTTTTGCCGGTACCGGTGGCCATGACGAGCAAGATACGGTTCTGGCCACGTGCGATAGCGTCAACAGTACGGTTGATGGCGATTCTCTGATAATATCGTGGTGTTTTGTCACCCGGTTTAAAATAGTATGGTTCCGTGATCAACTTTTCCTGATCAGGCGTAATCTGTTCCATATTTTTATAGCGCTTCCATAAGTCTTCTGGGGAAGGGAATTCATCCAGTGATATTTCCCGTTCCTTTCCGGTTTTCATATCGTGTTCAAGAAAACCATCGCCATTGGAACTATAAACGAATGGAACATCTAAACATTCAGCGTATTCTATGCCTTGCTGCATACCGGCACCAACACTATGCTTATTGTCTTTTGCTTCAACAATGGCAAGCGGAAGGTTGGGACGGTAGTAGAGTAGATAGTCTGTTCTTTTACGCTTTCCTCTTGCAGTTACATTTCCTCTTACGATGACACGGCCATCGGTAAAATTATATTCCAGCTTGATTTGCTTAAATTTATCCCAGCCAGCCGCTTCGATAGCAGGAGTGATGAATTGCAGCTTGATGTCCTCTTCGGTCATTTCATGTTTTTGCATTAATTCACTCATAATAAAACCTCCTGATTCCGATAACTGAAGATTATCGGAAGTTATTGGGAATAAAGAGGGCTAAGATGCGCCTCTGAATTTTTTATAATAAAGGTTCAGTCTGTATTATCCGGAACAAGTTCCATAATATCACCAAAGTCTACATTCAGAGCCGTACAGACCCGGATTAAGACGTCAAGGCTTACATTTTCGTCTTTTGCCAGTTTGGAAATGGAGTTGGAAGAAAGAGAAGCCATTTTTGCAAGTTCCCCTTTCTTTATTTCCCGGTCGATCATTAATTTGAACAATTTTTTATAGCTTACTTTCAATGGAACACCTCCAAAGGCGTGATTTTCTTTAATTATATCAAAACTTCTCTATATCCACAATATAATCTTGGCGTTTGCAAAGAAAATTGAGACGTTGACAAATAGAACATATGTTCGTATAATATAGTCGTCGCTACAGTAGGAATCGTTGATATGAAATTATAAAAGATTAAACAGATACTTTCCCTTGCGTTTAATCTTGGTTGGGAGGCATGATGATTAATGGAATGCGAAATAGGATCAAAAGCCTTCATCATTGAAAGCAATCGAATTATTCGAGAAGTAACCATAGTTCGTAAAAACTCAGATTTTTATGTGGTTCGGTTCGACAGCAATGGGTGCATCCAATTACGGAAAAGTCGGGTATTCTCATCAGAAGAAGCTGCAAAAGAACATCTTTCAAAGAATAAGTATATTTCTCAGACACGATGCGGATGAGAGAGTAGGCGGTGGGGAAAATCGGATTTTAAGAATCGTAGTGTTGAAATTATCATTAACAAACTACTAAATATCCGAAAATGCTTAATTCTAAAAAATATGATTGTTGTATGACTGTTGATCTATTTGCAATTCTTGTAGAATTATGTGTTTTGTTATAAAATTCTTATATGGTAGGAAGTATAATAATATAATCTTTTTTGTTCTATCGATTAAGTAGGAAATGAGGAATTTGAGAGATCGTTATTGTATTGTAGGAGGGTGTTTATAATGGACAATATAGCAAGGATTGATATTAAGATCCCTGATGTAACTGCAACTTTTGTGGGAACAAAAGAAATAGACGGCTTTGCCAATGTACTTAATGATTTTCCGGAGGCTAAGGAAGTTCGTATCTTAACATATAGTAATATAGGCGGTAAAAGTAATAAAGCGAAAAGGCTAAGAGAGTTATCTCCTGAAACAAATGTACATATTGTAATTGCATTGCCAGGGTTATATCAAAAGGGAGATAATGTGTATTCGGTAGGAGATATTGCAACGAAACTGAATAAAATTAAAGATCTATTTGATCTAAAACTATATGCCGGAAAAAATGTTGAAATATCGGTATGTTTTAAAAATCATGCAAAATTAATTGGCACAGAGAATATTCTTTATATTGGTTCAGCAAATTATTCAGATTTTAGTCATAAGAATTATGAAGCCGGGATGATTATAAGGGACAAGGAAGTTATTAGAAAAATATACGATGAATTTTTTGATGAAATTATTGCTGTCCGGTATTATGGGGATGGGTATGATGATATTAGATTGGAATTATTAGCAGTAATGGATGCACTAATTGACCTAGATTTATATATTGATGAATTCGTAGAATTTTTCGATGAAAGAGCTGAAAATATAGAAAATATACAAGGACTTAATACGATACTTTTCAGCATGATAAAGGATTTAGTAAAGAAATTGGAATCATATGAAGAAAACCTGATAGAGGATGTGCTTAATGAGATAATAGATATACAAGACATGCTGAGTACAGTAATGATCAATATCGATAATGCATTTGATTCAGATTATGATAAAGGTATAGAATATTTTGCTAATTACTATGAGAACAGTCATATGGAAAAAATGGGTGTTTACTGCTCAGATGCATGGATTGATGAAAATACGCCGTATATTCCATTGTATGAAGAACCCTTAGAAGATCAAATTAGTTACATTGAGGATTACTGGAAAGATAAATTGCAAAACAAACCCGAAGTTATAGAAACAAAAAATATAGTCCGAGACTCTTATAAAAAGGTGAAAGAACTTATTTCTATATTCCAAAAATCTTCTTTTGAATTATTTGAATTAGAACTTATTAAAGTGGGAACTGATAAAAATGCGTTGAAATAAGAAAGATAAGAATCCTTCTAGGCTGACTCTTAAGCAACTTTCCTTTGCGAGCCGGCGATAGGTATTATATCATGTAGGAACGCTATTCTTATGAAGTGGTTTTCTGATCGTTACTCAATTTTTTGCTATGTAAAAATTTATAAAATCCGTTGACAATTTATAGCCATTTGTCTATAATAAATTACGCAGATATGCGTAATTGGCGTAAATGGTAAAAAATGCGTAAAATCTGCGCCATACCAAGAAGGAGAATACGATCATGAAAGATGAGAACATGAGGTTTGGAGCATATATAAAATCCAAACGGCTAAAAGATGAAAGAGAACTTACATTAAAGGATATGTCACAGGTGCTGGGGTTATCTCTGAGTATGCTTAGTGATATTGAGCAGGGGCGCCGTAAACCATTTGGAAGTGATAAAATCGAAATGTTCTGCGAATATTTGCATCTGACGAATGCTGACAAAGCACTCATGTATGACCTGTCTGCGAAAGAGACTGGAGATATCCCATCTGATTTAGATGATATTATGATGCACTCGGAAGTCGGTAATATGGCTCGGATGGCTTTGCGTATGACAAACGCTGGAGTCGCTAATGAAGAGGACTGGAAGCAGTTCATCCGAAATATTGAAAAAAAGCGAGGTAAACAAATTGATTGAATTTCATTGTAACTGTCGACATAAAGATCAAACCCCCATTGTAACTGATATGGAGATACAGGATTATGCGGAGGCTGTCCTTCAGGATTATAAACCTAAATTACTGAAGGAACCGGGGAGAATCAATGCTGTGCATTTTCTGGAAAGTTATCTTGGGGTGACTGTAGATTATCAGGATATTTATTATGAAGAGAACACCAGCCCAATTGCGGGTGCTACTGTGTTTAATGATGATAAGGTTCTGGTATTCGATCGTGAAAATATGTGTGTCAGACCCATTGAAGTTTTTGCAGGGACAATTCTTATTGATAATGACACCATGAAAGATGGAAAAGAAGGATTTGCACAGTTCACGCATTTGCATGAAGGCGGGCATTACTTGATCCATCCGGCTGTATATCGCAGAATGGACAATCAGATTACATTGTTTGATATGGGCATGCCGGACAGACCTGGTAGCCATGTAGTGTCCTGTAAAAGAAGTGCAATCTGTGGCCAGAGTGAAAGAAAATGCAGATTCTCAACGCAGGAGGAGTTTAGGGAACATCAGGCAAATACTTTTGCAGCGGCGTTAGCGATGCCACGTCAGACATTTGTTCCCTGTGCCAAGGAAATGATCCGTTCTGCCGGGTTTAGAGATGGCATATGGGTAGAATCTGAAAGAGAAATGGACTGGGATGATATGATTCTTCTACCCGACATCTTAGGTAAGCTGGCAGAAATTTATGGGGTATCAAGAACGGCAGCAAAAGTCCAGCTAAAGCGCCAGAATATCCTGATGACGGAAAATGAATATCAGCAGCTGCATAGCCAGCTTGCTGTAGCCTTCTGATGTGAACACGGTAGCCTGCTTCATTGAAACAGGAAACGGGCTACTGTTTTTTTTTTTTTGGTGTTACGCAAAATGGCGTAAAAAGCGTAATATATTCGGGAGGTTTTATAAGTGAAAAAGAATTTTTTTATTCATCTGGTTTGCCCTTACTGCCATAGAGGTGAAGCATTAGCAGACGGGAAAGCAAAAGTTAACATTTCGTTAGTATGTCCCAAATGCGGCGGCTATTATACGGCGGATCTTGAGACGATGAAAACAGAACGATCAAAAGCCTGTCGTAGGACGGGAAAATAAGAAGTTTTACTGACTGACCACCGGGGCGAATGCCACCACATAGGCCGGAGTAAGGCTGTATTCGTACAGCGTTGCTCTGGCCTTTTCTTATTACGGAGTGAGTAATCGTTATAAGAAAAGGGAGGAGAGAAAAAGAGAATATATCACTAAGAAAAATTTAGCAAAACTTTTTTAAAGCGGAAATTAGGCTTCCGGTTTAACTTTTATTATTTGAATCACAGAACGGATAAGAAGGAGGTGAGCAAGAAATGGCAGCAATGGAACGGCGTGAAGCCATTCTGGACGTGTTGTGTCAGAGAAAACACGATCAGATAAAAAATCTGGCTAAAGAGTTCGATGTATCTGAGCGTACTATTCGCACGGATATTGAAGCCCTTTCTTGCTCATACCCGATTGAGACTGTACGTGGTCGTTATGGTGGTGGAGTAAAGATAGCGGAAGGGTACCGCCGAGATCGAAAAATTCTATCATCGAAACAAGTAGCGTTGCTTAAGCGGTTGGCCACCGATCTTGAAGGACAAGACCTTGAGACCATGAATAGTATTCTTACGTCTTTTAGTCCGCACTGTTAATTTTACGGGAACACCCCCGAATGATTATGAAAGGTAAAGGTGAATGATGATGAAAAAAGTTTTTATTTGTTCTCCCTATCGTGGCGATGTTGAGAGAAATGTAGCACTTGCGAAAGCCCATGCACGATTTGCAGCCCGTTGCGGGTACTGTCCTGTGGTTCCGCATCTGATGTATCCACAGTTTCTGAAGGATTCCGATCCGGATGAACGGATTCTCGGAATTACCCTGGGCGTAGAACTGATGAAGATCTGCGATGAAGTTTGGATCTTTGGAAGCACCATCAGTAATGGGATGGCGTTTGAATTGGAACATGCCAGCAAGCTGGGAATTCCGGTTCGTCTTTATTCCGATGATGGTAGTCGGATTTATCCGGAAACCATGATGATTGATGACCGCATTACAGATGCATTCCGTCAGGCAGTTTATAAGCTGAGATTTGTGTAAGAAAGGATGTCACATATGAATGAAATTTATAAGACCCTTGCAGAAGGGTATGAAAAGCTGGCCGCTGGCTACCGTGCTTTGGCAAAAGACCAGAAGGATGGAAAAGCGGTAGTAGAGGAACCTGCAACTCAGACAGAACCGGAAAAGAAGCCGATTGCCATTGAGGATGTCAGGGCGGTACTGGCTGCCAAGACACAGGCCGGGAAGCGTAGAGAAGTGAAGGAACTTCTTCTGAAATACGATTCCGGGAAACTTTCTGGCGTGAAGCCGGAAAACTATACGGCACTTTTGGCCGATGCGGAGGCGCTCTGATGGGCGCTCACGCACGGTTCTCTCCCTCGGCAGCAAACCGTCTGATCCATTGCCCTCCCTCTCTGGTGCTGGTAGAGGCATTTCAGGAGGAAGAGAGTCCGTATGCAGCGGAAGGATCTGCTGGCCATGCACTGGCAGAACACCTGATTAAAAAGCACCTGAAACAACAGACCCGCCGCCCGGTATCGGATTACTATTCCGATGACCTGCTGGAAGCGGTGGACGATTACGTCAGTTTTGTGATTGGCGTGATCGAAGAAGCGAAAAGGCAGTGTGTCGATCCGGTTTTCTCCGTGGAACAGAAGGTGGATATCTCTGATTATGTACCGGACTGTTTTGGCACGGCGGATATGGTGATTGTGACGGACAAGCTGGTACACATCATTGACCTGAAGCTGGGAAAGGGTGTTCCGGTGTATGCGGAGAAGAATCCACAGCTGATGATCTACGGGCTTGGCGTGTTGGAGATCGCAGAGATGTTGTTCCCGGTGGAGATGGTACGCCTGACTATCTTTCAGCCAAGACTTTCCAATTCCAGCACTTGGGAGATTACTCCAGAGGAACTGAAAGCGTGGGGCGATGAGGTACTTCGGCCCGCCGGGGAATTGGCCCTGAAGGGCGAGGGCGATTTAAGTGCTGGAAGCTGGTGCCGATTTTGTAAAGCAAGGTTTACTTGCAGGCAGAGAGCCGAGGAAAATCTGAAGCTGGCCCAGATGGAATTTAAGGAGCCTGCGCTTCTTACAGATGAAGAAATAGCGAAAGTATTGAAGCAGGCCGATGAACTTTCCAAATGGGCGGCCGATGTCTATGCCTACGCACAGGATCAGGCCATTGTCCATCACAAACAGTGGAAAGGCTTCAAGCTGGTGATGGGAAAGAGCAACCGGAAATACACCTCAGAAGAGGAAGTGGCGGCTGCCGCAAAGGCCGCAGGCTACACCGATATTTATAAGCATACCCTGATCGGGGTTACTGATATGGAGCGTCTGATGGGGAAAAAGGAATTTGCCCGTATCCTCGGCGCTCTGGTGTACAAGCCCGCTGGGAAAATAACGCTTGTGCCGGAGTCGGACAAGCGAGAAGCCATTCAAACATCAACCGCAGAAGCGGATTTTCAGAAGGAGGACTAAACCATGTCTAAGAATATGAACCCTACAAAAGTAATCGTACCCTGCCGTTTTTCCTACCTGCACTGCTGGGAGCCGGATTCCGTCAATGGCGGCGATCCCAAGTACAGTGTCTCGGCGATCATTCCGAAGAGCGATACGAAAACCATAAATGCTATCAAGGCCGCCGTGGAGCAGGCCAAGAAGGATTCTATCTCCAAATGGGGTGGAAAGATCCCGGCTAATCTGAAGCTTCCGCTGCGTGACGGGGATATTGACCGTCCGGATGACGAAGCCTATGCAAATAGTTACTTCTTCAATGCGAACAGCCGTCAGGCTCCGCAGGTGGTGGACTCCTATGTACAGCCGATTCTGGATCAGAGCGAAGTGTACTCCGGCTGTTATGGAAAGATCAGCGTGACCTTCTATGGATATAACTCTAATGGAAATCGTGGGATTGCTGCCGGACTTGGCAATATCCAGAAACTCCGTGACGGAGAAAGCCTTGGAGGACGCACAACCGCAGCAGAAGATTTTGAGACAGAAGAGGACGAGGATTTTCTGGCTTAATTGATCAAAGGCAGAGTGGGAGAAATCCTCTCCCCTCTGCCATACATAAACAAATGCCCCCGCTCGTCTGGCTATATTCGGCAATGAAGCGAAAGCCGGAAGCGGGGGACTTATCCTTCGATTATTTCATGAGCCCACTGTATCTGCGGCCTCTGTCAACAAGACTATTATACTACAGTCCACTTGAGTATGGAATACCGTAAATAAAAAAATTTAGCGCAACTAAGGAGGGAGCTTTTATGCCGATCCTGTCGATAGATATTGAAACTTATTCTGATGTGGATCTGTCCAAATGTGGCGTGTATGCCTATTCCGACAGTCCGAACTTTGAAATCTTACTTTTTGCCTACGCTTTTGATGAGGAACCAACCCAGATTGTGGATCTTGCCTGTGGAGAGCGGCTTCCGGAGAGGGTACTGACTGCCTTGGAAGATCCGGCGATCACAAAAGCAGCATTCAACGCACAGTTTGAGCGTACCTGCATCTCCAAGTATCTGGAACGGAGACTTTCTCCTTCTGGATGGCAGTGTACGGCTGTCCAGTCTGCCATGTTGGCCCTTCCTCTGTCTTTGGATAGCGTTGGTGAGGTGTTGAATATACAGAGGAAAAAGCTGAAGGAAGGCGTTGACCTTGTCCGGTTTTTCTCTATGCCCTGTAAACCCACGAAGGCTAACGGCGGCCGGACACGAAATCGTCCGGAGGATGCGCCGGAAAAATGGGAACGGTTCAAAACCTATTGTATCCGGGATGTGGATGCGGAGCGGGAGATCCGGCAGAAGTTGTGGAAGTTTCCCATCCCGGAAGCGGAGATGGAACTGTACCGGATGGATCAGGAGATCAATGACCGGGGCATTCTGGTGGATCAGCAGCTGGTGGAGAATGCGGTTCTTTGTGACAACCAGTATCGGGAAATGGTCACGGCAAGAGCCTATGAACTGACCGGGCTTTCGAATCCCAATTCCCCGCTGCAGATCAAGGGTTGGCTTGCCGAACATGGCGTGGAAGCGGAAAAGCTGGATAAGAAAACGGTCAAAGGTTTGCTTACAGAGACGGATGGAGAAGTGCTGGAAGTGTTGAAACTCCGGCTTTTGATGGCGAAGACCAGCGTGAAAAAATATGAAGCCATTGAACGTTCTGTTTACTCGGATGGCCGGGTGCATGGATTGCTCCAATTTTATGGAGCGAACCGCACGGGGCGCTGGGCCGGACGTTTGGTACAGGTACAAAACCTCCCCCAGAACCACATCCCGGATCTGGAACTTGCCCGCAGTCTGGTAAAAGAGCAGCGGTTTGAAGATCTGGATCTGCTTTATGAGTCCACCCCGGAAGTATTGTCGGAACTGATCCGGACAGCCTTTGTACCAAAACCCAGATGCCGGTTTATCGTGGCAGACTTTTCCGCAATCGAGGCAAGGGTGCTGGCGTGGTTTGCCGGGGAGCAATGGCGGCTTCACACCTTTGCGGAAGGCGGGGATATCTATTGCGCTTCCGCATCGAAGATGTTCGGCGTCCCGGTAGTGAAGCATGGTGTGAACGGACATTTGAGGCAGAAGGGAAAGATTGCCGAGTTGGCGTTGGGATACGGCGGCGCTGTCGGGGCGCTCACCTCAATGGGCGCTCTGGATATGGGAATGCAGGAAGAAGAACTGCAGCCGCTGGTGAGCCAGTGGAGGAATTCCAATCCCCATATCACAAAGTTCTGGTGGGATGTGGACGCAGCGGCAGTAAAGGCTGTGAAGGAGCGGACGGAGGTAGTTCTGGGAAACCTGTGCTTTACTTACCGCTCCGGCATTTTATTTGTCACCCTTCCCTCCGGCCGGAAGCTGTCCTATATCAAGCCCCGGATGACCCAGAACCGGTTTGGCCGGGAGAGTCTTTCTTATGAGGGTGTCGGGGAAAGTAAAAAGTGGATGCGGATCGAAACCTATGGCCCGAAGCTGGTGGAGAATATCGTGCAGGCTACGGCTCGTGACCTTCTGGCGTTGGCCATGCTCCGGATCAGAAATAGAGGGTTTGAAATCGTCATGCACGTCCACGATGAAGCGGTGTTGGAAGTCCCAGATGGTGTCTCCGGGGTAGAAGAAATCTGCCAGATCATGTCGGAACAGCCGGATTGGGCAGCGGGCCTGCCTCTTCGTGCGGACGGTTACGAGTGTGCGTTTTATAAAAAAGATTAGAGGAGGATGCGCTATGGGGATCAGTTATAAGAATGGATCAGGCTGTCCTGACCCGACAGCCTATTATGCCGTACAGCATATGGAAGCGGAAGAAAAGAGGTTACACATCCGGTATCCGACCGGGCAGATGGTTTTGGAAATCGAGCGTTTCTTCCCCTGTACCGTTGCAAAAGCAAAGAAACTCTCGCCGCTGATCCGGCGGTACTGTGAAAAATCAGAAAAAGAAAAGCTGCGGCAGTTTCTGGTAAAACAGGAGATCAATTACCGCTCCCGGATAAAGGCGTATCAGAACCGGGAGAAAAAGACGGAAGATGAATCGGAAAAGCGTGAACTGCAGCGCTGTATCCGGGAGTGTGAAAGGATACTGCGGAGGATAAAAAGAAACATGGAAATCTTGATAGAGGAGGGAACCGTATGATCAGGCTGAGTATTGGTAACTCCAGAATGGAGAAACACTGGAACCTTGTGGAAATGGAATTGTCTGAGTTTCGAGACCGGATCTCCCATACCCGGCGGACGGCCGAGACGGTGGAGCAGTACCGGAAGCTGGGGAAAGCGAAGCAGGATGAGATTAAGGATGTGGGCGGGTTTGTCCTTGGCACATTAAAAGGCGGCCGAAGGAAGAAGGACTGTGTCCTTACCCGGTCGGGCCTGTCGCTGGATATGGACTATGCGACAGAAGATATTATCGATCAGATCGAGATGTTCTTTTCCTTCCAGTGTTATGTGTACTCCACCCATAAGCACACACCGGAAAAGCCGAGGCTCCGTCTTATTATCCCTCTGTCCCGTGAAGTGATGCCGGATGAATACTGCGCCGTCTCCAGAAAAGTTGCGGAAGAGATCGGGATTGAACTTTTTGATGATACCACCTACGAACCGAGCAGGCTGATGTACTGGCCTTCCACCTCTTCCAATGGAGAGTTCGTGTTCCGGGAGATCACGGGAGATCTGCTCGATCCGGATGCGGTTCTGGCAAAATATACGGATTGGCACAACACAGCAGAGTGGCCCGTTTCCAAACGGCAGCAGACTATTGTCCGCCGGGATATGAAAAAGCAGGCCGATCCTTTAGAAAAACCGGGCATGGTGGGAGCCTTCTGCCGTGCTTACTCTATTACAGAAGCAATCGACACCTTCCTGACCGATGTGTATAAACACAGCGCCATGTCTGGCCGGTACGATTACATCCCCGCTGACTCACAGGCAGGTGTTGTGATCTACGAAGACCGTTTTGCCTACAGCCACCATGCCACCGATCCGGCCTGCGGGAAGCTGATGAACGCATTTGATGTTGTCCGTATCCATAAATTTGGAGCCTTGGACGCAAAAGCAAGTGAGGATACCGATCCGGCGAAGCTGCCATCCTTTAAGGCCATGCAGGAATTTGCCCTCCAAGATCAGCGGGTGAAAGAGCAGCTGGCAAAGGAGCGGACAGAGGCGGCGCAGGCGGAGTTTACGGAAGAAGACGGCGAAAACTGGCAGACCCTTCTGGAACTGGATAAACAGGGAAAAGTGAAAGATACCCTGACGAATATTGCCCTCATTCTCCGGTACGATCCGAAGCTGAAGAACATTGTCTTCAATGAATTTAAAAGCATGGTGGACGTGATCGGCCCGCTTCCGTGGCGGCAGGTGAAGCCCGGCTGGGGTGATACCGATATCTCCTGTGCCAAGCTGTATTTTGAGCGTGTCTATGGGATCTGGTCACCGACCAAGTTTAAGGATGCCCTTCTTGCAGTGGTGTCTGCGGAGCGGCTCTATCATCCCATCAAAGAATATTTCTCCACCCTGCAGTGGGATGGGACAGAACGATTGGATACGCTCCTGATCGACTATTTGGGTGCGGAAGATACACCCTATGTCCGGGCGGTTACCAGAAAGACTTTCACCGCTGCGGTAGCCAGAGTGTATGAGCCGGGGATCAAGTTCGATTCCATCCTTGTGCTGAACGGCCCGCAGGGAATCGGGAAATCCACTCTTTTTGCCCTATTGGGGAAGGAGTGGTATTCGGACAGCCTCTCCATTTCCGATATGAAAGATAAAACTGCCGCCGAGAAGCTGCAGGGATACTGGATTCTGGAACTGGGAGAGTTGGCCGGGATCAAGAAGGTGGACGTGGAGACCGTGAAATCTTTTGTCACCAGAACCGATGATAAGTTCCGGCAGTCCTATGGTGTGGCTGTGGAGAGCCATCCCAGATCCTGCATCATTGTGGGAAGCACAAACTCCGAGGGTGGTTTCCTTAGAGATATCACCGGGAACCGGCGTTTCTGGCCAGTACACGTGTCAGGGCATGGCAGGTTCCACCCGTGGGAGCTGCAGGAGGTGGATCTGATCTGGGCGGAGGCGCTGGAACGCTACCATAACGGTGAAGAACTGTATCTGAAGGGCCGGGTGGCAGCGGACGCCTATGTGATGCAGCAGGATGCGATGGAGTCCGATGATCGGGAAGGCGTAATCGCAGAGTATCTGGAGACGCTGCTTCCTGCGAACTGGGATCGGATGGATCTGTACCAGCGGAGAAGTTTCCTTGGCGGCAGCGAGTTTGATGGTGCGCCCACGGCGGGAACAGTGCGCCGGGAGAAGGTGTGTATCATGGAGATTTGGTGCGAGTGCTTTGGAAAAGAGCGGCAGAACCTGAAACGGACGGACTCCTATGAGGTGGAATCCATCCTGATGAAGATCGGCGGCTGGGAGCCGATACAGGGACTCAAAAGCGGGAAAACCCGCTTCCCCCTCTACGGAACGCAGAAGACGTTCGTGCGGAGTAAGGAACAAGAGGACTGACTTGGGAACGTTCCTTTGTATCCTTGCAGGTTTTTGGAACGGGGAACGGGAACAGGCAAAAAGCCTTGAAATTCAAGCGTTTGGCGATAGCCTGTTCCTATGTTCCTAAGAAAAGTCATCTTGAGGATAAAAGATATAAAAATATATAGAAATAGGCACACGTATATGCGTGTACGCACGTATAGGATTTTTAGCACTGGGAACAGCACAAAGGAACAGGAGGAATTTTCGTGAGGGAAAGTATCGTAGAAAAGAAGTTCGCTGCGGAGGTAAAAAAGCGTGGTGGGCTGGCTGTCAAATTCGTTTCCCCCGGATTCAATGGGGTGCCCGACCGCTTGGTTCTCTTCCCCAGTGGAAGGATGGCTTTTGTGGAGTTGAAAGCACCGGGAGAGACCATGCGGCCTCTGCAGCAGTACCGGGCAAGGCAGCTTGCCGCATTGGGCTTTCGTGTTTACACCGTGGATCATACAGAAATGATTGGAGGGATTTTAGATGAGATACAGACCATATAATTATCAGCAGTACGCAGCGGATTTTATTTTGGATCATCCGGTCTGCTGTCTGATGCTGGATATGGGACTTGGGAAAACGGTGATCACGCTTACGGCCTTATGGGAACTGGCACTTGACCGTTTTGATATTGGGAAGATCTTAGTGATTGCCCCGAAGCGTGTGGCCACGGACACTTGGCCGAAGGAACTGAAAAAATGGGAGCATCTGACAGGGCTTACCGCCTCACTGGTGGTTGGGAGTCAGAAACAGCGGGAGGAGGCACTTGATCGTCCGGCGTTTTTATATATCATCAACCGAGAGAATGTCAGCTGGCTGGTGCAGAACCATTGTTGGGATTTTGACACCGTGGTGATTGATGAACTTTCCAGTTTTAAATCCAATCAGGCACAGAGGTTCAAAGCTATGAAAAAGGTACGGCCGCTGGTGAACCGGGTGATCGGTCTGACTGGTACACCGGCTCCCAACTCCCTTCTGGATCTCTGGCCTCAGATGTATCTTCTGGATATGGGACAGCGGCTGGGACGGTTTATCACCGGGTACCGGGAGCGGTTCTTTACACCGGATAAACGGAACCGGGAGATTATTTACAGTTACAAACCCCGTGAGGGAGCAGAAAAGGCAATCTACTCACTGATCTCGGATATCTGCATTTCCATGAAGGCCGTGGACTATCTGGATATGCCGGAATGTATTTATAACCGTGTGGAAGTGGAGATGAGCCGGAAAGAGAGAAGCATCTATGAGGATTTCTGCCGGGATATGGTCGTGCAGATCGGAGAGGAAGAACTGGATGCGGTCAGCGCAGGCGCTCTTTCCAATAAACTTCTGCAGATGGCGAACGGCGCTGTGTATAACGGTGACCGGAAAGTCATCCCCATCCATGACCGGAAGTTGGACGCTCTGGAGGATCTGGTGGAAACGGCCAATGGGAAACCGCTTCTGGTAGCTTACTGGTACAAGCATGATCTTTCCCGGATTCAGGAGAGGTTCCCACAGGCCCGGCGCATTGACACCTCGGAGGATATCACAGATTGGAACAATGGGAAGATCCCGTTGGCCCTGATCCATCCGGCCTCTGCCGGACATGGGTTAAATCTGCAGGAGGGTGGCTGCACGATTGTCTGGTTTGGCCTTACATGGTCACTGGAGCTATACCAACAGCTGAATGCCAGACTCTGGAGACAAGGACAGAAACACACGGTGGTGATCCACCATATCATCACTAAGGATACCCATGACGAGGATGTGATGAAGGCTCTGGAGAATAAAGATATGCGGCAGTCTAGTTTGATAGAAGCTGTCCGTGCAAGGATTGGAGGGTAAGTGATGAGTGAAAGGATAGAAAAAATCATAAAGGAATATCATCGGATGAAGAAGGAGCGAAACTGTCTGGAGCATCAGATCCGGAATTTCAGAGGGATTTCTGAGAAGGAGATGATCGACTCCATGAACTTTCATTCCCCGGAAGGTGAACGGGTTCAGACCAGCAATATTTCCAATAAGCCCGCCTCGATTGCACTGAATTATCATGAACGTATGGAGCGGATCAATCAGGAGTGGTATGAACATCTGGAAAAACAGTATCTGATGCTGGATGAAGAAATCAGGTTCTTTGAGGCGGCGCTGTCAGCCTTAAGTGGCTATCTACCGGAATTTATGGCAGACATGATGGTTAACGGTTGCACGTGGGATTATCTGTGTGAGCATTATCATATCTCCCGGACGATGGTGGCAAAGAACCGCCGGAAAGCGATCCGGGAACTGGAGGAACTGTATGCGCAGCGAGATGCCGAGATGGTGTCCTATATGCTGAGTTAAGGAGGCGAATATGATGGAATGCAGACGAGGCGATATTTATTTTGTGGACTTTGGCAGAGATACTGAGAGTAGCCTGCAGTGCGGTATCCGCCCGGCTCTTGTGGTCAGCAATAACCGGGCGAATGAAAATTCCCCGGTGATTACGGTAATCCCTCTGACAGGGAGAACATATAAAAGGCCTCACTTCCCTACCCATGTGCTGATCCCGAAGACTTCTGGTACCGGACTAGCCAGAAACAGTATGGCGCTGGCGGAGCAGGTCAGCACTATTGACAAGTCTTGCCTCATGGAGAAAAAAGGAAGTGTTACAGATATGGAAATTATGGCTACTGTTACAAAGGCATTACAGATACAGATTGGAGCTGTGGAGAGATATAATTGATTGCTTTACTTTCAGAGATGCACTTGGTATTATAATAGTAAGCTTGGAATATGTATTTAATCTGTTATCTATATAATAATTAGCAAAATAAAGAGATGAAGGGAGAAAAGTATGCCGTATAACTATAAGGGAGATTTATACAAAGGAGAAATTGTTAAAAAATTACAGGACATGGGATATAATGTTAAGAGCGTAAATGCTTTAAATAAGATTATGGAAAAAATGGGATTGTTAGTTCATTATGGTAATGGGTGGGGAACTACTGATAAAGGTGCTAGGTTCTCAATGTGGCATAAAGGTGTATTGAATTCTGATGCATGGCACCCTGAAATTGTTGACGAAATCGTTAAATATTTAAAGAATAACTAGTATTCGATGAACAAAATGCTAAGTTGTATAATTGAAAGGATGGTAGAAATGAAAAATTATACTGTGGCTTCTAAGATTACATTAGGAATATGCTTTTGTTTCATTATTTGTGCTGTGGTAAATGGATTTACTGGATTTATAAATACAAGAATCTCAATTGGTGCAACACTAATCTGCATTATTGGGTTTAGTATAGCCATATTTGCGATTACAATAATGGAGAATGAAAGGCAAAAGAGAAAAGCAAACGAATCTTAAATTGTTCTGCTAATTGGTTTACTAAAGGTGTACTGTTTTTTCAGATCCTCTGTGCTATCATTAGAATTGCCAAAATAAGACGGGGCTTGGAGTGAAAACTTCAGGCCCTTTTTTCGTGGCCGGGCGGGGCTTTATCCTTTCACCCGTCTGTACATAGAAGGGAGTGGAAGCGTATGGATACAGAGAAGATGCGGGCAGCACTGGCATATCTGAAGAAAAAGAAACCGGAACTGACCGTGCAGCAGTACCGCACGATCAAGGGACAGATCCTTGCCGGTGATGAAGACGGTGCGATCCGTGGCATTGACCGGGTGGTGGAACGGAACCGGAAAGGTCGTGGGTACCATGCCACGTAGGCCGAACACCCCGTGCAAGCATCCGGGCTGTGGCAGGCTGGTTCCCTACGGTACCATGTACTGTGAGGAACACAAACCCCTGCACCAACACGACAGGAAGACCACAGCCGAGAAAGGATACGGGAGCCGCTGGCAGAAGGCACGGGCTGTTTACCTGCAGTCCCATCCTCTTTGCGTGAGATGCCTTGCCAAAGGACGTTATGTGAAGGCAACGGTTGTGGATCATATCATCCCTCACCGGGGAGATCGGAAATTGTTCTGGGATCGGGACAATTGGCAGGCTCTCTGTAAATCCTGCCACGATTCTAAAACGATGACAGAGGACAGATATGAGGAATTTCACTACCCGGAGGGGCGGTCGAAATCTCTGTGACTTGTCCCTCAAAAGACCGGCGCCCCCTCAAACGTGAATTTTTGCGAAATTAAAGAGGGGGGATACCTGCCGGGGCGAAGAAAATACGAAAAATTTTTGACAGGCGGCGAGAAAAGATGCGGATTTCCTGCATCTGAGCTGCCTGACAAACAAAATATCATTTGCCAAAAAGTTAAATTTTAGGCTGGGAAACTTATCCGCAAAGGTGGGTTTTCCGGCTTTTTCTTTTGGAACCATTTAGCGAAAGGATGTGAAGCAATGACGGATTTTCAGGCAAAACAGATACGGGAATTACGGCTTAGGGGCGCTGGATATAAATCCATTGCTTCCGCTGTCGGGCTGTCCAGAGATACTGTCCGGAACTATTGTAAAAGCCACGGGCTGGATGGATACGCCTCTGCCCTTGTTTTGAATGTGAAGGAACAGGTGGAAAGTGGGACGGCATGTCTTTGCTGCGGCAAAGAATTAATTCAGCCTTCCACTGGCAGGAAGAGGAAGTTCTGCTCCGATAAATGCAGGCGGGAGTGGTGGTCGGCTCACCCGGAAGCCATTAAGCGTAAGGAAAGCGCTTATTATGAAGCCACCTGCGCTTATTGTGGAAAAACATTCCGGTCATATGGAAATAAGAACCGCCGGTACTGCTCCCATGAATGTTATGTACGGGATCGGTTCTGGCGCAAAGAAGAAGGTCGGGAGCCTTATCTCGGCCCCGCAGATCGCAAGGAGGTACAGGCATGAGTGCGATGGAATGGAAAACTCTGTCCGTGGACGCTCTGCGTCCGGCGGCATACAATCCCCGTAAAAAACTGAAAGCCGGGGATAAGGAATATGAGAAGATTAAAAACTCTATTTTGGAGTTTGGCTATGTGGAACCAATTATCGTCAACTACGATATGACCGTGATCGGAGGCCACCAGCGTCTGACCGTGCTGAAGGATTTGGGATATACAGAAGTTCAGTGTGTCGTGGTTCATATCGAAGATGAGCATAAGGTGAAGGCTCTGAACATTGCCCTGAACAAAATCACGGGTGCGTGGAACGAGCAGCTCCTCGCTGATCTTCTGGTCGATCTGCAGAGCGTGGACTTCAATACGGATCTGACGGGCTTTGAGGCTCCGGAGATTGAGCAGCTTTTCTCCAAAGTCCATAACAAGGACATCAAAGAAGATGATTTTGATGTGGAGCAAGAGTTAAAAAATCCACCAGTCTCTCAGAAAGGTGACATCTGGCTCTTAGGCAGACACCGTGTGATCTGTGGAGACTCCACCCTTCCGGAGACATACACGAAACTCATGGAAGGTCGGAGAGCCAATCTGGTTCTGACCGATCCACCCTACAATGTAAATGTGGAAGAGACCGCTGGTAAGATCCAGAACGACAATATGCCGGATGAGGATTTCTATAAATTCCTATTCGCCGCTTTCGTAAATATGGAACAGAACATGGAGAACGATGCATCCATCTATGTGTTCCATGCGGATTCCAAAGGGTTGATTTTTCGGCAGGCGTTCCATGATGCCGGATTTTATCTGTCTGGCTGCTGTATCTGGAAGAAGAACGCTTTGGTATTGGGACGGTCTCCCTATCAGTGGCAGCACGAGCCATGCCTGTTTGGATGGAAGGTTGGCGGGAAGCATCAGTGGTACTCCGACCGGAAGCAGACCACCATCTGGGAATATGACCGTCCGAAGTCCAGCAAGGATCATCCGACCATGAAGCCGGTGGCGCTGATGGCCTATCCGATCCAGAATTCCTGTATGAGCAACTGCATTGTTTTAGACCCTTTCCTCGGATCTGGCTCTACCCTGATCGCCTGCGAAGAGACTGGGAGGATCTGCTATGGGGTGGAACTGGATGAGAAGTTCTGCGATGTGATCGTAAAAAGGTATCTGGAGAAAGCTGGTTCTGCCGCTCAGGTCTATGTTCTTCGGGATGGTGACAAAATCCCCTATGCACAGATTTCTCAGGACGCAGAGGAAATTCCTTTGTTTTAAATATCTTAGCAAAATGAGAAATAGGACTTGCTATTTTTGCCTTTTAGAGTGATTAATGTACTACCAAAACAAAGGAGGCAAAATCAATGAGGATTGAAACCAAAACTGACAACCGGAGAAAGATGGTGCAGGACATCGCAGAATTTACAGGAGAAGAACTGCACTATGTGGGGCCGCCCACTTTTTCCTACACAGTGGGCCGTCTTACCATTGACCGAGACGGTGTGATCACAAGCGAGACAGAAGAAGGAGAAGATCTCCTGACACAGTTTTTGCAGGAGAAAGGTTATCTGGAAGCCCCTGTGGATGAAGTGAAAATTGAGATTCCGGCGGATACCGGAGATGGGAAATTTCTGCAAAACTTACTTGCCATGATTCACGCACGGGCATACCTGCTCAATCGAATTACCCGGTATGAGACCTTTGTGGTCAGCGATTCCCTGCTGGAAAAGCTGGAGCAACTTCCAGAGGAGAACGCCTACGAAACTTTCCAGACACTTCTGACAGCGGATAGCGAGGGCTTGAAGGGCCTTATGGTGGAAGATGGAAAAGTAACCTTTGCTTTTCCACTTTCGCCTGACAGTGCGAAGAATAAAGCATACGCTGAACTGGCAGCGAAGATCATTAAGAGAGCGAAAGAAGCCAAGAGAGTCAGCGCCACTCCAGTAGTAGAAGAAAATGAAAAATGTTATCTCCGCATCTGGCTGGTACAACTGGGAATGGCCGGTGCAGCGAATAAGGGATCGAGGAAGGCACTGCTGGCTGGCCTGAAAGGCCACACGGCTTTCCGGACAAAAGAGGAGGCAGAAAAATTTAGCATTGCCCAGAAGGAAAAACGTGCGGCTGTGAAAGCCGCCCAGATGGCTGGACAGGAAAGCGAGGCAGTCTGATATGGAAGAAGATATTATTGACCAGCTGTATTTTGGCAGAATCGTCCCTTGGGAAAGACAGGTAGAGAAGCCTCCGGAGATCGAAAAGTACAGCGACCAGATATGTGAAGATATCGAGTATCTTCAAAAGCTGCTGGACGAAGTTGGGAAAAGTGTTTTGGAACGGCTTCTGGATAACAATTCTGAAGTAGAGCGCTTTCAGATAAAAGAGAGTTTCAAATATGGATTCCGACTTGGAATGCAGCTTGCGGCAGCAGGTTTAGACAGCAAAAACCAGCTGTAAAATACACAAATTCTCCCGTGAAAGATTGTGCAGGATATCCCTCAGAATTGACTTGCTATTATCGTCCTTCAGAGCGAATATGTGTACTACCGAAAGGGAAAACAAAGCAAAATGGAGGAAGAAGAAAATGGCAACATTAAAAATCAGAAGACAGGAAGGCTACACAGAAAACATGGAGAATCATTACAAGCTGCCGAACACGACTACGATGGAAAGTCTGCAGATCAAGGTTTCTGCCGGAGAAGGTGCAGTCCTGAAGATGGGCGATAAGGTCTTGGTTACCGACCACGCATGGAAAGGCTTTATTGCAGCCGCTTATGAATTTATTGAAACACCGGAGGAGACTGGATACGGATACATTGAATGCCGCCTGAATCTCATCGCCATGAGCGGAGAGTTATTTGAGGACGGCGGACACGCCATTGCATGGGCAATGCAGCAGTAAAAAAATAATGAGAATGGAAGCCGGGAGGCTTCTGTTTCTCGTGGTAAAATCGACACATTCTGAGATAGATATTTGTGCAGTTTATGGCATTGAATTCACTGGATAAATATGTGTTTCAGAGGTAATATGCTACTACCAAAAGGGAAAAGCAGAATGGAGGAAGAAAAATGAGGACAAAATTTTATCTGGATGGAAAGAAGATCACGAAAAAGGCATTACAGGAACGGATCGGAGAAGAACGACTGAAAAAGCTGGTACAGGAAGCGAAGGTAACCTTTCTGGAAGATCCTCTGATCCAGAATGATTTTTACCTCGGTAGAGAGGGAATGTTGACGATTGAATTTTGCTAAACTTATAAACTTGGATGGGAGCCGCAAGGCTCCTATTTTTGTGCCATGAAATGGAGGTGGGAGCGATGGCGCAGAGAGGCAGAAAACCAAAGCCGACCGCACTGAAGATGCTGGAGGGCAATCCGGGTGGAAGGCCGCTGAATACAAAAGAGCCGAAGCCAGAGAAGAAGGCTCCCCGCTGCCCTTCTTGGCTGGAGGATGAGGCGAAAAAAGAGTGGAAACGCATGGCGAAAGTGCTGGAGCAGATGGGACTTCTGACGGAGATGGATATGGTGGCCTTTGCCGGGTACTGCCAAGCCTATGCCCGTTGGAAGGAAGCGGAGGAATTCCTGACCCAGCATGGCTCGATGGTGCGGACGCCCAATGGCTATCTGCAGCAGGTGCCGCAGGTATCCATCGCCCAGACCAATATGAAGATCATGCTGAAATTCTGTGAACAGTTTGGCCTTACCCCATCGGCCCGGAGCCGGATCGTTGGTGGTGAAAACAGTGATGAAGAAGATGAGATGGAGAAACTGCTGGAAGGGGGCGGCTGCTGATGGATTTTCAATACACACCTTCCCCTTTTATGCTCTCCACTTCCCATTACGATGCGAAGCGGGCGGATCATGCGGTCGCTTTTATACAGAACCTGAAACACACGAAGGGCAAATGGGATGGGAAACCATTTTTACTGCTCCCGTGGCAGGAGCAGATCGTCCGGGATATTTTTGGTATCGTGAAAGCGGATGGGAAGCGGCAGTTTCGAAGCGCCTATGTGGAGATCCCGAAGAAAAACGGAAAGTCGGAACTGGCGGCGGCTATTGCGCTGTATCTTCTCTATGGGGATGGCGAGGCCAGTGCGGAAGTGTATGGCTGCGCCAATGACCGAAGTCAGGCGTCCATTGTTTTTGATGTGGCGAAGCGGATGGTGGAGAAATGTCCGGCGCTTTTAAAGCGGTCAAAGATTGCGGCGGCCACGAAGCGGATCGTCAATTACCGGAACGCCGGGTTTTATCAGGTGCTGTCCGCTGAGACTGGCACCAAGCATGGCCTGAATATTTCCGGCCTCGTCTTTGATGAGATCCACGCCCAGCCGAACCGGAAACTTTATGACGTCATGACCAAAGGCTCCGGTGACGCCCGTGAGCAGCCGCTGTTTTTTATCATCACCACGGCTGGGACGGATAAGGAAAGTATCTGTTATGAACTGCATACCAAGGCGCTGGATATCATGAACGGCAGGAAAGCGGATCATTCCTTTTACCCAGTGATCTACGGCCTGAGTGATGAGGATGACTGGAATGATGAGAAGAACTGGTATAAAGCAAACCCGTCTTTGGGATACACCATCAGCATCGACCGTGTCCGGGACGCTTACCGGGAGGCGCTGGATAACCCGGCAGAGGAAAACGTGTTCAAGCAGCTGCGGCTGAACATCTGGACAAATTCAGCCGTGGCATGGATACCGGAGCATATCTACGACCGGGGAAATCAGAAGATTGATTACGCCTCACTCTTGGGCCGGGACTGCTTTGCGGGGCTTGACCTTTCCTCCACTTCGGATATTACAGCACTGGTGCTGGTCTTCCCTCCAAGGACAGAAGAGGAGAAATACATTGTCCTTCCTTTCTTCTGGCTGCCGGAGGAAACACTGGAACTGCGCTGCCGCCGGGATCATGTCCTTTATGATATGTGGGAGCGGCAGGGGTACATCCTAACCACGGAAGGGAATGTGATCCATTACGGGTTTATTGAGCGGTTCATTGAGCAGCTGGGAGAGAAGTATCACATCATCGAGATTGCCTATGACCGTTGGAATGCCACGCAGATGGTGCAGAACTTGGAAGATATGGGATTTACGATGGTTCCTTTCGGCCAGGGCTTTAAGGATATGTCCCCTCCGTCTAAGGAACTGTATAAGCTGTTGATGGAAGGGAATATCATCCACGGCGGGAATCCAGTTCTCAAATGGATGGCTCAGAACGTGGTGATGCGCCAAGACCCGGCTGGGAATCTCAAACCTGATAAGGAGCGGTCAGTGGAGAAGATTGATGGTATTGTGGCCCTGATCATGGGGCTTGACCGCTGTATCAGATATACTCTACCCAGTAGTGTGTATGATGAGAGAGGTATTTTAATAATATGATAATTAAAAGGTAAATAATTCGGTATATATCATAAGGGTTGACACTTTTAAACCCATGAGATAATATTGTTATAAAGGAGGTTTGTACCATGGAGAAGGAAAAATTGGCAGCACAGTTATTTTTTTCAAAAGAGGCGGCCGAGTATTTAGGAATTACTGTACAAAGATTGAATAAATTAGTCCAAGACGGAAAAGTAATTCCTTTAAAAAAGAATTCTTCAGGTACAATTTTTCATATTGATGAACTAAATAGAAGAAAAGAAGAGGTAGAAATTTTTACTAAAATTGGATATGGAGGTGAGAAAGCCATGTTCGTGTTTGATACAAAGGAAAAGCAAGAAGCATTGAATTATGCTACGCTTATGAATGTTCTAAATTTTACAGAGCATAAATTAGAGCCATTGTTTGAAAAATTTAGTCAGACAAATAATGTATCCCTTCCTTTAGATGCATTAGAAATAAGTGAAAATTACGTAGAATTTTTTAAAGTGGATTCTAGAAAATTATTTGATGAATATTACAAAGCACAAAAAGCCTTTTCACTGTTGCGTGATACAGACGAAATAATAAAAAGAGGGAGCCAAGATTATCCAGTTCTTTTACAACAAACAGAGCAGGCACCCCGTTTTCTATATATTCGTGGTAAAAAATCGTTACTTCGCGAAAAACGTACGGTTGCTTTAGTAGGATCGAGACAGGCCTCGGATAAAGCAAAAGAGAATACGAGACGTTTAGCAGAAGCACTAGGGAAAAATGGAATTACTGTTGTATCTGGTTTGGCAAAAGGCATTGATGTGACAGCCCATAAAGCAGCACTGAATCATGGATTTAATACAATTGCGGTCATTGGTACTAATTTAAATCAGTATTATCCAAAGGAGAATAAAAGTGTACAACAAGAAATAGAAAAAAAAGGATTAGTTATATCACAGTTTTCACCAGCTAGTAAAACACAGAGATGGTTTTTCCCGCTACGGAATGGAGTTATGAGTGGTCTGTCTTTAGCTACGGTAATAATGGAGGCTGGAGAAACATCTGGGGCTTTAAAACAGGCAGATTTTGCGTTGAAGCAGGGAAGGCAGATTCTGATTCCAGAAAGCGCATTAAATATGCCACAAATAACATGGCCAGCTAAGTATGTAAAAAAAGGTGCAAAAGTTGTTAATACTCCGATTGATGTTTTACGTATTTTGGCTGATAATAATATTTTCAGGTTAGAAAATGGGGAGGCATCAGTTCAACAGACATTGAAGGATTACTTTAACAAGTCAGTAAGTAATTCTAATAAAGAAGTTGAATGGATTGATCCTGTTATAGCAGAGGAGTAAAAGATGTTCAGATGCGTAACAGAATTGAAAGGACTAGTCATAGATATCGATAGCTTTGAGGATATCGATTTTGAATTCTGGTATGATATAAATAGAAATTACAAGTGTTTATTTATAACTGTTTATGATGAGACGGAAGCGGAAATCGTCCAGATATTTGGGCAAGATAGAGTATATAAGATGGAGAAATTTAGAAAATTATTTGCTCCAAGTAGAAATACACATGAAAAAGTTTTAAATATGTTGCAACTTAATGCGACAGAAGTGGTGTATGTTTCTACAAGTATACAGTTCCTAGAGCATGCGATGGAATTTTTAGGGGGATCGATTTGGATTACAAATCAGATTTCGTATGAAGATGCCAGTAAAGCCCCGGATTTAATATGTAGGAATAGTGCTGATCTTTTAAGATTATTGAAAGATGGTGTAAAAGGATTTCTGGGGGAAGCTTGCACTTTCCCGGGAGAACAGCCGCATGGAATGATTATACCTGTTCAATTTGAGGTTAGTGGTAGCGTGTATCCACTTTATATGATGGGAAGATATTTTGGATATAGTCATTATATGAGCCAATTGCATCCTTATTCTTCCGCAATTTTTTTAAATAAAAGAGAAGGGAAATCATATTATGGAAAGTATGATAAAAAATTTGGACGTCTCTATATGTTGGCTGTGGACAGAATAATGAAACGTAATAACATTTATGGAATTTGTTCAGTACCAGTCAGACCGGAAAAACCTAATCGTTTTGAAAAAATTATTAAAGATATAGCCCATGAATGCGGAATTGCTGATCTTTCAAGTGAATTTGTATGTACTCAAAGTTATCCTTCTCAAAAGAATTTGTCTCAAAGTGAAAGAGCAGAAAATATAAAAGGGGTATTTCAATATAATGGCAATTTGACAGATAGAAATGTGATTATTATTGATGATATAATTAGTACAGGTTCCACTATGCGAGAGTGCATTCATGAATTAAAAGAGAAAGGAGCAAATGAAATATTCATTGTGGTATTAGCTGTTAATCAGATGCAAGGTATATATTGGTCATCTGAAAATGCAAAGGTAAGTTGTCCGTTCTGTGATGAAAAAATGCATCTATTGATCAATGGAAGAACAGGAGAGTTTTTTTATTCTTGTTATGCATGTCATCATTCAATAGATTTTGAAGATGGTAGAGAGCTCCTTTGTGAAGAAGTAAATAATGAATTTAGTAGTTAAGGAAGCACTTCAATAACATGGAGTGCTTTTATGTTTATTTTGAGAGAATAAAATAGAAATTAAAAGTTTTGGCCTTAAGATTATACCCTTTATAATATATGGAAGTTGTAAGAAGATATCCCTATACCAGAGGGCTCCTCTTGATTGATTATAGAAAGGAGTATGATTATTATGATGATCTTTTCAGGGCTGTTCCGGTCACGGGATAAGCCAAAGAACAGTACCTCCGGCAGTGCCTACCGTTTTTTCTTTGGCAGCAGCACCTCCGGGAAAAACGTGAATGAACGGTCGGCTATGCAGATGACAGCAGTGTATGCCTGTGTGCGGATTCTGTCCGAGTCCATTGCGGGATTACCCGTTCACCTATACAAATACCGGGAAGACGGCAGTAAGGAAAAGGCGGTTGACCATCCGCTGTACCGGATTTTGCATGATGAGCCAAACCCGGAAATGACTTCGTTTGTGTTCCGGGAGACGCTGATGACGCATCTTCTTCTATGGGGAAATGCCTATGCACAGATCATCCGCAACGGGAAAGGGCAGGTGTTGGGATTGTATCCCCTGATGCCAAACCGTATGACCGTGGATCGGGATGAGAAAGGGCATCTGTATTACAGCTATCTGGTGTCGGATTCCGATGCGCCTACTATGAAAAGTGGGACGGTGATTTTAAAGCCTACGGATGTGCTGCATATTCCCGGCTTGGGATTTGATGGCCTTGTGGGGTACAGCCCCATTGCGATGGCGAAAAACGCTATCGGCATGGCCATTGCCTGCGAGGAGTACGGGGCGAAATTCTTCGCCAACGGAGCAACCCCCGGCGGTATCTTGGAACATCCCGGAACGGTGAAAGACCCAGCCAAGGTACGGGATAGCTGGAATGAAGCCTTCGGAGGAAGCCGGAATTCCAACAAGGTCGCTGTTCTGGAGGAAGGAATGAAGTATACACCGATCTCCATCTCCCCGGAGCAGGCACAGTTTTTGGAAACAAGAAAATTTCAGATTGATGAAATCGCTCGAATTTTCCGGGTACCACCCCATATGGTTGGGGATCTGGAAAAGTCGAGCTTTTCTAATATTGAGCAGCAGTCTTTGGAGTTCGTGAAATACACGCTGGAACCGTGGATTGTCCGTTGGGAACAGTCCATCAACCGTGTGCTTCTCACGGAGTCGGAGAAGACTGCTTATTTTGTCAAGTTCAACGTGGATGGCCTGCTCCGTGGGGATTACCAGAGCAGGATGAATGGGTATGCCACAGCCCGCCAGAACGGCTGGATGAGCGCCAATGACATCCGGGAACTTGAGAACCTTGACCGTATCCCGGCTGAGCAGGGCGGTGACCTGTACCTGATCAATGGGAACATGACCAAACTTGCGGATGCGGGAATATTTGCTGCCAGTGGCGGCAGCGGGAAGGAGGAAGAATCCGATGAAGAAGTTCTGGAAGTGGAAGAACCGGACGGTTCTGAATCAGGAGACACAGGAGCAGGTGCAGGAGAGGACACTGTTCCTAAACGGCACCATCGCAGAGGAAAGCTGGTTTGATGATGACGTCACGCCGCAGGTCTTTAAAGAGGAACTGACATCTGGAAGCGGGGACATCACAGTTTGGATCAACTCTCCGGGTGGAGACTGCGTGGCAGCGGCCCAGATCTACAACATGCTGATGGACTATCCCGGAAATGTAACGGTAAAGATTGATGGCATTGCGGCTTCTGCAGCCAGTGTGATCGCTATGGCCGGGACAAGGGTGCTGGTCTCCCCTGTTTCTATGATGATGATCCACAATCCGGCCACGGTTGCCTTTGGCGATACTGCTGAGATGGAAAAGGCGATCAATATGCTCTTGGAAGTAAAGGAGAGCATCATCAATGCCTATGAGATCAAGACGGGGCTGTCCCGTGCCAAACTTTCCCATCTGATGGATGCGGAAACTTGGATGGACGCCCACAGCGCTGTGGAACTGGGCTTTGCGGATGATATTTTGAAGCGGTCATCCGAGGATGCCGAGGAGGAAGAGGACTTGGCCGTGGCGGGAGCGCCGATGATGTTCTCCCGTGCGGCGGTCACGAATTCCCTGATGGACAAGTTGGCGGCAAAATGCCGTATCCAGAAGCAGCCGGAAGAAACCGGGCGTTCAGTCGATTCCCTGATGGAGCGGCTGAACCTGATCAAACAACATTTGTAATGGAGGTAAAAGATTATGACTATTTTGGAACTGCGTGAGAAGCGTAATAAGGCGTGGGAGGCTGCAAAAGCCTTTCTGGAATCCCATCGCACGGAGAAAGGAACTTTGACGGCAGAAGATGATGCCACCTATACCCAGATGGAGCAGGAGATCAACGACCTTGGAAAAGAGATCGCCCGTCTGGAGCGTCAGGAGGCGCTGGAAGCGGAACTGAATCGCCCGGTGAATCAGCCCCTGACGACTAAACCGGGCAGCGGCAGAGGAGAGGAACCAAAGACGGGACGTGCTTCCGATGAATACCGCAAAGCCATGCTGGATGCGTTCCGCTCCAATTTTAAGCGGGTATCCAATGTCCTGCAGGAAGGCGTGGATGCGGATGGCGGGTATCTAGTGCCGGAAGAGTATGACCGCCGTCTGATCGATACCCTGTCGGAAGAGAATATCATGCGCCGTCTGGCCACGATCATCACCACTTCCGGGGAACACAAAATCAATATCGCCGCAACAAAACCTGCCGCCAGCTGGATTGAAGAGGGCGGCGCTCTTACGTTTGGGGACGCAACTTTCAGCCAGATCCTGCTGGATGCCCACAAACTCCATGTGGCAATCAAGGTGACGGAAGAACTTCTCTATGATAACGCCTTCAATCTGGAAGGTTACATTCTGGATCAGTTCGGAAAGGCGCTGGGCAATGCGGAAGAGGATGCTTTCCTGAACGGGGACGGCACGGGGAAGCCTCTGGGGCTTTTTGCAGCGACCGGCGGCGGTACGGTGGCCGGAACCTTAACGGCTGCGATCAAGTCAGACGATATGCTGGATCTGGTGTATGCCCTGAAGCGTCCGTACCGGAAGAAAGCATCCTTTATCATGAATGATAAGACCCTCTCTTCCCTGCGCAAGCTGAAGGATAATAACGGTGCCTATATCTGGCAGCCGTCCTATCAGGCCGGGGAGCCGGATCGGGTACTGGGTTATGCGGTACACACTTCCGCTTACGCTCCGGAGGATGCGATTGCCTTTGGTGATTACAAATACTACAACATCGGTGACCGTGGCACCCGTTCCTTCTCTGAACTGCGGGAACTGTTCGCTGGCAACGGCATGATCGGTTACGTGGCGAAAGAACGTGTGGATGGCAAACTGATCCTGCCGGAAGCGGTGCAGATCCTTAAGCTGAAAGCTGATACGCCTACAGCATAACCTTTTTATGTGAGGAGGAGACCCTATGATTGTAACGCTGGAGGAAATGAAACAGTATCTCCGGGTGGACTATGAAGACGATGACCAGCTGATTACCGATTTTATCACTTCAGCGGAGCAGCTTTGCAGGGATGTTCTCCGAGTAGATGGGGAAGCTGATCTAAGCGGAGATGGAAAAGTAAAAACCGCAGCCATGTATGCGGTTGCGTATTTATATGAACACCGGGAGGAAGCGGATCACCATGATTTAATCCTGACGCTCCGTTCCCTCCTGTTCGGTTCGAGGAAGGAGGCTTTCTGATGGACATCGAACTGTTGAATGTACGGATTTTTATATCCAAGAATACGGTGGTCATCGATTCCATTGGAAACCGCCGGAATGAATGGCAGCCTTTCTATACCTGCTATGCGACTGTCAGCGGTGAGGCTGGGAAAGAACAGACCGATGCCGGTATGGTGGTGGATGACTCCAGTATCGATTTTACGATCCGTTGGTGTAAGAAAGCAGCTGAAATTGACAGTACCCATTTCCGTGTGGAGTTCAATGGGGAACTTTATAACATCGCCGCTGTGGATCATATGAATTACAGGCGCAAGAGTATCAAGCTGTCCTGCGAGAAAGTGAGGCGGTAGTGATGGCGAGGAAAATTCCAATCAGTCAGCTTTCTTCTGCTGTGATGGAACAGCTGACCGAGTACGCAGAATTGGCCACGGAGGATATGAAAGAAGCGGTGAAAAAGGCAGGCGCAACTGTCCGGAAGGATATCGAGGCCAGCGCACCGAGAGACACAGGGGACTATGCGAAAAGCTGGGCGGTAAAGACCACAAAGGAGAGTTCCAACGCCTTGCAGGTAACAGTGCATTCCCGGAACCGGTATCAGATCGCCCATCTGCTGGAACATGGCCATGCGAAGCGGGGCGGCGGCCGGGTGGCAGCGAGGCCCCATATCGCCGCTGCGGAAGAGGCGGGTATTGAACAGCTGGAACGGGAGATTGAAAGGAGCCTGACGAATGGATGATTTGGTAAGACTTTTAGAGAAAACGGGCATCCCTTTTGCTTATGACCATTTTGCGGAAGGGGAATCCCCCGATCCTCCGTTCATCTGCTATCTTCTTCCTCAGAGCGATAACTTTTCCGCAGATGGGAGGGTTTATCTGAAGATCAGCAGTGTAAATATCGAACTGTACACAGACAGCAAAGATTTGTCTGTGGAGCAGAAGCTGGAAGCCGTGATGGATGCGTACAGTATTTTTTATGACAAAACAGAGGTCTGGATCGAGAGTGAAAAACTCTACGAAGTCCTCTACTCGTTTGAAATGGAGGTTTGATTTTTATGGGAAACAAGGTGAAATATAACCTGAAAAATGTCCATGCCGCAAAGCTGACGGAAATGGCAGATGATGGAGGATCTTCAGTGTTTGCCTATGCGACACCCCAGGCCATTCCGGGTGCGGTGAGTATCAGTCTGGATGCGGAGGGGGAATCCAGTCCATTTTATGCGGATGGAATTGTATACTTCCGGTCTGTGACGAACAACGGATACAGCGGGGATCTGGAGATTGCCCTGATCCCGGAGTGGTTCCGCACGGAGATCCTGCAGGAGAAAAAGGATGATAAGGGTGTCCTGATTGAGAAAAGTAATGTGGCGGAGAGCGTAAAGTTCGCCTTGATGTTTGAATTCGATGGGGATGTGAACGCTATCCGGCATGTCCTGTATAATTGCTCTGCTTCCCGTCCATCTATTGAGTCGGAGACAAAGGAAGACACGATTGAACCGGGAACGGAAACCCTTTCCCTGACAGCAGATCCCCGCTCCGATGGTCTGGTAAAAGCGAGGACGGGTGATACTACAGATCAGACGACCTACGATAACTGGTATAAAACAGTTTATACACCTGTGGAAACGGAGGAAGAACAGTCATGATCAGGCGTGAGATAGAAATCAGTGGGAAGAAGGTGCCGTTCCGTTCTTCTGCCACGATCCCCCGCCTGTACCGGGCAATGTTCAAGCGGGATATTTTTAAGGATCTGTCCAAGCTGGAAAAATCTTATAAGGACAAAACTGAGAATGGGGATGAGCTGCAGATCGAAGATCTGGAAATCTTTGAGAACGTAGCCTATGTGATGGCCTACCATGCGGATAACAGTATCCCTGCGAATATAGAGGACTGGCTGGATCAGTTTGATATGTTCTCCATTTATGAAGTGCTGCCGCAGATTTTGGAACTGTGGGGTGAGAACCTTGTAACGGATGTGACGTCAAAAAAAAGATTGGCAGAAGTGAGCGGGAAATGACCACGCCGCTGTTCCTTCTGCGGAGTGTGGAACTGGGGATTTCCATCCGGGATTTGGATCTGCTTACGATTGGGCTGGTTCTGGATATGTGGACGGAAAAAGCCAATGACGGCGTGAAATATAAGCGGATAGCCACTCAGGAGGACTTTGACAAGTTTTGATAATCGTTGAATTGTCAGCCTTTTCTTGATATAATTTTAGCCATGAAAAGGCTGAAGATTCAGCGATAAAGCTGAAGGGGAGATTTATATGAAAAAAATTATAGCGATAATTTTATCATTATCCATCGTATTTGCGGTTGCTGGCTGTAACAATAAAAGTATGAACTATATAATTGAGAACAAACCAAGTATTACAGGAGTAGTAGAAGAAGTCAATGATAATTATATAGTTATTTATATAGAAACAGACAGTTATCCTAATGGCGCAGATTGTACAGTCTCATTGGACGTTGAGAATGGTGACAGCTACACAGATGTAGCTGTAGGCGATGAGGTTGTTGTATACTTCAATGGTGAAATAGCAGAGAGTGATCCATTACAGATAAATACTGTATATGCCATAACATTAAAAAGTCCGTCAGACAGATAAAAAATCAATGAATAAAAATGGGGGACCTTATTTTGGATAAACGTAAAAAGTAAAAATCCGAAACCGTATTTTGGAGGAAACAGAATGGAAACTATGGATAATAATTTACTATTATGTGCGTTAAATGAGATAGCGGAAGCGTTGGGGCATTCCAACCAAAATCCGATATCGGTGAGTCTGCTGTGTCTGAATTGCGGCATATCTTTTGAGGAACAAGGGAAGATCATGGTTGCATTTAATCAGGTATTGCGTAACAATGCGTGGGAAGATTTATCTGTTCAGCTATTTAGAGAAGCAATGGAGAATACCACGGAGAAGGCAAAGGATTTTAGTGATGATGTGATCATTGCTTTTATAAAAGCGTTTGCGAAGAATCGGATTGCAGAGCTGTATCCCTTCGCCTGTACCTTATAAGTTCATACCGTATATGTACATAAGCATCGGTTAGAAATAATCGGTGCCTTTTTCATGCTCGGAGCAATCCGGGCTTTTTTCATGCCCATTTTTAAGGAGGTGAGGGTTGTGGCGAACCGGATTAAAGGTATTACGGTGGAGATTGGCGGAGATACCACTGGTCTTGATAAAGCACTAAAGAGCGTCAATTCTTCCATTACGAAAACGCAGTCTGCCTTAAATGATGTGAACCGTCTCTTGAAACTCGATCCTTCTAATACGGTGCTGGTGGCACAGAAGCAGGAACTGCTGGCGCAGGCAGTCAGCCAGACGGAAGAAAAGCTGTCGGCTCTGGAAGCCGCACAGGAGCAGGTGGCCGCAGCCTTTGCCCGTGGGGATATCGGGGCAGATAAATATCAGGCGTTTCAGCGGGAGATTGAAGAAACCCGTGGTAAGCTGAACAAATATAAGACGGATTTGTCCGACCTGCAGACGGAGCAGGATGCCCTTTCCCAGAATACCGCACGATTGGAAAAGCTGTTTGCCGCTACGGGAACAGAGGTGGATGACTATGCGGATGTCCTTGGCAGCAGGCTGACCTCGGCGATTAAAAACGGGACGGCGAATTCTGACCAGCTTCGGACAGCACTTGAGAAGATCGGGAAGTCTGCCACAGGTGGGAAAGCCGATATCCGTCAGCTGACAGATGCTTTGGATACCGTGGATGATGGGCAGGCGATTCAAAACCTGATCCAGCAGCTGAACGAGGCCGGGGACGCTGCGGAAAATACTGCGGACGATGTGGGCCAGATTGCGGAAAATACGAAAGGCGCTGCGCTCATGCAGGCGGCGGATCAGCTGTCTGCTGTGGGAGATAAGATTCAGGAGATCGGGGATAAGGCGCTGGATGCCTATAGCGATACCGAGAACGCTGTGTCCAAGGTGAACGCATACTTTGGTGAGACCGGACAGGCGGCAGAGCAGTCTGCCAACGTCATCAAAAACGTGTACTCCTCCGGGGTCGGGGAAAGCATGGATGCAGTGGCCAATGCGGTACTGATGGTCAAGAAGAATCTTGGTGATTTAAGCGAAACAGATCTGACCAACCTGACCCAGCAGGCGATTACGCTGGAGGAACTGTATGGGATTGACATGAATGAAACTCTCCGTGGTGTCAATTCTCTCATGCAGCAGTATGGCCTGACGGCACAGGAAGCCATGGATTATATCGTGGTGGGTACCCAGAACGGTCTGGATAAGACCAATGAACTGGGCGATAACCTTTCTGAGTATGCAGGCAAGTTCTCCCAGGCCGGATATTCCGCATCGGAGTATTTTCAGCTTCTGGACAACGGACTGAAGAATGGCGCTTACAACCTGGACAAGGTCAACGATGCCATCAACGAGGTTACCACCCGTCTGGTGGACGGCACCATTGGAGAATCCATCGGACTGTTCTCCACAAAGACACAGGAACTGTTTACCTCCTGGCAGAATGGCGGGGCAACCCAGAAACAGGTCATCGACTCCATCGTTACGGATATCGCCGGTTGTACGAACCAGCAGGAAGCTCTAAATCTTGCGGCTCTGGCATTTGGTACCATGGCCGAGGACGGGAACCTGAAATTCATCACGTCCCTGACCTCGGTGGGAAGTACTTACGATAGTGTAAAGGGTTCCGCACAGGGGCTGTTTGATGCCACGACCACGCCCATGCAGGAGATGGAATCCAATACCCGGAAACTGCAGCAGTCCCTTGTCCCTCTGGGGGAAAAGCTGGCGGAGATCGCCAATACGATCCTGCCGCCGCTGGTCAGTGTGATCCAGACGGTGAGCGGATGGTTTGCGCAGCTGCCGGGGCCGGTGCAGAACTTTATCGTTATCCTTGGCGCACTTCTGGCAGCTTTCACGGCGCTGACTCCGGTGATTGCGGCCTTGGCGGTATCCGTTGGGGCATTGAATATCTCCCTCCTGCCGATCATTGCCGTGATTGCGGCGGTAGCGGCGGCCATTGCTGGAATCATTGCCATCATCCAGAACTGGGGTGCCATTACCGAGTGGTTTGGCAATCTCTGGAATACCATCTGTACCGGGATTGGAACGATGGTGGAAAACGTGAAGACTTGGTTTTCCAACCTCTGGTCTCATTTGCAGAGTGTCTGGAACGGCATCTGCAACGTGGTGCAGACGGCCGTGATGCTGCTTGGCTCCATTATACAGGGGGCTGTGGATATCATTACCCTGCCCTTCCGCTTTATCTGGGAGAACTGTAAGGATATCGTAATCTCCGTCTGGGATGGGATTAAAAATACAGTCAGCACTGTGCTGAATGCCATCTCCGGGGTGATCTCCAGTATCATGGGAGCAATCCGGAATGTCATCAGTTCCATCTGGGATGCCATCAGCGGCAAGGTAACCGCTGTGGTGAATGCTATTAAAAATACAGTGACATCTGTGTTTAATGCGATTAAATCCGTGGCTTCTGCTGTCTGGAATGGCATAAAGTCCGTGGTTTCAACTGTGGTGGATGGGATCAAGAGTAAGGTCTCCAATGTTTTCAATGCCGTAAAAAATACGGTATCTAACGTGTTCAACGGGATTAAAAATACAGCCACAACAGTCTGGAACGGGATTAAGAACGCAATCACAGCACCCATAGAGGCGGCGAAGAATACGATCAAAGGAATTGTGGATAAGATCAGTGGCTTCTTTTCCGGAATAAAGCTGGAGCTGCCAAAGATCAAGCTGCCGCATTTCAAGATCACAGGCAAGCTGTCCCTGGCCCCGCCCAGTGTACCGCATCTTTCGATTGAATGGTATAAAGAAGGCGGTATCATGACGAAACCAACTGTCTTTGGCATGAATGGCAGCAGCCTGATGGCAGGCGGTGAGGCCGGCCGGGAAGCAATACTGCCGCTAAAGGGCTTTTACAGCCAGCTTTCGGCCATGCTGGATCAGAGACTGGATATGTCCGGGATGGAAAAATATCTGGCCATTATCGCAGAAAACTCCGGGAAGGGGATTTATCTGGATGATGGCACTCTGGTGGGGAGAATACTTCCGGCTGTGGACGCCGGGCTTGCAGATTACAGTATACGGGGAGAAAGGGGGAACCGGTGATGGGAGACTGTATTTATCGTGCCGCTACCATAGGCGGCTTCCATACATGGAGAGATTTCCGTGCGGTGATCCAGAATTCAGATATCGTCGGCTCTCCGACACCGAATACCAATTACGTGGATGTGCCGGGAGGAAACGGTCATATTGACCTCACTGAAGCGCTGACCGGGGATGTGACCTATTCCAACCGGACACTGACCTTCGAACTGGCCATGAAGACCATGCCTTCTCTGTGGCCGCAGATCACAAACAAAATTTATAATGCCCTTCATGGGAAGGCTGTGCAGGTGATTCTGGATGAGGAACCGTCACATTATTTTTATGGCAGGGTGACGGTGGAAAGCGCAGCAAGATCCCAGATCGCAGGCCAGGTGAATATTTCAGTGGATTGTGAACCTTACCGGTATGAAATAGAGGAAACAAACGTGACATTTACCGGGACTGGGGAGTGGCAGTGTGTCCTGTCCAATGACCGGATGTGGGTAGTCCCTGCGATTACCGCAACAAAGGACTGCAGCATGGTTTATGGGTCTTCCATTATTAGTCTGGAAGAAGGGGAACAGAAAATCGCAGATTTTATCCTGAAGGAAGGCGATACACAGCTGTATATCTTTGGAGATACTTCCCTGACCTTCCGCTATCGAAAGGGGTGTCTGTAATGTATCAGATCTATTGTGACGGAGAGCTTTTGTATGATCCAAGGCAGAAGGAGTATCTGGTGGGTGACCCTACTCTGGAACTGTCAGTCAACACTTCCGGTACTTTGTCGTTCTCCCTGCCGCCGACACATCCCTCCTATGACAGGATAAGGAAATTAAAGTCGGTTATCACGCTGTACCAGGATGGTGAATGGGTATTTTCCGGGCGTGTGCTGAATGATGAAAAGAATTTTCATAATATCAAACAGATTTCCGTGGAAGGGGAGTTGGGGTATCTGAATGATTCCAACCAGCGCTGTTATGTGTGTGACGGGCTTTCTCCAAAGGAATGGTTTGTCAGTATCATTGAGCGGCATAATGCGGATGTGGATGACTGGAAGAAGTTCACGGTTGGGGAAGTAACTGTTACGGATGGAAATGACGAGCTTTATTACAGTTCCAGTACCTATGAAACCTCCTGGGAGACCGTCAAGAATAAATGTTTTGAAGGGAGCTGTGGGGGATATGTCAGAACACGCCATGCAGGGAATACAACTTACATTGACTGGCTGAAGGACTATCCGAATATCTGCACACAGGAGATCCGTTTTGGGGAGAACCTGCTTGATCTGACGCATCAGATCAAGGGAGAGGACGTGGCTACCGTGGTCATCCCTCTGGGAGCCAGGATGTCCGAAGTGGATGAGAATTACCAGGGAACAGACGCTGAGGAACGGCTGACGATAGCGGGGGTAAATGATGGCAGGGATTATCTGGAAGATGAGGAGGCTGTGGCTTTTTACGGGCGGATTGTGAAAGTTGTGATCCATGAAGATGTCACGGAAGAAAGTTATCTTCTCAGTGCCGGGTACCGGGATCTGGAAGAATCCGCCCGGCTCCTGTCCACCATTACGCTGAACGCTATTGACCTGCACCTTCTGAATGTGGATGTGGAGAAAATCAAGCTGGGGGATTCCATCCGGGTGGTGTCGGTACCTCATGGCCTGGATGCCTATATGCAGGTCTCGGCCATGAACATCAAACTGGCGCAGCCACAGAATTCCACTATTACAGTGGGGCGTTCCCAGAAGACGCTGAAGGAAGAATCCGATGCAGGACTGTCCGGTATCAAAGAAGATATTTCCTATATCTTTGGTGTGGAAAAGCAGACGGCAGGCAGGGTGGACGGTCTGGTCACGAAGATCGAAGAGTACCGCTCGGAGATTACCAAAACTGCGGAGCAGATTCTGATGACCGTCAGCGAGAGCTATCTTCTGAAATCCGACTTTCAGCAGGAAGCCGCCAATATCCTGTCGCAGATCAGCCAGACTTCCAGTTCCATTCTGCAGATTGTCTCTGCAACCTATGTAAAAACCTCGGATTACAATACCGATATAGGAGAACTGGAGGCTTCCATAGAATTGAAAGTGGACGTGGAAAACCTGATCTCTTCCATCAATATGAGTGCGGAAACGGTAAAGATCAACGCTTCCAGACTGAATCTGACCGGGTATGTGACGATGACAGACCTTTCTACTTCCGGCAGAACCAGCATTTTTGGAGGAAATATTGAGACCAATACCATTACGGCGGATAAGCTGACGATTGGGACAGGCGGGAACCTCTACAACCGTGGATATGACACGTTTGACAATATCACAGAGAGTATCCTGTATTATTCCAAATCCACCTATGCAACCGTTTCACTGGTCAGCGATGCCGGACATGTATATTACGGGCAGCAGGCTCTTCAGATTACGGCTACGGGTTCCAGTGCGTATGTTTATCTGGGACACTCCACGAACCATTATGGCTGTATTCCGGTACAGACAGGCAAGACTTATCTGGCAAGCTGTTATGTGAAAGCGGACAGGGAGAATGTAACGGCATATTTATATGTTTCCAAGCACACGGCTGTCAACGCCACGAACAGTTCCCTTACTTCCGTATCGAAAGTTGTGGGGACATCATGGGTACGGCTGGTGCGCTCTTTTACTGTGACCAGCAGTTATCCTTACGTTTCCATCCGGGTACAGAATAACGGCGGCAGCGGTGTGACCATGTGGTTTGACGCTATCATGATTGAAGAAGTGGAATCGGCCAGCCAGTCACCGGGGATTTTTAAACCTGCCAACACGACTGTGATTGACGGGAACCATATCATAACGGGAACGATTGACGCCGATGCAATTAACGTGACAGATCTGCGGGCCTTTGGGGCCACGATAGGAGGCTGGACGATTGGTACGACTTCCCTGTATAACAAGACAACTTCCATGACTTCCACGGTAGCGGGAACTTATATCGGCACCAACGGAATCCGCCAGTATGCTTCCAGTACAAAATATGTCAATATCCAGTCCGGGGTACTGACCGCCTATGGCGCAAAGATTTCCGGGACACTGACGGCTTCTGCAGGTACGATCGCAGGATTTACACTGAACAGCACAGCCTTTTATAAAGGAAAGACCAGCCTGACATCTGCCACCAGCGGCGTTTATGTGTCCACTTCCGGGATCAGTACCGGCAACGGGTCTGCCTGGATCACCATGGCGAACGGGCAGCTCTATGGCACCGGCGGTGGTGGGACGGCTTCTACAGGCTATGTGAGCTTTAACAATTACTGGACGGATGACGGAGTGTACGGGACCAGGGTGGCAGGGAGGAGCGGAGTGTTTATCCTTGCTCCCAGGATTGGTGTGGGCAGCTATACCAGCTTTGGGTCAAGTGCAACGGTAACCCAGGGATATACCGGGTCTGTCAGTCAGCCGATTGTGAAATCCATTACAGATAACGGTGACGGCTCTATTTCATGGAGATATGGAACCTTCCGGCTGACATTTAAGAATGGACTGCTGACGGGATATTCCGTAGTAACGTAATAAAAGAAGGAGTGAAAATCGTATGGGAATTATCGCGCATGTATACAGAGATCCGGAACAGACCCGCCAGACATACATCAACGAGTATGATGAGGAGGAACTGGATCGGCTGGAGGCAGAAGGGATGCTCTTCTATGCAGAATATGAGAGCGGAAGGTTCCGGCAGGTAACGAGGGCGGAGGTGGTAAACCCCACACCTGCCCAGACAGAGACTTTTTACTTTAATTAGGAAGGAAAATGAGATTATGAAGCTGACAAACGCAGAAATCACAGCACATTTCCGGGACATCACGGAGATCATCAACCGGAGGGAAAAATATCCCGTCCGGTTTTCTTTTGCCCTGCTGAAGAATTATCGGGCACTGGAACCGGAGAACCGCAATATTGAGGAGGCGAGGAACCGGCTGCTGGATGAGTACAACAGGAAGGACAGCGAAGGGAAACCGTTATATCTGACAACAGGCCAGATAGATATCCTGCCAGAACACCAGAAGGAATGGGAGAAAGGAATGAAAGAACTTCTGGATATTGAAGTGGAGATACCTGTCTGGAAGGTACCGGAATCCATTCTGGAGGAATCCGATATCAATATTGAACCAGTGATACTGTATAACTGCAGTTTTATGCTGGAGGAAGAATTCGATTAAAAATGGTTCGCTTATGCGGGCCATTTTTTAATACCAAATTTCAAAGGAGGAACGCACCATGAAAGAATTCTGGAACACTATCCAACTCATTTTTACCGCTGTGGGCGGCTGGCTGGGGTATTTCCTCGGAGGCTGTGACGGTTTGCTTTATGCCCTCATCGCCTTCGTGGTGATCGACTACATCACAGGCGTGATGTGCGCCGTTATCAACCGGGAGTTATCCAGCGCAGTCGGATTTAAGGGGATCTTCCGCAAAGTGTTGATCTTCCTGCTGGTCGGGATTGCGAACATCATCGATGTGCAGGTGATCGGCACGGGAGCAGTCTTACGGACAGCGGTGATCTTCTTCTACATCTCCAATGAAGGCGTGAGCCTGCTGGAGAATGCGGGACATCTGGGACTTCCGATCCCGGAAAAGATCAAAACGGTATTAGAGCAGCTCCATGACAGAGCAGAAAACGGAAAGGAAGGTAATGAATAATGGCTTACACAAACAGTTCCCTTGTATCTTACAAAAAACTCAGCCCCAACCACTCCGGGCAGAGGACGCATTCCATTGACCGGATCACGCCCCACTGTGTGGTCGGCCAGCTGACGGCAGAGAGCATCTGCGGATGCTTTACCAGTCCGTCCAGAGAGGCCAGCTGTAATTATGGCATCGGAAAGGATGGGAAGATCGCCCTTTGCGTGGAGGAAAAGAACCGCTCTTGGTGTTCTTCCAGCAGCGCCAATGACCAGAGGGCAGTCACCATTGAGTGCGCCAGCGATTTGAATCATCCCTACGCAATGACCACTGCCGTTTACAATTCCCTCGTGAAACTGTGTACGGACATCTGCAAACGGAATGGGAAGAAGAAACTTCTCTGGCTGGGGGATAAAAATAAGACGTTGAATTACTCGCCGAAGTCTGATGAGATGGTACTCACCGTCCATCGCTGGTTTGCGAACAAATCCTGTCCGGGGGACTGGCTGTATTCCCGGCTTGGGGATCTGGCCTCCAAGGTAACGGCAGCACTGGGAGGCTCGTCTTCCGGATCGACAGGCTCGGTCTTATACCGTGTCCGCAAAAGCTGGTCGGACGCCAGGAGCCAGAAGGGAGCTTTCAACAATCTGGATAACGCCAAGAAATGTGCGGATTCCAATGCGGGATACTCCGTATATGATGAGAGCGGCAAGGTTATCTACACTGGAAAGCAGACTGGCTCTGGAAGTTCCAATGGTTCCTTTTTGGTACAGGTAACAGCAACCGATCTGAACATCCGCAAAGGCCCCGGCACGAATTACGCCAAGACTGGCAAGTATACGGGAAAAGGCGTATTCACGATTACCGAGGTAAAATCCGGTACGGGTTCCACCGCAGGCTGGGGTAAACTCAAGAGTGGTGCTGGCTGGATTTCCCTTGACTATGCGAAGAGAGTATGAGTAAAGATCCCCACGGAGGCTTCGGCTTCCGTGGGCAATTTTTTGTGCGGTAATGCCAATAACTGAGAGGTGGACGGTGTGATATTCTACTTGCTATTCTTGGCGTTTAGAGTGATAGATAGACTACCAAAAGGAAAGGAGCAGCCTATGGAAATTCAAGTATTGGAAGCCAGATCATTGAAAGGCTATCGGAAAAAAGTATGTGCGTATTGCCGTGTTTCCACAGATGCGCTGGAGCAGGAAAATTCATTAGAAAACCAGATCGCATACTATGAAAATTTGATCCAATCGAATCCAGAGTATGAATATGCAGGTGTCTATTATGATTTCGCCATTTCCGGTTATAAAGAAAAGCGTCCCGGCCTTCAGAAAATGCTTACCGACGCCAGAAACGGAAAGATTGATTTGATATACACAAAATCTGTATCACGATTTGCAAGAAATACCGCCATTGTCCTAAAGGCTTCCAGAGAGCTGAAGGAACTCAATGTCGGTATTTTTTTTGAACTTCAGAATATCAATACCTTGTCTTCGCAGGGAGAGTTGATGCTCACCATTCTGGCAGCATTTGCACAGGCCGAGAGTGAGAGCGGCAGTATTGGGGCGAAGATGGTATACCAACGGAAATATGAACAGGGGATTCCCGTTCAGTATCTGGAACGTTGTTTTGGGTATACCAAAAATGAAAAAGGAGAGTTCGTTCCGGATACGGAGCAAGCCAAGTGGATCGTAAAAATCTACGAGATGGCTGCAGAAGGGTATTCGCTTTCCACAATAGCGGATGAAATGAACGCTGCAGGTGTAAAAACGGATAAAGGCGCTGGCTGGGTGGAAAGCACGGTGAAACGGATTCTGGAGAATGAGATTTATAAAGGCGACTATATCATGCACAAAAATTATGTGAATGAGGAGCGCAAACTGGTAAGGAACCGGGGAGAGGTGGACGCTTGGTATATTGAAGATGATCATCCGCCCATCGTGTCGAGGCAGCTTTGGGATAAGGCTCAGGAGGCCAGAAAGAAGAAACGGGATTATTTGGATATGGATTGCCAGATACGGGAAGTGACGGAAGAAAATTATCCATATAAAGGACATCTTTTCTGTGCGAAATGCGGAAGTCCTCTTATGCATCGTATATACAGTAATGGGAACCGCATGAGTTGGGACTGTTCGGGGAGAACACGCCACGGAAAAGACTTTTGTGACGGTATCCATGTTCCTGATACAGCGGTGCGGCAATGGAAATTTGATGGAAATATCTATATCAGCGTAAAGGATAGCCGCAAGTCCATAAAAGAATTTTCCTATACAAAGGAATCTTCTTGGAGTCGGCGGCATAAGAAGAAAGAGTTTGTCCGGGATGTCCCGGAGCTTACGGAAGAAAATTATCCTTATTACCGTAGCATTTTTTGTGCCGAGTGCGGAAGCAGACTGGTGCGGCATATAAAAAAGCATGGGGATATTGTATGGGAGTGTAATGGCAGAAAGCGGAAAGGAGCAGCTTATTGTGAAGGGGTCAGGATTCCTGATCGAGTGGTGAAGGCTTTCATGCCGATACGGAAAGCGATTTACATCAAAGAAAGGAAGGGTAGAAATGGCACGAAACATTACAGTTATTCCTGCAAAAAGCCGGAACGGGCTGCAAGGGAAGAGCAGGACTGAGAAGAAACTTAAAGTGGCTGCATACTGCAGAGTATCCACGGATCAGGAAGATCAGCTTCATAGTTTTGATGCGCAGGTGGATTATTACACCCGTTATATCAGTGACCATCCTAATTATGAAATGGCAGGCATATACGCTGATGAAGGAATCACAGGTACAAACACAAAGAAAAGAGAGCAGTTTAGACGGATGATTTCCGATTGTGAGTCTGGGAAGATTGATATGGTGATTACAAAATCTATCAGTCGATTCGCCAGAAATACGCAGGATTGTTTACAATATTCAAGAATGTTGAAAAACTTAGGGATTGGGATATTGTTTGAGAAGGAGCATATCAATACACTGGATTCTTCCGGAGAGTTGTTGTTTACGATATTAAGTTCTTTGGCGCAGGACGAGTCGAGGAACATTTCCGAGAACTGTAAATGGGGCATACGATCCAAATTCAAAAAAGGTGAGATGCACTTAAATACGCATAAGTTTCTGGGATACGATAAGGTGGATGGCAAGCTGGTTATTAATGAGCGAGAAGCTAAAATTGTACGGAGAATTTACCGAGAATTTCTCTGGGGCCATAGCCCACAGGAGATTGCAAAAGGGCTGGAAGATGAGAAAATTGAAGGGTGTATGGGAGCGAAAAAATGGTATCCTTCTACAGTAATCAACATCTTAAAAAATGAAAAGCATATGGGAGATGCTTTGCTGCAGAAATCCTATACCGCCGATTTCCTTACCAAAAAGCAGGTGAAAAATCATGGAGAGGTTACGCAAGTTTATGTGAAAGGCAGCCATATAGGTATTATCGATAAAGAAATATGGAATGCTGTCCAGCTGGAATTTGCCCGCCGAGAGGAATTTGTAAAAGAACATGGGTTGAAAGGGTACGGGTACGGTCGAGAATGCAATCCATTTACTTCAAGAATTTTCTGCGGTGAATGCGGTTCCTCCTATACCCGACATACATGGAAGAGCAGAGGAATTATGCAATGGCAGTGTAAAAATCACATGACAAATGGGAAGGTGACCTGCATTAATAGGTTTGTAAGTCAGAGCAATCTGGAATTGGGATTTATGAGAGCCTATAATATGCTCATGAGCCGGAAAGAAGAATTGCTTCCACGTTGGAAGAAAACCATAGAAACTGGCAATGCATTGGAAAAATTACGGGCGAAACAATTCATGGAATTATCGGAGCAACCGAAATTAGAGTGTTATGTGCCGGAATTAGCACAGTTGGTGATCCAGATGGTTATCATAAAAGGGGCGAAAAAATATGAATTTACGTTCATGGATGGCAGTCAGGAGACGGTGAGTGTATAGAGTGGCACCCTGCTTAAAACGTACAGGGTGCCACTAACCTTTATGATTGAAACAATTCTAACTGACTGGATTCGGGATTTTCTTCACCCTCATCGTTTTCATAGTCTTCTGTAGGTATTTCCGAGGTCAGGGAAACATTCTGGGGAGGCTTTCTGCTGTATAAATATTCCAATTTCAATGGGAATTTCATTTTTTTATTGTAGAAGAGCAGGAGTGCCTCCGCATAACCGAGCGATCCTGCCCTGCGGTCTTTTGCAGAACGGATAACCTCTTTTACGGAGATGCGTCCTACTTTATCCTTGAACACGTCATCTTTTAAGGAATCCCCGTAAACGTAAAGAAGTCGGGCAACGGCCTTGAGCATATTGGAACTGAAGGAATGTTGGCTCCCTTCCCATGTACCAATGCATAATGCAAGGGTGTGTTGGAGCAGGTCATAGCCATATTTATCATAAAGTTCTACCAAAGTGGAAATCGCACAGATACATCCGGGAGAAGAGTTCGATCCGATTTCCAAGCCGAATGATTCCACTAAATCTTTTATCAGGATATGTTTATCACTCCCAGCCTCAATGCTTGCCATGAAGATTTCATAGGGAAGCAGGGGCTTTACATACTTCATCTGGTTTGCAAAAATGTCTGCTTCGTGCTGATACTCCAAATCATCATAAACCATGCACCATACAGGCGTTTCACGGGAACCGGAAACCAAAGCGACAATCTCAATTGTATGCTGCCCGTTAAAAACATAATTGATGTTATCCCTGCGGCTGACTTTTACGGGATTGATCTGATAGAGATCGAAATTTGCAGCTGCTTTTTGGACGTGCTTGATTGAAAGGTTACGCTGATATTCTTGGCTGGAAACAAGGTTATTAATAGGAATTTGCTCGAAAAAAACGTTTGGCACATATTTTGAAAGGTCATTCATTTCTGATATCCTCCATTTTCTCTGATAGTGTGGCAAGTGTATTCTGTAATTGCCGGATTTGGAACGCTAATTTGTTTTTCACATCTTCGCTGACAATTTGGAAATCTGTTTCGTTCCGAATTCTTTTTATGGTACCTTCCCATGAGGGCATGGTATACGCCAAGCTGGAAGGAGCGGCGTTTGGGTCAAATTGGGGCATTTGTTTTATTGGGATTTCCTCTTGGGGTATTTGTTTTGTACGGGGTTCCACGACCCGTTTCCATTGAAATCCCCGTAGAATATCAGAAATGACAATATGCTCAATTCCGTCTTTGGAAAGGGATTTGTTTAATCTTCTGATATTTTCCTGTGGCAGTCGGGATAATTCTATAATGTTATCATGCGAAATACGCAACCTACCCGATAATATTTTCTGTGCCAGATCGGCATCTTTTTCCATAACGATATCTACCATCCGAGAGTATATGCCATATTTATAAACTGTATTATGGGAAAGGGAATATTCTTGTCCTAATTTGAGTGCAGTTTGATAGCTGTTTGTGTTTTGCAGTTTGTTATGACTGGTTTGGGATGCTGTATCACCGGCGGGGGATTTGCGTACGATACGTTCTGTTTCATATCGTTTTCCAATGAGGTACCGGAAGCGCTCGTTGGGAAGATTTTCTTTTTTTAATTGTTCACGGCATATCCAAGTGATCGCATGTTCACGGCAGCTAAATCCGATGTGATGGACATGATAGGGAAGATTTTCTTGACGGCATATCATGTACCGTTCATAGCCATCTATCAGATAATCATTCCATGCTGCAATGGAATATGCTGCTTTACCCTCTAAGAGACTCTCCCGGAGAGAAAGAAATTCTTTTTCAGATAGAGGGTGCATAAGGCTTTTAAATTCTGGGTCAATTTTCAAAACAGGATAATAATCTACTTTCATATAGCCTCCTCTTCGTAGTCATTTGGTGAAATGGAAACTGCATCATCTAAGCAAAACAGTGCGATTTTGTGAGATGAATTCAGTGTTCCATAAAAACGATATGAATTGCCAAAATGCAGATGCTGATTGCCATGTAAAAGGTTAGCGGCGAGGCTGTTGCTATACAGTTCGTAACTATTCTTGGAAGGGAAACGTTCCAGACGTACTTCATGCGATAAGCGATCCTCCCGGATAGAACATCTAATGGCCAGCATATTTTTGTAAGGATTGACTAATAGCTGGATATAATCTGGATTACCAAGCATTCGGAGTGTGTTTTTATGAATGCGAAAACGATTTTTTTTAAAGTCAATGCAGATAATCGGTAATGAATCGGTACAGTTACTCATGTTGCATATCCTCTCTTTCCATTTTATTTTTTTCGCTTTTATCGTTCATGCCAAATAGAGCATATCCGTCAAATATATCAATCTGGAGGGATTTTTGATGTTCTTCAACGGGAATACCAAATTGATGTTCCCATTCCGCAGGGTATATAGGTTTTCGGGATGTTTTGGAATTATCTCCGTATTTTGAGGCTCTGGTGAATATTTCCGGTGCTGTCAGATCAAAAATAAAAAGTAACTGTCCATTGGATTGGATCAGTTTTCCTACCAGTTTATACCGGTAATTTGGATTCCATCCCATCAGTTCCGTAATTTTTCCATAGAATACCCGGCATGTAACTTGCTTTGGGGTGCGTTTCGCAGTGGCGCTGCACCAGCGGAAGGAATCTTTGGATTCTTCAGAACAAGGGCGCACAGCCAGCTTCTTTTTTTCCTGATTTACAAGGATCTGAACATAATCGGTTTCAGGAAGTTTTTTGATACATGCTGTATTCATATAAACTTTGAAATTATTAAATGTGATACAGGGTTCGTGAAGATGGGAGAAAAATTCTCCACGGACAACTTCGTAACCATCATAATCAAAGGAATCATCCTGAATAATTTCCATCTCTTTTTTTATGGAAGGTTTCTTTTCTGGGGTATGTTGCTTTTCAACGATCATTAATTCGTTCATGCGGTTCCTCCTGTGTCATATTTTGGATAATTTGACAGATTTCTTCACGGGCCTTGTCAGGGGGAGTTACGTTAAGATGTTCTGTATGGTAAGGTACTCCCTCGTTCTGTGTATTCCATTCTTGGCTTTGCGAAAATGCAGCCATTTCTGCAGCTTGGGATTGGTGATAAAAATTATTGCCAAAAGTATGACGCCAATCTGCCGGATAGGCCAGTAAACTTTTTGAAGAAGAGCCGAAGTAGTCAGATCTGGGATGAACTTCACTTGGATTTGTGTCTTCTGAAGTAGGGATAAAAACTTCTGGTTCTTTTAAATTGAAGACCAATACCATTTCCTCATCCTTTTGGTGGAATTGACCGAGACAGCGATATGTATATTTGGAATTCCAACCACAGAGTTCATATAATGTAGGAATAAAAGCGGCACTTCCGATTCCTTTAGGAACTTTCTTTACGTCAGAGAGTTTAGCCCATTTCATACTGTTACGTTTTTCTTTTGTGCTGGGACGGATAGCAAGCAGACCTTCTACGGTGTGTATCAAAAGTTCTATGTAATCAGTGTTCTGAAATTTCTGGAGTGCTATTAAGTTGAATTTCAATATTTTGTGCGTGATTAAAATATAGGGTTTATCACGAGGATTTAAAAATTGCGCTCTTGTGATTTCAAATCCTCTCAAATCAAAATCTCCGGGAGAGACTTCTGGCATGAGAGCAGAATCAATAGAGCTATCACCATCATAAACACTTCTGCATGCCGCATTATAGTCAGGAGCCTTAAATCCAGCCCAACGGGGATTCACTGCCACAAAGCCTTTAAGGGCACCATCTGAAATGACATGAAGTTCCGGGAGCAATCCTTTCGCACCATATTTTGCATTCAAAATAAGATGCTGGACAGCGACGAAATCATCTTTGGAAATAATTGCCTCATGGTCTCCATATCTACGATACTGGTTTCGATCCTGCCTATTCTTTTTGGATTTATGGTTGAGGTAGTTAGGAGTCCAAGTCTTCCGGGCAATGATATCACCGCAATGCCTCTCGTTTTGCAGAATTTGCAGAATACTTCCGGGATTCCAGATTAGATTGCCTTTCTTGGTAGGTCGTTTCAAAACAGTCAGCTGATCGGCAATCTGCTGGCAGGTATAGCCGTATAGGTACATGAAAAAAATGAGACGCACTGTTTTTGCTTCCTCTTCATTGATCACCAGTGCCCCTTCCTCATCCACATCATAGCCCAGGAGAGGTGGTTTTAAGAAAATGCCACGTTTAAAACGCATTTCAATGGAAGCATTCATGATTTCGCTCTTGTTATGGCTTTCTTCCTGTGCCATTGCAGCCATAAATGAGAGGGTCATTTCACTGTTTGCATCAAGAGTAAAAATTCCCTCTGCTTCAAAGCGAATTCCGATAGGCGGCTTGAGTTCCTTCAGCTGCCGGACATATCCGATACAGTCCATAATATTTCTGGCGAATCTGGAGACGCTTTTTGTGATAATCATGTCGATTTTTCCTTTATGACAATCCTCAATCATTCGGAGAAAAGATTCACGATGATTCAAAGATGTGCCGCTGATTCCTTCATCGGCATAGATTTCCACCAGTTTCCAGTTAGGATGTCGGTTGACGAAATCTGTATAATGGTTTTTTTGCAGTTCATAAGAAGAAGTCTGCCTGGGGTCATCGGTGGATACTCTTGCATATACAGCCACCCTTAATTCACGCCCTTCATCATAGATGTTTTCTGGCGGTTTGGCAGGGAGACATTCCAGTGTATCCGGATCTACGCCACGGTATCTTTCACGGATTTTTGATTTTTGTTCCTGTATGCTGGTGGAGTGTTCTTCCGATTGGTTCATATTTTCACGCCTTTCATGTATTGTTACGTATCATTATATTTTCTTTTAAAGAAAAGAAAATAGACCAGAGGTCAAGCGATTAACCTCTGGTCATGGTTTTAGCGATTCTCTTTTGCTTCGATCAATTCCCAGCCATTATTTCGAATGATATATTTGGCTACGGAAATCAATTCATAAATAAAACGGCGTTCCAGAAGAGAGCAATCCTCCATCAATAAATCAATATCAGTCTGATAATCGGTGGGATTATGAAGCTGATTACCGCTGAGTAGTTCATCCACGGTGATTCCCAGAGCGTTGGAAATGCGGATAAGTGATTCGAGGCTTGCCTGTTTCTTTGCGGTTTCGATACAACTGATATAGGAATCCGACATATCAGTTAACGCCGCCAGTTCGGCTTGGGTCATTGCCTGTTGCTTTCTTACTTCTTGAATTCTTTTTCCGATGAGTTTGAAATTCACGTTCATCATATATACCTACCTTTCTGACGGTGAAAACCGTCTCTTTAACGATAGATGAAAAGAGCATGTTTGGTTAGGTATATTGCACAAGAAAACTGGAGTAATTTAAGACATGGTAAAAGAACAAAATATGGGAGAATTTGTCGATTGATTTTTGTTGAAGAAAACGCAGATCAATGGTATGCTTGTGCAAGGAAAAGAGGTGAAAAATCTTAGAAAACAGCGTACAAAAGAATTAAAAATACATAGACGGAATGTGGAACTCATGGTTCTTATTTTTTTACCCGAATACTCCATTGTACTTTAGTATAATAGTCAAGTACTACAGTTCTAATAAAACTTCTGAGTTACAGGTACAATAAGCGTATGTAAATCAGAAGAGAGGTGTAATTTGCTTGCGTATAGAAGAGTATACTGCCAGTAGGGTAAAAGAATTGTGTGAGAAGTATCATGTTTCAAAATATCGCCTTGCTCAGTTGACAGGGATGTCCCAGACGGCTGTAGGGAATATCATGAAAATGGAAAGTATACCTACGATACCAACTCTGGAAAAGATATGTGATGCATTTGGAATCACGCTGGCGCAGTTTTTCGCTGGAGAGGGTAAGCGGCCGGACTTATCAAAAGAGCAAAGAGAAATCATTGAAACGTGGGATGAATTGGGAAGAGAAGAACGAAGAATCCTCTTACAATTTGTACGCAGTCTGAAGAACAAGTAGGGAAGCAGTTCTATGTGAATTCCAAAGAACTGTTTCCCTTTTTCGTTAAGATACAAAAGAGAGAAGTGCTAATGTAGCTTTCTGTGCGCCAGAGAAAATTAATTATGAGAAAATGAGGTATAGAGATGGACAAGAATAGCCAAGAATTTAAAAACCTGATTTATGACCTTGCAAACGGGTCTCTGGACTTAGAGCGTTTTCCTGTGGCAGAAAGCAAATATGTGGAAAATGAGTATGAGGAAGGAAAACTGTGTAGCAAGCTTTATTCAGAAATGAGAGATGCTTATGACAGAATCTGCGTTCGGCTTGGAAAGCCGGATCAGGAAGACCGGGATGTGGAAATCATCATAGACAATCTTCTAGATATAGGAAAGCATCTCAGTATGAAAATGTATGATTATGGTTATTTTTTTGCATCGCAGAATTGAATAGCGTTGTTAAAAGACTGCCAGAGGGGGTAACTAAGTGTTAAAGGGGGGATGGACTCCAAAAGTTACCCCCTCTGGTTCTGCATAAGGGGTTTTGCCACATTATAATAAGTAAAGAAAGTCTTGACGGGACTTCATATCAGTATTCTGGGAATGGGGCTTTACAACCTTCTAAAGAAGATGGGACTGGGAATCTGGCCTGCCGGGATTTTTTCTCTGGGAGTGATGCTGCAGTATGGGATCATGACCGGAGGGAGTGTTTCCACCATGCGGGCAGTAACTATGTTTTTGATCGCCATGGGAGCCAGGATCACCGGACGGATCTATGATATGATGAGTGCTCTTTCCGTAACTGCCATGATGATCCTTGTGGAATCTCCGGCCTATCTCCTGGACAGTGGATTTCTTCTGTCCTTTGGCTGTGTTCTGGGAATGGGGCTCGCTGCGGAAAAGATCTGTGCCCTTGCAGGAGCGGAAAAAAAATGGACAAAGGCACTGGTAAGTCCTATAGCTCTTCAGCTTGTGACTCTGCCGGTGATGCTGAAGTTTTTCGGAGAAGTCTCTATTGCCGGATTTATCCTGAATCTGTTGGTGCTTCCAAGTGTGGGGGTAGTGCTGACTGGAGGAATGGCGGCGCTACTGCTGGGGATTCTCAGTATTCCCGTGGCAAAACTGGTGCTCCTGCCGGCAAGGGTACTGCTGCTTTTTTATGAACATCTCTGCAGTCTGGCAGGAAGGTCAGGATGGAGTACCTGGATCGGAGGAGAGCCGGAAATATGGCAGATCCTGGTATATTATGGCTTTTTGATCACAGTTCTGTTTATGGGGCAGTATATAAAAGAACAGCTCCGGAAGAAAAAAGCAGTCTGTGAGGAAACGGAGCTAGCAGAGGAGCGGGCGGAAGCAGGTTGCCGGAAGCTATATGCTATCCGGATAACAGCCGGTATTTTTCTGGCAGTCGGAATCCTGATACTGGGATTTCATCCAGCAGGAAGTCTGAAGGTGATCTGCCTGGATGTAGGACAAGGTGACGGTATTCTTGTGGAGACCCCGGAGGATCACCATTTTTTGATCGACGGAGGAAGCAGCAGCCAGTCGGAGCTTGGAAGATACTGCCTTTTGCCGGCATTGAAAAGTCAGGGGATTTCCTGGCTGGATGGGATTTTTATTTCCCATACAGATCAGGATCACATCAACGGTGTGAAGGAGCTTCTGGAATATATGGGAAAAGGTCTTACAACCATCCGGGCCGGATATCTGATCCTGCCTGCCTGGGCGGAAAGACCAGATGCGTGGAGGGAGCTTGCAGAGGCAGCAAAAACAGCCGGAGTTAAGGTCATGACAGCCGGAAAAGGGGATGAGCTGCCTTGCGGCAAAGTATCTTTTTCTGTTCTGTGGCCGGAGAAAAATGCCACAGGAAAAGATGTGAATGAGGAAGCTATGGTGATGGAGTTGTCTTTTGGAGATTTTCAGATGCTTTTTACCGGAGATATCGGTGCAGATACGGAGAAAAAGCTTCTGGCAGCCGGGGGGCTTGAGGATGTTGACTGTCTGAAGGTGGGACATCACGGTTCCCGTTATTCTACCACAGAAGCATTTCTTGAGAAAATAAAGCCGGAAGTGGCGATCATTTCCTGTTCGCTCACTAACACCTACGGACATCCGTCACCGGAAACCGTAGAGCGGCTTAAAGCGGCCGGAAGTCAGGTGGAATACACCATGAAAAACGGTGCTATTACCGTGGAAACAGATGGAAAAAAGCTTAAGATCGGAAGGTTCCGAAAAAACAGGTGACTTTTGAACACACTTGTTGTAGAATAGACAGGGTTTATGCAAAAACAAAGTACTGAAAATGTGCAATACAAGATAAGGAGTTTTTATTTATGAAATATGATGTACTGATCGTAGGAGCAGGTCCCGGTGGAATCTTTGCGGCCTATGAACTGATGAATAATGATCCGGAGAAAAAGATCGCGGTTTTTGAAGCTGGTCATCCTCTGGAAAAAAGAAAATGTCCCATCGACGGAAAGAAAGTAAAATCCTGTATCCACTGCAAAACCTGTGCGATCATGAAGGGATTTGGCGGTGCAGGCGCTTTCTCCGACGGAAAATATAATATCACCAATCAGTTTGGCGGAACTCTGTACCAGCATATCGGCAAGGATACAGCCACAGAGCTGATGGAATATGTAGATAAACTGAACCTGATGCATGGCGGTGAGGGAACCAAACTTTATTCTACCACAAACAGCGAGATCCGTAAGCTCTGCCTTCAGAACGGCCTGCATCTTTTGGATGCATCAGTCCGTCATCTGGGAACAGATATCAACTATGTGGTGCTTCAGAACCTCTATGAAAAAATGAAAGACCATGTGGACTTCTATTTTGACGCATCTGTTGACAAAGTAGAAAAAACTGAAGACGGTTATGCAGTTTTTGTAGGAGATGAGCGTTACGAGGGAACTTACTGTATCATCTCCGCAGGACGAAGCGGAAGTAAATGGATGGAGACGGTATGTACAGAGCTTAAGATCCCGACTCTTTCCAACCGTGTGGACATCGGAGTCCGTGTGGAGCTTCCGGCAGAGGTTTTCAGCCGTCTGACAGATGAGCTTTATGAGAGCAAGATCGTTTACAGAACTGAGAAGTTTGAGGATATGGTCCGTACCTTCTGCATGAACCCGCGAGGTGTTGTCGTGAATGAAAATACCAACGGTATCATCACAGTAAACGGTCACAGCTACGAAGATCCGGCAAAGCATACCAACAATACAAACTTTGCCCTTCTGGTATCCAAGCATTTCTCAGAGCCGTTCCATGACAGCAACGGATACGGTGAGAGCATTGCAAGACTTTCCAATATGCTTGGCGGTGGTGTTATGGTACAGCGGTTTGGAGATCTGATCCGCGGAAGACGAAGCACAAAAGCCCGTATTGAGGAAAGTTTCGTAACACCTACACTTTCTGCGACACCGGGAGATTTAAGTCTTGTTATGCCGAAACGTATCCTGGATGGCATCATCGAGATGATCTATGCTCTGGATAAGATCGCACCGGGAACCGCGGATGACGATACTTTGCTTTATGGCGTGGAGGTTAAATTCTACAACATGGAGGTTGAGATCGACGAAAATCTGGAAACCTGCCACAAGGGTCTCTTTGTTATCGGAGACTGCAGCGGCGTGACCCATTCTCTTTCCCATGCATCTGCCAGCGGAGTCTACGTAGCCAGATACCTGGAGCAGGAGTATTTTAACAGATAAACTGCAAAGCAGTTTATCTGTTATGAGCAAGTAGCGAAGCGGATTGCGAATATCCAGTGTAAGACAGTCCTTTTCTGATATCAGGGTGATGACAGAAAGGGGCTGTTTTTTATGCAGGATGTGCATGAATATTGGAGAAAGTATTCTGATAATAACTGACAGATACAGGGAGAAAACCGGTTACTGTTCACTGGTAATATTTCGCGAGGTGTTTTTGGTGAGCGAAGATCACAGAAAACCGTGAATCGTCTGACATCAATCTTGACAAATTTATGAGTTTGTGGTAAAAGTTAGATAACCAGGTAAAAGAAAATATGTGCAAATGTTATAATGATAAGGTTGCATCCAGTCGGATGTGCAAAAGAGAATCCGGTGAGAATCCGGAACGATACCGTCACTGTGAAAGGGGAGTTGCTTTTATAACCACTGGGAGACCGGGAAGGGAAAGCAGCGTGGAACCAAGTCAGGAGAACTGCCTTATTGTGAGATTCAGGGATTCGCGGTTTACGAATCGGTATTCTCCATAACAATACAGAACTTCTTTTTATGTATTTGTATTGCGCAGAGAATCATGTGTGAGCAGGCGGCCGCAGAGAGCTGCTGCTTTTTTGTACATATCAGTATTCTGGAAATACATGAAAAGAGGACAATGAGAAATGAAAAGAAAAACAATGTTAGCTCTGATGCTCGCAGTTTCCATGACATGCTCTATGGGTGCGGCTACAACAGCAATGGCAGCAGAGGATTCTGCTACAGAAGAGAACGCTGAGGCAGCTGATACCACAGAGGCTTCTGATGTAGATCAGGAAGCAGCAGATAATGTAGCAGCTCTGATCGACAAGATCTATGTACAGGAAAGAAACGACACAACAGATGAGGACTGCAAGGCAGCCAAAGAAGCATGGGATGCTCTGACAGATGCTCAGAAAGAACTGGTAGAGGGTGAGAATGCAGATCCGGATTATTTCGGACGTGACACAGGAGATGCTTCCAAGGACGATCCGCGTAACCAGGATGAGATCGGTGAGAATGAACTTCTTGTTGTAAGCTTTGGTACTTCCTTCAATGACAGCCGTGCAGAGGATGTCAAGGGAATCGAGGATGCTCTTGCAGAAGCTTATCCGGACTGGTCTGTAAGAAGAGCATTTACAGCACAGATCATCATCAACCATGTAGAGGCAAGAGATGATGAAGTGATCGATAACATGCAGCAGGCTCTTGACCGTGCAGTAGAGAATGGTGTTAAGAATCTGGTTGTACAGCCTACCCATCTGATGCATGGTGCTGAGTACGATGAGATGACAGAAGCGATCAATGGCTATAAAGATAAATTCGAGTCTGTAGCTATCGCAGAGCCAATGCTCGGTGAGGTTGGAGACGATGCAACTGTGATCAATGATGACAAGAAAGCCGTTGCTCAGGCGATCACAGATACGGCTTGCAAAGAGGCCGGATTTGACAGCATGGATGCAGCAGCTGAGGCTGGCACAGCATTCGTATTCATGGGACATGGAACATCTCATACAGCTAACGTTACATACGATCAGATGCAGACACAGATGGAAAACCTTGGATTGAAGAACGCATTCATCGGTACTGTAGAGGGTAAGCCGGAAGATACAGCCTGCGACAAGGTTATCGAGAAGGTAAAAGAAGCAGGATACAAGAACGTTGTTCTTCGTCCGCTGATGGTTGTTGCCGGAGACCATGCAAATAACGATATGGCCGGTGATGAGGAGGATTCCTGGAAGAGCCAGTTTGTAGCATCCGGAAACTTCGATAAGGTTGACTGCCAGATCGAGGGTCTTGGAAGAATCGAAGCAGTTGAGAAGCTTTATGTAGAGCATACAAAGGCAGCCATCGATTCTCTGGGAAGCACTGAGGAGTCCGCAGATTCTGATGCAGCAGCAGATACAGAGGCTGATTCTGCTGAGGAGTCCGCAGAATAATAAATATAAAAATATCTGAGTGAGTTCAGATACCTATAAGAAATCAATGTAACTGCCCGGAAAGATCAGGAAGACTGTTTTCCGGGCAGATTGCTGTATCTATGGAAGGGAGAAGATTATCATGAAAAAACGCTATGTAAACTTAATTCTTGCAATGGCAAGTGCATCAGTCCTGGTGCTGGGCTCTGTGCCTGCGATGGCAAAAACAGATGAAACAAAAACAGAGTCCGGTGAGGAAGCAGAAGCTTCCGAAGAAAAGGATACAGATGCAGCCAAAGCAGATACCCTGGAAGATGGCGTTTATACAGCAGAGTTTGAGACAGACAGTAGCATGTTTCATGTAAATGAGGCCAATGACAAAAAAGGAGAGCTCACGGTCAAAGATGGTAAAATGACCATCCACGTAAGTCTGGTTTCCAAGAAGATCGTTAACCTGTTTGCGGGAACTGCCGAGGATGCCCAGAAGGACGGAGCAGAGATCATTGAGCCGACCACAGATACAGTGAAGTACAGCGATGGTTATACAGAGGAGGTTTACGGATTTGATATCCCGGTACCGGCCATTGGTGAGGAATTTAACGTGGCGATCCTGGGAGAAAAAGGCAAATGGTACGACCATAAAGTCAGCGTAAAGAATCCTGTAAAAACCTCTGACGACAAAAAATCCGAAGGGAAAAAACCGGAAGAGCTGAAGCTGGAGGACGGAACCTATGAGACGGATGTAACCCTTACAGGCGGAACAGGAAGAGCATCTGTAGAATCTCCAGCTAAAGTAGAGATCAAGGGCAAAGAAGCTACGGCAACCATCATCTGGAGCAGTCCGAATTATGATTACATGATCGTGGACGGCGAAAAATATGAGCCGGTGAACAAAGACGGAAACTCCACATTTGAGATCCCGGTCACAGTCTTTGACGCAGAAATGGAAGTGACTGCAGATACTGTAGCCATGAGTACTCCTCACGAGATTGAGTATACCCTGAATTTTGATTCTTTAAGCATGAAAAAGGAAGAAAAATGAAAAAAATAATTTCATACATATTTCTGACGCTGACCCTGATCCTGGGGTGTGCTTTTGCAGTGCAGGCAGCAGAGACAGAACATAAGCCTGCGGATATTCCAGGCCTTACCTTTGACCACAGTATGGATCTTTCCTACGCAAAGGAATTTAATGTGGATTACTACAACGATGGCTATGCGCTGCTCACCATTGATCAGGAAGGACAGTTTCTTGTAGTTCCCGAAGGCAAGAAAGCACCGGAGGGGCTGGATCCTGACATTGCGGTTCTGCAGCAGCCCATAAACAATATCTATCTGGTAGCAACCTCGGCCATGGATCTTTTCCGCGCTATCGACGGGATTGACAGCATCAAGCTTTCCGGAACCAAGGAAGACGGATGGTATATCCAGGAAGCAAAGGACGCCATGGAACAGAAAAAGATGATCTATGCCGGCAAGTACAGTGCTCCGGATTACGAGCTGATCCTGAACGAGGGCTGTGACCTTGCCATTGAATCCACCATGATCCATCACAATCCGGAGGTACAGGAGAAGCTGGAGCAGTTCGGGATCCCTGTAATGGTAGAGCGTTCCAGCTATGAGAGTCATCCTCTTGGAAGGACCGAGTGGATGAAGCTTTACGCAGTTCTTCTGGGAAAAGAAGATGTAGCAGAAAAGGTTTTCAAAGAGCAGACGGACAAGCTGGATAAGGTTCTCACAGCAGATAAAACAGATAAGACCGTGGCGTTCTTTTATATCAACTCCGTAGGTGCGGTAAATATAAGAAAAAGCGGCGACTATGTTTCAGAAATGATCTCTCTCGCAGGAGGAAATTATGTTCCGGAGGATACGGGAGTAAATGACAATGCTCTTTCCACCATGAATATGCAGATGGAAGAGTTTTATGCCAAGGCGAAGGATGCAGACTATATCATCTATAACAGTACGATTGACGGGGAACTTAAGACCATTGATGAGCTTCTTTCCAAAAGTAAGCTTCTTGCAGATTTCAAGGCAGTGAAGAACGGAAATGTCTGGTGCACAGGCAAAAATCTCTTCCAGGAAACTACCGGACTTGGAACCATGATCGAGGATATCCACACCATGCTGACTACAGACGATGATTCTCTGGATGAGCTGACCTATATGCATAAACTGAAATAAATTCCAGTGTTCGCTTTAACTCCTTTGCCGGTTTCCACCTGTGAGCAGGAAACGAAAGGACAGGATAACAAAACAGAAGAGGAGTGTACCAGAAAAAATGAATGACAGAAAACGCGCAGTCCGATACGGGATCTCTTTTGTGATCCTTGCGGTACTTTTAATCTTTTTATTTATATGGAATGTAAATTCCGGAAGTATCCACCTCTCTGTGAAGGAGATCCTGAATATCATATTCCGGCATCAGGGAGATGAAACTTCTTATAATATCGTCTGGGAGATCCGTCTTCCCAGGATACTGGCAGTGATCATCCTTGGCGGAGCACTTTCTGTTTCAGGATTTTTGCTGCAGACCTTTTTTAACAACCCTATCGCGGGACCCTTTGTACTGGGAATCTCTTCCGGTGCCAAGCTGATCGTGGCGCTTCTGATGATCTTTTTTTTAAGCAGATCGGTGTCCATCGGTTCCGGTGCCATGATCCTGGCTGCTTTTGCAGGCTCAATGATCTCCATGGGCTTTGTGCTCCTTGTGGCAAAAAAAGTCCACAATATGTCCATGCTGGTCATCAGTGGTGTTATGATCGGCTATATCTGTTCGGCCATCACAGACTTTGTGGTGACCTTTGCAGATGATTCCAACATAGTCAATCTTCACAATTGGTCATTGGGAAGCTTTTCCGGTATGACCTGGGGAAATGTGCAGACTATGGCTGTTGTGGTACTTCTTACTATGGTGATCGTATTTTTTATGTCAAAACCGATCAGCGCCTATCAGCTGGGGGAGACTTACGCGCAGAATATGGGAGTTAATATCAAGGCTTTCCGGATACTTCTGATCCTGCTTTCCAGTATTCTTTCTGCCTGTGTGACCGCTTTTGCAGGGCCGATCTCCTTCGTGGGGATCGCTGTGCCTCATATTGCAAAAAGTCTCCTGAAGACTGCCAAACCCCTGCTTGTGATCCCGGCCTGTTTTCTGGGCGGTGCAGTGTTCTGCCTGTTCTGTGACCTGATCGCAAGAACTGTATTTGCACCGACGGAGCTGAGCATCAGTTCTGTGACAGCAGTTTTCGGAGCACCGGTAGTTATCTATATCATGATTCGCAGACAGCAGAGGATATAAACGATGAAATCATATTTTTTTTATACAGATCAGCTGACCGTAGGCTATGATGGAAAACCGCTGATCAAAGAGATCAATATTCAGCTGAATAAAGGAGAGATCCTGACACTGATCGGTCCCAACGGTGCCGGAAAATCTACTATTTTGAAGAGTATCACAAGACAGCTTTCCCTGATCAGCGGAACGGTATATCTGGAACAGGAACAGATGAGCCGGATGACCAACAGGGAAGTGTCAAAAAAACTGGCTGTAGTACTTACCGAGCGCATGCGACCGGAGCTTATGACCTGTGAGGATGTGGTATCCACCGGACGATATCCCTATACCGGAACTCTCGGGATCCTTTCCGCAGAGGACAAGGAAAAAGTTAAAAGTGCCATGGAGATGGTTCACGCCTGGGATCTGAAGGATCGGGATTTTACAGCCATCAGTGACGGACAGAGACAGCGTATCCTTCTGGCACGCGCCATCTGCCAGGAACCGGAGATCATTATCCTGGATGAACCGACCTCCTTCCTGGATATCCGGCATAAGCTGGAGCTTCTTGCCATTTTGAAGAAGATGGTATTGGAAAAACAGATGACGGTGATCATGTCCCTTCATGAGCTGGATCTTGCCCAGAAGATTTCTGACCAGGTGATCTGTGTTCATGGAGATCACATTGAGAAATATGGTGCACCGGAGGAAATCTTTACTTCCGATTATATTCGGAAGCTTTATGGCATCACCCGTGGAAGCTATAATGCAGAATTCGGCTGCGTGGAAATGGAACCTCCGGCCGGAAAACCGGAGGTGTTTGTGATCGGAGGAAATGGAAGCGGGATTCCGGTATATCGGAAGCTGCAGCGACAGGGGATTCCTTTTGTGACCGGAGTTCTCCATACCAATGATGCGGATTATCAGGTGGCAAAAGAACTGGCTGCAAAAGTGATCACGGAGAAGCCTTTTGAATGCATTTCGGAGTCTGCCTTTGAAGAAGCACTGGAGTTCCTGGGAAAATGTGAAAAAGTGTACTGTCCGCTGAAGGATTTTGGTATCATGAATGAAAAAAACCGGGAATTGTTGAAAAAAGCAAAAGAAACCGGAAAATTAAACCAGATCAGATAAGTTCTCTGGGAAAATGAGAAAAGCAATAAAACGCTGTCAGAAATGAGTGATATAATTTCTGGCAGCGTTTTTTATATAATATAAATTACAAATATTTCAGCAGCTGTGTTATAATATGACAAGAACGACAGATCGTGAAGCGCTCGCATTCGTGGAGATGTAAGTAACGAAGAGGAATGTCCGCTTTACACCGCAAAAGTTAAGCAGATACAATCAATCCGAAAAAATATATGGAGGGAAGATCAATGAAAAAAAGAAACATAATCGCAGCTCTGCTCTGCAGTGCATGCCTTGTGGCAGGAAGTGTAAATCCCGTATTTGCAGATGCATCGAAGGTAGTAACACTTGGAGCAGATCTTACGGATGCTCAGAAGCAGACAATGATGAAATATTTTAATGTAAGTTCCGATCAGGTGCAGGTGATGACCATTACAAATGAGGATGAGCATAAACACCTGGATAATATCGCACCACAGTCACAGATCGGTTCCAGAACTTTGAGCTGTGCCTATGTGAAGCCCACACAGTCCGGCGGGATCAAGGTCCGCACAGCAAATCTGAACTGGGTGACAGGTAATATGATCGCAACGACACTTTCCACATCCGGTGTGAAGAATTGTGAAGTAGTTGCTGCCTGCCCGATGGAAGTATCCGGAACAGGTGCACTTACCGGCATCCAGATGGCATATGAGAAGGCCAGTGGAGAGAAGCTGGATGAGACCAAGACGAAGCTTGCCAACCAGGAGATCGTAACCACCGGTGAGCTTGCAGATAAGGTTGGTAAAAATGAGGCGACAACAGTTGTAAACCAGTCCAAGATGGATGTGATCCAGAACGGAGTACAGAATGCAGATGAGATCCAGAATATTGTCATCAATGTGGCTGAGCAGAACAATATTTCCGTAAGCCAGGACGATATTGACAGGATCGTGTCTCTTCTGAAGCAGATCTCACAGCAGGATTACAATTATGATGATGTGAAGGAAACACTGGAGCAGGTAGATGCCAATACCACAGGCCAGACCTCTTCCTCTGATGATACGCTGGATGGCGAGAGCAGTGATGAAACCGTAGATGTGGATGCAGATTCTTCTGATGATATCGTCAACAATGTAAATGACAGCATTCTTGGTGACGATGTGATCCAGAGCTCCACAGAGGATCCGGGTCTTGAGGAAGAAACAGGAGCAGATTCTCAGGATACAAGCAATGAGACCGGAATCCCGGATGCTACCGACGACGGAACCTATAGCAATGAGGAAAGCTCGGACGAAAGCAGTACAGATGAAAGTGCATCCGACGAGAGCAGTACAGACGAAAGTGCATCTGACGAGAACAGCACAGAGGATAGTGCATCTGACGAGAGCAGCACAGATGAAAGCACTTCTGACGAGGCTGCATCCGATGAGACCGGAATCCCGGAGGCAACAGAAGATACAGAATCTTCAGAAAGTACAGACGGCTCAGACCAGGCAGACAGTGCAGAAAACGATACTTCCGTGCTCAGCGAAGAAGCAAAGAACAATTATGACAAATTTGTCCTCTTTGTAAAAGGCGAGTATGAGGGAGATGCAGATTCCCTTCTCGCTGCAACGGAGGATACAGAGGCAGTGGCAACGGTAACACTGGATGAGCAGACAGCGAAGAGTGTGGCAGAAACTGTTGAGAAGGATTATTATGATATCCTGAAGGATGGTACAGAATCCTATGAGGCAGATGGTACAGAAAAATATCAGAGTACAGAGCTGAATATGATGGATCAGAAGCTGAAGAAGCTGTTCGGTATTGACAGTTCCCAGGAGGACACAGAGGCCACAGACGTGACAGCAGCTATTCTTGCAGATGTTCCCCAGGAAGATAAGCAGACACTTTATAAAGAAACCATGAAATATCTGGCAGGTCTTTACGGCGAGAACACGGACTCTTCTGAGGAATCCGCAGCAGAATAAAAGATTTACAGAAAAAGAGATAAAAAATACCGCAGCAGAGAAAACAACCTCTGCTGCGGTATTTTTTGTCGTGCCGGAAAGATATCATGAAAATTTTGTGATTTACGACAAGGATTTGTGTAAGCACTGGAAAAATGGATTTTTCTGTGATAAAATTGACCGTAAATCGGTTTTGTGGACTCATACATCGCAAACCGTGATAGGGAAACGAGAAAGGGAAAAGGTAGAATTTATGAGCCTGGCAGTAGTAACATTAAAAAAAGGCGAAGGCAGATTCCTGAAATCAGGAGGCCTCTGGGTATATGACAATGAGATCGCAAGCATCATGGGAAGCTTTGTGAACGGAGATATCGTTCTGGTCCGGGACTTTGACGGATATCCAATGGGAAGAGGATTTATCAACACCAATTCCAAGATCACAGTCCGTATGCTTACCAGAGATGAGCGTACAGAGATCAGTCCGGAATTTTTGAAACAACGTGTCCGCGACGCATGGGAGTATCGTAAGAAGGTAGTAGATACCGGAAGCTGCCGTGTGATCTTCGGAGAAGCAGACTTTCTTCCGGGGCTTGTTGTGGATAAGTTTTCAGATGTGCTTGTTGTACAGTCTCTTGCACTGGGAATCGACCGTCTTAAAGAAACGATCCTAGATGCACTGAAGGAAGTCCTTGCTGAGGATGGGATCCGGATCCGTGGAGTCTATGAGCGGAGTGATGCAAAGGTACGCCGCCAGGAAGGAATGGAACTTACCAAGGGATTTATCGGAGAAGAATTTCCGACACTTGTTCAGATTGAAGAGAACGGTGTGAAATATGAAGTAGATATCAGGGACGGGCAGAAGACCGGATTTTTCCTGGATCAGAAATATAACCGTCTTGCTATCCAGAAGCTCTGCAAGGGGGCGAAGGTTCTGGACTGCTTTACACATACCGGCTCTTTTGCCCTGAATGCGGGAATTGCAGGGGCACAGAGTGTTCTCGGTGTGGATGCGTCGGAAACTGCAGTCCTGCAGGCAAGAAGAAACGCCAGTCTGAACGGCCTGGACGGAACAGTGAAATTCCTCTGTGAGGATGTTTTTGAGCTTCTTCCCGAGCTTGAGGAGAAGGGAGAGAAATTTGATGTTGTGGTACTGGATCCTCCGGCATTTACGAAATCCAGAAGCTCTGTAAAAAATGCCATCAAGGGATACCGTGAGATCAATCTCCGTGCAATGCGTCTTGTAAAGGACGGCGGATTTCTTGCAACCTGTTCCTGCTCTCATTTTATGACGTATGAGCTGTTTACACAGACCATCGGTCAGGCAGCGAAGAATGTCCATAAGAGACTGCGCCAGGTAGAGTACCGTACACAGGCACCGGATCATCCGATCCTCTGGTCAGCAGATGAGTCCTATTATCTGAAATTCTACATTTTCCAGGTATGCAATGACCGTTAGGAACTGCCATCCGGATTTTTTTACGGAAATTTTTGGGCAGTGCCGTCTGGCAGTGAAAAGGAGATGCAGATCATATGAGAGACAAATTCAATAAATTTATGCAGGGACGTTATGGAGTGGATGATCTTTCCAGGTTCACCATGGGAGTCGCACTGGTTCTGATCATTCTGGCAATGTTTGCTAATATATTCAGCAGAACTGTCGGCAGCACCCTTGACATTCTCGGGGTCGCAGCGATCGTATATGCATATATACGTATTTTTTCCAGAAATATCCAGCAGCGTTATGCCGAAAATCAGAAATTCCTTCAGATGACGTCAAAGTTCCGTTTTCGCTTTAATAAAGAAAAGGATCTGATGAAGCAGAGAAAGACCCATCACATCTACAGCTGTCCGGGCTGCGGACAGAAGATACGTATTCCAAAGGGAAAGGGCAAGATCGAGATCGAATGTCCGAAATGCCACACAAAATTCGTAAAAAGGAGCTGACATGTTCGGATATGTGACCGTTAATAAACCGGAAATAAAATTCAAGGATTTTGATGTGTACCGTTCTTTTTACTGCGGTCTTTGCAGAGAATTGCGGGAGAGATACGGGATACCGGGACAGATCTCACTGACTTATGATATGACATTTGTGGTCCTTCTTTTAAGCGCTCTTTATGAACCGCCAACGAAGAAGGGAACCTCCAGGTGTGTGGTCCATCCGCTGAAGCCCCAGCCGGTGCGCAAAAATACAGTAACTGAGTACTGTGCGGATATGAATGTGATCCTTACCTATTACAAATGTATGGATGACTGGCAGGATGAACACAAACCACTGCGCTATGCATATGCAGGAATTCTGAAGAATTGCGGAAATATGCATATGTCCGCTTATCCGGAGAAGATCCAAAGGATCCGAAACGCACTAGAGGAGCTTTCTTCCCTGGAAAAACAGGGGGAAACCGATGTGGACCGTGTAGCCGGGTGTTCCGGACGTATCATGGAAGAGATTCTGGCCTTCCGTAAGGATGTCTGGGAATCGTCCCTGCGCCGTCTGGGATTTTATCTCGGAAAATTTATCTACATCCTGGATGCTTATGACGATGTGGAAAAAGATGCAGAAAACGGAAATTACAATCCTTTCCTTGAAAAATATAAGATAGAAGGGTTCGAGGAAGAGGTACGTCGGCTTCTTATGATGATGCTTGCAGAATGCTGCAGAGAATTTGAAAAGCTGCCGATCCTCCGATACGGAGATATCCTTCGAAATATTTTATATTCCGGCGTCTGGTGCCGCTTTGCGGCGATCGGACAGAAGCGCAGGGAAGAACGGGAGAAAGAGAAAAAATGTTAGATCCATACAGCGTGCTGGGAGTTCCCAGAAACGCATCTGATGATGAAATAAAAAAGGCATACCGGAAGCTGAGCCGAAAGTATCACCCGGATGCCAATATCAATAATCCGAATAAGGATCAGGCCGAAGAAAAATTCAAAGAAGTGCAGCAGGCTTACGAGCAGATCATGAAAGAGCGTGAGTACGGAAGTAGTTCCCAGAATGGCTATGGCGGCTACGGAAATTACGGTGGTTTTGGAAATTACGGAAATGCCGGTTCCAGTGCCTATCAGGATGAGGAAAGTATGCGCAGAAGGGCGGCCGCCAATTATGTGCAGAGCGGTCATTTTCAGGAAGCTATGAATGTACTGGATTCTCTTGGTCAGAAAAATGGGGAATGGTATTACCTGGCTGCTATGGCAAATATGGGAATGGGAAATAATGTAACAGCTCTGGATCAGATCCGTGAAGCAGTCCGTCAGGAACCGGATAATATGCAGTACCGTATGCTGCTCCAGAGAATGGAAGGCGGTGGCGGCTGGTATCAGCAGCGGCAGGATCCCTTTGGGGGAATGCCGACTGCAGAAGGGGATATGTGTGATGCCTGCTGCAGGACCATGGCCTGTTTCATGTGCTGGCCGGGCGGCTTTTTCTGCTGCTGATGCAGGAACAAAGCGGTCATCGATATCCCGGAATTGAGAATCGGAATATCCTGAGGCAGCATATCCATATGTTTGTAAGGCGGATCCTGCAGATCCGTTTTGCGATATAGATCGCAGAGGGATTTTTCTGACAGAAATTCACAATGCTGTCCGGAAAATGTCATACTGCAGAGAAAAAGAGGAGGAAATCGTTATGAGTATAAGAATTGGTATTTTAGGTTACGGAAACCTGGGACGCGGCGTGGAGTGCGCCATCAAGCATAATCCGGATACAGAGCTGGTTGCAGTATTTACCAGACGTGATCCAGAGACTGTAAAGATCCTTACAGAGACCGCAAAGGTTTATTCTGTAAAAGATGCGGAGAAGCTGAAGGATGAGATCGATGTCCTGATCATCTGTGGAGGAAGTGCGACAGATCTTCCTGTTCAGACACCGGAGTATGTAAAATATTTCAATGTTGTGGACAGCTTTGATACACATAAGAAAATCCCGGAGCATTTTGCAAATGTTGACAAGGCAGCAGCAGAGAGTGGACATGTAGGAATCATTTCCGTAGGCTGGGATCCAGGAATGTTTTCTCTGAACCGTATGTATGCAAATGCGATCCTTACAAATGGAAACGACTACACATTCTGGGGCAAGGGTGTCAGCCAGGGACATTCTGATGCAGTCCGCCGCATCAAAGGCGTAAAGGATGCAAAGCAGTACACCATTCCGGTAGAAGCTGCACTTGAGGCAGTAAGAAACGGAGAAAATCCGGAGCTTACCACACGCCAGAAACATACAAGAGAGTGCTTCGTAGTTGCTGAGGAAGGTGCTGATCTTGCACGCATCGAGGAAGAGATCAAGACCATGCCGAACTACTTTGACGAGTATGATACAACGGTACATTTCATTTCCCAGGAAGAGCTGGACCGTGACCACAGCGGTATCCCGCACGGCGGTTTTGTGATCCGCAGCGGAAAAACAGGCTGGAACAATGAGAACAGCCATGTGATCGAGTACAGCCTGAAGTTGGATTCCAATCCTGAGTTTACATCTTCTGTGATCGTTGCCTATGCAAGAGCTGCATACCGCATGAACCAGGAAGGACAGAAGGGCTGCAAGACTGTATTTGATGTTGCACCTGCATATTTAAGTGCCCTTGACGGAGCAGAGCTTCGCAAAAAATTCCTGTAAGGATCTGTAACAGATCTGTAACAGACAGGAGCAAAACTGCATAAAAGATCATATCCCCGGAGCATCAGTGAATATTTCTGATGTTTCGGGGCTTTTTTCTGCATAAAATCAACATTGGTAATACCTGGATGATGATTTTTCTGAAAGAAAAGGAAAGAGTTGACGGACCGTAAAGAATGTTATATAATATGGACGTAAAATTGTAACAAAATTGTAACGTTTACGATCAGTCGGACTTAAGAAATAGTAAATATCAATGATCTATCTATCAAAGGAAGGTATGTATGCGAAAATTAAGCAGAAAATGGAAACTCTGGGGACTTTTTTTTGTTCTGATGTTCTTTGCAGCCGGAGCAACTGTACATACAACGGCAACAGATGTACAGGCTGCGACCAAAAACGGCTTTAAAACAGAAAAAGGAAAGTCCTATTATTATCAGAATGGACAGAAGGTAAAAGGCTGGCTTACACTGAACGGGAAGAAATATTTTTTTAATAAATCCACAGGCGTGCAGATGAAGCGTTGGGCTAAGGATTCCAAGGGCAAACGATATTTTTATAATGTCAACGGTGCCAAGGGCTATATGGCAACAGGCTGGCTTACAGACAGTAAGAACAATACCCGCTATTTTAATCCCACCAGCGGATATATGACAACGAAATGGGCCACGATCAGTAATAAGAAATATTATTTTTACAGAGGCAGTGGTGCTGCAGCCAGAAGTGTATTCCTTACAGACAAGAAGAATGTGACCAGATATTTTACCAGCAAATGCTTTATGGCAAAGGGCTGGGCAACGAATAAGAAACAGCAGAAGCGTTATTTTGATCCAAACACGGGAGCTATGTATAAGGGCTTCAAGAAGATCGGCAGCGATACCTATTATTTTTACAGCAAGAGCGGCGTGATGGCTACCGGTTGGGTCACAAATTCCAAAAAAGGATATAAATATTATTTCGATCCGTCAACCGGTGTCATGGCTACGGGAACGAAGACGATCGATGGCAAGAAGTATACATTTGGCAGCAATGGTGTCTTGGATACCAACCCAAGCACTACTACAGCGACAAGCTCCAGGACTATCAAGAATTTCCTTGCCAATGCATTACTTCCGGTAGGAAAGACTCTTTACGTATGGGGCGGCGGCCACAACTGGTCGGATGCGACCAGAAAGGGCATCAGTCCAAAATGGAAACAGTGGTATGACAGCAATTCCAGCTCCTATAATTACAGATATTATATGGATCTCAGTGAAGCTACAGAACAGAAGGGCCTTGACTGCTCCGGCTTTGTAGGATGGTCTGTATATCAGATCATGCAGAGCAGATCCGGTGGACCTATGTACACGGATGTTTCCGGAAATCTTGGATCTTTGTATTCCGGCAAGGGAATGGGTACCGTTGTTTCCCAGGCTCAGCTGGCAAGCTCAAACTGGAAGCTTTATCCTGGGGATATCGGATACAACAGCGGACATACCTGGATCGTTCTCGGACAGTGTTCCGATAAGAGTGTCGTGATCCTCCACTGTACACCGAATGCCGGCGTACAGATTTCCGGAACACCGACACCAAGCGGAACTTACGGAAGCCAGGCGATCAAGCTGGCAGAAACTTATATGTCTAGGTATCCTGGAGCCAGCAAATATGACTATCATGAATCCAGTGGTAACTATATCCGAAACGGTGCATACTTCAGATGGAACAGAAGCACTCTTTCCGATCCCAACGGATATCTGAACAAGACAGCCAATCAGATCCTTGCAGATCTGTTCTGATCAGGATGTGCTGAAAGAAATTTGTATGTAACAAATAGCAATAAGAAACGTGAGAGGAGAACCTGAGATAACCCGGGTTCTCCTTTTTTAATGTCAAAATCATTAATAAATGTTACAAAGTTTTAAACTAATTAATAGAAAATCCTTGCAATCCAAATAACACTGTGTTAATATATAAAAAGATTGAAACAAGATATTGCAAAAGTATTACAAAGAAAACCAACGAAGCGGATGGTCAGATCCGCTGTATTAAATTAGAATCAGATTGCGAGGGTGAACAGTCATGAAGAAAAGGATATTATGTCTGACACTGGCGCTCATCATCAGCGGAGCACAGGTAGTCAGCGTAAGCGCAACAAGAGAAGATGAGGCAGCGCTTCAGCAGGAGATGGATGCGACCAACGAACAGCTGAATGCGACTTATTCCAGATTGGATGAGCTTTCCTCACAGAAGTCACAGATTGAAGGCGAGATTTCAACTCTTGATGCCAATCTTGTAAACGTGATGGTTTCGATCCAGACACTGGAGGGAGATATCTCCAATAAGGAAGCCGACATTGCATCTACACAGACCAACCTTGAGAAGGCCAAAAATGCCAAGCAGAAACAGTATGAGGCAATGAAGAAACGTATCCAGTATCTCTATGAGAAGGGTGGAGACGATGCATGGTTCCAGATGATGCTGAATGCAGAGAACCTGTCTGACCTTCTTACAAGAGCAGAGTACACACAGAAAACTTATGAGCAGGACCGTAAGAGTCTTGAAAAATATTCCAATACGATCCAGCAGGTGGCAAACCTGGAGGCACAGTACACACAGGAGAAGTCAGAACTGGAGGGAATGAAGCAGGAATATGAGGCAGAGTCCCAGAACCTGCAGGCACAGCTGGATGAGAAGCGTGCCACATCCGCAGATTATGATAATGAGATTGCCTACGCACAGCAGCAGGCTACAGATTATGCCAACCTTCTTGCAGAGCAGACTGCAGAGCTTCAGAGATTAGAGGCTGAGCGTATTGCAGCAGAGGAAGAGGCAAGACGTCAGGCCGAGGCTGAAGCAGCAGCGAGAGCGCAGGCTGAGGCAGAAGAGGAAGCAAGACGCCAGGCAGAGCAGGAAGCACAGCAGGATGAGGCGGACGAGAGCGAAGACGGACAGTACGATGAGGACGGCGACGTGATCGAGAATGCAGATGAGGATACTGCTGAAGATGACACCGAGGCTGTGGATGAAGATGCAGACAATGGTGAGAATGATGATGCGTCCGAGGATACTGAGAATACAGAGGATAATGCAGACGCAGATTACGATAACAGCACAGATGCATCTGAAGAAAGTGCAGAGGACACATCTAATGAAGAGGACACATCCTCAGCCAGTGACAGTTCTTCTTACAGCAGTGGTTCCGGATCTTCTGTTGTGAATTATGCTACACAGTTTGTGGGGAATCCTTACGTATGGGGCGGAACAAGCCTTACCAATGGTGCAGACTGCTCCGGATTTGTACAGAGTGTCTATGCGAACTTCGGAGTCAGCCTTCCGAGAACCTCCTATGAGCAGCAGAATGCAGGTACAGAAGTATCCTACGCAGATGCACAGCCGGGAGATCTGATCTGCTATGGCGGGCACGTGGCTATTTACATGGGTAATGGCCAGATCGTTCATGCATCGAACTCTCAGGACGGGATCAAGATTAGCAATGATGCTACATACAGAACAATTGTATCTGTAAGACGTCTTGTATAATAAGAACGTACAACAGAAAATAAAAATACAGCAGCCCGACAGCAGTTTGTCGGGCTGTTTTTGACGGCAGGAAAAATATTGAAAACCCATGGAACGGAATGAACAGCAACAAAATATGCTCAAAAATGTATAAATTTTAAAAACAGTATTGACATATAATTAACAGGATGTTATTATGATGTCAGTATAATTCCATATTGAACATAGCAAGTGCTGAGGATAGCTGACAGTTATATATTGATTATCAGAAGTCCACAGAAAAGGGAATCAGGTGTGAAACCTGAGCGATCCGGTCACTGTAACGGAGGAGCGAATCTCATAGTCCATTGTACGTATGTATGAGAAGGAGAGAGGAGTCATGATCCCGGAGCCAGGAAACCTGCTTGTTATGGCGAGGTTAAACTTCCGTGTAAAGTGTAACAACCATTTCAGGGACTCCGCACCCCTGGGACGTTGTCTACTTTTTTACGAGAGTAGGCATTTTTTTATGGAATGCGCCTGTTCATATGAATTATACATGATTAAATGGCAGGCGATACTACTCCGGATACATTCGTTCCCTCCGCGCACTCATGAACGGATTATATTTCTACCCCGGGGTGGCATCGCTACCTCTTTTTTATAGGAAAAAGTTATGTGTGGTTATGTCAGGAGAGGAGAAAAGAGCCATGGAGAAACCATACTGGGAAGGCAAAGAATACTCTTACTTCAGCCACAAAAACTGTGAGTATTTTCCGTGCCATAAAGGAGCAAATCCGGAGAATTTTAATTGTCTGTTCTGCTATTGCCCTTTATATGCACTGGGAGATAAATGTGGTGGTAATTTCCGCTTTACGGAAAGCGGGATCAAAGACTGCACCGAATGCAAGCTTCCTCACAGAAGAGAAAATTTCGGATATGTTACAGGTAAATATAGCGAGCTTGCGGAAATTGTACGGAAGCAGCGGGAAAAATAAAAAACAGGCCAGTTCAGATACAGGAAAATGTATATTCCTGTGTTTGAACTGGCCTGTTTTGTTTGGGGTGGACAATATCTGTTATCTGTCGGAAAAGATACAGAAGATCATTCTCTGGTTTGGAGAAAAACCTTGAGTCTGGGAATCTGGTTGTTGAGGATCAGCTGTTCCGGAAACATGGCCTGATGAACAAACTCAGCAGCACAGGTAAAATCTCCGATATGCTCCGGGCCATGGCTGTCACTGGAAAGAAGCAGCGGCAGATCATATTTGCGGCAGCATCGAAGGATCTCGAAACAGTTTTCTCTTGTGTCGCCACGATAGCCATAAGGTGCAAGAGAAGCTTCGTTGATCTCAAAGATCGTGCCGGTTTCCCTGGCAGCCCTTGCAAGCGCATCATAATTAACCGGGTAATGAGTGTTATCACTATGTCCGAGGATCTTTACACAGGGGTTTTTCATTACATTGATAAAAGCTTCTGTGTTTTCAGCTCTGGTACCGCAGCGGTAATTCCAGGCATGCATGCTGGCAATGGCGTAATCAAGTTTACATAATAATTCCTGATCTAAATCTACCGTTCCGCTGCGGTCAAGGATATTCAGTTCAATTCCGTAGAGTAATTCTACACCGAAATGTTTTTTGGGAGAATAGGTAAGGCTGCGGAAATAGGAGGAAGTTCCGGCTGCCAGAGTGCCGGGACCGTGATCAGTGATCCCGAGAAGCCGGAGACCTTTCTCGGCAGCTGCGCGTGCCATGTTGGTGATGGTACATTCCGTGCCGTGACCACTGGCGATGGAGTGGGTATGCATATCAGAAAGATACATAAAAATACACCTCTTTTACTGTTTGAGAACATGTGACAGAGCGGAATACGAATGTCCGCTTTGCATAAATTTTTTCTGAAAAACAAAGGAATTCCTATATAAATCCAAGTATGGCAGAGCAGAAAAACAAAGTCAATAGAGAAAAACATAAAAATACAAAAAAACAAATAAAATCAACAGGGCGCAACCGATAAAAACCACAAAAACAGCTAGAAACACATGTTGGATTTCGTTGACATCGAAGTAGGGGTAAGGTATAATAAAACTACATGAGCACATAGCCGGACAGGAGCGGTTCTGGAAGCGTAGAGGCAGACAGATCACCAGAAACAACCGGTTGTGAGAAAGGAGAATCATGGAGAAATTTCATATAGCAGATGTTCCGAAAACAGACAGGATCACACATCTTGTAGATAATCTTTATGCAAAGATGCCGGTGATCGAATCTGCCAGAGCAAAACTGATCACAGAGTCTTACAAATCAACAGAAGACGAGCCGATCATCACCCGCAGAGCCAAGGCATTTGCCCACATCCTGCACAACATTCCGATCATCATCCGTGATGAGGAGCTGATCGTCGGAAGCAGCACTTTGGCGCCGAGAGGATGTCAGACGTTTCCGGAGTATTCTTTCCAGTGGCTGGAAGATGAGCTGGATACAGTGGCTACCAGAACAGCCGATCCATTTTATATTGCGGAGGAAACCAAGGCGGAGCTCCGTGAGGTACATAAATACTGGAAAGGCAAGACTACCAGTGAGCTTGCAACATCCTACATGGCACCGGAAGCGATTCTTGCCATTGACCACAATATTTTTACACCCGGAAACTATTTCTACAATGGTGTAGGACACGTAACCGTTAAATATGAAGAAGTTCTGGCGATCGGCTATGAAGGGATCATTGCCAAAGCTCAGAAGGAACTGGATGAGTGTAATGTAGGAGATGGTGATTACGCAAAGAAATCCCGTTTCCTGGAAGCAGTTATCATGAGCTGTCAGGCAGTTATCGACTATGCACATCGCTATGCCGAGCTCGCAGAGCAGATGGCATATCAGTGTCAGGATCCGACCAGAAAACAGGAACTCCTTCAGATCGCATCCAATTGTACACGCGTACCGGCGAAGGGCGCCCGTAACTTCTATGAGGCGTGCCAGTCCTTCTGGTTTGTACAGCAGCTGATCCAGATGGAAAGCAGCGGACATTCTATTTCTCCGGGACGTTTTGACCAGTATATGTATCCGTATTACAAGAGTGATATGGAAGCAGGCAATCTTACCAGAGAATTTGCCCAGGAACTGATGGACTGCATATGGGTAAAATTAAACGACCTGAATAAATGCCGTGATGCTGCATCTGCAGAAGGCTTTGCAGGCTACAGCCTTTTCCAGAACCTGATCGCAGGTGGTCAGAACAAGGATGGCGAGGATGTGACCAATGATCTCTCCTTTATGTGCATCCAGGCGTCTATGCATGTGCACCTTCCGGCACCGTCTCTTTCTGTAAGAGTATGGAACGGATCACCACATGAATTCCTGATCAAGGCTGCAGAGCTTACAAGAACAGGAATCGGACTTCCGGCTTATTACAATGATGAGGTTATCATTCCTGCACTGCAGAACCGCGGCCTTTCTCTTGCAGATGCCAGAGAATATAACATCATCGGCTGTGTAGAACCGCAGAAGGCAGGTAAGACAGAGGGGTGGCATGACGCTGCATTCTTTAACATGTGCCGTCCGCTGGAGATGGTTTTCTCTAATGGTATGGACAAAGGGGTACAGATCAGTGTCCAGACCGGCGATGTCACAGAGATGAAGAGCTTCGATGAGTTCTATGATGCATATAAGAAACAGATGGAATATTTCATTTCCCTGCTTGTAAATGCTGATAATGCCATTGATGTGGCACATGCGGAGAGATGTCCGCTTCCATTCCTTTCCTGTATGGTGGATGACTGCCTGAAACGAGGCAAATCCGTTCAGGAAGGCGGAGCTGTTTATAACTTTACAGGTCCTCAGGGATTTGGTATTGCAAACATGGCAGATTCTCTGTATGCGATCCGCAAGCTTGTATATGAAGAAAAGAAGATGACCATGGAAGAGCTGAAGGAGGCTCTGGCATGGAACTACGGCAAGGGTATCGATGCACAGTCTGCAGCAGATATCACCACCATTGTTATGCAGAAGCTTCAGGAGAATGGCATCCGCGTAAATGAGCAGACCGCAACAGCTGTTATGACAGCAGCTCTCGGAACAGAGCCATCTCCGGAGAAGAAAGCAAGATTCGAAGAGATCCACAAGATGATCGAGGAGGTTCCGAAGTTTGGAAACGATATCCCGGATGTGGATTATTTTGCAAGAGATGTGGCTTATACTTACACCAAGCCGCTTCAGAAATATATGAACCCGAGAGGCGGACATTATCAGGCAGGACTTTATCCTGTATCTGCAAACGTTCCTCTTGGCGGACAGACCGGTGCAACACCGGATGGCCGTTACGCACATACTCCGGTAGCAGATGGTGTTTCCCCGTCAGCCGGCAAGGATGTGAAGGGACCGACAGCTGCGGCAACTTCTGTATCCCGCCTGGATCATTTTATCGTATCCAACGGAACACTGTTCAATCAGAAATTCCATCCGTCAGCACTTGCAGGAAGAGAAGGACTGGAGAAATTCGTAGCACTGATCCGCGGATACTTTGATCAGAAGGGTATGCATATGCAGTTTAACGTTGTTGACAGAGAAACACTTCTGGATGCACAGAAGCATCCGGAGAAGTACAAACATCTGGTTGTACGTGTTGCAGGCTACAGCGCATTGTTCACTACACTTTCCAGATCTCTGCAGGACGATATCATCAGACGTACTGAGCAGGGCTTCTAAAGGAGTAACGAATGGACTATTTGGATACAAAGGGCAGGATCTTTGATATTCAGAAATATTCAGTACACGATGGACCGGGTATCCGTACCATCGTGTTCCTGAAGGGCTGCGTTCTTCGCTGCCGCTGGTGCTGTAATCCGGAATCACAGGAATACCGGATCCAGAACATGAAGGTTCTGGGAGAAGATAAAGTGATCGGCCGCGACGTGACAGTTCGTGAGATGATCGAAGAGGTGGAAAAAGACCGTGCCTATTATTATCGTTCCGGAGGCGGGATCACCCTTTCCGGAGGGGAATGTATGTGTCAGGCGGACTTTTCCAGAGATCTTCTTCGCGCGGCAAAGGAGAGAGGGATCAACACAGCGGTAGAAAGTATGGCCTGTGCCCCATGGGAAAAGATCGAACAGGTACTTCCCTATCTGGATGTATATCTGATGGATATCAAGCATATGGATCAGGAAAAACATAAAGAATTCACAGGACGGGCCAACGGACTGATGCTGGAGAATGCAAGAAGGGTTGCGCTCTACGGAAAAACCAGACTGGTGATCCGCGTTCCGGTGATCCCCACATTTAATGATTCTGTGGAAGAGATCCAGGCGATCGCAAGATTTGCAGCATCCCTTCCGGGCGTAAACAAGATCCATCTTCTTCCGTACCACAGACTGGGGCAGGATAAATATGAAGGACTTGGCAGACCCTATTTAATGGAAGGAATCCTTCCGCCTACAGCAGAACATATGCAGATGCTAAAGAATGCAGTGCATGCGGTATGCAGCCTGGACTGCCAGATCGGCGGCTGAGAGATACAGGATTACAGAAAAAAGATCCTTTACAAACAGAAAATATAAAAAACAATAAAAACAACACAAAATACAACAAGAAACCAACATAAAACAACGGATTGTCCTTGACTTATTTTGTGGTATGGGGTAAAATGTTCTCAGAAACAAAATAGTGCAATCCAATGCTCAAGGAGGAAATTAAGCATGGTAAACGAGTTTGAAATCAAAAAACAGCTTTGTGACATCGGTAAGAGAATCTACAACCGTAACATGGTTGCAGCTAACGACGGAAACTTTTCTGTTAAGATAGCTGAGAATGAATATCTTTGCACACCAACTGGTGTATCCAAAGGATTCATGACACCAGAGTTCATCTGTAAAGTAGATGGCAAGGGTAATGTGATCCAGGCTAACCCGGGATTCAAACCATCATCTGAGATCAAGATGCATATGAGAGTATATGAGAAGAGACCGGACGTAGGATCTGTTGTACATGCTCATCCAATCTATGCTACATCTTTCGCGATCGCAGGTATCCCGCTTACACAGCCAATTATGCCTGAGGCAGTTATCGCTCTTGGATGTGTTCCGATCGCTGAGTACGGCACACCTTCCACAATGGAGATTCCGGACAACCTTGAGAAATACCTTCCATACTTCGATGCAGTACTTCTTGAGAACCACGGAGCACTTACATGGAGCACAGACCTTAACGCTGCATATATGAAGATGGAGTCTGTAGAGTTCTATGCACAGCTTCTGTATCAGACCAAGCTCCTTGGCGGACCGAAGGAATTCGACAAAGAGAACATCGAGAAGCTCTATGCGATCCGTCGTAAATTCGGTATGCCTGGAAAACATCCGGCAAGCCTCTGCCTGAACAAAGACGGCAAGAACTGCCACAACTGCGGCGGTGCATGCCACAGCGAGGACTACAAACAGTTCCCAGGATATCAGTATGATTTCGTTGGAAAAGACTGTGATTGTGATAAAGATGCAGCTCCTGCAGCAGATACAGCAAAGAATGACGCAGAGCTTGTTGCTCAGATCACAAAACAGGTTATGGCTCAGCTTGGCCTGAAATAATTTTTTGACGGAATATTAAGGAGGACAATCTCATGCCAATAAGTGAGAATATGGTACAGGAAATTGTACAGGAAGTTATGGCAAAGATGCAGATTGCAGATGCTCCGGCCGGAAAACATGGCGTTTTCAAGGATATGAATGATGCTATCGAGGCAGCCAAAAAGGCTCAGCAGGTAGTTAAGACAATGTCTATGGACCAGAGAGAGAAGATCATCACCTGCATCCGCAAGAAGATCAAAGAGAATGCGGAAGTACTGGCACGTATGGGTGTTGAGGAAACTGGTATGGGTAATGTAGGAGATAAGATCCTCAAACATCACCTGGTAGCAGATAAGACTCCTGGTACCGAAGACATTACAACAACTGCATGGTCCGGAGACAGAGGACTGACTCTGATCGAGATGGGACCGTTTGGCGTGATCGGTGCGATCACACCATGTACAAACCCGAGTGAAACAGTTCTCTGTAACACAATGGGCATGCTGGCAGGTGGAAATACAGTCGTATTCAACCCGCATCCGGCAGCAGTTAAAACTTCTATTTACGCAATCAATCTTTTAAATGAGGCTTCCCTGGAATCAGGCGGCCCGGATAATATCGCTGTCACAGTTGAGAAACCAACTCTTGAGACCAGCAATATTATGATGAAACATAAAGATATCCATCTGATCGCAGCAACAGGCGGCCCTGGTGTTGTAACAGCAGTTCTTTCCTCCGGTAAGAGAGGAATCGGTGCAGGAGCAGGTAACCCGCCGGCACTGGTTGATGATACTGCTGATATCCGTAAGGCAGCAAGGGATATCGTAAACGGGTGTACATTCGATAATAACCTTCCATGTATCGCAGAGAAGGAAGTTGTTGCAGTATCTTCCGTAGTTGATGAGTTAATGCACTACATGCTTACAGAGAATGACTGCTACCTTGCATCCAAGGAAGAGCAGGACAAACTTGTTGAGACTGTACTTGCAGGCGGCAAGCTGAACCGTAAATGTGTAGGACGTGATGCGAAGACCCTTCTTTCCATGATCGGAGTTCAGGCACCGGCCAATACCCGCTGCATCATCTTCGAGGGACCGAAGGAACATCCGCTTATTACAACAGAGCTTATGATGCCAATCCTCGGAATCGTAAGAGCAAAGGATTTCGACGATGCTGTAGAGCAGGCTGTATGGCTTGAGCATGGCAACCGTCATTCCGCACATATTCATTCCAAGAATATCGATAACATTACAAAATATGCGAAAGCAATCGATACCGCGATCCTTGTAAAGAACGGCCCGTCCTATTCCGCACTTGGATTCGGAGGAGAAGGTTTCTGTACATTTACCATCGCAAGCCGTACAGGTGAGGGACTTACAAGCGCAAGCACATTCACAAAGAGAAGACGCTGCGTAATGACAGACAGCCTTTGCATTCGTTGATCAGGAGGAACATAAATCATGGATATGAACAATGTAAATATCGAAGAAATCGTTAAACAGGTTCTCTCCGGCATGACAGGAAACGCTCCGGCAGCAGCTGCTGCACCAAGCGCTCCGGCTGCTCCGGCAGGAAACACAATTCCGAAAAAAGCAAGAGTAGCAATGATGACAGAGAAGAAACATTTTGAGCTTCAGGAGTATGATCTTCCGGAAGTTGGCGACGACGACATCCTTGTTAAAGTTGAGGGATGCGGTGTCTGTGGAACAGATGCTCATGAGTACAAAAATGACCCGTTCGGTCTTATCCCGGTAGTTCTCGGACATGAGGGAACCGGTGAGATCGTAAAAATGGGTAAAAACGTTAAAGTTGATACAGCTGGTAAACCGGTTAAAGTCGGCGACAAGATCGTTACCTGTATGATCTTCAAAGATGATCCGGAAATCACAATGTTCGACCTTAACAAGAAGAACGTAGGCGGCGCTGATGTATACGGACTTCTTCCAGATGACGATGTAAAATTCAACGGATGGTTCGCTGATTACATCTTCATCAGAGGCGGAAAATTCGGTTCCACATTCTTTAATGTAAGTGACCTGGATCTTGATTCCCGTATCCTCATCGAGCCATGTGCAGTACTTGTACATGCTGTAGAGAGAGCAAAAACAACAGGAATCCTGAAATTCAACAGCAGAGTTGTTGTTCAGGGTTGCGGACCGATCGGTCTTATCTGCATCGCAGTTCTCCATACAATGGGCGTTCATAATATCTGTGCAGTAGACGGAAATGAGAAACGTCTTGAGTTTGCCAAGAGAATGGGAGCAAACACAACCGTTAACTTCATGAACTTCAAGGGCATTGAGGCACTTACTGAGGCTGTTAAAGAGGCTCAGGGCGGACATCTTGCAGATTTCGCTTTCCAGTGTACTGGAAATCCTCATGCACACTCCAACATCTACAAATTTATCCGCAACGGCGGCGGTCTTTGCGAGCTTGGTTTCTTCATCAACGGTGGAGACGCTACCATCAACCCGCACTTCGACCTCTGCTCCAAAGAGATCAACCTTGTTGGTTCCTGGGTATACAACCTCAGAGACTATGCAACAACATTTGATTTCCTTAAGAGAGCAAAAGCAATCGGACTTCCAATGTCTGAGCTGATCACACACAAGTTCCCGCTTGAGGAGATCAACGAGGCACTTGAGACAAACCTGGCAATGACAGGTCTTAAGATCGCGATTGTTAATAAATAACCTTAACGGGAAAGGAGAAGCAACATGGCAGAAGCTGTAGGAATTCTTGAGGTCTTCGGACTTGCAACAGCCTTTGTGGCAGCTGACGCCGGGTGCAAGGCTGCAAATGTCCACCTGGAGGTATTCGATAAGAATAAACCGGCGAATGCGGACAGCCTGCCAGTACCGCTTCTTGTCTGCATCAAGTACCGCGGAAGCGTGTCAGATGTCACGGCAGCGGTAGAAGCCGGCATGAAAGTTGCAGAGAGCATGACAGGCGTGGTACAGCATTACATAATCCCCAACCCGGAACCAGGTACACAGAAAATGCTGAAAATCAGCGCCTTGGATAAAGATTAAGAGGATTCCGAAGTTCACTTTACAAAAGTGGCGGAATCATATATGATAAAATGTAACGAAGATAAGATTCAGGAGGATAGAATCATGGCACAGGAAGCATTAGGAATGGTTGAGACAAGAGGCCTCACAGCTGCAATCGAGGCAGCAGATGCAATGACAAAAGCAGCAGAGGTTGCACTTGTAGGAACAGAGAAGATCGGTTCCGGTCTTGTAACTGTTATGGTTCGTGGAGACGTAGGCGCTGTAAAAGCAGCAGTAGAGAGCGGAAGCGCAGCAGCATCCAGACTTGGAGAGCTCGTAGCTACACACGTAATCCCGAGACCTCATACAGACGTAGAGAAAATCCTTCCAAAGCTCTGATTCAGGCTTTGAGAGGAATAGAAATTAGTTAAGGAGTTCGCTCATGGGAAAATCATATGGATTTATAGAAATCACTGGTGTAGTTGCGGCGATCAATGCCCTGGACATCATGTGCAAAACGGCAGACGTTGAGCTGGCGTCATGGGAGCGTAAGCTGGGCGGACGACTGGTGACCCTGATCGTACAAGGCGATGTATCAGCAGTTACAGCAGCTGTCAATGCAGCAGTAGAGCAGGCTATCAAGAAGCCTGCCAGCTATGCGGTAATTGCCAATCCCCACGAGGAAATCGTCAAACTGGTTGAGCTGAGTGCAAGCCGATGGAAAAAGAGACAGCAGGAAAATCCGGAAGAAGCACTGGAAAGCAAAAACAGCAGCAAAAAATAAGCTGTTGCACCAAAATAGTCAAAAGTAAACAGAACAAATAAAGCATTTATAATCCACAAGGAGGATATGATCATGACACAGGAAGCATTAGGAATGGTTGAGACAAGAGGACTTACAGCAGCTATCGAGGCAGCTGACCAGATGTGTAAAGCAGCTAACGTTGCTCTGGTAGGAACAGAGAAGATCGGTTCCGGTCTTGTAACAGTTATGGTTCGTGGAGATGTAGGAGCAGTTAAATCTGCAGTAGAGAGCGGAAGCGCAGCAGCATCCAGACTTGGAGAGCTTGTAGCTACACACGTAATTCCGAGACCTCATACAGACGTAGAGAAAATCCTTCCGGTTCTTAAATAATCTAACTGATCAGTTCCAAGACGCACCGGCCTGAGGGCCATTAAGGCTTCCGGCCGGTGTGTTTTGAGTTAAGTTCAGTCATGAAACCGAAAGAAAGCAGGTGTACTCTTGGAAACGAATAATATTGAAATGATCACAAAAATGGTGATCGATGCGATCAACAAAAACGAAGACAAGGGCAATGGTTTCGTTGTTCCTATCGGAGTTTCCGCAAGACATATTCACCTGACACAGGAGCATGTGGAGGCGCTGTTCGGAGAAGGCTATCAGCTCACAAAGAAAAAGGATCTGATGGGCGGACAGTTTGCATCCAACGAAACAGTTACCATTGTGGGACTGAAGCTCCGTGCGATCGAGAATGTAAGGATCCTCGGACCTGTCCGCAGTAAATCACAGGTTGAGGTTTCCGCAACAGATGCGATCAAGCTGGGAATGAAGGTTCCGGTACGTATGTCCGGTGATCTTGCAGGAAGTGCACCGATCGCCATCGTCGGACCGAAAGGTGCCATTTATCTGAAAGAGGGATGTATTGTGGCTATGCGTCACATTCACATGGCTCCGAAGGATGCCCAGGCTGCGGGTGTACATGATGGTGATGTTGTTTCCGTCAAAGCTGACAATGAGCGCGGAACGATCTTTAATCAGGTTAAGATCCGTGTTGATGACAGCTTTACACTGGAAATGCATATTGATACAGATGAAGCAAATGCAGCAAGAATTGCCACAGGCAATACAGTTACCATAATCAAATAATATTCCTCCTTCGGGGATGCCGTTTCCGGCATCCCCAGCAGAGGATATAGAGAAAAACGGAGGCTCATATGATCGTAGGCAAAGTAGTTGGAAGTATTGTTTCCACACGAAAAAGTGAAAAACTCATAGGAAATAAATTCATGATCGTGGAGCCGGTGCATCATATGAAAGCCGAGCACAGCCAGATTGTCGCTATTGATATCATCGGTGCGGGAATCGGCGAATATGTATTGGTGGCACAAGGAAGCGCAGCAAGAATTGGCTGCGGCGTAGAAACAGCACCGGTAGATGCCGCCATCGTCGGTATCGTAGACGACGGTGCAGGATTGGAGTAACGCCATGGATATCAAAGAATTACAGAAAATTATGCAGGAGAATGGTGTTGTCGGAGCAGGTGGAGCAGGTTTCCCTACATACATGAAACTGACAGACAAAGCGGATACCATTCTTATGAACTGTGCAGAGTGCGAACCATTACTGAAACTTCACAGACAGTTGTTGGAGAAGCACGCATACGAGATCATGAAAACATTCGATATGGTTGCGGAGACGGTAGGAGCTTCACAGGCCATTATCGGAATCAAAAAGTCTTATGTACAGACGATCAATGCTTTAAATCAGCATATTGAAGAATTCCCGAGGGTTAAGATCCATCTTCTGGATGAGGTTTATCCGATGGGTGATGAGGTTGTTCTTATTTATGAGGCAACCGGACGTGTGGTACGGCCCGGAGGACTGCCGATCGAGCAGGGAGTAGCCGTATTTAATGTAGAGACTCTCTACAATGTATACCGCGCGGTAGAAGAACATAAACCGGTCACATGTAAATATGTTTCCGTTGTTGCTGAGGTTGAGAACCCTGTTACAGTGAAGGTTCCGTTGGGATGTACACTGGAAGAGGTTGTTGCCCAGGCAGGCGGTACAACTGTAAAGGATCCTGTATATTTCGTTGGCGGCCCGATGATGGGACGTATCGGAAATGGTTCAGACCCGGTTACAAAAACAACGAATGCAATCCTGGTTCTTCCAAAGGACCATGTTATTGTCATGAAGAAGCAGCGGACTTCTTCTATAGATCTGAAGAGAGCAGCATCGATCTGCTGCCACTGCCATACATGTACAGATCTTTGCCCGAGACATAATCTGGGACACCCGATCGATCCGGCAATGTTCATGATGGCAGCATCTAATCAGGATTTCAGAAATGTAAATCCTTATATCAATTCTGCATTCTGCAGCTCCTGTGGTGTCTGCGAGATGTATGCGTGTCCGCAGAGCCTGGCTCCGAGAACACTGCTTGCAGATATGAAGGGCGGACTTCGTAAGGCAGGGATCAGACCACCTCAGGGTGTTCAGCCGAAGCCGGTTCAGGAGTCCAGAGAATACCGCAAGGTTCCTGAGGAGCGTCTGATGGCACGTCTGGGACTTACCAAATATGACAAGGATGCACCGCTTCAGGAAGAACTTGTAAACGTATCGAAGGTAAAGGTTCTCTTAAGCCAGCATATCGGTGCACCGGCACAGGCAATCGTAAATGTAGGCGATATGGTAACAGAAGGCCAGATGATCGCACAGCCTGCACAGGGATTAAGTGTCGGAATCCATGCAACCATCAGCGGTAAGGTTACAGAAGTGACAGACCGCCATGTTGTAATTGCAAGAAATTAGAAAGGACGTGCACAAAATGAGTAGAGCAATCGGAATGATTGAGTTTAAAACCACACCAGCTGGTATCACTGCAGCAGATGCCATGGTTAAGACATCTGAAGTAGAGATCGTGGAGGCGCAGACAGTATGTCCGGGAAAATATATTGCAATTATCACCGGAGATTTAAGCGCAGTAAAAGCTGCTGTAGACACAGCTGTAACAACATACGAGGACAAATGTATTGACAGTTTTGTACTGGGCAATCCACATGAGTCCATTTTCCCGGCAATCTACGGAACCACACAGGTTGAGGAGATCAGTGCCCTGGGAATCCTTGAGACCTATGATGCAGCATCTATCATCGAGGCAGCAGATCAGGCAGCTAAGACAGCTATCGTTGATCTGATCGAGCTTCGTATCGCCAAGGGTATGTGCGGTAAATCTTACATGCTCCTTACCGGCGAGGTTTCTGCAGTAGAGGCTTCTATCGAAAGAGCAAAAGAGCTGGTAGCTG